>OGPR01000012.1_pt1 | contig 231284 bp, 186 predicted proteins | sample 1552981 | NCBI WGS metagenome assembly OGPR01 (sample SAMEA2580260, study PRJEB22360) | human gut metagenome | biome: human gut; feature: human-associated habitat; material: faeces | place: Denmark | collected 2008/2010 | reverse complement strand
TTTTGCTGAGAAAGTAGTACACGACGTATGAAATCCCATCAGCATAAATCCTGAAAACTGTGGCTATATTTCAGTCTATATGGCTGGATGACGCTACAATAATCTAAGGAATCCCACGGTTTTAACCGTGGGAGTATGTCAATTGAATATAGAGGCGCTCTCCATGCTTGTCACATACGAAATCGACTTCTTTTGTTCCCTTCTTTCCGACTGTGACAATGTAGCCACGGCGCATTAGTTCCATGTAAATGATATTTTCAAGAATTAGATTTATATCGCGCATGTTGCCGCCGAAGACGGCTTCTCGAATACCATAATAGTGAGTATATCATATCACTAGTATACTAGATAAAACAAGTGAATATTACAATTTTATCGAGTATAAAATATAAAATTGAACATATTAGGGATTTTATCGAGTATAAAAGATGAAAAATGATTTGAAAAAATTAGAAATATTGAATACTTGGTAAAATTGCACGATAGATACATATGAAAACCTTGTGGAAAAGTCCCTTTGAACACTTGAAAAAAAGAAGTAAAATAAAAAGTGGAAAAATAAGCTTTATCTAAGAAGAGTAGAGGTGAAAGTAATGTATCATATCGGAGATTGGGTAGTTCGGTCGTCAGATGGTTTGTGTAAGATTGCAGACATCACAAATCCAGATTTCGTTTTAGATAGCAAAAAGATGTATTATCAGTTGGTCTCAGCATCAGATCAAAACGGAAAGATTTATGTACCGGTCGAGAGCGCACAGGATATGATGCGCCCAGAGATGTCTTCGGTAGAGGCAAACGAGCTGATCTTGCAGATTCCAGAAATTAAAGAAAGCTGGATTGTAAGCGAAAGGGAGCGTCAAAATCACTATAAGAAGGCGTTGCAAAGCAATGATCCAAAGCAGTTAATTGGAATCATCAAACTAATTTATCAGAGAAAAAAAGCTCGTCAGGCGCAGGGAAAGAAGACAACAGCGGTAGACGGACAGTATTTCAATTTGGCAGAATCTCGCTTGTACTCAGAGCTAGAGCATGCGTTAGGAAAGAGCAGAACTGATGTAGAATCGATGATCAAAAAGATTTGCGAAAAAGAATAAAACTTTAAATTTTTTGCCGTCTCGAGCATTGCTCGAGACGGCATCGTAAATTACCGGGAAGATCGTTGACTAATCATTGACATAGGCACGCGCAATATTAATCGAAACTGGAAAAGGTAAGCTGTATAGAGAAAGTCAATATTGTAGCGCGTATCGCGACAGATGATTTTTTCTTACCAAATTATAGTATAAAGATCAAACTTATCCATCTAGGAACAACGATTTGGGCTTGCGGCAAGATAGCATTTGTATTATAGTAGGGAGAAAGTGGTAGACTTGAGTTGACGGATTAAAAAGCTGTCGCCAAGTGAGCTGTCATGAAAAATAGAGTTGAAGCTTGGAGGAAAATGGTAGTGAATATTAAACTAGTAAAGCTGACTGTTGAATATAAGAAGCAGCTGACAGATATGATGGATGAGTGGCTGGCAGTCGAAAAGGACTTCTCTCCATATGCAATTCGAAAGAATGATTACCATGATTTTGAGTACTATTTGGAAAATCTAGAGACAAAAGAAGGCGAAAAGCCTGGTCTTGTGCCAGACTCTGTCTATTTTTGTTTGGATATCGACCGCAATATTTTTGTCGGTGCTGTGAATATTCGCCATTATTTAAACGAAAGTCTCTATAAGAGTGGTGGGCATATTGGCGATGGGATTCGTCCGAGTGAGAGAAGAAAAGGTTATGCGACAGCGATGATTGGTCTGGCTCTTGAAAAATGCAAAGAACTTGGCATTAACAAGGTGCTAATGACCTGCGATAAGACCAATATTGGATCAGCAAAATCAATTATAAATAACGGTGGTGTATTGGAGTCTGAGTTTGAAGAAGACGGTGTGGTGGAGCAGAGATATTGGATTACGCTGGTTTCAATTTGAATTGCGAAGGTGTCAGATGCAAAGGATTTGCCAGATATGCAAGTCTAGCTGTGGAAGATGAACATTTGACGAGGTGATCGGCACGATAGCTTTATCATATATTAAGGAAAGGAAAGACAGAATGCAGTATCGCAAAGATAGAAAAGGCAATGACATCTCCTTATTAGGATTTGGTTGTATGCGATTTGAGGGAAGCGGAACAGGAGAATATTTTCAAAAGGCAAATGATCAGGTGATGGAGGCAATCAGACAGGGTATAAACTATTTTGATACTGCATATGTCTACAAAAATAATGAAAAAGTTCTTGGACGTATTCTGGCCGAGAACAATTGCAGAGATCAGATTTATATTGCGACAAAGCTTCCGCAGTATATGGTGCGTTCCGTTGCACAGGCAGAAAAAATCTTTAATCAGGAGCTGGAGCTTTTGCAGACTGATCATATTGATTATTATCTTATGCATATGCTGAATGATTTGGCTTCTTGGAATCGCTTAAAAGCGATGGGGCTTGAGGATTGGATCAAGGAGAAAATGGCCAGCGGAAAGATTCGAAATATCGGTTTTTCCTATCACGGCAATACTGAGAATTTTAAGCCAGTTGTAGATGCGTTTGACTGGGATTTTTGCCAAATCCAGTATAACTATCTGGATGAAAATATTCAGGCAGGAAAAAAAGGTCTTTTGTATGCGGCAGAAAAAAATCTTCCAGTGATCATTATGGAGCCTCTTCGCGGAGGCCGTCTTGTTGGAATGTTGCCAGAGACAGCGAAAAAGCGCATTGCAAAGTCTAATGTAAATGAGTCAGCTGCTTCGCTAGCACTTCGTTGGCTTTACGATCAGCCACAGGTAACATGTGTGTTATCCGGAATGAACTCAATGGAGATGGTAAATGAGAATTGTAAAACTGCATCACTGGCATTGCCAGGTTGCCTGACAGCTGATGAGAGACAGCTGATTGAGGATGTGAAAAACGATATCAAAAATAGTGTAAAGGTAGGCTGTACAGGATGCAATTATTGCTGCCCATGTCCGAAAGGAGTAGATATTCCAGCTGTTTTTCAGTGTTATAATCAGTTGTCAGAGGACAGTCATGCGCGCTGGCGCTATATTCAGATGACGACATTTAGAAAAGAGACAACAAATGCTGCAAAATGTGTTGGCTGTGGTGCCTGTACAAAGAAATGTCCTCAGCATCTGGATATACCGCAGTTATTGAAGGAAGCTAAAAAGGAGCTTGAGACTCCGATGTTCAAGATTATAAATTGGGGAACGCATTTTTTCCATTTTTATTAAGATATATAATATATATAATTAAAAAAAAACGGCACACTAGCGTGCCGTTTTTTGTGTCTTGATCAATCTCGTTATCTTTGTACATCAAAGCTCTGGTTCATAAGTCTCTGGATACTTTCAACATCAGTGATATTTGTATCGCCATGTATGGAGTGTTTCATAACAGAGGAAGCAACGGCAAAGTTGACAACGTCTCTTGGCTTATAATTGTTCATGAGAGCATAAATAAGACCAGATGAGAAGGCATCGCCGCCGCCTACACGGTCAAGAATCTGGAAGCGGAAAAGCTTGCTTTCGTATGTCTGTCCATTATAATACAGGTAAGCCTTTAAGGAGTTTTCGCTGCTTGAGTGGGTGTAGCGAACATGTCTTGCAATTGCTTTGAAATGATAGCGGTCTGCCATTGCCTGGAAGATGCGGTCTTGCTCCTCGTAATCAGGCTGCATGGACATGCCATCCTTTAAATCGTGGCCATTTTCATCCTGCAGATGAAGCGGTTCAATACCAATAAGCACATCGACATATGGAAGGTAACGGCTGATGATATCTCTTGCCTCATCGAAGCTCCACAGCATACTGCGGTAATTGCAGTCAAAGCTGATTGTCATGCCGAGCTGTCTTGCTGCGTAGATTGCAGCTTCGATTAAGATCTGGCAGCTGTTAGAAAGTGCCGGTGTGATTCCGCTTAAGTGAAGCCAGTCATAGCCTTCAAGCAAAGCCTTAAAGTCAACTGTAGTATAGTCATATTCTGCAAAGGCAGAATGTTTACGGTCATAAATTACTTTAGAGGAACGCACACCAATTCCTTCCTCAAGGAAATAAACGCCCATGCGCTCGCCGCCGAAGATAATAGGGGATGTATGTACATCATTTGCCTTTAAGGAGCGGACTGCGCTTCGTCCGATATCATTGTCAGGAAGGACAGTAAATACGGTAGTATCAACGCCAAGGTTTGCTAAGGAGACAGCAACATTTGCCTCAGCACCGCCAAAATTGACAACGTAAGAGCTGGTAGTGCGGATTTTCTCATAATCCGGAGGGGAAAGACGCATTAAAAGTTCGCCGATTGTGATAAACTTCATGATTTTTGATTCCTTTCTTTCACTATTTATAGACGTTTCACTATTATTGTCATTATAGCTAATCTGTAAGAAAATTACAAGTAAAATTCAAATAGTATCAGGTTGCAAAATCTTTTATAGTAAACTATAATGGAATTTAAGTTAGGTTTTTGCCTAGCTTAGATACGCACAAGACAGCATGGAGGTACATACAGTATGGTTCAATTATTTGAAAGTGGTGCATACCTGATTGACGGAAAAGAGCTGATCGCAGACAATGCAGATGCGGCAGTGCAAGTAGCGGCAAAGACAGGCCGTACAATTTCAAAAGAGGAAGCGGCAAAGCAGACGATGGCATATAAGATTCTGCAGGCGCATAACACATCAGGGGACGACGAGCATTTAAAAGTGAAGTTTGATCGTCTTACTTCACATGACATTACCTTTGTTGGAATTATCCAGACAGCAAGAGCCAGCGGACTTGAGAAATTTCCAGTTCCGTATGTTTTAACTAACTGCCATAACAGTCTTTGTGCGGTAGGCGGAACCATCAACGAGGATGATCATATGTTTGGTCTTTCTTGCGCACAAAAATACGGCGGTGTCTATGTACCTCCGCATTTAGCAGTTATTCATCAGTATGCAAGAGAAATGCTTGCAGGTTGCGGCAAGATGATTCTTGGTTCAGACAGCCATACACGCTATGGTGCACTTGGAACAATGGCATGTGGTGAGGGAGGACCAGAGCTTGTAAAGCAGCTTCTTGGCCGTACTTACGATATTGATATGCCTCAGGTTGTTGCAATTTATCTGACAGGAAAGCCTGTAAAGGGTGTTGGCCCGCAGGATATCGCATTGGCAATCATCAAGGCTGTATTTGCAAACGGCTATGTAAAAAATAAGGTAATGGAGTTTGTTGGACCTGGCGTTGACAATCTGTCTGTTGATTACCGTATAGGTGTCGATGTTATGACTACTGAGACTACATGTCTGTCATCTATCTGGAAGACGGATGAGAAGGTACAGGATTTCTATGAGATACACAGACGTCCGGAGGAGTATAGAGAGTTAAATCCGGGAGCAGTGGCATATTATGACGGTGTTGTATGTGTTGATCTGTCAGCAGTTCGTCCGATGATCGCAATGCCATTCCATCCGAGCAATGCATATACGATTGATGAGCTGAATGCTAATCTTGATGATATTCTGGCTGACGTAGAGAAGCGTGCAGCAGTGAGTCTTGGAAATAAAGTTCCGTTTACTTTGCGTAACAAGGTAAGAGACGGCAAGATGTATGTTGATCAGGGTGTTATCGCAGGATGTGCAGGCGGCGGTTTTGAGAATCTGTGTGATGTTGCCGATATGTTAGATGGACAGAGCATCGGTGACGGACGTTTCTCATTAAGTGTATATCCGGCATCTCAGCCTGTTTACATGGAATTAATTAGAAACGGTAGCATTGCAAAGATCATGGAAACTGGTGCAACTGTTAGAACCGCATTCTGTGGACCATGCTTTGGTGCAGGTGATGTTCCGGCAAATAATGCATTTTCAATTCGCCACTCAACAAGAAACTTCCCAAATCGTGAGGGTTCAAAGGTCAACAACGGACAGATCGCATCAGTTGCACTTATGGATGCACGTTCAATTGCAGCGACAGCACTTAATAAGGGCCGTCTGACAGCAGCAACTGATATTGATGTGAACTTTACAAAGCCAAAGTACTATTTTGACAGTCATATCTACGAGAAGCGTGTTTATAATGGTGTAGGAAAGGCAGATCCATCTGTAGAAATTCAGTTTGGACCAAATATCAAGGATTGGCCGTCAATGGTACCGCTGACCGATAATATCTTATTAAAGGTTGTATCTGAGATCCACGATCCTGTAACGACAACTGATGAACTAATTCCATCTGGTGAAACATCATCATTCCGTTCTAATCCGCTTGGTCTTGCTGAGTTTACGCTCTCCAGAAAGGATCCGGAGTATGTTGGACGTGCTAAGAAGGTTCGTGCAGCAGAAGAAGCACGTGAGGATGGAAAGTGTCCATGTCAGGCAGATGATGAGGTAGCAGCTGCATTTAATGAGATTCATAAGCTGTTCCCAGATGTAAAGGCAAGCGAGACAGAGATTGGCTCTGTAATTTATGCAGTAAAGCCGGGAGATGGTTCTGCAAGAGAGCAGGCAGCATCCTGCCAGCGTGTACTTGGCGGTCTTGCTAATATTGCGAAAGAGTATGCAACAAAGCGTTATCGCTCGAATTTGATTAACTGGGGTATGATTCCATTTATTTTTGAGCCAGAGAAGCTTCCATTTGCAAATCTGGATTATATTTTTGTTCCAGATATTCGTGATGCTGTTAAGGAAAAGCAGCCTAAGGTAACAGCTTATGCTGTCAAGGATAACGCACTTGAGAGCTTTGAGCTGGAGATTAAGCCGCTTACAGATGATGAGAGACAGATTATTCTTGATGGCTGCCTGATCAACTACTATAAAAGTCATTAAAATCTGATACTATTCAGATAAGTTTAAGCAGCGTTTTTTCAGCGCAGAGATATGTGCTGGAAAATCGCTGCTTTTTTACAAAATCGAAACTTATAATTGGGAGGAATGACGATGGAGCGTGTTAATTTACAGGAAGGTTGGCGTTTTGCCAAGGCAAACAGCAATGAGTGGACGCCGGTGAGTGTGCCGGGAACTGTTTTATCAGGTCTTTTAGAGGCAGGTAAAATGCAGGATCCGTATTACCGTGAAAATGAATATGAAGCAAGAGAACTTCTAGCAAAGGATTATGTCTTTGAAACTGATTTTTGTATTTCAGAGGAGCAATTAAATAAGAAGCACTGCGTATTAGTCTGCGAGGGACTTGATACATTGGCTGATGTTTACGTAAATGAGAAGCTAGTCGGAAAGGCTGATAATATGCACCGCACATGGCGCTTTGACTGCAAGGACGCATTGCAAAAGGAAAATCATCTTCGCATTTACTTTCACTCAGCGCTGACTTATATTCGTGAGTATGAGGCAACGCCGGGAAAGGAGATTACCTATGAGCCAACAGGTGGTATTTTAGGCAATCAGTATATTAGAAAGGCACATTCTATGTTTGGCTGGGACTGGGGCGCACAGCTGCCAGATATAGGCATCTGGAGAGATTTATATCTGGAGTGTTATAATGCAGGCCGCATTGAGGATGTGGTAATTCGTCAGAAGCACACATGGAAAGAGCGCCCTCAGATGGGTGAGCTGTCTCAAGAGGAATATATTGAGGCAGTTGAGCAGTCTGATACAGTTTCTCTTAGTGTGGAGGTGAAGCCTGAACAGGATACAAATTTAGAGAATACAAAAGTAATAGTCACATTGACAGATCCAAAAGGCGTGCAGCTAGAGCAAGTCGTTTTGCCGACAATAAAAGAAGCAGTCTGTGCAGAAATTTTAGTAGCGCAGCCAAAACTTTGGTGGTGCAATGGGCTTGGGGATCAGCCACTGTATAAGGTGCAGGTATCTTTGGTGGATAACAATCAGTGCGTGCTTGATTCAAAGGAATATTCTATTGGTCTTCGTGAACTTACAGTCAGCACAAAGAAGGATGAGTGGGGAAATGAATTTGCATTTGTAATAAATGGTATTCATATTTTCTCAATGGGAGCTGATTATATTCCAGAGGACTGCATCTATCCATGGATCACGAAGGAGCGCATAGAGGCATTGATCCGATCTTCTGTAAAAGCTAATTATAACATGCTTCGTGTATGGGGCGGCGGTTATTATCCATCTGATACATTTTATGATTTGTGTGATCAGTATGGTTTGATTGTATGGCAGGATCTGATGTATGCATGCAATGTCTATGACTTTACAGAAGAGTTTGAAAAGAATATTTGTCAGGAAACAGTAGATAATGTGCGCCGTCTGCGTCACCATGCAAGTCTGGGACTATGGTGCGGAAATAATGAACTAGAGTCTGCATGGGATCATTGGGGTATTTCAGAGACACATAGTCCACTGCTCAAGGGAGATTATATCAAGCAGTTTGAATACGTGCTTCCGAAGGTAACAAAGGCAGAGGATCAAGCGACATTTTATTGGCCATCATCACCATCATCAGGCGGATGTCTTGATAATCCAGACGATCATGACAGAGGAGACTGCCATTACTGGGATGTATGGCATGGCATGAAGCCATTTTCAGATTATCGCAGTCATTATTTCCGTTTCTGTTCTGAGTTTGGATTCCAGTCCTTCCCGGAAAGAAAGACAATTGATACATTTGCACTGCCGCAGGACTGCAATATTTTCTCACCAGTTATGGAGAGTCATCAGAAAAATGGTACAGCAAACGGAAAGATTTTATATTATATTTCCGAGAATTTCCGTTATCCAAAGGACTTTGACAGCTTAGTATATGTAAGTCAGGTGCTTCAGGGTATTGCAATTAAGGCAGGAGTAGATCACTGGAGAGCAAACAGAGGACGCTGCATGGGTGCGCTGTATTGGCAGTTAAATGACAACTGGCCAGTGGCATCCTGGGCAAGTATTGACTATTTTGGACGCTGGAAGGCACTTCATTACATGGCAGCCCGTTTCTTTGCACCAAAGGCCGGTTATATTTATACAGAGGGAACAAAGGCAGTTATCAGTGCAGCAAATGAGACACTTGAGAATCAGTCACTGACCGTAACAGTGCGCATCAGGGATGTGGAGCTTAATGTATTATTTGAGGAAACTGTGGAGACGACAGTAAAGGCACAGAGCAGTATTCATGTGCTGGAGCGAGATTTTGCAGATGTGATCGGATCAAAGAAGCGCCGCGTGTTTACAGAGGCAGTTTATACATGGCAGGACGGCACGACAAGTACTGAGGCAGAAAGCTTTGTTCCGTATAAGCATATGGATCTTTTGCAGCCGCAGATCGAGACTTCTGTAACAGAAAAGGATGGCACTATTGAAATACAGATAAGTGCAGACTGTTTTACACCGTTTGTATGGTTAGAAATAGAAGATGATGTTATTTTCTCCGATAATTGTTTTGACTTAACATCGGAAGAGACAAAAACAATCTGCATACGAAAGGAAGATGTTCTGTCAGGAAAGGTGCTTAGCGCAGATAATGTGCGAAAAACACTTAAGGTAAGAAGTCTTCGTGATACATATGAGCAGTGAAAGTAATATATTTCAATAAGTTGTAATAGAGAAACAACTTGAAAAATAATCCATATCATGCTATTCTGATGTAAGAAAGAATTGAAAAGGTAAAGGTCGAAAATCTATGGGGAAGATAAGAGAGCGGTTTTTACAATGCAAAAAGAACCGGGGTGGTTTTACTCTGGTTGAGATGATCGTCGTGCTGGTTATCATTGCAATTCTGGCGTCTTTGATGTTAGGTGCACTGAATGGCTACATAGACAAGGCAAAGGAAAAGGAAGTGCTTGCTGACTGCAGAAGTGTAGTATTAGCGGCTAATACAGTTGGATCTGAGGTTTATTCAGGAAAGACGGCGTATCGTCCGCGTACACAGGTGCAGGAGCTTTCAGGCGTAAAGCAAAATCCGGATGTTGGTTCTGATACAGGCTGTGTAGTTGAGTATGATTCTCAGTGCAATGTCATAGGTGTTGCATGCTGGACGGGTGACATTACAGCTCAGTACCTGGCACCGAATACAGCGTATAATTCATCTGCTACTGCAAAGATGGAAATCATTGATAAGGGTGCAATTGTTGTATCAGACAATTGGTCTTCTTTAAATGAGCATGCAAAGGATGTAGATGAAAACGATCAGGATTTTACGATTGATTAAGTCAGGAGGAGCAAAATGAGATCATTTACAGAGAAATTAAAGAAAGCTAAGGAAAACAAAAAGGGTTTTACACTTGTTGAAATTATCGTAGTGCTTGTCATTATCGGTATTTTGGCATCTTTGATGTTAGGTGCGTTAAATGGCTATATCGACAAGGCAAAGGAAAAGACACTGACAGCAAACACAAGAAGCATTTATCTGGCAGCTCAGACAGTAGCGAGCGAGCAGTATGCAAACGGCAATACTACAGATATCCTTTCAGACGATAAGAATCTTGCAGATGTAGATTCACTTTCTGGCGGTCTTTTGACGCAGTATGGAAGTGGAAACTATGCAATTACAGTTGAGGCTGGAAAGGTTATTTCTGTCAGTGTAACCGACAGCGGAATAAAAAAGACCTGCACGATTACAGATGGAACGATCAAAATCGAGTAAGTGGCAAAATGACATGGATTGAATTGATATACAGCCTTCCCTTCATACTGATGGGGGGCTGTATATTTTCATTTGCAGATGTTGTTGCAGACAGACTTCCGAGAAAAATCTCGTTTGTAAAGGGAAGATCGTATTGTCCATCTTGTGGTCATACACTTGCCTGGTATGATATGATTCCGGTAGTCAGCTGGCTGCTTCTTAGAGGAAAATGCCGACAGTGCAGGTGTCGGATTCCGGCTAGATATCCAGTTACGGAAGCAATGGGAATGGCAGCCGCAGAGATTAGTTTATTATGTTTTGGAGGTTGGAATGGCTACTGGCATGAGATCAACCTTTGTGTTGTAACTGTCTTTTCTTTATTGACACTTTTATTAATCATTGCGCAGATTGATCAGCAGACAATGGAGATTCCAAATGGTCTTGTTATTGCCTGTATAGTGCCAGCGGCGATGGCTGTATTTGCATTTTCAGATGTCACATTAACAGAACGGCTGATTGGATTTTTTTCAGTCAGTCTGCCACTATTTGCAATAACGCTTGCTGTGCCTGGAGCATTTGGCGGCGGAGATATTAAGCTTATGGCGGTGATCGGATTTTTTCTTGGCTGGAAAATGAGTCTGACTGCGTTTATGCTTGCTGTATTTTCAGGAGGTATTTATGGAATCGGACTTCTCTTGTCAAAGAAAAAGGGTGCAAAAGAGCATTTTGCATTTGGCCCGTTTTTGTGCGCAGGGACAGCGCTGACTTTATTTGTGGGAGAATGGCTGCTTTCCTGGTATCTATCCATAATTTTTTAAAAGGGGGGAATTATGCCAAAGTATCAATATACGGCGAAGGATGTCGCAGGAAAGAAGAAAAAAGGGCAGCTTATGGCAGCTGATGAGGCTGCACTTTACGAGCTTTTAAGGGGAGAAAATCTGTTTTTGATTTCCTGCCGTCTGGCACAAAAGGAGAAAAAAAATACATATCGTCTTACTCCAAGGCAGCTTTCTGAGTTCTGTAGGCAGCTTGGAACTTTGCTTGGCGCAGGTGTTCCGCTTGTGAGGGCTCTTAATCTGATGCAGGCAGAGGAGACGATTAAGCCAAAACAAAAGGCAATATATGAAAACATGATTCGAAGTGTCCGCCGTGGAAATTCATTTGCTGATACGATGAAGGATCAGGGAGATGCTTTTCCAGAGCTGCTCATAAATATGTTTCGCGCAGCACAGGAGTCAGGCCGTATGGATCAGACAGCACTTAGAATGGCAGAGCATTATCAAAAGGAGTATCGTTTAAGTGCAAAGATTAAGAGCGCTACGCTGTATCCAAAGATTTTGTGCGGAGTAATTGTTGTGGTTGTCATGATTTTATTTTGCTATATTATGCCAAAATTTATGGATGTGTTTGCTAATTTGGAGCTGCCAGCTGTGACAGTGGCACTGATGGTTGCATCTGGTTTTATGAAGAGAAACTGGCTGTGGGTATTGTTTGGCATTGCTGTTTTATATGTGATTGCAAAAGCAGTGTTGGAGCTTCCAAAGATTCGTTTAGAGGTGGATCGAATTAAGTTAAAGATTCCTAAAATTGGCATTTTGATTCAGACGATTTATACAGCGCGTTTTGCAAGAACACTTTGTTCTCTTTACACAAGCGGTCTGCCTATTGTGACAGCGCTTCAGGTGAGCAAAGATACGATTGGAAATCGTTATCTGGAATCGCAATTTGATGAAACAATTGCTATGGTGAGGCGTGGAGAGTCCTTGTCAGATGCTCTGGCACATATTGATGGCTTTCATAAAAAGCTGGCAGGAAATGTAGCGATTGGTGAGGAGACAGGAAGTCTTGATACCATGCTTATCTCAGCGGCTGACAATTTTGAGTATGAATCTGAGCAGGCAATATCACGTCTGATTAGCTTTTTGGAACCGGCAATGATTATTGTGATGGCAGTAATTGTCGGAATGATTATGATTGCTGTGATGCTTCCGCTGTTAAATATGTATGCAGAGATTGAGGCAAGTGGAACGATGTAAGGAGAAAAGAGGATGGAGCTTTCAGTATATATTTCAAATGAACGAATAGAAATCGTGGCCGGAACAGGGTCAAAATCAAAGGCAAAGATTAAAAAAGTATATAGTCTGGCAGTCCCAGAGGGGACGATTATGAATGGTATCATTACAGGAGAGCAGCGATTACAGGAGAGACTTGAACAGATTTGGAATCGTTATTCACTTCCAAGAAAAGGAATTTGCCTTGTAATTGATTCAGGAAAGATTATGACAAAAATGCTTGAAGTTCCTTATATGAAGGATAAGGAGCTGATTTCCTGCATTAATAAGGAGTTTGCAGACGGAGAGAAGACTGATCTTGTAACTGATTATTTCCCGTTCCCAAAGAATAGTCCATATGAGATGAATCATATTTTTTGCGCAGCATTGGAAAAAAGTGTAATTGAAAGCTATTTATCCTTGTTTTCTGATCTTAAGCTGAAGGTAAAACGAATCAGCATTGGTCTTGGATGTCTTTTAAGAGCAGTGACGGCAACAGGAATGTTTGCCTATGAGACATGCGTGTTTATGCTGGTACAGGGAAGCACTACGATCAGTGTATTATTTGAAAATGGAAATTATATTTACAGCCGCAGAAACCGTATGTTAAATGATCAGGGAAGTGCTGAATGGATCGAGGAATTGGGACAGATCGCAGACGGAATACGTCAGTTTTACAGACAGCGTCACAGCAGCTATACACTAGACAGTATATATCTGGCTGGTATAGCAGGAGGCAGTGATGACGTGGTAAAAGAGCTTGATACATATATGCAGGAGTATGGCATCAGGGCGAAGGCACCAGGTATGATTCAAGGAATTTCGTTTGTAAAAACAGCAGTAAGTGATCACGGAGAAATTAATGCAGAGCCGGCATCTTACATTTATGGAATCGGAAATCTGCTTTTGTAAAAGCTGCGAAAGGTGGAGAAAATGGAGAAGCATCAGACAGAAAAGATAAGAAAGATAAAAGCGATTCCGGATCGAAGGATTGATTTTTACTATCGGCTGTTAAATGGTCCAGAGCAGTTAAAAAGAAGAAAGAAGCAAAGAATAACAGCGGCACTTGTGATAGCAGCATTTCTGGCAGCCGGACATGTGATTGGTGTTTTAAAGCATAGTGAAAAAGAATATCAAAAAACAATTGCTAAGCTGGAAGCGTTTTTAGAGGATGAAACGAATCAGGCAGCTGATAAGAGTGCACAAAAGCTTGGAGATCAGGTGGAAAAGCAGGACAACATGATTTCTGATATGGAAAATGCAAAAGCCAATATATATTCTTATCCTCTTGTGACAAGTGATGTGTTCAAAACGCTTGAGGATTGCTGTCCGGATAAAGTATTAATTACAATAACAGGATACAATTGTGCAACAGGAGAGCTGCAGTTTGACGCAGTAGCACCAGAAGTTACCGATGTTTCAGAAGTTATTGAGATATGGAAGACACTTGATATTTTCCAGGGCGTCTATTTTACAGGATATACGCAGAATCAGGCACAGGATGGTTATACCGTGAAGGTTGTCTGTATTTTAAGTGAACATGCAGGAAGGCAGGCCGCAGATGAAAATTGATTTTACAGTGACAAAACGAGATAAAAATTTATTAGCAGGTCTGGCAGTCTGTGCAGCAGTTTTTTGCTTTTACTGGTTTGGTGTGAAGCCGCAGATGGATTGCCTTGATAAGCTGGAAGTGCAGCAGGAGGCGTTAGAAATGCAGCAGCTTCAGATGCAGGTACATATAGCGGCTCTTCCGGTGGATGAAAAACGTGATGAGGAGCAAAAAAAGCAGCTGGCAGAATTAGAAAGTCATTTCTTTCCATATCAGACTAATGAAGAACTTAATCGTTATCTGACAGATGTGTTTGTGAGTGAGGGGATGATTATGCAGGATTCGACGCTTCGCGCCGGACAGCTTGATGAGATTACACCTTACAGCTTAAGTGAACGTATGGCGCTTTTGAAGAAAAATGAACAGGCTAAACAGACACAGACAGGTATTAATGCATCTGCAGACTCAAAGAAGGATGAGATAGATACACAGACAGAGTATGTCTACAGTGCTCAGGCAGATTATACGGCGATAGGTACAAAAAATCAGGCACTTGCTGTTTTAGATAAGCTTTCAGAAAAGGAAGGGGTCAGAATAGTATCTTTTTCAATAAGTGATGCAGCAGTTAAGACAACAAATAATGGACAGGATGTTCTTCAGGCAGGAAGGCGTCTGGAGGTCAGCATGATGATTTATATGACACGAGGCAGCAGCGATGGCAAATGAAAAAAATATACGAATTGGTGATGTGTTACTTCAGGCCGGCTATATCAATCAGAACGAGCTTGATGAGGCACTAGAGTATCAGAAAAATAATAAAGGCATTCGTCTTGGTGAGGCATTGATTAAGCTTGGCTTTATCACAGAGCACCAGCAGTTAGAAGCACTTTCAGCGCGTCTTGGACAGCGCTATGTAAAGATTGATAGAATTATGGTACAGACAGAGGCGGTAGCAATGATACCAGTCCAGCTTGCAAAGAAATATCATATGCTTGCTGTGCAGTACCAGGATAATAATCTTACAATTGTATTGAATGATCCTCTTGATTATTATGGAATTGAGGATATTCGCCAGACTACTGGCATGAACCTTGAAATTTGGCTGACAGAGCTTTTGCCTTTAAATCAGGCAATTGAATACTATTATTCAGAAATCGAGGCAAAAAAGGCCGCCAGCTCAGCAAATGAGATGGCAAGAGAACGTGAGCAGGCACTTGAGGTTAATGCTGATGAGGGAGATTCTGATGCACCGGTTATTAAGCTTCTTGACAACTTGATTGCACGCGCATTTAGCATGAATGCGTCTGATATTCATATTGAGCCATTTGAGGAGAAAACATCTGTCAGAATACGTGTAGATGGTCAGCTTCTTGATTATGTCGTGCTGCAAAAGAGTCTTCATCAAAATCTGATTGCCCGCGTAAAGATTTTAGGACAGATGGATATTGCAGAGAAAAGACTTCCGCAGGACGGTCATTTTCGGACAAGAATCGCAAACCGTGATGTAAATATTCGTACATCAGTGATTCCGACTGTATTTGGAGAAAAGGCCGTACTTCGTCTTTTAGCTTCTGGAAATATGGTGGCAGATGCCGAGACGTTTGGCATGAATCAGGCACATTTTGAACAGTTTAGCAAAATGCTTGAGGCACCAAATGGCATGATCTACATTACAGGTCCGACAGGTTCCGGAAAAACAACAACACTTTATATGGCACTTCAAAAGCTTAGTAACCGCAAGGTGAATATCGCAACAATTGAGGATCCGGTAGAGTGGAATATTCCGCGTGTGAATCAGTGCCAGGTAAATACTGTTGCGGGGCTGACATTTGAGCGCGGACTGCGTTCTCTTCTTCGTCAAGACCCGGATATTATTATGGTCGGAGAGACAAGAGACGAGGAGACGGCAGCCATTTCAGTACGTGCTGCAATTACGGGTCATCTTGTATTTTCAACACTTCATACAAATGATGCAGTGTCGTCCATTATTCGTCTGATTGATATGGGAGTTGAGCCATATATGGTTGCAAACTCACTAGTCGGTCTAGTGGCACAGCGTCTTGTGCGTGTTGTCTGTCCTGAGTGTGGTTACTGGGATGATCCGACAGAGCAGGAAAAAGCTTTTATAGGGCCAAAGATTACGCGCGTGCGCCGCGCACAGGGATGTAACAGCTGCAGCCATACTGGATATGTCGGAAGACGTGCAATCCATGAGATTCTCTGCGTGGACAATCAGATGCGAAGAATGATTACACAGAGAACTCCTATGGAGGAGCTTAGAAGCTATGCGACGCATTATCTTGGCATGGAGTCGCTGACTGATGAGGCTCTTAAGCTTGTAGCGGATGGTACAACTACTGTCGAGGAGCTTAAGAAGGTGGCATACTATATTTAAAGGAGCTGTATATGATAGAAAAAATGATACGTGAGGCCAGAAGCCAGCGTGCCTCTGATATTCATATAAGCGAAGGACAGGCAGTGTATCTTCGCATTGATGGAAAGCTCATAAAGAGTGACTTAGAGCTGTCAGATGAGATGACGCGAAAGCTTATTTTGTCTCTTCTTACAAAAGAAAGACAGGAAAGCATCTGGCGTGGAGAGGATGCAGATTTTGCACTTGAAACATCAGATGGAAACCGTCAGAGAGTCAATGTATTTTGTCAGCAAGGACGCCTCGCGGCAGCAATTCGTCTGCTTAATGCAAAAGTGCCTACACTATCTCAGCTTCATCTGCCGCCAGTGCTTCAAAATCTCGCAAATGAGCCTAGAGGATTAATTTTAGTGACAGGACCTACTGGTTCAGGAAAGTCAACAACGCTTGCGGCAATGGTTGATTATATCAATCATACACGTGCAGATCATATTTTAACGATTGAAGATCCGATTGAATATGTGTACGAACAGGATCAAGCTGTGATTCATCAAAGAGAGGTGGGAAAGGATGTTTGTTCTTTTGCGGGAGCACTTCGCTCTGCACTTCGAGAGGATCCAGATGTTATTCTTGTCGGAGAGATGCGTGATTACGAGACGATTTCAGCAGCTGTTACGGCGGCAGAGACTGGTCATCTTGTGCTGTCAACACTTCATACGACAGGGGCAGCTAAGACAGTAGACCGTATTATAGATGTGTGTCCGGTACAGGCACAAAATCAGATTCGTATTCAGCTGGCAGGCGTATTAAAGGGTGTTGTGACGCAGTGCCTTGTTCCGCTTATAGACGGCGGCCGAATAGCAGCAACAGAAGTTCTAACAGGAACAGATGCAGTGCTAAGTCAGATACGTGAAGGAAAAACGCATCAGCTTGGAAGTGTAATGCAGTCAGGCGCAGCAGCAGGTATGCATACGCTTGACTATGATCTGGCAAAGCTTGTTTCACGTGGGCTGATTGAGAAAAAAACAGCGCTCAAATACGCACAGGATAAAAGAGAGCTGGAGCAGTGTATATTTTAAGCAGCAAATTTAAACGATAAGACAGCTTGGGAGGTTTGATTTTGATCAGAAATATCTTACAGCGAATCAAAGAAAGCAAGGGAGGCTTTACACTGGTAGAGCTTATGGTGACGATGGTGCTTGTTGGCATATTGCTTGGCGCATCGGCAGCAGGCATTTTTTATTACCAGAAGTGGTCGGTATGGCAGCGTCAGGAACACTATGCCCGTACGCTGTTTTTAGCGGCGCAGTCAGGCATGACACAGTATAGCACTGATAAGCATCTTGAGGCGTTTGATAAGGAAGCATAAACCTCTGCACAGGCAATTGTAAGACAAAACAAGCTTTTGGTTCCAATTACTGATGAAAACGGACAAGTGGTAAATGTATCAACGATCTGGAAAAACGATGATGGACAGACCACTTCGAACTTGTACTATGTGACAGGAACGCCAGCTGATTATAAAGCCTACAAAAATGGCAGTGCTGATGCTTCACATACGCTTTTGTATGATATTTTTGATGCTTACCTTTATGACAAAACATTGCTGGCAAATGGCTGTGTGAGTGTGGAGTTTGATGCACGAGACGGACTTGTCTACTCTGTTTTGTATAGTGATCGCGTGGAAGCACTTTCCTACACGGGCTGTACAAGCACGATGGCAAATATTGTAAACCGTTCCAAAGAAAACAGAAAGGGAAGCGGAAGTGACAATTCTACAGGTCTTTGCTTTGGCTATTATGGAGCAGATTCCTTGTCAAAGGCAACTGATACAGCGACTAAAGTTAAGGTTTTAAATGCATCTTTACATAATGAAGAGACTTTAAATCTGACATGGAAGCTTTCTAAGGGAGAGACGGCAGTTTCCCTGATGAATTATCAGGTTATGATATGTGATGCAAAGACGAATGAGGAGCTTCTTGAGATTTCTTTTAATAACGCATCTTTAAGCGGACAGAAAACAGAAGAAGGTTATTATTACAGTATACCATCTGAGTCGGCAGAGGATGAGTTAAAGGTGGTTGCGGCAGAAGTGACGAGCTTTGCAGGAAAAAAAGAAGAAAAGCTTGGTACATATCCATTTCTTGCATATATAGATGAAGAGCTAAACGTCACGCTCGTGCTTGATGCAGTTGATTTAAGTGCAACACAGGCTGCCTATGAGACATACAGAAGAACAGGCGAGCCAGGTGAGCTTATGAATACGCTTAGTCTGCATCGTTTTGGACTGGAACAATATGGTGTTGATGAAATCAGCTGTATTGTGCAGGGCGGCGGATCAGGCTATCAAATTACAGGGCGCAGACAAAGCAATTCTGAGCTTATGTATTTTGCGCGTGAGGATGGCGAAGATACTGATGAGGACCTTGGTACATCGTATGAAATTCAAAACGCAAGACATCTTTATAACATCCGTTTTGCAGAAATGATTACGGATGCAGCTGTCTATGCAGCAGAGGAAGATGAAAAAAGCGAAAATACATATATCGTTTCAAGAGACTTTGCCTGGGGCTATGAAAAAGAAGATGACGAGAGTGATGAGACATTGCAAGAGTCAGGTTCAATTTTGGAAAAGGGAATGGTCTATCAAAATGGACTTCCGGTAAAAGAGGCAGACACAGCATTTCCTATGATTACACAGCTTAGAGAGGGAAGCAGTCTTGGCTCTAAGGACGGAGATGAAGTTTACACGATTGACTACCTTACATTGTCAGATACAGCAAATGTGGGAACAGGAAGTTCAAGTCGCTGGTATCCGCAGGGTGATGGTACAGCATTTGTACTGGAAAATTTAGGTACGATTCATGATATTTGCCTTGATCATGTGTCAGTTACTGGTGATCAGAATACGGCAGCAGTTTGTGCTTACAATGGCGGAACGCTGGAAAATCTGACAGTTGCAGGAAGCATTGAAGCAAAAGATTTTGCAGCTGGTATTTTTGCAGCATCACTTCCAATGAAGGAGGAAGATGAGACACTTTCAAAGCTTGTCAATCATGCAAAGGTTACAGCAGACGGGACAGCCGCAGGAATTGTGGCACAGACAAAAGAAAAAGTTTTATTGGAAGATTGTGTTAACACAGGAGTAATAGAGGCAGCTGTGGCAGCAGGAATCACAACAGCAGAATGCGAAAATCTGGTTCTGATGCGCTGTCAGAATTATGCACCGATAATTTCCTCTGACAACGAGTCATATGGCATTACGAGTAATTTAACAGCAAATTTGACTGATTGTGTCGGCGTGAGTGAAAACGTTTATCCAATTGCAGCAGATGCAAATGAAAGTGAAAACTGCCTGTATTTCGTATCAGGAGGAGAAAAGCTTGAAGATGCGCTGTTAGCTGATATATGTGATATTTCACTTACAATAGGCGAGACAGATGCAAATGGCTCTTACAGAGAGTATCCATTTGTGGAAGCATCAGAAGAACAGCTTCAAAATCTGATTAAACATCAGTCGGTAGATGTTCCTGTTTTTCCATCATCCTCATTTGATATAAAAGAGCAGCGCTGTCCTATTTATACGGCTTTTTTGAATGGCACATGCAAGCTGTCCGATGTGACGCTTACATGGCTTAATGAAGGGACATATAAGTTTGATGTGCTGTACGCAGATGCAGAGGACGGTGTCTGGAAGGAACTTGCCGCAGGTTTGCAGGCAGCAGGCAAGGATGCTGATGATGGTGGTACAGTTTATGTGAAAGCACCTGACGCAGTAGAGGCAAGTGCGCTTAAAATCATAGTGACAGGTGCGACAGATGGATGTGACGTGGCACTAGGAAGCATCGAGGCAGCAGGAATCTGGAACAAAGAAGGCGTAAAGGTTGCCTGCGAATCAGATGATTCAAACAATAACGAAGACCAGGAAGATCAAAAAGAAAATCAAAAAGAAAATACAGATGATAATGAGTCAGAAAAGGAGCAAAAAACACCAGGTATCGGAACTGAGCTGTATGTTTATAAAGAAGATGAACTTACAGAAGAAGATCAGGCAGAAATTTACACAAAGTGGACAGCTTTTGCGGGAAGCTTGTCTGTCTCACCTCTTCTTTTAAATACAGAAGAAGCAAAGACAGATGAGGACAGCGAAAATATACGTATACGTGTATGGGAAAAGCTAAGCAGTGAGTTGACAGATCTTACAGTATTCGATAAGTCAGAGCCAAAGCCTGGTATTCCAGGCGGAATCACATTTACAAAGGAGAACGGATCATGGATGATTCGTTTTTGGCCAGGTCTTTTTGCCGAATACTATGAGTATGAAGCTGAGTATGAAACATATGAAAGAGACAGTAATAATCAGCCTGTTCTGGAAAACGGTCTTTTAAAGCGGATTAAAATTGGAAGTAAGAATGGAGAGATAACAGATAATTTCTTAGAACTGCCAGATGAATTAGAAGGACAAAAGGTTGACGCTGTTGTATTTCATGTAAGAGCCGTCAATAAAGAGGGAACGTCTGAGTGGAGTACTGCGCAGGCGGCAGACGAAAGAATACAGCTGCCAGCTTTGTCATATCATCTGAGGCTTTGCAGCGAAAACACTAGTGTGTCAGATAATGAAGATAAGACAGCTTTGTATGAGATTGTAATTGACAACAAGGATGATTTTACGTCAATTACTGCTGGCGACAGAGAGTTAACAGTGACAGCTGTGTATTCATCAGCCGATTCAGATGAAGAAAAAAGTCAATCATCATCTGTAAAGTTTGGATGGGAAGAGACAGGACATATTGCAGTTACAAGTGAAGAGGCGATTACTATTAATTGTCGTGTGTCGTGTCAAGGTTATAAGAGCTCTACCTATTCAGAAAAAACATTTGATGTGCTGAGTGCAAATACTGTATGTGAAAACGAAGCGGTATTTGATGCTTCATTAAAGCCAGACAGAATGTATTCTGGTTTTAAAAACAAGGATGCATCTTTGTATCAGATTTTTGCAGGTCATGCACAAAAGAAGGAAATGGAGATTCAAACAGCGCTAGAGGCTGTTGATGAAGAACTTCAGGTACCGGTTCAGTATCAGGCATCAATAAAGAAATGCAGCACAGACAAGATGGAGCAGATGCATTTTGATACAGCTGACTGTACTGAAATGACAGTTGTTGCATATCCTGTTACCTTAATGTCAGGTCAGGTTGAGCTTGGTCATATTGTGTGTCAGGCAAATGGAAGCGAAAGTTGGAGTGCGTCAGAGCTTCTTGCAGCGCGAGTGACAAACGATGGAGTTTCTGCTGCGCCAGAAGATCCTGCGTTTCCATCGGGTGACAGTCTGATTCAGTCAGGAAAAGTTATGGATGGCTATGCGATTTTAGCAGAAGATGATGGCTACAGACTTTATTATTCACCTCTTTTGAAAAATAGCGCATTAATGCAGCACTCATCATCTGATCAGAGTCTGTACGGTGTTTGGCGCTATGAACTTACTCAAGAAGAATGTGAAATTACACTTCCTGTATTGATTAGCGTAAATAAAAAGACAACAGATGATGACGAGATTGATGCTTCAAATGGCGCGCTTGTCATGTGGGATGCTGAAAGTGAGAAACCAAAGTATGAGGGTACATCATATGAAGTTAACGTTACAGCTTTATCGAAGACAAACGAGGAGACGCTTTTACTATCAAAAGAAGAAATAGCTTCAGATGAAGAAACTTCATATTCGTGTCATGTCAGTGTGCCAGAAGATTGTGTAAGCCTGACTGTGCAGGTAAAAAGAGAAGGCATTACAGATAAAAATGGATTTACAATAAGCAGACCATCAACAAGTACACTTTCTGTGCATATTAAAGAAGACGAATCAGAGCCAGAGACTGAATCAGAAAGTGAATCAGAAAAGCCATCAGAGACTGAGACAGAAAGTGAATCAGAGTCGGAAAGTGAGTCTGAGTCAGAAAGCGAATCAGAGTCGGAAAGCAAATCTGAGTCAGAGACACCGCCAGAGCCAGAACCTCTTGCAGCACCAGAGCTTTTTGTTTCAGATAAAAAGCAGGAATTTTTGTATCCGATTTTTGATCTGGACGAAAATGGAAACTGGAAGGATTCTGGAAGAAAGGCATCTGCATGGCAGGGAAGCATTTATTTTGATGTGGATGCGAATGAAGAAGGATGTGCAGGCTATAAGATCAATGTGCTGTCACTGCTTAAATCAAGGCAAATGACAAGAGATACACTTTTTTATCGCGATGCCTTTTCCTTTGAAATTGTAAAGGATGACAGTCAGGCAGGTTTTTATGTTCGCAGTATGCTTTCAACAAAGTCAGGCGGCTACACGATGGAGCAAAATGATACACAGGGTGGTCTTATTGGTGTATATGAGATGTATACAGACCGTTCAAATGGTATCTATACATATCTTATTCCGTATTATGTTTCATGTGAAAGTAAGCAGGAAAAGGTGCTTGTATATGCATGGCTAAAGCAGACAAACACGACAGATGAAAATGGAAACCTTATTTCTGCTCGATTTGAAGTGTTTGTGACAGATGGAGCAGCACCGCTTGGAGAAGCTTACATAACAGAACCAGACTGTGCTGTAATGAGTGTGCAGGCACTTGCAGAGACAACGACTGCAGAGGGAGAACAAAAGCAGTGGTTAGATTCAGATGTGACAAGTCTTTATCGTGATAAAGGTACAGATGAATTTAAAAAGACACAGAAAGAAAAAGAAAAGATGGAGGATACTTTTTCTGATGCCAATGTAGAGCAATGTGACAATACAGGCTTTGCATATTGTTTTGCACAAGGAACTGGAATGAGTGAATATCTTGTTCAGACTATGCAGCAGCGAGTTACAAGGGAAGGAAAACAAACATGCACATATCGTTTGCTTCCTGTTTATTGGAAATATGATACAGATGGTGTTCAAAAGAAATACAGTGTATATTTACCAGAAGACGGTTATGCAGTGCCTTATATTGAGCAAGTCAATGGAAATGAGCCATATCTTTTATATGATCTTTCCATTCGCTTTGCATCAATGGATGAGATTGGCATAAGTGATTGGTCAAAGATTAGCGCAAGCGCACATAACGGTGATAATAAGACATTTGTACTTTCAAAAAATACAAGCCTTGGTCATTTGACAGCGCCAAAGTTTACTGGTTTGGCAGGTGAGAAAGAGAAAGCGTATACGCTTTTAGATCAAACTAATCAGCCTGTGTCAGAGATATTGGCAAAGACAAATGAAATTTCCTGGAGCTTAAACAGCGACTGGGAAAAGGCAGCAGGTTTTGATGCGACACTTTTCTTTAATTGTCAAGATGGTCAGACAACAGAGATTACCTTTTATTGGAGGGCAGAGGATTGGATAAAGGATCCTGCTGCATGGGAAGCATCATATGGAAGCAGTTTGCTGGAGAAACTGACAGTTTGTGAAGCGAACGAGGAAGAAACTACTGAGGAAAAATCGACTGAAGAAGGCTCAATCGAAGAAACATCGATCGAAGAAGCTTCAAGTGAGAAGGTAACAACAGAAAGTGCGTCTAGTGAGCCTTCCACAGCTGAAGATACGACTTCTAAAGAAAGCATATCCTCAGAAGAAACAACGCAGACACAAGAGCAGGAAAGTACAACATCACTGCAAACGCCAGAAGCAACAACACTTTTGCCATCATCAGAGACAGTGCCGATGTCTGCAGCAGAAAGCACAACGTTAGAACAAGTCATAGAAACGCCGATGCAGCAGTCAGAAACATCACTGCCAGAGATACAGCAGACGATGGAGGAGGAATCACCAGCGCCAGTACAAGAGGCAAAGATTGAACGAAGGAATGTCATTTTGCGCGCAGCAGCACCAAGCTTAAAATCGTTTTTATTTGAGGTAAAAGCTGTACTTACGATAACATCCACTGTTCTTACAGACGGAAGCACACAATATCAGTTTACACTGACAGTTCCAAAGGAAGTGCCAGATGGATACACAGATGCAGAACAAAATAAACTGCAGTTGATGCAGCTTGATCATGTGGAGACAGCAGTTGTACTGCAGGATGAGGACAGCCCATATTATGGACAGATTGATGTAGAAATAATCAGCGAATAAAATTAGAAAAAGCTCTCCTAGCTTCAAAATAAGCTAGAGGAGCTTTTTTCTAATTTTACTTTGTCTTTTCCTGAATTTTAGCATGTTCGCGCTCGGCATGCTCTGTCTGGCGTTCCATTTTCAGTTCCCAATGGATCAGGAATGTTAAAAGCGCACGCAGTACAATTACGGCTCCAAGAATACTCAGTTCCTCAATTGTATGGGAGACAACTGTTTTTAAAATCTCTCCTGCCATTTTAAATTCCAGAGACAGCGCCAGCGTTTCAGCCAGATCAATCTTTACTCTTGTATCATCGGAATTTAGACCGGAACGTATAAATTTGATAAATGATTTTATCGTTCCATAGGCGACAATAAAGACGCCGATCAGTTCTAGGATGGGAACAAGATATGAAATGACCACTTCAAGAATAAAATCAAGAAATTCTGCCGACATAAAAAAATCCTCCTGTGTATACTTAACATCCATCATAGTATACATAGGAGGAAATAGCAAATGATTTTTTATTCAAAATGGACATCAATTACCATGACTTCGCTATTTGTTCCAACACGCATGTCGGGTCCGTAGACACCAATGCCGGAAGTGACAAAGCTGTACATGCTGTCAATCATTTTCATGCCCCAGTAATTTTCCCACACAAACGGTTGAACAATCGTCAGTGGGAAAAACTGGCCGGCATGTGTGTGACCAGAAAGAACTATATCAACACCGTGCGCATTGTAATCAGACAGATGATCAGGTTCATGGCTTATCACAAAAAGCGGCATAGATGGATCAAGATTCTTTGTGAGTTCATCAAGAGAAGCACGTTTTTTTGTTCCATTTCCGGTGCGTTTTTCATCAAGACGTCCAGTAAGATAAAAGCTGTTGTCTATTATTGCTGTCTCATCCTCAAGCACGCTAATATTACTTTTTTCAAGAAATTCATACATGCGCGGATCGCGCGGTGCATTTTTTGAAGAAATTGGAAAACCGGCAATCAATGTCTCTGTCACATCATGGTTTCCAAATACGGCATATGTTCCGTAAGTGCTGTTTATCTGTGACAGGAGCATTTCAAGACGCTCTGGATTATCAAGTGCATCGAAATTATTATCAAAAATATCTCCTGCAATAACAACAATATCAGCATTCTCGGAATTAATTGTATTAACCATGTCCTCAATCTGGGAGCAGCCAACACTGTAGCCAAGATGAAAATCTCCAAGTAAAATCATTCGTAAATCTGTCAGCTTGCCGGCACTTTTTTGAATAGTGGCTTTATAGTGGGAGGTAGTCAGCATCTTTGCGTGAAAGCATCCATATACGGTAAAGCTTATACTAAGTAAAATGACAAGAAAGCCAAGTATAGTGCGAAGAAATACAGAAGACAAAAGATGCTTGCCTGATTTTAAATGACGTGAAGCTAGCTTTAGAAACAGCAAAAAAAGATCAGCTGTGAGAATAAAGAAAATCAGATAAATTAAGAAGCCAATCCAATAATTGCTGAATCGCAAAATCAAGAGCTGATAATCATTTTCAGGAAGAAATTTCCCTAAAAAAATGCTGGCAGCAAAGATTAATATTAGTCCGCACACAATAATGTTAAAGGCGCGGCGCTTTGGAAGATATATCTTTTTTGTCCATCTGCAAAATGACCACATAACGTAGCAGCAGAGGGTTATATAGACAGTTAGCATGAACCATTTCAGCATAGGCGTTACCTTAACCTTTTTTGAGTGATCGTGTTGTACCGCCATCCTCGAAGGTCACTGGAAGAAGTGTCAGGCTAGGGATCATAGAACGATCCTCTGTTGTGATAATTTCTACACATTTTGCGGCAAGCTGCGGCAGTGGTTGGCACATTGAGGAGACAAAAAGATCTTCTTTTGACCCACCAAATTTGCGGATACCGTCAAAACCAATAAGCTGTACATCTTCTGGGACACGGTATCCTTCCTTTTGCAAAAGCTTCTTGAATATATAACCGTGATAATCTGTATGACAGAAAACTCCGTCAAAGGAAAGAGAGCCATCTGATTTTTTATGCTTATCAATAAATTGCTTCATCATATCAATGAAATTATCACAATCTTCCATGTCAAGAAAGTCGGGAGTTATATGATATTTTTTGCAGGCAGCCAAATAGCCATCTTTTCGCTTGTCAGATTCTCCAGGGAAGATAGAATGAAAACGAATGTATACTGGATGGCGACAGCCAAGCTCAAGCAGCTTTTCAATAGCCATCATGCTGCCATTATAATTATCTGATGCAACTCGAGGAATGTTGCGGTTTTCAAAGAAGCGGTCGAAGACAACAATCGGAATATCAGGATTGATAAAATTTCCAATATCTGAGTAGGTCAGTGCAACAATTCCGTTAACTTTGTTTTGCGTTGCCAGATTTAAATAAGCAATCTCCTTTTCAGGAATACCATCTGAGCAGCAAAGCATTGTTTTTAATCCTTTTTTGTATAAGGCATCCTCAATATAATCGGTAAGGGCTGCAAAAAAAGGATTTAGCATGTTGGGAATAATCACGGCAACTAGTCCTGTTTTTTTTGTTTTTAATCCTCGTGCATAGGTATTTATTTCATAGTGGAGGCTGGCAATGGCAGCTTCCACTTTCTTTTTATATTCCTCGCGCACAGTAATTCCGTTAATAACTTTAGAAACGGTGCCAAGTGAAACTCCAGCCTCCTTTGCGACGTCTTTCATAGTGGGCGCGTTTGTTTTTGCCATAAAGATCCTCCTGAAACGTTATATTAATGAATAGTATATCATAATTTATTTATAAATAGTATACCACAAAAATATGAAACGTTATATTGTTGCATATGCACAAAAGCAAGATAATAAAATTGAATATACTGCATATAAATGAGAAAAATATAAGGAAAATAGTTGACAATATGAAAAAACATAACTATAATGAAAATACAAACATGAAACGTTTCAAGTAACACTCAAAGTAAAAGAAAGAAGGGAAGAGCATGAAGAAGGCAAAACAAGGAGCAGTGCCTGTTCCGAAGAAAAATCTGTGGAAGCAAATCGCAAAGCATTGGGAGTTTTATGTGCTGCTGCTTCCAGGCATCATTTTGACAATTATTTTTAAATATGTTCCAATGTATGGTGTACAGATTGCTTTCCGTGATTACAATCCAGTTGGAGGCTTTTTTGGAAGTCCGTGGGTAGGATTGAAATGGTTTGAGCGTTTCTTTAACAATTATAACAGCATACGAATGATCAAAAATACGGTATTGCTGAGTCTTTACAGTATTTTGTGGACATTTCCAATTCCGATCATACTGGCACTTTTAATCAATCAGGTGAAGTGGAAAAAGTTCCAGCGTGTTTCGCAGACGATACTCTATGCACCTCATTTTATTTCAACAATGATCCTGTGTGGTATGCTTCGTATTTTCCTTTCTCCATATGGAGGACTGATCAGTACAATCATTCAGGCATTCGGCGGAAAAGCAACTAACTTAATTGACTCTGCAACTGCATTTCGTACCATCTACATTTCATCTAGTGTATGGCAGGACGCAGGTTGGGGAACAATCATTTACATTGCAACATTATCAAGCGTAGATGCGTCACTGCATGAAGCTGCAAGAGTGGATGGTGCGACACCGCTTCAGAGAATCTTCTATATTGACATTCCTGAACTTATACCTGTTATTGTAATTCAGCTGATTATGTCGTTTGGAAACTTGATGAATGTCGGATTTGAAAAGGCATATCTGCTTCAGACAAGCTTAAACAAGGCAACATCAGAAATTATCGCAACTTATGTATATGAGCAGGGTCTTTTGAAGGCAATGTACAGTTTTTCAACAGCAGTTGGATTGTTTAATACTGTTGTTAATATAGTGTTGCTGGTTGTGGTGAATACAGTATGTAAACGCCTGTCAGATGTGAGCTTTATTTAAAAGGGGGAATAAGATATGGCAAGCAATATGAAAATAAAAAAGAAATCTTCCGAGAAGACATTTGACATTATCAATGGTGCGTTTTTATTGATTCTTGTTATTTTAGTAGCGTATCCGCTGTATTATGTATTAATTGCGTCAATCTCTGATCCATATGAGGTTTATGCGGGAAAAACATTCTTATTGCCTTCGAAGATCACATTTGAGGGTTACAAGAGAGTATTTAAAGAAAACTCAATTGCAGGCGGCTATCTGAATAGCATTTATTATACTGTTCTTGGAACAGTTGTATCTGTTGCACTTGTATTGACAACAGGCTATTGTATGTCAAAAAAGACGCTTCCATTTCGACGCGCAATCATGATCTTCTATGTTATTACAATGTATGTTGGCGGTGGATTGATTCCGACTTACCTGGTTGTATCAAAGATGCATATGCTTAATAGTGTTTGGGCACTTATTCTTCCTGGCGGTGTATCTGTCTACAATGTTATTGTAACAAGAACATTCTTTGAGACAAGCATTCCGCAGGAGTTATATGAGGCTGCATCTATTGATGGAAGTGGAAATATCCGTACTTTTGTAAAGATTGCACTTCCGCTTGCAAAGCCTATTATCGCAGTAATGGTTATCTTTACAATGGTTGCTTATTGGAATGACTGGTTTACAGCACTTATTTACATGCAGGAAAAAAGCAGATATCCACTGCAGCTTGTTCTTCGTCAGATTTTGATTCAAAGTCAGGCGATGGCAAGCATGATGGGAAATATGGATGGTGGTTATGCGGAAGCAAATAAGCTGACAGAGTTAATTAAGTTTGCATCAATTGTAGTAGGCTCTGTTCCGATGCTGATTGCGTATCCGTTTGTACAGAAATATTTTGAAAAAGGCTTTATGGCAGGAGCTGTAAAGGGCTGATTTGTCCAAATGCCAATATAATAAAAGGTTATAATAAAAAGGTTACAATAAAATAAACAATATATATTTTTTAAGGAGGACTTTGTAATGAAAAAGGCAAACAAAATGATGGCACTTACCATGGCAGCAGCAATGCTGGTTCCTCAGATGGCATTTGCAGGTGAATCTGAACAGACAACATTCAACATCTTTGCAGGTGTCAGCGCATTATCACCAGACAATAGTGAGAAGCCGCTTGTACAGCAGATGAATGAAGCAATGGGCGTAACTATTGATTGGAACTGTGTATCAGGAGATACGCTGACTGAGAAGAAGAACCTGATTTTAAATGCAGGTGTTGATATGCCAGATGCATTTATGGCAGCAGAATTAACAGACTATGAGCTGATTAATTATGGTAGCTATGGTGTTCTGATTCCGCTTGAGGATTATATCAATGAGGAGACAATGCCAAATCTGACTGCATTGGCAGAGAAGAGACCAGAGCTTCTTGCTACAGCAACTATGCCAGACGGTCATATCTATGGACTTCCAGGTATTTCTGAGATGGGTTACATTGATGATGATGGAACTTATATTGGAATTGGTGCTATCCCGCAGTTTACTTCTATCAATAAGGATTGGCTGGAGAAGGTTGGAATGGAAATGCCGACAACACTCGATGAACTCCACGATGTACTTGTTGCATTTAAGGAAAATGACTGCAATGGAAATGGTGATGCAACTGATGAGATTCCGATGTCCTTTATGGCAAACAATTGGTGTGCTGGAATGACAACACTGTTTGCAGGATTTGGTTTTACCGATTATAACGAGGATCACAGAGCTATTGATAATGGAAAGGTATATTATCAGGCAACTAGCGAAAACTATAAGAATGCAATTGCTTACTTCCATAAGTGGTTTGAGGAAGGTCTGATTGATATTGAAGTATTCTCTCAGGATTCCAGCCAGTATATTGCAAAGGGCAATGGCGAGGATGCAAGACTGGGTGTATTTACCTGGTGGGAAATTCCGGAAGTTGTTGGAAATGAGAGAGCAGAAAGTTATGAGTATCTCCCGATTCTTGATGGCCCGGACGGAACTCATCATGTAAACTTAAATGAGTGTGGAACAACTAACCATAAGAATTTCTCTATTACAAGCGCATGTAAGAATCCAGAACTGTTATTAAAGTGGGTAGATCAGATGTATGATCCGATTAACAGTATGCAGGCAATTTATGGTGCAATCGGTTCTTATTGGAACGAGGAGCCAGATGAGAAGGGCTGTTACACGATGAGAGATTTAAAGGATGGTGAGACAGCAGGTGAGCTGAAGTCAAAGAATGAGTTGTTAGGACCTACAGAGCAGCTGACAGAGGATTATGGTACTTACTATTATCTTGAGGATCGTGCTCAGCAAAGAATTGATGACATACGTGATTTCTGGTTCCAGTATGTAGATTCTACAGAGTATTATCCTTCTGTTGTGTTTACAGAAGAAGAAACAAATACAATTAATGACTATTTAAGTGATTTAAAGGCATTGACAGAAGAAAAGACTGCTCACTGGCTTACAGATGGCGGCATCGAAGATGAGTGGGACGATTATGTTTCTGCAATGGACAGCATGGGACTGCAAGACGTTGTTGCAGCATGGCAGGCTGCATATGACCGTTATGTAGAGGCTCAGTAAAAAAGACCTGAGAAAATGGGGCAGGCATGAAAATGCCTGCCCTTGCTGTATCCGTGAACAATGATAAAAAGCTCATAGACAGAGCAGGGGCAGGGAGTGGATGAAAAAGAATATAGCAAAGAAGTAGAACAAAGGGTCAATATCAAAGGAGGATGAAAATGTTATCACAGTTTAAGATGAATCCGGATCCAGCGTATCAAAACAGGTTACTTCCTGAGAGAGATAATGCTTCTTTTTTTGATGGATATTCAGTATGGTTTTATAAGGAACAGGGAGATTTGCAGCAGGCAAATGCATTTACGCTTGAATTTGAAATTGCTCCATTTGGCATTTCAAGTGAAGGTGATGCTATATTTTCCTGTATGGATCGAAAAACAAGTGAAGGAATGGCAGTCAGACTGACATCAGATGGAAAAGTTGAGGTGATTCTCGGCTTTGGTGGACGACAAATGGTATTTTACTCCATTCGTGAGAACGTTGATCTTGAAAAATGGAATCATATATTTGTTATTTACCGTTTTCGCGAAGGCTGGTGTGATCTTGTGGTCAACGGCGTGTTATCAAATCGTTTACAGTTTGGCCGTTTTCAGAAGATAAAATGGCCAAGACATAAGATTTTCATCGGAAAAGATGCCGATAAGGATTGTTTGACACCTCAGATGGGTGTTTTCTGGGGATGGATGAAAAATATACAATTTTTATCAGAAGCAGTTTCAGTTGAACAAGCCATAAAAGATTCAAAAAGAGAAAATTCTTTAGAGAAAGTATTATACACGCCAAACAGAACAAGATTTTTGAATGATGCAAACCGCCCGCAATATCATTTGATTGAACCAGAAAAATGGATGAATGAGCCGCATGCACCATTTTTCTATAATGGCTATTATCATATCTTTTATCAGGCTAATCTGCATGCACCTATCTGGGATTCCATTCAGTGGGGACATCTGGCAAGCAAAGATATGGTTCATTGGAAGGATCTGCCGTTAGCACTGCAGTCAGAAAATGGTTTTTATGATGAGCTTGGATGCTGGTCAGGAAGTGGACTGGTTGACAAAGATGGTGTGCCGCGCATTTATTACACGGCTGGAAATAACAATCGTTTTCCGAATCAGGCAGTTGCATTGGCACAGCCGGAAGATACAGAAGAAGATCCGCTTTTAAAGAAATGGAAAAAATATCCTTCATTAATAAAAGAACAGGATATAGGCTGGTTGGGAGAATTTAGGGATCCATTTGTCTGGATAGAGCAGGATAATTATTTTATGCTGGTTGGTACAGGAGATGAGCATAATGGAGGCGGAAATGCAGCATTGTATGTGTCAGCAGATGGCTTAAATTGGGAATCTTGCGGAATGCTTGTGGATTATGATTATGAAATTAATCAAAAATGTGGTCATGTGTGGGAGCTTCCTGTGTTGCTTCCGCTTCGAGATGATTCTGGAAAGATTGTATGTCATATTATGATGTTTTGTGCTTGCCAGATAGAACATGATATTGTAGAGACATATTATTTTCTTGGAAACTGGGATGCGTCAAAGAAAACATTCACAAAATGGAATGACCATGCAATGCTTCTTGATCTTGGATATGGTACTTTTACTGGCCCTAGTGGATTTGTTACGCCTGATAAACGAAGTGTTGTATTTACAATCGCGCAGGGAAAACGGCCATTTTCAGATGAGTATCATGCAGGATGGGCACATAATGGTGGACTGCCATTGCAGCTTTGGTGGGATAATGGGCTAAAAATGCAGCCTATTCGTGAGATATTGTCATGTGAAGAGAAAATGCTTCTTGAAAGAACAAACTGTGGTATAGAAGAACTAAATCACGATCTGGAAAAGATTAATTCCAATTGTATGTATGTAAAGCTGACTACAGATGCGGATGAAATCGCAATATGCACAGAAAGTGTAGTTGATGAGTCAAGGTATGTTCAAGTAGTGTATAACCGCAATACAAAACGCTTTTTTGCACGAAACGCAGAAGGAAAAGAAATTTCTAGATTTCGCGATTTATGTGATCTGGTTGAAGTTGAGGGAGAGATTACAATAGAGTATTTTCTTGATCATTCGATGATTGAGGTTTATTTAAATCAGAGAAAAGCAATGACACTTCGAAATTACGTGGCAGACGGAGAACGAAAAATCAGTGTAAGCTCAAGTAGTACCAATGCAAGAGTTAGCTCTATACAGCTTTGGAATATGAAAAGTGCTTATGACGAAAAAAAGTCTTGACAAGATATATAAACTTAGTAAAATAGCATAAAAAACAATATAAAAATTTGCTGTTTTGCCAATGTGTTAAACGGTTGACATAAATGGCATTTCGAGTATATACTTACAGTGTAAGATAGGTACGCAAACAAATTTATAAATAATAAAGACAGCAAACAAAAGGGAGGAAATATGATCAGCGAAAAATTAGAAAAGGCAAGAGCTTATGAAGCAGAGAACGAGAAAAAGATCACACCACAGATGAGACCGGTGTTTCACCTGACACCGCGAGTTGGCTGGATGAATGATCCAAATGGTTTTTCTTATTATAATGGGGCATATCATATGTTCTATCAGTATTATCCATATCGTCCATTCTGGGGACCGATGCATTGGGGTCATGCAGTGAGTAAGGATCTTCTGCACTGGAATTATCTTCCTGCAGCACTTGCACCAGATGAACCGTATGAAAACGGCGGCGGCTGCTTCTCAGGAAGTGCGATTGATCTTTCTGATGGACGTCAGCTTCTTGTGTATACTGGTGTATTATCTGAAAAACAGCCAGATGGAACAATGCACGATGTACAGCAGCAGTGCGTGGCAGTTGGTGATGGCGTAAATTATGAAAAGTGCGAAAATAATCCTGTTATGACAGCAAAACAGCTGCCAAGTGATTCGAACAGATTTGATTTTAGAGATCCGAAGGTATGGAAGGCAGCAGACGGAAGCTATCGCTGTGTGATGGTAAACTGTGATAACAAGGGAGATGGACGTGCAGTTTTGTTTGAAAGCAAGGATGGCTTCTCATGGAACTTTAAGAGCATTTTAGCACAGAATAACGGAAAGTTTGGAAAGATGTGGGAGTGTCCAGATCTGTTTGAGCTGGATGGAAAGGCAGTTTTGATTGTAAGTCCGATGGAGATGGAGGCAGAAGGACTTGAATATCCAAATGGTCACGGTGTTGTATGCCAGATCGGAACCTACGACGATGAGACAGGAACCTTTACATGTGAGCATGCACAGACTGTTGATTATGGTGTTGATTTTTATGCACCGCAGTCTACACAGACACCAGATGGCAGAAGAGTCATGATTGGATGGATGCAAAACTGGGCATTTGTTAACCAGCATGCAGAGACTGAGCCATGGTTTGGTCAGATGGCACTGCCAAGAGAGCTGTCAATTGTTGATGGCAAGCTGATTCAGCGTCCGATAAAGGAATTTGATGCATGCCGCAAAAATCCAGTTTCACACAATGGTGTGTGTGTGGCAGGTTTAGAGGCAGTAAAGCTTGAAGGAATTGAAGGTCGTGTGGCTGATGTTGAACTTACGATTGCACCAAAAAGCAAGGACGACAGTTACTATATGTTTGAAATGAGATTTGCACAGGATAACAAGCATTACACAGCACTTCGCTATCGTCCGCATGAGTCTGAGCTTGAGCTTGACAGAAGCTACTCTGATTCCAGAATCGCAATGATTCACAAGCGTTCCTGCAAGGTAAAAAATAACGGCGGTAAGCTTAAGCTTCGTGTTGTGATTGACCGTTTTAGTGCAGAGGTTTTTGCAAACGATGGTGAGCAAGTGATGAGTGTAACATTTACGACAGATACTGCGGCAAAGGAAATCTCATTTGTGGCAGATGGAACAGTATACATGGATATTGTAAAGTACGATATTGAGTAATTCGCAATATCGACAAAAACATAATCAGATGCCAGAGCACGACAGCTGCAGGGAGGCAGAAAAAAATTGAAAACAAACTCGGATGAGATGCATAATCAGGAAATGGTATTAAAAAAAATAAGACAGAGCAGTGAAGTTTTTGATAAATTGGCAAATTCATATGAGGTTTGGGTGCCGGAAAGCGGATGGCTTGCCGGCCGCCGAAACCGGGATAAGAATGACAGCAAGAGAAAAAATCTTACAGATTGGTCAATCTTGTCGTTCTTGCTTGAGATTGATAACTGTCATTATCCGATGGCAGACAGCTATCTTCAATATGGCATTGATGGTGTGATTAGAATTGCAGCAGAGACACTTGAAACACTTAAAAATAATTTGCAAAGCGAATTGCAGGATCAAACGCAGTTAGATATTGCGTATTTGGAAAGTTTGCTTCATGTCTGGAAGCGTTTTCGACAGTTTGTTGCAGATCACATGGTACTTGCACTAGAATGTGTAAAGCAGGAAACAAGTGATACTAAAAAGAAGCGTTATGAAAAAATTGCAAAGATATGTCAGAATTTGACAATAAACAAGCCAAACACATTTTGCGAGGCACTCCAACTTTTTTGGTTTACATATTTGTTTCGCAGTCCATTTGGTGCAGGATGTATTGGAAGACTTGATCAGCTGTTATATCCATTTTATAAGCATGATTGTGAAATGGGTATTTGGGATCAGCAAGAAGCAGAAAAAATGCTTGAAGAGATGTTTACCAGAATGAATGAGATCAATACTGGTGATACGCTGCGAAATCTGATGCTTTCAGGACAAGATGCCAAAGGAAATGACCAGACGAATGAGATTACTTATTTGATTCTGGTAGCGTATGAAAATACGGGCGGATCTGAGCCGCATTTGAACGTACGTTTTCACGAAAAAACACCGAAAAAACTTCGCGATAACTGCATAAATATGTTGTCATCTGGAAGTGGACAGCCAACAATCTATTTTGATGAAGCTGTACTTCCTGCAATGGAAAAGGCTGGTATTTGTCACGAGGATGCCTGCCAATATGCAAATGACGGTTGTACAGAGACGGTAATTGCAGGAAAGAGTGCGATTGTTTTCTGGCAGTATGAGATGGTCAAAACAGTGGAACTTACCTTGTTTGGAGGAAACGAAAATCCGTGTGTTAAGCCAGTTTCTATGAAAAAAAATAGCATACATGGGGTGGATTTTGTACCGAAAACAAATCTTTTGATTGGAATTGAATCAAAAAAAACACAGGAGTTGACTACATTTTCTGAGTTTTTAAGTGCTTTCTTTGAGCAGATGGATCATCAGCTTGATCATTACTTTTTGATGATTAAACAGAAAATGCAGGAAGACCAGACAGTATCCATTACTAGTCCATTTACGGCAGGTACTTTTGAGAAATGTTTGCGTACCGGAAAAGATCCGCTTCGCGGAGGTGGCTTTGATATCACTAATTATCAGCTGCTTTCAGGAAGCATAGGAACAGCGGCCGACTGTTTATATGCAATACAGTCAGCTGTATATGAGAAAAAGCTAGTTACAATGGAAGAACTGATCAAGGCACTTTCTGTTGATTTTGAAGGCTATGAAGTGTTAAGACAGCAGCTGTTGCATCTGCCAAAGTACGGAAACGATAAAAAGGAAGTAGATGAATTGGCGAAGCAGATTGCAGATCATTTTCTGGCGCGTGTCAATGCTTTTCGTGGACCAGAGAATACACTGTTGTATCCTGGTCTGTACAACATTGATTTTAAAATCTTTGCAAATGTGACAGGAGCTACGCCTGATGGACGACGTTTTCGCGATGCGATTGCAGAACACTGTAGTCCGACACCGGGGGCTGCAAAGAAGGGCCCGACAGCTATATTGAACTCAGCATCAACGCTTCCTATGAAAGAGGGCTTTGCATCATCAGTGCTTCATCTGACGCTTGACAAAAATGGCTACAGTATGGGTGCAGACCGCATAAAAATCATAGATACACTTTTGCGTGCATCCGAAAAAAAGAAGATTCCGGTCTTGAGCCTTACTATGTATGATAAGGCTGAGCTTTTAGATGCCCAACTTCATCCCGAAAAGCATCAGGATTTGATTGTGCGAGTCTGGGGCTTTCAGGCAAGATTTACAGAGCTTGATAAAGAACTTCAGGATCATATTATCAATCGAATCAGCTGACAAGAATGGAGGCAAAGGGTGGAACAAACAGCAATGGTCATGGATATTCAGCGCTTTTCGATCCATGACGGACCAGGAATTAGAACAACAGTGTTTTTAAAAGGATGTCATATGAGCTGTCTGTGGTGCCATAATCCAGAGTCCCAATATGCAAAGCCGCAGCTTATGTTTTATGAAGCGCAATGTATTGGCTGCGGACGATGTGTAAAAAAATGCATCCGATATACATTTAAGAAGAAAACACGGCCAAACACACAAAACCACGTTCTTTATGAGCCAGATCTTAAGATCTGTAGGGATTGTGAACAAATGAGAAGCTGTGCAGAAAACTGTCCGTCAGAGGCTCTTCGTCTGTGTGGAAGAACTATGACAGTGCAGGAAGTGATGACAGAAATTGAAAAGGATGTGGATTGCTATATTGATGGCGGCGGGGTCACTTTCTCAGGAGGAGAACCGCTTTTGCAAAGTGCATTTCTTAAAGAAATTCTTCCAAAATGTGCAGAAAAGAAAATTTCTGTCTGTCTTGACACAACACTTGAGGTTATGTGGGAGAAAATAGAGCCACTGTTGCCGTATGTCGGTTTGTTTTTGGTGGATGTTAAAATTTTGAATCCAGAGAAGGCATCTGTGTATCAAGGCATTTGCTATAAAAATATGCCGAAGAATTTAAAGCGGCTTTCTGATTTGAATATTCCGGTGATTATACGAGTGCCGCTCGCAAAAGGCATTAACGATACGCCAGAAGAAATCGAAAGGAGAGAGACTCTTTTGAAATCACTGACCAACATCATTAGGATAGATTCTTTTTATGTGAGCAATCATGGAGCATCTAAGTATAAGGCATTACAAAAAGAAATGATGTGGAAGGCAAGTGTAGCAGATGAAAAAAGCGATCAATTAGATATTGGAGGTATAAAATAAAATGAAACAGTATGATGTAACAGCACTTGGCGAGCTTTTGATTGATTTTACAGAAAATGGAACAAGTGCACAGGGAAATCCACTTTTTGAGGCTAATCCAGGCGGAGCTCCATGCAATGTGCTTGCGATGCTTACAAAGCTTGGTCATAAAACTGCATTTATTGGAAAGGTAGGAGATGACTTCTTTGGAAAGCAGTTAAGAGAAGCTATCACAGAGGTAGGAATTGATTCAACTGGACTTTTAAGCGATCCTGAAATTCATACAACACTTGCAATGGTTCATACATATCCAGACGGTGATCGCGACTTTTCTTTCTACCGCAATCCGGGTGCTGATATGATGTTAAAGGAAGATGAGATTCCTACAGAGCTGATCAAAAACTCTAAAATCTTCCATTTTGGAACATTGTCCATGACACATGATGGTGTACGCGCTGCAACAAAAAAAGCAATCTCTATTGCAGAAGAAGCAAATGCGCTTATTTCCTTTGACCCGAATCTTCGCCCACCGCTGTGGAAGTCTTTAGATGATGCAAAAGAGCAGGTACTTTATGGTCTTGGTCATTGTCATATTTTAAAGATCTCTGACAATGAGATCCAGTGGCTTACCGAAAAAGAAGATTATACCGATGGTGTAAACTGGATTCGTGAGCGCTACAATATTCCGCTGATTCTTGTATCTATGGGTAAGGAAGGAAGCCGTGCATATTATGAAGATAAGATTGTAGAGATAAAGCCATTTTTGCAGAAAAATACTATTGAGACAACAGGTGCAGGTGATACCTTCTGCGGTTGTGTACTGCACTATATTTGTGAACATGGACTAGATAATCTTACAGAGGCTGATTTGACATCGATGCTTACATTTGCAAATGCAGCAGCAGCAAGAATCACGACGCGAAAAGGTGCACTTCGTGTTATGCCAGATCGTGCAGAGATTGAGAAAGAGATTGTAAGCAGATAATAACAAAAAGGAGAAGGTATGATCAGTCAGAAATTATCCGAAGCACGAGTGTATGAAATAAAAAAGGAAGCAGAGATTGCGATTGAAAATCGACCTGTTTTTCATCTAACACCGCGTGTGGGCTGGCTAAATGATCCTAATGGTTTTTCATTTTATGACGGGTTGTATCATTTGTTTTATCAATACAATCCATATAGGCCATTTTGGGGAGCTATGCATTGGGGTCATGTCATTAGCCGTGATTTGCTGCATTGGACATATCAGCCTGCAGTACTTGCACCGGATCAGCCGTATGACAATGGAAACGGCTGCTTTTCGGGCAGTGCGCAGACTCTTGATGATGGAAGGCAGATCCTTTTGTATACTGGAGTTTCATGGGAGAAACAGTCAGATGGTTCTATGAAGGAAATCCAGCAGCAGTGCATAGCATCAGGCGATGGTGAAGTTTATGAAAAGTACGAAAAGAATCCTGTAATTTCATCTGATCAGCTTCCCAAAGGATATGACAGATCGAATTTTCGTGATCCGAAGCTTTGGAAAGAGAAAGATGGAAGTTGGCGCTGTGTTACGGTCAGTCGTAATGAGACAAATGGCGGAGGCGTTCTATTATTCGAAAGCTCAGACTGCATTTCATGGAAGTTTAAAAGTGTTATGGCAGAAAATATGAATCGCTTCGGGAGAATGTGGGAGTGTCCGGATTTCTTCACTCTTGATGGGCAAAATGTGCTGATCGTGAGCACGATGGAGATGGAGGCAGAGGAACTGGAATATCCCAATGGAAACGGAGTGGTTTGCCAGATAGGTCACTTCGATAATCAGACAGGTCAGTTTCACAGTATTTCTTCTCAGTCAGTCGACTATGGCATTGATTTTTATGCACCACAGACTATGCTTGCACCAGACGGACGCAGGATTTTGATAGGCTGGATGCAAAATCTGGCATCGGTCAATCAACATTCGGAAAAGGAGCCTTGGTTTGGGCAGATGACCATTCCACGAGAATTGGCTATTAAAAAAGGCAGATTGATCCAGCGTCCCGTAAGAGAGCTAGATGCCTGCCGCCACAATATGGTTTCATATACAAATGCAATAATATCTGGAGAAAAGACGCTTAAGGGTGTTTGTGGACGTATCGCAGATATTGAGCTTTCAATCGCACCACAAAGTGAAGAAAATAGATATTATATGTTTGAAATGCGCTTTGCGCAGGATGACAAACATTATACGTCACTTCGTTACCATCCGCATGAGTCTGAGCTTGAGCTTGACAGAAGCTATTCTGGTTCAAGAATTGCAATGGTACATAAGCGTTCATGCAAGGTGCAAGACAACGGTGGATCACTCAAGCTTCGAGTTGTAATCGATCGTTTCAGCGCAGAAGTTTTTGTAAACGATGGTGAGCAGGTGATGAGTATCACTTTTAAGACAGATTTAAAGGCAGAGAAAATTTCATTTGTTGCAGACGGTGTTGTTAAGATAGATATTTTAAAGTATGAGATAAGATAAAATAGATAAAATGATATGGCATTTGATGCAATGCCATATCATTTTTTTGAAATAAAAATGAAAGAAAACAAGAATATAAATAAAAATATACATCACAAAAGTTATATAAAAGTCATAATTGTTAAATTTACACAAGATACAAGGGCGGATATAATAAAAGAAAAAAAGGAGGTATAAACGAATGAGCAGTAACGTAAAAACGGGACAAAAATTGAGAAAACGTTTCAAAAAAGAACTGCCATTTCATTTGATGCTTTTGCCAGCGGTGGTGATGGTAGTGCTTTTTAAGTACATTCCAATGGCAGGATTGAGTATTGCCTTTCAGGATTACTCACCGTTGTATAGCATTTTTGAGCAGGAATGGTGCGGATGGGAAAATTTTAAGTATATCTTTTCTCTTTCAACATTCCCAAGAGTTATTTACAACACACTGTTTATTGCAATTATGAAAATTGCAGCAGGTATTATTGTGCCAGTTACAGTAGCGCTTTTGCTGAATGAAGTTCGAAACATTGTTTACAAGAGAACATTACAGACTATCGTGTATTTACCACATTTTATTTCATGGGTTGCGTTAGCAGGTATTTTTCTGGACGTATTGGGAATGGATGGAATTGTGAATAACTTTTTGGCAGCTATTGGATTGAACCGAGTGTATTTTCTTGGAAATGAAAAGGTGTTTCCATTTACAATGGTCGTGACAGATACATGGAAAACATTTGGATGGAATACAATCGTTTATCTGGCAGCCATTACTGGTATTTCACCAGCACTTTATGAGGCAGCGGCACTAGACGGTGCAGGTCGATTCCGTCAGATCCTTCATGTAGCAATTCCTGGTATTCTTCCAATCGTATTGCTGATGACGGTTCTTTCTATTGGTAATGTACTTCGTGCAGGTTTTGATCAGATCTTTAATCTGTATTCACCACTTGTATATTCAACAGGAGATATAATTGATACATTTGTTTACCGAATGGGCATTTTGGGAGCACAGTTTGGCCCGGCAACAGCAGTTGGATTGTTCCAGTCAGTTGTATCGTGTGTGCTGATTGTTGCAGGATACTGGGCTGCTGAAAAGTTTGCAGGATATCAAGTATTCTAAAGAAGGGAGAAAAAACATGAAACCAACGAAAGGTCAGCGGATTTTTGCAGTATTTAATTATATATTATTGACATTGCTTGCACTTTTATGTCTTCTTCCAATGTTGAATATTGTTGCACTATCATTTTCATCAAGAAATATGGTAAATGCAGGAGCAGTTACCTTCCTTCCGAAGGAGTTTACGATCAGTTCCTATCTTTATATGCTTCAAAAGAGTGGATTGATTCCGGCATTGTTAGTAACAGTAAAGAGACTTGTGCTTGGTGTGGTTTTAAATCTGATTATGACGATTTCTGTAGCTTATCCGTTATCAAAGAGTGAGAAACTTTTTAAGAGCCGCAAGTTCTATGTAGCTTTTTTCTTGATCACGATGATTTTCAATGGCGGTATCATTCCTACATATCTTGTGATTAAGCAGTTTCATATGCTGGATACCATATGGGCATTGATTCTTCCTAATTCAGTCACGATGTTTTATGTACTTCTGATGCTTAACTTCTTTAGAGGTATTCCAGATGAGATTGAGGAAGCAGCTGTTGTGGATGGAGCAGGCTGGCTGACAATTCTTTTAAAAATTTATTTGCCATTGTCACTGCCTTCTCTGGCAACGGTAACGTTGTTTATTATTGTAGGACATTGGAATGAGTGGTTTGATGGTATGATTTACAACAATCATACTGACAATTATCCGCTTATGACGTTTCTTCAATACCATGTATTAAATTTCAAAACTTCGGATCTTCGTCCAGAGCAGATTGCAGCAAACCCAGCTCTGGCAGATCTGGAGGGTCGTTCAATAAAGTCTGCGGGTATTGTATTATGTACCCTTCCAGTTTTGGTATTTTACCCATTCCTTCAGAAATATTTCGTTACTGGTATTACAGTGGGAAGCGTAAAGGGTTGATATGAGTTTGTATTAATTATGTAAAAATGTGTGGATACACATAAAATAAAGGAGGATTTTTAATATGAAGAAAAAGAATTTGTCCCTCATGTGTGCAGCAATGCTTGCAGCAACGGCAATTCCGGCAAATTTTGCAATGGCAGATGAGACAAAAGATGCAGAAAATTTAACAGAGTGGGCTATGGATGAGCCAGTTACGCTGACTGTCCTGAAAAACCAGAATCCGGCAACTGTAAATTATGCAGATGGTGAAGATCAGTATAATAACGTGTATTATAATGCATATCGCGATAATCTTGGAATTACACTTGATTTTCAGATTTGTGCAAGTGGAGATGAGTATAGCCAGAAGGTAACGCTTGCTATTGCATCAGATGATCTTCCAGATCTTTTATATTTGCCAGTAGCTGAATATTCGCAGTTAGCAGAAGCTGGAAAACTGGCACCGCTTGACGATGTGCTAGAGCAGTATGGATCAGAGCTGACAAAGAAAAATCTGAATTCAGACGGTGGAAAAATTTTGGAAGCAGCAAAGAGAAATGATGTTTTATATGGTATCCCTAGCGGTAATGCAGAGCGTATTCCAAGTCAGTTCCTTTGGATTCGCAAAGATTGGTTGGATAAGTTAGGCTTAGATGTTCCTAAGACACTTGATGATGTTGTTGAGGTTGCCCGCGCATTTAAGAATGATGATCCAGATGGCAATGGTGTTGATGATACATGGGGACTTGGTGTTTGTAATGAGATGTCTGATTATGCTGGATATGGAACAATAGAAGGTGTTGTCAATGCATTTGGAGGATCTATTCTTCAATATATGTGGATGCCAAATGATGACGGAACAGTATCCTATGAGCCAACATCACAGGAAACTAGAAATGCTCTTGAGAAGTTGGCAGCTATGTATTCCGAAGGTTTGATTAACGAAGAATTTGGTGTATCAGACACTGATGCAATTAGTGAGGCAGTTGCAGCAGGAACATGTGGACTGTTCTATGGAACAGATGGTATATCATGGGGAGCTGGCCGCGATGCGATTGCAAATAATAATGATTGTGGATGGATGGTTATCAATGCACCTTCAGTAGAAGGTGGAGATGCAACAGCATATTCCTATACAAATTTCGATTATGTTTATGCAGTCAATGCAAACTGTGAGCATCCAGAAGCATTGATTAAATTGATTAACTTTAACAATGACCGTATCAATAGTCCAGATGCAACACTTGACAGTCTGGAAGTATGGGGCGTAAATTCAAAAACTGGTATTAATCAGTGTGATTATACATATGCACTTCTTGATCCATATTTGAATAAGGCAATTGGATATAACACAACGATTGGACAGGTATTTGCAGGAGAATTAAAGCCAGAAGAGCTTATGCCAGAGGCATATCGTTACTATGTTGGTATTAAGCGTTACGTAGATGAAGGATATGACAAGACTGGAAGTGCAAATCCAGATGATTTGACGGCATTCCAGTATGCAATGTGTTGGGGACCGAAGTTTGGTTCATGGACACGTTATTCTGAGCTGCGTGATGCTGGAATGAAGATGAGTGTTTATACAGGTGCACCGACAAAGACAATGATGAAGCGTTGGTCTACACTTCTTGCATTACAGGATGAAACATTTGTAAAAATTATATCTGGAAGTCTTGGCATTGAAGCGTTTGATGATTTTGTAACTCAGTGGAACGAGCAGGGTGGATCTACTATTCAGGAAGAAATTGCTGAAATGTATATGAAGTAAAAATTATTCAGATTAATATAAAGTAAAATTGAATTGTAGGTCTGAATAGCTATTAAAATTTAAAAGTGGGCAGGAAGACGTTTTTCCTGCCCACTTGCAGATTACAGAAAGGGATTGTTTATATGCAGTTATTTTATACACCGGATCATGCGCGTGTGGGCGATGTGATTCCATATTATGAGAATGGAGAATTTAAGCTATTTTATTTAAAAAACTGGAATCCTTATTTTGGAAGTGATAAAACGTATGGATGGCATCTTTTGACGACAAAGGATCTGATTCATTATGAATCGGAGACGGCAATTGGGATTCTTGGAGGAACTGGCTGTATAATTAAGGTAGAGGGTCTGTATCATCTGTATTATTGTGTATTTGAGGATCAGCCACAGCGTCAATATGTGTGCCATGCTACAAGTACAGATTTGACAAACTGGACAAAATATCCAGATGAGACATTTGGACCAGATGAATCAATCTATTTGCTGACAGACTGGCGTGATCCGCACGTGATTTGGAATGAGGAAGAAAAATGCTGGTGGATGATTCTTTGTGCGCAGAATCAGGGAAATACAAAACGTCGTGGATGTGTAGGACTTTGTAAGTCTGCTGATCTTCATCATTGGACATGCTGTGAACCTCTATATGCACCGCAGTCAAGCATGTCTGCTTACGAGTGCCCAGATCTTTTTTATATGAATGGGTGGTGGTATCTTGTATTTTCACAGTTTACAGACCGTTTCCAAACACTTTACCGTATGAGTCGTTCATGCAATGGTCCATGGATTCGTCCCAAGACGGACTCCTTTGACGGACGTGCTTTTTATGCAGCAAAGACATGCAGTGACGGAGAGCATCGTTATATTTTTGGATGGAATCCAACAAGAACACAAAATACGTGGAATTTTGATCCAGATCCGACACATGAGGGGTATGATTATAAAACGTATGATTGGGGCGGAAGTTTGGTTCCACATGAAATTTATGCAAGAGAAGATGGAACATTGGCAGTTCGGTCAAATCCAGCACTGAAAAAGACTCTTACTGTTTCTAATGAAATAAAGTGGATTCCTTTGAATGGAGATTGGAAAGTGGATCAGACATCAGTAAACGTAGATTCTCCAATTGCATATGCGTCAATAATTAGTGAGAATGATGTGCCGCATCAGGGATGTTTGTCGCTTGATTTTACGTTTACACCTGGAACCGAGCGATTTGCAGTGGTACTTCAGGCAGATCAGGAATTTGCCAGAGGCTATTATTTTTATCTGGATCCTAAGCGTCAAAGAATCGAATACAAAAGTGCTATTCGTATGCATGAGCAGGGAGGATGGACATTCCAGTATGATGTGGAGCTAGAACGTCCTGTTGAATTAATTCCAAATCAGACATATTCGATGGAAATTTTTGTGGATGAATCTGTGATGGAAGTATATGTAAACGATGAAGTGGCAATGAGTGTTCGTGCCTATGATCTTCATGACAGAAAATTTGGTCTTGCTGTGTCAGACGGAGCAGTTAAATTTGAAAATGTAAAATTAACAACATTAGGAGAGTTATGATATGAGCTTATATTTTCGTCCGGAAAAGGGAGTATTGGGAGATGTGATCCCATTTTATGATAATGGTGTATTTAAACCGTTTTATCTGCGCAACTATCGAGGAAACCGAGATGCTAATCATCAGGACAGTTGGGTTATGTTAAGCACAACAGATCATGTTCATTTTACAGAGCATGATACGAAAATTGTTGGAGGAACGGGGTCTGTCATAAAGGTAGATGGAATATATCATATGTTTTTCTGTACATTTCAGGTAATGCCAGAAAAAAATTATATCAATCATGCAGTTAGTACTAATTTGGATACGTGGACAGAAATTCCAGAAGATCGTTTTGCATCCGACAATCAGATTTATGCCCCTGTGCATTGGAGAGATCCATTTGTTTTTTGGTGTGAAGAAGAAAACTGCTGGTGGATGATTTTTGCAGCGCAGAAACAGGGAATGACGACAAGAAGAGGCTGTGTTGGCCTTTGCAAATCAGACGATCTGCATCACTGGAGCTATTGTGATCCGATATATGCTCCTATGAATGCCCAGTGTGCATTTGAATGCCCAGATCTATTCAAGATGGGAGACTGGTATTATCTTGTATTTTCTTCCTATGCAGACCGTTATCAGACCTTATATAGGAAAAGTCGTAGTTTAAACGGACCATGGGAAACACCTGAGATAGATACCTTTGATACCCGCGCTTTTTATGCAGCAAAAACAGGTACAGATGGCGTTCACCGTTATGTGTATGGATGGAATCCAACACGCGAAAATAATGAGCATCATTTTGACCCACTTGGATATGATGGAAAGGATTGCAATACTTGGGACTGGGGTGGCAATCTAATCGTTCATGAATTATGGCAGGATGAAGACGGAGATTTGTTTGTTAAGCCAGTTCCTTCTGTTTTGGAAGCAGTTTCAGAAGAAGAAATCATTTCTATGAAGCCGCTGACTGGAGAGTGGAAATTAGCAGAAAATAGTGCCAGTGTAAATACACCATATGGATATAGTGCATTGTTGCTAAATCCATTAAATGAGACAAGTCGTCTTTCCTTTGATATTGAAACAACGGGGGAAGCTGCAAGTGTTGGTGTTGCTATTCATGTGGACGAATCTTTTGCGGTAGGTTACTATATTAATATTGACTTTGCTCGCAGTCGTATGGAATTTAAGTCAGGTGTGCGTATGACAGAGCGAGGCGGTCAGATGTTCCCATATGAGGTGGAATTGGAACGGCCGCTTTCATCAAAGACTGGTGAATGCTTCCATGTAGATGTGATTGTATCTGGTACCATATTAGAAGTCTATGTTGATAATAGGATTGCACTTGGAACGCGTATGTTTGACATTAAAGGTGGTAATTTTGGCTTGTATGCATCAGATGCAGAAGCTAATTTTATGAACATTCAGATATTTAAGAAAAAAATATAAAATTGTTTAAGATCCAGATGCGTTATTTCCTCATTTTATGCTATAATAGTGATACACAGTCATTTGAAGATATGAAACTGGAGGAAAAAACGGATGTTTGGACGTAAGAAAAATAATTTCTATCGTTATATGTTTCAGAAAAGCTTTATGCCGCTTTTTGCAATGCTTGTAGTAATTAGTATGGCATTTTTGATCTTTTTTCGTATCACAGTTGTGCGCGAGAAGCAAAAAGATCGCGAAAATGATCAGATAAGGCTTGAGACCTGTGTATCGTCTACAGAACTTCATATGAAGGAAATTGAAAAGTGGGGAAAGCAGTTACTAAACGGAGTAGATCTCCAGAAATTTGTTTATATGTATGATGATCTGGACCGCTATTCCCGCTTTTCGCTTCAAAATGAAATTTACGAGTCTGTCTATGATTTGTATTATAAAAATGAGCAGGTTGACAGTGTAGTGTTGTATATTCCGACAATGGGAAAAGTGATTACGGATCTTCATTGTCAGACATCAGTAAAGCCATGGATGGAGGAAATGGCAGAGGGGAAAGATCGTACCTGCTTGTTAGAAAACAATAAGGCGGCTACTTGTATTCATTGGGATGGTGATGGCGCAAGAGCAGTGCTTATTATCACTTGGAAAGATGCAGGTATTATGGAACAGATAGAAGCCATGTTTTTGGCGGGTGGAGATTCCATTGATTTTGTTTGGAAACCAGAAAAAGAACCAGATGAACAGATGATTTGTGCAGATTCCATATATTATCCGTTTCGTATGATCTACAAAGAGAGTAACGATGCAGAAATGAATCATTTTTTTGCTGTTATTGGATTAAGCAGTATATTGTTTATGTGTCTTTGCTTGATGATTGCAGTTATTAGTATTCAAACATGGAATCGTCAAATCTATAGACCACTGTATCAGCTGTTGATTGAGGCCTTTGATCATATGGAAAAAAATGATTTCAGCTATAGAATTGAGGTGCAGAATGAAAATGATTTTTTTCATTCCGTTTATGAAAAGTACAATCACATGGCAGAAACGATGCAACAATATATCGAGACGAATTTGCAGCAAAAGGTTCTTGTAAGTCAATCAAACTTGAAACAGCTTCAGTCGCAGATCAGTCCGCATTTTATGTATAACAGCTACTATGTTCTGTATCGGATGATTCGAAGAGGAGATCAAGAAAATAGTCTTCATCTTGCAGAATATCTGGGAAGTTTTTATCATTATATTACAAGAAATGCAGATGATGAAAAGCATCTGTCAGAAGAGATAGAACATGCAGAAAATTATGCCAGAATCCAGAAATACCGTTTTCGCGATAATTTACATGTAGAAATTGCCAAGCCAGATGAATGTATTGCTGATGTGTATGTGCCGCGGTTGATTCTTCAGCCAATCTTAGAAAATGCATTTAAATATGCATATGAAAGTGGAAATGGAGATCCAATGAGATTGGAACTTGGCTATGAGATTCGAAGTGATCGAGATTTTGATATTATAATAGAAAATAGTGGAGAAATTTCGGATGAGACTCTACAAAGCCTTAATGAGAAACTACAAAGTACAGATATGCAAATGGAAACAACGGCAATTATTAATATTAACAGAAGACTGAAATTGTATTTTGGAGATAAAAGTGGATTGTTGGTTGGGCGTTCGGAACTTGGAGGATTAAAGGTAATTGTACATGTATTTATGGGGGAGGAAACATCATGAGCATTCAGGCAGGAAGAACGATTAAAATAATAGTTGTAGATGATGAGCCAATTAGTGCGGATGATATGTCAGATGTAATTCGGGATGAATTTGGAAAAAGCATGAATGTAGATGTTCGTACGGCGTACAATGCTAAAAGTGTCATAAAGATGGTCGAAGAATCGCCTTGTGATATTTTGCTTTCAGATATACAAATGCCTGGTATGACAGGGCTGCAAATGGTAAGCATACTGAGAGAACAGTTTCCAGATATGCGAGTTCTGTTTCTGACCGGTTATGATGATTTTTCTTTTGCATACGAGGCCTTTCGGCAACATGCAGTTCAATATATTTTAAAAACAGAAGGTGATGAAGTAGTTCTGGCAGCTTTGAAGAAGGAAATAGATCGTTTGCGCGAAAATGAGAAAATTATGGAGCGCATTAATGATGCAGAAGAACGCTATACACAGATGTTGCCTGCATATAGAAGACAGTTGATTATGCAGCTGATGTTGAATCAAAAAGGGGAGTTAGATGAACTGGAAGAGCGAATGCTTGCAGGAGAATTGTATCTTGTGGTTGGGCTGCTTCAGGGAGATCATAACCACCATGTAAAAACAAAAATGATTACAGCAGGAGCAGTTTCCCAAATTGTTGCGGGATCATTTGGAAAAGAGCTTGCGTGGAGTGAATATTATTTATTCGATGATGTTTTGATTTGGGTATTTGATTTTGATACAAAGCAGTCTGTTTCCAAGACATTGTTCCATCTGATGAGAAAGGCCAGACAGCAGTTGGAGGAGCAGTTAAAGGTGACTATGTTTTTTATCGTCTCAGAAGAAGCAGTAAATGGATTGGATTTAAATGAGAAGTATGTTCAAATCAGAACTATGCTTACAAATGAGATTCTTCGCGGTTTTACAGGTGTTGCTATCCGTCATCAGGCTGATGTAGAGGGTAAAGAGGTAGAAAATGCAAAAAAAGTTTCTGAAATGAGAAGAAATCTGGAAAATATTCAACTTTTGGTGCGAAAGGGATCTATTGCAGAAGCAAAAAATGACATTAATGAAGTGATTGCCTATTTAACAACACATTCTCAGACAGAAAATTTGTTGGCAGTTGAGGCAGCGCAATCTTTGAATGCAGCAATTTTATCATATGTGAATCGAAATGGTATGATTTCTCTAATTGTAGAGGCAGAACATTCAGGTGCGATGGGCACAGTGGCTTATTTCAAAAAACTACAGGAACTTTTAGTGAATGAAGCTGAAAAAAGGATTGACAATACCGTGAAATCTGTGGCAGAATTGGTAGTGAAGTATATTAACAGTCATATCAGTGAAAATGTAAGTACATCAGTATTATCAGATGTAACTGGATATAGCTCAGGCTATCTTTCTAGGATTTTTCGCCAGGAAATTGGTATGAGTATTCATGATTATGTAGCTCAGACAAGAATGAATCTGGCTAAGGAAATGCTTGTGAATACTAATTTAAAAATCTACGAGGTCGCCAAAAATTGTGGATACGAAAATACGACTTATTTTATTAAGATTTTTCGCATCAGCACAGGGATCACGCCTCAGGATTATAGACTAAAGGGAAAGCATTGAGTGACTGAATATGTAAATGAATTTTTTGTGCAATGAAAGGAGACATTATGAAATTATACAGAATTAAGAATCGCCAAAGCTTTGGCTTTTCAGCTGAAAATCCGACTGGACAAAAAAATGGTGGTACAAAGGGTAAGGATTGTGAGAAATTAAGACCGTGTATTCAGATTGCTCCGGGAGAGACTGTTACGCTGTGTGATACAGATGGCCCTGGCATGATTACACATATCTGGTTTACCGGATATGTTGGACATAGCTTTGTTATGCGTATTTACTGGGAAAATGAGGAATTTCCGTCTGTTGAAGCGCCTATCTCTGCATTTTTTGGCTGCGCATATGATGAAAATTTCAAGGATCGCGACGGAAACTACATTGTTTTAAATTCAGCGAAAATTCTCACAGCACCAGGACGTGGCTTTAACAGCTACTGGGAGATGCCATTTGCAAAGCACTGCCGCATCACTATGGAAAATCGCGGCAAGAAGGAAGAAACGCTGTACTATATGATCTCAGGCTGGTACGGCGAGATTCCTCAGGATGCAGGCTATTTCCATGCTGCATATCGTCAGGAGCATCCAGTTACGAAGGGACGCGCATATACGATTATTGATGGAATTGAAGGCAGAGGCTGTTTTGCAGGTTTGACACTCGCAACAGGTATGAATGGAAATAACACTTGTTGGGTAGAGGGCGAAGCAAAGATGTATATCGACGATGATCAGTATCCAAGCATGAATTATACTGGAACAGAAGACTATTTCTGCGGTTCCTACGGCTTTGGAAATGATATCATTTTGAATCGTTATCAGACATTTAGTGGAATGTATACAGGACTTTTTGCTATCATGGGTGACAATCGCGAATTTTATAACGGACAGCAGCGTTTCTTGCTGTATCGCTTCCATGAGAAGGATCCAGTGTATTTCTCTAAGAATTTCAAAATGACAATCGACAACCTTGGATGGACAGGACCACGCTACGATGATTACACATCAGTTGCATACTGGTATCTGGAAAAACCATCAAAGTTAGCAAAGGAACTGCCGAGTGACGAAGAAATGGTGATGAAGTAATGAATTGACATAAGCCCACGGTGAAAACCGTGGGCTTTTTGCTGTCAAAAAAACACTAAGTTTTTTTATATACTATATTGCAATATAGAATAGTATGTGATATGATGCAGCTAACAGGAAAAAAGAAGGAGGTGTGAGCATGAATGCTCAGTTTAAAAAAGGAGCGCTTGAGTTGTGCGTGCTGTCGCAGTTGGCACTTCGTGACCAGTACGGCTATGAGCTTACTGAAAATATTTCAAAGGAGATGAAGCTGGCGGCAGGTACGCTGTATTTGATCTTAAAGAGATTGAGGGATGAGGAATATGTGGAGACATATCTTGTCGAGGCAGGGGAAGGACCAGCTAGAAAGTATTATCACCTCACGGTGAAGGGCTGGGCCTATCAGGAACAGTTAAAGAAAGAATGGTTTGATTTCACGGCAGCAGTTGAGCGGCTGATAGTGAGCAAAGAAAGCAAGTGAATAAAAAATAGCAGCCGAGTTAATATACGATGCTGAGTATGAAGAAAGGTGGAAAATATTATGAAAAAGGACGAATTTTTTGCACAGCTGCGCACTGCATTTGCAGGGATGGATGAGGAATTGTTGACGGATATTCTCGGTGATTACGAGAATCATTTTAAGGAAGGTATTGAAAACGGAAAGAGTGAAGAGGAGATTTGTGAAGAACTTGGAAATGTCGAGGAAATCCGTCAGGCATTCTTAGATGAAAATCCGGCTGCTATGACAATAAATGTCAATTCAAATTCGGACGCAGTGGGTAATTCTGATATTTATAACCGTTTTTATCCAGGCATTCAGCGTGTCAATGCTCAGCTCACAGATGCCGATATTGAAATCAAAAAGAGCAATACAAATGAGGTAGAGCTGTCTGTAACTGGTGGGCTTGCAGATGATATGGAGGCATTAAAAGAGACGCTTCGTGTCAGTGCGTCTGTTGGAACACTTTCGATTCAGCAGGAAAAGAAAGCAGGTATAAGTGTTTCTTATGCTGCCTCACGCTTATTTGGCCTTAAGGTGGGGAAATATTCAGCAGGAATTGTTATTCATATTGCAGTGCCAGAGCAGTTTGAAAAAATTAAGGTAAAGAGTATAAGTGGCGATATCGTCGTAAATGATATATCTAGTGAACGTTTTCTAGTAGAAGCAGTGAGTGGTGATATTTCTGTAGATCAACTTAATACAAAGCAGTGTGAACTTAATTCAAAGAGCGGTGATATCAAAACAAATAACAGCAGCGCAAAGACTTTATTGATTCATACTGGAAGCGGTGACGTAGGAGTGGAAGAGTGTCAGGCAGATGAACTTTTTGCATCAAGCATCAGCGGCGATGTGAATGTGATCGCATGCAAGGCAGATAAGATGGATGTTGTGAGTATAAGCGGAGACATAAAGGCCGAATTTGATAAGAGCGCGCAGTGCAGAGCAAAGAGTACCAGCGGTGATTGTAAAGTGACGATTGGAAATCAGGTAGATGCTGTAGTTTCCAGTACCAGCGGTGATGTAAACGTTCGCTACATTGGAGAAATTGGACTCGAAATGGCGCTTTCCAGTACGAGTGGTGATGTTTCTGCTGTCTGTGGAGAAATTAACAGTAAGGGAAAGAAAAAAGTGCAGGAGCACTTTGGTGAGCCTGACAGTAAGTTAAAGGCATCTACCATATCTGGTGATATCAAGGTACGCGATTGTTAAGTCAGCGTTCACGGGATATTTTTTCGCCGCTAATTTAAGTATTGAATATGAACTGTAGTGATTCAACTACCACTTGATTTTTGACAAAAACACCTGCATTGAATTCAAGTATTGCGTAAGCTATAATACAACCATCCGTTGAGACAAGAAAGGAAAGACGCAGAGGAGGAGAATAGGATGAGCAACAGCAATGGAGTCCGAAATGGAACTGAGAAGAATCCATATACGAGTAGTCCATATACAAAAATCGGGGAGCGAATTGGACAGCTTCGCAAGCAGGCAGGCTTAAAACAGGAGGAGCTTGGACGCGCCGTGGGCGTAACCACGCAGGCGGTATCGCGATGGGAGTGCGGTGGCGCGCCGGACATCGAGCTTCTTCCGGCGATTGCTGATACGCTTCATGTATCAGTGGATGAGTTGTTTGGAAGAACACCAGTGGCACAGACGGATATAAAGGAGCTGTTTGACCGCACCTTGTATAGCTATCCGAAAAAAGACCGCATGAAGGCGGCGTGTGATCTGATGTGGAACATCCAAAAGGCGGTGCTTCGGTGCGAGGATTCAAATATAGACAGCGTTGCTGTGTCCAATATTCTTGATGCGGCAACTCAAAAGAACCAGAGAAAAACGACACAAAGTCAAGATGTGCAAAGCCAAAATAATGAGCATGACGAGCACAATGAGCATAAAAAGAAGGCATACAGCACAACAGAGGACTCGGATGCTAGTATTTCCACCAGTGGCCTTTATATTGAGACGGACAGCGGCTATATGAGCTATGGTTTTAACAACCTCGACTACATATTTTTGCTCTCACAGCCAGAGAACGGGTTTGAGTCGGTAATCAAGGATGCCGATTCGCTGCGCAGACTGTTTTTCTTACTCGTTAAGCCATATTGTCTGGAGGTCGTTGCGGCGTTGTATGCGAAAAAGCCAAACGAAAATGTCACAGGGCGTCTCTTAGCAAAGGAATTAAATGCCCCAGAGCCAGAAGTCATTGCTGTACTCGATGAGTTGTGCAAGTATCATCTGATTCGTAATCTTGAGATTACCGATACAAATGGAAAAATGCACATTTATTCGTATGAAAACAGTGCCGAGTGGGTGGCATTTCTCACCTTTGCAAGTATGCTTATGTATACAGAAAATGAGGCAAGATTGGCAGTCAATATGAGAAAACAATCTGCCTTTTCGGCACCAATTGGAAGCAAAAATCCGTTTGCATCGTGGAATGAGCGCAAGGATGATAATGAGCGCATTAACTTGTACCAGTCAGGAAACGAATGAAAAAAATGAATAGTTCAAAAGCAAATGGCAGAAATTGAATTGTCAAAAATCAGGTAGTGGGAGAAAAATAAAATGAAAACAAAGCAAAACAAAAAGAAAAACAGGGAATTTATACACCAATTATACTATAAAAATAGAATAAATTTCATCGTAACCATCATCTTAACGATTGCTATGAGCTCACTAAATCTGATGATCTCATGGCTGATTCAGCAGATCATGGACTGCACAGCAAATCAGGATATGCAGGCCCTTGTGCGCAGTGCATGGATTGTCATTATTGTCGTTGTTATTTACACAATAGCCAATGTAATGTATAGAGCAGTATATCCAAGATTTTTACAACGAGCCATGCAGCAGTACCGCGATTATGCATTTTCGCGGCTGACACAGAAAAGTTTGCGCTCTTTTTCAAAAGAAGGCACCGCACTTTACGTTTCCGCGCTGACAAATGACTGCACCTCAATCGAGAACAACTATTTAGCCGCAACTTTCACCCTGATTGAGCTTCTCTTTTGTTTTTTGGGTGCATTGATCATGATGCTTTATTATAGTCCGGTGATGTTAGTTCTTGCAGTTGCTTTGTCATTTCTGCCGGTGGCCGTCTCCATGACGGCAGGAAATCGCCTGACAGAGCAGGAAAAGGAAATTTCTAAAAAAAATGAGCGTTTTGTTTCAATTGTGAATGAGCTTCTGTCAGGCTTTCCAGTCATCAAAAGCTTTCGTGCAGAGACACAGGCAAGTCGTTTATTTTCACAGCGAAATGAGCAGGCAGAGGAGGCAAAGAAAAATAAGCGCCGTACCGAGCAACTGATATCACTTCTGGCAAATGATGCGGGAATCATTGCCCAGATGGGAATTTTTCTGGCAGGTGCATGGCTTGCAATTAGCGGCAAAGGAGTAACAGCTGGTGTTGTAATCGTATTTGTCCAGCTGATGAATTATATTTTAAATCCAATTAGTCAGGTTCCGCTTCTGTGGTCAAACAGAAAGGCTGCGATTGCACTGATGGAGAAATTGTCAGATGCATTATCGGAGAACGTGCGCGAAGAGGGAAGAGAAAAGCTTAATGGTTTTTCAGAAAAGATCGAAGTGAAGGATCTGACGTATGGATATGAGCCAGAGAGTCCTGTGTTAAAAGATCTGGATGTTCAGTTTGACGCAGGAAAGAGCTATGCAATTGTAGGAGGATCAGGAAGCGGAAAATCGACGCTTTTGAATCTTCTGATGGGAAGCAGCAGTAACTATCAGGGCGAGATTTGCATAGATGGTGTTTCAATTAAAAATATTGAAAGCGAATCGCTCTATCAGCTGATGACATCAGTGCAGCAAAATGTCTTTGTTTTTAATGATACCATAAGAAACAATGTCACTATGTTTCATGAATTTCCAGATAAAGAAGTCACATTAGCATTGGAGCGCTCCGGCTTGTCGGAGTTTATCGAAAAACGCGGTGAAGAATTTGTCTGCGGCGAAAATGGCGCGAATCTGTCAGGCGGTGAGCGTCAGCGAATCAGCATTGCAAGAGCGCTTCTTAGAAAATCACCAATACTTCTGGTTGACGAGGCAACTGCCGCACTTGATGCCGCCACTGCAAGAGCAGTCAGCTTTTCTATACTGAATCTGGTTGGAATGACAAGAATCGTCGTAACGCATCGCCTAGAGGAAGCGATTCTTCGCCGCTATGATAAAATCCTTGTCATGAAGAATGGAACAATCTGCGAGCAGGGAAAGTTCGATACGCTTATGCAGCAAAAAGGACAATTTTATTCTCTGTTTCAGATTGCGCACTGAAGATGATGACTCTTGGTGTTAAAGTTCATGGATAAGCCAATATTTACAACTAAGCCCGAAGGTGAATGGATTTCACGAGCCGGACACTTGGAGCAGGTCTTTCAAAGTAATGTATGATAAGAAAGAACATAAAAGGAACCTGCGGAGTTTGGTCCGGCGACGAAACCATTACACCGCAGGGCTTTCGTAGCATGACGCATGAACTGTAACCTCTTGGTTAAAATGTCAAATTCTCAGTTGCTGTCTTGCAATATCCCCCCAAATGGAATATTATAAAATTAGCGAGATTACGAGCAAAGAAGGGAGAACAAAGAGGCATGGAAGTTCTTGTAGTTGTAGATATGCAAAACGATTTTATTGATGGGTCACTTGGCACTAAGGAGGCTGTTTCAATTGTGCCGAAGGTGGCAGATAAGATTAAGAACTTTAAGGGAATGGTTCTTGCAACAAGAGATACACATGAAGAAAATTACTTAAGTACACAGGAAGGAACTAATCTTCCAGTGCAGCATTGCATCCGCGATACGAGAGGATGGGAGCTGAATGACGAGATCGCGTCACTGATTGATGGAAATCCGATTGACAAGCCTACATTTGGAAGTGTGGAACTCGGAAAACGTCTTGTGGCACTTAATGAGCAGATGGGAATTGACAAGATCACATTTGTGGGACTTTGTACTGATATATGCGTCATTTCTAATGCAATTCTGGTAAAGGCATTTTTGCCGGAGGTTCCGATTGAGGTAGATGCATCATGCTGCGCAGGTGTGACACCAGAGAGCCATGAGTGTGCGCTTCGGGCAATGGAGAGTTGTCAGATCACAATTGTATAGTGGTGAGTAAATAGAATAGGAAAAGGAGGTAGCGAGAATGGCATTGCCAAAGGAAGAAATTAAAACAATAGCTGATATTGAAGCGTTACCAGAGGGAACGCGCGCGGAACTAATCGACGGACGACTTTTTCTGGATACGGCACCAACAGTAATTCATCAAGCCATTGTCAATTTTTTAGTAACGGAGATCAACATTTATATTCGCTCTAAGGGCGGTAAATGCCGAGTTTTCCCATCTCCATTTGATGTGCAGCTTTCAGCCGATGATATTTACAACCTTGTTCAGCCAGATATATCCGTGATTTGTGATCGCGATAAATTAAGTAATGGAAAGCGCTGTATAGGTGCACCGGACTGGGTAATCGAGGTGGTGTCTCCATCCACAAAAGCGCAGGACTATATTATTAAAAGGGGTAAGTATCAGGCAGCTGGCGTTCGTGAATATTGGATTGTCGATCCGAGCAAAAAGAGAGTATCCATGTGCAATTTTGAAACGCCAGATTATGAAGATTGTAATTTTAACGAATCTGCGAAAGTGGGCATTTATCCAGATTTGGTAATCAATTTTGCAGAAATGGAGATATAAGCGCGGATGATGCAACAAACGATAGAGGAATCGTAATAGTATTCTATATGGGAGGAAAAAAGAAATGGAGAAAGAATTTGTATTCAAAAAAGGCAGTGTTGTCGTAGAGACAAATAAGGGAAAGGTACGTGGCTATGCCTACAATGGAGTGTCTGTGTTTAAGGGCATTCCGTATGCAAAGGCGAAGCGTTTCCATGCACCAGAGCCGCTTGAAGCATGGGAAGGTGAGCTTGATGCGACAAGCTTTGGCTATGTGTGTCCGCTTCTTGATATGCCAAAGCCAGCAGGTGAGGTGTTTGTACCGCATCGCTACTGGGTTATGGATGAAGATTGTTTGAATCTGAATATATGGACACCATCATGTGATGAAAAGAAGCGCCCTGTTCTAGTATGGTTTCATGGTGGCGGCTTTGAAGCCGGTTCTTCAATTGAGCACATTGCGTATGAGGGTGAAAACATGAGCAGAAGAGGTGATGCAGTTGTTGTATCAATCAATCACCGCTTAAATGTGCTTGGATATTTTGATTTGTCTGCATTTGGATTAGAGTATGCCAATTCAGGAAATGCCGGAATGGATGATATTATTGCGTCACTAAAATGGGTGCAGGAAAATATTGAGAAATTTGGCGGAGATCCAAAGAACGTCACAGTATTTGGTCAGTCAGGCGGCGGCGCAAAGGTGACAACGCTTCTTCAGATGCCGGCAGCAGATGGACTTTTTGCAAAGGGCATTAACATGAGTGGTGTAATTAATGATTTGATGCCAAAACGTGGACAGAGCGGAAAAGAAATCGCAGAGGCTGTTATGGAAGAGCTTGGTGTAAGCAGTGTAAAAGAACTTGAAAAGGTACCATATGCACAGCTTGCAGCCGCTTATTTAAAGGTGCGTCCAACATTTCAGGCACAGGGAAAATATAGCGGCGGTGCCCCGATCCCGAATGAATTTTATGTGGGCGATCCAAGCGATGTAGGTTTTCGTAAGGAAAGCAGTAATGTTGCACTTATGGTTGGAAGTGTATTTGGCGAGTTCTTCACATTTGCACCGATGCCGTTTGACAGAAACCACATGACAAAAGAAGAAGGTGAAAAGGTCGTTGAAAAGGTAATGGGAGAAAAGGCGGCATCAGAGCTTCTTCCACTCTTTGAAAAAGCATATCCGACACATAATCCTGTCGATCTGACTGTGCTTGACAGCATTGTTCGTGTACCGCTTCTTGACTATGTAAAAGAGCGCAGCAAAATGAACGCACAGACATATTCATATATGTTTGATCTTGAACTGCCGCTTGATGGCGGCTGGGTTCCGTGGCATTGTGCAGATATCCCATATGTCTTTGCAAATACATCATTCACGCCATATACACAGGAAGCAGGCGTTACAGAGCGCATCGAGACAGAGATTTTTGACAGTGTTATGTCATTTGCGCGCACAGGTGATCCAAACAACAGCGCAATTCCGAATTGGCCGGCGTGTACACCAGATCATATCTATACGCTTGTGACTTCAAAGAATACGCGTGTTGAGTGCAATTATGATGATGAGCTTATGAAGGTTATTCCAAAGTATCGTCCGACTGATTTGCGCAACCATAGCGAAGAAGAAGGACAGATTCAGCATTGATTCAAAAAGGCAGGCCGTGATGGCCTGCCTTCTATTATTTTTCCAGCGCATTTTTAAGAATCTGCAGTTCATCATAGTACAGACAGTATCTTGGCGCGTTATTTTTAACATCTTCCATCAGTTGATTTAGGTCAAACCATTTTACTGACTGGATTTCTGACTCCTGCAGCACAAGATCTTTGAGCTGCACAGGTTTTGTGTAGAGATACAGTGTACTAAATTCATGGTTGTGAAACGGCTTTCCATAAAAGATACTGTGGCTATTTCCTTCATGTGTGCCAATAGGAATAAGATCGCCAGGTGAAGCCTTGATTCCAAGTTCTTCTGAGAGTTCACGAATCGCAGAATCAAGGACAGAGCTTCCTGCTGGAACATGACCGGCAGACGAGATATCATAGCAGTCCGGGAAAGAATCCTTGTCGTGGCTTCGCTTTTGGAGAAGCAATTCATAGGCAGGCTTATTTTGTGAAGTGCCGGCTTGTGTGTAAGAAGCGATTCCATCCTTTGCATCAATAGGACGCACAATCCATACATGACCAGTTCTGTGCGGCGTATCAAGAAGATGGCACAAAGAACGCTCCCTTGTCAGTCCTGTCGGTACACCGTTTTCATCTAAAATATCGAAAAGCTCAAGCTTTTTGCCATTTAGATTTGCGTCAATAAGGCGGTGCTCATTTACCTGATCATAAGTGAGTTTCAATGAAAAGAATGGTGTATCTTCCAGCAACAGCTTAAAAAAGATAAGATCCCCTTCAAACAAATTTAGCGTCAGCAATTTATCCTTTGGAACCCACTTAAGCTCGCCTTCATTACAGGAGGTCATTTCTCCCTCAAAGCCATCAGCCGTATAGAGGCAGACATATTCGCATATATCGCGGTAAACAAATGTCAGAATACCGCGCATTTTGTAGGAAGTCAGTGTGAGTCCGGTTTCTTCCTTAACTTCGCGCAGCAGACACTCATCAGGACTTTCATTTTCTTCAAAGTGACCGCCAACACCAATCCACATATCTTTATTAAAATCATGTTCCTTTTTTGTGCGATGCAGCATTAGATAATGATCGTCGCGCTCTAAATAGCAAAGTGTAGTAAATTCCATAGCATTTTGTCCTTTCAACCTGTGTTTCGTTTATCGTAGCACAGATCACAAGATACAGCAATAAGGGTGTCGAAATACGCGATTGAAATTAGTTGAAGATTTTGTCGAAACCTAGTAGGATAAAACTGCACGAAAAGTGCAGAATTGTTGAACGAGGAAACTGCGAAAGACTAGAAAAGTGAAAGAATACTTTACGCGAATGAATAATGAAGGGAGAAATCATGACGCAGGATGAAAAAATATATAAAGAAACAGCAAAGGCGCTGATAGGATATTACTCATGGCATATGGATGAGCTCTTAGAGCTTTACAATGCGATGGGGCAAACGCATGAGAAGGATTTGTCTAAGCTCCATCTTAAGATAGAGGGCGATGGAGCGTATATCTGGATGGATGGACTTCATAATTATTTCATCAAACTGTAAGATTACGGTAATGGAAATTTCCTCACAGTTGTGATAGAATAAAAAAAGCAAGCAGATGGGAAATCAGACTGCATTTATGGAAAATAGTGGCATACAAAAAAATGTTATGCGACATTTCAGAACTGTGAGGAAGCAAAATGAATTTAATGACATTATTAAAACCAAAGGGAGAGATTGAGTATCTTCACAAGGAGGATACGCTGCGTCAGGGACTTGAGCGTATGAGAATATATGGCTACACTGCGCTGCCGGTTATCGATGAGGATGGCTGTTATGCCGGATCGGTAAACGAGGGCGATTTTTTATGGTATATGTTAACGTATCACAAATGTGACATGCAGGAGCTGGAGAGCTTTCAAATCAAAGAGATTATCCGTAAGGACTGGATGCCGCCAGTATATGTGTATGCGACAATCGATGAGATGATTGAGCGTGCATCCAATCAAAATTATGTACCAGTTGTAGATGATCGCAATGTCTTCATTGGCATCATTACAAGACGTGATATTATCAATGCATTTCGTCGCCAGCAGGATCAGCAGGCAAATCAAAATGAGGGAATAAAGGTACAAACAGAAAGGATAATGCATGTGGTATGAGAAAGATATTACTTATTGGAACGGGCGGAACAATTGCCTGCGGACACAGTGAGGACGGATTAAAACCGCTTCTTACGCCAGAGCAGCTTCTGTCGTATGTGCAGGATTCAAAGGAATTTTGTGAAACGGACACTATTCAGCTGATGAATCTTGACAGTACAAACATCGAACCAAAGCATTGGCTTGCTATGGCAGCCTGCATTGAAGCACATTATAACGAGTATGATGGTTTTGTCATTTGTCATGGAACGGACACGATGGCATTTACGGCGGCAGCACTCTCTTATCTGATTCAGCATTCACCAAAGCCGATTGTTATTACAGGAGCACAGCATCCAATAGACTTAGAGGATACTGATGCGAGAGTAAATCTTATGGATAGTCTCAGGTTTGCAGCAAGCGAAAAGGCACATGATGTATGTGTTGTATTTGATGGGAAAATTATTGCCGGAACACGTGCAAAGAAGGAGCACAGCAAGAGCTATAATGCATTTGCAAGTGTCAATTATCCATATCTTGGCATGATTAGTGACGGACGTGTTCTTTTGTATTTTGAAGAGCCAAAAGAGATGGGACCGGTACAGTTTTATCATGATATGACTGCATCAGTAGGATTAGTTAAGCTGGTGCCGTCTATGCCTGCTGATATTCTTGATTATGTGGCAGGACGATGTGATGCAGTAATCATCGAGGCATTTGGTGTCGGTGGTCTTCCTGTTTACGAGCATGGAAGCTTTTTCGATGTGGTACATAAGTGGACACGTGAGGGAAAGGTGTTTGTCATGGCTACACAGGTTGCCAGAGAAGGCAGCAATCTTGCTGTATATGAGGTTGGAAAGAAGGTAAAGGAAGAGGCAGGTGTCATGGAGGCATATGATATGACACTAGAAGCTGTTCTGACAAAGCTTATGTGGATTTTGCCGCAGACAAAGGACGCAGGACAGGTGAAGAGACTGCTAGGACAATGCATTAACAGAGATATTCTTTGGACGCGCAAATAAAAATGATCTGGCATGATATTACCTTATGTTTCATAGGATAGCATAGGCGGTCCGGGAGACAGCCGGAAAGGCGTAGGTAATTCTATGAATGATTGGGGAATGTCGGTACTTAGTCAGTATCCTGTGACAGTTCGTACAACGCGAAAGGTACGGGGCGCACTTTTATGTGATACAAAAGAAGGACTGTATCTGCTTTCAGAATACCGTGGAAAACAAGCACGGTTAGAGGCAGAGGCGGCCCTTCTTTTATATCTGGCGGAAAATGGAATGGTGCACACAGACCAGATCATAAAAAATGAGAAGGAAGAACTGCTCTCTAAAAATGAAGAAGGCACAGGTTATGTGTTAAAAATGTGGTATCCATGGCCAGAATGCAGTGTAAGCAGTATTGGTGATCTCGTACAGGCTGTGAATAGTCTTGCGCGGCTGCATGTTTCTATGAGGCGCATGCCAAAGCATCTGCTTATAAAGCAGGAGAAAGTGCAGTCTGAAGAAAGCAAACAGGATATGACAGAAGGCAATGCTGTCACAAATACACATAAAGAAAGGCAGAGTCTGGCCTGTCAATATGAAAAGCACAATCGTGAGCTTCGCCGTGTGCGTGCCTATCTGCATCGTAAAAAGAAAAAATCAGTGCTTGAGCAGTTCATCCAAAAAAGCCTTGATGAAATGTATAATCAGGCAGACATTGCAGTGCGTGCAATGATGGACGGCGAACTTTATGAGGTGGAGGAACAGGCGAAAAAAGAAGGCCATCTGATACATGGCGCGTATCATCAGCACAATGTACTTATTGGTCAGGGGCAGACGGCAGCAGTAAATTTTGAGCAGTTTCGTGTGGGCTGCCAGATTTGTGATCTGTATCAGTTTATTAGAAAAATCATGGAAAAGCATAACTGGAATCAGGAGCTTGGAATGAGGCTGATTCGCGAATATAACAGAGTCCAAAACATGTCACAAAAAGAAATAAGCCTATTAGGATTTATGATTGCATACCCGGAAAAATATTGGAAGCAGGTAAATTTCTATTTTAATAACAGCAAATCGTGGATTTCTGAGAAGAATATCGAGAAAATAAAAAAGGCAGTGGAACAAAATAGTGTACGCACTGCCTTTGCTGATTGTCTGCTGCAGAAGCAGCTGTAAAAGTTAATTATTGGTCAAACATGCGGTAATACTGAAGAATCTCATAATTATCAAGCCATGTTTTTTCTTCGCCAGTGGCTTCCTTTAAATAGTGACATGTACCGTCGGTGTCTACATAGCCAACTGCATTGACGACAGGAAGTACTTCTGACATCTGTGAGAGGAAGCTTTGATATTTTGTAAGGCCAAGACCGGCAACCTTGGCAACTTTTGTAGAAAGATAATTAGCACTAATTGCAAGATTACTTTCCTCCTCGATATCATAATTTGCCCAGATAAAGAAAGGAACCTGCTGACGCTTTTGCTGTTCTTCAAGCGTCTGGTTATTGATATCGAGGCCATTCTCTTCGTAGATTGGTTCGACAACATAATCGTTTGGCTGATGATCACCGAAGAAGACAACAATTGTTTTCTTGTCAGAAGCAGAAAGCTCAGTAAGCAGATAGTTAATTGCGTCATCAGTGTATTTCATCAGGGAAAGATAGTTGTTTAAATATTTGGTACTCTTTGTATTTTTAAACTTAGCTTCAATAGACGGAGTGAAGTTATCATACGGTGTGCCATAACTGCTGTGATTTTGCATTGTTACATTAAAGATAAAGGCAGGATCGGTGCTTTGATTTAAGACATCGAGAACCTCTTCAAAGTCGGCCTGATCGCTGACATATTTTCGAAGCTGTTCGCCGTGATGGAAATTTTTCAAGGAAAGAAACTGTCCAAATCCCATCTTTTCATAAACAGAGCTTCGATTCCAGCCAGAGGCATTGTACGGATGCATAGCAGTTGTGCTGTAGCCTAATTCCTCCATGCGTGAAACAATTGACAGAGCATACTTATTTAAATACTGCTGATAAGGAATGCTTCCGCTTGGAAGAAATGCCATCGAATCACCTGTCAGATATTCAAACTCTGAATTTGCCGTGTTGCCGCCAAGAACAGATACATAAAGATGACCGCTTATGGTGTTTGGAGCGCCGTCAAGCAGACTTCGAATATATGGCATAAAGTCTTCGTTGCAGGAAAAGTCACCAAGTACAGTAGGATCAGAGAAACATTCATCCATAATGACAACGATGTTTGGAAGCTCATCGGCAGTAGAAGAAGTTTCAGTCTGCTCATCAAGAAGCGATTTAGCATATTCTTTGCTGTAGCCGTTTGGCTCATCAATTCTAAGATAGCGGCTGTCCATCAAAAAGGCAACGAAAAAGCCATTTGTCTTAAACATATATTTTGGAGTAAACAGCGTGTTGTCAAGGCTTGTATAATCCGCAATGTCAGGCTGATATAAAAAGTGGACATAGAAAGCAGACGGAATGATTAAAACGCAGCAAAGTGCCAGACGAATCAGTCCGCAAATTGTCTTTTTAGCGCTTAGAGCCGGGAAATGAAGATTACATTTTCCGGCAAGTATTATACATCCTAAAAAGCCAGATGCCAGCTGAGCAACAAGATATGTGATGCTGAAGGTATAATTGTTTGCAACAGTGGCTGCAGTTCCAACTGAGAGCAGATCCCATGGCAGAATCGGTGAGGAGCGAAACAAAATGACAAAATAGTTTGCCAGACCGACAATCATGGTAAAGATAAGCAGAATATCAAGTGAGATTTTTGTTGATCCGCTTACGAAGAAGAAAAACAAAAAGAACAAATAGTAAAAGACAAGATTTAATAAAACAGCGTCAATCTCCATCGTTTCCCAGACAACATGTGTCATAGACTCCAGTAAAAAGAATGCGGCTGTCGGAAGAATAATAGTGATGACAGTCTTTACAACTGGATGCAGAGAAATTGGAAGCACGTAGATGACCATAGAGACAATGGCAATGGCAATCAGAATTAATAGATTAGGCAGGGAGAAACCATTAAAAAAGCAGGCCATTCCAATGCATATGGCAAAAAGTGCCAGAAAAACAAAAAAGCCTGCTTTCTGTCGGAGCGACCAGTTAGACAAGCTTTGTTTATCTTTGGAAGAATGTAAAAAAGTCTTCATAATACATGTCACCTTTCTTTAAATATTGTATTTCGCTTCGTTAGTATAACACAAGATTTCGGTAAAGAATAGGAGTATTTTGTGAAAAATCTTTGAAAAAAGATTCCATTTTTTTGTTTTATCTAGTATACTTAGGGTAAAAGAAAGCAGTGTCCTTTAAAAAAGTGACACGGAAAGGCATGGTTTTTATGGATTATCAGGCATTGTATGATGAGTGGCTGACAAGCCCGTGTTTTGACGAGGCAACAAAGGCTGAGTTAAGAGGAATTTCAGAAGAGGAGAAAAAGGATCGTTTCTATACGGAGCTGGAATTTGGTACAGCTGGTCTTCGCGGCGTGATTGGAGCTGGATTAAACCGTATGAATATTTATACAGTTCGCAAGGCAACACAGGGACTTGCTAATTATATTATCAAGGCAGGAGAGCAGAAGAAAGGTGTTGCAATCGCATACGACTCCCGTCGTATGTCTCCAGAATTTGCCAAGGAAGCAGCACTTTGTCTGGCTGCAAATGGCATTAAAGCATATCTGTTTGAATCTCTTCGCCCGACACCAGAGCTTTCATTTGCTGTAAGAAAGCTTGGATGTATCGCAGGAATCAATATTACTGCATCTCACAATCCGCCGGAATATAATGGATATAAGGTATATTGGGAGGACGGCGCACAGATTACACCGCCGCATGACAAGGGAATCATGGCAGAGGTAAAGGCAATCACAGATTTCTCCACCTTAAAGACGATGCAGGAAGATAATGCACGCGTGGCAAATCTGTTTGAGATTATTGGCGGTGCAATTGATGACGCATATATTGCAGAGTTAAAGAAGCAGGTAAAGAATCAGGATGCCATTGACGAAATGCAGGATCAGCTGACAATCGTTTATACACCTCTTCACGGAACAGGAAATGTACCGGCAAGACGTGTATTAAAGGAGCTTGGCTTTACTCATGTTTATGTAGTTCCAGAGCAGGAGCTTCCAGATGGAGAGTTCCCGACTGTAAGCTATCCAAATCCAGAGGCAGCAGAAGCATTTGAACTGGCACTTGCACTTGCAAAGGAGAAAAACGCAGATCTTGTTTTGGCAACAGATCCGGATGCAGACCGTCTTGGCGTATATGTAAAGGATGCAAAGACTGGCGAGTATCATTCTCTGACAGGAAATATGTCTGGATGTTTGCTTGCTGAGTATACAATCAGCCAGATTAAGGAAAAGAAAGGACTGCCAGAGGATGGAGCTCTTATTAAGACAATCGTTACAACGAATCTTGCAGATGCAATCGCAAAGTCTTATGGAATCCGCCTGATTGAGTGTCTGACTGGATTTAAGTACATCGGACAGCAGATTCTTGGTTTTGAGCAGAGTGGTAAGGGAACATATCTGTTTGGATTTGAGGAGAGCTATGGATGTCTTATTGGAACACATGCAAGAGATAAAGATGCTATTGTTGCGACTATGGCACTGTGCGAGGCTGCTGCTTATTATAAGAAGCAGGGAAAGACACTGTGGGATCAGATGCTTGCAATTTATGACAAGTATGGCTATTATAAGGACAGTGTAAAGTCTGTTACCATGAAGGGTATTGAGGGTCTGGCAAAGATCGCTCAGACTATGGAAAACTTACGTGCAAATGCACCAGAGAATATCGGACCGTACAAGGTACTGCAGGCAAGAGATTACAAGTTAGATACCTGCAAAAACATGGAGACAGGAGAGGTAACACCAACTGGACTGCCGCAGTCAAATGTACTGTATTATGATCTTGAGGACGGCGCATGGCTGTGTGTAAGACCATCAGGAACTGAGCCGAAGATCAAGCTGTATTACGGTGTAAAGGGAAGCAGCATGGAAGATGCTGAAAATAGAAGCGCTGAGCTTGGAAAATATGCAGAAGCACTTTTAGGATCATAATATAGGATAATAAAAGAAAAAGCCGCTTGCTCATCTTTTGATGGGTAAGCGGCTTTTTTATGATTAATTTTCAGATGGATCTCTGTTTTCAATCAGATTGATGCGTCTTATGTGGCGCTCATCGTTAGAAAATGGTGTATTTAAGAATGTGTCAGTAATCTTTACAGCAAGTCCAGGACCAACAACGCGTCCGCCCATACAAAGGATATTGGCATCATTGTGAAGTCTTGTGGCTTCAGCGCAGAAGCAGTCAGTACACAGTGCAGCGCGGATGCCAGGAACCTTATTTGCTGCGATGGAAATACCGATACCTGTTCCGCAGATTAAAATACCCTTGTCACATTCACCGTGTGTAATGGCATCTGTTACTTTGCGTGCATAAATAGGATAATCCACTGAGCTGTTGTCGTAGCAGCCAAAATCCTTAAATGGCAGATTATTTTCCTCTAGGTATTTGATAATCTCCTGCTTTAATTCGTAACCGCCGTGGTCGCATCCAAGTGCTATCATAATATGATTCTCCTTTGATCTTTGTGTTAAATTTTACCCCCAAGGGCATGTTTTGTTACGCTTTTTGCTGCGATGATTCATACTCAGCAATCTGATTCATAAGTGGCTCTGTCAGTGATTCAAAACGGTCTCTGTAAATTGCCTGAAGCAGATCATCGAGTTGTCTGAGTGCGCAGCTCATACGCTGTGAAGAGAGAAGTCCGCGCTCAAAGGCATCTGCCAGCTCATCAAGATCTACTACGCGAGTGTTTCCGTCTGGCTTGACTATCACATCTGCCAACAGATCAGTAAAGACATAAGTGTCGCTGTCCTTTTCGTAGTTTGTCTCAATGATGTCACAATACCAATACATGAAATCGTGACTGTGCGAATAAAATCGGCTGATCTTAAAACCACGGTCTAAAAAGTAACATGAATAGCCGTATGCAAGATCAGACTTTGGATGAAGCGTCTTCCAGAATGTAATGATTTTTTTATCATCGTGATATAGGATTTCATCATTAGTTAGCAGTATTGATTCAAGTGGTATCAGACGGTTTCGGTAGAGCGTTGGCTTAGACATAGAATCCCTCCTAATCAAAAAGTGGCTAAAATAGGCACTTTTTTCTTAGTATAGCAAAGATGACATAGAATGGCAACACGCAAATTTTGCAAAAGATTAATGTGTATAAAGTTTTTTTAATAGGAAATACTTTCCAATAGGAGCAGAAAGGAGGCAATATGTACCGTATATTGACAGGGCTTTGCTGTGCAGTGTGGTGCGCAGTGATTGCGGTGGAAGCGTTTGGACTGAATAAAAGACAGGAAATGGCGCTAGACAGCTTTGAGATGGCATCTTGTTTTAATGACGAATTTACAGATGATGTGACGGCACAGATTCGCCTTTATGGTACTGGTCCTGCATTAACGTCAGAAGAAGAGATTACAGAATACCTTGAGGGTGCGGCGGCCGTCTGTCAAATTTACAGTGGATATGGGATTATAAAAAAGAAGGAAACGTATGGATGTATATGGGAGCTTGAAGGTGCAAATGAAGATTTTTCCTGGAGCCTGCAATACTTAAGAAAAAATAATGACGAAGATACAAATGAAAATCAGACGGCAATAAAAAATGACAATATGTGCGAAGGGCTGATCAGCTGGCGGTTTGCGGGAGACTGGTCAGAAGAAATGCAAAGGATATATGAGAAAAAAGAACGACTGGAAAAATACAGCCAGAGCCAATCAAAACTATGTTTAGAGCTTATAGGAAGCTGGCCGCAGTTAATGACAAAAGAACAGATAGATGAATGTGCTAAAAAGATGATAAATAAAGCAGGCGCATCGCTTGTAAGTGCAAAAGGACAGGACAATCTGCAGCTATACTATGGATATGGGGAAAAATTAGGAGAAGTGATACGGTTTCAAAACGAAAGATCAAATATCAATCTGCTGTACCGTGTAAATGGCGAGAAAACAATATGTATTCTCGGTTTTCCAACGGTACAGTGGGATGATTAGTTAAGGCGTGGAACACTTGAATTTAATGCGGCATAAAATAAAAGTAAATCCGTCTGAAAGGATCTTGCTATGATATGGAGCAGTCACAGCCAGTACGGGCTGTATCATCAGTCATCACGCTTTCGGCCGCAGACCCCACAGGATGCATTGATCGCCCAAAGGCTTGAGGAGGCAGCAGATGAGATTCAAACGCAGTACTGGAAAAGCCTCTATCCGGAAAAAATAAAAAAGATACAGCAGGAAATTGAACATACTTGTGATGAGCTTGATTATGCAGGAAGCTTTATTTATGATGAATATCCAGATAAAATAAATCTTAATCGAACAGGACGTCAAATCTGTGAGCGTCTTAGAAAAAATGAGGAGTTTAGAGAAATACCGATAGAGGATCTATTTGAGGCAAGCGGACACGATGCATTTATGCCGCCACCGCCGCCACCGTTTGGGCCACCGCCGCCACCATTTGGTCCTCCTCAGGGACCACCGCCGCCTAGGCCGCCAAGACAGCAAAGCTGGCTGGAAGATATAGTAAGTGTACTTTTATATCAGGAGATTGCAAGGCGAAGGTGCAGACGATGCAGAGGACGATATTGATGTTAACGGCAGTACAAAAAAAGACTTGTGATTTTACTGGATTGCAAGTAAAATAAAGCCATAACAATACCCTGTTAATAGGGAAAAAGAAAGGTATGGTTTTGATTTGAAAAAGCTAATTCGAAGGATTCTGCTGCTGATTTTTATTTTTGCAGCTGCATTTGGCAGCTTTGTAGTATATCAGCAGTATACACAGAAAACACAGCAGACAGACAGCTACGAAACGATGCAGTCAGGCACACTTGCCGCTGTAAGGCTTAAGTATCTTACAGATAACAGCAATATTCTGCGTGGTTATACACAAAAGATGGATGTTTCCACGATGAGGGGCTGTATTACGCCCCTGTCGCAGGAACATAAACTGTCCATTCAGATCGATCAGGCGGAGAATGTCGGTCAGGTTTCTTATGAAGTCAGAGGCCTTGATGGCACACGTCTTGTAGAGGATGGTGTGATAAGCGGATGGGAAACGGATGGCAGCACTATGAAGACACAGCTGCAGCTTTCTAATCTGGTAGATGATGGCAATGAATATCAGTTTGTTTTATGTGTCAGTCAGAAGGAAAAACCTGTCTATTATTATAGCAGAATTATTTATCTGACAGATGAACATACAGAAAGCCTCGTTGGTTTTGCACATGATTTCTGGCAGGCATCAATTGACAAAAACAGTGATTTTGTCGTCAATTACATACAGCCAGATGAGACGATGGGAACAGATGATTTCAGCTACGTGAATCAGCATTCAAGAAGTGGTATGATCACGTGGAATGGTCTTTTAGTTGAGGCTGGAACAGTAGAGACAACGCTTACGGAGTTAAGTGACAGTCAGGCAAGTATTACATTGACATATCCTGTAACAATAAGTAACGGCACAGACAGCAAAACATGTATGGTGAATGAAAATTATGTTGTGCGTTTTAGAAGTGATGTGCTTTATCTTCTTGATTTTGAACGCCATGTAAAAGAGCAGTTTTCGGTAGCAGCACCAGTGTATGCAAAGGGGGCACTGCAGCTTGGCATTACAGATGAGGAAGTATCCAAGATGGCATCAGATGATGAAAATATTCAGGCATACGTGTATGACGGACAGCTGTTTACATCAAATGAAAAAGATAATTCATTAAGTCTTATATACACATATCAGGATGGAGCTGAGGATAAATCATTTTTAGATGGGTACAAGCTGCAGCCAATTCGTGTTGAAAACAGCGGCGATATTTATTTTATGGCATATGGTTATCACAGCAGAGGAAATCATGAGGGACAGGTTGGCGTCAGCTTCCTTCATTATAAATGTGAGACAGCCTGTATTGATGAAATCTTCTATATTCCAGTTACATTCTCGGAAGAGATCCTTATGAAAAATATGGGAACGCTTGCCTATGTCAATAATGAGTCTGATTTGATGTACCTTTTGTATCAGAGTACTGTGTATTCTATCGATTTAAGCAGTGGAGAGAAGGCACAGCTTGCTAAGGCATCAAGTGCAGGAAGCTTTTACTCCAATAAATCAAGCAGCCTTATTGCCTGGGAGGAGGGCGATGAGGGATATGCAGGCGTGATTAGAATTGCCGATCTAAGCACTGGAGAAACGTATCGTATAGATGCAGGAGAAGGTGAGTTTGTTCAGATTCAGGGCTTTTTGGGCAATGATCTGGTGTATGGCACGGGAAGAAAGAGTGATGTGCTGACACAGGCCGGACAGGTAGTGCATAAGCCTATGTATGAACTGGCAATACTTTCATTTGATGAAGACATGACACAGTCTGGTGCATATCAGATGGATGGATATTATATAGAAGGAACACAAATTTTGGAGAACCAGCTAAACATTTATCGTCTTACGAAGAACAATGCGTCTGGAAGCTATGAAGAAGCGGCTGATGATCAGATGTTTTTCAATAATCGAAGCGATAAGAAGGTTACAAGCTTAACAAAGAGCAAAATTGCAGATGATTTCCAGAAGGTGTGGTCTATTAGTATTCCTCTCGATACAGAAAAGGTGCAGACAAATGGAACACTTTGCAAGATTCGCGATGCAGCTGCCTCATATCAGTTGAATTTAGATGATGGTGATCAAGGGCATCTTTACTATGTATATGCCAAGGGACGCTTACAGCAGATTGACAGTGTGCTTGCAGATGCTATTGACACCGCATATGATCAGATGGGAGTAGTGGTAGATGATAGGGCAAGCTATGTTTGGACAAGAGGAACTAGAGCGCTGAGTAAAAATCTGACATTTGAAGAACAGCAGGCAAAAAACGCAGAAGATGGTTTAAGGGCATGCCTAGAGATTCTTATTTCTGCTGAAGGCGGAAAGGCATCTTTAGTAGAAGCACTTTTGAATGAGAAGACGGCTGTTGAGGATATTATGACTCAGGCAATAGAGGCTGAAAACACAAAAGATACATCAAAAAGTGTAAGCGGTCGTGCAGAAAATCTAAGAGGCAGCAGTGTAACGCAGATTTTATATTATATCAACGAAAATCATCTGGTGCTTGCAGTTACTGGAGACAGCAGTGCGCTATTGCTTACAGGCTATGACACAAAAAATGTAAGTGTGTATGATCCCGTTACATCAGAGATTACTACGATGGCAATTGCTGATGCACAAGAATATTTTGAGGCATATGACTGTGCATTCTTTGCATGGATAAAATAAGGAAAGTAAGTTATGTTTTGTAGGAATTTTTTCCTAAAAAAGTGGCTGATTGCGCTCTACTGTTATAAAAATTTTGCATTGCACAAAACAGTCACACTCTGTATAATAAAAAAGAAAAAGTATGAAGCAATGTTTGCCCGCCAGAAAGCATAGTGCATCGAGGATGAGAGCAGACGATAACAAAAGCAGGAGGAATTGCAATGGAGAAGGAGTCGGTTATTGTATTAGACTTTGGTGGTCAGTATAATCAGCTGATTGCACGCCGCGTGCGCGAGTGCAACGTATACTGTGAGGTAAAGCCTTACACGATGAGCCTGGAAGAGATCAAAAAAATAAATCCTAAGGGAATCATCTTTACTGGTGGTCCAAACAGCGTTTATGATGAAAAGTCACCACATTATGACAAAGCCATTTTTGAATTGGGTATTCCGATTCTTGGTATTTGCTATGGTTCACAGTTAATGGCATGGAGTCTTGGCGGAACTGTAGAGACAGCACCGACAAGTGAGTATGGACATACAGAGGTGGAGGTTGACACAGAGGACGCTTTATTTGAAGGCGTATCAAAGACAACTGTTTGCTGGATGAGCCACACTGATTACATTGCAAAGGCACCGCAAGGTTTTCGTGTGACTGCGCATACACCTGTATGCCCGGTAGCCGCAATGTCCTGCCCAGAGAGAAAGCTTTATGCAACACAGTTCCATCCGGAAGTTATGCATACAGCAGAGGGTATGAAGATGCTCTCAAACTTCGTATACAAGGTTTGTGGATGTCACGGAGATTGGAAAATGTCATCCTTTGTAGAGACAACAATCGCACAGCTACGTGAGCGTATCGGTAATGGCAAGGTTCTTTGTGCATTATCTGGCGGAGTAGATTCATCTGTTGCAGCCGTACTTCTTTCTAAGGCAATTGGCAAACAGCTGACTTGTGTATTTGTAGATCATGGCCTACTTCGTAAAAATGAGGGTGATGAGGTTGAGGCTGTATTTGGACCAAACGGCTCATATGAGTTAAACTTTATTCGTGTCAATGCACAGCAGCGTTATTATGAGAAGTTAAAGGGCGTTACAGAGCCAGAGGCAAAGAGAAAGATTATCGGTGAGGAGTTCATCCGCGTATTCGAGGAAGAGGCAAGAAAGATCGGTGCTGTCGACTATCTGGTACAGGGAACCATCTACCCGGATGTTATCGAGTCTGGTCTTGGAAAGTCAGCTGTTATTAAGTCTCACCACAACGTAGGAGGACTTCCAGACGTAGTTGATTTCAAGGAGATCGTAGAGCCGCTTCGTATGCTGTTTAAGGATGAGGTTCGTAAGGTAGGATTAGAGCTAGGCATTCCGGACTATCTTGTATATCGTCAGCCATTCCCGGGCCCGGGTCTTGGAATCCGTATTATCGGAGAGGTAACAGAGGAGAAGGTAAAGATCGTTCAGGAGGCTGATTATATCTACCGTGAGGAGATTGCAAAGGCAGGTTTGGATAAGGGTCTTGGTCAGTATTTTGCAGCGCTCACCAACATGAGAAGTGTTGGTGTTATGGGTGATTTCCGTACCTACGATTACGCAATTGCGCTTCGCGCTGTAAATACTTCAGATTTCATGACTGCTGACGCAGCGCAGCTTCCGTGGGAAGTACTTGGAAAGGTAACAAACCGTATCGTTAATGAGGTAAAGGGTGTAAACCGCGTAATGTACGACTGCACAGGAAAGCCGCCGGCAACAATAGAATTTGAGTAAGAAAAGAGTTTCAAAAAAGCTTGTATTTAAGCCATTTTGAGCATATGTATAGGAGGGCTGATACTAATTTGATACTATAAGTCAGCCAATTACTGTTATAGAGAGATGAAAATACCCGCTGGAGAACAACATGATTTGTTTTCCAACGGGCTATTTTTATCTCTCTTATTTTTTACGCCATTTTTTGTGTGAGGTATGTTTCCCACAATCATCAGTAGTTTGTGGCCAATTGAGTTTCCACTCAAGATATTCGTCTCTGGTAATTTCTCCGGTTGCTAGTTGTTTTTTACGAAGTTGCCATTCTTTTAAGAGATCGTCTAATAGACAAGAACGGAAGCTGATGGACATATGTGTTTCTGTGAGATTAGAATCAATTGTGTCCGATATCTCGTAAAGCTGGGTATCAGGATAATGTTCATCTAGCTCAAACAGCGTGTACATGATATCTTCAGCAGCGTATAAGGTTGGCTCATACAAAGAACGATAATTTACGTCCAGTACAGTTGCAATTTTGCGAAGTAATTCCTCTTTAGGAGTTCTGGTGTTACTTTCATATTGAGCAATACGGATATCTGCGCTTTTTTCTTCAAAACCGATTGCTACACCTAGTTCTTTTTGAGTCATACCACGAAAATTACGAGCACGCTTTATACGCTCACCTACAGCCATAACGAAGCCTCCTGATTAAACAAATTTGTTGTAACTCAGTATAGCATATGGAAAATTGAAAAACAAGTGGAGCTTAAGCAAAATTATTTAGTAGAAAGCCATTGACTTAACCAAAAAAGTTTAGTATCATAGAGGTGTGCTAAACAAATATGTTTAGAGAAAAAGAAAAGTTGAAAGGAGAAACAGAATGGCAAGAACAGTTTTTATCAAAGCAGAAGAAGTAGCACAAGAACTGGAAATTTCAAAGGCACTGGCGTACCGGATGATTCATCGTTGGAATGATGAATTGAAAGCAAAGGGATATACAACAGTGACTGGACGAGTAAGTCGTCAGTATTTTGAGGAACAGATTTACGGCGTACAGCAGATGAGAGGTAATTGAGATGCCAGCATATAAAGACACAGCGAAAGGAACCTGGTATACTTCTTTTTATTTTGAAGATTGGAAAGGAGTTCGTAAGAAGAAGCTTAAGCGTGGTTTTGAAACAAAAAAAGAAGCACTTGCATGGGAAAGACAATTTCTTATGCAGAAGGCAGCAGATTTGAATATGAATTTTGAAAAGTTTGTGGAACTCTATACTGTGGATAAAAGAAAACGTCTCAGAGAAAACACTTGGGAAACAAAAGCACATATTATCCGTACAAAAATTTTGCCTTATTTTAAAATGAAACAGCTCAGTGATATTCATCCAAGAGATATTATTGCATGGCAAAATGAGCTGTTGAATTATCGGGATGAAAATGGAAAAGGATATTCACAGACTTATTTGAAAACACTGCATAATCAGCTCAGTGCAATTTTTAACCATGCAGTTCGGTACTATGGATTGAAAAACAATCCAGCGGCGATTGCGGGAAACATGGGCAGTGAACAGCATAAGGAAATGTTATTCTGGACAAAAGAGGAATATTTAAAATTTTCGTATGCGATTATGGATAAACCACGATCTTTTTATGCTTTTGAAATTTTGTATTGGTGCGGAATCCGTGAAGGAGAACTTCTTGCACTGACACCATCAGATTTCGATTTTGAAAAAGGAAATCTATCAATTACAAAATCATATCAGAGGTTGAAAGGAAAAGATGTAATTACAGCGCCAAAGACACCGAAAAGTGTTCGTGTGATAAAGATGCCGCAATTCTTGATGGATGAAATTAAAGATTATATTAAAACATTATACGGTATAGGCCCTAATGACAGGATTTTTGAAGTGACAAAGTACAATCTTCATCATGAGATGAATAGAGGTGCAAAGCAAGCAAATGTCAAGCGTATTCGTATTCATGATCTCAGGCATAGTCATATCAGTTTATTAATAGATATGGGATTTTCCGCCGTTGCGATTGCTGACCGGGTAGGCCATGAAAGTATAGATATTACATATAAGTATGCACATTTATTTCCTTCAAAACAGACAGAAATGGCGGAGCAGTTGGAAATGAAACGAATGGAAAGGATGATTGAAGATGGAAAGGGTATTGGATCAACAGGGAAGATGGAGAAATAAAATCATAAGTTTTCGGATGTCTCCAGAAGAAGATGAAGTGTTGAAAGCAAGGGTGAAGTTATCAGGATTAACAAAACAAGATTATATTATTAATCGACTGCTTGGGCATGAAATCAAGGTAGTTGGGAATCCGAGAATTTACAAAGCGCTAAAAATGGAAATGGAAGCGGTTTATGAACAGTTAGTTCGCATAGAAAATGGGGAATCTGTAAATAAAGACTTATTGGAAGTGATACAGGCTATTGTAGCTACAATGAAAGGAATGAAGGAGAAATACGAATGATAGGAAAAACAAAAATGACTGTTCCGAATACATCTGTTGGCGCAGATGAGGAACAGCCATCAACTAAATCTAGCAAAGCAAGTATAACATATTTGTCTGATAAGAGCAATCTACGAACTATAAATTTGCAGGAATATGGAAAGCAGGATATGATGGCATTACAGACAATATCTATGGCGGAGCTTTATGACACAACATATCCACCGAAGTTGCCAATTGTAGATGGATTGATCTATGAAGGAACGTATTTATTTGTTGGCGCACCGAAAGTAGGAAAATCTTTCTTTATGGCACAGCTTGGTTATCATGTAAGCATGGGACTTGATCTGTGGGGGTATTCAGTGCGGAAAGGTACAGTTTTGTACTTGGCATTGGAGGACGATTATGCAAGATTGCAGAAGCGCTTATCCAGAATGTTTGGAATGGAAAGTAGTGAGAATTTTTATTTCGCTACAAAATCGAAAACTTTAAATGAAGGACTAGAAGAGCAGTTAAATCAGTTTATAAAGCAGCATACAGATGCCAGGTTAATTATTATTGATACGCTACAGAAGGTGAGAGAAGTTGGCGGAGATAAATTTAGCTATGCTAGTGATTATGAAATAGTCACGAAATTGAAGGCTTTTAGTGATAAGCATGGACTTTGTCTTTTGGTGGTTCATCATACAAGAAAAATGGAATCTTCAGATAGTTTTGACATGATATCTGGCACTAACGGACTTCTGGGAGCGGCAGATGGAGCATTTGTAATGCAGAAGGAGAAGCGGACAGATAACAAGGCAATATTAGAGATAGCAGGTCGTGATCAACAAGATCAAAGATTATTATTGAACTTTGACAGAGAACAATGTATTTGGAATTTGACAAAGGCAGAAACGGAGTTGTGGAAAGAACCAGCAGATCCAGTATTGGATGCAATCGCGGGAATCTTGACGGAAGAACAGACGCAGTGGAAAGGGACAGCTTCGGAATTATTGCAGCAATTACCACAATTAAGACTGGCACCGAATATTTTAACTAGAAAGTTGAATATTGGGTCGGAATGTCTTCTTTGTGAGTATGGTATTCGATATGAAAGTGTCAGAGAACATAATGGAAGAATGATATTGCTGAGTAAGAGTACATCATAACGAGATACACGAGTGACGATTCGTGACGGTTGTGACGGTATTTTCTATATAGGTAAATAATCGTCACAATCGTCACAACCGACACAAAAAGAAAGGTGTGAGCGTATAGATGAAACAAATACAAATACCTGAAGAATTATTTATGCAGTTGATAAAATATCATCTACTTGATATGCAGGAATTACAGCCAAAGATAAAAGAAGGTCTGGAAAGTAAGTTGGATTCGATATCTATGAGATTGCTGTATTCAAAATATAAGACTGCGATAACAGAGGAAGAAAAACAAAAAGCCAGACAGGAATATTTGGATAGACGTGGAGTACCAGATAGTTTTCGCTGGTAAATTCTTGAGCATAATAAACAGGAGCGTGTCACGCTCCTGTGATAGCAGATAAAGAGAAAGATGTGATTGAATGATAATTCAGCCAGAGTGGGGAACTCGAGATGTGAACAAATATTTTTATGAAAATGAGGCAAGGAGAATAATGGCTCTTAATGAAATCTTTGGAAATGTAAAGTTAACGGAAGAAGAAAATCGTATATTAGTATGGCTTGCTGGATGGGATGAACATACAGTAGAAAATGTATTGTCAGCTATCCGAAAAGTTATGGCAACAGAAGCTAAGTAACTGAAAATTTTTTAACCCTCGGCGCTTGAGAGCGAAATACACCTATCGCACAAATCTGCGGTTTATACTCTGTGTATTTCGCCCTGCCGGGAGCTATGCAAGTCAGAAAGGAGTAATATCTATTATAAGAAATTCATTTATTCAAATGTCGAAACTGATAAAACTGAAAGGGCGAATCAACTACATATCAAGTCATGCAAGACAAGAAAATCTATATGCTGTCTATGAAATAATTGACTGTAAATTTTGGTCAGAATTGTCTGTATGTAATCAAGAAGAATTTAAGAAGAGTGGAACAGAAGGAAGATTCATTGAAGCAAGAAAACTGATAATTAGCAACGAACCGTATGGAATCAGACGGTAGATAGGGCATTAATTAGTGGTGTGTCAGAAGAGCAGATTCTGGATATAAAGGAGATGGAGATTGGTAAGAAAGTGCAAGTGGCAATTCAGAAAGAGAGAAGAGATCCAGAAAATTTTAAAAACTTGATAAGTGAAGCAATACACAGGTTGGAATTTTTAATTGGAAATGAACTTGAGGAAACGATCACAATAAAGGTAAGCAGCGTAAAGAACTACAATATCAGGTAGATCAGTTAAAGAGACAAAGAATACCAGACTGGAAGTAAGGCAAAGTCAGGCAGTATTATGGATAAATTGCAGCAAAAGACATCAGAAATGCGCAAGAATAAGGGAGAAAAGATTCATGAAAGACTATGATTTGTGATAAATTTTGGCTTAGACAATTTAGCGAATTTATTGTGTTTACCAAAGCTTATATGATATAATAATAAACAATGTTTTCAGAAAAAAGGAGCTCATAACATGGTACAAGAAAGTGGATTAGTCTGTAGAGTATGTGGAACAGTAAATGATAAAAAAGCTAAATTTTGTAATGAATGTGGAAATAAGTTAAAACAGGAGAAGGCTTGTCCTGTGTTTGAGAAAAATAAGGAAGAACAAGGCATTACTGATAAGAGATTTGGCAGTGGGCTAATGGCGGATGATTTTAAGTTCGGAGAAGAAATTGACGAAAAGCAAAAAGTTTTTGGGAGTTCTATAAATCGAGATGAAATTAATATTATAACGTTTTCAGATAAGATGGATGAGGTGTTTGATGGTGCATGGGATGTATCAAGTAATCGAAACGGAAGTGTAATGGCATATATAAGAGAAATATGCGGGTTAACAGAATTGGTTATTGCAGGAAAAAATGGTATATGCGCAAATGAAAATTGTTCACAGTTATTTGCGGAATATGAAAATCTCTTACAAATAAATTTTAATGGTGTATTTGATACGAGCAGGGTAACCAATATGCATTCTATGTTTAATGGATGTTATCGGCTGAAGAACTTAAATGTTAGCAAGTTTGATACAAATCGAGTAACTGATATGAGTTGGATGTTTGTCGACTGCGAACAAATAGACCAGTTAGATCTTAGTGGATTTGATACGAGTCAAGTAACTAATATGGAGTATATGTTTAAAGGCTGTGAACAATTAAAAAAAATAGATCTTAGTGGATTTGATACAAGACAGGTAAACGATATGCGGTTTATGTTTAGAAATTGCAAACGATTAAAAGAATTAGATGTTAATGGGTTTAATACAAGTCGAGTAACCAATATGGGGTGTATGTTTGGAGGATGCAAACAATTGAGACAATTAGATCTTAGTGGGTTTGATACAAGTCAAGTAACTGATATGCGATTCATGTTTGGCGAATGCAGACAATTGAGACGATTAAATGTTAGTGGGTTCGATACAAGTCAGGTAACCGATATACAGTATATGTTTAAAGGTTGTGAACAATTAGAAAAATTAGATCTTAGTGGATTTGATATAAGCAAAGTGCGCAATAAATATTATATGTTTGGTGATTGTCGCAAGTTGTCAGTGTGTGTTCCGGTGGGATGGCTTCAGAATTTGCGATAAATATTGCTAATTGAATTATTTTTGAAAAGTATGGGTGGAAAAAATAACGCTAATATGGTAGAATTAATATCAAATACTATAATTAAGAAGGTAAAGCTGTGAAGAAACTGTTATCGATTGATGAATTAATTGAACATATGAAACAAAAAGGAATTACTTTTAAGGAAGTATCAGAGAGTGATGCCAAGGAGTTTTTGCAAAAAAATAATTATTATATGAAATTAGCTGCGTATCGAGCTAACTATGAAAAATGTCCATCAGGTAAGAGGGAAGGACAGTATAAAAAGCTTGATTTTGGCTATCTGAAAGAATTATCCACAATAGATATGTATTTAAGGTATATCATTATGGATATGTGTTTGGATATTGAACACGCTATTAAAGTAAAACTTCTTAATGAGATTACAAATAATCCAGAAGAGGATGGCTATGATATCGTGCGTAAATTTATTGCAACAGATGATAATTTTCGACTTTTAAAAAGAATTAGAAGCCATAAATCAGGAGAGTATTGTAAAGATCTTATTGAAAAGTATTATCCTTATTTCCCTGTGTGGGTTTTTGTAGAAATAATTTCATTTGGTGATTTGCTGTATTTTTGTTCTTTTTATGAGGACGCGTACAAGAAGAAAATTATAAATAATGCATTAATGAATACGGTACGTGATGTGAGAAATGCAGCAGCACACAGTAACTGTCTCTTGAACAAAATGACTGAGAAAATTGATGAGACGAAGCAAGTTAACAGTGAAATTTCCAATTTTATTGGGAAAATGGATAATATTTCAAAAACTTCGCGTGTGAATAATTTGAAATATAAATTTGCAAATAGTTTTGTTACATTGCTATATGTATATGATGAATTAATGCCAGAATATTCTAAAAACAAGCGATATAAGGAGTTACAGGATTTTATGAATGGTCGCGTTGTTAAGAATAAATCGTATTTTAATAGCAATTCAAAGATTGTTGGTGTTTATAATTTTCATAAAAAAGTAATTGACAATCTGGTAAAATGAGCATATAATGTATAGCATAATTGAAAAGTTAAAGCTTTTGTAGAGAGTGGCATATCTTAGGTTTTTAACCTTGGGTGTTCCGCTCTTGATTTTTTATAGAATGCAGTGGTTTTCTGTTTGTAAGTAAGTTGACAAGCTGATACTAGTTTGATACTATAAATCCGGCGAAGGCAAATAAACTAATAAAATGGGTATAAAAACCGAAAAAATATCTCATGAAAAGAATTCAATATGAATAGTAAACACTATGATTTATTGAATTTGAGTAACAAAAAAGCTCTCTACTTATTATTAGAGAGTTAAGTATACCCGTTGGAGAACAAGACGTTTTCCAACGGGTTATTTTAAGTCAGTTTGAATTAAGTTCAGAAAGGGGACTTTATGTATAATACTATTGTAACACTTAAAAAAGGCGAAGGCCGAACGATCAAATCTGGCGGTGCCTGGATCTTTGATAATGAAATAGAAACTATTATGGGAAGATTTACAAACGGAGATATTGTGACAGTACATGATTTCGACGGATATCCTATGGGAAATGGTTTTATCAATCAAAATTCTAAAATTCGCATACGTATGATGACTCGCAAAGCAGATCAGGTAATTGATCATGATTTTTTAACAATGCGCGTGAAAAATGCATGGGATTATCGTAAGACAACGGTAGATACTTCGTCTTGCCGAATTATTTTTGGTGAAGCAGATTTTCTTCCGGGACTTGTCATTGATAAATATGAAGATGTTCTGGTAGTGGAATGTCTGGCTCTTGGCATGGAAGCTTTTAAAGAAGAAATTGTGGAAATTTTAAAGGAACTTCTTCTAAAAGATGGCATCTTAATCCGCGGAGTCTATGAGCGCAGCGATGCAAACGAGCGCACAAAAGAGGGACTGCCAAAGGTAAAAGGCTTTATCGGGGATGAATTTGACACTACTGTGGAAATTATTGAAAATGGTGTGCATTATCTTGTAGATGTGGCAAATGGTCAGAAAACAGGATTCTTCCTTGATCAGAAATATAATCGTCTTGCTATGCAGCGTATATGCAAAGGCAAAAAGGTATTGGATTGTTTTACCCACATGGGAACATTTGCGTTGAATGCAGGTATTGCCGGTGCAAGTGATGTTACCGGACTTGATATTTCTGAATACGCAGTTTCTCAGGCAGAAGCCAATGCACGTTTAAACGGACTTCAGGATACAGTTCACTTTCGCTGCGCGAATGTGTTAGATGAATTACCAAAACTTGCTGCAGCAGGCGAAAAATATGACGTAGTTATTCTTGATCCGCCTGCTTTCACAAAATCAAGAGAAGCTACTAAGAATGCAATCAAAGGATATCGTGAAATCAACATGAAGGGACTTAAGCTTGTAAAAGACGGTGGCTATTTGGCTACTTGTTCCTGCTCTCATTTCATGACACAGGAGCTGCTGGCAAAAACCGTAAAAGAAGCAGCAAAAGCAACCCATAAAAGACTTCGTCAGGTGGAATTTCGCACACAGGCTCCAGACCATCCGATTCTGTGGGCAGCTGATGAAAGCTATTATCTAAAGTTCTTCATTTTCCAGGTTGTGGAGGAAAAATAATGAGCCACCGGGGACAGGAACGGTGGATTTTTACCTGTCCCCGATGGCTCGCCATCGTCTTATTTATTCTGAAAATTTATCACCGTAATGAATATGCATGTCTTCCCAGTCAGTAAATAATACATAGAATACTCGACCGTATTGTTGACTATTTACGATTCTTCCATGATCAAGTACAGAAAGATAAGAGCCGTCAGCTTTTCGAAGATGAAAGTGAATATAATCATTTTCGTTGCCGCTGTCAATTTGTTCCCAAATGCTTGATTCTATCTTTTGCTGTTCATCTTCCCTAATCAGGTTGCGAAAGCTTTTTTTGGCAAGCCTAAATAGTTCATCCATATTTTTATAGCCTGTCATGCGAAGAAACTCGTGGTTTGCATAAAATAGCTCGTCATCAGTTTTGTCAGCTCTGTATATAATAAAAGCGCCCGGAAGATGTTCGGAGATATCCTTGAGGGCAAATCCAAGTTGTTTGCGAGCACCTAACTGAAGACCATTTTTGTAAGCCATGCATCCATTTTTTCCATGAAGTTTTATCTCATAAAGAGCAGCATCTGCACAGCGCATGAGCTGAGAACGGTTGGAAGCAAAGGTTGGATATTCAGCATATCCGAGCGAAATATAAAATTGATATTCCTTTCCGTTGCATGAAAATACCCTTGGAATTTTTGTGAATTGCTCCAACTGTTCTTCTGCATCGTCATATGTGCAATTAGGCAGAAAAATACAGAACTCATCACCACCGTTTCTTCCTAGTAATGCATTAGATGGAAAAAAGTTTTTCATACTATCAGCAAGATTTTTTAAAGCTTTGTCGCCGTAGGCATGTCCATAGATATCATTGATAAATTTAAAGTCATCTATGTCAAGGAGTGCGACTACAAAATGTGACTTCGGATTTTTTGCAATCATTTTTTCCGCTAATTCATCAAATCCATAACGATTGTAAATATTGGTAAGAGAATCCATGTGTGCCAGAGCTTGAAATTTGTTTTTATTTTCTTTCGATGATAACCATACCCAGGTAAGACATGACATAATCAATACGATAGAAGTAAAAAATCCAATGATAGCACGAAAATTGATGGTGTCAAGAGTTTTAGTTACGGTTCACGCGTCTTGCTAGATCTGGACAAATTTCATGCTTACATGAAAATTTGTTTTTCTTAAATAAAGGTTGTCAAATATTTTTGTATTAGGTATAATGAAATAGTTAAATGGCATCGGAAAAATCAGTAAGTCCAAAATTAAGGAAAAGAATAAGGAGGAGTTTAATATGAATGTTACTAAAATCAGACGTCCAGCTGATATGGAGAGAATTACAACGCCAAAGCTTGCCAAGGCTTTTATTGAGGAGCAGGTTGCGCTGATTAAAGAGCAGGTGGGAGATAAGAAGGTTCTTCTTGCACTTTCTGGTGGAGTTGATTCATCTGTTGTTGCAGCACTTTTAATTAAAGCAATTGGTCAGCAGCTTGTATGTGTTCATGTTAATCATGGTCTGCTTCGCAAGGGTGAGCCAGAGCAGGTAATTGAAGTGTTCCGTAATCAGATGAATGCAAATCTGGTTTATGTTGATGCAACAGATCGTTTCCTTGATAAATTAGCAGGAGTTGATGATCCTGAGAAGAAGAGAAAAATTATTGGCGGAGAATTTATTGAAGTATTTGCTGAAGAGGCAAGAAAGCTTGACGGAATTGAATTCTTAGCACAGGGTACAATTTGGCCGGATATTCTTGAGTCAGAAGAAGGCATTAAGGCACACCACAATGCAGGCGGACTTCCGGAAGATATGGATTTTGAGCTTGTAGAGCCAGTCAGAATCCTTTTCAAAGATGAGGTTCGTGTTGTTGGTGACGAACTTGGTCTGCCTCATGATATGGTTTATCGTCAGCCATTCCCAGGACCGGGACTTGGTGTTCGTTGTCCAGGAGCTATTACACGTGATCGTCTTGAAGCAGTGCGCGAGTCTGATGCAATTCTTCGTGAGGAGTTTGACAAGAACGGACTTGCAGGAAAAATCTGGCAGTATTTCACCGTTGTTCCGGAATTTAGATCAACAGGAATTAAAAACGGAAAGCGTGCTTTCGAGTGGTGCTGTATTGTACGTGCAGTATGTACAACTGACGTTATGACAGCAACAGCTGCTGAGATTCCACATGAAGTGATGGTTCATATTACAGATCGTATCACACATGAAGTTGCAGGAATCAATCGTGTTCTGTATGATTTTACACCAAAGCCTACAGGAACAGTTGAGTTTGAATAAATTGAAATGCTCTAAGAATCCAGTGGTTTTAGGGTTAGAGAATGATTGACAGGTGCAACAAATAAATCCATATTTATCTAAAAAGCCCTTAGCCGTGGGTAAAAACTCATAGCTAAGGGCTTTTTGTCGTCTTTATTTATATTGTTGAACTCTCATTTCTTTATCCTTTTTATTTTTACAAATTTGAACTTGTCAGATTCTTGAACAACCCCACCCGACGTGTCGGACGAGAATTGAGTTCTTAACAGCCTTTTTCTTATCCAGTGCTTTCTGAATCATTTTAATCTTTTCATCACGGGTCTTTAAATCTGCAGTGATTGTGGTGCTGTAATACTTTTTCAGCTCCTTCTGTGAATCGATGGTATTCTCATCCAAATAGTAGCGTTTATCCGAATCGATTGTTCTTGACAGCTCCATACAAATCACCTCGATTGTAAATCAGTTAATGGTTGCAATATCCTCTTAAATATGTTATTATTATAGCATATTTAAAGAAACATTTCAAGTGTCGATTGTAAAAAAGAATGGAGGCTTTTATGGACGATTTTAACAGAAAACGACATGCCGTTTACAAACTTACCTATCATGCTGTGTTTGTTATTAAGTATCGCAGAAAAGTAATGTCAGAACCGATTATTGAACACATGAGACAGTATGCCGCCCATCTGATCGGACAGTGTTATCAGGGCAGGCTCATAGAACTGAATGGAGAACCGGATTATATCCACATCCTGTTTGAACTTCCTGCAACAGCAGCGCCATCTGTTGTCGTGTGCAGTCTTAAGACACAGCTTTCAAAAGAAATCCGAGCAAATTTCTGGGATGAAATCAAGGATAAGTTGTGGAATAATATTTTCTGGTCAGACAGTTATTTTATTACGACTACAGGAGGAGCAGGCATTGAAACGATAGAAAAATATATCCAAGACCAGGGTATTGAAAAAACAAAACGAAAATATACCAAAAGGCAAACAAAAAAGAGTGAGGAAAAGACTCACACTTGATTTTGCCTTTGAAATATGATATATTAGCCATAGGCAAAGGATAATGTGCGTTCATGACTGATCGCCAAAGCAAAAACCCCCAGTGTTGCAGCACTGGGGGTTTTCTATACCGTTTTGGAACAGGTGGTTTATTCCTGAGGCTGGCTACCGCCTGTTACTCATCTTCGTCCAACCATTTGCAGATGTAGTAGGCAACTACACTTGCCAAAACAGAGAGAATAAAGGATAATGTGATATCGTTCACGATTGATCACCCCTTTTCTGTACCTGTATCGGGGGTGGTAGCTGAATAAAAGGGCCGGCGTTCCTGACCCCGTGGTTTTCTTTTCGTTTTTGCTTTTAAATCCTTGAAAATACGTGTTCAATGTGATACCATGATATCATGTCAGAAACATAAGAAAAGGTGATCAGATGGCAGGCAGAAAAGTAAAACAGCAGAAGGAGATAGAGCAGTTATCACCAGAAGCACTTGAGAAAGAAATTGAAAAAAATAAAAGGAAAATTGTGCAAAGCATTGTGTTTATAGCAGCTGCGGCAATTGCCCTTATCGCAATTTGAGTAACCAGGGGGACAGGTCCGCTGGCCTTTTATCGGGGGCCGCTGGCTCAATTCATGTCCCCAGTGGCACACACTCACAAATGTAAAAACTGCGCAGAGGAAATGGAAAACCAAACAAATTTCTCTGTGCAGCAGCCCGTGAGGGTGTTTTTGAAAATATAACATACAGTTAAAAATGGGAGGTAATGAAATATGAAGATTGTAATTATTGGTGCGGGAGCTATGGGATGCCTCTATGGTGCTTATTTAAGCCGACACAATGAGGTCATTATGCTTGATAGCTACCAGCCACAGGTAGACGCAATTAATAAGAATGGAATTACAGTGTCAGAAGAGGATGGAACAGAGCAGCATTTCTCATCAGTTCGTGCCTGCTTATCTGGTGAGTACAAGGAAGATGCAGATCTTGTAATTGTATTTGTCAAGTCTACATATACGGAAGATGCGCTGAAAACAAATCGCAAGTTGTTTGGGGAACATACGCTTGTAATGACACTGCAAAATGGAGCAGGAAATGATCGCAAGATTGAACAGTATGTTGTTAAGAAAAATATTATTATTGGAACAAGCAAACATAATTCTGTTAACAATGGAAACGGTCATGTACGTCACAGCGGAACAGGTGCAACAACTATAGGCAGCAATCTAAAAGAAAACAGCAATCTGCAGATTATTTCAAATCTGCTTGAGGAAAGTGGATTTGCAGTAGAAATTTCTGATGATATTCAGCGTATCATATGGAGCAAGCTTTTTGTAAACCTGTCTATCAATACTTTCACTGCAATCACACGTTCTCCGATTCGTTCTATGATCGATAACCATTATGCGTGGGATTTTGCTGAAAAAATGATCTGTGAGGCAGTTGATGTTGCAGAAGCAGATGGTACACATTTTTCTTATATGGAAGTGTTAAATATGGTGCATCATGTATGCGAGGATGCAGGAAAAGGATACTCGTCCATGTCACAGGATGTCATGAACTGCAGGAAAACAGAGATTGATGCAATTAACGGTGCAATTGTAGAGCAGGCAAAGCTCTATAATGTAGCAGCGCCATATAATAGGCTAATTGTAGATCTGATTCACGCAATTGAAGAATCGTATAAATATCAAAAATAAAAACCACAAAGGACAGGGAAGACATATCCCTGTCCTTTGTGATTATGCAAAAAATAATTAGAAACTCATTCTTGATGTGATATCAGCCCAGGCTTCATCATCGATTTCTTCATTGTGAAACAGAAGTCGCTTGTCGTCTTCTGTAATGCTGCGGATCACTTTGCATGGATTGCCAGCAGCGATGGACCAGTCTGGGATATCTTTTGTTACAACACTTCCGGCACCGATGACAACGTTGCTTCCGATATGAACGCCAGGGCAGACAACGGTGTTGCCGCCGAGCCATACGTTATCACCAATTGTAACTTCTTTGCCATACTCATAGGCAGAATTGCGGCTTACAGGATGAACGGGATGACCTGCTGTATAGATAGCTACGTTTGGGGCTAACATGCAGTTGTCACCAATCTTAATTTTAGCTACATCAATCAAAGAACAGTTATAGTTCGCAAAGAAATTTTTACCGACCTCGATATGGCTGCCATAATCGCAGAAGAATGGCGGATTAACAAAGGCACCTTCTGATTGTCCAAAAAGCTCCTTTACCAGCTTGCTTATGCCATCTGCATCACGACGATCAATAAAATTCAACTTCTGTAAAATTCCTTTACATTTTTGCATTTCTTCAAAAACCGCATTGTCAGCGATGTATGCAAGGCCGGCATCTCTTCGCTCTATTTGATTCATGTGTGTATTCTCCTTTTTATTTATTGGGAACAGGAAATGTAATTTTGTTCCAGGCAATTATAATTCAATCACAACTGCCTCACAGCTGTCAAGTGTCAGTTTCGGTGCAGATGTGGTATCAATCTGTACGCTGCCGTCTGGTCTTGTGGATAACAGAATGCGTGCTGCCTGGGATTTGAGTGTCACAGAAGCAGGCTCTTTTCCAAAGTTTGCGGCAATAAGAACACACTTTGACTCATCTTTTCGATAGAAGGCCATGATACTTTCTGTATCATCGTAAACAGGCACAAATTCGCCGTAGGTGAAGAGACTCTTATATTCATCTGACTTACGAAGAGCAATAAGCTTGCGATAATAGTTTAATACAGAATGTGCATCAGCTTCCTGATTCTTTACATTGATATCGGTATAATTACTGTTTACTTTCAGCCATGGAGTACCAGTTGTAAATCCAGCATTTTCGCCGTCTGTCCACTGCATAGGTGTTCTGGCATTGTCGCGGCTCATTTTGCTGCAGGCCTCAAGTGCAGCCTCATCGCTTAGTCCTGCTTCTTTCGCAACACGGTACTGATCCTTTGTGCTGATATCATCAAACTCATCAATGCTGTTCCATTTGGCATTCTGCATGCCGATCTCCTGACCCTGATATAAAAATGGTAGTCCGCGAAGCAGTACATTTATTGTTCCAAGCATTTTAGCACCTGATGGCGTGTGGGCATATTCAGGCAAAAAGCGTGATACACCGCGCGGCTCATCGTGGTTTTCGATAATATTAGATTCAAAACCATAGTTCTGATTTCTAAGCTGAGAGTCGATAATAGTTTCGCGCCATTTTTTAAATTCAATTGAATGTGAATCATACCAGCCGTGCTTGCCGCCACTTAAGCATGCGGCACTAAAATCAAATATAGAAGAAAAATGACCATCTTCGCCTATAAATTCGCGAAGCTCATCGTCCTTCATATTGAAAACCTCACCAACAGTGAAGGCATCATATTTTTCAAATGTATGCTTTTTTAACTCTTCCAGATAGTCACCGACACCATTTACGTGCTCGACCATTTCCCAGCAGCTTACAAGTCCGTCGTCACCGTCAGGCTCATAGTCAGGGAATGAAGGATCTTTTTTAATATTGATAATGGCATCAATACGAAAACCGCCTAAGCCTTTTTCAAGCCACCAGTTGATCATATCATAAAGTTTTTGTAAGAGCGTAGGATTTTCCCAGTTTAAATCAGGCTGCTCTTTTGCAAACATATGTAAATAATATTTGTTGCTGTTTGGAACTGGTTCCCAGCAGCTGCCGCCAAAATATGAGCGATAATTGCTTGGCGGATTGCCGTTTTTGCCTTCACGGAAGAAGAAATAGTCAGCATACTCACCGTCTGGGTCTGCGAGTGCCTTTTTAAACCACTCGTGCTTGTCAGAACAGTGATTGATAACAAGATCCATAATGATTGAGATACCGCGTTTTTTTGACTCAGCAAGAAGTTCATCAAATTCTTCCATGGTGCCAAATTCTTCAGCAATCGCATAGTAGTCTGATATATCATAGCCCTGATCAACAAAAGGTGATTTGTAGATCGGAGAGAGCCAAATGATGTCAATACCAAGCTCCTTTAAGTAGTCAAGCTTTGAGATAATACCACGCAAGTCACCGATACCGTCACCGTTTGTATCAAGAAAGCTCTTTGGATAGATTTGGTAGGCAACCTTGTCGTGCCACCATTTTTTATTTGTTGGATGTAAGTTTTTTATTGTATTCATTTAAATTAAGCCTCCATTCTGTCAAAAATTTAAATTTGCTTGATAAAAAAGATAAATTGTATTATATTGCTATTATAGAAAACAAAAATCAATTTTTCTTGCAATATTTTTTCATCATATAACACAATCCTGCTGTATTTGAGCATTTTAGGATAACACAGCAGAAAAAGGAAAGGAGACACTTTGAAAAAGCTGTATGTACCGTCACCAGAGCAAAAAGAGAGTGCAAAGCATGGGGAGACCTTATTTCCGATGCAAAAATACATCACAAAACTGGACTTAGTCCATCCGGTAGTCACAACGCACTGGCATGAAGAGGCAGAGCTGACGCTTATTACAGAGGGAGAGGGTCTTTATCAGATTGATCTGGTAGATTATGAAGTGAAAAAAGGAGATATTTTATTTGTTTTGCCGCTTCTTCTTCATAGTGTTTCATTAGCGCAGCCGCAAAATGAAGAAATGGTTTCTGAAACGTATGTATTTCATATGAATTTTCTTGGCGGAAATTCAACGGATATATGTTCAACACGCTATTTTGTTCCTATTATGAATCATGAATTAATATTGCCATGCCTGATTACGCCAAAGCATCCTGCCTATGTATTAATTCGAAAAATTTTTTATCAGATTGCATCACTTTATCATGAAGAGGTGCTAGGATATGAGCTTGCATTAAAGGGATTATTTTTGCAGGTGATTTTTCTGCTGCTTCAATACAGCACAAAGCAGGTAAAAAATATGCTGCCAGAGGAGGGTACGCCATCTGATAAGCTAAAAAACGTGTTGGATTATATTGAAATTCATTATGCAAAGACAATCTCCGTAGAGGAACTTGCAAAAATCTGCTGTTTCAGTGAATATCATTTTATGCGCTTTTTTAAAAAGCATATGAACATGACTTGTGTGGAATATGTAAACAATGTCAGGCTTGAAAAGGCAGTGGAGCTATTTGAGCAGGGCAATACATCTATTTTGGAAGTCTCATTGTCGGTAGGCTTTCACAATTTGTCTTATTTTCATCGGGCATTTAAAAATAAATATGGAATGACACCGCGCAGTTTTATAAAAGAACTGAAATGATTCCAATAAAAAGTGTGCAAAACATGGAAAATATCTCAAATCAAAGAAAAATAGAAAAAAACACTTACATGAACAAAAAAAATGTGGTAAAATAGCGCAGCAATGAAAAATGGTTGCAGTATAAGTGACTGCATATTGGAAACGCACAATCCCTTTCGGATGATTTGGATGATAACGAACAACACATGACGCAATTGCCGCCACGCAAGTTGTTTGTATTATTTTATCAGATGGAGGGATTTTTTTATGCCAAAAAATAAGTTTCAAGATGTTATTTTCACAGCAATAATGGCGACCATTATGGTTTACGGGATGATCGTTTATAATGTCGCGCTCAATATGGGAGGTGTGAGAGGTGAAACCTTTATAGCAGCACTTCACGAGATGCCTATTATGGTTCCAATTGCATTTATTTTAGAATTCTTTGTAGTCGGAAAGATTGCAAGAATGCTTGCATTTACTGTTATGAGACCAGATGATCGTCCACAGTTTATTACTTATGCGATTTCCATTTGTATTTGCTGCATCATGTGCCCGATAATGAGCCTGATCGCAATGATTCTTTTTAAGGATACAAAGGATTTCCCAACATGGATACAGACATGGGGTATGAATTTCCCGATGGCAATTTTGTATCAGATGTTTTATTGCGGTCCGCTAGTACGATTGATTTTCCGTGCGATTTTCAGAGAAAAGAAATAATATTATAGAAAAAGAGCCTGTCATGGGTATGCATCAATTTTACGCATACTTATGGCAGGCTCTTATATTCGAGTAAAATATCACTAGATGAAAATGAAAAGTGTGATATACTGAGATTACAAAATTTTACAAAGCAGAAAGGAAAAAAAAGAATGGGGATGCGAGCTAAGAAATCTATTACGGTTCAACTGTTAATTTTTTTTATGATAATATGGGGTGTGATTAGCATTCTTTTAATGTCTGTTTTATATTGGACTCAACATTTGATGACAGAAACAATTTTGGAGGGACAGAAGGAAAGAGTCAGTTATTACACAGCAATTGTGAACGCAGATTTGAGTCGAATTACTAATTTACTGCAGCAGATGTGCGTGGATAATGAAGTTGCTGCGTTTTTGAATGAAAGAGAACAGGAAGAATTTGACTATCAGGATTATATTGCGTTTCAGTCTTCGTATGAAAAATTAAAAAATTATCGTGCATTTAGTATGTATATAGACGATGTGTTTTTGGTAATTCCTCAGACAAATGAATTACTACGTGCTTCAGAAGCACTGACGGAGATTCCGAATGTATATAAAGAGAACATTGAGAAGTGTCTGAAAGAAATAGATAATGTGTTCTTTTCTACTAATGGGTGCATGGTATATTTAAGCCGAGGTGCATCAGGAACGGTTGTAGGTGTAGAGGTTTCGGTAAGACATATTCGCACTATGTTAAATGCATTGAATCCAGGATATTTTGATTGCTTTTTAGTGGACGGAAATACAGGAAATTTGTTAGGCAATTCTCAGAGAGGAGAGAATGTATCAGCGTTTTATGATGCAATTTTGAAAAAAGAAGTGGAACAAACTAATGGAGTTTCCCAGATAACTAGTGCCGATAAAACCGTTTGGCTGTATGATTGTGTAGATACACCAGGAAATTATTTTCGAGTATATTTATTTGCTAAGGAAAAACAGATTTTTGCAGGTATTCATCGAATACGTCAAGTATGGATGTTGATTTCAATGATTATTCTTGCAATACCATTTGGAGTTGGTGGAGTATTTCATCATATGCTTGCACGTCCAATGAAGAAATTAGTAACTGCAATGCAAGCAATTGAACATCAGGAGTGGAGTTATCGTTTGTCGGAAGAAGAACCAGCAGAATTTCAGTACGTATTTCGACAATATAATCAGATGGTTAATCAGATTGAAATTTTAATTCGCCAAGTATACGAAAAGCAGGTGCAGACTGAGCAGGCTAGGCGTAAACAACTACAGGCACAGATTAATCCACATTTTTTGTATAACAGTTTCTATATGGGATATCGAATGGCTAAAAGTGGAGAGAGTGATCGTGTTGCGAATTTATGCATGTATTTAGGTGATTATTTTAAAATAATGACATATGCAGCAGATAATTGGATCACGGTAGAACAGGAGTTAAAGTTTACGGAAATTTATTTAAAATTGAACGAAATGCGTTTTGCAGAAAAGATGGAGTATAAGATTATTGCAGATGAAAAGACCAAAAAATATCAGATTTTACCGTTAATGATTCAACCATTGGTTGAAAATGCAATTCGACATGGTGTAGAGAAAGTCCATAAGATCTGTGAAATTATAGTAAAGGTATCTGTTTTTAATGGTATGTTGCACTGTGAGGTAGACGATAATTGTGGTATGGCATCAAAAGTGGTTTGTGAAAATATTCAAAAACTGATAAAACAAGAAGAACTGCCTCAGAAAAGTTTCGGATTATGGAATATTCAGAAACGTCTTCAGACAATAGGATGCGAAGAAGGATTACAGCTTTGCTGTAAAGAAAATGAAAGTTTTCGTATTTATTTTGAATTGCCAGTAGATAATAGTTAAGAATATTACGATTGTACTTCGTGAAAACGAAAAAGATTATAGGAGAAAATGATATGTATAGTTTATTATTGGTTGATGATGAGTCTATTATCCTCGAAGGAATATATGAAGTGATTAAAGAGGCAGGTATGCCGTTGAAAGAAATTCAAACAGCATCTTCTGCTTTGGAGGCTTTGGAGTTGTATAGGAAAAGTCCGTTTGATATTGTTTTAACGGACATTAGTATGCCAGAGATAAATGGGCTAGAAATGGTGGCGAAGATGCAAAAAATTTGGCCAAAAACAGAAGTGCTTTTTCTTACAGGATTTCAGGACTTTGAGTACGCGAGAGAAGCAATGCGTCTACATGGATTTGATTATTTGCTAAAGCCAATGCCAGATGAGGAGCTTCTTTCAAAAATTTCAGATGTGATTGATGTGTTAGATCATAAACAGGCAGAAAATTTTATGTTTGATAGTATGTCAGCAACGTTGAGCAGACAAAAAACAAACGAAGTATCATTAATTTTGCTAGAGCAAATGAATCGTGGAACAACAGATTTTCAGCAACTGAATAATAGTGTTTTTCCATTTGAAAGGACACGGAACATTCGCGTACTGGTAGTTTGTTTCGAAAAACAAAAAGTCAGAATTTCAACAGATGAACTTTTTGGATGGTTAACAAAAATGTTGCAGCAGATTACATATGGATATGGTTCTGTATATGGATTTGAACAGAAAAATAATGTATTTGTATTTTTAATTCAGAAAGCAGCTGATAGTGAAGAATTATTTAGCGGAGTGTATAGAGCATTAGAAGAAATGCAAAGTTATCTTTATATGGGTCCAGATATTTGCTGTACATTATTGGTCTCTCATCAAACCGAATGGGAAGGTTGGATTCGTCTTGCAAGAAAAATGATAGAAGAAGTAATGTGCTGTGAGCAATATGGACAAATGTATACGTTTGAAGACGAGCAAGAAAAAAAGATTGAAAAAGAGGAAGGAAATCTGCTCATTTATCGTATTCGTGAATATGTTACAGAACATCCAGGAGAGGATCTATCACTGGGGCGCCTTGCCAGAATGTTTCATATTAATCCATCATATTTATCGCGGAGTTTTCATCAGACGATTGGGCAGTCTTTGTCACAGTATATCGTCCAAGTTCGTATCGAAACTGCTAAAAGATTATTAGCAGAAGGAGAAATGCGAATTGGTGAAATTTCACGAATGGTCGGATTTGAAACACCTGGATATTTTACGAAAGTGTTTAGTAAAACGGTGGGAAAAACACCAAAAGATTATAGAATAAATGAAAATTTGAAATAAAAAGTAGAAAAAGTATCAAAAAGTAAAAACATTACTCTTTTGAAATAAGAAAATCTGTTGTAGGATAAATACATGAAAAGTCGTGGCCGCGATGACATAGAATATTATCTGAGAAGGAGGATACTTATGAAAATTAAAAAACAGTTAGCGCTCGGATTGTGTTTTGTTATGGCAGCACCGATGAGTGCATTGGCAGGAGAAATCTCGGAAGAAGATAAGTTAAAAACTTATGATCCGGTGATTACATTAACATTTGCAAAGCCAGAGGTTGTAAAAACTTATGCAGAGGGAGAAGATGCTCAGAATAATTCTGCATATGCTATGTGGGAAGAAGTGATGGGAATCCATGTAGAAAATCAGATTTTAGCACCGTCTGGGTCAATGACAGAAAAATTACAATTGGCAATTGGAAGTAATGATATTCCGGATTTTGCGATTGTTGATGCAACAATGATGGCATCTTTAATTAAGAATGATATGGTCGAAGATATGACGGATGTCTATGAAACGTGGGCAACAGATGATTTAAAACAATTAACCGAGCAAAATGATAAAGGATTGTTTGCTCCAGTTACAAATTCTGATGGAAGATATATGGGAATTCCTGTTCCTAATACGCTTGGTGATAGTTATCCAATAATGTGGATTCGTCAGGATTGGTTAGATGCTTTAGGATTAGAGGCACCAAAAACAATGGATGAAGCATTAGATATTGCTATAAAGTTTGCAACAGAAGATCCAGACGGAAATGGTAAGGCAGATACATATGGATTGTATTTGGATAAAGATCTGACTGGACTTGATTATATTATGGCAGCGTACGAAGCATACACAAGAGACGAATATTGGGTAAAAGCAGAAGATGGAAGCTTTAAAGCTGGTTGTACAGATGAAAAGGCAAAGAAGCCACTGGAGAAACTTGCTCAGTTATATAAAGAAGGTGCAATTGATCCAGAATTTGCAGTTAAAGATGCATCAAAAGAAGAAGAATTGATTGCTGCTGGCAAAATTGGAATTTATTGTGGTCTCTTCTTCAATCCTCTTGGTGTAATGAAAGACTGTGTTGCAAATGTAGATGGTGCTGACTGGACGGCAGTGAAGATGCCTCCTGCTGAAGGAGTGGAAAATTATAAGCCAGGTGTACCGCTTAATGTTTATGGCTATATTTATGCTAAAAAAGGAATTGAAAATCCAGAGGCAATAGTAGTAATGATGAATTGGCTGTGTGATGGTTATGCACAGTCAAAGGAGGATAATGAATTTTATATTAAATATAATGAGTTAATGGAAAAACCAGAAATTCGTGATACTAGTGGAGTTAATAATTTAATGCCATTCCAGATGGCTGCAAATATTAATTGGGGAGAGACATTCTTAAAAGCTATTGAAAATGGAGATGAGCATGTACCAGGAAAAGACGCGGATTATCAGAATGTTATTAGCACAGAGTTGGATGAAGCTACGTCTTGGGCTTGGAAGAAAGTTTATTTAGAAGGTTATCTTGCGATTGATTTTGACAATGTTCGGTATAGCGATTATGCAGGTGCACCAACAGCCACTGCAGTAAAGGTTCAGTCCCTATTAAACAAGCAGAAGTTGACGGACTATATTGCAATTATTATGGGCGATAAAGATATTTCTTATTTCGATACTTTTGTTGAAACGTATAATAATATTGGGGCAGCTAAAATTGCAGAAGAAATTGCGGAAGCAATTAGTCAGTAACTGTAAATTTTAAAAGCGGGGCGGACAGTACATCGTCCCGCTTTTAGATTACAGAGCTTTGCGAGAAGGAGTAAATAATGAAGATAGCAGACAAAACGAATGTGCAGAGAAAGAAAAAAAATTGGCAAAAAGATTGGCAGCTTCATTTAATGATACTTCCGGGTTTATTATTTATTTTGATTTTTAAATATATGCCATTAGGGGGAATTACTATTGCTTTCAAGGAATTTTTGCCAGGAAAAGGAATTTGGGGATCTCCGTGGGTTGGATTAGAAAATTTTGAATATATGTTGGCATTGCCTGATACTAAACGAGTAATGTGGAATACTCTTTTTATTGCAGCTGCAAAAATACTAATTAATTTTCCAGTCCCAATAATAATATCTATATTATTAAATGAAGTAAAAAATCACCGTTTTAAGCGTAGTGTACAAACAATTATTTATTTGCCATATTTTATTTCGTGGGTAATTTTGGCAGGTATTATTCAGGATTTATTTGCAAAAGAAGGATTGATCAATCAGTTTTTAGGAATATTTGGTGCAGAGCCAGTGTTTTTCTTGGGAAACAAATATGCATTTTTAGGAGTATTGATTGGAACTGACGTATGGAAAAACTTTGGCTATAATACAGTTGTATATTTAGCAGCAATTACTGGAATTGATGAGACATTGTATGAAGCAGCAAAGATTGATGGCGCAAATCGTTTTCAGCAAATCTGGAATGTTACGCTTCCAGGAATAGCACCAATTGTAGTATTAATGATGATTTTGAATCTTGGAAATGTATTGAATGCAGGTTTTGAGCAAATTTTTAATTTGTATAATCCATTGGTATATGAAACCGCTGATATTATTGATACTTTTGTATATCGAATTTCTTTGGTAGAGGCCAATTATAGCCTTGGTACGGCGGTGGGATTATTGAAATCTGTGGTTAGCTTTATTTTAATTGTGACAAGTTATAAAATTGCAAATAAATATAGTGATTATACAGTATTTTAAGGAGGAAATGAGAATGAAAATTTATGCGGTGTCTGATGGAAAGTTAAAAAAAAGTCGAACCGCTGGAAGCCAAATTTTTTCTATATTTAACGCAATGTTTCTTACGCTTTTAGCTATTATTTGTGCCTTTCCAGTTATTCATATGTTTTCAGTATCGTTGAGCAGTCAATCTGCAGTGGCAGCAAATCAGGTAAAATTGTTGCCAGTTGGATTTAATCTTGCATCGTATCATATGGTGGCAAAGAGGGCAGCATTCTGGACTGCTTTTGGAGTATCAGTAAAACGAGTTATTGTTGGTGTTGTAATTAATACTGTGTTGACGGTATTGATGGCATATCCACTTTCAAAATCAGTAAGAGAATTTCCAGCAAGGCGGTATTATGTATGGCTATTAATTTTTGCTATGATTTTTGATGGTGGATTAATTCCTAATTATTTACAAGTGAAAAATTTGAATTTATTTGATACAATATGGGCATTGGTGTTACCAGGGGCGGTTCCAATTTACAATGTAATACTGGTTATGAATTTCATGAAGCAATTGCCTGATACCATTGAAGAAGCAGCAGAGGTGGATGGTGCATCATACTTTCAACGATTTACAAAGATTATACTGCCACTTTGTAAACCATCTATTGCCACAATTATATTGTTCAGTTTTTTAAGTCATTGGAATGGATGGTTTGATGGAAAAATTTATAATAATAATACGGCAAATTATCCATTACAAACTTATCTGCAAGCATTGATTGCAAATACAGATATTACAAACTCAAGCGAGGCAATAGAAAATGCACTTACTAATGTAAAAACGTTACAGGCTGCTCAATTATTTTTAACAATGCTGCCAATATTGGTGATTTATCCATTCTTGCAAAAATATTTTACTAAAGGATTGACAATTGGAGCAGTTAAAGGATAACAGGTGACTGGTATTGTAAAAATTTGGATGAATAAAAAATATATACTATGAATATAAAGCAGAAAGGATTGCACAAGTAGATGGAACCACGTTTAATGGATGTGCTACAGGGAAAGGAAGATAATTATATTTTACCCTTTTTCTGGCAGCATGGAGAATCAAAGGAATTATTAGAAGAGGGAATGCAGCGAATTTATGATAGTGGTATAAAAGCTGTTTGCGTCGAATCACGTCCACACCCAGATTTTGTAGGAGAAGGCTGGTGGAGAGATTTGGATATAATTATGGCAAAGGCAAAGGAATTAAATATGCGTGTCTGGGTTTTAGATGATGCACACTTTCCTTCTGGCTTTTGCAACGGAAAAATTGCACCAGATTCGCCATATGGTAAAATATATTTGACACAGTATGGTGTTGATATTGTTGGACCAAAGCAGGGAAGAAGTGTGCTTATTATACTGGAACAAGGGGAAGAATTAGTTGCAGTGACGATGGGAAAACGTGATCGTGATAATCAGGATAGCCTGACAGAAGTAAAGGATTTGACAAGTCAGGTGTCGGATGGAAGAGTGTTTGTAGATGTGCCGAATGGACTTTGGTGTGTCAATGTAATAAAAACAACTCGAAAAGGAACTGGAAGAAAAAATTATATTAATACGATTGATCATGATGCTGTGCGTTATTTTATTGATCAGATATATGAGCCTCATTATGCACACTATAAAGATGATTTTGGAAAAACATTTGCAGGATTTTTCTCTGATGAGCCTGAAATCGGAAGCTTTGGCGGCGAATATGGTCATGATGCTAATATTGGAAAATTCAATATGAAGATGCCGTGGAGTCAGACATTGCATGAAAGACTAAAAGAACTGTGGGGATCTGAGTTTGCAGAAAATTTAATGGCACTTTGGACAACACCTGATAGAAATTCAAACGAAAATAAAAGTGGATTGTGTCGTATGCAGTTTGCTGATATTGCAGCTCGTTTATATGGAGAGAACTTCTGTGAACAGATTGGAGATTGGTGTCGTCAACATGGTGTGGAATATATTGGTCATGTAATTGAAGACGGAGGAATGCATGCACATATGGGAATTGGAGCAGGTCATTATTTTCATGCGCTTTGGGGGCAGGATATGGCTGGAATAGATGTTGTGCTTCAGCAGATTCGTCCAGGATTGGATGACTGCAAATTCCATAGTGTTGGAGGAAATCTTGGCTATCATGGCGAGTTATATCATTATGCACTTGCAAAACTGGCAGCATCTCTTGCACATATGGATTCTAAAAAAAAGGGAAGAGCGTTGTGTGAGGTATTTGGTGCATATGGATGGGCTGAGGGATTGAAACTTATGAAATGGCTGTTGGACCATATGCTTGTTAATGGTATCAACTATTTTGTTCCACATGCATTTTCAATGAAAGACTTTCCAGATCCGGATTGTCCGCCGCATTTTTATGCACGTGGAATGAATCCACAATTCCCGTATTTTAAAAATTTGATGGAATATTGTAATCGTGTCAGTCATTTGATTTCAAATGGAGTACATATTCCTGCTGTGGCAGTTGTATATCCAGCTGAACAGGAATGGGCAGGAGAATATCTTCCAGTAGAGGCAATTGGAAAGCAATTGCTTAGAAATCAGATTGATTATGAGATTTTGCCAACCGATGTACTGTTGACAATGACAGTAGTGGAAGGAAAGCTTAAATGGGAAAATGAGCAGGTTCCAGTGCTTATTTTATCAGGAAGCAGATGTATTACAAAAATGCTGGCAGATTGGCTTTGCAAGGCAGCCGAAAAAGGTCTTAAAATAGTTGTAGTAGGACAAAAACCACTTGCAATGGATAATAATGGTATTTTAAGAGAGTGGACTAGTCAGATAAAAGACAATTTGACAATTTGTGAACAGGAAGATTTAGCAGATATATTATATTCATTTGGAGTTGATGAAATTAAAACAAAAAAATATGAACCGTGGCTACGCTATTATCATTATAAGCATCAAAACGGAGAATTTTGGCTATTTATGAATCAGTCAGAGACGGAAGAAATTAACACATCACTTTGTTTTGAAGATGGGATGATGGATTCACACAAAATGGATAAAGAATGTATCTGTTGGTATCAGGCATGGGAAAATACTGTTGAACCTTGTGAATGGGATGAAAACAATGATTTAAGTTTGCAGCTTGTGCCAGGTGAGATGAAGGTTTTGTATATGGGTGATTGTACACCTTATGCTAAAATTCTCGCAGAAAAACAGGAGATAATGAAGTTGAAAAAAGCAACTGATTTGCAGACTGGAAAAATTGAGATTACGCCAGCTGCATGGAAACTTTGGATAAAAGAGACGGGAACAGAAAAATATGTTTTGCAGGAGAGAGAAAAAACTGGAGATTTCTGCCGCAAACATCCTTATTTTTGTGGAGTCATGCGATATGAAACAACTGTATTTTTACCAAAGGTTAAAAGTTGCGAGTTAAATCTTGGGGAAGTATATGAAACTGCACATGTGCTTGTTAATGAAAAGGAGGCAGGTGTAAGGGTAGCTTTGCCATATAGTTTTGAGATTGGTAAGTTGCTTCATGAAGGAGAAAATCGTATACTTGTAGAAGTCGCAAATACATTGGCAAATAGACAGAGAGATTTCTTCTCAATGACAATGCCAATAGAGCCATCTGGTTTAATTGGACCAGTAACACTAGATTATTTTTAAAAACTACATAGATCATTAGATGATCAGGAGAGGTATATATGTATTACACAACATTAGAGACTTATAAGAAAAAATATCAAAACAGGTCGTTAACACACGCATATAGTGCGAAAACAAAAGGGGAACATGAGGCATGGAAAAAGAGTTTACGTGACCGTTTAAGGGAAATTACTGGCATGAATAAATGTGTGTATTGTGAACCAGATGCACAATATCTGCGCACTGATCGCGTAAACGATTTGATTGCGGAATATTGGGTTATAAAAACTGAGCCTGAAATTGAGATGCCATTTTATTTGCTGCGTCCAGATCAGCAAAAACCAGATTTTGAAAAGAAAAAACATCCGATATTGATTGTTCCGCATGGACATGGTGGAGGAAAGGAAAGCACTATTCAATCTCAGACTGCATTTATTCGTGATGCACTCGAGGATGGTTTTTTGGTAGTTTGTCCAGATGAACGAGGAAGTGGTGATCGCAGAGAGTTTCCAGAGCAAGGAGACGAACCAGAGAAAATCCGTATGAATTCACATCGTGAACTACTTCAGGTTTGCATTGGATTTGGACAAAGTGTAATTGGAATGGCAGTTTGGGATTTGATGCGACTTGCAGATTATTTACTTGCACTTTCAGAAAGTAATGGCTTTTTAGCTTGTGCAGGTATGTCAGGAGGCGGACAGCAAACTGTATGGTTTTCTGCTATGGATGATCGGGTAAAGGCAGCGATTACAAGTGGATATTTCTATGGATTTAAAGAATCACTAATTGAACTTCCACAAAATTGTGCTTGTAATTTTATTCCACATATGTTTGAAACAGCAGATATGGGTGAATTAGGGGCATTGATTGCACCGCGTCCGTTCTTCGTGGAGAGTGGAGAAAAGGATGGACTAAATGGAAAATCAGGATTGAATAATGTTATCACACAATTAGACGTTACTCGTAAGGCATATCATATTTTTAATGAAAATGCATATCCAATTCACAGTATACATTCAGGTGGGCATCAGTGGGTTGGAACAGGAATGAGGACGTTCTTAATAAAAGCAATGGAAAAAGAACGAGCTAATATTATTTCAATCTAAGAAGATAATCAGGATAATTCATAAAAGAAGACCAGCGAGAACTCCCGCTGGTCTTTTTTAAACGCAAATTAGATATTTAACAGATCACTGTAAGCCTTTAAAGCACCGTCTGTGTCATGTGCAAGAACGCGCTTTGCAAGAACCTTTCCAAGCTGTACACCTTCCTGATCGAAGCTGTTTAAGTTCCATACGAATCCCTGGAACATGATCTTGTTCTCAAAGTGAGCAAGAAGTGCACCTAAGGAAGCAGGAGTCAGCTTATCACCGGTGATGATACTTGATGGACGATGTCCCTTGAAGTTCTTGTTTAAGTTGTCATCTTTCTTTCCGCAAGCGAATGCAACGATCTGAGCAGCAACGTTTGCGCACAGCTTCTGCTGGCTGGTGCTGTTTTCGATGTCAACATCAACACCTAACTGGCTGTTTCTAAAGCCAATGAACTGTAGCGGAACGATGTCAGAGCCCTGATGAAGCAGCTGATAGAAGGAATGCTGTCCATTTGTTCCTGGCTCACCAAAGATAACAGGACCGGTTGGGTAGTCAACTGGCTCACCGAAGCGGTTTACGGTCTTACCATTTGACTCCATGTCACACTGCTGTAAATGAGCAGGGAAACGGCTTAATGCCTGAGAGTACGGTAAAACAGCAGTAGCCGGATAACCCTGAACGTTTCTCTCGTAAATACCAATCAGTGCATCGAGCATATCTGGGTTCTGGAAGATGTTCTTGTTTGCTGCGAGCTTGTCTTCCTCGGCAGCACCGTCAAGCAGCTGTGCGAAAACTTCTGGTCCAAATGCAAGAGACAGGATTGCACCGCCAACACCAGAAACGGAAGAGTAACGTCCGCCGATGTAGTCATCCATGAAGATAGCAGTCAGATAAGAATCACTCTTTGCAAGAGGAGATGTCTCACTTGTAACAGCTAACATATGCTTGGATGGATTTAATCCAGCCTTTACAAGTGCGTCCTTTACGAATGCCTCATTAGTTAAAGTCTCAAGTGTTGTTCCAGACTTGGATACAACGATAAATAAGGAATGTGCAAGATCAACGCTTGCTAAAACTGCTGCTGCGTCATCTGGATCAACATTGCTGATGAACTTTGCTTCCATCTTGAAGGTGTTGTTTGCCTTTGCCCAGTTCTCAAGTGCGATATAAAGAGCACGAGGACCAAGATCACTTCCGCCGATACCGATCTGAACAACGGTGGTGAACTTCTCGCCATTTTCATTGGTGATCTCACCTGCGTGAACCTTGTTTGCAAAATCAGCTGCCTTCTTCTGCTGTGCTACATAAAACTCGCGCTTGTCAACGCCGTCTGCAACAACAGCCTTTCCAAGCTGTACACGAGCAAGGTGATGAAGAACCATACGGTTTTCTCCAGTGTTGATAACGGCACCGTTGTAAAGCTCCTCAAATTTTTCAGAAAGCTCAGCCTCGTTAGCCAGCTTTTCAAGAGCGGCAAGAACAGTCTCGTCAACCTCTTTTGCAGCGTAATTGTAGCATAATCCAGCTGCCATCGGTACGCTGTATTTTGCGACACGCTCAGCTCCGTTTTCTCCAGACATTGCCTTGGCGATATCGACATGATTTTTCAGTTTGGAAAGCTCGCCATAAGAAGCAAGTGTATCCAGATTTTTCCATGCTGCCATAATAAAATCCTCCTTATATAGGTGGCACCGTACATGACGCGTTGTATGTGGTCATGCCAAAGGCCATCTCCAAGACTGATTATACATAAAAACATCAAGGATTTCAACTTGCTTTTTACTTGCGTTTTTAATTTGTGTGTGATAAGCTGAGTGCAGAGACTGGCAGCAATCCAAGAAGATCGTACAGATAAAGATTGCTCTTGGTTTTATCGGAAATTGAAAGGGAGAAAAACAATGGAGGAGAGAAAAAAAGAAGTTCTTAGGGTGTATAACAGAAAGACGGTAAAAGGACAGTATCCGAATGGGTTAGCATATAGCGTACATCTGTCGGTAAAGGAAAATGAAGAGGAGTGTCCGCTGCACAACAATTATGGTTTGGTATTTCCAAAAGCATGGGTGAATGAGGATAATGTGATTGTACCAAGCTTTGTTGGCAATTTAAAAGTAGCAGCAGTAAAAAAGGATGGGGCAGTTACCTATTTAATTACGGGAGAAGACTGGAAATCTGATGGAAGTGTGAACAGCGAAAACAAGGGATCTTTTTGGAGTTGGAGCACAGCTGATTTTCTGACTTTTGACGAATGGGGGATTTGCTCAGGGGCACAGCTGTGTGAAAAAACAGGCTTGACGCTTGAGGCAATTCGAATGACCGATCAGATTGCAATACCGGATGAAATGGCACAATGTATTAAGCATCATTGGAATGCACTTCATGCAAAAAGGCAGATGACAGAGCCAAAATTAAAATTCCCACTTGCGCGGGGACTTGCTGATCCGGTGGTTTTGTTATGGAAGGATGACTATTATTTTATTGCAACGAACGACAATGAGAATGACATTGGTTTCTATGTGAGAAAAGCGCATGAGCTAGAGGATTTGTTTGCAAAAGATGTAAAGACGTATAAGATTTTGGATAAGGATACGGAAAATGGGTTTGTTCAGTTGTTTTGGGCACCGGAATTTCATGTGCTGAATGGAAGTTTGTATTTGCTGTTTACAGTCAGTGATTCTGAATGGAATCCGCAGTGCCATATTATGAAGTTAAAAGAAAATGGCGACATCTTAAATCCGAAAGATTGGGAAAAGCCAATCCGTGTAAGAAGGGCAAATGGAGGCTTTTTGTCAGAAAAAGGCATTAATATTGATATGACACCTGTAAAGTCGGGAGAACGCTATTTTTACGTGTGGTCTCATCGAAAGAACATTGGAACACCGCTTGATACAGGCTCGATGTTAATGATTGCCGAATTTGATCCAGTGCATCCAGAACGGCTGATTAGCGAACCTAAGTGCTTGTCCAGACCACTGTATGGCTTTGAAAATACGGAGCATACAATTAATAATGAAGGACCGTATGCATTTTATTACCATAACAAAATTTATTTGGCCTATTCGGGAGGCGATGCGAGAGGATATCTGTATGCAATCGGCATGTTGACGGCAAATGATGGAGATGATCTTTGTGATTTGTCTGTGTGGGAAAAAGCGAAGACACCGATAGCTAGCTTTGCAACCATTCCAGGCGAGTATGGTCCGGGGCACAATTCATTTTTCTGGGATCGGGATCAAAATTTGTGGATCGCCTATCACGCGGTTACAAGCTTTGAGGAAAAGATTGTGTCAAGTGGAATGAGACGTGTCTATTTTGAACAGGATAAAACACCGAGAGTTGATGTCATCGTTGAATAAGGAAACAATAAAAAGTGGAGGAGCGAATGAGCTTCTCCACTTTTTGTATGAAAAAATTAAATGCGTTTAAATACTGGCATCGAATCAAGCGGTGCGTCTGCGGTGATTGTCTGGCCACCATTGTAAACCTTATGGTCTCTTGTATCTTCCCACTTTCCGGCTGGCAGATAAACTTCACGCTCAAACTGATTTAAGTGGAAGATTGGAGCAACTAGGTAGTCGCTTCCAAACATATACTGATCCTGCAGCTCCCAGCACTTTGAATCCTCTGGGAACTCATAGAACATTGTACGAATTAATGGAGAGCCGTTTGATGAAGCTTCTTCGTAGAGCTGCTTGATGTAATCATGCATCTCGATACGGATATCATAATATTTCTTCATGATGCGGTAATTTTCCTCACCGTAGCTCCATAGTTCATTTGGTTGTCCTGTATGAAGGTAGCCGCCGCCCCAGTCGCGTGTATCAAGAGGTGGAATGTTGTAAGGACCGCGGTCGCCGTGCATACGAAGAACTGCGGAGTAAACAGCAAACTCATACCAGCGAATTAAAAGCTGCTGGAAATCTGGATCATTTACATCATCAGTCATGAAGCCGCCGACATCTGTTGTCCACCACGGGATTCCGGCAAGACCCATATTTAAGCCTGCCTGAAGCTGGTCATAGAATGCCTCAAAGGTACTAGGAACATCGCCAGACCATACAACATTGCCGTATTTTTGGCTGCCGGCCCATGCACAGCGAAGTAAATTAACAACATTGCCGTCGCCAAGATCCTTCATGTTGTCATAGAAAACGCGGCTGTACAGCTGTGGATAAATATTAGAGCAGGAGAGAGCAGGACCTGCAATGTAGCGGTAATGGTCGAAATCGTATACACCGTAATCAGGCTCGGAGTTGTCAAGCCAGAATGCGTCAATGCCAAAATCATAATAATTTTTCTTGCAGATTTCCCATACATATTTTCTTGTTTCAGGATTAAATACATCAATCTCAACACAGTCACCCTGATAGTCGTAAGTCTGTGCAGCACCGCGCTCAGTGCGGATCAAAAGACCGCGATCCATCATTGGCTGGAAGTTTTCGCTCTTTCTGTCAACGGATGGCCATACAGAAACTATTACCTTAATGCCCATGGAGTGGAGTTCATCTACCATTGCCTTTGGATCAGGCCAGTAGGTAGTATCAAATTTCCAGTCACCCTGAACAGTCCAGTGGAAGAAGTCGATTACGATCTGGTCAATATGGATGCCTTCTTTCTGGTACTGACGTGCAACGCTAAGAACCTCATCCTGTGTGCGGTAACGAAGCTTGCACTGCCAAAGTCCCATGCGGTCCTCAGGAAACATCGGTGCGCGTCCTGTTACGGCTGTATAATTTTCCAAAATCTGCTTTGGGCTGTCAGCAACTGTAAGCCAATAATCCATCTGTTTGGTGGAACGTGCAATCCATTCAGTATAGTTCTTTCCGAATGTAACCTGTCCGACAGCAGGATTATTCCACAGCATACCATAGCCAAGATTTGATACTGCGAAAGGAACGCTTATCTGGGAATTTCTCTGAGCAAGCTCAAGGGTACATCCCTTTAGATCCATATATGGCTGCTGATATTGTCCCATACCGAAGATCTTCTCACCGTCATTGCTGTCAAATTTCAGATTCAGACTGAATTCGCTTCCGCCAATGATGCCCTTCCACTCGCGGTTTACAGTTTTTAAGCAGCGGCTTTCGCGGCTTAATGTGCCATCGTAGCTGCGATAATACTCGCGTAAAAACTGTCTGCCGTCACGGTAAAATGTAATAACGCCCGCAAAGTTAACAACTGCGCATATGCGTCCATTTGTGATAGAGGCAGACTCACGCTTATCAATAGTGCCATCACCAACCCAGTGGTCAACTTCATGACACTCAACCTCAGCATGTGAGCTTTCTGGTGTTTCTGTAAGTGCCCAATCTTGGTTTGATAATTCTGGAAGCATGGTTGCACGAACACGAAGAGAATTTTTGCCCCACGGCTCAATACGAAGCATTTCGCCGCCGTTTCTGGCTATTAGAACGCCATTTGCTGTTTCAAATTGCATAAAAAACCTCCTTATAAATAGTGCGATAAGTATCGCAAATTTCTTCTGATTGTATTATACTAACAAAAGAAAGAAAATACTTGACCATTTTTCACAGATTCTGACACAAAATTGATTTTACAGTTCACACGTTGTGTGCGATTTTGCGAATGAGCGTCTTGTGAACTGCAACAAAGGAGGAGAAACATATGAACCAACTAGAATTTGCTCGTATTCATGAAATGCAGTTTCACGGAGATATTCGATTTCATCTGCGTCTTCATGAAATGACAAAGGAACCTCTCTGGCCAGAGCCAGTACCGCCGCATTGGCATGAGGAGTATGAAATTCTGGTGATTACAAGAGGTACTGGAACGGCTTGTCTTAATACAAGAACAATGCATATTGAGCCTGGGGATATTTTATTTATTAATGCTGGGATTGTACACTCCTTTAGGGGAGATGAAAAAAATCCATTGGCTTTTTATGCGCTTGATTTTGGAAGAGAGCTTATAAGCAGCTATGGCAATGATGATATTCAGCAAAAATATATCAGCCGTCAGGCAAATGGTGAGCTTATTTTCAGAGACCATTTCAAAAAGGATGATGCTATGTGGCCGCATATCGAAGAACCGCTTGAAGAAATACGTGCTCTTTGCAGCCAGGAAATGGCAAAAAATGAGCTGCTGATTAAATCAAATCTGCTTCGCATATGGCATTATCTGTGCTTGGATGCAGAAGCAACGTCATTTACTCTAAAGAAAAAGGATGATGAACGAGTGCGTATGATCAAGCAGATTCTGCAGTATATACAGGAAAATTATGCAAGGAATTTAACTTTGTGTGGCCTTGCAGCATATTTCCATATGAGTGAGGGACAGTTTTGTCGTTTCTTTAAATCACAGATAGGAATGACTGCAATTGAGTATTTAAATTATTACCGTATCGGCGTGGCTTGTGACATGTTAAAGGATGGCATTTTGTCAATCAGTGAGATTGCGACAGAATGCGGCTACAATAACATTAGCTACTTCAACAGGACATTTAGGAGGTACATGCACTGTACACCAGGAGAGTATCAGAAACGGTAATTGAGACTAATATTTTGGAAATAAGTATTGAGAGGAAGAAAAAAATGAAAAACATAAAAAGTAAATTTAAAGCATTACTTGATTGTTTGGGAAAAGTCCGTTTTTTGACTATGTATTACTGGATTTTAGCGATTACGATTCTTTTATTTGTGGGATCGTTGTCAGTAACAAATGCAATTGCCAAGAAGGGTGTAAAGAGAGAATATCAGGAGTATAATGAATCACTGTTTAAGCAGGCACAGGCAGAGATGGAGCGAAGCATTCAGGAATTGATTCAAATTGCGTATAATATTATGTCAGACAGAGAGGTAAATGCATATCTGAATACAAAATCATTGAGTGAGAGAAGCAGGCTTTTGGAAGAGGTGATTCGTCCGGAGTTCAGCAGCATTCAGGCGATTAAAAGCAGCATTGAGACTATTTCTCTGTATGATGGAGATGGAAAGCTAGTCGCAAATATGGGTACTTTCTATAAAGATATGATTCCAGAGACAACAGAGGATGCTATTACCTTTTCAAGCTTGATTCAAATTGGAACGAAACGCTATTTTGGTATTTCAATCCCTCTGTATAATATTAATAAGACACAGATTAAGGGACGATGTGGAGAATGCTTTATTTTGATAAATATGTTATATCTTGATGAAATGCTTGAAGGTCGTCTTCCAACGAGTGATTCCAGCTTTGTATTAAAAGGCGGAGATAATCAGGTTATGGTGCAAAGAGGTTTGGTGGCTGATACTTCTATAAATGGATCTGGTGAAAATGAAGAATTTGATCGAGGATGGAGCATTTATAAGGGGGGAATTAAAAAAACAAGCTGGGATTTGATTCTTAGTGTTCCAAATCATACACTGTATCAAAATTTGAACTATATGCAGCGAATAAATGGCATTACTTATGTGATTATAGGATTGCTGTTACTGTTATTTTTTGTTGTGATCTATGTGAGTATTCTTCGCCCAATACGTGAGCAGACATTGTTTATGAATTATTATGCAAAAAACAGAAAAAGCCGTATGGAAGTAAAATCACATAATGAAATGGGAATTTTGGCAGAAAATCTTAATGCAATGCTTGATGATATTGACATGTTGACAGAGGAAAATTTAAAAAGCAAGGAGCAGGTGCTAGAAGCCAATTACCAAAAGAAACAATCGGAGCTGTTGGCATACCGCAATCAAATTAATCCGCATTTTATGCATAATACATTTGAATGCATCAGAGGAATGGCACTTTTGTATGAGGTTCCGGATATAGCAGAGATTTCTGAAGCATTGTCTCGCTTTTTCTCTTATAATGTGCGAGGAAAGGGCTATGCAACGATTCGTGAAATTGCAGATCATATTCATGATTATGCATCAATTATTGGGTATCGTTTTATGAACAAATATACTATTTCAATTGAAATTGAAGAGGATGTGATGGAGCAGTGCATGCCAAAAATGATTATACAGCCATTAGTTGAGAATGCTGTATTTCATGGATTAGAGCCAAAGGAAGAAAGCGGAACAGTCGGTGTTTTTGTGGGAAAGGAAAAAGAGCGGCTTGCCATTCGTGTGTGGGACAGCGGATGCGGTATGGATGAAAAAGAGCTGGAAACGCTTAAAAATAAGCTTAAGGAATTTGACAGGACGAGTCTTCTTCCTATGCAAAAGCATGGAATTGGTATGGTCAATATTTATCGAAGACTTAGGCTGTTTTATTCAGATCAGTTAGAATTTAATGTAACAAGTAAAAAAGGCGAAGGAACGAGGATAGAGATTCTTGTTCCGCTTGACAGGAAAATGGAAGGAGAGGAACATGTATCAGGTATACTTGATTGATGATGAGCCATGGGTGCTGATAGGGTTAGAACGCCTTATTTCATGGGAGGAATATGGATTTTGTGTAGTGGGAAAATCGACATCAAGCAAGGAGGCATGGGGTCAGATTACACAGTTAAAGCCAGATGTAGTGGTTACTGACATTCGTATGCCAGGTTTAAATGGACTAGATTTGCTTGGAAAGATATGGGAAGAAAATTTAAATACAAAGGTAGTGCTTGTGAGCGGTTTTGCTGAATTTGAGTATGCGCGTATTGCAATTCGGGATGGCGCATTTGAATATTTAGTCAAGCCAGTGAGTAAGGATCAGCTGTCAGATTGCATGAAGCGGCTTAGTAAGGAGTTAACAGCTCTGAAAGCAGAAACAGATACCCTAGCGGTGTCGGAAATGATCGATATGATCTCCAAATATAAAAACGCAAGCAGTGCATGGGCATTTCTTTGTGATATGCATAAGGCAAAGATCAACAAGCGACGCTTTTATATGGCTTGTCTGTATCGCTTTGAAGATGATCAGAAATTGATTTGCGCAAAAAATATTTCAGAGACGGTATTTGATGCAAGTATTGTTCCGATTGCAAAAAATGAATTGTTTGCTGTAATTGGAAGTGATTTTTGCGAACTGCCACAGTATCATGCAAAGCGTATTCTTGATTATGTTCAAAAAATGTGTGATGCATCTTCAACTTTAATTTTCTGTGGATGCAGCCAGATTTATGAGGAAGAAATTCAAGTATATAAAATGTTTGGACGAGCAAAGAATGCCTGTGACAGTGCGCAATTTGTAAATCTGGAGATGATGGTAGATCACAAGGAAGTTGAGTGGGAAGGAAAAAATGAACTGCTTCGTCAGATAAGGTATCAAAAAAGCAGTATATCAGAATCAATTGAAGCACTTGAGCATTTAGTGATTTCGGGAGAAATTTTGATTGATGAGCTGTGGAAGTATTTTGTACAGATGAACCGCATCTATGCAGAGTCACAAAATGGAAAGTATATAGATGAGCGAGAGTGTGAGAGTGCTGAGGAGCTTCTTGTGGAGTACAAAAATGCTAGTATGTTTTTTGGAATGCTGAAAAATAAATTAGTTTTTGATGAAGCTGCTAAGCTTATGGAGCAAATTCGTGAATATATTGACTGCCACTATATGGAAAATCTTACTGCGGCGGCGCTGGGAAACGAGATTGGTATCAGTCAGGGCTATTTAAGCCAGCTAATTAAGAAAGAGACTGGAAAAACGTATTCAGAACTGATCCAACAAAAGAAATTGGAAAAAGCAAAGGAGCTGCTGCGATATTCAGAAAAGACAGTGGGAGAGATTGCACAGGAGACGGGATATTCAGATTATTATTATTTTACAAAGACATTTAAACGCCTGACTAAAATGACACCTAGCGAGTACCGCAAAAAGTATGGATTGTAAAAAATCACAGTTCTTAGCAGAAAAATGAAAGAGTAATCAAATTACCATACAAAAAATGAAAAAATACATATTAAAAAGTTGAGGAAAATGTATAATCTAGAACAGAAACAAAGAGACCTTGAAAAAGGAAAGGAGATTTTTATGAAAAAGAAATTGGTATCATCAGCGATTCTTGCAGCAGCACTTGCTGTAACTTCTGTTGTTCCGGCATTTGCAGAAGGTGACACTAGCGAAGTGTATTGGTATTCAGATGTGGCAGGATATGGTCCGGCAAATTGGAATACAGATTCCTCACCAGCACTTGATTACATCAGAGACAATATTGGACTTACATTTAATCTGGAGCAGCCGCCGACAGATGCAGCGACAAAGCTTGGACTTATGTTAGCAACAAATGATCTTCCAGATATCATTTCTATCACAAACAGCGACAGCATGAAGGACTTGATTAATGCAGGAGCTGTATGGGATATGCAGGAATTTTTAGAGAAGTATGATCCAGATTCATGGCTGCTAGAGGGTTATCCAGAAGATCACAAGCAGGCTCTGATTGATCGTTTTGGCGGATGGTACAGCCTTGCATCTCATATTGAGACAGCGGATAACAGAAAGGTATTTCCACCAGATGATGAGTGCTGGGTAGATGTAGTAGAAAAAGGAACAAACAGCTGCATCATGTTTGATAAGAGCATTATGGATGCACTTGGTATTACCGAGGAGATGGTTTCCACAGAGGAAGGCTTCTATGAGGCTTGCGAGCTTGTAAAGAACTCCGGCTACACAACAGAGAATGGTGAGAGTGTTATTCCAGTTGCACTTCATGCAGATGGATGGATTGATACATCACTTGATGGTATTCTGTCATGGAATTTTGGTGCTGTTCCAGTTGATGAGGAAGGAAATTATCGTCATAAGGAGCTAAGCCCGGGATATAAGAATGCACTTAAATTCATAAATAATTGTATCCAGAAGGAATATCTGGATGTAAATATTCTGACACTTGATGAGGCTGCTTTAAAGACATATCTGGAAGCAGGAAGAGTATTCTGCTGGATTGGAAATCAGGCACAGATCAATAAGGAGAATACAAGCTGGGTATCTTACGGTGCAATCGCGCCAGAAAATGAAGCAAAGGGTGCACTTCCGATAAATCAGTCAGCAGGAACAGGTTGGATTCAGACATTTGTTTCTAAGAGCTGCGATGAGCCTGAGAAGGTGGCAGAGTTCTTAAGCTGGGTTACAAGTGAAGAAGGTCTGATGATGGATTACTATGGAATCGAAGGAGAATATTACACAGTTGATGATAAGGGAATTGTAACAAAGACTGAAAAGGGTGAACAGGAATTAAAGGATTTATATGAGAACAATATCTTATTCTGGCCATTTGCTAATACCTCTTTTGAGCGTCATACAGAGCCAGTTCCGGATCCGACAAGCAACCGTGGTGTTGAGATTGCACTGATGCCTGCATTTGGTAGGGAAGAGACTACTTATATTTATGATTCTTCTTTAGTTGATTTCCCAGATACTGTTCTGGAGCCATCAAGTGATCTTGGAATCAAGCTGTCTCAGGTAAAGAGTTATCTGGAGTCTCAGAAGGCAAAGATTGTTACTGCAAAGACAGATGAGGAATTTGAGACAGAGTACAACAATATGGTATCTACGCTGGAAGATTACAGCATCGCTGACATTGATGCAGCTTACGATGAAGTATATAAGACAAACTGCGAGAATACCGGAAATAAAATTGAAGATATCAATGCAGACTTGTACAAATAATTAAGAAATAAATAACGGAGAGGGAGGATGCAAAGAAATTTGCATCCTTTTTCTATAAATTTTTTATAAAAGCATGTGGGAAATGAGGCTAGCTATGAATAAAAAGAAAAGTTTTACATTGGGAAAAGATCGTGCAACACAGTTCCAGCTGCATACGCTGATGCTGCCGGGAACGATCTGCATCATACTGTTCAGCATTCTTCCATTGTTCGGATTAATTCTGGCATTTAAGAATTATTCAGTTGTGGAGGGCGTTGCGGGAATTTTTACAAGCAAGTGGTATGGATTCCAGAATTTTAAAATTATTTTTGGAAACCACGATTTTACCAGAATGTTAGTAAATACACTTGGAATTAACCTGCTTGGCAATCTGGTAAATATTCCAGCGGCATTGTTTTTTGCGCTTTTGATCAATGAGATTGCATCTCCATTTTTGAAAAAATCTGTTCAGACGCTGACCTACATGCCGCATTTTATTTCATGGGTTGTATTTGGTGGTATTGTTATCACACTGTTAAGTTCAGATGGACCAATCAATAATTTCCTTGTAAATACAGGAATATTTAAAAATCCAGTTGTTTTTATGGCACAGCCGAAAAAATTCTGGGCAATTGCGATTATATCCAACTTAATTAAGGAGCTTGGATGGAGTACAATTTTGTATACGGCAGCTATTGCTGGTGTAGATCAGGAATTGTACGAGGCAGCAGAAATTGATGGTGCAGGACGTTTCCGCAGAATGATCAGCATCACAATTCCATGTATTAAGGGAACTGTGATGATTATGGTAATATTTGCAGTTGCCGGTATTTTAAATAACAACTTTGATCAGATTTATGTACTTCAAAATTCCTTTAACCTGGAGCGAAGTGAGGTAATTGATACTTATATTTATAAGATTGGTATTCAGCAGCTTCAGTTTGGAATGGCAGCAGCAGTTAACATTACAAAATCCTTCTTCTCTCTGGCATTGTTGTTACTTGCAAATGGAATTGTAAGCAAGCTGTCAGATGGATATGGTTTATTCTGATGAAAGGATTGGGTTTTCGGCATGAAAGTAAAAAGCAACAAATCAAAAACATTCAATTTGATTCTTGGAATCTTTATGATTCTTATTACAATTATAACTTTATATCCAGTATGGTTCTCTCTGATTAATTCACTTAACAGTGCAAGTGCTATTGCAAAGCATGGTTATGCAATGTTGATTCCAGATGAATTTTCGACAGCCAGCTGGCAGGCAGTGTTAAAGAATAATGAGATTGTAAAAGCTTTTTTGGTAACACTGGCAAGAACAATTATTGTAACAGCAGGACAGACAGTGATAACATCTATGTTTGCTTATGGATTCTCCAGAAACTATTTGTGCGGTAAGAAGTTTTATGCCACAATTGGATTTATCAGCATGTATTTAAATGGTGGTGTTATTTCCTACTTCCTGTTGTTTACAGGAATGAAGATTTATAACACCTTCTGGGTTTACATCATCCCAAGCTTATTTGGCGGATTTTATAATGTAATCATCTACAATGCAAACTTCAGAGAAATTCCAGTGTCACTTGTAGAATCTGCAAAGCTAGATGGTGCAAGCGAGTATTCAATTTTCTTTAAGATCTTTATGCCTCTGTCAAAGCCAGTACTCTCAGCACTTGCAATTTTTACTGCTGTTGGAACATGGAATGATTACACACAGACCTTGTATTACACAAGATCAACAGATCTTCAGACATTATCCTACTATATGCTGACCGTAATTAAGTCTAGTCAGACTGCAGAGAATATGAGCAAAATGGGAACTGCGGCTTCTTCTGTTTTAAGTACAATGTCGGAGCAGGCAAGCAATTATAAAACAATTGAATTGGCATGTATGGTATTATCATCTATTCCGCTTATTGTTATGTATCCGTTTGCACAGAAATTCTTTGAAAAAGGACTTATGGTTGGTTCCGTAAAGGGTTAAAACTTTTGCAAAAGAAAGGAAAAGAATATGGAAACAAAAATGGAAAAGGGGTTTCCAGCACCGTTGTTTCGCGATCCTATTTTTGATGGAGCATCAGACCCAACGGTGATTTGGAACAAAAAGGAAGCGTGCTACTATATGTTTTATACCCAGAGGCGTTCTACATCGGTGCAGGTTGGATTTTCATCAATCCATGGAAGTAAGATTGGAGTGGCAACGTCAACAGATAAAAAAGGCTGGCTTTATCGCGGTACATTAGAAAATCTTGATATTGAGCATGGTCATAATACCTTTTGGGCACCAGAGATTTTTGAGGCAAATGGAACATATCATATGTATGTATCCTATATTACAGGAATCCCAACAACATGGGAGTATCCAAGACACATTCTCCACTATACATCTGAAAATCTTTGGGACTGGACTTATCAGTCAACATTGCAGCTGTCATCTGAGCGCGTGATTGATGCATGTGTGTATGAGGTTTGTCCGGGTGTTTACAAGATGTGGTATAAAGATGAAAACCATGACAGCCATATTTATGCAGCACAGAGCACTGACCTGTATCAATGGGAGGTAGTTGGAGAGGAAATTTCTGACTGTTCACAGGAAGGACCGAATGTATTTGAGCTTGGTGGAAAGAAATGGATGATATGTGATTGCTGGAAGGGTCTTTCAGCGTATGTATCAGATGATTTTACTAATTGGAAACGTTGCCCAGGTAATCTTCTTGTAGAGCCAGGCAAGGATCCATCTGATCAGACAAATGGTCATCATGCTGATATTCTAGTAGAAAATGGTGAAGCAGAGATTTATTATTTTACCGGACAGTATCCAGAAAACTGTGCGGATGCAGGACTTCGTGCACTGACTGCTGTGCAGGGGTGTAGGCTGTATGCAGAGGATGATAAGCTTTGCTGTGTGAGATGATCGGGAATTAAAAGAAATGCAGGAATACCTGATTGCAAAGCAGACAGTTGAGCATATTCTTGGAATTGACTGGAAAAATGAAGAAGAAAAAAGACAGAAAGAACAGGAACAGCAAGCACAAAATCATACTCGCTGATAGCTGCTACGGCGAATGAGAAAATTGTGCAGACGCCGTCTGCACAATTTGAAAGCCACGGTCTGAATCCCCATTACTCGGAGAAACAGATCGTGGCTTCTTTTTTTATGGAAGTGTGAATCTCCAGCAAAAGATTAAGTGTATGAATTTGCTTAATGATCTTTTGTAAGATTTTGTATGAACCCTGTTGAATAGTTAAAATTTCACAGGTTGTTCTCTTTTTGAATATAACGGTTCTCTGTTCAAAGGGGATAGCCTGTGGTAAAATATTATAAGGATAATGCCTATGTGTTACTTTAGAGAGATACGGGCAAACTAAATATGGGAGGTGGCAATATGACCATAGAGGAAATTCTTGCAGGGGAATCCAAGAACGTAGAGTTCAAGGTGCAACGCCCGGATAAGAGTATCAAATACATGAAAACTGTTGTTGCTTTTGCAAATGGCAAAGGCGGGCGGATTGTATTTGGCATTGATGATAAAACCAGAGAAGTAGTTGGAATTTCGGAAGATGTTGTTTTTCTGGAAATCGACGCAATTACCAATGCGATTTCAGATAGCTGTGAGCCAACAATTATCCCAGATGTGTATTTGCAGAACATAAATGGAAAAACAGTAATTGTTGCCGAAATTAGAGCTGGACGACAGAAACCATATTATATTAAAGCGGATGGTTTGGAAAATGGTGTGTATATTCGTGTGTCTGGCACTACTCGTCCAGCTGATCGTGAGATGTCTAGAGAATTGTACTATGAATGCGAGGGACACGCTTTTGATTCTGTGATTCGCAGAGACTTGAAGGTGACAGATGAAGATATAGATACGCTTTGTAGGCAAATGAAGAAGGTTGCTATTGCAAACAGCAAGTCTGATCTTCAGAGAGCAGCCGTAAAAGATGTGACAAAAAATGTTTTGATCAGTTGGGGCATTTTGAAAAGAAGTGAAGATGGAAATGTCTATCCAACCAATGCGTATGTTTATCTGACAGGGCAAGGCGGCTTACGTTCCATGATACAATGTGGTGTGTTCAAAGGAACAACCCGTGCAGTATTTTTGGATCGCCGGAATTACGAAGGACCACTTTGGGAACAAGTAGACGAAGCGGTAAAATTTGTTCTGCGAAACATCCGTATGGGCTGCCGGTTGGAAGGTGTGTATCGTCAGGATATTTATGAACTACCACCGGATAGTATCCGTGAGTTGATAGTAAATGCGATTATGAATTGCAGTTACATTCAGGCTTCAAACATTCAGGTGGCAATTTATGATGATCGACTGGAAATTACATCTCCGGGTGGTCTGCTTCCTGGTGTTACGATTGATCTGATGAAAGAGGGATTTTCAAAAATCAGGAATCGGTCGCTCGCCAATGCTTTTGCATATATGAATCTTGTTGAAGCCTGGGGCAGTGGTATTCCGAAACTTATGCAAGCGATGAAGGAATATGGTTTGCGTGAGCCGGAATTTATCGACATGGAAGTTGCGTTCCGAATCAATCTTTATCGAGGTCAGAATGTGGTCAATGATCTCAATCGTGACCTCAATGACCTCAATCATGACCTCGTTGACCCCAAAGTTGACCTCGAAACTCGATTAGAAGAAGTGATTCGTAAATCTCCTGAGCTTACCTATAAATCACTTGGAGAAATACTTGCTGTTTCAGCGGCAACGGTGAAACGTACTATGGCAAAAATGCAGCAGGAAGGCAAGATCATCCGTGAGGGGTCTAATCGAAAAGGAAAATGGATACTAACAGATAAGAAGTAAATGACATAGGATTTATGGGATGAATGACACGACAAGAAGTTATTGGATTTGAGCTTTGAACTGACTGCACCAAAGAAAAAAGGACACAATAGCATAAAGAAAAGAGAAGCCTACATAGCCGGTAGAATGAATCGGTTATGTGGGCTTTTTATACGCTTGATTAAGGAAGGCATTTTGCCAATCAGTCTGGGGGTCTATTCCATTTTTACATCAGAAACACTGCCCTTTTGAACAAAATAAACTGGCAAAAGCAAGAATAATAAGCGATTTTGCACAGAAACAAACGGAAAATGGATGGAAATGGAAGAAGTGCTTTGTTATAATTGTTTCAAACAAAAAAGTTAAGGGGCAAAAAGGCCAGAAAGGGAAGAATAATGACAAAGAAAGAACGTGTACTTCATGCATTTCACAATGAACCGGTGGATCGTGTTCCAATCGCATTTTGGTATCATTTTTCACCAGACGATGATTTTGGACAGGAGACGATTGATGAGCATTTGAGATTGTACCGTGAGGCAGATTTTGATCTGATTAAAGTTATGTGCGATGGATATTTTAATTATCCAAATCCGGGAATTGCTCAGATTAAGAACCCAGAAGACTGGTTTAACTTAAAACCGATGGGAGCAGATCATCCATATATCCGTAAGCAGATTGCTCGCGTAAAAGGTGTAGTTGAAGCGGTAAAGGATGAGTGCTGCGTATTTTATAATGTATTTTGTCCAATGTCTTTGATGCGCTTTGGTACAAGCGAGGAGCTTCTTATGAGCCATTTAAAGGCAAATCCAGAAGCAGTATGTCATGCATTTGAGGTAATTGGAGAAGATATTCGATCTCTGATTAAAGGTGTGATTGAAGAAGCAGGATGCACTGGTATTTATTATTGTGTTCAAAATGCAGAGGAGTTTCGTTTTACGGCAGAGGAGTACAAGAAAATCGTAACGCCGGCTGAGTTAGCTGTTTTAGAGTATGCTAATACATTAAGTGACAATAACATTTTGCACTGCTGTGGCTGGGCAGGAGATAAAAATCGAATTGAAGTATGGAAAGACTATCCAGCAAGAACTGTTAATTGGGCAGTTTATGTTGAAGATTTGAGCTTGAAAGATGGCAAGAATTATTTTGGCGGACGTTGTGTGTTAGGAGGATTTGACAACCGCAAGATGGGCGTCCTTTATAGTGGAAGCAAGCAGGCCGTAAAGGATGAAACAAAACGTTTGCTTGAGGAAACAGGAACAGTTGGAGTAATTCTTGGCGGCGACTGTACAGTACCTAGTGATATTGACCATGAGCGTTTTAGCTGGGTAAGAGAGGCTGCTGATGAGTTTATGGGAATTTTGACTGATAAGAGTATTCATGCGGGAAGGTGATTGGATGAGTTGGGGAGAGTTGCAAAGAGAACAGATGACAGATGAGGACAAGGAGATTGCATTGTGGATCTCTGATAAAATGCCGCAGCTAGTTAAGGATCTGACTAGAATTTGCCGCATCCCAAGTGTGGCGGTCGTGCCAGAAGACAAAAAGCCGCCATATGGTCCAGAATGTGTCAGAGTATTAGATGATATGCTGCAGATCGGCAAGGAGTATGGACTGGACACAAAAAATTTTGACTCTTGTGTCGGTAGAATCCGATATGGAGATGGAGAAAAGTCTATTGGAATCTGGAGCCATCTTGATGTTGTCCCAGTAGGAGGCTACTGGGAGCATGACCCGTTTGAGCCTGTTGTGGAGCAGGGATATATGATTGCTAGAGGTTGTCAGGATAATAAAAGTTCAGCAGTAATGGCGCTATATGTTCTTTTATATATGAAGGAACACAAAATCAAGCTTCCGTACAGCCTTGATGCGTATATGGGTACGAGCGAAGAAGTTGGAATGTTTGATATTGATTATTTTGTGGCTCATTATCAGTGTCCAGAGCTGTCTCTTGTACCAGACAGCGGTTTTCCAGTATGCTGTGGAGAACGCGGAAGTTTTAATGGAGAGCTTACGGCAAATGACAGCGTTAGTGAAAGGCTGATTTCTTTGTCATGTGATTGTGGTTTGTATTCTGTTCCTAATATTGCGGAGGCTGTTGTTATGGACGCACCGCGTATTAAAGAGCTTATATCATCAAGGAAATCATCTGTAACGGTGGAACAAATGCAGACAGAAGATGGGGAGCGTGCATGGAAACTTACAGCTTGCGGCATAACAGCTCACGGTGCATCGCCAAAATCCGGAAGCAATGCATTGACGATTCTTTGTGAAGCGATTTGTCGATATGAACTCGCCTCAGAGAATGACTGCAAAGTGTTGTCATGGATTACTTCGATTAATAAAGATGGTAATGGAACACAGCTTGGTGCATTTTTTGAGGATGAAATTTCAGGACCGACTATATTGACTGTGACACAGGGATGGATTAGGGATGGTCACTTGGTATTTGGCTTTTTGTCAAAGTATCCGGCAGGCTGTAAAGAAGATCTTGCAGTGATAGCAGAAAAGAAAGCAAATGAAAATGGATTTTCGCTTAGTGTAACAAGAAATACAAAGCCAACATTGTTTGATCCGAAGCATCCAGCAGTGACTATTATGACGGACACATACAATCGCTTGACAAAAAATCATGAGAAGCCATTTGTTATGAGTGGCGGAACTTATGCAAGAAAGCTTCCAAGAGCCTTTGCATGCGGAACAGGTATGCCGCTGCCGCCAGCTCCAGAGGGACTTTTTCAAAAGGGACATGGAGATTATCATCAGCCAGATGAGGCCATCTCGTTAAAACGTGTTGAGATGGCACTTGTGATTTATATCAAGGGAATCCTTGAGATTTGCAGGAAAGTGAAATTATAACTATTTATATGATACCAGGGTCAAAAGCTCCAAAAGCCATTCGTGCTTGCACTAAAGGCTTTGAGCTTGGAACCCGCAAAAACATGAGGATGCAGCGATTTTCAAAGAAAATCAGCGAATCCGAATGTTTTTAGAATTGCGAAAGTTGCATCGCAACGGAGCAATTCGTGGGTATCAGTTGGTGGAAAAATACCTTTTGCCCCCAATATCATTTATAGAAAAGCACAAAAATCCCGCCGCTTTAAGTAAGCGGTGAGGTTTTTGTACTTTTAAATACTTTTTTTACAGATGCAGCAGCAGCTTCCTTAGCGCCTTGCGCTGTTTTTTTAGCAATTGCAATCACATCTTTATGTAATTCACATTTTTTTAGAAAATCAATTGCTTCCTTATAGGAGTCTTTTCGTGCCTGCGGCATTTCAATTGGTCCATCAGCACTGAAAAGATATTTTTTTGTTAAAATACCAACACGGATTGTCATAAATGCATTGACGGTACCTTGTGCAGCAGAGGCAAAGACAAGGCCGGGAAGCTTCATAGCAGCGTTTCCAGTCACAAGTGGAAGCAATTCTTCAAGATCCATCTCCTCAAGACCGCCTGCTAAAAATGTTGCCTTTAAGATGCGCACATAGAGTCCAAGGAGTGATGCGCCGCTTGGGCGATAGCCGCAGGATTCTACTATGGTGCGAATCAGGTGGAGATTGACAGAAAGCATAGAAAACATATCGTAAAAAGCTGTCTGAGAGATTGCTGTTGTAACAAAAGCTGTCTTTGCAGCACTTTTGATCTCGCTGTCTATGACAGGAGATAACTTTTCTGTAAAAAAGTCAATCAAAAGATCATCGGCCTGATTGCCTTGCTTTAGGAAATCCTCAAGCTGCGCAGTTTCTTCATTTGTAAGTTCGGTGTTTTTCTTTAAATTATCGGTAAGCTTGCGGCACCAGTAGAAGCGGGCACGTCCATCACGGTAGCGAAGCATGTACATAGAAAAGATGGGGCGCCTCCAAACACTTACAATAGGCCATATAATACCTGCACCCAAACAGGCAAGAACAATTAGCCCGTACAGCCAGGAAAGAATGGGACTGACAGAATTAAGCTGCTGCCCAAGAGAGATTAGACCGCTGAGCAAAAAGAGAAACAGTAAAAGAAAAAGTGAGACAGCGGGGATTATGACAGACGCATATTTTTTCTTACGGCTCATGAAAAACTCCTTTCTAATAAGAGATATTCAAAAACTATGTAAAGCGGACAGTTGCAGTTTGCTTTACTGCTGTGTTCAAATAGTATATCGAAAAATAAATTTTTGTGCAAGAGTGTTAAGAAAATAAAAAATGTAAAAAGCGTGCGCAACATATAAATAATAAAATTGCGCGATATTGCATTAAAAGATTGTGAAAAAAGTATGAAATATATTAGATAACTTATGCAGGATGAAAATTGACGGTTAAAAAGTTAAAAAGTATAATGTAACTATCATAAAACATTGGTAAAAACGTCAATGAAGGAATAAAAAGTGCGCGATGAAATGCGCAACAGAAAGGAATGGAAAGCAATGAATAATGAAGTGGTGAAAAAACCAAGAGGTCCTAAGGCCTTCTTCAAAAAAGTGTACCGATATCGTCAGTTTCTGATTATGCTAGCACCTGCAGTAATCTATACATTGGTTTTTGCGTATTATCCAATGACTGGTATCGTTTTGGCATTTAAGAAGTACACATATGCTGGTGGTATTTGGGGAAGTGCATGGAACGGATTTAAGAATTTTGATTTCTTTTTTAAGTCTGGTCAGGCACTGTTGGTAACAAAAAATACGGTATTGTATAATATTGTTTTTATTGCTGTAAATACAATCATGCAGATCGCAGTCGCAATTTTCTTAACGGAGATTCACAACAAGCATTACCGCAAGATCACTCAGTCGCTTATGTTCCTTCCATATTTCATTTCATGGGTTATCGTAGGCGTTATGGCATTCAACATTTTTAGTTCCGACTATGGATTTATGAATCGTATGATTACCTCTGCTGGAGGCAAGAAGATTTCCTTCTATACAAAGCCTGAGTATTGGCCATTTATCCTCGTATTCTTTAATGTATGGAAGAACATTGGATATGGATCAGTTATGTATCTGGCAGCAATTATGGGAATTGATACATCAGTTTATGAGGCAGCTGCAATCGACGGTGCAAATGTATGGCAGAGAATCCGCAAGATCACAATTCCGATGATCATGCCTACCACCATCATTCTGCTTTTGCTTTCTGTAGGCGGTATCTTCAAGGGCAACTTCGATTTATTCTACAATTTAGTAGGAAACAATGGTCTTTTGTACAACAAGACAGATGTTATTGATACGCTGACCTTCCGTGCATTGATCAGCAGTCAGGATTTCGGTATGTCAGCCGCAATTGGTTTATATCAGTCGGTACTCTGCTTTATCACTATCGTGCTTGTAAACTGGCTTGTAAGTAAGTACGACAAGGATTACACATTATTCTAAAGGGGGATGCGTACAATGAGTTCAAAAACAAAAGCCAGCAAGATTAAACATGGCAAGGATATCCTTTCACTTAATATTGTAGCATACACCTTTACGGGTATTGTGGCAATCCTGTGTCTGATTCCATTTATCATGATTGTTTCAGGATCCTTTTCCTCGGAGGCAGCGATCAACAAAAACGGCTTCAGTCTTCTGCCGCAGGATTTTTCATTAGAGGCATATAAGACGGTGTTTCGTGATCCATCAGTCGTTTTCAGAGCATATGCAACCACAATCGGTCTGACTGCTGTTGGTACTGTTGTAGGTCTTTTGCTTCAAACGATGACAGCATATGCACTGGCAAGAAAAGATTTTGAGTGGAGAAACAAGTTTTCATTCTTCTTCTACTTTACAACATTATTCTCTGGTGGTTTGGTACCATATTACATTTTGATGACCAACACTCTCGGATTAAGGGACAATTATCTGGCATTGCTATTGCCGCTTATGTTCTCTGTTTATAATTTGCTCATTATGAAGAGTTATATTATGGCTCTTCCAGAGTCTTTGATTGATGCAGCAAAGATTGATGGGTGCAGTGAATACCGCACGTTATTCCAGATTGTAATGCCACTTATTAAGCCGGCATTAGCGACAGTTGGACTTTTCATTGCACTGGCATATTGGAACGATTGGTACAATGCAATGCTTTATATTAAGAAAGAAGAGATGTATCCGCTTCAATATTTCTTATATCAGAAGATAAACGGAATTGAGGCTTATAAAAAGCTTTTGGCAAACGGAAACGTCAGTGGTGACGTTGTAAGTGCCGTATCTCTGCCAACGCAGACATTAAAGATGGCACTGACTATCGTTGTTACAGGACCAATCGTTTTGGCATATCCGCTTGTACAGAGATATTTTGTACAGGGTATTACAATTGGTGCAGTAAAGGGCTGATGAAGTTTATAAAAAGTAAAACCAAACAATATCAAATAAAATCAAACAAAATTAAGGAGGCTTATTATGAGAAGAGCAAAGAGAAACGCAGCGAAGCTGTTAAGCGCAGCTATGGCAGTTGGAATGATGGCTGGAATGGCAGTTCCGGCAGCAGCAGAGGAAGAGTCCACCAATATCTGGGCATCTGATGTAGATACATCCGAGCCAATGGAATTAAAGATGTACCTGATTGGTGATAGAACACCAGATTTTGATGAGGTATATGGAAAGATCAATGAGATTCTTGATGAAAAGTTAAACTGTACTTTATCAGTTGATTTCTTATCCTGGGGCGAGCATGATACTAAGTATTCTCTGTTATTCTCAGGCGGAGAGGATTTTGATTTAATCTTTACAGCTTCAAGCTGGGGTCACTATGAGCAGACTGTTGCACTTGGCGGATTTTCTGAGCTTACAGAGGAAGATATTCAGACTTATGCACCTGGCATTTGGGATGTTGTTCCAGAAATGGCATGGGATCAGGCAAAAATTGACGGCAAAGTTTATATGGTCCCAAATTATTCAAACGAGTTTGGACAGGATGTTCTGGCAGTTCGCGGCGACTTGATGGAAGAGTATGGCATTGATGAGATCAAGGATTGGGACAGCTTAATGACATTCTACAAGGCTTGTGCTGAGAATGGCATGTATGCAAGCCAGGGAGGACCATGGTATCAGTATTTCCAGGGGAAGGGACTTTCCACTTTAGGAGGTGCTCCAAAGGGCGGTGAGCTTGTTCTTTACAATACACAAGATCCAGAGGATACTGATCTGTATTATATCCTTGACTGGGATGGATTTGCTGATTACTGCAAGCAAATGAAAGAGTTAGCAGATATGGGTGCATGGTCATCTGATGTATTAAATTCTAGTGATGAAAGACAGACTGGTCTGTTAACAGGAAGAACTGCATCTATGGTATGGAACTTAGGAAGCTGCCTGACCTACGCAAAGCAGGCAAATAAGGAGAACCCAGACTGGAACGTAACACTTGTTGATCCTGTTTCTGATCTGCCAAAGAAGGTACAGCCGTACATCAACAACGGTGTTGCGATCAATGCAGCAAGCAAAAAGAAGGAAAGAGCACTCATGGTTCTTAATGAGTTCTACACCAACCCAGAGGTTTATGATCTGGCAATGCTTGGTATTGAGGGCAAGCACTGGGAGGCAGTTGGTGATGATCAGTATAAGATAATTGACGAGTCTGGCTATGGCGTAAGCAGCAACTGTAACTGGGGTTGGAACAATGCAGATCTTACAAGAACTGAGTATATTGAAGATAGAACTGCACTGGATGATAAGTATGATGAGATGAAGGCTGAGTGGGAAGCAAACATTAAGCCAGCTCACGTTCTGGAAGGCTTCACATTTGATAACACTAATGTAGCTTCTCAGGTGGCAGCAGTAGAGGCAAATATCGAGACCTACTATAATCCGTTAGTCAACGGTCTTGTAGATGATGTAGATGCAACAATTGAGCAGTTTAGAGCAGCACTTGAGAGCGCTGGTATTCAGGATGTGCTTGATGAGTTAGAGAGACAGAAGGAAGAATTTATCGCAGCAAAGGCAGAGTAATCTGACAGCGATTTAGGCGGAAAGGACTGCAAAGCTGACAGCCCTTTCCGCTTTATTTTATTGAACGCTTTACAAAATGGGAAAGGAGGCAGAAAAGTGACAATAGAAGAGATTGCAAATGAACTTGGTGTATCAAAGAGTACTGTATCCAGAGCATTGTCAGGAAAAGGAAGAATTGGAAAATCTACGATAGAACGTATTCAAGCTTATGTTGCAGCACATGATAATTTGCCTAATCAATATGGAGAAAAGAAGGCGAAGGAAGAGAGAAAAATGGCGAAAACAGGGAATATTGGCGTTGTGATCCCGGCAGATGCGTATACGACTAGTATTCCCTTTTTTCAGGAATGTCTTCTTGGAATCAGCGAAGCGGCCGCATCAGAAAATTATAATGTGATTATCACAACAGGAACAGCGACAGATTATTCAGGAGCAAAGCAGCTTGTAGAGGATAACAAAGTAGATGGAATGATTTTAATGCGAAGCTATGATGAGGATTTGACACTAGAATATCTTACAAAGCAAGGTATCCCAGTTGGGCTGACAGGAAGCTGTGCAGATGAAAATGTAATTCAAGTTGACAGCGATAATAATGAGGCAGCGCGCCGCATGACATCTATGCTAATTGATTGTGGTTATAAAAAGTTTGCGTTGATTTTGGGAGAATCAACTTATCGTGTTAATCATGAACGAATTGATGGTTTTTATCAGGCAATTGACCGTTATGGACTTGCACGGGAACAGCAGCTGTGTATTCGTAATTTTAAGTGGATGGGGCTGTTAGATACTATAATTCATGATGTTATGAGTAATAAAGTAGAGTGCGTGATATGTGGAGATGATGTAATTTGCAGCCGAATGATGTCAAGGCTTCAGGCAGAAGGGTATCGAATCCCACTTGATATTGGAATTGCTGCCCTTTACAATGGTGCTACGCTGGACTGCTTCACTCCGGCGGTTACGGCGGTCAACATTTTAGCAAGACAGCAGGGCATTACGATCGGAAAGCAGATGATTCACTGCCTAAAGGGAGAAATTTATAACAAAAAAACGATGCTAGACTATGAGATATTACTTAGAAAGTCAGCAGGAAGGACGTTTTAACATGCTTGATTATTATAAGGGAATGGATATTTCGTTTTTGCAGGAGTATATGGAAAAAGGAATGAAGACATACGATCTGGATGGCACACCGACTGATCCGCTTGAGCTTGCAAAAAAACATGGTGTTAACGCAATGCGTCTTCGCATCTGGCATACACCTGAAAATGTGCCGGAGTCTGGTGGATACTGCAGCTTAGAGCGGACGATTGCGATGGCAAAAAAGATCAAACAGGAGGGCTTTGATTTCCTGCTTGATTTTCATTACTCAGACTGGTGGGCAGATCCAGGTAAGCAGAGAAAGCCAATGGCATGGGAAAATCTTCATGGGACAGAACTTGAAGAAGCTGTGTATACGTACACAAAAAAGGTGCTGTGCGCGTTAAAGGAAGCTGACGCAATGCCAGATATGGTTCAGATTGGAAATGAGATTCGAAGCGGTCTTCTTTTCCCAGATGGAGAACTGCCAGATTATGTATCAATGGTACGTTTAGTGAATGCCGGAATCAGGGCGGCCAGAGAAATTGGAGGCAAAGAGCTTCTTATTATGATTCATCTTGATCAGGGCGGCCGCTATTTTTACTTAAAAGATTGGTTTGATCGTGCATTTGAAGCAGGGCTCTCTGACTTTGATGTGATCGGTTTGTCATATTATCCATTTTGGCATGGCACATTTAACGATTTGAAGGAAACAACAGAAAAGCTAATACAGGATTTTAAAAAGCCGATTATTCTTGCTGAGACTGCGCATGCATGGCGAAAGAGCAAAAATGGCTTTATTGATGAAGCTCAGGAAAAGATTGCAGGCTTTGCGGCATCGCCATTGGGACAGCGTATGGTGCTTGATATGGACAACACAATCATGGCATCTCTTCCTGATAAAATGGGAAGAGGAATTTACTATTGGGAGCCACTGTGCATTCCACGCGGCGATGAAGGCGGATGGGCAGAAAATATGGGAATACTTGATGAGCGCGGACAGGCAATGGAGGCAATTCATTCCTTTGAATTTGTAAGAGGTGATGCAAAGCTAGAACTTCCGGCAAAGATTTATAAACCGCAGCGTCTTACAGTACAGGTACACCAAAATGTACAGCTTCCGGAAGAAGTAAAAGTGCTTTACCGCGATGGAAACATTCAAAGTCACAAGGTCAAATGGGAAAATGCAGGGGTAGTTAAGGCTGATGAAATCGGCACGATTTTCGTAAAGGGCACAATTTATGGGTTCGATAGATTTGATGGATTGAATGATGAGTGGACAAAACCTGTAGTTCAGGAGATTGAGGTTGTAGAGAAGCTGATGAGCGAGAAGAATCTTTTTGCAGATGCAAATTGGGATGATGGAATGACGCAGTGGGAGACAAGCAGCAGTGAGGATGGAGTAAATGTACAGCTGTATCCAGAATTTGAAGATCCATTTCCGGCACCGCCTGTCAATGCAGTGCGTGTAGAGGGTGTAAAAAACTTTACATTTCGTATCAGCCAGAAAAAGAAAAATCTGGCACCAGGGCGATATGTATTGAAGGCGCAGTATGCTGGAACTGATACGACTGGTGTAGATGTTCATTTGTTTGCAGAAAAAACAAATGACGCTGACACACAAAACAGTGAGCTGTTTCAGGCTGTGATTCATCCGACAAAGGAGTGGCAAGAGGCCGAAATCCATTTTTCAATTGAAGAAGGAGATACACTCACAGCAGGACTTACGATCAGTGCACCTCCAGTCTATGGTATGGTTAGAAGATTTTTGCTGTACAAGGAAGATTGATGAAAATAGAATTATAGAAAAAAATATATAAAAACGAATAATAGGAGACAGAGAGGAAAGAAAACATGAGCACAACTTATGGTTTTACAAATAAATATCTGACGAAGGATGAAAAACCGTGGTTTCCGGTTATGGGCGAAATTCATTTTAGCCGATATCGTGCAGATTTATGGGAGGAATCTCTTCGTAAAATGAAAGCAGGCGGTTTGGCGATTGCATCCGTTTATGTCATTTGGATTCATCATGAGGAAGAGGAAGGAAAATTCGATTTTACAGGAAATAGAAATCTTCATGATTTTTTGGAAGCAGCAAAGAAAGTGGGAATTTCTGTATTTCTTCGCCTTGGTCCGTGGGTACATGGAGAGGCAAGAAACGGAGGATTCCCGGATTGGCTGCAAAAAAAGCAGGATGAAATTGATTTAAGAAGCAATGATCCTGCATATCTTGCATATGTGAGACGTCTTTGGGAGAAGGTCTATGAGCAGGCAAAAGGCTTTTTGTATCAGGATGGCGGCCCGGTGATTGGCATGCAGATTGAAAATGAGTATGGTCATGTTGGCGGATATAATGGAGAAAAGGGTGAGCAGCATATGCGCACACTTACAGCAATGGCACGAGAGATCGGTTTTGACCTGCCGCTTTGCACGGCAACAGGCTGGGGCGGTGCTGCGACTGGAGGACTTCTTCCGGTAATGGGCGGCTACTGCGAAGCACCTTGGGATCAGCGCATTACCGAGATTGAGCCAAACACAAATTATGTATTTAGTCATATCAGAAACGATGCACTTATTGCAAGTGATCATCATGTGGACGATACAGTTACATTCAATCAGGATGATTTTCCATATCTTACAGCAGAGCTTGGCGGCGGCTTACAGGTGACAAAGCACAGACGTCCTATTGTTTCTGGAAATGATGTTGGTGCGATGTCACTTACAAAGCTTGGAAGCGGTGTTGGACTGTTAGGCTACTACATGTATCATGGCGGCAGCAATCCAGATAGCAAGCTTTCCACACTTCAGGAGAGCCGTGCGACAGGATATTTAAATGATCTTCCAGAGATCAACTACGATTTTAATGCGCCAATTCGTCAGTATGGAACGATCTCTGACAATTACCGTGAAATTCGTCTGCTTGCATACTTTTTGCAGGACTTTGGCGCTGATTTAGCTGTTCTTCCAGCTGATATTGATCCAGACTTTGTTAAGCCGGGAGATACACATACACTTCGCGTGTCAGTTCGTCATGATGATACACATGGCTATGTATTTGTTAATAACTATCAGAGACGATTGACAATGGATGATCATAAAGATGTTGTGCTTGAAGGAAAAACAAAAGGTGAGCCAGTTCGTTTCCCGAAAACAGATATTGCGTCCGGCGAGTACGCATTCTATCCATATAATATGAAGCTTAAAAATGCAGTTTTGGTGAGTGCACTTGCGACACCTCTATGCAAGCTGTCATGCAAGGACGAGGATGTATACGTATTCTACGGTGATAAAGATCCGCAGTTTACATGGGAGGGCACACCTGCTAAGGTTCTGCATCTTAGCCGTGCAGACGCATTGTCAGCAGCAAGAGTTACATTAAGGGATCAGCAGGAATATCTTGTATTGTCAGATGATTTTGTATGGGAAGAGAATGGTGCTCTTCGTGTGGTTGGCGGTGAGGAGACAATTATTCGTACATTCCCAAAGCTTTCAGAGGATGTATTGCCGGCAGATTTTAAGGAGATTGCAGGCGAGGGCGAGCTTACAGTTTATAAGAGAAGCCAGGCAAAGAATAATGCAAATGTACAGACAAGTGTTTCATTTGTACAGTCTACTAAGACACCAGAGGAACTTTCTGGAGAGCTTGTAAACAGCTGCGGTCAGCCAGAAACATTAAAAGGTGACGAAAAGATCTATGAGATCAGCGTGCAGTATGCAAAGGAAAATAGAAATGACCGTAAGGAAGGCTATGATTGTATTCTTTCCTTTGATTATGCATGTGAAAGCATGGAACTTTTTGTAAATGGCAGAAAGGTAAACGATTATTTCTATACAGGCCAGAGGGCACTCTTTAGTTTAGGATATTTTGACTTCCCAACAAAAATCACAGCAGTACTTCATCCGTTGCATGAGGGAGATCATATCTACTTGCAGGAATGGCCAAAAATGGATGATAAAAAAGCGTGTCGGATTGAGGCGGTTACGCTGATTGAACAGTTTAGTTGATAGTCAGGTTTAGATCTTGTCGACGATGCAGAGCAGGAAAAGTTGCAATAAAACTTGCACGAATGCAGCATTGAAAATAGAAAGGGCATGATTAGAAATATGGAAAAATATAGATTACATACTGGGTGGACATTCTGCCTGGATGAGAGAAATGAAAAAGATGAAACAGCACCATCTGAAGGATTTCGCGCTGTAACGCTGCCACATGATTGGAGTACAGACTATCCGTTTGATCCAGAATCAGATACATGTGGATCTGGCGGTTATGCGAAGGCTGGAATCGGCTGGTATCAAAGAACAATTACCATTTCAGAGAACGATATTAAAAACAGACAGATTATTTTGTATTTTGAGGGCGTTTACATGAAGAGCAGCGTCTTTGTAAACGGCACCTATGCAGGTGGTCATATATATGGTTATACCCCGTTTGAGGTGGATATCACTGCGCTTGTGCATGAAGGAGAAAATGAGATTCTTGTTCGTGTGGATAACTCCATGCAGCCAGGCTCACGCTGGTATTCAGGTTCTGGTATTACAAGAGATGTGTGGTTGGAAAAGCGTCATCCAATTCACATTGCCCGCTATGGCATGTATTTGACAACAGATGAAGGAAATCTTAATATCAGCACAACGCTTCATACATCAGAATGTATGAAAAATGATGATTCATTAAGTTTGAATTTTGTATTAAAGGATAAAGATGGATCAGAGGCTGCAAAAAAGAATATCGAACTGAAAAATGATTGGATGGAAGCTGATTTGGATGCAGCTATTTTATCTGGAATGGATGAAGATGTGCCGAAGACACTTTGTCAATTGCAGACGTCACTGTCTATTCAAGTTGAAAATCCAGTGCTTTGGGATCATGAAACGCCGTATTTGTATGAGCTGACAACCATTTTAAAGAAAAATGACACTGTGATTGATGAGCGCACTGATAAAGTGGGATTTCGTAAGATCGAATTTGATGCAAAGAAGGGATTTTTAATCAATGGAAAGCATGTAAAGCTAAATGGTGTTTGTCTGCATCACGATGGAGGATGCGTCGGTGCTGCAGTGCCACCGGAAATTTGGAGACGTCGCCTCGAAAAGCTAAAGGATATGGGTGTTAATTCTGTACGCTGTTCACACAATCCGCCAGATGAAGCACTTCTTGATCTTTGTGATGAGCTTGGATTTTATGTGATGGACGAGGCATTCGATGAGTGGAGATTGATGAAGGCAAAGGAAATTGGCTCAAATACTCATGAAAGTCATGGATATTCTATGTACTTTGATGCGTGTCATGAATGGGATTTAAAGACAATGCTGTATCGTGACCGCAATCATCCTGGTATCGTGCTTTGGAGTATTGGAAATGAGATCCCAGAGGAGGTCGTAGTGGGCGGCGAGGAGCTTGCAGTTGAATTGAGCGGCTACTGCCATACTATTGACCCGACCAGAAAGGTGACTCTTGCGCATGATCAGATTGCAGCAGAACCATATTCAGCTCGCGACGCATTTATGGATAAAATAGATGTAGTCGGCTACAATTATGTAGGCAGATGGAGAGAGCGCGCTGAGCTTTTGTACGATGCTGACCGCGAGGAGCATTTGGATCGCTGCGTGATCGGAACAGAAAATCCATCAGCCGGCTATATTCGAAGCGACTACAACTTTGAGGTGGATCCGGGATCTTTTTGGAACAAGCCATATTATACAGCGGCAGTGACTGTAGGTAAGCTGCTTCGCTATACGATGGTTCATGATTTTGTTGCCGGTGATTATATGTGGACAGGTATTGATTATCTGGGAGAAGCAAACTGGCCTCAGCGTTCAGCAGGCTGTGGATGTCTGGATACTTGTGGATTTGAAAAAGATGCATTCTATTTTTATAAAAGTGTATGGAATCAGAAGGAAAAATTTGCATATCTGTGCCCACATTGGAACTTAAAGCTGGAAAAGGGAACGGTGCTGCCTGTCATCTGTTATACGAACTGCGAGGATGCAGAGCTTTTTGTAAATGGCCGCTCTTTTGGTATGAAGTCGAAGGGATTTCCGTGTTATGGAATGACTGAACGCTATGGCCATTTTGACAGATATAGAAGACCAGCCAATACAGATGATCTGTTCTTAAGCTGGGATGTTCCATATGAGCCTGGAAAAATCGAGGTGGTTGGATATCACGATGGAAAAGAAGTATGCCGTTATAAAGTAGAGACAACAGGTGAGGCAGCGTCAATTAAGCTGACAGTTGATAAGACAAGTGTAGATGCTGATGGAAGAAGTATTGTTCAGGCCGAGGTTCGCATTGTGGATAGTGAGGGTCGTATTGTTTTCGACGCATGCCCAGAGCTTGATTTTACACTGGAGGGTGATGCAGAGATCATCGGAATTGATAATGGTGATCCAGCGTGTCATGAGCAGTGGAAGGAAACTAAGGGACGTCATGCATTTAATGGAATGGCTTATGCGGTTATTCGTGCAGGACAAAACAAGGGAGAACTGACACTGACAGTACAGGCATCAGGTGTTGATGCAGCTATTGGAAAAGCTAGTGTTACAATTAGTCAAAAATGAAAGACCGCAATATTTTGAAAGAGAAAAGCAAGTAAACGTAATGCTTTTTTTCTGATACGGTAGTATAGTCAAGGCAAAAATGAAGAACCTATAAAAGAAAGGCGGATAACATGGACACAACGTATGGTTTTACAAAAAAATATCTGACGAAGGATGGAATGCCATGGTTTCCGGTGATGGGTGAGATTCACTTTAGCCGCTACCGAGCAGATTTATGGGAAGAATCTCTTCGTAAAATGAAAGCAGGCGGTTTATCAATTGCATCCGCTTATGTCATTTGGATTCATCATGAGGAAGAGGAAGGAAAATTTGATTTTACAGGAAATAGAAATCTTCATGATTTTTTGGAAGCAGCAAAGAAAGTGGGAATTTCTGTATTTCTTCGCCTTGGTCCGTGGGTACATGGAGAGGCAAGAAACGGAGGATTCCCGGATTGGCTGCAAAAAAAGCAGGATGAAATTGATTTAAGAAGCAATGATCCTGCATATCTTGCATATGTGAGACGTCTTTGGGAGAAGGTCTATGAGCAGGCAAAAGGCTTTTTGTATCAGGATGGCGGCCCGGTGATTGGCATGCAGATTGAAAATGAGTATGGTCATGTTGGCGGATATAATGGAGAAAAGGGTGAGCAGCATATGCGCACACTTACAGCAATGGCACGAGAGATCGGTTTTGACCTGCCGCTTTGCACGGCAACAGGCTGGGGCGGTGCTGCGACTGGAGGACTTCTTCCGGTAATGGGCGGCTACTGCGAAGCACCTTGGGATCAGCGCATTACCGAGATTGAGCCAAACACAAATTATGTATTTAGTCATATCAGAAACGATGCACTTATTGCAAGTGATCATCATGTGGACGATACAGTTACATTCAATCAGGATGATTTTCCATATCTTACAGCAGAGCTTGGCGGCGGCTTACAGGTGACAAAGCACAGACGTCCTATTGTTTCTGGAAATGATGTTGGTGCGATGTCACTTACAAAGCTTGGAAGCGGTGTTGGACTGTTAGGCTACTACATGTATCATGGCGGCAGCAATCCAGATAGCAAGCTTTCCACACTTCAGGAGAGCCGTGCGACAGGATATTTAAATGATCTTCCAGAGATCAACTACGATTTTAATGCGCCAATTCGTCAGTATGGAACGATCTCTGACAATTACCGTGAAATTCGTCTGCTTGCATACTTTTTGCAGGACTTTGGCGCTGATTTAGCTGTTCTTCCAGCTGATATTGATCCAGACTTTGTTAAGCCGGGAGATACACATACACTTCGCGTGTCAGTTCGTCATGATGATACACATGGCTATGTATTTGTTAATAACTATCAGAGACGATTGACAATGGATGATCATAAAGATGTTGTGCTTGAAGGAAAAACAAAAGGTGAGCCAGTTCGTTTTCCTAAAACAGATATTGCTTCTGGCGAGTACGCATTCTATCCATATAATATGAAGCTTGGAGAGCATTTTCTTGTAAGTGCTCTTGCAACTCCTCTGTGTAAACTGACTGTCGACGGTGAGAATGTCTATGTATTTTATGGCGATAAAGATCCTCAGTTTACTTGGGGTACAACACCGGCAAAGGTATTGATGCTCACAAGAAAACAGGCATTATCGGCTGCAAGAGTTTCGTTAAAGAGCAGTGAGAATCAAGCAACACAGGAATATCTGATCTTCTCCGACAACTTTGTCTGGGAAGAAGATGGCAAACTGACCGTGGTTGGCGGTGAAAAAACGGAAATTCGTACCTTTCCAAAGTTAGAAGAGAATGTGATTCCAGAAGGATTTGTAGAGTCAGGAGTAGAAGGTGATCTTACCATCTATACAAGAGACCTCACTCAGAGTGGTTCAAATACACAAGGTGTAACCGTAACCTTTAGCGAGTCTGCACAGACATCAGAGTCTCTTTCTGGAAAGCTTGTCAATAGCTGTGGAAAGCAACAGGCATTAAATGGCGATGAGAAGATCTATGAAATCAGTGTCCAGTATGCAAATGCTGGAAAACCACTGACAGGGAAAGAACGCGCAGATGGATATGACAGTATTCTCACCTTCGACTATGCATGCGATACGATGGAATTGTATGTAGACGGTCGAAAGATAAATGACTATTTCTATACTGGTCAGAAGGCACTGCTTAGTCTTGGATACTTTGATTTTCCAACAAAGATTACAGCTGTGCTTCATCCTCTGCATGAGGGCGCTCATATTTATCTTCAGGAGTGGCCAAAGATGGAGAATGGAAGTGCCTGCCGAATCGAGGCGATTGAGGTAGACGAGCAGATATTATAGTTAATTTGCCTTTTTCTTTGAAAATTTGTATAATGACCATAGCAATGGCAAAGTGCAAATTTTCGAGGAAAGGGGCTTTTTTTTATGGAAAAATTTGAAAATGAAAAAAGATGTCAAACCTACGAGGTGACAGATTTTCAACATAATTTTGAGATAAATCGTCCGGTTACAACTGAGCAAGAGTGGGGACTACATATCCATTCTACTCACTATGAGGTATTGGTATTTATTCGCGGAAATGTAGATTTTTGGATTGAAGGAAGACGAAAGAAACTTGAATACGGTGATATAGTGCTTGTCAATCCACGTGAGATTCATAGGATTTTTCTTCTGGATAATTCAGAATATGAAAGAATTGTCATCCATGTATCAGATAGTATGTTAAAGGATATGTCAACCGCGCAAACTAATTTTTTAAAAGTCTTCCATAAAAACAAGGCTCATATTCTACACTTTTCAGAGGAAGAGATGGAAGTATTTATGCATCATCAAATGCAGATGAGAGATTTGTGGAATAAGAAAAAATTTGGTGCAGATGTTTTAGGTGCTGCATGGTTTCAGATCCTTTTGACTCAAGTATCACAGAAAATGTGCGAAGCAGAGGGAGCCGAGGAATGGAGTGATGCAGATGGATTGATTGGAGCAACACTAGAATATGTCAATATACATATGACAGAAGATATTTCAGTACAAGATATTGCAAATGCGTTAAATATTAGCCGATCTTATCTAAGCCATGAATTTAAAAAGAGCACTGGATATGGATTGTGGAATTATGTAATAACAAAGAGACTGGTCTATGCGCAAAAACTGATTTTTGGTGGTGCTTCTGTGACAGAAGCATGTTATGAGAGTGGATTTCACGATTATGCACATTTTATAAAAAGCTTTACAAAGATGTTTGGTAGTTCACCAAAACAATACGGAAAAGAAGATTCGAATGCCTATATGGTGAGATTGAATCTCTAATAAATTGAAAAAACAATAATTACAGTTGTCAAAACAATGGGATTCTCCATTTGCAAGAGCACAAAAGGACATATTTTACATTTAAAATGCAAAGTTTTATGAAAAAGAGTTGATATAATAAAATTATACAAAATGTTTCGAAGAAGTGAGTTTGTACTGTGAAATATACACAATTAAACTTGCAAGCGAACTAAAAATGATAAAAACATACAATAATAAACAGTCTGAAAAAACGGAAAAATAGAGAAAATTTCAGACGGGAAAATGGAGGGCTTCTATGAAAAAAATGACTGGACGAAAAGTATTGAGCTTTGCTATGGCATCCGCAATGACAATGGGAATGGGAACTGCGGCAATGGCAGAGGAGACCACCACCTATCCAATGGATACGGATGCAAAGTTTGTATACTGGGGCGAGATTAATGGAAGTGTATCTGCAAACTTTAACAGCCTAGGTGATACGGAAATTGGAAAAGATTGGCAGAAGAACACTGGTGTTACAATCGAATTCCAGCATCCAACAGCAGGACAGGCAACAGAGCAGTTTAACTTGATTATTGCAGATGGTGATTATCCGGATCTGTGGCATCGAAATTGGTCAAGCAGCAGCACTTATCCAGGTGGACCAGAGAAAGCAATGGCAGATGGTGTTATCTTGGATCTGACGGATTTGATTAATGAATATTGCCCGAATTTAAAGGCATATCTGGAAGCAAACCCAGATGTAGATCGTCAGGTAAAGACGGATTCCGGTAAATATTATGTATTCCCAAGTGTAAAGGAAATTGATGAAGGTTGTACCTGTATGGGACCAATGCTCAGAAAGGATCTTTTGGATAAATTAGGACTGGAAGTTCCAGAGACAATTGATGAGTGGCATGATGTACTGACTGCATTCAAGGAAGATGGTGTAGAGGTTCCACTTTCCTGGAACTATTCTGATAAGGGAAGAACTTTTGGCTATGCATATGGTACACCGGAAGCCTTTGTTGTAGATGACGGTGTATGTGTATATGGTCCGTCTAAGCAGGAGTATAAGGATTATCTGACAACGATGCATCAGTGGTATGAGGAAGGCTTACTAGATCCTGATATGTTCTCAAGTGGTGAGGATCAGACCAACACAAAGTTAGCATCAGGCAAGATTGGTGCAACAATTGCTTGGGCAGGTGGCACACTTCAGACTGTAAATACATTGGCACAGGGAGAGAATCCAGACTTTGATTTGACAGCAGCAAAGTGGCCAGTTGTTAACAAGGGTGACACACCTGAATATGGTTTCCGCAATACAAAGTTCTTTGATGGTGGTATTGCAATTGGTGGAACCTGTGAAGATCCTGTAACAGCAGCAAAGCTTCTTGACTATGGATATAGCGAAGAAGGATATTTGATGTTTAACTTTGGAGAGGAAGGTGTTAGCTACACAATCGAGGATGGCAAGCCTGTTTATACAGATGAAATTTTGAACAATCCAGATGGATGGCCAGTAAGCCAGGCAATCGCAAAGTATGCAATGGCATGCTACAATGGTCCGTTTATCCAGTCAGGTGATTATCAGATTCAGTATTTCAAGGATCCAGAAGCAAAGAATGCTATGTATACATGGAATGATTGTAATTCAAAGGAAACAACGCTTCCGACAGTAACACCTACTGAGGATGAGAGTTATGAGTATGCAACAATTATTAATGAGATGAGCACCTATGTAGAAGAGATGACAACAAAGTTCATTATGGGTACTGAGGATATTGAGAGTGGATTTGATTCTTACCTTGAGACATTAAATCAGTTTGGTCTGGATCGTGCAACTGAGATTATGAACGATGCACTTGCCCGCTATAACGCAAGATAACTGTCGTTACAGGATTGTAAAAATGAATGGGAAGAGGGCAGACTTCTTCCCATTTGTTTTTCAAAAGGAAAGTGAGGAAAAAGAATGAAACAAAATATTCACGGCTCCTTTGGGGTAAGGGTAAAAAGGGACTGGAAAAGAAATAAATCACTATATATTATGATTCTCCCAGTTGTGATATTCTATCTATTATTTATGTATAAGCCGATGTATGGTGTGATTATTGCATTTATGGATTATGCACCAGCAAAAGGCATTTGGGGTAGTAAGTGGGTTGGCTTTAAACATTTTGAACGCTTTTTTACAGGCCCATATTTTGGTCGTTTGTTAAGAAATACCCTGCTTCTTAGTCTATATAGTATTTTATTTTGTTTTACAACACCGATTATTCTTGCACTTCTTTTAAATGAAGTACATTGTAAAAAATATAAATCTGTTGCGCAGACACTTAGCTATCTGCCGCACTTCGTTTCTATGGTCGTTACTGCAGGAATCATTAAAGAGTTCTGTATGTCTGACGGACTTTTAAATGATATCATTGTATTGTTTGGCGGATCACGCTCTGCACTTCTTCAAAGACCAGAGCTATATCGAACAATTTATATTGTTTCTGATATTTGGCAGGAAGTTGGTTGGGGATCAATCATTTATTTAGCAGCATTGGCAGGAATTGATCAGCAGCTATACGAGGCAGCAGAGATTGATGGAGCAGGAAAATGGCAGCAGACACTTCATGTCACAATTCCTGGCATTACTCCAACAATCATTACAATGTTTATCTTGAGAGTTGGAAATTTGATGAGCATGGGTTATGAGAAGACCATTCTTCTTTACAGCAGTGCTACATATGAAACTGCAGATATCATTTCCTCCTATATTTACCGAGTTGGTCTTCAGGAGCAAAGCTGGAGCTATTCAACGGCAATCGGTTTGCTAAACTCTATCATCAACTGTATTCTTTTGGTGATTACAAATAAGATAAGCAAGCGGGTTGCAGAGACTAGTTTGTGGTAAGAAAGGAGAATGCGAAATGGCAAGCAGAAAAAAAATTAAGCAACCGGCTTCGGTTTATGTATTTCAAGTATTTAATTATTGTTTTCTGACAGTGCTGGTTTTGATGTGTCTATATCCGATGTGGTATTGTCTGATGGCATCTTTTAGTGAGCCAGGTAAAATGATGGCACATATGGGACCACTACTAACTCCTCTTGGATTTTCTGTAGAGGCATATAAGAAGGTTTTCTTAAATCCGAATATTATATCTGGCTATAAAAATACATTGTTTATTTTGGTTGTCGGTGTATTTCTAAACTTGATTATGACATCCTTAGCGGCATATGTATTGTCCAGAAAGAACGTAATGTGGAAAAAGCCGTTAATGATCTTCATTATGATTACGATGTTCTTTAGCGGTGGATTAATTCCGACTTATTTGAACTTAAAAGATTTGCATTTGAACAATACTCTTTGGGGATTGATTATTCCATGGTTGATTAATACGTTTAACATGATCATCATGAGAACTGCATTTGAGTCCATACCAGATAGCTTAATTGAAGCTGCGCAGATTGATGGAGCAACACACTGGAGAATTTTAAGAAGCATTGTGCTTCCATTGTCAAAAGCAACCATCGCTGTTATGGTTTTGTATTACGGAGTAGAAAAGTGGAATGGATGGTTTTGGGCATCTGCATTGATTCGTGATCGTGGAAAGTTGCCATTGCAGGTTATTTTGAGAGAAATTTTGCTTTCATCAACTCAGTCTATGCAGACAGGTGCAGGAAGCAGTGATACAGAAGCAATTGGTGTAACAATTCGTTATGCAACAACAATTGTAGCAACAGTTCCGATTTTGTGTGTCTATCCGTTTATTCAGAAGTATTTTACAAAGGGTGTTATGATCGGAGCCGTGAAGGAATAATTAGAAAGACGTATTAAAATATGAAACAATAAAAGGAGAAGAAGGAATGCTATATCCAGTTGATAATGAGATCCGTCAGGTAAAGAGCTTAGACGGCATCTGGCGATTCAAAAAAGAAAATCGCATGGAAGAAGGTTTTGAGGAAAAGTGGTATGAAAAGCCACTTTCGAATTTTATCGATATGCCAGTTCCAGCAAGCTACAATGATATCACAACCGATAAAGAGTTACGCGATCATGTCGGTTGGGTGTGGTATGAGACCGATGCTGTGATTCCTCGTGCGTGGACAAAGGATCAGCGAATTGTAATTCGTTTTGGCAGTGTTACTCAGCATGCAGTTGTCTATTTAAACGGTGAGGAAATTGCACGTCATAAGGGCGGTTTCCTTCCGTTTGAGGCAGATATCACCGATAAGGTGCATGAGGGAAAGAATCGTTTGACAGTAGCTGTCAGCAATCTTCTTGACTGGAGCTGCATTCCAAGTGGTGAGTACAAGTTCGTAAAGGATTGGCTGTATCCAGAAGGTCACTGGGAGCAGGATTATTTCTTTGATTTCTTTAATTATTCTGGTATTCACCGCCCGGTTCGTCTGTACACAACCCCACTTTCCTATGTATCAGACATTACTATAAAGACGGATATCGATGGTGCAGATGGAAAGGTATCGTACAAAATTGAGACATCTGGCAAGGAATCAGAAGATACAGTTCATGTTGTCATCCGTGATGCACAGGGCGAGGCAGTGGCCGAGGGCGATGGAAAAGAAGGAACCATCACAATTAAGAATGCAAAATTGTGGGAACCAGGAGCTGCTTATCTGTATCAGTTTGATGTTACCTATGGAGAGGCAGATCACTATACACTGCCATTTGGTGTGAGAACAATTGAAGTTACTGAAAAAGAGTTTAAGATCAATGGAAAGCGCTTCTACTTCAAGGGCTTTGGTAAGCATGAGGACAGCGATATTCGCGGAAAGGGTCTGGATCAGGCGCTTAACGTAAGAGATGCTGAGCTGTTAAAGTGGATGGGTGCAAACTCCTTCCGTACATCTCATTATCCGTACTCTGAAGAAATGATGCAGTTAGCAGACCGTCAGGGCTTTGTTATCATTGATGAAGTTCCGGCAGTTGGTATGAATCTGTTTATTCCGAATGCACCGGATGTTTTTACACCGGAGCGCGTCAATGAAAAGACATTGGAGCATCATAAGACCGTTCTAAGAGAGCTGTATCAGCGCGATAAGAATCATCCATGTGTTGTAATGTGGAGTGTGACCAATGAGCCTCATTCAAGTGAGGAGAGTGCGCGGACGTATTTTACAGAGGTAGTAAAGCAGATTCGATCACTTGATGACACGCGCCCAGTTACAGGCGTTATGTGCGTAGATGTACAGGAAGACAATATCTCTCAGCTGTTTGATGTTGTCTGCATCAACCGTTATTTTGCTTGGTATCTGCATACCGGCAGAATTGAAACCATCTATCCAATGATGAAAAAGGATCTGGAAGATTGGCACGCAAAATATCATAAGCCTGTTATTGTTACAGAGTATGGCGCTGATACGATTGCTGGAATGCATAAGCTTCCAGAGGTAATTTTCTCAGAGGAATATCAGGTATCCTATCTAGAGGAAAATAATCGTGCAATTGATTCCTGCGATTTCGTAGCAGGTGAGCATATTTGGGCATTTGCAGATTTCATGACGAGCTTCGGTCTTCGCCGTATTGATGGCAACAAGAAGGGAATCTTCACAAGACAGCGTCAGCCAAAGGCAGCAGCATTTGCAATTAGAAAGCGTTGGCTGGAAAAATAAACAGCGCAAGTTAAAAAGGAAAAAGAATAAGATATAAGAATGAATAAAAGAAGCGCCAAGGACAGGCAAAATCGTAAGGTTTTAGTTTGTCTTTGGTGTTTTTTTGTTGCAAAAAGAAAGGACAAATGATAAGCTAGAAAAAAAGTGATTGTTTGAAGGAGAAAATAATATGGCAAACCCAGACAGCCAGGAATCTAAATACTGGAAGTTAATGAGTGAACTGAAACAAAAAATAGTAGATGGTACTTACCAGGCAGGTAATAAAATGCCGTCGGAGAATGAACTGGCTGCTTTTTATCAGGTGAGCCGTCATACAGTTAGAAAGGCACTCGCAATTTTGGAGCATGAAGGCTATATTTATGCTGTTCACGGCAAAGGAACATTTTGTTCGGAGATGGGACGTCATACAAAGACATCTCGCAATATTGCTGTTGTGACGACATACCTGTCAGATTATATTTTTCCGTCTGTTATTCAGGGAATTGATCAAGTTATGACAGAGAATGGATACAGTATTATCTTAAAGAATACAAAAAATTCCTCCAGCGCAGAAGGAAAATGCCTGGAGGAGCTTCTTTCAAAGGATATAGAAGGTCTGATTATTGAACCAAGTAAGAGTGAGATTTACTGTCGTCATATTGCTCTTTATAAAAAGCTTGAGGAATTCCATATTCCTTATGTGTTTATTCAGGGAACTATGGAACAATTAAGTGACCGCCCATATGTGATGATGGACGATTTTAAAGGTGGATATTTAATCACAAAATATTTGCTCTCCTTGGGACATCGGAAAATACTTGGTATGTTTAAGGCAGATGACAGGCAGGGAATAGAAAGGCATCGCGGGTATGCAAAAGCGCTTCAAGAGTACGGAGTTTTCTACGATCCCGACAGGATCATTTGGTTTCACACAGAAGATCGAGCTGTCAAGCCATTTGCGCGCCTTCGAACGATGGCCTCACAGGGCTTATCATTTGATAGCGTTGTCTGCTACAACGACCAGATTGCAATCAAGACAATTCAGACATTGTCTCAGCTTGGACTTCGCGTACCAGAAGACATCTCCGTAACCGGATACGACAATTCCTTTCTAGCCGAAAATTATCAAGTTGGCCTGACAACCATCGCTCATCCGCACGAAAAGTTAGGGGAAATCGCAGCAAAGCTTTTGTTAGATCTGATGCAGGAAAAAACACTCTCCCTCGCCGACCGTCAGATCGTCATAGAGCCAGAGCTAATCGAGAGGGAATCTTGCAAACCTAGGTAAAAATTTCAATACCACTTTACGCAAGCTGCGAAAAGTGGTATTATTGTATCTAACGGCATTTACTGATTTAAAGTGCAATAGTTTACTGCGTCAATGCGGCAATGAAAGGAAAAATAGATAAATGAGACAGCTAATGTTAGGAAACAAGGCACTCGCAAGAGGTCTGTATGAGGGCGGCTGCAGTATTGTATCAAGCTATCCGGGAACTCCGAGCACAGAGGTGACAGAGGAAGCGGTCAAGTTTGAAGAAATTTACTGCGAGTGGGCACCAAATGAAAAGGTTGCGCTAGAGACAGCGTTCGGCGCATCGCTAGCAGGAAAAAGAAGCTTCTGTGGTATGAAGCATGTAGGTTTAAATGTTGCAGCAGATCCGCTTTTTACTTGCTCCTATACCGGAGTAAACGGTGGATTGATTATCTGTGTGGCAGATGATCCAGCGATGCATTCATCTCAAAATGAGCAGGATTCCAGACACTATGCAATCGCAGCAAAGGTGCCAATGCTAGAGCCAGCAGATTCTGCAGAAGCCTGTGAGTTTGCAAAGGCAGCTTATGAAATTTCAGAGGAGTTTGACACACCAGTTATCATTCGCATGTGCACAAGAATTGCGCATTCACAGAGCATTGTTGATACGAAAGAGCGTGTCTGTCCGCCGACAAAGCCATACGAAAAAAATGTCAGAAAGTATGTCATGACACCGGCCAATGCGATTGCGCGTCACCCGTTTGTTGAGGAGAGAACGGCACGTCTGGCTGAGTTTGCCAATACCAGCTCGCTAAATCGCGTGGAAAAGGGAAGTGAGCCAATCGGAATCATCACTTCTTCAACCTCCTACCAGTATGTGAAGGAGATTTTTTGCGATCACGTCAGCATTTTAAAGCTGGGAATGGTCAATCCGCTTCCAGAAAAGTTACTATTAGACTTTGCCAAGGAAAAAGAGCTGTTGCTGGTTGTGGAAGAGCTTGATCCAGTGATTGAAACCTACTGCAAGAGCTTAGGTCTTTCGGTTCACGGAAAAGATGTACTTCCGATGACAGGTGAGTTTTCACAAAATCTGCTTGCAGAAAAGCTAAGTAAAGCATTTCCAAAGCTTGCTGAACTAATAGGAACGATTCCATCTGGCAGAAAACTTGATGAGGAGATTCCAGGTCGTCCGCCGGTGATGTGCGCTGGATGTCCACACCGTGGATTATTCTATACATTGTCAAAGAATAAATGTACCGTGCTTGGCGATATTGGCTGCTATACGCTTGGTGCAGCTGCGCCGTTATCTTCCATTGATATGACACTTTGCATGGGTGCATCTGTCAGCGCAATCCATGGCTTTAACAAGGCGCTCGGAGAAGAGAGCGAGAAGAGAACAGTTGCAGTAATCGGTGATTCCACATTTATGCATTCTGGAATGACTGGACTTGCGAATATCGCATACAATCAGAGTAACTCCACCGTCATCATTTTGGACAACTCAATTACTGGAATGACTGGACATCAGCAAAACCCGACGACAGGCTATAATATCAAGGGCGATCCAGCCGGAAAGATTGATTTGGAGAGTCTGTGCCGTGCGATGGGCATTCGCCGTGTCACAGTTGTTGATCCATATGATTTGGATGCGTGTGACCGCGCCGTAAAGGAAGAGCTTGCAACCCCAGAGCCGTCTGTTATTATCAGTCGTCGTCCGTGTGCACTGTTAAAATATGTAAAGCATAAGCCAGCTCTTGTTGTCGATCAGGAGAAATGTGTTGGCTGTCGCGTCTGCATGAAGCTAGGCTGTCCGGCAATCAGCATTCGAGGCAAAAAGGCAATGATTGATGCAACACAGTGTGTTGGCTGTGGTGTCTGCAGTAAGTTGTGTCGTCCGGGTGCATTAGGGGAGGTAACAAAATGACAAAGAATATTATGATCGTCGGTGTCGGCGGACAGGGATCGTTACTGGCAAGTAAGCTTTTGGGATGGCTTTTACTAAATGAAGGCTATGATGTAAAGGTTTCTGAGGTGCACGGTATGAGCCAGAGAGGCGGAAGTGTTGTCACCTATGTGAGATTTGGCGAGAAGGTGTATTCACCGATTATAGATAAGGGCGAGGCAGATTTGATTGTCTCCTTTGAAAAGCTTGAGGCAGCCCGCTATCTGGATTATTTAAAGCCAGATGGCACAGTGGTTGTCAACACACAGCAGATTGATCCAATGCCGGTTGTGACAGGGGCAACTGTCTATCCGCAGGATTTAATCGAGAAGATGAAAGCAGCTGGTGCAAATGTGGATGCGATGGATTGCCTAACACTTGCAAGAGAGGCAGGCTCTGAGAAGGCCGTCAATTTGGTCCTTCTTGGTCGCCTATCAAGACACTATGACATTCCACTTGAACATTGGCAGGCTGCGATTGAGGCATGTGTGCCAATGAAGTTTCTTGAGATCAACCAGAGAGCCTTCCTTCTGGGACGAAATACAAAGCTGGATGGCGAAAACTAAACAAAGGGGAAAAAGAAAATGCCTGTAACTGATTTGCTGGAGCGAAATCATAAATTATACGGAGATGAAGTCGCTTTGGTGGAGCTAAATCCGCTGATGAAGGATACAAGAAAGACAACTTGGAAGGAGTATGATCTGGTTCAGCAGACCTCCCCAGTTGCCTATCGAAGAGAGATTACATGGAGCGTTTTTGATGAGAAGGCGAACCGTGTTGCCAACATGCTTTTAAGCCGTGGCATCAAAAAAGGAGATCGTGTTGCAATTTTGATGTTTAACTGTCTGGAATGGCTTCCGATTTATTTTGGAATTTTAAAGACGGGCGCAATTGCGGTTCCATTTAACTTTCGTTTCTCAGCAGACGAGATTCAATACTGTGCCGATTTGGCTCAGGTTCATATTCTGTTCTTTGGCTCTGAATTTATTGGCCGAATTGAGTCGATTGCTGATGAGCTGCAAAAGGGTCGTCTGCTAATTTATGTTGGAGATGGTTGCCCAACCTTTGCAGAGAGCTATAGGGAGCTGGTTGCAGACTGCTCAAGCCAGGCGCCTCTTGTTCGACTTGAGGAAGAGGACGATGCGGCAATCTATTTTTCATCTGGTACGACCGGATTTCCAAAGGCCATTTTACATAATCATGAGAGCTTGTCTCAGGCGGCACAGATGGAGCAAAAGCACCATTTGACCAGCCGTGATGATGTCTTTTTGTGCATCCCGCCTCTGTACCATACCGGAGCAAAATTTCACTGGATGGGCAGCTTATATGCAGGAAGTAAGGCAGTCCTTTTGAAAGGTACCACACCAGAGATTATTCTCGATGCTGTCTCAAAGGAGCAGTGCACAATTGTCTGGCTTTTGGTTCCGTGGGCTCAGGATATTTTAGCCGCTCTTGATAGAGGAGATATCAAGCTAGAAGACTATAAGCTTGACCAGTGGAGACTGATGCACATTGGTGCCCAGCCGGTTCCACCGTCATTAATTCGCCGCTGGAAGCAGTATTTTCCACACCACAAGTATGATACCAATTATGGCTTGTCTGAGTCCACCGGTCCTGGCTGTGTGCATCTTGGACTTGATAACATTGATAAAGTTGGTTCCATCGGTATTCCAGGCTATCGCTGGTCCTGTAAAATTGTCGATGAAAATGGCAACGAGGTCAAGCAGGGCGAGGTTGGTGAGCTTTGTGTCAAGGGTCCTGGTGTGATGACTTGCTACTATAACGATCCGAAAGCGACAGCTGAGACACTCAAAAACGGTTGGCTCTACACTGGAGATATGGCAATGCAGGACGAGGATGGCTTCTACTTCCTCGTTGACCGAAAGAAAGATGTCATCGTCAGCGGTGGTGAGAATATCTATCCAGTTCAGATTGAGAATTTCCTAAGTGCCTATGAGAAGGTGCAGGATGTCGCAGTCATTGGACTGCCTGACAGCCGTCTTGGTGAGATCACGGGAGCTGTCATTCAAGTAAAAGATGGTATGGAATGCACAGAAGAAGAGATTAATGAGTACTGTCAGAAGTTGCCTCGCTATAAGAGACCAAAGAAAGTTATCTTTGCCGAAGTGCCGCGCAATGCAACTGGAAAGATCGAAAAGCCGGCCCTTCGAAAGAAATATGGTGCCGAGCATCTGGTTGCACAGCAAAATTTGGCCTAACCAGTTACAAAATGAAATTGTGCAGCGCAAAATACCACTTCGTCGGCGCAAGCCACGACAAAACTTTGTACCCTGGAATGAAATCTCCAAGATCCATTAAAACCGGAGAGTACAAAAGACAAAATAGTAAAATTACTGGAATCAGCGCATCAAAGGCGAGCGATGATTTTATGATCTGGCCTAAAAGTGTACAGAGGATGCTACACAGCGCAGAAAAAACAATCAAAAGTGCAAGCTCTGCGATAAGTGTTACATTTATTGGGGCGACAGAGCCGATGATAAGTGCAAGCAAACCAAAAACAGAAAGAAACAGAGCTGGAAGATAGCTATACAAAAAAGGGACAAACCATTTTTCGTCTGGACGGCGAAGAAGGAAGCGTCCTTTTTTTGCGTCGTGGCGAAACTGGGAGCTGCCTGCAAGTGCAGTCAGCATTATAAAAAGTACGGCAAGTCCGCGAACTGGAATTTGAAATAGTGCCTGATCATCATAGAAATTTTCTGGAATATCCTCATATACAACATGAAAGACTGGTGTATTTTCCTTCTCATATTCATAGTGCTCATCGACAAGTGCTTTTAGTTCATCCGCTGTTTTTACTGAGACGACATCGTAAGATGCAATAAAATCAGCAAGCATTGTCTTTGCATATTCTTGAAAAATTGCATTGTAGACAGCTTCGTTTACGACAGCTGTAAGAACAGTTGAAGGAGAAGTGTAAACGCTGATACATCCGTCTTCGCCAGCCTGCATCTGTGACTCTAAATCATTTGGAAATTCATAACCGCACTCTGCTTTTCGAAGATTAATGTCTTCCTGCATGTAATCTAGTGATGAAGATCGGTAAAAACGATATAATCCATCATCAAGTGACTCAAGATTAGTAAGCACAGCTTCGGTCATTTCATCAGGATTGGCACAGTATAATCCAATGCGGATGATTTCGTGGCGGTCTGCATTTTGTGCCGCAGCAATGCCAATAACAAGAAGAATAGCGGCCATACACCAGAGCGATTTTTTCTTTCTTGTATAGCGGGCAAGGAATGAGAACCAGGCACGAAGTAATTTTAAATTTTTATTTTTCTTCATACTTGCTCCTTTCTCTGAGAGAGTGCGTCAGCTTACCTTTTTTGAACGTGCCAGCAAGGAGCGCAGCGATTATCAAAAGGATTCCTTCTATAATCAGAATAATGCTGTCAAAACTGGAAACGCTTTGACCAAATTGCCAGAATATCATATTTTTTAATTGGCTTCCAGGCAGTGTGGCACTTATGCGGCGAAGCATATCCGGCAAAAATGCAGAAGGAATCAGACAGCCTGAGGCATACATTACAAGAAGAGATACAGCAAATGTGGTTATCATACAGGCCTGCTTGCCATGGCAGATGCGGCAGATAAAAAGTTCAAGTGCGCATGAAAAAAATGCGCATACAAAACATGAAACGAGAGTGCGTCCAATCAAAAAGGCAGGAACAATATATGCTGTACTTCCAATTGTACCGATCAAGAGACAGATGGCTGAAAAAATAAGCCATTGACATATTACTGCTGCTGAAAAATCTGCCAGCAGACAAAAGGAATCAGAAAGGCCAAGGCGCGAGAGTGCAGGCAGTACGGTACGGTTTGGAGCAACAAAGAAAAAGCACAGATTTATGCCCGACAGCAAGAACAAAAGAGCCAGTCCGCTGCATAGATAGCCAACAAGAACGAAATCTGTGGCAGGTGCGTTGTCAGAAGAGATTTCTTCCTTTTCAAGACTACTCTCTTCGATGTCGCTTCCAACAATTTGAAACAGTGCATCACGCTTCAAAACAGCATTGATATACAAATCGTTTAGCTGTGTGTTTGCTTTATCCTGCTGTTTTTTGGTAGCATCAAAGTCATCATAGATTTCATACAGCGCATAGACTCCAGTTTGAGAGCTTGCTACCATCTGGGAGAGGCTGTCAACAATTTGACGAAAGATTACTGTCTCAATGCTTGGCTCACCAGGATAAATGATGCGGGCAGGAAGATCATTTGTGCCGCTCATGATAGTGTGGATCATGCCTTCTGGGATAATGACGGCTGCCTTAACCTCACCTGAATCGAGCATGGCTTTTGCTTCGTCCTCAGAGGTGGTTTGTTTAATTGTGACCATCGAGGATAAGCTTTCCATGTTTGAGACCATGCCGAGTGCAAGTGAGTAATGAAGTCTTGCATTTTTGGGCATAACGAAGACAACGTTAAAGTGAGAAGCGGCTGAAGTGTCGTTTTTTTGATTGACGAATGAAAGGCCATATATGGCTGCTGCGCAGATGATGCCTAAAAGAGCGAGGCCGCAAAAAAGCTTTCCGAGTCTTCTAAAGCAGCGCTTCCAGGTAAAAGCCAGATAACAACGACGCAAATTTAAAGTAGAACTCATGATAAGTATTCAATAATCTCCTTTACTGGTGTGTCGGCTGCAAGTGTTCTTGCATGACCGTCCTTTAACAGAATCAGTTTGCTGCATAAATCAAAATCAGCCTCTTCATGTGTAGCAAGAAGAACGGTATTTCCCTGAGCACAGTACAAATGAATATATTCGCGTATATCCTCCTTGCAGACAAGATCTAGTGCAGCATCAGGTTCATCAAGAAGTAAAAGTGTTGGGCGCGATGCAAGTGCGCAGGCAATGCTTAGGCGCTTTTGCATGCCGCCGGAGAGAGCCTTTGCCTTTTTGTGGAGGAAAGGTTCAATTTTTAATATGGATAGAAAACCATCCTTTAAATCATCTTCAATGGAATATTCGGTAGCGCTGTACCATAATTTTAAGTGATCCATGGCAGTCATATCAGGGAAAAGTGGGTTATTTTGAGCCACATATCCGATTTTTGTGGACTGCAGAGACGGATTTTTTAACAGATTCTTTCCATCAAATAGAATAGTTCCGCTGTCTGGCGTATCTGTTCCTGAAAGAATATGCAAAAGTGTAGACTTTCCGCAGCCGTTAGGACCGAGTAAGCCAATGCATTCGCCAGGTGCAGCATCAAACGATACATTTTGCAAAACCTGCTGTTTTTTATAAGATTTTGAAATAGATTGTATAGATAACATAAGACTCCATTCTGCTGCGAGGCATTTTGCAGCAAACTTGTTGACTGTAACAAAAACAGTATAGCATAAAATGAAAAATCAGAAAAGATAAGCATCATGTTTTTTCTTTACAACCAGTAACGCTTATGCTATACTGCGAATAGAAGCTATCGGGCAGATGTTGGCTTAAATGCTATAGTTTGCCAAAGAGAGCACCACAAAAAAGAAAGGTAAATGAAACAATGAAGGGAATTATTTTAGCAGGCGGCAGTGGTACAAGACTGTATCCGCTGACCAGAGTAACATCAAAGCAGCTGCTTCCGATTTATGATAAGCCGATGATTTATTATCCGCTGTCTGTTCTTATGAACGCAGGAATCCGCGAGATCTTAATCATCTCTACACCAGATGATACACCGAGATTTGAGGCACTTTTAGGTGATGGTCATCAGTTTGGAATCGAGCTGTCTTATGCTGTGCAGCCAAGCCCAGACGGACTGGCTCAGGCATTTATTATCGGCGCTGATTTTATTGGCAATGATAATGTAGCAATGGTTCTTGGCGATAACATTTTTGCAGGTCATGGTCTGACAAAGAGATTAAAGGAAGCAGCAGACCGCAAAGTCGGTGCTACTGTATTCGGCTATTATGTAGACGATCCGGAGCGTTTTGGTATTGTTGAGTTTGATAAGAATGGAAAGGCAATCTCTATCGAAGAAAAGCCGGCACATCCAAAGAGCAACTATTGTGTAACTGGTCTTTATTTCTATGATAACCGTGTTGTTGAGTATGCAAAGAACTTAAAGCCATCTGCAAGAGGAGAGCTTGAAATCACTGATCTGAACCGCATTTATCTGGAGAACGGTGAATTAAATGTTGAGCTTTTGGGACAGGGATTTACATGGCTTGATACTGGTACACATGAGTCTTTAGTAGATGCAACTAACTTTGTGCGTACCGTTGAGACACATCAGCACAGAAAGATTGCTTGTCTGGAGGAGATCGCATACTTAAATGGATGGATCACAAAGGAGCAGTTAATGGAGATTTATGAGATCTATAAGAAGAATCAGTACGGTGCTTATCTGTTAGATGTCATGAATGGAAAGTACATCGACAAATAAAATAATGATGAAAAGAAAATATCGTGTGATATTGCTGGCAGCGCTGGTGCTTGGATGGATGGGCGTGATTTTTATGTTCTCCAGTCAGGACGGCGCTGCGTCGTCTGAGACGAGCGGTCGGGTAGTAGAACGGGTGATTGCCGTAGTAAAACCTGATTTTAACAGCCTTGCAAAGAGCGAACAGATCAGATTTCGGGAGATGGTCACATTTTTTGTACGCAAGGGAGCGCATTTTACAGAATACATGATTCTGGGCGTGCTTCTTTTTTTATTTTATTATGAGTTGAGACCGAAGATTTTTCTGGTGCCGCAAAAGGAAAATATGCATATAATGAAGCTTCGCCTACGCCGCATCTGGTTTATTGCTTGGATCACAGGTACGCTTTATGCAGCAAGTGATGAGTTTCACCAGATGTTTACCGGAGAGCGTTCCCCGCAGGTAAGAGATGTGTGTATAGACAGCTCAGGAGCAGCAGTTGGATGTCTGCTTGCACTGATGGCCATGGTGCTTATAGTAAGAAAATTTGTAAGAAAAATGCAGAGGCAGACAGAAAAGTAATATATAAAAGTAAGACAAAATAAGGCATCAAAGCAAAAAAATGAAAGCGAAGATGCCAAAGACAAGACATCATATAGGACAGCAGGAGGAATAAAAAATGACAGAAGCATTGGAAAAGAATATCAGAAAAGTAGTGCCGTATGTTCCGGGAGAACAGCCACAAAATCCAGACGTGATAAAGCTAAACACAAATGAAAATCCATATTCACCTGCACCTGGCGTAGCGCGTGTGTTAAAAAGCATGGACGCAGATTTGTTGCGTCTTTATCCAGACCCGACAAATGGCTGTCTTGTAAAAGCACTGGCAGATTACTATGAGTTAGCAGAGGATCAGGTCTTTGTGGGAATTGGTTCTGATGATGTTTTAAGTATGAGCTTTCTGACATTTTTTAATTCTGGAAAACCAATTCTGTTTCCGAATGTGACGTATTCTTTCTATGATGTGTGGGCTGATCTGTACCGTATCCCGTATGTGACATGCGCGCTTGATGATCAGATGATGATCAAAAAGGAAGACTATTTCAAAGAAAATGGTGGTATTGTCATTCCAAATCCGAATGCACCGACTGGAGTGTATGAGCCGCTTGAGACATTTGAGGAAATTTTACAGAAGAACACAGATGTTGTTGTCATTGTCGATGAAGCCTATGTGGATTTTGCAGACGGCCCATCAGCACGCACTCTGATTGAAAAGTATCCAAATCTGCTAGTTGTTCAGACCTTCTCTAAGTCACGTTCCATGGCTGGAATGCGTATTGGATATGCGATGGGAAATAAAGAACTGATTAAAGCACTTAATGATGTAAAATATTCTTTTAATTCCTATACAATGAGCCGTGTGGCGCTTCTTTGCGGTGTTGAGGCTGTAAATGATAAAGCTTATTTTGAGGAACATGTAAAAAAGATTTGTGAAACTCGTGAAAAGACAAAGAAAGCATTGGCAGCGCTTGGTTTTTCTTTCCCTGACTCTCAGTCAAACTTTATCTTTGCAGCACACAAGAGCATGCCTGCAAAGGAGATTTTTGCAGCATTAAAGGCTAGAAATATTTTTGTTCGCTATTTTAACAAGCCAGGTATTGATAATTATCTGCGTATCACGATCGGTACTGATGAGCAGATGCAGGCACTTGAGGCAGCATTGAGAGAAATCTTGCTACAGGCATAAAGAATATACGAAATAAAATAAATTAGATAAAAAGTCAGAGACAAAATCGGTAAAATGATTTGTCTCTGTTTTTTTGCTTTTTTAAAATGGGTGCTTCCTATAGTATGCAGGTGTTACACCAGTTAATTTCTTGAATTGGCGATAGAAATGAACTTCATTGTTATAGCCGCAAAGTTCTGCAATCTGGGAGAGCGACAGATTGCTTGTAGACAGATTGAATCTTGCTCGTGTCACACGCATAAGAATCAGATCTTGCTGAAAGGAAACGCCAAACAGTTTTTTATAGATAAGTTGAAAATAAGATTCACTTATATTAAGCTGCTTGGCACATCGTGCAATTGAATGCTTTTGCTCAAGTGAATTAGAAATTTCAAGGTGAAGCTGTTTAAGCTGATTTTCAAGAGGTGTGATATTGGCATGGCTTTGGAATGTTGCATGAGCAGTAGAAAGACTGTTCAGCAAAAATGTAAACAGAGCACGCATATTTTCGTCCTTAAAATCAGGTTGACCAAAAGAAAGCTCTAATAAAATATGGTGGATACAGAAGGAAAAGATATTGGTATCTTCCACAGAGAATGGGTGGTTGCTGATCGCATTTAAGCGTTCAATGAGCTTGGGTTCATCAGTATCAAAGTGAAGCCAGTCATCTATATAATCCCCGTCTGGATTTCCGTAATAATTTGGTGTGTGTGGTGCTAAGATAATTATTTGCGGAGGCTCAACGGAAAAATGCTCTGAGCCGATATCAAAGCTTCCGTGTGAACGAACAACAAGCAGTATAAAATGAGGGAGTCCCTTAGGACGGCTCATTCGAAAAGTGCTTGGGTGAATGTTAATATATCCTCCTGTGATTGCCTTGATCATGAAACATATACCTCCTTCTGAATAGTTACATGATAGGATATGTTAGTTTTCTTACTAGTTTATGTTATTGCATCAAGTTTGTCAATGATGTATGCTAAAAGAAAATGAAAAAAGAATACTGTTTGAACATAACATACAAACAGATGACTGATATAAATACTTTACATGGGAAAACTATACAATAATCAAAAGGGGAGGATGAAAAACACAGGACATAGTTGATTGATGCAATGCATAAAAACAACAGTCTTGTGTTGAATATGTTTGAAAAATGAAAATGCTTGATAAACTCAAGAATTATGCTGAACATTATGAAAACGAAGTGCGCGACATTTCAAATCAGCTAAGAGATGAAATGATGCCAGAGCTTTCAAGAGAATTGTTTGACGAATATGAGATTACAGGAAATCGTCTGCGCTATGAGGAAGGCTACTTCAAGAGAAGAGAGTTTTTATCTACATTTGGCCTTGCAAGTGTGATCTGGCATAAGAAAGAAGATATTGAAAAGCTTGAGTATGTTATAAAAGGAATTTGCTCAGAGGAATGCTGGGCACTCTCTGCACACGTAAAGCGTCTGGAGAATCCAAACTGGCGTATGACTATTGATCTTACTGCAAGTGAGACAGGACATACGTTGGCACATCTATATACGCTGCTTAAAGATGAGCTGTCTGAGGAGACAAAGGAATGTATTCGCAAGGAAGTATTTCGCCGTATTCTGACACCGTTTATGAGTGCGAAGGCACCAGCATATGGGTGGGAGGATGCAACAAATAACTGGAATGCAGTTTGCTGCGGAAATATCGGAAGCACAGCGATATATCTGTTAGAGGATGGACCAGAGAAGGATGCTTTTTTAGAACGTATTCGCTATGCTATTGAAACTTATTATCTTGCTGGCTTTGGCGAGGATGGTGTCTGTGAAGAAGGTCTTGGCTACTGGGTATATGGCTTTATGAACATGGTAGTCTTTGCTATGGATCAGAGATTATATAATCCGACTTATGATATGATGGCATTAAAGAAGGTAGAGAAAATTGCTCATTTTCAGGAAATGTGTTATTTTTCACATGGCCGCACGATCAGCTTTTCAGATGGAAGCAGCAATGGAGAATATCCAATTGGATTGACATGCTGTCTGGCAAATCTTTACAAGGATATTAGGTTCCCGGATCCAATCTACGCAAGAGGCTTTTCAGGAGATCGTTGCTGGAACTGGAATGAGCTGTATACAGGATGGTATTGGACTAAGAATTATCTGGAAGATGTTGAAAAGAAGATAGTAGAGGAGCCAAAGCCACTTTTAGAAGAAGGTACTGATTTTTTAAAGGATGCGCAGTGGTGTATTCTTAGAGGTAAAGATAATACAGCATTGGTTGCTAAGGGTGGAAATAATGATGAACCTCATAACCATAATGATGTAGGAAGTTTCTTATATCTGGCAGATGGCGAGGCACTTTTAGAGGATTTAGGTTCAGGTGAATACACAAAGAAGTATTTCTCAGATGAACGCTATGAAATTTTCTGTACACGCGGAAAAGGCCATAACATGCCAATTATCGGCGGTGTAGACCAGAAGGCTGGATCAAAGTATCGCGCAGATGCATTTGAGCGAAAGGATGAGAATACTATTTTAATTTCCTTTGCGAAGGCATATGACGTATCTGGTGTGGATACTGTTTTGCGAGAAATATCATTTGAAAAAGAAACAGGTTCATTTACTGTAAGAGATCATGTTGTATGTGATGCAGATGTTCCAGTTTTTGAAAATCTGGTAACACGCTATCCAGTAACAGTACACACAGGTCAGGATCACAAAAATAAAGTGGTAATTCATGGGGAAAGACACAAACTTGTTATTGCGTTTGGCGAGGCAGCCGGAGCTGTTTTAGTTACAAAAGAGCCGCATGTCAACCATGAAGCACAAGATGAGCTGGTTAATCGCATCAGCTGGGAAGTTTTGCATAATGAACAAAATGCAGACTGCAAAATGTATTTTTATCTGGAACAGCCAGATAAGTAATTGCCTGGGTGGTAAAAATTTTTACGCTAGAAAGCAATAGCGATATAATCTGGAATAAAGAAAGGTTTGCTGTTGTTTTTAATAAAAAATAGAGATTAAAAAGGAGAAACGTTATGGATAACAAGGCATGGGCACAGGGAGTTGCCAAGAAGATTAAGGAAAAAGAAATTGAAGTAATCAAGAGAAGTGTAAACAAGGTTCCTTATATCGCAAAGAATGGTGTATTTGATGATCTTTCTGAGACAAGACTCGGATGGTGGACCAATGGTTTCTGGGGCGGTATGATGTGGCAGTTGTATCAGGCAACAAAAGAGCCGATTTATAAAGAGGTTGCAGAAAATCTTGAGAAGAAGATGGATTCTGTATTACTTGATTCTAGCGTAATGGATCATGATAGTGGTTTCCGTTGGCTGCCGACTGCAGTAGCAAACTATCGTCTGTTTGGCTCTAAGGAGTCCAGAAACAGAGGTATGATCGCAGCTTCCAACCTGGCAGGACGCTACAATGCAAAGGGTGAGTATATCGTTGCATGGAACTCCAGACCAGATCATCAGGTAGATGGATGGGCAATCATTGACTGTATGATGAACCTGCCGCTTCTGTACTGGGCATATGAGGAGAGTGGAAATCCGAGCTTCTTACATATCGCTATGAATCATGCTGATACCGCTGCAAAGGTATTTATCCGTCCTGACGGTTCTTCCCGCCATATCGTTGAGTTTGATCCTGTAACAGGCGATTGTAATGGTTCTTACGGCGGACAGGGTATGTCCTATGGTTCTTCTTGGACAAGAGGACAGGGCTGGGCACTGTACGGCTTTACCTTAAGCTATATGCATACAAAGAAGGAGCGTTACTTAGAGACAGCAGAGCGCGTTGCTGATTACTTCATCTCCTGTATTCCGGAGAGCGGCCTGATTCCGGTAGACTTCTATCAGGATCCGTCTTGTGATTGGAGAGATGATACTGCAGGAGCAATTGCAGCATGTGGTCTTATCGAGCTGAGCAAGGTAACAAAGAACTGGAAGAAGCAGAAGTACATGGACGCAGCAATCAGACTTTTGAAGGCAATTGATGAGAAGGGCTGTAACTACGATCCAAACGTAGACGAGCTTCTTGAGAAATGTACAGCAGCTTACAACGAGCCAGATCATAACTTCCCAATGATCTACGCAGATTACTACTTTATCGAGGCAATCTGGAAGCTGACTGGAGACGAGCTGTTCATTTGGTAATTTTCTATAACTGAATAATTGTTATTATTTAAATCAAGCGGTCCAGGGTGAAAACCCTGGGCCGTTTTTTTACAGTTCACGGATCAGTCAATGCTTATAGCAAAGCCCTGAGGTGAATGGCTTTCACGAGCCGGACACTTGGAGCAGGTCTTTCAAAGTAATGTTTGATAATAAAGAATGTAAAAGGAACCTGCGGAGTTTGGTCCGGCGACGAAACCATTGCACCGAAGGACTTTCGTAACATGGTAGCATAACGCGCGAACTGCCTACAGTGCCTCAAGCGGCTTATTGACTTTAAAGAACGTGAATGATATAATCGTAACGAAAAAAGCTAGAATCTACAGGTGGTCTAGAAAGGATATAATACCTATGCAGGGACGTACACACAATTGTGGTCAGTTAAGACTGGCAAATGTCGGCGAGGAAGTAAAGCTTGTCGGCTGGTATGAAAATCTCCGTAAGGTCAGCAAGAATCTTGGATTTTTGATTTTGAGAGACTTTTACGGAACAACACAGATTGTAGTAGAGACAGAGGAAATCATGGAGCAGCTGTCTTCTATCAACTATGAGTCTACAATCGAAATTATTGGAACTGTAAGAGAGCGCAGTTCTAAGAACGCAAATCTTCCAACAGGAGAGATCGAGGTAGTTCCAAGTAAGCTTACAGTTCTTGGAAAGTGCCGTTACAACGAGCTTCCGTTCCAGATTAACCATTCAAAGGAAGCAGATGAGAATGTTCGTCTGAAATATCGTTATCTGGATCTGAGAAATCCGCAGGTTAAGTCGAAGATTGTTTTGAGAAGCAAGGTTGTTGCAGATCTTCGTGCTTCTATGATTGGTCATGATTTTATGGAAATCACAACACCAATCTTGACATGTTCTTCTCCAGAGGGTGCAAGAGATTATCTTGTTCCAGCAAGAAATCATCCGGGCAAGTTTTATGCTCTTCCACAGGCTCCGCAGCAGTTCAAGCAGCTTCTTATGACCTCTGGAATTGACCGTTATTTCCAGATCGCTCCGTGCTTCCGTGATGAGGATGCAAGAGCAGACCGTTCTCCGGGTGAGTTTTATCAGCTTGATATGGAGATGGCATTTGCTGATCAGGAAGACGTATTTGAGATCCTTGAGGATGTCCTTCCGCCAATCTTTGCAAAGTATGGTATTTACCATGAGGCATCAAAGCCGCCGTTTAAGAGAATCCCATATCTTGAGGCAATGGACAAGTATGGTTCTGATAAGCCGGATCTTCGTATCAGTCTGATCGTTCAGGATGCTACAGAAGTGCTTGCAGAATGTGGCTTCGGTCCATTTGCAGGAAATAAGGTAAAGGCAGTCGTTGCTGAAAACTTCAAGGGTACCAGAAAGCAGATCGATAAGATGTGTGCTGATGTTGAGGTAGTAAGCGGTCAGAAGGCATATTGGTTCCGTTTAGATGACAAGGGCGAGCTGACTGGAGGAATCTCCAAGTTTGTTGTTGATCACAAGGATGCAGTGGTGAGCGCACTTGGCTTAAAGGCAGGTGATTTCGTTGCACTGTCTGCAGGTGACTTAAAGACTGCTCAGAAGACAGCAGGTGTCATCCGTAAGACAATCGGTGCTTCTTTCGAAGGCTATATGAAGAAGGATTGCTATGAGTTCTGCTGGGTTGTTGACTTCCCGATGTATGAGATCGGTGAGGAGTCTGGCGAATTAGAGTTCTGCCATAATCCATTCTCTATGCCGCAGGGTGGTTTACAGGCACTTGAGACTATGAATCCGCTTGATATTCTTGCTTACCAGTATGATTTAGTCTGCAACGGCGTAGAGCTTTCATCAGGCGCTGTTCGTAACCACGATCCAGAGATCATGGTTAAGGCATTCCAGTTAGTTGGTCTCGGCGAGGAAGATGTAAAGGCAAAATTCCCGGCTATGTATAACGCATTCTGCTATGGTGCTCCGCCGCATGCAGGAATTGCACCAGGTGTTGACCGTATGATCATGCTGATTGCAGGTGAGGACAGCATCCGTGAAATCATTCCATTCCCAATGAACAAGAATGCACAGGATGTTATGATGGGCGCACCAGCTACAGTAAGCGAGAAGCAGCTGGCAGATGTTCATATTAAAATTGTAGAGGACAAGAAAGACGAGTAAGTTGTTTTCTTGTATATATATTAAGAAGCAGGAGAAAATCGAGACGATTTTCTCCTGCTTCTTTTGACCACCGGGACAGGTACACTGGCTCTTTTACTGTCCCGGTGGCTCAATCAAGCTTCTTTTTGTGCTGCTAAATAGGAATAAATACCACCTACAATTGCAGCACTGACTAACAATACCAGAGAAATAACAGTTAGTAAAGTTCCTTCTAATAAGAAACATAATATCAGAATAATGATACCTGACAACATAAATAAAATACCGCAGAACCGCTGGCTTTTTTTCCAAACGACAACGTTTTTCATGCTCCATGGGGTGCGAAGGCCGATAATGGAATTTCGTTTTAGTTTCGGCATGATATTTCCTAGAATGATGAGGGCAATTCCGAGAACGCCAAATGAAATCTTTGTGAGGGAGAAGGGCACATCATTCAGATTTTCTACCTGATGAAAATCGGCATAGAGAAAATAGAAGGTCAAAATATCAAATACCATGATACTTAAAATTCCGGCTACAAAAGTGATCGTGCTGTTATTTTTTTCGCTACCGCTTCCTTTCTTTTCTTGTTCGGCGGCACCTCGGGCTGCAATATACATAAAAAATCCGAAGAATAGTGTAATAATAGGAAAAATAAAAGTCTCAGATTTATTTCCCCAACGTGTAACCTGATTGTTCATTCCATAATGGGCAGGTATCTTATCTGGCAGGAATGGATAAGCCACTACAACCGCAATCAGTGGAAGAAGCATTAAAATAATATACAGCGCTGTGAGTAATTTCTTATTTTTCATTGTTTTTCTCTCCTCTCAATTGAGTAATCCACAAGATCGTTTCGTCCAAAATCGAAAGATCAAGTTCATAATAAATAAAGTTCTTTTCGCGAGTCTCGTAGATCAAGTCTGCTTTTTTTAATTTCGCCAGATGATAGGAGAGTGCCTGTGGCGTCATGCCAAGAGCAATTGCCAGATCACCTGAGCTGATTTTTCCTTCCTTTAACTTTAGCAAAATATTGCGCCGATTTTTATCTGCAAGAGCATCTAGCACTTCTGCAACGGCCAATCTCATCACCTCAAATCTATTTAAAAATTATTTTAAATAGATTCTATACCACAAACCAGCAAAAGTCAAGTATAATAGGGGTGCATCACAAAGTAAGGAGGAACTAACCATGGTTAAAATTGATTTGATTACAGGCTTTCTTGGTTCAGGAAAGACTACTTTCATAAAGAAGTATGCAAAATATTTGATTGACAGCGGTAAAAACATTGGAATTTTGGAAAATGATTATGGTGCTGTCAATGTAGATATGATGCTTTTACAGGATCTGATGGGGGATCAATGTGAACTTGAAATGGTTTCTGGCGGCTGCGATAAGGATTGTCACCGCAGACGTTTTAAGACAAAGTTGATTGCTATGGGTATGTGCGGCTATGACCGTGTGATTGTGGAGCCGTCAGGTATATTTGATGTGGATGAGTTTTTTGATGCACTGAGAGAAGATCCGCTTGATAAATGGTATGAGATAGGAAATGTTATCGCGATTGCCGATGCAGGACTGCCAGAGCAGATGTCAAAGGACGCCGAGTATCTTCTAGGATCAGAAGCAGCAGATGCAGGTCTTGTTTTTGTAAGCAAGCTTGATGAATCATCAAAAGAGCAGTCAGATACTATTTTGCCGCATATAAATCGCGCAATGGAATCTATTTCTTGTACAAGAAAATTGTCAGAAGAAGATGTTATGAAAAAGAAATGGGATGAGCTTACAAACGATGACTGGAATCGTATTTTAACATGTGGCTACCACACCGAGAGCTGGCAAAAGCGTGATGTCGAAGATGATAAATCATTTTCCTCACTTTCATTTATGAATCTGCCATTAACAAAGGAACAGATTTTAAATGCAGCAACTCAAATTTTGGGAGATCCATCCTGTGGTCATGTGCATCGTATCAAAGGATTTCTTGAGACACCAGATGGCTGGTTTGAATTAAATGCAACTGCTGCACAGCGCCAGCTAAATCCAATCGCAAATGGTCAGCAGATCATTATCGTGATAGGAGAGGGTCTTAATAAAGAAAAAATTGAAGCATATTTGCAAGCATGAAATTATGAACTTGTAAAGTAAAATTTACTCAAAATACAGCGAAAACTATAGGATACCACTAGATTTTTTGCAAAAGATATATTATAATTTATAGATGAGAAAGTTAAAAAACGTGCATATGGCACGAAAACTGTAGGTAAAAGCTGCGCTGGCAGCAGATTGAGGTAAGAATGGAGATTAAAATTGAGAATCTGACGAAGGCATATGGAGACTTCAAAGCTGTTGACAACATGAACCTGAACATTGCAGATGGTGAGTTGGTTGGTCTGCTCGGACCGTCTGGCTGTGGAAAATCCACCACACTGTTCATGCTTGCTGGTTTGAATGATCCGACTTCTGGACACATCTATTTTGGAGGAAAAGATGTAACAAAGGTTGCACCGGAGGATCGTGAGATCGGCCTTGTATTCCAGAACTATGCACTGTATCCGCATATGACTGTTGCGGACAACATCATGTTCCCGTTAATTAACCGTAAGGTTCCCAAAGCAGAGGCAAGAGAGCGTGCCCAGGAGATGGCAAAGCTTGTACAGCTTGATCATCTGATGGACAGAAAGCCTAAGGCTCTTTCAGGTGGTCAGCAGCAGCGTGTTGCAATTGCAAGAGCACTTGTAAAGAAGCCAGAGGTACTACTTTTAGATGAGCCACTCTCAAATCTTGATGCAAAACTTCGTGTTGAGACACGTGAAGAGATTCGCCGTATCCAGCAGGAGGTTGGTATCACCACAATTTTTGTAACTCACGATCAGGAAGAGGCGATGAGTATATCTGACCGCATTGCAGTTATGGAAAAGGGAGTTGTACAGCAGTTTGAGGTACCGCAGAAGATGTACTTAAATCCGGGTAATTTGTTTGTTGCACAGTTTCTTGGTACTCCACAGATCAATATCTTTGATGTAACTGTTAAGGGCGGAAAGATTATGTGCGGTGATGTCGTTCTTCGTGAGGGCTGCAAGGCAGCTGATGGCAACTACAAGGCTGGTGTTCGTCCAGAGGCCTTTAATGTATCAGAAAACGGTATTTTAGTTAAGGCAACTCATGTGCGCATGACAGGAAGAGAGTTACAGCTTCGCGTAGCACTTGCAAAAGAAGAACTTCGTGTGCTAGTTCATTCCGATATGCAGGTTAGTGTCGGCACTGAATTTTGTGTAACTATTCGTGACAACCAGATCCTTTTGTTTGACCAGACAGGAAAGACAGTAGGAAAATATTAATAAGGAGAACCCTATGGAAAAGAAAAGCATGAAGGGCTATCTTTATTTGATGCCCGCATTAATTGTCATTCTTTTATTTACGATTTATCCGTTGATTCGTGCTTTTATTATGAGTTTCATGGAAGATTATAACATGATAAACGGTACGTATGCATCAGTGGGCTTTAGCAATTATGTAAGTATTTTCAAGGATAAATACTTCATTAAGGCATTAACTAATACTGGAATTTATGTTGCGTTTGTAGTTCCGTGTTCTATTGCATTATCTCTTTTGATCGCTGTTTTATTAAATAGTAAGATCAAGTTTCAGGGATTTTTCCAGACACTTTACTTTTTGCCATATGTTACAAGTGTTATTGCAATTGGTATTGTTTGGAGATGGATATTTAACGAGCATTATGGTCTGTTAAATCAGATCCTTTCATGGTTTGGCATCAAAGCAATTCCGTGGCTGAACAAGAAGCAGTATGCGCTTCCGGCACTTATTATTTTTAGTATCTGGAAGAGCATGGCATTTGATATTTTAATCTTTTTAGCAGGACTTCAGACCATTTCACCTGATTTGTATAATGCCGCAAAGGTTGACTCAACACCGAAGTGGAGAGTCTTTACAAAGATCACACTTCCTGGTATTATGCCTATGGTATCATACGCGCTTGTCATGGGTATGATAAATGCATTTAAGGTTTATAATGAAGTGTATTCTTTGTTTGCATCAAAGGCAGGTCCGGCAAACAGTGCGATTACCGTTGTTTACTATTTGTACGATAAGTTTTACAATCAGTATGAATACGGTGAAGCATCTGCATCAGCAGTTGTTTTATTTGGAATTATCCTAGTCCTTACCTTCGTTCAGAGGAAGCTGACAGGAAGAAAGGATGGATAAGAGAAAAGATGAATAAAAGAAAAATTGTAAATGTTGTTGCAGAGGTGTTAAAATATGCCATATTGATTGCAGGTGCAATCTTTACGCTTCTTCCGTTTTTGTGGATGATTTTGTCATCACTAAAGACATCAGCGGAGATCACGGCCATTCCGCCTTCCCTCTTCCCGAAGGTACCTCAGTTTTCAAACTTTGCTGAGGCTTGGAAGTCTGCTCCATTTCCACGCTATATTTTTAACACTTTGGTCGTTACTATCATTTCTACAGCAGGAGTGCTTGTGACTACTGTACTTGCTGCTTATGCATTTGCACGTTTGAATTTTCCTGGAAAGAAGATTATGCTTTCGTTAATGTTAGCTACACTTATGATTCCTGGAGAAATGTTAATTATTACAAACTTCATTACCATCACGAAGTTAAAATGGATCAATACTTATCAGGCAATGATCGTTCCGTATTTAGCGAGTGTATTCTATATTTACCTGCTGACACAGTTCTTTTCACAGGTACCAGATGCACTTTATCTGGCGGCAAAGGTTGATAAGTGTAATGATTTTAAGTATTTGATAAAGATCATGATTCCGATTAATAAGAGTCCGATTACCACGGTATGTATCTTAAATGCAATCGGATGCTGGAACTCTTTTATGTGGCCGTTACTTGTTACAAACAGCAAGGAGATGCGTGTTCTTTCCTATGGACTGATGCAGTTTCAGACAGAGAACGGTTCGTCATATGAGCTTATAATGGCAGCATCTTGTATTTTAGTACTTCCAATTGTTGTCGTTTACCTGATTCTTCGAAAGTACGTCATCGAGGGTGTTACACAGAGTGGTATCAAGGGATAACTTGTTGTGATTATTATGTTAGAAACCGGAAATCCGGATTCTATAGAGAGTACAAATGTACTATTTAGTCCCCATGCCCAAAGAGGGCAAAAGAAAGGAGAAATTCATGAAGTTAAGAAAAGTAAGTGCAGTTTTAATGTCAATGTCTATGGTTGGTGCAATGGCTGTTCCGACATTTGCAGACGAGGCAAAGACCATTGAGCCATGTGAGATCACATTCTGGCATGCAATGAACGGTAAGCAGGAAGAATCTCTGACAGCTCTTACTGATAAGTTCAATGAGGAGAATGAGTATGGCATCACTGTTACACTTGTAAATCAGGGTAACTACAGTGACTTAAGCACAAAGCTGACAGCAAACGCAGCTGCAGATACTTTGCCGGATCTGTCACAGGGCTATAACAACTGGGTAACTGCTTATACTGATAAGATCGTTCCGCTGGATGATTTCGTTACCGATGAGGATTTTGATTATGATGATCTGATCGACAGCTACAAGGATGAGTGCGAAGTATATGGCTTTGTTGCATGTGTACCATTCAACAAGAGTACTTACGTTTACTTCTACAATAAGACTCTGTTTGATGAGGTTGGCATTGATGTACCGACCACATGGGATGAGCTGACTGAGGCAGGAAAGAAGTTAAAGGAAGCAAAGGATATTGAAATTCTTGGTGTAGATGATCTTTCAGGCTTCTTAGAGGCATCTCTGCATCAGAATGACTGTGAGTACGTAAGTGAGGACGGCGCTCTGTTTGATAATGAGGCAGGTCTTGAGACAGTTTCTTATATCATGAACCTTTACAACAGCGGCTATGCACGTCTTGTAGGTGAGGACAGCTACTTCTCCAATGTTATCTCCAACCAGATGATCGGCGGTTACATCGGTTCTTGTACTGGTGTTTCTTACATCACTGCAGATGGATGGGAGCTTGGCGTAGCACCTGTTCCGGGCAACAAGGAAAAGGCCGTTAATCAGGCAGGTACTAACATTTATATGTTCAGCACCGATGAAAACAAGCAGAATGCTGCATGGGAATACATGAAGTATCTGACAAGCGTTGATTCCACTATCCAGTGGTCTGAAGAGACAGGATATCTGCCAGTAAGAAAGTCTGCATATGAGACAGATGAATTTAAGAAGTTCATGGACGAGGATAAGACCAACAACTATAAGTCTGCATACGAGCAGTCTCCATACTTCTTTGCTCAGCCAGTATTTGATGGCAGCTATGATGTAATGAATACTGTAAGCACTGTTTTAGAGGATTCTATTCTGGACGAGCTTGAACCAGAAGAAGTTCTTGAGAATCTTGTAACTGAGCTCAACGATAAGTTAGGCGTTGACGGTGTTGCTGCAGAAGAGGAGTCTTCTTCCGTAGCTGAATAAGTTAAAAGTAGGGACATACAGGGGCTGTCAGTTAATGGCAGCTCCTTTTTCATCTTTTAAGGAAAGGAAAATTTATGACAACATTAACATTTTATAATGGATTAAGAGAAATCGGCGGCACGTTTGTTGTAGTTGAAACAGATGAGGCAAGATGCATGTTTGATTTCGGATTTGCAGTAATGGATCGCATGGATGATAAGATTGCAGTGCGCTATAATGAGTGCGCGGCAGATTATGCACGTCTTGGAGCGTTAGCTTCACAGGATGGCATTTATGATGAAGAGACGGCAAAAACATTAGGCCTTGTCAGCTTTGAAAACGACAAGAAGAAAAACTTTTTTGTGATTTCTCATATGCATATCGACCATATGGGAGGTCTTGGCATGCTTGATCAGAATCTTCCAGTTTATATGAGTGAGGATTCTTTAAAGCTGTATCGCAGACTTGAGGCTTGCGGTGATATTCAGGTAAAGGGCCATAAAAACTGCATTGGCATCCCATATGGTGAAAGCTTTACCGTAGGTGATATTACAGTTGAAGTAGAGGCGATAGATCATGATGTGATTGGTGCATGCGGATATCGAATTACGACACCGGGGGGAACGATTTGCTATACAGGAGATTATCGTTTCCATGGCTTCCATCCAGAGATTACAAAAGCGTTTGGACAGAAAATGAAGGGTGTGGATGTGCTTATTACCGAGGGTGTTACAGTAAGCTTTGATGATGTGGATATACTTTCTCTTACTAAGCCAGAAGAGCCAGAAAGAAGCGAGGAATGGTTACAAGATACGATATGTAAGGAGTCCACAGAGCAGAAGGGACTTATTATTGTTAACCCATATAATAGAAATGTAGAGCGTCTTCATCATTTGATCATGACAGCACAAAAGACTGGAAGAAAGCTTGTCATGGACGGTGTTCAGGCAGATTATGTGCAGACATTCTATCCAGAGGATGAGATTTTGATGTATGAAAATAGCGTTGGTGCTGATGCTAAGAAGGCAGAGGAGCGTGGCTGGAGTATTATCACAAGAGAGGAACTTCTTTCTAATCCGTCAAAATATATTTTACAGCAGGACTACGTAAACTTTTATGAGCTGATGGATTTAAGTTCTGTAATTACACTTTATATTCATATGGATGGTGCGCCGCTTGGCGATTATGATCCTTCTTTTGGAAAGATGCACCGTATTTTAGATCATATGAACATTCCATACATGAATATTGGAATCGGAGGTCACTCCAGACCATACTATTTAAGAACTATGCTGGATACCATTGCACCGCATATTCTCGTTCCGCTTCACAGCTTCCGTCCGGAGCAGGTAAACACCGCACATGCAGATAAGCGTATCCTGCCAGAGTATGGTGAGTGCTTTGTTTTTGAAAATGGCGAGATGATCTTAAAGAAGAATTAAAATAGGAGCGACATCAAATGAGAATTTTAATTGTAAATGATGATGGAATAAAAGCTCCTGGTATACGAAAGTTGGCTGAACTTTCTATGCAGCTTGGCGAGGTGTGGGTTGTGGCACCAAAGAGCCAGTGCAGCGCGATGTCACAGAGAATTACCTTATTTGAAGATATTGAAGTGACACCTGAATGCTATGATGTAGATGGCGTGCGTGCCTATAGTGTGGGCGGAACTCCGGCAGATTGTGTAAAGGTAGCGCTTGAGTTTTTGATGCCAGAAAAGCCAGACGTTGTATTTTCAGGAATTAACAGTGGTTATAACACTGGAATTGACATTCTTTACTCAGGAACTGTTGGTGCAGCAATGGAGGCGCTTGCAAATGGCATCCGTTCATTTGCTTTTTCTAACAAAAATGATACAAGCTGGGAGACTGTAGACGCATATTTTATTTCGATTGTAAAAGAGCTTCTTGATGAAAATCTTTCAATGGATCGCATTTGGAATGTGAACTTTCCAGGCTGTAAACTTTCAGAGTGTAAGGGAATCTTGCGTGATCGTATCCCTGCAAAGCACCAGTTTTATCAGGACGACTATGTGCGTACAAATCATGCAGACGGCAGTTTCTCACTTCGCTCAAAGGGTGTAATGACAGAAAAGGCAGAGGAGGGGACTGATATCAGTGCGCTTCTCAATAATTTCATATCCATAGGTTCTGTGCGCTGCGCGGCACTTGGATATCAAAAGGACTAGGTTAAATAATGGAAAAAAGAAAAGTAAAAATCTATTATACGTCAGATGTACACGGATATTTCTATCCGACATCATATGGTGACCGAGAGGTAAAACCGATGGGTCTGTTTGCGTGTGCGTCTGAATACAAAAAGGATGACGATACACTTGTGATTGATGGAGGCGATATGCTTCAGGGCTCTGCATATGCCTACTACAGCAGAAATATTCTTGGAAGCTGCGAATATATTGCACAGATGGCAAATGACTGTGGATATGATTTCTATACGCTTGGAAATCATGATTTTAACTATGGTCAGGAATATCAGGCTATTTACCGCAATAACCATAAAGGTACTTGTGTATGTGAGAATGTGCTTGACAGCGAGGGAAATATTCTTTATCCGCATATGATTCACATGATGAAAAACGGTGTGAAGGTCGGACTAGTCGGTATCGTAACTGATTATATCAATGTGTGGGAGAAAAAAGAAAATCTCGTTGGCATTCAGGTGGTTGATCCGTTTGAGGCTGCAAAAAAAGCATTAGAAGATTTACAGGGCAAGGTTGATCTGACGATATGTATTTATCATGGCGGCTTTGAGAGTGATTTAGAGACTGGAAAACGTTTGTCAGGAACGACTGAGAATATCGGTTACAAAATCTGTACTGAACTTGGCTTTGATGTACTATTAACAGGTCATCAGCACATGCCGGTGGCAGGAAGAATGGTTAATGGCACTTACACACTTCAGCCGCTTGCAAATGGCAGAGAGTATGCCTATTTAGAAATTGATCTTGAGAAGGAAGCATTTTCTTCTGGAAACGCAACTTATCCGGCAACAATTACATCCATCAATTCAAAGAAGGTTCAGCCAAACCCTGATAATGCAAAGGAATTGTGTGAGAAGTACAGTTTTGTGGAGGCTAAGGTACAGGAGTGGCTTGATGAGCCGCTTGGTCATCTAAGCAGACCGCTTTACCCAGAGGACAAGGTGAAAATGGCATTAGAAGGAAGTGGTATTGCCGATTTGATTAATCGCATACAGCTTGATGTATCTGGGGCACAGCTGTCCATAGTAGGACTTGCAAATGATATTGTGGGCTTTAATGCTTGTGTAACAACAAGAGATATAATTGCCACATATCCATTCCCCAATACTCTTGTAGTATGCCGTATCACAGGAGAGAAGTTAAGAGCAGCTATGGAACGTGCCGCAGAATATTTCGAGATCGACGAAAATGGCAAAGTAGTAGTAGCAAAGAGCTTCCTTTCTCCGAAGGTCGAGCATTATAATTATGATTACTTTGCAGGTGTTACGTGGGAGATCCACCCAGAGGCACCGATGGGAAGTCGCATTCAGAATCTGTGTTACCAGGGAAAGCCAGTGCAGCCTGATGATGAGTTTACACTGTGCATGAATAATTACCGTTACAGTGGTGCAGGCGGCTATCCGATGTATCCAACATGCCCATTGGTAAAGGAAATTAATACAGAGATGGTAGAGATTATAATGGATTATTTCCGTACACATGGCACAGTTGCCATTGATTCTGAGAAAAATTGAAAATAGGTGTATAATAAATGTCAATTGGGAAAGAATACAGATGAAGCTAATTGTATAAAATGTTGACGAAATCTGAAATCTTTCCCAATTGTTTTGTAAAACTTAATGAATATGTAAAGAAAACGTAAGATTTTGTCAAATTTGCTTGACTTTTATCGCGTGTTGTATTATACTAAGCACATGTTGATGAGAACAACATACAAAATAAAAACGCGCTTCTAGCTCAGTTGGTAGAGCACCTGACTCTTAATCAGGGTGTCCAGGGTTCGAACCCCTGGAGGCGCATCAAGTACCGGTTTTGGAGACATATGAGCTCTGGGGTCGGTGCTTTTTTGTTTTGCGAATTTAGAGTGGGGCGAGTGAACAGCACGAGGAGAGCGAAAAAAATAAATTGACATAAAAACTCCGTGCGCTATAATAGTTAAGAAGAGTTTTGCATTATAAAAATAGTGCAATTAGACTATATTCGTGTGGGGGAAGGAATGAAAACTCGAAAAACAGAACAAAATGCGCGCGAAAATTATAAAAAAGCATATTTTTTGATGATTGTCGTGTCTACAATCCTTTTTTGTACAGCAATCGGATGCCAAAAGAAGGTTGATACAAGCTTAAAAGCACAGTCTTCTATAGTTGAGTATACATGTATTTCAGATTCTGAAAGTGATAAAAGCTTTTATGTAATTTTAAAGAATTACCATGGAGTCTACTGGGAGACGGTGATAGAAGGCGTATCAAAAGCGGCAAATGAAATAGATGCATCTGTATATCTTGGCGGAATCGACAATGAGACTGATATTGAAGGTCAGATTAAATTGATTGATGAAGCAATAGAAAGCGGTGCGAGTGGAATTTTGCTTGCACCGGCAACCTCGGATGAGCTTGTGGAAAGCTGTAAAAAAGCAAGGGAGAGTGGGATATATGTGGCATTGATTGATTCTTCCATTAATCAATGCGAATTTGATGCCTGCTATATGACAGATAATGTAAATGCAGGACAGATGGCGGCAAAGGAAATGCTTAGATTATTAAATGAAGCAGGCAATTTACCGTCAGAGGAGCTTGAAGTAGGCATTATGCTGTCATCTGATACGTCACAGGCGATGATAAATCGCGTATCAGGTTTTTTAGAATACTGGTCTTTGCATTCACCGGAAAAATGGGATATTGCACAGGACATTTACTTAAATGGCGGTAATGTAGAAAAAGCGCAGTCTGATGCGAAGAAGCTTATTGATCAGCATGAAAACCTGAAAGGTATTTTTGGGTGTAACAATACATCAACCATAGGCATAGCAAGTGAGCTTTTAGAAGAAAATAGAAAAGATATTGTTTTAGTTGGTTTTGACATGGCAGATATTACGGTTCAGATCATTCAAAATCCGGATTATTTTGCAGGAACACTTATGCAGAGACAGGATCAAATGGGGTATCTTGGTCTTAATGCTTTATATGATTTTGTAAGTGGAAGTAGGTATGAACAAAAGTATTTTGATACTGGAGTGGTACTGATTGATGCGGATTATCTTAGTGGGAGGGAATGACCGTGAAGGATCGAAGAAAGAGCAAAAAAAAGAGAAGAGGAATGCTCGTATTATATCTAGTAGTGTGTACTGCTGTAATTGTAATAGCCTATTTTCATCTAACGAAGATTGCCAAGGATTATAATACAGAGCATTTGGAGTTAATCAGTGGATTATATGCTGAAAAGATGAATGAAACTATAGATTATCTTCAAAGCTATGCAAAGGAAAATGTCAAAACAGTACGAAATATAGAGGAGAAAAAGCCAGAGAAGATACTAGCGCGTTTGGAGCGCGATCTTGATCAGACTGTTTTTTGTGATATAGGTTTTTTTATGAAAGACGGTGAGATCTATGGCGGTGCCTGTGCGGTGGCTGATCTTAAAAAGAATGGATTGGACAAACAGGTAAAAAAAGCAGAAGAATCATTTGTTTCTGAACCATATCAGTCAAGCAAGAATGGTGGTATGGTTATGACGGTTGTTGCTATGGCGCCAGATGATGACAGAATAGATGCACTTTATGTATCTGTTATGATAGAAAATTTAAAAAAGCTTGGGACTTATGAGCTTTTACAGGGCAAAGTCAGCGTTCATCTGCTAAAGGCAGATTCGGAAAATTATATTACATGTATTAGCGGTAAAGAATCAACATCAGGTATATGGAATAATCTGCTTCTTCAGCAAAAATATTTTCGCTATTACAATGGATATTCTTACAATGATTGGATGCTTGATATGCGCATGGGGGTAAAAGAAGGCAGATTTACAGCAAATGTCAGAGGCGAGGACGCAACTATTTCATATCGAAGTATTTCGAGTATGCCGGGATGGTATATTATAGTACAGCTGGCAAATAAAAAAATTTCTAATATTACACAGTATTTTTCTGCTTGGGGTGTTGTGTATGGAAGCATTCTCATGCTATTTACGATATTGTATATGCTGACAATTCTTCTTATGGAAAAGAAGGATAAGGAAATTTATAAAGGGTTGTCTGATACTGATGCACTCACAGGGCTTTTTAACCGCAGAGCATTTCAGGCAGCTGTGTATGAAACTCTTTTAAAGAGGATAGCGGGCGTTTTTATTTTTATTGATGTGGATAACTTTAAGGATTATAATGATAAATATGGTCACGCTAATGGAGATTTGTGCCTGAAGCATTTTGCAGCTACTATGAAAAAATGTTTCCCTAAGGATAGTATTCTTGGCCGCTATGGAGGAGATGAGTTTGTTGTTTATATAAAGAATGCTGTGTCAGATGATGCTCATAGATATATGGACGAATTTCAAAGAGAAATTTCTCATTTGATGATGTCGGGAGGTGAGCATGTCACGGTGTCTGCCAGTGCAGGAGGAGTAGTATTTATTGGCGAAGGTGAGGATTTTGTTTCGTTGTGCAGAAGTGCGGACAACATGCTCTACGATGTGAAACGAAATGGAAAAGGCACTTTTAAAATTAAAGGTGCGAAAAAGGCGTGTTAAAACAAAAAAACTGTGAATTAAATTCACTTGACAGATTTATTAAAGCATTCTATACTTAAAATAAATTAAAAGATGTGACGATACAGATTCGGGTTTATTTGTGTTGTTACAACTACAATTATATATAAGGATAGAGTGGAGGTATATTTATGGCACGAAAAGCAGTACGTCTGTCCGATATAGCAGAAAAGCTTGGTGTCAGCACAGTAACAGTTTCCAATGCACTTGCCAATCAGCGTGGTGTCAGCGAAGAGCTTCGCGAAAAAATTAAGGAGATGGCATCTGAGATGGGCTATCATGCACCAGGAACGCAGATAATGGCAAAAACGGCAGTAAATATTGGCGTGCTTGTGCAGGAACGTTATCTGGGAAATGGATCATCGTTTTATTGGAGACTTTATCAGGAACTTGCCATTGCCTGTGCAGCACACAATTGCCTTTTGGCATTCTGCGTGTTGAAGCCAGATGAAGAAAAAAATACAGTGCTGCCGGTTATGGTCAGTGATCATAGAATTGATGGACTTATAGTAATGGGAGAGATCAGCAGAGCATACTTAAGAATGCTTGAGAAAGAAGCTGGAATGCCGATGATTTTTCTGGACTTTTTTGCAGCAGAGTTTGATGTAGATTGTGTCATTTCAAATAATTTCTATGGCATGTACACAGCAACAAGACATCTAATTAAGAAAGGTCATAAAAAGATTGCCTATGTCGGAAGCGTAAAATCAAGTAACAGCATTGCGGATAGGTACTTTGGATATTTAAAGGCGATGCGTCAGTACGGTCTTGAAGAACGTGAAGAATGGATTATTGAGGATCGCACATCAGGTACTATGGAGATCATAGAACCAAAGCTGCCAAAGGATATGCCAACTGCATTTGTATGCAATTGTGATCAGACAGCAAGTGTGCTTATTCATGAACTAGAAGGAAACGGCTACCGTGTGCCGGAGGATGTTTCAGTTGTTGGTTATGATAACTTTGTCTTTATGCCGGTATGCGATGTGGCTATTACAACATATGGCGTTGATATGCCGGAAATGGCAAAGGCGGCGGCAGAGCGTATTATCTCGAGAGTTAAAGGACTCGATAAGGGACCGGGTCGTCTTAGCATCATAAGTGGAAATTTGATTGACGGAGAGAGTGTAAGAGCGCTAATATAAAAATAAATAACTATTCGGAATGCAATTTGCAAAGTTTTGAATAGTCGCAAAATATTAAAAAGAGCAGTTGTATCGAAAAGATACAGTCTGCTCTTTTTGTTTTGAGAAAAACATTGTCTATCTGTCTGCTGTTGTCCCTTGATAGTGTTTTCTATATGTACCAGGTGTCATGCCGTATTGTCTTCGAAACAGATTAATAAAATGATTCGTGTTTTCGAATCCTACGGCTGTGCTGATTTCTCCGATACGGTCATCACTACACGTTAAAAGCTCACATGCTTTTTGTAGGCGAAGACAATTTAGGTAGGCAATTGGTGACTGCCCAAACGCTGCTGTAAATTCATGGGCAATACGAAAACGACTGATTTTGTATTGAGTTTCTAATTCTGCCAGCGAAAAAGATTTGGCAAAATTTTTATGAAATGAATTACGAATAGAAATTAAATAAGAAGGAATCATATATGGGAGGCTCGACTGCGCATGGCAACGAGCCTCTTTTATAGTTAAGCATAAAAGGCTGGTAAGCTGTTCGTCTAGCCAAAGTGGATCATTCTTGTAGTCTGAAAGAGCGTCGTACAGATGAGTAAGCTGTACAGGCAGCATAGAAGAACCAGAAATTACAAAAGGCTCTTTAGCTGAATCGGAGAATAGTTTATTATAATAAGAAATAGATGATCCTGTGAGAAAGAATAGATAAAACTTCCACGGTGCATTTTCTAGGTATAGACGCCAGCGCTTCGAGAGCAGAAAGAAAAACAGGGAGTATTTTTTTAAAGAATAATGGTCGAAATTATTATGATCAGTGTCATCCTTAGTTATATTCTGTGCGGTATTTTTGGTGAACTCTAAAAAACCTCGTCCTTCTGTGATGAGGAGAAGACAATAGCCGTCAGTCGGTGCAAAGTTAGCATCAAAAAGGCGGATGTCTGATATTGAAAGTGCTGCAGGAAGAGAAAGCGGCGGCTCAGGATCAAAGAGAGGGGGAATGAGTGGATTGGCATGTTCGATTAAACGTCGCATCGCTGATACGGAAACTTTTGATGCAGACGTCATGCCTGACAAAAAAATAGATAAAAAATTTGCAGTAGTGCTGACCATGTTAAAATACCCCTTTCTATACAAAAATGTAACTATTCATAAAAATATTCGAACGCAACATTGTTTGATCATTAGCAAGAATCATATATTTTTTTATCCCAGATCACAGTATAAACACTTTTTACTAAAAAAGCAATAGTTTTAGCACGAAAAAAGATTAAATTTAATAATGAATAAAAAAATTAAATTAACTAAAAAATAAGGAAAATATAAAATAAAACAGCAATCGACAAACAATAGCAAAAATTGTATCTGTAAATAAAAATAAAACTTTGATTGTGAAAATCCATAATGAGTGAATAAAACTGATTAGGGTTATTATGCTATTTTTGAAAAAATTACAAGATTCTTATATAAAAAACAAGATTAAATGATGCAAAATGCAAAAACACATGTTATTATAAGATCATAAAAATTAAGTTAAATTAACTTAATAAAAAACGGAGGTAAATTCATGAGAGTAAGAAAAATGACTGCACTTATGTTAGCAGGAGCAATGACAGCATCTATGGGAACTTTTGCATTTGCAGATGAGGCAAAGGAACTGCCAACAATCGATTCTATTAAGCTTGGTGAGGATTACACCGATCTGACTGCTACGATTAAGGTTTTAACACACAGAACTGATATTGTAGACACCACTTTCCAGGATTATATCAAGAAGTTCAATGAGTCTTATCCAAACATTACAATTGAGTATGAGGCTGTTACTGATTATGCAGAGGACATTAAGCTTCGTCTGACAACAGATGATTGGGGCGATATCTGTGGTATCCCAACAAATCTTCAGAAGAATGAGTTAGAGGATGAGTTCATAAGCTATGGTGACAAGGAAACTCTTGATGAGAATTATGTTTTGTTAAATAACTTTGCTTACAATGGAAATGTTTACGGAATCCCTTCCACTGGTAATGCACAGGGTATCGTATATAATAAGAAGGTATTTGAGGAAGCAGGAGTTACAGAGCTTCCAAAGACACCAACCGAATTTATTGAAGCACTGCAGAAGATTAAGGACAACACAGATGCAATTCCGCTGTACACTAACTTCGCAGCAGGCTGGACCATGGGTGCATGGGATGCTTATATCGGCGGATGTGCAACAGGTGATCCTGACTTTATGAACTACGGTATCGTACATGGCGAGAATCCATTCGCAGATAACGGTGATGAGACAGGTCCATTTGCAGTTTACAATATTTTATATCAGGCAGTTTCACAGGAGCTTGTTGAGGATGACCCGACAACAACAGACTGGGAAGGCTGCAAGGGTATGATCAATAATGGTCAGATCGGCTGCATGGTTCTTGGTTCCTGGGCAGTTGTTCAGATGCAGGAGGCAGGTGACAATGCAGATGATATCGGATATATGCCATTCCCGATCACAGTAGATGGCAAGCAGTATGCATCAGCAGGTCCTGACTATTGCTATGGTATCAATGTTCATTCTGATTATGACAATCAGTTAGCTTCCATGATCTATGTAAAGTGGCTGACCGAAGAATCCAACTTCTCCTATGATCAGGGCGGTATCCCGATCTGTGTAGGAGATGAGTACCCGGAAGTACTTGCTGCATTTGATGGCGTAGAGCTTGTAGTAGATAATCCGGCACCAGAGGGCGAGGAGGATCTGTTTGGTGAGATCAATACAGAGTCTGAGATCGCATTAAATAATGACAATACACATGTACAGAACATCGTTGAGCATGCACTTTCAGGTGATATGACAATGGAAGAAATCGTAGATGAGTGGAATCAGGCTTGGACAGATGCTCAGGAAGAGTATGATGTTACTCCAGCACCATATGTATACGGATCTGGCGTAGTTGCTGAGTAATAATTTCACTTTGGAAAGAAAAAGTAAAAAATAGGGTGCAAACCTTACGCAAACGGCACATCTGAGTTTTCAGGTGTGCCGTGTATGATAAAAGGGTGCGTTTTTAAGAAGGAGGAAATGCAATGGCTGCTTCCGCTAAAAGTATGAAAACAAAGAAAACATTTGGACAGTGGTTTAAAAGCAGAAAGGTTCAGCAATGGTTGGTAATTGTATCATTTATGATTGTGCCTGTTCTGCTGCTTCTTGTTTTTTCATATGTTCCATTTGCCAAAATGTTTGAATTTAGTTTATATAAGATGAAATCTTACGACAGCAAAAACAATACATATGTGGGATTTAAAAATTATATTGATGTATTTACAAGAGATGACTGTTTTAACTCATTAAAGCTGGCAGGATATTATATCGTGGCATCATTTATTCAGCTGGCAATGGCACTTTATTTTGCAACGATTTTGTGCTTCAAGGTAAGAGGAAGCTCTTTATTTAAGGGACTTATCTTCTTCCCATATCTGATCAGCGGTATTGCGATTGGATTTATTTTCAAATTTTTCTACACAAGAGGCTTCGTACTTGATACTGTTTTGTCATGGATAGGATTAAATCCAGAGAGTCTTCCATACTGGTTAAAAGATACAAGAATCAACAATGCTTCCCTTGCGGCAACATCCGTATGGCGTTATATGGGACAAAATATGGTGCTTTTCCTTGGTGCAATGATGTCTGTTGATCCGTGTCTTTATGAGGCAGCTTCAATTGATGGTGCAAATGCATGGCCTAAATTCCGCTATATCATGCTTCCAAGTATCAAATCTGTTATCGTATTAAATATGATTCTTTCTATTTCAGGTTCATTAAGCGCATTCGAGCCGCCATACGTTATCACAGGCGGTACATTCGGAACAGCAACATATTTCGTTATGATGAACAGCTTAGCACATGAGAAGGGCAAGATTGGTCTGGCAGCAGCTATGGCAGTTGTATTGATGGGTCTGATCTTTATTGTAACGATCTTCCAGCAGGTAATAATGAAGCTGATTGATGAAGATGCGAGAGAAGAGAGAAGAAATCGTAAAATACAAAAACAGATTAGAAAACAGGGTATCAAATAAGGAGGAATTGACATGACTGCAAAAAATCGTATTGCGAAATATCTGTGGACGTTTATTAAATATTTTTCGCTGATTCTGGCAGGCTTTATTGCCGTGCTGCCGGTTGCCAGCTGTGTGATCACCGCCTTTAAGACACCGGAGGAATATGCGTCAACTAATGTTATGACACTCCCAGGCAAATTTTATTTTAAAAACTTTATAGAAGCATTTCAAAAGGCAAACATGGGAATTGCGTTTCTCAACAGCTTGATCATTCTTGTTGTTGTATTGTTCTTCTCAATTATGTTTGGTGCCATGCTTGCCTACATCTTAAATCGTTTCACCTTCCCAGGCAGAGGCATAATTAAAAATCTGTTCTTGTTTGCCAGCCTTCTTCCTGGTATTGCAATGCAGGTTACTGTTTACAAGATCATGTACAACATGCATTTGATCAACTCCATTCCTGGTTATATTATTCTTCTTTGCGGAACTGATATTATTTCCGTAACGATCTTTATCCAGTTCTTTGAGAATCTTCCAAATTCACTGGATGAATCAGCTATCATGGATGGATGTACATATTTTGGTGTATTTTTTAAGATCTTACTTCCATTGTTAAAGCCAGCAATTGTGACTGTTATGATCTTAAAGGGCGTTGGTACTTATAATGAGTACTACATGGCAAACTTATATCTGCAGGATAAGTCACGTCTTGTAACAGTTGCAACTTCACTTTACAAGTTTACAGGTCCTCTTGGAAATCAGTATAACTACATATGCGCAGGCGTTATTATTACACTTCTTCCGGCATTGATTATCTTTATTCTTTGTCAGAAGCAGATTTACGGCGGACTTGCTGCAGGTTCAGTAAAGGGTTAATGACAGCAGTTTTACCTAAAAGCTGTAACGAAAAACAAATATATAAGGCGCGCGGCTTTTGCCGTGCGCAGAAATGAGGGAAATATGAGCAAAGTTAAAATGATTAGTCCAGAAGTAAAGAACGTACCATGGCAGGAGAAGCCAGAAGGGTTAAAAGGGGCTCCGATCTGGAGATATAGTGAAAATCCGATTATTGGAAGAAATCCAATCGAGGGCGTTGCAAGAATATTCAACAGTGCAGTAATGCCATATGAGGATGGATTTATAGGCGTATTCCGCGGCGAGCAGACAAACGGTATTCCATATATTTATTTAGGCAGAAGCAAGGATGCAATTCACTGGGAGTTTGATTCAAATAAAATCCCATTTGTAGATGAGGATGGAAATCCGTTTATGCCGATCTATGCATACGATCCTCGTCTTGTAAAGGTTGAGGATACATATTATATCATTTGGTGTCAGGATTTCTACGGAGCTTCTATTGGAATGGCAAAGACAACTGATTTTAAGACATTTGTTCGTCTGGAAAATCCATTTATTCCATTTAACCGCAACGCTGTTCTCTTCCCAAGAAAGATTAATGGAAACTTCGTGATGCTTTCAAGACCAAGTGACAGCGGACATACACCATTCGGTGATATCTTCCTTTCAGAGAGTCCGGATATGGTTTACTGGGGCAAGCATCGTCATGTTATGGGACGCAGCAGTGAATGGTGGGAAAGTGTAAAGATTGGCGGAGGTGCAGCTCCGATTGAAACATCTGAAGGATGGCTGTTATTCTATCATGGTGTTTCTGGCACATGTAATGGCTATGTGTACAGCATCGGCGGTGCAATCCTTGATATTGACAATCCGTCTATCGTAAAGTATCGCTGTGAGAACTTCCTTTTGACACCAGAAGAGTGGTATGAGGAGAGAGGCTTTGTTCCGAATGTAACATTCCCATGTGCAACGATCCATGATAGTGTTTCTGGTAAGATTGCTGTTTACTACGGATGCGCAGACAGCTATGTAGGACTTGCTTTCACAACAGTTGATGAGATTGTAGACTATATTAAGACACATAGTCGTGTAACAGAGTCTGACACTGAGATCGGAAGAAGATAAAAGGCAAACAGGAGGCAGCGTGTCATGCAGGAAACAAATAAAATGAAACAGCAGATACAGGATCATCTTGATAAAGTCATCCTGCCATTTTGGGAAAGTCTTAAAGATGATGAGTACGGCGGATTTTACGGCTACATGGATATAGATCTAAATGTGGACAAAAAGGCTGTCAAGGGATGTATTTTAAATAATCGTATTCTTTGGTTTTTTGCAAATGCGTATTTGAACCAAAAGCGTCCAGAGCTTCTTTCTTATGCAAAGCATGCCTATGAATTTTTAAAAAAGGCATGCCTTGATAAGACATACGGCGGTGTTTATTGGTCTGTTACATTTGATGGAAAGCCTGAGGAAGATATGAAGCATACATATAATCAGGCATTCGCGATTTATGCACTTTCTTCCTATTATGATGCATCAGGTGATAAAGAGGCGCTCGATATTGCATTTAGCATTTATGACGTGATTGAGGCACACTGCAAGGATGATAAGGGATATTTAGAAGCATTTGATCGCAATTTCCAGCCGGTAAGCAACGAAAAGCTCTCAGAAAACGGTGTCATGGCAGAGAAAACAATGAATACGCTGCTTCATGTATTTGAAGGCTATACGGAGTTGTATCGTGTGACAAAGGATAAGAGGGTAGGAGAAAATCTTCGCTGGATGTTAGACATTTTTGCGAAAAAGGTATATAATCCAGATAAGAAGCGTCAGGAAGTGTTCTTTGACAAGGATTGGAATACACTGATTGATCTGTATTCATATGGTCATGATATAGAGACATCATGGCTGATTGACAGAGGACTGGAGATTTTGAATGATCCGGCTGTGACAGAAAAGCTCTCCCCGATTACAGATATACTGGCAGAGCAGATTTACAAAATTGCTTATAAAGATCATTCTGTAATCAACGAATGTGAGAGAGGTGTAGATAACACAACGCGTGTATGGTGGGTTCAGGCAGAATCTGTTCTTGGTTTTATGAATTATTATCAGAAGCATCCAGAAAAGACAGAGTACTTTAAGGCTGTACAGGATATCTGGGAATATATTCAAACGTACATGGTTGATAAGCGCCCTGGTTCTGAGTGGTTCTGGGATCTTGATGAAAATAAGCAACCGTCAGACAAAAAGCCAATCGTAGAGCCGTGGAAATGTCCGTATCACAATGGACGTATGTGCTTTGAAATGGTTAATAGGCTTTAAGAGCAATGAAGAAGACAGGAGGAGATAATACAATGAAGCTTCATGAGCAGTATTATGTGGAAAAAGCAAAAGTAGAGAAGCTGATTGCAAAGAAGAATCAGAAGTCAGATTTTTATAATGGTATTTATGATCGTTACACTGATCCAGTTTTGACAAGAGAGCATATCCCGGTTGAGTGGAAATATGATGTAAATCCAGAGACTAACCCGTATTTTATGGAGCGTCTTGGCGTGAATGCCGTGTTTAACTCTGGTGCTATTGAGTTAAACGGAAAATATTATTTGATTGCCCGTGTTGAGGGAAATGACAGAAAGTCCTTCTTTGGCATAGCAGAGAGTGATTCACCAGTAGACGGTTTTCGTTTTTGGGATTATCCGGTGCTGCTTGATGATATCTGTCCGGAAGAGACAAATGTTTATGATATGCGTCTGACAAAGCATGCAGACGGCTGGATCTATGGTGTATTTTGTTCTGAGAGCAAAGATACAAAATCAAGTGATCTTTCAGCAGCAGTTGCAGCAGCAGGAATCGTGCGCACAAAGGATTTAAAGCATTGGGAGCGTCTGGACAATTTAAAGACACTTCATTCTCCTCAGCAGAGAAATGTTGTGCTTCATCCAGAGTTTATTCATGGCAAGTATGCATTCTATACCCGTCCAATGGATGATTTTATTGATACTGGAAGCGGCGGCGGAATCGGATTTGGTCTTTGCGAGGACATTGAGCATGCTGTTATTGACGAGGAGATCATCACCAGTAAGAGAAAGTATCACACAATCACTGAGGCAAAGAATGGTGCGGGTGCTGTTCCGATCAAGACAGACCGCGGATGGATTCATATCGCACATGGTGTAAGAAATACAGCAGCAGGTCTTCGTTACGTTATTTACGCATTTGCAACTGCACTTGACGATCCATCTAAGGTAATTGCAGAGCCATCAGGCATGTTAATCGGACCAAGAGATTGGGAGAGAGTCGGCGATGTATCAAACGTTGTATTCACAAATGGTGCGATTGAGAAAGATGGAAATGTGTATATTTATTATGCAGCAAGTGATACAAGACTTCATGTGGCATCTACAACAATAGATAAACTTATAGATTATGTATTCTCAACTCCATCCGATCCAGGCAGAAGTGTTCTTTGCGTACAGCAGCGATGTGATTTGATCAGAAAAAACTTAGAATATATCAATAAGTGCAAAGAAGAAGAGTAAAAAAGGAAAAAATTAGGATATGGACAATATGACACGATTAAAAAATCTGATGAAGCGAGCTGCAAACGGTGAATCTCTTGTAATCGGGTTTTTAGGTGGTTCTATCACGCAGGGAAGTCTATCGTCAACACCAAAGACTTGCTATGCGTATCTAGTCTATGAGTGGTGGAAAAAATCATTTCCAAACGCGGCATTTTCCTTTGTAAATGGTGGAATTGGCGGTACAACTTCTCATTACGGCGGTGCGCGTGCATGGAAGGATGTATTATGCTATCGTCCTGATATTGTGACGGTTGACTTTTCAGTTAATGATGATGCAAATGAGTTTTTTGAGGAGACTTACGAGGGAATGCTTCGTCGTCTGCTTGCGGCACCGTCTGATCCTGCAGTAGTTGTGTTAAACAATGTATTCTACGATATAGGAAAGAATGCTCAGAATTATCATAACCGTATTGCAGATCACTATGGTATCCCACATGTCAGCATTAAGGACACTGTTTATCCTGATGTGGAAAGCGGTAAGATCGTGCGTGCTGATATCACGCCTGATAATTTGCATCCAAACGATAAGGGACACCGCCTCGTTGCAGATGAAATCTGCAAGCTTCTTGATTCCATAAAGGCAGAGATGGAAGAAGAAACGATTGCGGGCGAAAATATCGAAGGCAAAAGCACAAAGACAGAGGCATCAGTATTGCTTCCAGCACCACTCACAGAAAATGCTTACGAGCATAGCCGATTGATTCAGATTCAGGATAACGAAGCTATTCTGGATGGCTTTTTGGTTGATCCAATTGAGAAAAAAGGAATGCTTGATATTTTTAAAAATGGATGGACAGCAGCGCATACAAATGATAAAATTAGTTTTGAGATCGAATGCAGCTGTCTGGCTGTTCAGTACCGTAAATCGGTACAGCAGCCGGTACCAAAGGCCAAGGCAGTAATTGACGGCGATGAGGCACATGCGGTGATTTTGGATGGAAATTTTACAGAGGACTGGGGTGACTGCCTTTATTTAGAACCACTTCTGCATCATGCAGAAAAGAAGGTTCACAGGATTGAGATCACAGTAACAGATGCAAAGGATATCGTGCGGCCGTTCTATCTGGTAGCACTGATTGTTTCATGAACGACATGTAACCTTGTGACGAAGACTGTGCTGAGCCACAGCGCATTCGAGAAGTTAATCTAGAAAGGACAAGAAAAACATGGACGAGAATGTTAAGAAAAATTATGAGTACTGGTGTACATCCCCAATCTTTGATGATGCCACAAAGTCAGAGTTAAAGTCACTTGAGGGCAATGAGGATGAGATCTTTGATCGTTTTTATAGAGAGCTGGAGTTTGGTACAGGTGGTCTGCGCGGTGTAATCGGTGCAGGTACAAACCGTATGAACTTCTACACTGTAGGAAAGGCTACACAGGGTCTTGCAAACTTTATCAACAAGCAGGGTGCTGCAGCAAAGGGCGTTGCAATTGCATTTGACTCTCGCCGTATGTCTCCTGAGTTTGCGGATACTGCTGCATGTGTATTAGCTGCAAATGGAATTAAGGCATATATTTTTGATAGTCTGCGTCCAACACCAGAGCTGTCCTTTGCACTTCGTACACTTGGCTGCACAGCAGGTATCGTTGTAACAGCCAGCCACAATCCGCCGGAATATAATGGATACAAGGTATACTGGGAGGATGGCGCACAGATTACAGCTCCTAAGGATGCACAGATCATTGGCGAAGTAAATGCAATTAAGGATTATGCAGAGATCAAGAAGATGACTACAGAGGAAGCAAAGGCTGCAGGACTCTATGAGGTAATCGGAAAAGAGATCGATGACAAGTACATGGAAGCATTAAAGAAGCTTGTTCTTCATCCAGAGGCAATCAAGCAGATGGCATCTTCCTTAAAGATCGTTTATACACCACTTCATGGAACGGGAAATGTACCGGTTCGCCGTGTATTAAAGGAGCTTGGCTTCGAGCAGGTAACTGTTGTTCCAGAGCAGGAGCTTCCAGATGGCAATTTCCCAACAGTATCCTATCCAAACCCAGAGGATAAGAAGGCATTTGCACTTGCACTTGATCTGGCAAAGAAGGTTGACGCAGATCTTGTCCTGGCAACCGATCCAGATGCAGACCGTCTTGGTGTATATGCAAAGGATACAAAGACTGGCGAGTACAAGGTATTTACAGGAAATATGTCTGGCATGTTAATCTGCGAGTACGAGATGTCACAGAAGAAGGCACTTGGCATTCTGCCGGATAACGGTGCACTTGTTACAACAATCGTATCCTCTAACATGGCTCAGGCTGTAGCAAAGGAATACGGCATGAAGTTTATCGAGTGCCTGACTGGATTTAAGTATATTGGAGAGCAGATCAAGTTCTTTGAGCAGACTGGAAGCAACGAGTATGTATTTGGCTTCGAGGAGAGCTATGGCTGCCTTGTTGGAACACATGCAAGAGATAAGGATGCTGTTGTTGCTGTTATGGCACTTTGTGAAGCTGCTGCTTACTACAAGACTCAGGGCATCACACTGTGGGATCAGATGTTAAACATCTACAACAAGTATGGTTACTACAAGGAAGATCTGTTCACCATGACCTTCAAGGGTGCAGATGGTGCAAAGAAGATGCAGGATATGATGGACGCATACCGCAAGAACACACCAAAGCAGGTTGGTGCATATAAGGTACTGCGCCTGCGTGACTACAAGAACGATGTCATCACCGATCTTGCAACTGGCGAGACTACACCGACAGGACTGCCAAAGTCAAATGTACTTTACTTCGAGCTTGAGAATGATGCATGGTTCTGTGTTCGTCCGTCTGGAACAGAGCCAAAGATTAAGTTCTATGCAGGTATTAAGGGAACTAGCCTTGAGGATTCTGCAAAGAAGCTTGATGAGCTGATGGAAGCAATTAGAAATGCATAATAAAAATAAGATTGATGCAGACTTGCCATGAAGCTTTGAGTCTGCAGTGTGTGATGTGAGGAAAATAAAATATGAAGATACTGCCTAATAACAGCAGTCTCATATATAGTGGAAGGATCGACTTGAGCGATCCTTTTGCTATAGTATGGACATATCCGGGAACATTTGTAAGAATGAAATTTAAGGGCACACAATTATTTATCCATGTGCGCAATAAGCATAATTACTGGAATAACTATCTTGGCGTTGCCGAAGGTGATGCACAGACAAAGCTTCTGCTTCCAGAGGAAGGTGAGGCGACAATAGAAATCCCGCTGCAGACAACACAAGATAACATTCATGAGGTGACGATCTTTAAGCGTCAGGATGCCTGCCATGAACTGACGATTCTTGGCTTTGAAATTAATTGTAACACTGATGATGAATGTGAGCTTCTTGAGGCATCGCCATTGCCGCCGCGGCGCATAGAAGTGTATGGTGATTCTGTATCTGCAGGAGAAGTATCAGAGGCAATTGACTATGTCGCAAAAGCAGATCCAGAACATAACGGAGAATACTCAAACAGCTGGTATTCCTATGCGTGGATCGCAGCACGAAAACTTGATGCACAGCTGCATGACATCGCTCAGGGTGGTGTAGCACTTCTTGATAATACAGGCTGGTATCATGAGCCGGACTATATTGGTATGGAACATGTGTGGAATAAGATGCGCTATGATTCATTATATGGTCAAGTGACAGAGTGGGATTTTTCAAAGTATACGCCAGATATTGTAATAGTAGCCATTGGTCAGAATGATTCACATCCAGATGACTATATGAAAACTGATTATGAAGGTGAGAAGGCTAAGAACTGGAGAACACATTATAGACAGTTTTTAGCAAAGTTAAGAGAAACTTATCCAGATGCATGGATTATTTGCTGTACAACACTTTTGCAGCATGATATCGGCTGGGATATGTCTATAAGTCAGGCTGTTTTAGATATCGCTGACAAGAAGATTTCCCACTGCGTATTCCAACGAAACGGAAAAGCAACACCGGGACATCTTCGTATTCCAGAGGCAGAGGAGATGGCAGAAGAATTGTGCCATTACATCCACAGCCTAAACATTGAAGGATACTAATAAAAGGTAATTAATTGACGAGTAGCTTGACATTTACGGTTAGAATACTTATAATGACAGGTGCTTTCGTATGAGATCTGATAGCAGGCTGTTGGATATAACAAGGCTGGCTATTTACAGCAGGTAAAGCGGCCAAGTTAGAGATGGACAAGTTTATTTTAACATACGGAAAATCATAAGAATGGATAAGAGGTAGTACTATGTATTATGTACCGGATGGCACCACAAAGTGCGGATTCTATGAGTGCAAATGTTGTCGGAGTCGTTTTCTGTCGCTGCAGACAATGAAAAAAATCCCATGCCCTTATTGTGAGCAGGATGCTGATATGGAGATTGGACCAGATGAATCAATGGAGGAACTGACTGATACGGCAGAGCTTCAGGAAATCGTTGAGGGCGAAAATGTGGAGAAAATGGATCGTTTGCTCAGCCTTGCAATTACAGGCGGGGACTACGAGTGGCTGTAATCAAAAGAGATATTAAAGGGATGTCAGTGAGGTGTCTGAATGAAAAAACTGTATGAACGCGCCTATATATTTTTCCAAAAATATCCATTAATGATATCAATTGGATATATGTGTATTTATTTTCCTATTTTCTCTTTGCTAGAGCAATTTTGCGAGCCGAGGTATGTGATTCACTGTGCGTTAGATGATATGATTCCATTTAATGAATGGTTTGTAATTCCGTATGTGTTATGGTTTTTGTTTGTGCCGGGAATGGTGCTGTTTTTTCTTAGAAAAAGTAAGGAAGATTATATTAAATGCTGTAAAGTTATTTACGGCGGAATGTCAATCTGCCTTCTGATTTATTATCTATTTCCAAATGGTCTTTCTCTTCGACAGCCGCTTGAAAATAAGAATATTTGCTGCATGATTGTCAATCAGTTAAGAAGTGCTGATACACCGGCAAATGTCTGTCCTAGTATCCATGTTTCTAGCACAATCGGCATTTTGTTCGTCCTTTTCAATTCAGAAAAGCTAAAGAAGTATCGAAAGCTTAAAGCAACTATGCTAGTATTAGGAACCTTTATTTGTATTTCCACTGTTGTGATAGATCAGCATTCTGTAGTAGATGCTGTGTGCGGTATGATGCTAAGTGCTGTTTTGTTTTACTTAGTGCAGTTGTCAGAGGTGCCAGATCAGGTTACTGTATTTGAAGAAGTTAAGCGATAATAAAAAATGCTGTGTACGTTTTTATGTACACAGCATTTTTTGATGGATTAATTAATCCTTTGGCATAACAATTTTAGGCATCTTGTGCGGTGGCTGATTTTTTGGACCGCCATTTTTTCTGGTTGGATCTGGCTTGCCAAGGAATTTTTCAAGATCATCTGGCATATAGGTTTTTAATTCTGTCCATGCAGCAGCAAGGGAGAGTGCAGCAATAACAATGTAGATAATCTCGCAGACAGCAACGCTTTCGATGACTCCGGTTGCACGTACTGCAAAGAAGATTCCGAAAATTAGCTGAACGCAGACAGCCTTGAACATACTTGTCTTTGCCTTGCGATTTAGGAAAATGCCAATTAAAACAGCAACGCCAAGGAAGGTGAGCAGCTGGAATACAAGATCAGTTCCTAAAAACAGAAATTCCAGTGATGGTGTCTGGATAAATTCAGCCATAGAATTAAGTCCATTTTGAATCTCAGAAGGCTCCATACCCTCAGTCAGCATAGAGGAAACACTAGAAATAAGCTGTCCCTGATTGATTGAGATGGCAGCGGAAAGATAGCTCATCACATAGGAAAGACCCTGTGTCACGATTGGAAGAAGTCCAACACCTAAGCCAAGAAGCACAGAGCTTGCAAATGCATTATTTTTGTTTTCTGGTAAGTTTGCTTCCTCAGGATTCATATTTTTTCGCAGTGAGTGGCGCATAGAGAAGCGTGAGCATACAAATATTGCCAAAAAACTAAATACGATTAAAAATGTGACGTGCATAACATCTGCCGCAACTGTGTTGGATGATAAAAACTCCTTAACAGGTGCAATTTGTGCAGCTAAAAGCTCGATGACAGTAGGAATGATGCCAACGCCGACCATGTAAGCAAGAAGTCCAAAAGTCAATGCATACACATCAAAACGGAAACGGTTTTTCATACGGATGATCAGATACACTGGAACAGCAATCATAACAGCAAGTGCGATCACCATTAAAATTATTGACAGAACTGGCACACGCATGGAATAGTCAAAGGCAAAATCCTCTGGCACCATAGATGTGACGGCTCCACCCTCAGCAGCAGTTTCAGCAACCGTTTCGGCTATGCTTTCAGCTGCAGATTCAGCGGCAGTAGAGGCCGCTGCGATGATAGATAAGAAACTCATAATTCCTCCTTAATTGCTTCAATATTCAGTACAGAAGCGTATAAATTTAACTATATCAAAGATGAAAAACAGTGTCAATATAAGCTGTTTATACTTCATTATTTTTTTAGGATTTCATTGACAATGTTTGGTCAATGTGTTATGCTAACCGTGTTGGCGCGATAGCAGAAGCTGCAACGCTGCAATTTATTTTTTGGAGGTATCACCATGAAGGGTACAGTTAAGTGGTTCAATAATCAGAAGGGTTATGGTTTTATTTCTGATGAGTCTGGTAAGGATGTATTCGTACACTACTCCGGACTGAACATGGAAGGCTTCAAGTCTCTGGACGAGGGCGCTTCTGTAGAGTTCGATGTAATCGACGGAGCTAAGGGACCGCAGGCTGTTAACGTTACAAAGCTGTAATTGAAACAAGCCGCCGCGATTAATTTCAATTATACCATGTACCTATTCTTTTTTAATAAATGAAATATCGTATTAGGTAGTGAGATTAAAAGCAAAAGACATAACAGTTCGCTGTTATGTCTTTTTCAGCTTAAACACAAAAATCTGCGCGTTTTGTTCGCGCAGGCAGACAGAAAGGTTTGGTTATTAAAATGGCACAGAATCCAGTAGTTACTATTGAGATGGAAAATGGCAGTGTGATCAAGGCAGAGCTGTATCCACAGGTTGCCCCGAACACAGTAAACAACTTTATCAGCCTGGTAAAGAAGGGATTTTATGATGGCGTAATCTTCCACCGCGTAATCAGCGGTTTTATGCTGCAGGGAGGAGATCCGGACGGCACAGGTATGGGTGGCCCGGGCTACAGCATTAAGGGTGAGTTTACACAGAATGGTTTTCAGAATGATTTAAAGCATGAGCCGGGTGTACTTTCCATGGCAAGAACGATGATGCCAAATAGTGCAGGCAGCCAGTTCTTTATTATGCATGAGGCAGCGCCGCATTTAGACGGTGCATACGCCGCATTTGGTAAGGTAACAGAGGGTATGGATGTAGTTAATGCAATCGCAGCAGTACCGACAAACTACAACGACAGACCGCTTGAGACACAGCGCATGAAGAAAGTGACTGTTGAGACTTTTGGTGAGGAATATCCAGAGCCAGAGAAGTGCTGATTTTAAGGAAGTTAAAAGTTCTATGCGCGTGACTTTTGACCCTGGTATCATAATATGAAAAAAACAAAAATGACAGAAAAAGGCGAAGTGGTTCTCACCGATTCGCCAGAAGAGGCCCGCACTCTTCAAAAAAGCATTCCTGTCATCGGCATATGTACTCCCGGACAGGATAAATCCTGGTCCGGGATTTCTTTTTTAGCCGAGGATTGGGAAGATGTGGATGATGAATATGCAGAACTTGCGTACTGCAGATATTATCATCTGCCAAGGGTATTGGTTTGTGGAGAGTGGTCAGTGGCAAGTGAACAAAAGTTAGTGATTGGTGGCCAGAATTTTGAAGAACGAACACATACTTGGTTAATTCGAGAGGCAGACAAAAAAGATGCGAAAGCATTTGAAATACTCTATAATGACGATGAAGTAAAGCGCTTCCTACCTTATCCACTAGAAAAACAGGCGCAAACTTGTAAAGACTGGGAAGACTGGATTGAATGCCTGCACCAGTATGTTTATCCATCGGAAGAGCCGTCTATGTGGGTATTAGCAGATGAAAATGATTATATGATTGGGCGAATTGGACTCGAATACAAAGAGAAAGATGAAGAAAGTGGTATCCCTAGCGGATATTATCTAGGCTATGCGATATTGCCAAAATGGAGAAAAAAAGGACTGGCCGCGAAAGCAGCCAGTCGATTATTAAAATATTGTTTTGAATATTGGCAGCTAAAAGAAGTCTATCTTCTTTGCAGCAGCGAAAATATAGCATCTGTAAAAACAGCGCTTTCGTGTGGATTTACAAAAATGTCATCCATTGAAGTGCCGATACAAAACTCAGTCTTCCCTCAAAATGTCGTCGAGCATTGCCTGAATGATTGTGCGTGTGTAAGCACCAGCCTGCTTTTTTTGTTCGCGAGGAAGGCTCTTTAAGTCAATCGGCTCACCAAAACGAATTGTGATCGCAGCACGGCGGATGAATGGAAAGTGATTTTCCAAAACATCTGCTGAGTGCGCGATTGCAACAGGAACAACAGGACATCCAGCCTTGTCAGCCATCTTTAAGCTGCCTTCCTTAAATTCAAGCATACTGCCTTCTTCACCACGGTTTCTAGTGCCTTCTGGGAAGATCCATATAGAATGACCGTTTTTAAGCTCATCGACACCAGCGAGGATTGTTTTTAAACCCTCTTTTACGTTGCTTCTGTCTAAGAACAGGCAATGAATATAGCGCATCCACAGACGAAGAAGCGGAACCTTTGCCATTTCTTTTTTAGCCACATATCCGGTAATACCTGGAAGCAGGCGATAGGATGTGATGATATCAAAGTAGCTTCTATGGTTGCCTACATACAGCACAGCGCGATCCTTTGGAATGTTTTCAAGACCCTCTGCCTTGACCTTGGTGCCGCTTACAAAGAGAAGCACACCAAAGATCCACTGAATCATGCGTCTTGAAATCCGATCCTTAAGATCGGGATTTTTTTTGCCAATTAACCATAAGATGAATGCAGGTATGCATCCAATTACCAGATAGAGAATGGCAATAAGCAAAACTAGTATAAGTCTTATCATGGAAACCTCAATTCAATTTATTCCTCTGGAGCAAGTCCAGGTGCAGTCTCACCAGGCTTAATGGAGCCTTCTGGTCCTTCCTCCTCCTCGATTGGCTCAAGCGGCTCGCATCTGCCAAATAACTCAGTCATCTTGCGAAGATTTGCTGCTAACTCAGGAGTCAGGTGATCCTTGCGGAAGCGGAATGCCCAGTTGCCGCCGGCAACAGATGGCGTGTTCATACGACAGTCACTGCCAAAACCAAGAAGATCCTGAATAGGATAAATAGCGTAGCGTGCGATAGAACCCATAGCCGCACGAATCATATCATAATGAATGATATTTCCGTCAGTATTTAAGTAGCGGCGAACACGATCCTGCAAAGCTGGCTTAAGAGTCTGATACCAGCCCATGGTGGTGTCATTGTCATGTGTTCCTGTGTAGCAAATGCAGTTCTCAGTGGTGAAACGATGCGGAAGAATGTCATTGTCTTTTGGATCACCAAATGCAAACTGTAATACCTTCATGCCAGGCAGGTTAAAGTCATCTCTTAACTTCTCAACGCGAGGAGTGATGATGCCAAGATCTTCAGCCCAGATCGGAAGATCCTTGCCAAATACTTCCTGCATACGAAGGAACAGATCCTCATTTGGTCCCTTCTTCCATTTTCCGTGCATAGCAGTTTCTTCACCATATGGAATTGCATAGTACTGCTCAAATCCGCGGAAATGATCGACACGGATGTAGTCAACCATATTTAACTGACCCTTGATACGACGCATCCACCAGTCATAATGTGTCTTTTTGTGGTAATCCCAGTCATACAGCGGATTGCCCCAAAGCTGTCCTGTAGCAGAGAAATAATCCGGCGGAACTCCGGCAACAACGGTCGGATAGCCATCCTTTTCAAGCTGGAACAGTTCACGGTTTGCCCACACATCTGCACTGTCAAGTGCAACAAAGATCGGAATATCGCCGACGATCTTGATGCCATTTACATGTGCATAATCGCGAATTGCGTTCCACTGACGGAAGAAGATGAACTGAATGTACTTGTAGTATTCGATGGAATCAGCCAGACGCTCACGCCATGCAGCTTTAATCTCCTCATCAGGGTCACGCAGATCATCTTCCCACTCCAGCCAGCATGCACCGCCGTGTGCGTCCTTACCTGCCATGAAAAGTGCATAATCGTCCAGCCAATCCTTTTCGTGCTCACAGAACACATCAAATTCCTTAAGCATACACAGATCAGCTGATTCCTTAAAGATCTCATAGGAACGATGCAGGATGCGCAGCTTTGCTGGAATAACGTCGCCATAGTAGATGTGATCTGGATTAAAGTGCGGATAATTGCGTAAATCATCACCATAAAGAAGACCGTCCTTGATCAATTCATCAGGGCTGATTAAAAGCGGCTGTCCTGCAAATGCTGAGAATGCCTGATAAGGAGAATCTCCATATCCTGTGTGGCCTAACGGTAAAATCTGCCAGAGGCTTTGTCCGGCACCAGTCAGGAAATTGATAAAGTCATAAGCACCCTTTCCGAAGTCACCGATTCCGTATGGAGAAGGGAAGCTTGTTGGGTGGGCGAGTACGCCTGAGTAACGTTTAGATAATGTTTTTGCCATAAAGGTACCCCAAACCTTTCTCTTAGATTATAGTATAATAGTTTTACGGCAGTTAGAAAAATATTGAACTTTCATACTGCTACGTTTGAATAAATACAAGTATAACACTAAAAGAAAATATTTACAAGATCACATGATTTGTGTCAAGGCATTTTTTTCTTGAATTTGGAACGTGTATCGGGTATACTGAAAACGTAGCAGATAAGTAAGGAAAGAAGCAAAAAGAAGGAGAATGAAATGAGCGTCAGAGGAATTCACACCGATGTAACAGATATGCGTGAAAAAATATTCACCGAAGTAGCAAGACTTGCTTACGAAGGCGGAGATTATTCCCGTTTGGAGGAGCTTCCATATAAAATCGTGCCGGGAGAGTTGGCCAGCTTTCGAGAAAGTGTATTTACAGAGAGAGCCATTGTCGGAGAGCGTCTTCGACTTGCGATTGGACTACCAAACCGTACACTCGCTGAGCATGCACCAGTGGCTGATGGTGTAAATGAAAGTGCAATCACAGAGCGTTACTATGAGCCGCCGCTGATCAACATCATCAAGTTTGCCTGTCATAAGTGTCTTGATAATAAGACAGTTGTGACGAACATGTGTCAGGGATGTACTGCACATCCGTGTGAAGAGGTATGCCCGAAGGGAGCCATTGTTGTAAAACAGGGTGGAAAATCAAAGATTGACCCGGAAAAATGTATCAATTGTGGACGTTGTCGTGATGCATGCCCATATGGTGCGATTGTTAAGATGGAGCGCCCGTGCGCAAAGGCATGTGGTATGCACGCAATTCATAGTGATGAGTATGGCAGAGCAGATATTAATTACGACAAGTGTGTATCTTGTGGTATGTGTCTTGTAAACTGCCCATTCGGTGCAATTGCTGATAAAGGTCAGATATTTCAGACAATCTTAGCCATGAAGGCGGGAACGAGAGTATATGCAGCTGTAGCTCCGGCATTTATCGGTCAGTTTGGACCAAAGCTTACACCAGAGCGCTTCCGTGAGGCGATGAAAGAGTTAGGCTTTGCAGATGTGGTAGAGGTTGCGGCAGGAGCCGATCTTTGTACGATTCAGGAAGCAAAGGATTTCCTTGAAGAAGTGCCTGAGAAGATTCCATTTATGGGAACATCATGCTGTCCGTCATGGTCTGTTATGGCAAAGACTGAATTTCCGCAGTATGCTAACTGCATTTCCATGGCTCTGACACCAATGGTATTTACAGGCCGTATGATTAAAAAGGCAGATCCTGGATGTAAGGTAGCTTTTATCGGACCATGTGCAGCTAAAAAACTTGAGGCAAGCCGCAGAAGTGTGCGAAGCGATGTTGATTTTGTACTGACCTTTGAGGAAGTTATGGGTATGTTTGAGGCGAAGGGTATTTCCTTTGATGATATAAAGGCAGGAGATCCGCTTCATCATGCAAGTGGAGACGGAAGAAACTTTGCTGTTGCGGGTGGTGTTGCAAATGCAGTTGTGAATGCAATTCACCAGATTGATCCAGATCGCGAGGTCAATGTAGTTTGTGCACAGGGACTAGACGAGTGCCGTAAGATGATGCAGATGGCAAAGGCTGGAAAATATAATGGATACTTGCTTGAAGGTATGGCATGTCCGGGAGGCTGCGTAGGCGGTGCCGGAACGATTCAGCCAATCAAAAAATCAGCAGCAAATGTAGCAATGAATAAGAAAAATGCTCCATTCCCATCTGCAACACAGAGTGAATATAAGCAGATGATTGACTTTTTGGAGGAAAGGACGGAAAAGACGCCTACAGCAGAGGCAGCAAAGTCAGAAGAGAAATCTGAATAAAAATATTTTGTCTAGCTGCGAATTTGCCTGCATAGCAAAGAAAGTGAGAGGGGTATGGATAAAAGACGAAAGAAAAGGGTATGGTTTTCGACAGTCCTGGCAACAGTGGCTGCTCTGTCACTCTTCGTTTTTAGCGGCTGCGCAAAGCTTGCATCCGCGATCAACGATATCAAGGGCAGCCTGATTGGAAATCAGTATACCATTTACACGTATGATAATTTTGGAAATCTAGTACTAGAGACAAGCGGAAAGAAGATCGACATTGCCGGAAATCCAGTCAAAAATACTAGCTACGATGAAAACGGCAAGGTTATTACCGGATATGAATTATCATCTGTTATCACAATCACTATTGATGGCAATGAGATTGAGTCATGTGGCGATACCTGCATCTTTGTGCAAAAAGGACTTACTCCAGATGTTGATTTTACAACTGAGACAATTCAAAGTTCAGGCTCTGTTTTAGACATTACATCCTTGTCTGCAAAGCTGAATCAGTACAAGAACAAGTTTGGAAAAGCGCGTGTCGTAGTAATTAAATCGCAGCTTGGAAATCCAATCATGGCATTTTCAGGAGACAGTGTCTACTGGGAGATTCCGGAGGATTTGCCAAAGATGACGAAGCTTATGATCGATGGAAAGGCACTCTATATTCACAGGGCAAACTTCCAGATTATTGATAAGGAATTAATCCAGTAATAAGTATATAGCAACGATTAAAAGGTGCACCGAGGAAAGTAATCGGCGCACCTTTTTTCTATCAAATATTTGCGTATAGCAGTTCATATTTGACAGCATTAAAATAATCTCAGATAAATTAAAAGAGTTGTATTGAGTCTAAGAACACAAGGCAGAGGAGCAAATTTTATGGAAGATAAAGTTCAGGAGTTTTTGAAGAAATATGAAATAAATCCGTATGCAGAAGACTGTTTTGCTATGGAAGAAAAATTATTAAGTGTACCAGTCGAAGAATTTTCAGATGAAGTATTGGAATTTCTAATTTCTAATGAGATTGGCATTATAGGATTGGCTCATCTGGATTTTCCAGAAAAATGGCTGATAAGATTCATGAAATACGACTCAATGGCTGCGAATTCTTTTGCACCGTTAGAAATATTAAATATGCTGACAGAAGTGAAAGATATAAAAGGTGCAAAATCAATTCGGGTAGCGGCAAAGAAAACGATTCAAAAAAAGAGTCTTTACTAGTATCGTTTTCTTGAGGAAATGTATGATTCTGGTGGCTACTGTGAACGACAATACTACAGTAAGGTGAGAAAGGAAACTTGTATTGGGTTTGGGTAAATGATATAAATATTGCTTTTCAGAACATATGTGATATGATAAGAACAAATTAATCACTATGGAGGAAAAAATCATGGGAGAAATGACAAAAAATCAAAAAAAGGAAGCACTTCGTGCATGGAGACAAAAAGAGAAAAAAAGCTACTGCTTAGAGAAGGAAGAGGTGGAGGAGCTTTTTGAATATCTAGAGGAAGCTTTAGAAGAGGAAGAGTGTGATCATTCGTTAAAAAATACAGAACAGTGGATAATTGATAACATTGATGATGAAGAAAGACGCGATCAAGTAAGACGAGAAATAAAAGAAGATGGCGGTTATTGTGACTGTGAAGTATTGGGTAATTGCTACGAGGAGTATGATATTTAAATGTATAAAAAAGGTGCGCCGAGGAAAGTAATCGGCGCACATTTGTTATATCAAATTAGGCAGAGTAGCATGTCCATAGGAGCGATGCACCGCATGAGCGTGGAGACTTCATCAAATAAGAAGGTGGTGATTCGAAATGGGAAATTCAAAAGAAACGATATGTGGAGAATTGCTATATGAATTCATGGTTCATGAAAAAGGTTTTAAAATATCAGGAAGATGGAATAATCATGAACAGAAAAAATTGCTTAATGATTTTGCCGTGATGAATTTGTATATAGCAGTTCATATTTGACAGCATTAATAGAATCTGAGATAAAAAAGAATCTTTGATATTGAAAAATAAGAGGGTAAAATTTGATGAAAAAGATAATAGTTAACGACTGCGTGCAGTATTTTACTGCCCTAAAAGAAATAAAGAAAGGCATTAAGGCACTGATATTGGATTATGACGAAGATGAGGAAATAGATGGAGGTTTTGCAGAAGAGGAAATTACAAAGCTGTCAGATGGAGTTTCAGTTGAGCTATGGACAGCAAATATGCTAGATTATGTTTATAAGAAAAAATATATAGGTCATATGTGGCAAAATATAAGAAAAAAGTATATGCTCGCTGTAACCGAAGAGATAGAAAAGAATTGTGAAGAAAGTGCTTATCTGATACAGTTCGGAAAGGCAAGAATAGCACAGAAAAGCATAAAACAAGCAGTTAACTATTTAAAAGGTGCAAGTATGTCATCTTTTTTATTGATTGGAGAATTTGAGCAAGTGGATAAACTAATGGAGTTATTGCCCAAACTTGAAAAAAATTATAAAGAGATTGCGAATATTATTAATCTTGTATGTGATGAAAAAGGAAGAAATAAAGTGATATATTTGATTCAGGGAATAGATGGTGCTTCGCTAATATTATTTTCTTTTGGAGGGGAGAGTTAATATAATGGAAATTTATTTGAGTTCAGAAACTGAAGGACGTGCTGATAGTTTGTTACTTCCCATACGAAATATGGTAGATTCACTTTTGGATGATATCAGAAAAAATGAGTATGGAAGTGCGTTGACAAGTGTTGGTGTATTCGCAATCATAATGAAGGAAGAAATGTATGATTCTGGTGGCTACTGTGAACGACAATACTACAGTAAGGTGAGAAAGGAAGCAGATATCAGGTTGCGGTTAAATTATAAAAGTTTCTGTAATGCAGAACCTGAAAAACGCGTGGAACTATATAAGCAGCATGTAAGCAGAGCGTTAGAAATAGCAGCCGACAAAGCGAAAAGTGCTGATCCTGAATTTCAAAGGGACAAGTTATTATATGATGTTAGGCAGGCATTTGGTCTAACAGAAAATGAAGAAAAAGTGAAAAATAAAAGTACAGTTATTTATCTTGCCGGGGAGACAGAAGAAAGGGCTGTGAAATGTTTTCGTGAAGTAATGCAAGTAGTTGATCCGATGTTGGATGAAATAAGAGCCAGAAGCTACGGAAATGCATTGAGAGAGCTTGGCATTTTTGCAGTCATTATGAAAGAAAGTTCTTATGAGGAAAGCTGTTGGAAAGAGAAGCGATATTATAGTGCTACAAAGACGGCTGCAGAGGTGAGACTGCGAATAAATTATAGAAATTTTGTTTTTGCGAGGCCAGAAAATCAGATTAATATGTATAAGGAACTGATTATAAGAGCATTTGAGATTGCTGTGGAAAGGATACAAAAAATCGACAAGCAGTTTTGTGGTGAAGAATTGCTTTGTGATGTAAATAAAGCATTAGGAGCAGTGAAAAGAAACTTGTATTGGGTTTGAGGTTACGAAGTATTGGGCAATTGCTACGAGGAGTATGATATTTAAATGTATAAAAAAGGTGCGCCGAGGAAAGTAATCGGCGCACCTTTTTTATAACGTTTTATAAATTTTCAAGAGCAATCTTCATCATGTTAGTGAAGCAAGTCTGACGTTCTTCGGCAGTAGTGATCTCCGGGCTTATAAAGCTGTCAGAGATTGTTAAAAGGCAGGCTGCTTCTTTGCCTAGTACCGAAGCATTTGCAAACAGTGCAAAGCTTTCCATTTCAACAGCCAGACAGCCGCGCTCGTCGCGAAGCTTTTCCCAATAAGTTGGCTTTTCATCAGACGGCTGACGGTAGAAGACGTCACTAGAGTGAATTGCACCCTCAATCATATTAATTCCAAGACGCTTTGCGGCAGCGCGAAGGGAATCATTGAGTGCTTTGGATGGATAGCTCTCATCCTTGTCGTAGCCAGACTGAACCTTTGCATAGGTGGACTCACTGACTGCGGAAGTAGCAAGAACGACATCATAAATCTTTGCGTCAGAGCTGTAGCTTCCAGCGCTTCCGATACGAATGATACGGTCTACATCATATTCCTTAAATAACTCGTAGGAGTAGATACCGATACTTGGCATACCCATTCCGCTGCCCATAACGGTAACTGGTTTTCCATTATAAGTTCCGGTATAAGCAAGCATACCACGTACTTCATTTACAAGAACGGCATTCTGTAAAAAGGTATCAGCGATAAATTTTGCGCGCAGCGGATCGCCAGGCATTAAAACAGTTTTTGCGATCTGACCTTTTTGTGCATTATTATGTGGTGTTGGCATAAAAAAACCTCCTGTCTTTTCTGAAAAAGTGTTATACTAGATTTAGTATAACATAAATTTAATGGTATGCCAATATAAATTTGTGCAGATGAGAAGGGAGAATATCAATGTTTGAACGAAAAAAGGCATTAAAGGAAATCGAAGAAAAATTAAATACAGTTCAAATGTATTTGGAAAATAATTATAAGGATCTTACGCTACAGTCATATAAGGATGCAAAAGAAGTGGTTGAGCGGTATGAGAAAAGTAGTCTGTTAAAACAAAAAGATAAGGATATGATTCAGAAAAAGATGGCAGAGTTTGATGCCAAGCTTGTGCACTATGGACATACGAATGTATCAGAGTTTTTAAAAGAGCGCTATTAGTTTTCGTAAGGAATTTGTAAAAAATAACGTGTTTTATTAAGGTGACATTGCAGAGAACGGCTGTTATACTGAAAGTAAAGAAAAGGTGAGGGAGAATGACCCTGACCGGACAGGAGGTCCGATATGATAAAGATGAAACGACAAAAAGCAAAATGGAGTGCCGTGTTGACATCAGCCGCTATGCTAATGATTAATATTCCAGTATCGGCAGAGGAACAAAGCCAATATATAAATGGAGTTACTCAGATAAATGGATATACAGAATTTGAGCAACCGCAGGTGATCGAAAATCAGGATATGGCACAGCTTGGCTACAGCGATATTCGTGCATATGAGATTGAGAATGCAGGAGAACTGGCATGGTTTGTTCAGCATTTTTATGCAGGAGATTTAGAGACACAGAATGTAAGTTTAGCCGACAACATTGACATGAGCGCGTTAGCAGCGTATTCATGGACACCGCTTGGATATTATAATGTCGAGACACAGACAGGAAAAAGCTATGACGGTGTATTTGATGGAAATGGTTACAGTATCAGTAATATCATTCTGAACCAGATAAACGGTGTGGACTTAGTCAGCAAGGTATCAGAAGAACAGGCAGCAGTGCTTGGAACACAGCCTATTGAAAATATTGCGCAAAATGCGCTTGCAGGTGTATTTGGCTATATTGGAAGTGCAGGCCATGTTACAGAGCTTAAACTGGAAAACACATCTATCACGTCAAATGCAGATGCAGGTGTGTTAACAGGACGAAATGAAGGAAGCATTAGTGCCTGCGTCACATCAGGCGCATCAGTGACTTCTTCAAAAAGTGATGCGTTTGTAAGTGAGTTTGCTGCTGATAATGAAAACAGGATTGAATCTGTTTACTCAAGTAATTTCAGCATTACAAATATGTTGGGAGAAGATGCAGTTACGCCGATTCTGTTAAATTATGCACCAGGATATTCAAGCACAACAGGAAATGGAAGCGTATCAGCTGCATTTACAGAGCGTAAGGAAAGTGTAGAAAACAGTCTTTTTGTGACAGAAGCGCCTGCAGGTGTAACAGTACTTGACACATCACAGTTTGCAGATGGAGCGGCAGCATGGTCATTAAATTCAGGTTTTACAGATCCAAAGTTTTCACAGCTTATGGGAACGGATCAGATGCCTGTATTGATTAAAAAGACAGACGAGAGTTACTCACGTGTCTATAAGTGGATACTTGATTATGAAGATGATGCAAGAGAGGATTCTGTTGTCTATACAAATGGTATTGTGCCAGACAGCATTTTTAAAGATGGATGTCAGTGGCAGATGGCAGGAGCAGATGGCACGCTGACTGATGTTGTATCAGGTATGGCAATTGAAAATGATGTAACGTTAATTGAAAAGTCAGTCGAATCAACGCCAGAATCAACTCCGGAGCCGACACCAGAACCAACGCCAGAGCCAACGCCTGAACCTACACCGGAGCCAACACCAGAACCAACCCCAGAACCAGTTCAGAAGATGGATCCAGTTTATACACCTCCAGTTGGACTGGAAGGATATGTGACAAGACCATTGTCAGAGATTGAGCTTCCGAGTGATTCTAATGGTCATTTTGAGTGGCAGACTGATCCGGCAACGACACTTCCAGCACAAGAGGAAGCACCAGCAGCAGTTCGTTATGTTCCAAATGACACTGAAAACTACAATATAGTAGAAAATATTGTCATTACAATCAAGATCAATAAATTAGATCCGACACCGCAGACGCAGTGTCCGGACAGTATCAGTATTGATGAGGGACAGTCACTTGAAACTGTTGAATTGCCTGAAGGATGGAGCTGGCTTGAAGCAAGCATTATCCCGGAAAATGGTGCTTATACGGCAGTTTATACACCAAAAGACACGTCCATCTATAATACGATTAATGCATCAGTAAATGTGACTGTAAATCCGACAAAGCCAGCTGATACAGAACCGCCTGTTATCGCAGGAATTGAAGATGGAAAAACATATTGTGAGGCACAGAGAGTAACGGTGACAGATGAAAATGCTGTTACAGTTACAGTAAACGGACAGCCAGTTTCACTTGATGAAAATGGAAGTTTTACGTTAGAGCCAGGAGAAAATCAGTTAAGTGTTTCAGCAGTAGATGAGGCAGGAAACATGACTACTGTAAATGTAATCGTGAATAATGGTCATACATTCTCAGAGGGAAAATGTCTCATCTGTGATGCCAGTGATCCTGATTATGTGCCAGAACCTACAGAAGATACAAATATTCCTGATATCACGCTCACAGCATTAAATGAGGATGGTACTGCGGCAGACGGACAGGGTACAGATGACTGGTATCGCACAAAAAATATTACTCTCACTGCACCAGAAGGCTATAACATTATTGAAAATCTGTATGACAGATCAGGAAGAATGCCAACTCTTGATATTGAATTAGAGGAAGGCGAGAACCATATCGTATATTATCTGATAAAAGAAGATAATACAACAGTCAGTGAGCAGCGTACAAAGATTTTATATCTTGATACAAAAGCCCCACAGATCAATGGTCTTGAAGAAGGAAAAGTTTATTGTGAAGCAGTAACCTTTAGTGTTGTGGAAGAAAACCTTGATCTTGAATCAAGCAGCATTCCAGAGTCAGTAAGTCAAAATTCAGATGGAAGCTTTACTGCATCACCGGAGGCAGGTGTTCAGGAAATTGTATTACGTGATAAGGCAGGAAATGAGACATCAGTTCATATCACGGTAAATGGAACGCATACATTTGAAAATGGTGTTTGTGTTCACTGTGGAGCATCTGATCCTGATTATGTGCCAGAACCTACAGAAGATACAAATATTCCTGATATCACGCTCAAAGCATTAAATGAGGATGGTACTGCGGCAGACGGACAGGGTACAGATGGCTGGTATCGAACCAAATACATTACTCTTACTGCACCAGAAGGCTACAATATTGTTGAAAATCCTTATGCAAGATTACGCAGAATGCCGACTCTTGATATTGAATTAGAGGAAGGTGAAAATGAGATTGAGTATTATCTGATTAAAGAAGATAATACAACAATAAGTGAGCTGCGTACACGTAAATTGTATCTTGATACAAAAGCCCCACAGATCAATGGTCTTGAAGAAGGAAAGGTTTATTGTGAAGCAGTAACCTTTAGTGTTGTTGAAGAAAACCTTGATCTTGAATCAAGCAACATTCCAGAGTCAGTAAGTCAAAATTCAGATGGAAGCTTTACTGCATCACCGGCGGCAGGTGTTCAGGAAATCGTATTACGTGATAAGGCAGGAAATGAGACATCAGTTCATATCACGGTAAATGGAACTCATACATTTGAAAATGGTGTTTGTGTTCACTGTGGAGCATCTGATCCTAATTATAAGGCACCGGCAGTACAGTCCAATGATGTACCAGATGCAGTGCCGACAACACCAGATGCAGCAGGAAACTGGTACCGCAAAAACACCATCAAATTGACAGCACCTACAGGCTATTATATCAGCCAGACAAGTGATGAGTCATCATTTGGCACAGCAACTAGTCTAGATCTTACATTAAATGAAGGCGAAAACAAGATTACCTACTATCTGCTAAGCACAGACGGCAAGGTTATCAGTACAGAGAAGACATTAACAGCGAATTTCGATCAGACAGCGCCTGTAATTAGCGGCGTAGAAGGCAAAAAGACATATTGTGAGGCTCCGACACTTACAATTAGTGATGCAAATCTTGTACAGGTTACAGTAAATGGAACTCCAGTATCGCTGACTGCAGAAGGAACGCTTACAGTTTCTCCAGCGGAGACAGAACAGACTATTAAGGCAGTTGATGCAGCAGGAAATGAAGCAAGCATTACCATTACGGTGCACAACGGTCACAGCTATGCAAATGGTATCTGTACTGTATGTGAACAATATGATCCGCAGTACACTGTAAATGTAGATGCACAATTCTTAACGCAGGGTCTTGGAAGTAATGGCTGGTATCGTGCAAATGCTACGCTGAAAGCACCAGATGGATTCTATATTGCATTTACGAATGACAGAGGATCATTTGGAACAAACAAACAAATCGTAATCACCGAAGAGGGAAGCTACACAATGAAATATTATCTTATGAATATTTCAAGTGGAGCAATTAGTCAGGAAAAGCAGATAAGCATTAAGCTTGACAAGACACCACCAGTGATTAGCGGAGCTGAATCTAATAAGACATATTGTTTAGATCAAAAGATTACACTTACGGTAAAAGATGAAAATCTATATTCTGTTAAGTTAAATAATCAGGAGATTGCATCAGAAAGCAGCTTAAATACAAATGATACCTTTACCCATGAAATTACAAAGGCAGGCACGTATGTATTTACAGCAGCCGATGCCGCCGGCAATTTGGCAAGTGTAAGATTTACTGTGAATGAGAATCATACATGGAATGATGGTGTTGTACAGAAAGAAGCAACAACAACTGCAGTTGGAGAAAAGCTTTATACTTGTACAGTATGTGGTGCAACAAAGACAGAAGAGATTCCGATGGTAACGACACCAGAGGCAACTACACAGACACAGGAGACTACAACGCCAGAGGCAACTACACAGACACAGGCGACTACGACACCAGAGGCAACTACGCAGGCACAGGCGACTACGACACCAGAGGTAACTACGCAGGCACAGGCGACTACAGCGCCAAGCACAGCACCGAGTACAGCGCCAAGTACGGCACCAAGCACAGCGCCGAGCACGGCACCGAGTACAGCACCGAGTACAGCGCCGAGCACAGCACCAAGCACGGCACCGTCATCAGCTGCATCAGAAGCCAGCACAACACTTCCAATGCCAACCACACAGTCTGGTCAAATCAACCAGATTCTTGGTATTGAGGATGCCAGCGGAATAATCGGAATTATTCTGGTTGTGATTGGAATTATTCTTGCGGCAGCAGTAGTGGCAATGATCATTCTTACAAAGCGCAGCAAAAAGTAAATAAAAATGATTAGCCCAAAATAAACGAGGCGGTATCCGTAAGGGTACCGCCTTAATTTGCCTAAGAGAGCTGAACACTTATTTGTGAGCTGCATTTTGAAAAGCAGCAAATTCATGATAAAGACGAGAAACAGGAAGGCCAACAACGTTAAAATAGTCGCCTTCAATGCCTGAGACATAGATTGAAAAAGTACCCTGAATTCCGTAGGCTCCAGCCTTATCAAGTGGTTCTCCTGTTGCAACGTAAGAGGCAATTTCATCCTTTGTCATTTGGCAGACATGTACATTTGTCTCCTCGTAGAAGCTTTTTTCGCGAAGACTGCCATCAGCGCAGACTTCAATTAGTGTCACACCGGTATAGACCTGATGTGTGCTGCCCTGAAGCATGGAAACCATTCGCACGGCATCTGCGCTGTCCTTTGGTTTTCCCAATATGCGATTTTCAAATGCAACGATAGTATCAGCGCCAATTACATAGCAAGGAGCTTTTTGTGCCTTTGCAATTTCAAATGCCTTTTGATGAGCCAGTTCACATACAATATCACATGGAAGCGTTTTTGTGGTGACTTCCTCGCCCTTTGCCGGGCAGACAGTAAAATTGAAGCCGGCAAGAGCTAACAATTCTTTTCGGCGTGGGGAGCCAGATGCTAAAATAACAGGTTTTGTAAGATTCACGATAAATACCATGCCTTTCCATATTCGTTTACTTCGCTGATACTATACCTTTTTTTAAAGTAAAAGTAAACAGGAAAAGAAAAAAAACATTACCATTCACCTTCGGGCATGTTATTATGCTGATCTGTCAAATTTCTATGTAAGCATGAAATTTATTGTCTCAGTTTACTGAGACATCTAGCAGGACGCGTGAATTGAAAAATCAAGTTGTTTAAAGAAAAGAATTATGATACAATAAACAAAAGAAATAAAGGGAAAGGAATTTCTGAACATGAGTCAACAAAGGAAAAACATGCAGGATTATCTGCTGATTTGGATTGACGCGGTTTGCCTCGTGATAAGCTATATTGCAGCTTGTTTTCTTGCATCCGTTTTTCGGAAGTTTATATTTGATTTTTCTTCCGTATTATCATCTCTTTGGATGATTTTGATCAGCTATTTTTTGGTATTTCTGTCGTTCAACATGAATCGCTATTTCATGAAGCGAAACAAATATGAAGAAATTACATATACGATCAAGTTAAATATTATTATGGGAGCTGTGCTTATTGCTGTATTTTATGTTACTAAAAATACAGAGCTGATCAGCAGAAGTGTATGGGCATTAACAGTACTGATCAATATAGTGCTGATGGCTGTGACACATTTAATCTGTAAGAGAATGCTTCGTACTATTTTTAAAAATAAAAAAGCAGATCATCTCCTTGTATTGACGACATCTGATCGTGTAAAAACGCTTGCAGAGGACTTAAGACGATATAATACTTACGAGAATTATCTGATTACGCTTGCGATTACAGATGGTGATTATGTTGGAGAAGATATAGAAGGTTATCGTGTTGTGGCAAATGGCGACAATGTGATTGAGGTAGCAAGCAGGGAAATTGTTGATGAAGTATTTTTAGTGCTTGATGATCAAAGAAAAAACGAAATCATTGAGTATGCTGAGCAGTTTGCTCAGATGGGTGTAATTGTTCATGTAAATATTGACCTTCTTGATCATCTTGGCGCAGGTTATCAAAGAGAAGTTACTCAGATTGGAAATCACTATGCGCTCAGCGTGGCACCAAGATTTTTTGATTTTAACAAGCTTGTAATGAAGCGTATAATAGACATTGTAGGAGCGATAGTAGGACTGATGATTACAGCAGTTGTGATGCTTTTTATCGCACCAGCTGTAAAGCTAGAGTCTCCTGGACCACTCATATTTAAGCAAAAGCGTGTGGGAAAAAATGGCCGTTATTTCTATATCTATAAGGTGCGCTCTATGTATCAGGATGCAGAGGCGCGCAAGGCCGAGCTTATGGAAAAGAATGAAATGAAGGGCTTTATGTTTAAGATGACGGATGATCCGAGAATCACAAAGGTCGGCAAATTTATTCGTTCAACTAGTATTGATGAGCTTCCTCAGTTTTGGAATGTACTAAAGGGTGATATGAGTCTTGTTGGTACAAGACCACCGACAGTAGATGAGTTTAAACAATATGAGGCGCGTCATAAGAGACGTCTTAGCATGAAGCCTGGTCTGACAGGATTATGGCAGGTCAGCGGACGAAGCAACATTGAAGATTTTGAGGAAGTAGTTCGTTTGGATTGTGAATATATTGATAACTGGAGCATTCAGCTTGATATTCAAATTATCTTAAAAACTGTTGTTGTAATCTTTAAGAAAGTTGGATCAAAATAAAAGACAACAAAAAAGGACCGGTGTGTGGGAGCCGGTCTTTTTTTGTACAAAGAAAGTGTGTAAAATAAGAAACTAACCAACTAATGTGTGTGAAGCAATGTTGATGTAGTACAAAAAATTTAACGCTTTTATGCGAAAAAGTCAATATAGTATGAACGAAAAGCAAAATTTATGAATGAAAAGCAAAAATCAAATTTCCAAAGTTTGATCTCGTGTCTTTGAAAAACAGTAGTCACGCCAGGTTTGTTCAAGACGCTTGGCATTGCGCAGTGTAACTGGAAGAGTCTGTCCGTTTGAAAGAAGACAGCTGCCAGAAGAAAAGCATTTAATATCATCCATGTTGCACAGGACACCTCTGCTGACAAGAAGAAAATGACGGTCAGATAAAAGCTGTTTTGAGAATGTACCAAAGGCAGCACAAGGATGGTATTTCTGACCGTTTCGGTCAGTGATCCATGTATAGTGAGAGTCAGCCACGATGCATACAATTTGCGAAGCAAAAATGCGAACCTCAATTGCATTTACTGAGAATGAAATGAAGGTTTCAGAAGCTGGAAGGTGCAAAGAGGCATCATTCAGACATGCAAAAATCGCATCTTTCTGATATGGTTTTAGAATATAGTGAAATGCATGGACACGAAAGGCATCTGGCATGTAATCAGCAGAGGCAGTCAGAAAAATTAAAATAACATGGTTGTCAATCTGACGCATTTTGCTTGCCGTCTCAACACCGCTCATACCATTCATAAAAATGTCCATAAAAACAATATCGTATTTATCAGACGAAAAGGAAGACAAAAAAGCATCTCCGCTGTCAAAACAATCAGATTCAAATAAAATCTGCTTTTCGCATCCATAGTCAGTAATCAAAGACAGAAGTATCCCACGTTCAATTTCAGAATCATCTACCAGTGCAATGCGCATAACGATTTATCCACACCTTTCTATATTATATTTAGCAAAGCTTTTTATGCTTAAAGAAAGCTCCGCATATGTGTCAAACAACGCGAAGCTTTCTTTTTATGTACTATTTAAGTACGATTTATCAGATAAATTACTGTGGCTGCTTTCCAATGTAAGCTAAGATACCACCATCTACGTACAGAACATGTCCGTTTACGAAGTTGGAAGCATCAGAAGCAAGGAATACTGCCGGGCCTGCCAGGTCCTCAGCCTCTCCCCAGCGAGCTGCCGGAGTCTTGGCAATGATGAACTGGTCAAATGGATGACGGGAACCGTCTGGCTGAATCTCACGAAGCGGAGCGGTCTGTGGAGTAGCAATGTAGCCAGGTCCAATACCGTTACACTGAATGTTGTATTCACCGTACTCAGAGCAGATGTTTCTGGTCAGCATCTTTAAGCCACCCTTAGCTGCTGCATAAGCAGATACGGTCTCACGTCCAAGCTCAGACATCATGGAGCAGATGTTGATGATCTTTCCATGACCCTTCTTGATCATGCTCGGAATAACAGCCTTTGCTACGATAAACGGAGCATTTAAGTCAACATCGATAACCTGTCTGAACTGAGCAGCGGTCATCTCGCACATCGGGATTCTCTTAATGATTCCGGCATTATTTACGAGAATGTCGATTACACCAACCTCAGCCTCGATCTTTGCAACGAGCTCGTTTACAGCGTCCTCATTAGTAACGTCACAAACATAGCCATGAGCCTTGATTCCAGCTTCTTCGTATGCAGCAAGACCCTTATCAACTAACTCCTGCTTAATATCGTTAAATACGATTGTAGCACCGGCAGCAGCCATACCCTTAGCGATAGCCATACCGATACCATAGGAAGCGCCAGTAATCAGCGCAATCTTACCTTCCAGAGAAAAAGAAGACATATCCATGGTAAAAAAACCTCCTTAAATTTTTTGACGGAACATACAAAAATATGTCCATCTAGTTGTGTATAGTATACCATATCAAAAGAAACCAGTCAACAGTAACGCTTGTTGTAAAATGTAAGATATTTGTAAGCGTAATATCTTTGCAAAAAAGGGCGTAGTATGGTAGTATGGGTATGATAAAGCTGTGTAATGCAGGAGAGTAATGTTGGAAATGGAAGTGGCAACATATAGTGTATGGAGGGAACGTTTCATGAGAAAAAGAATGATGCTGTTTGCGGCAGGGACAGTGATTTTTGTCAGCGCGGCACAGAATACTTTTGCAGAAGAGGAAACGGGTGGAATAAGAAAGATTGCAGATATGGTCACAGAAGCACGGCGGATAAAAGAGGGAACTGAAATGTTTTCAGTCTCAATGACACTTGGTGATATGGAAGTATCGGCCGGAATGACGATCCGTATGACGCCAGACAGTGCATCTGTGGACATGCTGTATTTAAGTGCACCAAATGGTGATGGAACTTTTTTTGATTTTGTATCAGAGGATGTACTTCGTGTATTTGGTACTAAGGCATATTTAAATACAGAATCGGTTAAAGAGATGATATCGGAATTGACAGAGGAGAACCGCATTGACGAGGAAGAGAATGAGAATGTGCTGCAGGCAGCAGATTCAATTACAGAAGACTGGATTGGTCTGGTAGGTTCTTCAATAGGTCTGGATGAGTTTAAATATGATGATTTTATAGGGGTGTTTTCAGGTCTTGCGGCGGCACATGATGCAGGCTCTTACACGATTAATCTGAAAAATGATCAGATAGGGCAGCTTTTGGAGCGCATCGATATGCAGATTGAGCAGGGGCAGTTAGATAAAACATTTGTCATTGACTGGGAGCCACTTTTTACACCATATGTGGATGCAGTAATAGAAGGAATGAAAGAAGCTGATCCAGAAAATGCTTTTGATCAGGATAAAAAGAAAAAGCAGATATTTGATACTCTTCAGACTACATTTTGTCCGCATGAAGATGATGAGAAAGAACCATTAGCAGTGCAGTTTGAAAATGCAGTTTCAAAAGGTCTTGAAGTTAATGCATCAATCTGTGCGGGAAAAGATGGCGCAGCAGGCACATATGCATTTGAAGTGACAATTGAAGCAGAGATTTCAGACAAACTTCAAGAGAAATGGGGAATTGAAGAGCTTTCTCCAGTTGTCGGTGAGACGGAAGGGCTTTTGACACAGACAGATGAGCCAGATATAAAGAATGCATTATTTAGTTTTGTAGTAAGCATTGAGCCAGCAGAAGAACCGATTGAAATAGAGGAACCAGGGGATGGTATTTTGTGGATGACAGACTTACTGAGAGAATGGGCAGCACAGGGTTTGATTTTGCAGTAAAAATGGGGATAGGAAAAATTTTCCTATCCCCGATTATTTTTATAAAGTTACGCCGTTTTTCTCAAGAAGTTTTCTTGCAGATTCAACAGAGTCTACACCAGTCGGATTTTTAACAGGTGCAAATGCTTTCTCACGCTCAACCTCAAATGGACAGCAGCTGTCCATCATATGGATCATGTCGAGAATTAAGGATTCAAACTTATAGCCATTTGGTGTAGTTGGCTTAATCAGATTGCCATCACCATCAATGTAAGGAATCTTCTTCTCAACGATATGTAACGGAAGACGTTTGCTTTTGATCTCAGTTAAACGATCCAAATTAAACATGTAGTTTAAGATAACACCAAAGTTGTAGAGCAGATTTCCATTCTCATCCTTTAAGTGAATCATATCCTCAGTCATCTCATAATATTCAACGATGGAAGGCTTGCCATCCTCAGTACAAAGAACGCCGACACGCTCATTTGGGTCAGCCTTTCTTACAACCATACCGCCGCAGTCACAGCCAGAATCAATGACAGCACCGACAAATGCCGGATCATTAATTCTTTGAAGAACATTGTCAACAGCAAATGCAGTCAGCCATTCAACACCAGCTTCCTTCATCTGCTTGTCATATCCGTAGCGGCAAAGAGATGAGAACCATCCGCCATTTCCATTTGGAGACAGTGACAGGCGATCAGGTGCTTCCATAAGAAGCTTTCCATTGTAATCTACGCTTGGTGCCATCTCTTGCTTGAAGAAATGAATATATTTGGCATTGTAGCCAAAATAATTTTTCTCCTTCAAAAAAGCAGTAGTATCATCATAATTTTTGTCACTTGTCATGATATAAAATGGAATCCAGGCACCGGCCTTTTTTACAATCTCCATTACATTATTGATCAGACATTCAAAAATGTAAAGCTCTCTTGTGACACCGATATTGTACATACCCTTTGGCTTATCAAAACCAAGACGGGTACCCTGACCTCCTGCAAGCAAAACGGCAGCAACCTTGCCCTCGCGGATTGCCTGTAATCCAACTTCTTCAAGATGTGCGCGGTTTGCGTCAATCTGGGACAGCTCCATGGCAGACAGCGGTGCAAATGTGCCGCGTGCATTTACTGTTTCATGTGTCTTTAATACATCAAGCAAGGACCAATCAATTCCTTCAATCTGAGCAAGGAGATTTTCTTGTTGCTCTGGTGTAAGAGTGTCATAAAATGAAAGCAGCTGCAGCTGATCTTTCTGTGTTAATAAGTTAATAGCGTCCTGTTTAGTCATAATAAGAACCTTTCTTCAAATATTGAATTTGGACAATTTACAGAATGCCGATGCCCACGGCATATGCGGGATTAAATTGACATCCCTATATTTGTAACTTTACGATAACACAGAGCCAGAAAAAAGTAAAGGTCATAATCGTCCGAAAAATGTAAGAAATTTGAAATGTGAAAAACTTTGAAAGTATGGTATGATAAAAAAAACACTGTTAATTTATGTGCTCAGATGTATAAAGAAAGTTTGAAAAGGTATTGCAAAAACACCATATTATTATGTATAATAAGAATCTGGGCGCATGAATAGAAATAGAAAGGAAAAAGGCGGATGTTTTACTACAAAAACAAGAATGATAAGAAAAAACGCATCCTAGCAGGTGCAGTTGCAGTGATTATCGTATTAGCCATGATTGCCTCTATGGTCGTCTCTGCTTTTGCAGAAGAGACGCAAGGCCAGGTTCAGGCAAAGTCCTACGATCTGACGTTCAATAAAAAAACAACAGGCGTGTTTGGACGCAGCGTCAGCTATGAGGGAATCAGTCTCGAGGGAAAGACGTATGATGAGGCTGTATCAGAGATTAACGAATATGCTAATGATCGTCTGACAAGATACATGCAGTTGGATGTGCTTGGATATAAATATGATTATGACGGAAGCTCCTTTTCAACTACATGGGCAAATCCAGACGTAGTCAGCCAGCTTTCTAATATGACATTAGAGGGAAACCTTGTAGAGCAGTACAAGAAGCAAAAGGATCTTGATCAAAGCCCGATTGATCTTGATTTACAGTTTACAGTAGATGAAGATGCAGTAAGAAGTACTGTTGCAGAGTACACAAGTCATTTTTATAAGGATCCTCAGAATGCAACTGTAACGCGTGAAAACGGACAATTTGTTGTAACTGAAGGTGTGACTGGAGTTTCTTTTGATACAGATGCTATTGCAGCGGAGCTGTTGGCAAAGATTGAGGATTTCTCTACTGCTGATTCTATTCAGTATAGTTTCCCATTTACAGAGACACCACCGACATATGACAGCTCATACTTTAATTTTTCACCGACCCCACTCGGAAGCTACACAACCACTCGTCTAGGTGATGAACCGAGAACCAATAATATCCGGATATCCGCACAGAACCTGAATGGCAATGTAATTTATCCGGGAGAGACTGCTTCAACGCTCAAGATGTTCCATGATGTAACAGAGGAAAATGGCTACCAGATGGGTCTTGGCTATGAACTTGGAAAGGTTGTGCCGAGTATGGGCGGCGGTATCTGCCAGACGACGACCACATTATACAATGCCGTCATTCGAGCAGAACTTACCGTTGTAAGCAGAAAATCTCATTCCATGATCGTCAGCTACGTAGAGCCAGCGCTTGATGCTACCGTGGATTACAAGTCAGGTCTGGATTTTACTTTCACAAACACACTCAATTATCCGATTTACATTGAATCTTATGTAGACGGAGACAGCGTAACCGTCAACATCTGGGGCGTGGAGGAACGTGCGGCAAACCGTACTATTGCATTCACAAGTACGAGAACAACAGATTTTGTATGGAAGGATCCGCTGTATGTTCAGAGAGTGGATGATGTAAACTGTAAGGTTGGTAATGTAAATGTAGTGTATAAGCAGAAGACACTGACCGATCCGCATCCGGGATTTACCGCACAGTCTTACAAACATGTGTACATTGATGGGGTAGAGCAGTCTGTAGAATTGTTAAATACATCTGTATATGGTCCGGCATCTGGTGAACTGATTCATGCATCAGACTGTACCATTCAGGCAAGGCCGAACGAAGTTCCGACTGGCTCTTCCTGGGCAACGCTCCCGAACATTGGCATTGCGTTTACAATCGATACGTATACGCTTTCAGGTGAGCAGTGGCCGTATTATCCATATTAAATTATGATACGCTAAATAGTAGTTTTTATCCATGCGCCGCTTATTGTAAGGGGCGCATGTTTCTACGTAAGAAGGAGTTTCACAGAATGAGATCATTAAAGGAAATTAAAAAAAGGGCAGCAAAGGCAGCTGCGGTAGCGTTTTTGCTGCTTGGAGCGGTTGGTGTGGTATCATATGCATCAGAGGCAGATACTGCTAAGACACCATTTGTATTAACGTTCAATACGAGTACGACTGGTGTATTTCCAAGAGGTGTAAGCTATGAAGGAATAAGCCTTGAGGGGAAAACGCTTGAAGAAGCAAAAAGCGAGATCTCTGATTATATAGAAGACAGGCAGTCACGATATATGGTATGGAACATTGTGGGAAATACTTATGAGTACAGTGCGTCCTCCTTCGGCGTAGCGTGTACAAATGCAGAGATTGTATCTTCTCTTGACAATTTAACTATGAGCGGAAATATCGTAGAGCAGTATAAAAAGCAAAAGGATATGGATGTAAATCCTGTGGATCTTGATCTGCAGTTTTCGCTTGATACGCAGACTCTCCATGATACAATAAGTGAATATACATCGACCCTGTCAAGAACAGTATCAAATGCAAGCGTAAAACGTGAGAATGCACAGTTTGTTGTAACAGAGGCAGTAAATGGAATTGCGTTTGATACAGAGGCTATTTATAATGAGCTGACAGGCATGATAAATGATTTTTCAACGGCTGATCCTATAAATTACACGTTTCCTTACACGGAAACACCAGCGACATATACTAGTGCCGATTTTGCATTTAGTGAGCTGCCGCTTGGAAGCTTTTACACAGATGGTCTTGGAGACAAGAACAGACGAAATAACATTTCCCGTGCTGCAGAAGGTATGAATGGCCGTATTTTTTATCCGGGCGAAACAATATCTGCACTTGATTTGTACGGTGCAGTTACGATAGAAAATGGCTACGCAGAGGCACCAGGCTACAATCAGGGAAGGGTAGAGATGGTAGTTGGCGGAGGAGTCTGTCAGGTAACAACGACACTTTATAATGCAGTTTTGCGTGCTGAACTTGATGTTTCCTATCGTAAAAATCATTCAATGATGGTTAACTATGTATATCCAGGCATGGATGCAATGGTAGCGCCGCAGGATAATTCTGATTTTAAATTTGTAAACAGCTCAAATCATCCGATTTATATTGAAGCATATGTAGTAGACGACCGCATCTGTATCAATATCTGGGGAATTGAGGAGCGCGATGCAAACCGTTCTGTAAGATTTAGAACAGAGATTTTATCTGTTTCATGGCCAGAGACGCTATACAACATTGTTGTAAATGATAGTGAATGTCAGGTTGGAGAGGTTCGTGTTAACTATAAGCATAAAGTTGAGGTCGAGGTGCATCCAGCATTGTCGTGTGTATCCTATAAGCAGATTTATATTGACGGACAGCTTGTGGAGGAAACAGAACTAAATCGTGACAACTATAAGGCAGCATCGGGACTTATTTACCGAGCTTCAGATTGTAATGTCAGTGCATCAGCTCGTCCGGGAAATGCAGGCGAGGCCATGGTATTTCCATACATCGGCTGGACAATTGATATCTCAGTAACAACGCCTGGCGGAGGAGAGTGGCCATATTATGAATAACAGAAAGGGCAAAAATATGCGAACAGGAAGATATTCGTATAATGCGCAGCAAAGAAGCATTGTACGGCCAATAAAAAAAGTGCAAAAGTTAGCAGAAGGCTTTGCACAAAATTATGATTGCGCAGTGATTTGCCATGAAAAAAAAGAGATTGTCTCAGAAGCAATGATGACAGTTTCGGCAAAAGAGGATATCGCACTTGCATTTTACAGAGCATGCAATATAGTTTTTGCGCAGCGTGGATGTACGAAGCTTGTAAATGTCAGCTTTCTTTGGCCGGAAGACAGCGAAGAAGCATTTATGGCAGAGTTAACTGGTTATATAGCTGCATTGTGTCAGAAAGAAGCAGTCAAGCTTGGCTTAGTGACAGCAGGTGTTAGCAGCTTCGTGCAAAAGGCAGTCATATCAGTTACAGCAGTTGGATATGCCAACGAAGACTTCACAGATAATGATGGCAAAAATCAAAACAAAACACTACAGGCAGGAAGTACACTTTGCATGGCAGGTCATGCGGGAATGGCAGGAATTGGACTGCTTGCGGCTTACGGAGAAGACGCACTGACAAAGCAGTATACGCAGGGCTTTATACGTCAGGCACAGCAGTTTTTGGACACACTTAGTATTCGTCCTGTAAAAGAAGCTCTTGAGGATATTGATGCTTGTATATATCCAATTCAAGAGGGCGGTGTTTTAAACGCACTTTGGAATTATGCAGATGGTATCGGTGCAGGACTCGACATAGACATGCGAAAGATTCCTATTCGTCAGGAATCAGTAGAAATCAGTGAGTTTTATGGTATAAATCCTTATCTGCTGATGGGAGATGGTGCTTGTCTTATATCTTCAATGCAGCCGGAAAAAGTGTGTGCAGCACTTGCAAAAGCAGGAGTTAGCTGCGTTGTAATTGGTCAGGTAACAAAAGAAAACGCACGTGTGATTCGCAGAGATGATGAAGTAAGATATCTTGATAAACCTGCACAGGATGAGCTTGTGCGTATTAGAAAGTAAGAAGAAAGGCAAATGGTAGTATGAACGTAGTATTATTAGAGCCGGAGATTCCGGCAAATACAGGAAATATTGGAAGAACATGTGTGGCAACAGGAACAACACTTCACCTGATTAAGCCGCTTGGTTTTTCACTCGATGAGAAAGCGTTAAAAAGAGCAGGTCTTGATTACTGGCAGCATCTCGATGTGCGCGTTTATGAAAATTTCAATGATTTTCTCGAGAAGAATCCAGATGCATCTAAAAAGTTGTATTTAGCAACAACAAAAGGACATCACGTATATAGTGATGCCCAGTATGATGAGGATGCGTATCTGATGTTTGGAAAGGAGAGTGCTGGAATCCCGGAAGAGATTTTGCTTGACTATGAAGACCAGTGTTTCCGTATTCCAATGAATCCACAGATTCGTTCCTTGAATTTATCAAATTCTGTTGCGATTGTGCTGTATGAGGCACTTCGTCAGAATCATTTTGCCAGTATGCAGTTAAATGGTGAGCTTCATCGTCTGCACTGGAATCATCCAAACGAGTAAAAACATTATTCGCTTTTTGCGGGTTTTGTCTGAAATTTGTAGCCGACTCCCCATACGGTAGCGATAGACCAGCTGTTTTTGCCTGGAAGCTTTGCGCGCAGGCGTTTAATATGGACATCTACCGTGCGGGTATCGCCTACATACTCATAGCCCCACACATGATCAAGAAGCTGTTCTCTTGTAAAAACCTGATTTGGTGAGGAGGCTAAAAAATATAAAAGTTCTAGTTCGCGCGGCGGCATTTCAATTGTAGCACCGCGGTAGCTGACCGAATAATTGGTCAGATTGATAACAAGGCCAGGGAATGTAATACATTTGGCTGAAGAATCGCTGTCAGCTGACGGTGATGTGCCAGACAATGTAGAAAAGTCTGGCATGTTTGAATGGGAACGGCGGACGATTGCACGGATACGAGCAATAAGCTCACGTGAATCAAAGTCTTTTGTCATAAAATCATCACATCCAATTTCAAGAGAAAGCACCTTATCGACGATATTATCATCATTAGACAGCATTAAAATCGGAATATTGCAGGCATTGTGAAATTCACGGCACAAATCAAGACTATTCATAGTTGGAATCTGACGGTCTACCAGCAAAATATGCGGCTGAAAGGAAAGCAGATTTTTTCTTGCATCAGTTTTATTGTTAACGGTGACTGTTTCATATGCATTTTCTGTCAGGCACAGGATGAGCTTTTTAATCATTGCATCATCCTGACTGGCAATTAAGACACGAATAATGTCGAATTCATGGTTGATCATATTTATTCCCCTCTCTTTTTCTTACTTAAAAGTAACAATGGTAACACCACTGTCGCCCTCACCAAATTCCCCTAAATGGAAGGACTTTACATATTTGAGCTTGCGCAGATGCTGATGAACACCGTTTCTAAGGGCACCTGTACCGCGTCCGTGTACGACACGAACCTTTTCAAGATGTGCCAGATAAGCATCATCGAGATATTTGTCGAGTTCTGGAATTGCCTCATCAACTGTTTTTCCAATCAGATTGATTTCAGGAGAAACAGTGGCAGATTTTGACATACGAATCTTGCCGCTTCCATTGCCCTTTTGTTTTGTGCGCATTGCAGGTACGCCATCACCAGAAATTGTCTGCTCATCAATCAGCTCCAAATCATTAATATTGACCTGAGAACGAAGAATGCCCATCTGGACAAATAAATCTCCTCTTGCATTTGGAAGAGAACTTACAATACCACGAAGATTAAGTGAAACTACCTTAACGGCATCACCAAGCTTAAGCTTTTTAGCGTCTGGCTTTTTAGATGGAGAAGCCTTTGGCTGCGAAATCTGTGCCTTTGATGCTGTCTTGTCAAGCTTAGTACGAAGCTTAGTACGCTCTTCCTCAAGAAGACGGCTAACCTCGCCTCCATCAGTCTTTTTGTTGATAATTCGTATAGTCTCATCAGCGTAATCCTTGGCATCCTGAAGAACCTTGCGTGCTTTTTCGTTGGCATCCTGTAAGATTTTTGCCTTTTGCTGCTCAAGCTTTTCTTTCTGGGCAGAAAGCTGCTTATTAAGAGACTCCATTTCCTCTTTATAAGCCGCAATTTGTTCCTTATCCTGCTCCATTTGGACACGTGAAGCCTCAAGATTAGAGATTACATCCTCAAAGCTCTCATCCTGACTGTCGATATGCTTTTTAGCATCGTCAATAATAAATTCTGGAAGACCAAGCTTTCTTGAAATTGCAAAAGCGTTACTCTTTCCTGGAATGCCGACTAACAGACGGTATGTCGGACGAAGTGTTTCCACGTTAAATTCACAGCTGGCATTTTCGACACCAGGAGTGGAAAGAGCAAAAAGCTTTAATTCGCTGTAATGTGTGGTTGCCATTGTGCGAACCTTCATGTTGTGAAGGAAGGATAAAATTGCCATTGCAAGTGCGGCACCCTCAACAGGGTCTGTACCAGCACCAAGCTCATCAAATAGAACCAGAGAATCCTTATCAGCCTTGTCTAAGAATTTAACGGTGTTTGTCATATGAGATGAGAAGGTACTTAAATTCTGCTCAATGCTCTGCTCATCGCCAATGTCTGCGTAAACCTCAGTAAAGACGCTTAAGGTTGTCCCCTCAGCAGCTGGTACGTGAAGTCCGGCAAGACCCATAAGTGTCAGAAGACCAACTGTCTTTAACGAAACAGTCTTACCACCAGTATTTGGTCCGGTAACGATCAGAAGATCAAAGTTCTCACCGAGCGTAAGTGTAATAGGCACAACGCGGTGCGGATCAAGAAGTGGATGACGTGCATTTTTCAGACGGATGATGCCATCTTTATTTAATCTTGGCTCACAGCCGCGGTAATGGCGGGAGAGAGCAGCCTTTGCAAAGATAAAATCAAGCTCTCCGATAAGTTCAAGATCAAGTGTCAGCTCATCTAAATGATCACATGTCTGATTGCTTAGAGCTGCAAGAACAGCCTCGATTTCCTTTTGTTCACGGATTTCCAATTCGCGAAGCTCATTATTCAGTTTTACAACGCTTAATGGCTCGACAAAAATGGTAGAACCACTAGAGCTTTGGTCATGTACCATTCCTGGCACGTTGGATTTGTGCTCAGCCTTTACAGGTACACAGTAACGGCCGTTTCTCATTGTGATAACGCCATCTTGCAGATAAGTACGTGAGTTTACAACAAGACTGTTTAACTGCGTGCGGATCTTCTCGGCAGCAGTTTTCATGGCACGGCGAACAGAGCGAAGTCCGTTGCTTGCATCATCAGCGATCTCCTCCTCAGAGAGGATACAGCGGTCAATTTCCTTTGCAAGAGAAACGACAGGTGCAAGCTCACGAAACATTGCGTCAAGTGCATCGTCCTCCTCGCCAGGTTCATGGTCACGCTTGCCATAGTCGCTTGCGCGAAGTGCAACGCGAAGAAGTGCGCTTACACGCAAAAGCTCAGCGATGCTTAATGATGAGCCAACCTTCAAACGAAGAAGTGAGTCGCGTATATCCTTTGCACCAGAAAAAGAGATGCTTCCCTTTCGAAGAATGCGTGCTAGTGCATCGCTTGTCTGTGCCTGCGCTGTTTTGATCTCTTGAAGATCATTCATCGGAACGAGTTCGCGACAGCGCTTTTTGCCCATAGAGGTAGATGCATATTCCTCAAGCTGGGCGATTATTTTTGTATATTCAAGTGTTGATAAAGCTTTTTGATTCATAAATTTTCCCCTTAATAAAAAATACAATAGAAGTATAATAAAAAATACAATAAAGTGCAAGAAACTTTCGCTGATTCTGGTGTGTTACAGTTTACAGGCAACTTCAGTATACTACAGAGGAAAAAGAAAAACCACAGTTTTTTTACTTGTAAAAGCATTTACAAGCATTGCGAAGTTGTTTATAATAAGATAAAAGGGGGATGATCCCCTTAAATAAGTATCAAAAAAAGTGAGAGAGGTAAAAGATTATGAAATATATTCAGGAGCTGCGTGAGGGAGAACGCCTGTCGCAGATTTTTTTCTGTAAAAATAAAACGATTGCAACGACAAAGGCAGGAAAGACATATTATTCGCTGACTTTGCAGGATAAGACAGGTGTGCTTGATGGCAAGGTATGGGAGCTGTCTGGTGCAATTGAGCATTTTGAAAATCTTGACTTTATTAAAATTGATGGCGATGTTACTCTGTTTAATGGCAGTCTGCAGTTAAATTGCCGCCGCATTCGCAAGGCAAAAGAGGGCGAATATGATCAGAAGGATTATTTCCCAGTTTCTGAAAAAGACCCGGCTGTAATGTTTAAGGAGCTTGATGGTTTTATTCAGAAGGTTAAGGAGCCGCATCTGCATGCGCTTCTTTTGAGCTTTTTTGGCGATAAGGAGTTTGTAAAGAATTTCTGCCAACATTCAGCAGCAAAGTCTGTTCATCATGGCTTTATCGGCGGTCTTCTTGAGCATACCTTGTCTGTTACTAAGATTTGTGATTTTTTCTGCACGCTTTACCCAATGATCAATCGTGATCTGCTTTTGACCGCAGCTATGTTCCATGATATTGGAAAGGTAAATGAGCTGTCTGATTTCCCAGAAAATGACTACACAGATGATGGTCAGTTGCTTGGTCACATTGTAATGGGTGTTGAAATGATTGGAAGTCATATCCGTGAGATTCCAAGTTTCCCACCAGTATTAGCATCTGAGTTAAAGCATTGCATTTTAGCACATCACGGTGAGTTTGAGTATGGTTCACCGAAAAAGCCTGCTATCATTGAGGCAGCAGCGCTTAACTTTGCAGATAATGCAGATGCAAAGCTTGAAATTATGAAAGAGCAGCTTGCATCAGCAACACCAGGTGAGTGGATTGGATTTAACCGTTTAATGGACAGCAATATTAAGAAAACAGTATTGCAGTAACAAGAAAAAGAGTTGGAGAAGTATGGAAGTGAAAAAAAATCAGGATTACATTGTAACAATCGAAGATTTAAGTGTGGAAGGTGAAGGCATCGGCAAGATAAGCGAGGGTGAGCTTGGCAATGAGAATGGATTTCCTCTGTTTATCAAGGATACGGTAATTGGAGATGTTGCAAAGGTCCGTGTCATTAAGGTCAAAAAGAATTATGGCTATGGACGCCTGATGGAAATCATCACGCCATCGCCAAATCGTGTAAAGCCGCTGTGTCCTGTCGCACGTCAGTGCGGCGGCTGCACGCTCCAATGTATGACTTATGAGGAACAGCTAAAGTTCAAGCACCGTAAGGTAGAGAATAATCTGCGACGCATTGGAGGATTAAAGGATATTGAAGTGCAAATGACGCTTGGCATGGAAAAACCGTGGCGTTATCGCAATAAGGCACAGGTGCCATTTGGTTTTGATAAGGGAGGCATTTGTGCTGGATTTTATGCGGGACGCACTCACACTATTATTGACAGTGAGGATTGTCTGATCGCACCAGAAATCAATCAGACTATTATACGAGAGATCAAGTCATTCATGGAGGAGTATCACGTTGCGCCATATGATGAAGAACGTGGTACAGGAATTGTGCGCCATGCGCTGATTAGAGTGGGCTTTCATACAGGGCAGATTCTTGTATGTCTCGTCATCAATGCCGACAGTCTGCCTCATGCTGACAAGCTTACAGAGCGTTTGCTAAAGATACAGGGTATGACATCTGTATGTTTAAATATCAATAAGAAAAAGACAAATGTAATCCTTGGCGAAAAAGTTGTCAATTTGTTTGGACCAGGATATTTAGAGGATAAGATTGGCGAAGTAACATTCCAAATTTCACCGCAGAGCTTCTTTCAGGTAAATCCGTCCCAGACAGAGGTGCTTTACAAAAAAGCACTCGAATTTGCCGGTCTTACCGGACAGGAAACAGTGTGGGATTTGTATTGCGGCATCGGAACGATTTCCCTGTTTTTGGCACGCAGTGCAAAGAAGGTTTACGGAGTAGAGATTATTCCAGCAGCCATTGAAGATGCGCGCGGAAACGCAGCGCGAAATGGTCTTGACAATACGGAGTTCTTTGTTGGAAAGGCAGAAGAAGTGCTGCCAGAGTGGTACGAAAAGCGTGACAGCAAAGAAGAACGCCATGCAGACGTTATCGTCGTAGATCCTCCGAGAAAAGGCTGTGACAGCGTACTTTTAGACACCATCACAGCTATGCATCCAGACCGTATCGTGTATGTAAGCTGCGACAGTGCAACACTTGCCAGAGACTTAAAGTATCTGACTGAAAAGGTGTGTAGCGAAGGCAAAGAAGGCGAGTACCGCTATCAGGTAGAAAAGGTACAGCCAGTCGATATGTTCCCGTGGAGTGCACACGTCGAGACGGTTGTTTTGCTTTCCAAGGGTGAGGTCGACTCGAAAAAGATTCGGGTTGAGTTCTCTTTAGAAGATATGGATATGTCCGAATTTCAAGATGGGGCAACCTACACGCAGATCAAGGACTATGTACTGGAACATAGCGGATTAAAGGTATCAAACCTGTATATCTCACAGATTAAGCGGAAATGTGGGATTGAGGTTGGTAAGAACTACAATCTGCCGAAGTCCGAAGATTCCAGACAGCCTCTGTGTCCACCGGAAAAAGAGAAAGCAATCCGAGAAGCATTCAAATATTTTGGGATGATATAACATCCCGTAAAATGGAGGTTTCTTATGGATAGATTGATTTCTTGTAAGTTTAACATGGATACCGCTTGTGTGGAACTGAAATTCTTTGATGGTAGTATGATTGCGATTGATACGATTGCGGTTGAGAACGAGGTTGCCGACAATATGTATCAGAGGTCGGAACTGGATTATCTGATTTACAATGACCCGATTGGATATGCTGATTTGATATTGAACGGAGATTCCAAAACCTATTTGAAAAACTGTTACAGAGTATAAATCTGTGGATACGGCGATTGGAGCGATTTGCCTGGCTCACTAAACCTCTAAGCCCATAGTTATTGGCTAAGGCAGATATTCAACTTTAATTTTAGAAAACATAAATAAAGGCTATCCAATCTTTTTGACTGGGTAGCCTTTGAAAGTTTTGCTCTTTCTACTTTTTAAGAATCAATTTATGAATGACCATGCCGATTATCAAACCAAAGGATGATACTGCCAAATACCAAAGCGAATGTATCAATGCTGTCTCGTTATAGTATATAAACACAGATGGCACAAATGTAATTGCTATGATTATTGGATACAAGTACTTTACTTTCAGATTTGAAATGCTGCCAATTAGAATTGAAAGCAATAATGTTGCTAAAATAAGCAAAACTATCATTCCCATAACGTCTGTTGGTCCTGCAAATAATGGAAATACATAAAACATAAATAATTGAATTAAGAGTATTAGTATCTCCTTCAAGTATTTCTTCATAATCAAAACACCTCCGTTCATATAAACTCTTTTTTATTTCATTTTGCAAAGATTATCTTGATTTGCAGTTTGTCATTGTTGTAGATTGCTCCAATACTTCCGCCCATACGCTCAATCAGCAGCTTGGCGATGGACAATCCCAAACCGGTTGAATTGCGACTGGCTTCTACTGTATAGAAACGGTCAAACAATCTGCCGACCGTCACATAATTCAGATTGTGCGCCGTGTTGCTGAATGTAACACAGCCGTTCTTATCCATGACTACGGACAGATCGCCGTCAGAGTATTTCAGCGCATTGCTGATAATGTTGGAAAAGATACGGTTGACCGCACCTGCATCCAGTTCACGGAAAACCGGTTCCTCCGGCAATTCGATTTCCGGTTGGATGCCTTTTTCCTGCATGACCGCATAGAAAGACAGCAGACTTTCCTCCAATGCCCGGACAACATCCATACGTTCTGGTTTCAGTTCCTGAAAAGAAGTAACCACACTATATCTGAATAGTTCTTCGGTTAGATTTTTTAAAACATCTGTTCTGTTTTGGATTTGAGAAAGATAGCAGTGTACCGTTTCGCTTTTTTCCTCTCGTTCCAATAGGTCAAGATAACCGTTTATCGCCGTAAGCGGAGTTCTCAGGTCATGGGAAATATTGGTGATAGCTTCTTTCAGTTCCAGATCGCCCTGTTGGTAACGATGGCGTTCCTTGCGGAGCAATCGAAGCTGGATATTAATCTCCGAAGCCAGTTTTCTCAGATGAGGGTCGCTGGAAGAAATATCAATCAGAGTGTTTGTGTCGGAGGAAAGACGTTCCTGGAATTCTGTATGAATTTCATCAATACTTTTTTCTATAAAAATAATCTTTGTGATTAGAAAAAATACAACAATTAGCAAAATACAACACAAAATCCAAGGGAACATCTTTCTACCTCCTTACTTTAGGTTCTTTTTCTTAAAGGAACGACTTCCTATAAGAGATGTTGAAAAAATTACAAACGCAGAGCACAATGGAAGAAAAATCAGGTGTTCCACCCCTTCTTCGCAAAGAATTACACCTTGTCCTCCAGGTGTCAGACAGATAAGAAATTCCAGCAGGATACGAAATGTTCCACCGATGAATTTGATATTTTGGGGATGCCATCGCACAGTTGGGTCTGTATCACTCCACATCCATCCATCCAATAACTCTGGTTCTGCAAAACGATCATAAAGGAGCATCCCGATTATGACCATTGCAGCTACAGCTCCCAGACAAAGAAGTGTCGCTGAGTTTTTGTTCTCCGCCAGACTTGCCAACAGACAACATACGCTGGAGAGTGCAACGACCATCAAAAGGCTTGAAAAAATATAAAATGCCATCTCTCCCAAAGAGAGGTTCAGGCTTGCCGTACCCAGTAGCGGAATACCCAGCATCCCATTAACTATCAACCAGATTAGTGCAGTACTCAGTCCAGCACATATGGTCAGGAGAAGATTGGAAAAATAAACTTCTTCACGAGTGTGTCCGCAGATTAGTTTATTGCGCAGAGTTCCATATTCATAGTCTGTTCCCCACAAATATGCGGCAAATACGGCGATAAATGGTCCCATCAGGGGTGAATATCCAAAAAAACGGGCGACCAGCTTATAGATGTATGCATTAGTCAAATTCGTCTGGAAGTAACCGTTGAGGATGATGAATGCGGAAAGCAATACAGCAATCACTAATTCTATTCGAATCATTTTTTTATTCTCTGTACGGTAAAAGGCTGCTCGAAAAAGTTTACGCATTATTATCACCTCCAACCAGAGAGATGTAATAACTCTCCAAACTTTCATCTTTTTCCTGCATAGACAGCACTTCGCAGTTTTCCTTTGCCAGTACAACGGTCAGCTGTGTCACATTGATCTTTGCGAACACATCGGCTGTTGTTGCGGAGATAATTTTATATTCCAGATTCATGGAATCCAGCACACGAGCCAGAGTAGAAGTATCGGTCACTTCCATGCGGACACACTTGCGGCAAACTGTGTCCAGTTCTTCTGCACTCAGTTCCTTCACCATGCGACCATTATCAATGATACCGTAATGAGTAGCCAGACGGGAAAGTTCATCCAGAATGTGACTGGAAATAAGAACTGTAATCTGTTTTTCTCGGTTCAACTTCAAAATCAGTTCTCGCATTTCCACAATACCCTGAGGGTCGAGACCATTTACAGGCTCATCAAGAACAAGAAAGTCGGGATCACCGGCTAATGCGATAGCGATGCCCAGACGCTGCTTCATACCGAGGGAGAAGTTCTTCGCTTTTTTCTCTCCCGTGTTGTCGAGACCTACCAGCTTCAACAATTCCTGAATACAATCAAATGATGGCAGACCAAGAATGAGATACTGGTGCTTCAGATTTTCCTCCGCAGTCATATCCATGTAGATGGACGGTGTTTCCACCACAGCACCCATGCGACGGCGGGATTTGATAATATCCTTGCTGTCATTGCGGATGCCGTACAGAGAAAAGCTACCGGAAGTCGGTTCCTGCAATCCGCAGATCAAGCGGATCAGGGTTGTCTTACCAGCGCCGTTCTTTCCCACAAAGCCATAGATGGAACCTTTGGGAACATTCATAGTAAGACCATTCAATGCCTGAAAGTTTTTATACTTTTTTGTCAGGCTGTTTGTTTGCAAAATATAGTTCATATTGTATTACCTCCTTTGCTGACCTAAGTTTACAAAACAAAAGTCAAGAAAGTGGTCAAGAAAAACGTCAAGATTTGGTCAAGATTTTTTGTTCTGCCAATTTGAAACCAATTCCCCAGACTGTTTCGATATAGTCTACACCGCTGACATCCTGCATCTTTTTACGAAGATTGCTGATGTGCTGCTTCAAAGAACGCTCGGTGCAGTCGGGTGTGTCCAGACTGATTCTGTCAAGCAGGACACTCTTGGCAATGACCTGTTTGGGATTTTCCATCAGCAGTTTTAAGATGGCATACTCCGTTCGGGTCAGCTTCACAGGCTGCTCCTGTACTGTCAGAGAAAGGGAAACCATATCCAAAACCAAATCGCCAACGGAAAGAGATTTGGTTTCGCCATGTTGTTCTGCCTTGCGGAGCTGAACAGTGATACGGGCAAGAAGCTCCTTTGTATCAAAAGGCTTGGTCATGTAATCTGCCGCACCGCCCAGCAGAAGATTTACCTTGTCTTGCACATCTACTTTTGCGCTGAGAACGATAACAGGAATGTTCTCAATGTGGGGCAGAACTTCCTCGCCAGACAATCCCGGCAACATCAGATCCAGCAGCACCAAATCGGGCTTGTTTTGTGAAAGAAGATATAACGCTTCTGTGCCGGAGTATGCACGAAGAACAGAATAGCCCTCTTGCACCAGCACTTCTCTCAGCATATCTCCAATATGAATATCATCATCTATGATTGCGATTGTTTTCATTCTCGTTCCTCGTCAATTTCCTTTTATAGTTCAAACGCTACTATCGTTTCCTTTGGCAACTTCTCGTTTTCGCAGTTTAGAAGGTAGGCTATTGCCTTGTTCGCAAAGCGGTTTGTTTTCATTGTATCCCAATCGGCAAGTCGGACTATTTCTGATGTGCCGTTCTCAAAATCAAATGAAATCTGGCCCCATTCGCCGTCGCAGTCTGCTTGGTATTCGTAGATTGCGGTGGCGATTTTCTTTTTTCGTTTGGTCTTGGATTTCTGTTTCAAGCGGACAGCATGGATTGCGCCCTCGGCAACCAACAATTCTGTCAGTTTGTCCACTGCTCTGCGGTAGGCTCGCTCCGCACCGCTGGCAGTGCTGCCCTCAAACATTACAGCCAGTTCCTCAAAGGTGGGACGGCCTTTCCATGAGCCGACATGCCCGCAGGTCATGCAGATTGCCAGCCGCTTTTCAAGCAAGGTCTGTTCCCGGTAGTTCAGCTTATCAAAAGCTCGCTGCACCTTTTCTGCCTGTATGCCGTTCCAGAGGATGTCGGAGTAGTTCCAAGTATCATCAAGAGCAACATCTTCGCCCGTTTCCTCGCCGTCCTCATCTGTCACATAGAATGGTTGCTGATTGCGGATACCTCGAACAACTCTCAGATATTCTTCCGCAAGGGCAAAGTCACAGTTATACTTTTTGGAAAACTCGCTGACCGCATCCTTGGTGTTATGGTACAGCCAAGCCATTGACCGCACCATTTTATAATTGGTCAGAGAGGATACCGACCATTTTTCTTCGCCCATGCGGAAGCGGAGCATAGCATCCCGGATGAACGGGAAAATGTATGTAGCATACTCCGCACCCTTGGCAGGATCATAGTCCATCAGCTTTTGGAGCATTTGTTCCCTGCAGGAGAGCTTTATATCTATAAAACGGTCTGTATCGTACAGATCGCCGCCATCCACACCCCAAAAGCCTTTGATGCGCTTATTGAGCTGTGGCTCATAATGGTGGAGGAAGAACGAGAAATATATCAAATTCTTTTCCCGCAAGGCAGACAGGATATATTCATTCAGACTGCCCACCGCTGGCGGCTCCGGTTCCAGTTGGAAGATGCGCTCTGCCATATAGGGAATGATACCATCACCGTGCGGATTGACAGCGTATTTTGGTATGTATCCGGTCATATTCCATGTAAAATCACTTAGCATAGCGCACCTCCTTTCGACGTCCAATTTCAAATTTATTTCTTTTTCTTACTCGCAAAAATTGCAATTATACAGAAAACCAAGAAAAACAAAAATCCTATTTTCATTGACTGTTCCTCCTAACAAATTCAAATGCACTTTTGGGCTTCTTTCTTCAAAGCAACCTGTTCCATTTCTTTCTCATAAGTTCCCTTGGCATAAGCGACATTACTTTTTGCCCGGAGCATCTTATCTTTCGCCAGTTTCTTCATAACCTCTGCTAAATCCTCATCCAGTTTGCCACGCTTGATATAGCGGTTTATGGTATTCAGCCGCTTTTCGTATATCTGGATAACAGGATGATCGTCTGCAAGCTCCCGTTGTTCTCTGCCTTTCAGATTGCCGATCTGTCGGCAGGTGCGGTGTAGCTTGTCCCCCGGCGCATAGCCGCCGCAGTATTTGGTGTGCCTTGCGTTGGTTGTCAGAAACCATTTGCCGCAAATTTTACATTTCTTCGGTGCATGACCGACACACAAGCCCTCAAAGAGATCAGACCGGAACATCCCCACAAAGGATACATAATGGATTCGCTTGACGAGCTTTGCAACTTTTTCGCCGGGACGGATGACCGATACATACTGAACGGAATTGTTCAGGGTAGACATCCAGGCATTGCCCTCCGTGATAGAGAACTCCGGCGGGAAATAGCTGCCGAACATTCTGGCGAAGCCCTCTGCGGTACGGTCTGCTTCATTTCCGTCTGATTTTTCCGCAAAATCAAGCATTGTGGTTTGGTATTCCCCAAGGGAGTATGCCAGATGCCCGAATACAGCAGTATATCGTTGGAGCATCATTGCATCGGCATAGTTCGGGATTTCTTCAAACTGCAAGGAATTAGTTGCGGCTTTTATGGCAAACTCCATATATTTCAGCGCATTGTCCGCAGTAAAGACTTTTTCAATCCGTTCTCTATGTTTTGGAATATTCATATTGGAGAACGGCGGCGTTTCGCTGAGAATATCCACCATTGTCAGCACAGCTTCCTTTGCCATAGGAAAGAGTGCGGAAGCATCCTGTCCGGCGTTTAACATTCCAAGCAGTAGATTGATTTTCTCGCATTGCTCGTTCATTCTTGCGAGGGTATCCGCAGGAACATTCAGCGCATCACAGGCAAGAGTACCGATAGGAAATATTTTGCCCTCATATATGACCGTATCCTGCCAAAAATCCAATGTCATCAGTTCTTGATTCATGCTTGCCCTCCTGTCCTGTTTTTTCACTTTTCTAATTATACCATGCAAATGTGAAGAAATCTACATCATCAGATAAGTTGTCCTGTTTTTTGAAATGAGGTTGTCCTGCTTTTAGCCTGCTTTTTTTCAAATCCGTCATAACCATAGTAGAAAGGGCGAAGCACCTGCCAATCACGGCGGG
>OGPR01000006.1_pt1 | contig 253048 bp, 226 predicted proteins | sample 1552981 | NCBI WGS metagenome assembly OGPR01 (sample SAMEA2580260, study PRJEB22360) | human gut metagenome | biome: human gut; feature: human-associated habitat; material: faeces | place: Denmark | collected 2008/2010 | reverse complement strand
TTCTGAATATAGGAATACGGCAGTCTGCCTAATCGGGCTTGCAGACGCTGCTTATCCAAAACACGTATTTGCTCAAGCAGAACGACGGAATCCGTGGTGAGATCGCCGAGCATGGGAATTTGTGCATGTGTAGGAAGTCCCGCCTTTTTATGTCTTCGGCTTGTAATCGGCGCCGCGATGACGGTGGGGATCTGAACGGCTACCGTCCCGTCACCTTCGATGAGTTGGTAGAAAATAACCGCAAATTTAAGGCCGAGCATGATGTGTAGAAGGCTGAAATAAGCTTCATCACTTTTATCTCGAAGCAAAAAGACTTACCGGTTTATAAAAAATTCCGTCGCAGTGGAAGCTGTGACGGAATTTTTTTAGTATGGATTTATAGATCGTAATTCTTTTTCAATTTTTTGAGGCTGCGGTGGATGCTGTTGCAAACGGCAGAAATTGTGTATCCCTCGGAGCGGGCAATTTCTGCGCAGCTCATGCAGAGAAAGTACCTTTTATAGATGCGCCGCTGCTGGGATGGGGTGAGCGTTCGGAACGCTTTTTGCAGCTTTCGGCGGCGCTCCTTTTGCTCCTGCAGATCTTCGGGCACTTCGTCGTTGAGTAAATTCCTTTCGTTTTCCGTAGTCAGGGCGTAATCTAAAGAGTAGTAGGCCTGATATCGACATAAGCGGCGCTGATACGCCTTTTCTTCCAATATGGAGCGGCGCATCATCTCCTCGATTTCATCCGAGACCGAAATTACAGAGTCTTCGGCGTAAAGCTCCGGGTAATATTCCCGCAGATTGATCTCTTTCATAGAAAATCAGGAGCGTTTGGTTTTCAGGCGGATGATGCCGTACAGAAACACGGATATTAAGAGAATGAGCAGAGCAAAAAGCAGCCCTTCCGTAAGCCCGTTTCGGTACTCATTCGTCCATGTAGATCGGTGAACAGCCGTGTCGGTGTGCTCAGGCTTCGCTTCTGACGGTTTAGAAGTGGAGAGCGTTTCGTCGGGGAAAATTCGATACCCGCGCACAAGCAGGCGGTGCGTATTCGTGCCGTATGGCGTGCAGGTCAGCAGCGTCAAAAGGTCTTCGCCGTCGATGATCTGAATGGCGTCGGTGTCACCGGGCGTTGTGACTGTGATTTTGTCTACCTCATACGTCAAAGTTTTATTCAGCACGTAAAGATAGACCAGATCGCCTTCTTTGACCTGATCCAGATCGGTGAACATTTTAGAATCTGCTCTGCCGGAGTGTGCGGCTAAAACGGCGTGCGTGCTTTTTCCGCCGACGGGCAGAGAAGAGCTCGGTAGGTGCCCTGCGCCCTTGCTGAGCTCGTTTTCTGTGCAGCCGTGATAGATCGGCAGGCGTATTTGAATGGATGGAATTTCCACATAGCCCATAATGCCGTCTTCGGTCGTGCAGAGAAGTTCGCCGTAGTCCGGGCGTTCTTCCTCATCGGTCTCGCCGGTAAAAAGGGCATCGTTATAGATTTCGGCTTGCTTGAATGCGTCGGTCAGATCGGCATCCTCAATTTTTGCAAGCGCCTTTTCGTACTCGGTCAAGACAACGGATCGTTTTTGCTCGGTATACCAGTTCCCGAACGCCGGGTATGCGGCTGCCCCGATGCCGATGAGGAAAAGAGCAAGAAAAAGAACGTGCAGCAAAATTCGCTTTTTGTGCATAAAAGTCTCCTTAATAAAACGGAGCCCGCCTGTAAGCTTCAACACAGGCGGGCTCGCTTGTTATGCTTTTTTAATCGTCAAACTTGTCTTTTTTCTTGAAAACCAGAAGCAGAGCAACCGCCGCGGCACTGAGCACGGCGAGAGTCATGCCGCCGGCTGCAAGAAGTGTGGTGCCGGCATCGCCGGTTTTCGGCAGGCGATACCCGCGCGTGTTCATCACACGGATCGGCACAATGGCGGAAGCAGAACCGTTATCGTCGTTCATGTCTTTGGCATTGCCGTTTTCAAACGCTTCGGCAGTCAGTTCGCTCTTTCCGCAGGTGCCGCAGATCTTGCCGGACTCTTTCACGCGGATTTCCACGGTGATGAAATTTCCAAGCAGCGTGTAATTTGCATCCGTGTTGATCTCCGTCACGCGGTAGATGTCGTCTTCAAGACCTTTTAAGAAAAGATGCCCGGAACTGCCGGGAGTCAAAACGGAAGCGTCGTCTTCCCTTTCGGCATGTCCGCTGACGAGGTAATTACCGTTATCATCGGAATTTGCGGTTACCCAATAACCGTCGGTCGTGTTGTAGAGCTTGAACTGCACCTTGGAATAATCGCCGAGGTTATCCGAGAACAGCTTTAAGAGGTCTAATCCGTACACGTAGAAATGGCAGTCGTCCGTTAAAGTGTCCGAATACGCCGTGTTGGTGCGCGACCACGTTAAGGTGACTGCGTTCGGGTTGCCAATGTCGCCATATACCGGCGTATCGGAGACGGAAGCCGTATATGTGATGCGCATGGTGCAGCCGGAATATCCGCGGTATAAGCTTGTGTTCGGATCATAAACCGCATCGCTGTTGTTGAGCTCCTCTAAGCCGGCGTCGGTCATTTTGATGCGCATGACGGATTCATCGCCCAAAGCGCTGTAAGAAACGGCAAATTTTCCGTCTTGCTCCGTCCAAACCGCCACGCGGCTTTCTTCGGTGCAGGATTTGTCGCTGAACCACTCCATGCGAACATCATTCTTGCGGTACGAAAGCCCGGCGCTCAGTGTGTCCGTGTACGTGTACTCGGAGAAAGAGGTGGCGCGGGACGTGATCGACGGCAGCGTGGAGAGAATCTGGTATTCGATCACGTCCCCGATGGAGCCGGTGGCGGTGTGCGCATAGCCGTCTGTGATTGAATCCGTGCCGTCGTTTTTGCCGGTATCGGCTTTGGACTCGCGCAGCGTCTTTTCAAGTGTCGGCGCGGTGCGCTCGTTTTTGGGGTAAACGGTAACGTCGTAGTTCCAGTTCATACCGTCAATGCTCGTCATCGGCAGTGAAAGCAGGAACGGTGCGGTGGTGTTGGAAACCGTTTCGGGAACCTGCGTTTCCACAAACAGATATAATCCCTGTTCGAGTTCCGCGGCCGAGGTGTGTCCTGTGCCGTCCGTTTCCGGCATAGAGGTGCCGTTTTGGCGGATAAAAGCTTCCAGTGCGTTTTTTGTTTGGCTTTCCGCTGTGTTCAGATGATCGGAAAGCGCATCGATCAAGGTATCCGAAGTGAAATACAAGTCGCCGCGGTCGGTTTTGTAGGCGTCTTCGGAAGTGAGATCAAGGCAATTCATAAGCGCGGTGGTTTTGTCGCCGCCCGGCAATTTATACAGCAGCATATTTTGATGTTCGCCGTCCTTTGTTTCGGCATGTACCGCAAGATCGGCGATTTTGGCGTAGCTGAATACAACGCCTTCGATGGCGTACGGCATCAGGGTGTTTTCCACGTTTTCGTCGGCATAACCGGTTGAAATGTACGTGTTGTCTCCCAGAACACCGTCTGCGTGCGCAGAGGTGAAATCGTATTTATAAAGCGATACGGATGCTTTTCTGTCGGTGTCGATCACGGCCTGCGGAACAGAAGCCGCCGAAACCGATAGGATGCCGGAGAGTAAAACCAGTGCGGCGGAGAGAACTGCGCCGAACTTTGTAAGTCGTTTTGCTTTCATAAAGTTGTCCTTTCAAAACTTTTCTTTCTGAACATATAGAAGACCGAATAAACCGATCACGGCGAAAACCATACCGATTGCGGCAGGTTGCATTCCGTTTCCGCCCGCGGCGGGAAGCTCAAATTGATGCCCGTTGACGGCGGTGATCGTAATATCCTGCTGCGGGGTGCCGTTTACGTCCTGCGGCAAAGTGCCTTCAAACAGCGGCTCGCCTAAAAGCTGAAAGTCGTTTTTGGTGCGCACTTCCGTGATGCGGTATAGGACGGTGACATTTTGGTTTTTAACTTGCAGACCGCTAAACGTAACCTTGCCGTCCTCGCCCGTTGTGAGCACACCGTCGGAAATCCCCTCGGACGTGCAGCTGCCGACGGAGATCGGATCCGTTTCTTTTCTTGCGCGGACCGGAGACCATGCCGTGCCACCGTCTACCGAGTATTGCAGCAGAAAAGAAACATCATTTAAGGCAGTGCCGTCCGGTGTGATTTTTCGGACGGAAACAGAGCCGACGCTCGGTGTGTTTTTGCGAGTGATTTGAATGATCTGCCGGTCTTTTTCAACGGTAAACGGGTACACGGTGGAATCCAATTCATACCCCTGCGGCGCGGAGATTTCGCGGTAGTACCCGGAGCGCAGGTCGGATACGATAATTTTGCCGTCTTTGCCGGTGGTTTCGGTCGCGATGACGTTTTTGTCGCTGTCCATGATCTCGAACACGGCGCCTGCAAGCGGTGCTTTGCCGTCTGCATCGACTTTGCAGATTTCGAGTGTGCCGCGGATCAGCGTGTTTTCAAACTGGACGGTCACACTGCCTTTGGCGGTCAGCGTAATCGTTTGCGGTTTCGGCTGACGGTAGGAGGACGGTGTGTTGACCTCGGTCACGGTGTACTGAATGAGCGTGCTCGTGTCTTCGCGAAAGACTGGCAGCTCGCTGATTTTGGCTGTACCGTTGTCGTCCGTTTTGACCGTTGCATTCCAGTTATCGGTATCTCTCGTGACTTTGAATGTGAAGCCGCTCTTCTTTCCGTCTTCGGAGGTCTTTTGAATAATCAGTTCACCGTAATTGATGCGTTCTGTTTGAAGGCGCAGATAGGCGGAAACGGTGGTTTGCCCGCCCGTAAAAGTCGCCATGCGCTGAATGGCGCTGTCTGCGCATTTCCAAACGGCAACGGCATTGGAGTTCCCGATGGAATAGCTTGCCGAATCGGTCACAATGCCGTTCGCGAACTCCTTTTGCGTTGTGACGGTGAGTTTATCTCCGCTGCGGGAGAAATTCACACCGCTTAGGGAAAAATCAAAGTGGCTCAGCACGTGGTTGCTGTCTGTTACGGTGGCGGTGTAGGCGGAACCGTTCCATTTGAGCTGGATCGCCGCAGTTTTTTGCGGATCGGCATTTGCAAAGCTTGGGATTTTGCATCCGTTCAGCAGCGCGTCTTTCAGCTCTGTATAGTACGTGCGAAATGCCGTGGGATTATAGGCATGCTTTGCCACAGTCTCCATTTCGGTATCTACGGTGCTGCTCCATGTCCAGTCGGTCGCGCTGTTTTGGACGATATAATTTTTGCAGGCAGCCCAGACCAAAAGCTGCATCACAGCCCATTTGGCGGTGTTTGCCTCGTAGTTGCCGACCTTACCGCCGCTTGGGTGAGTGTCACCCCAGCCGCTTTTGCTTAGACCGTTTGTTTCGGAAAAGCCCTGTGCGATGATTTGCCGAACGGTCTCCTGATTTGCAAAAGAGAGATCGGTCCAGCTGTAATCAATGTCGCCCCATTGCAGGAGCTCCTTATCCAAGCAATACGCCGGATAATAAACGGAATTTGTGACCATTGCTTTTGCGGGCAGCCCGCCCAATGTGCCGAAGATCGTGGTGGTTACGGAGGATTTCAGGGAGTAAAAATGCACTTTGGAGATACCGGCCTGCTGATTTGCCGCAGCGTAAGTGGCAACTTCCGAATCTTCCAAGTAAAAATCCCGGTCGCTTAGTGCGGCGTCTTCCTGTTGGGTTTTTTCCGGCGGAGCTTCGGATTCCGGCATACCGGCTTCGTCTGCAAACGCCGAGATCGACGCGGACCAGAGCAGCAGGCAGGCGGAAAGAAGCGCGCCGAGCCGCTTAGCGGTCGTTATCATTTGCATCACCTCTGGTTTTCTTTTTAATTAGGATATAATCCATGCCCCTGCGCACCTGACAATAGGTGCAGATGTCTTTTACGACCTGCATCTCGTCTGCTTTTCGGATGGTGTACTTCCCGGAAAGATAGAAGTCGGCGGCGCAGATCGGGCAAAGGCAGAGGACTTCCGCTTCGCGGGAACCTCTGTCGTTCGGTGATTTATTCATTTCATGTGTTTCACCCCGCTTATAATAAATTGGCAGTTCAATTTGCCCCGCCCCCGAGCTGCCAAGAGGAATTCTCAGGCCCGAAGCCCGAGAATTGCGTATTCGATTTTCAAGGTGCAGGAGGTCAAAATGACCTCTCACTTTTTACAAAGGAAAAATTCGACAATGTGTGCGCAGAAATTTTATTTTTCCATCAACTTTTTCGGCTTTTCGAGGATCTTAGCGGCTTTTCGGCTGATGTTGGACGGATGCACACCGTATTTTTTGGCGAGTTCTTTGCGGGAAACATGTTGAAAGAAGTACATACGGATGAATTCGGCATCGTCCGGGTCGAGTAAATGAAGGCAGGAGTACATCTTTTCAATCATGAGCCGGTCTTCGGTTTGCTGTTCAATGTCCGTGTTTTCATCGCGCAGCGGGATTTCCTCGGATTTAAGGTCTAAATTGCATAAAAAAGAGCGCTATCTAATTTTCTTAGATAGCGCTCACGTTCCTTCTCTCGGTAGAAGGCTTTGTAGGCGTCTTTGGAACTTCCAGCAGAACACCTTGTACCGGTATGAACCAGTGTGAAGCTTTGTAATTTTCAGTTGTGTTTCGTATGCGGCAAAACTCCGCATATGTAATTTGTACATATCCAACGTCTGTTTTGATATAGACGCATTTAGGCTCGTTTGACAATAGAATAACCTCCGATCAATTTGAATTCGATTTCAAATTGATCGGAGGCGGGGCGCGGGGAGCAGGAAAGTGGTGAAATACTCCGAAGATCGTAACCCCAGTAAAAATATAAGAACTATAGATGATGCAGAACACTAAACAGTTAAATATTCTGTTTTATTATATTGAATTTTTAAATTGCTTTGAATTAGCTTTAAGTTTTGTTTTGAATCTTTAAGAAAGGTGTTTTCTTCGTAAAAAATGAAAATTCGCAAGTTTGAATTAAAGAAATCCGGCACCAAATAAAAAAGACGATTTATGACTTTAGATGAACTCTCGAAAATATTTTGATCGATTGTATAAGCGGAGAAAAGTTCTTCAACGGATAGAGTGCGGCTGCCTTTTCGCCATTGCAAATAATATTCATATATTTCATCCTTTGTCATAATAGGTCACCACTTGTAAAAATACTTTTAGATAGGTTGAAGCCGCTTAAATTCGTTTTGATATCATTGCTGGCAATTGTAAAGCTGCAACTAGGATGATACCAAACCCTAAACTGATTCCCAAATTGGCTTTATGAAAAATAAAAAATAGAATTTCCAAAGTGATAATTGCCAACAATATTATTCGTGCGATTTTTCGGAATAAAGAGATTTCTTTGTCATTTAACTTCCTTTGTTCTGAGTCAATAGGACTAAGAGTGTAAACTGTTAGAATTGCAAGTACTTGAACAATGGCGAATACGAAGTAATTATGATTAGAGATAATAGTATTAACAGTTAATTGTGAAATTACTAATAATGCCGTAGAAGTTAAAAAGCATTTTATAGGAGAAGATAGGTGATATCCACCGCTAAATTTTCTAAGGAAAACAAATGGGACAATAAGAAAAAGACTCTCTATAGGCTTTCCCAATATAGTACCAATGAAAAAAGATAATGTAATAGGGAAAAAGGTTAGGAGGAAGGTGAAAATGGCATATTCATATAATTCTAATTCACTATCAGAAATGGCCCCTGACTTGAGGAGCCATTTTGATAATTGTTTTGATAAGTACTGCATTATTGAATTTTGCTGAACTTTGAGAGATTTGCGGGAGCTTTAGGCTGGTAAACCATAGCACAAGAATTTGAATTAGCAGCAATGAATAGAACGGCACTAAACATAGCAACACACGGCCCGGCTAGTTTGGAAAGAAGTTTTTTAATTTTACACATAAATAACCCATCCTTTGTTGAATATTATAAGGCAAATACCTTGTTTATTAGTATTCTATCATGCAATAAAAACGCGTTTCAATAAATTTGGCTCTAAACGACAAAAAACATAAGAAAACGGTTTATTATTACTTGTATTAACACTTTTATGTAGAAATAAAAGAATAGTTCTAAATATTCAGTAATTTTCTTAAGAAATTTAATATGTGACAGAATAGTTCTTTACAATATTGTTCATGAAGTAGCTCGAATTTGGTAAGATATACGAGGTGATTAATAATGAATTATGATTGTAGGACTATGGGAGAGCGGATTTCTCATCGGAGACAGACTCTCCATATTAAGCAGAACATTCTTGCTGAAAAACTGAATATTTCTAATAACCATCTGTCTTCTATAGAAAATGGTCGAGTATCACCAAGTTTCGATTTATTCGTCCAAATATGTAAAGAGCTTGAGGTAACTCCTGATTATTTACTACTGGGCGTAATGTATTCTAAAAACATTCCTAAAAGTATAGAAGATGGCTTGCGCTTGTGTACAAAAGAAGATTTGGATTTGATAAATGAGATTGTCCAGTTTTGTGTTAAAAGAGGATGTAAATAACAAAGAAGTGACAATTACGTTTTAATGTGGTATAATCAAACACAAAGAGTGTTTTGCTTATAGAAATTTATTTCATAACTTTAATACTTTGGAACAGTAATAAGAGAGGTGGAAAAACATGTATATCGTTGTCTGTGACGATGATCCGATTTTTTTATCTTCTATGGAAGTACGGATCCGGAATTTTTTCACCCATCGCTCTTTAAAATGCCCCACGGTTTCTTTGTTTCAAAATGGAGATGAGCTGTTGAAATCGGGAATCACACCTGATATTGCTTTTTTAGATGTTGAAATGCCGGGACGAAGTGGGATTCACGTCGGTGCGGAATTGATGCAAAAAAACGTGTATGTTAAGATCATTATTATCACTTCATTCCCCGATTATCTCGATGAAGCAATGGATTTCCATGTTTATCGGTATTTATCCAAACCTATTGACGAAAACAGATTTTGCCGCAGCTTATCGGCGGCGCTAAAGCAGCTTCATATGGAAACTGTATATATTCATGTGCGTACAGTGGACGGTGGTCTAAAGCTTCGCGCCGACGAGATCATTTGTGTTGAGAGAAGAAAAAATAAAGTTATGATTTCAACAACGACTGGTCAGATTATCACGGTAACAAATTTTGAAGAATTTTCGGAACAACTGCTTTCACTTCCGACGTTTTTCCAAACGCACCGCAGTTATATCGTCAATCTGAAGTACGTGTCACATTACAAAAAAGATGCCGTGCTTTTAACAGATAAGAGTATAACCGCCGAGGCTTATTTGACAAGGCGGAAGTTCACGGAGTTTCAGCGTGCTTATGCGCTGTATTTGGGGAGTTCGAGATGACACAAACGGTTTTTCTGGCTTTTGTATACGCTGCGGAAGCCATGATCGCATACATATATTTAAAGCGGCTCTTTACCGCAAAATTTTCGGCTCCGGTGACGATCTGCGGGTATTTTGTCTTGTATGCTGTTCTTTACGGCGTATCCATGGTGAACAGCGTGGCGCTGAATGTCGGCTGTTTTTTCTTGGGCAATTTGATCTGGCAGTTTTTCTTTTTTCAAAGCAGTTTGTTGATCTCGTTTATCCACAGCGGGATATTGACGGTTTTGATGACGGCGACAGAAATCATCGTGAATTTTCTTTTGCAGTTCTTTGCAAAGGATTATGCCGCATATACGTATAATCTGACGGTGTTTATCGCGCTGTGCGTACTCAGCAAAATTTTGTATTTTTGCGCAGTACAGGTTTGCACGCATATGCTGCGCCCAAGGCGAAACGGCGGTTCCGACCCGAAAGCGTTTTTGTTTTTGGCGTGCCTGCCCGTGGTGTCTTCGCTTGTCTCCGTCGCAGTGATCTACACGGGTTTAACGACCAAACTGGAGACGTTTACGGAGATCCTTTTGGCGGTAAGCGTCGTTTTTCTTCTGGCGGCAAATATTCTCGTTTTGATCGTTTATGACATGATCCAAAATATGCACGAAGAAAATCTCGCCATGCAGCTTGCTGCGGTACATGACCGTGCGGATCTGGAATTTTACAAAATGATGCAGCAGTCGCAGGCGAATCAAAGAATTTTGATCCATGATATCAAAAGGCATTTGTCCGCCATTTCAAGCTTGACAGAAGCCGGAGAGACCGACAGAGTGCGGCAGTATATAGCAGAGGTGGAAGCGCAGCCCGGTATGCAGAAAATGCCGCGCTACTGCGAAAATAACCTTTTGAATGTGATCTTAGCGCGGTACAGCAAGGTTTGTGCGGAAGGAAACATTGCGTTTTCTGTGGATATTCGCGCCAAAACTTTAAGCACGCTGAATGATTTTGAATTGACAACTATTTTCGATAACCTATTATCGAACGCAGCAGAAAGCGCAAAGGCATCCGAAAAGCGGGAGATCGATGTAGCTGTGTTTGCTCGCCCGGAGCAAAATAAAGACGTCATTTCGGTGGTGAATTCCTGCGATACACCACCTAAGAGCGACGGAAATGGCGTTTTCAGAACGAATAAGTCCGGTGAGGGGCATGGGTACGGACTGCAAAGTATTCAGAGAGTCGTCCATCAAAAAGGCGGAAGTTTTCACGCATTTTATGAAGATAAGAAAAGAAGATTTTATGTGATAATTGAAATTTAGCATAGGTTCAATTAATAGATATTGAAGTTTAAGCAAAGAAAGACCAACGTTTTTAACGCTGGTCTTTCTTTGCTTCTAAAAAATCAAATTTGCCAATAAATTAACCAAAATAAGTGTTTTTTTGTCGTTTCGGGATGAATATATTGACTTGTTTCTGATAATAAGATATTTTAACAACAAGTTAAGTGTATGAGAATTTTGAAATTTAAGGTTTTGCTAAGGGCGTCATTTGACTTTGAAGACAATTCAGTGTGTGATGAAATTCGATATCAAAAAACGAGTAGGTTTCGACTTTCTTTTAGTTTATGGAGCAATCCATATGGTGATTTTAAAAGAAAACAACTATATTGTTTTGCGCAACCGCGAGCGGACGGCGCGGAGAAGAGTTTACGGCTTTATTACATGCTTCGCTGTACGCAGCGCGATAAGGCCGCGCAATTTAAAAACTGATATCCTCATGACTGTATATCGTATTATAAACGGTTATAGAGAAAGTGTATTTTGAGTATTTGTGATAAGAAAAACTACATTACAGAAAATCTCTGTATTGAGAATGAGGGAAAGTTAACAATCAATTTTATAAAATTTTATAATATGTAACCATATTGAGTGATTTTCCGAGGAATAATTCAATGAATATAGTAGGTAGAATACTATCTTATTTAGTTCCGTTTAAAAAAAGAATTTTCTTTGCAGTTATTATTTTAATAATTGCAATTAGCATAGGCTTTTTACAGCCACTTGTTATTCAGAGAATTACAGACATAGGTATGGTTCAGAAAAACATGAACGCCATATTTCAATCGGCTGTGTTTTTGGGATTTTTAGTTATTTTGAATCAACTAATAGAGATGCTGCAAACAAAAATATTTGTTGAGATTCATAACCAATCTCTGTATTCAATATTTCATCAAACGTTTCAGAAGCTTATACATCTCAAAAGAAGTTACTTTGATGACAAAAATACAACTGAAATATTGAACTTTTTACAGATGGATGTTTTGCAGGTTGCCTCAATTACGGATCGATATGTTGTAGTGTGTTTAAGTTATATCTTCCGGATTGTCAGTGGACTCATTGGTCTGTGTATTATTAGTTGGAAGTTAGCACTAGTTGTTTTAGCGATGGTTCCAATCAAGTTCTTACTGGTGAGTTATCTATCAAAGAGGAGAAAATTGGCAACAGATGAGATGATAGAGTCCAGTAGGGCTTTTTCACGTTGGTTTGGTGACAATTTGAATGGAATTGACGAAATTAAGCTATGGAATCTATTCTTAGAAAAAGACAGAGAATTTCAAGAAAAGCAATCAAAGCTTTTAAACTCCGAAAAAAAAGGAACACTGATTGATGCATGGAATGTGTTTTGGGAGTCAATTTTAGAATGGGGAGTTACAATTCTTCTATATATATTAGGCGGAGCTCTGATTTGCACCGGGAGTTTAACCATTGGAGCTGCATTTGCTTTTATTAGTTATTCGGGATATGTAACCGGACCTGTATCTGCACTATTGAATTTGAAAATGTATTTTGCAAGACTAATACCGTCAGCAAAACGGTTGTTTAAGTTTTTAGATATGGATGTAGAAGAAGATAACGGTGCAAAAATACTAGAGAAAAATTCATCTAAAATTGAATTCAAAAACGTAGGATTTTCTTATGATAAAGCGCGTTGCATTTTGAAAGATGTTAACTTCTTTGCTAATCCGGGTGAGAAGATTGCCATAATAGGACAAAACGGAAGCGGAAAAACAACTATTTTGAATTTGTTGTTGAGATTCTATGAACCCAATCAAGGCGCAATTCTTGTTGACGGCATTGACATTAGGGGAATCCAGCTAAAGGATTTGAGAAATCTTTTTTCAGTAGTTAGTCAAGATCCATATCTTTTTTTAGGAGGAATAGAGGAGAATATTAATTTGTCAAAAAATTTCAATCAGCAACAAATATCTCTTGCGATGAAAGCGAGTGGTGTATCGGAATTTATGCGAAGAATGTCTGATGAAGACAAAAAACAAATTGGACAAAATGGTGCACGATTATCCGGTGGGGAAAAACAAAAAATAGCAGTTGCTCGTGCACTGCTTAAAGATGCACCGATAATAATTCTGGACGAAGCGACAGCTAATTTTGATGTTGAATCGGATCAATATCTTCATAACATAATTGTTAATGAGATGAAAAATAAAACGGTGATTATGATTACGCATCATTACGAAAACCTACAAGGGATGGATCGAGTATATAGATTGGAAAATGGAAGAGTTTCAGAAATTTTTTGAAATCTAAAATTAAAAGGAGGTATATGTTTGTCGTACATTGTATTCAAATCTGTTATGGATTTTTACTTGTTTGATAGGGAAAGCAGTCGATTAGTATCATTAACTTCTGAGGAAGTGGTTGCATTGTCAAGTAAAGACAGTGAAACTAAGGCTAAAATGGAAGAAAAGCTCAGAAAATATGGTGTGTGTTTTCCAACTAAGCTCCAAAAGATTGTTCATCCAGCAACAGATACATTAGAAGAACGATTAGCAGCAAATATGCACTATCTCGTTTTGCAAGTAACACAAAGTTGTAATTTGCGATGTGAATATTGTGCATATTCTGGAAATTACTATAATCGTAGTCATGAAGCTAATTATATGAGTGTTGAAGTTGCAAAGAAAGCAGTGGATTTTCTATTTGATCATTCTACTAATGCATTAGAAGTAGGAATAGGATTTTATGGTGGCGAACCATTACTAAATTTTAGCCTAATTAAAAAGATAATAGCATATATTGAAGAAAAATATTCTGGTAAGGCTGTTAGATATAATATGACGACAAATGCTACACTGCTCACAGATGAAATTATTGATTATTTAGTTGAAAAAGAATTCCAGCTGGTTTTTAGTATTGATGGCCCCAAAAAAATTCATGATATGAATCGAAGATTCTATAATGGCAAAGGTTCTTACGACATAGTTATGCAAAATTTGGAAAGAATAAAACTAAGATATCCGCAATTTTACAAGAAATGCAGAACGAATACTGTGCTTAGCCCGGAAAGTGATATAAACTGTGCGAAGAACTTTTTTGATACAGATGCTTTAATTGGACTCCTATCTTCACAAATGTCTATCATATCTCCATACGGAAGAAAAAATCAACTGACATACAACAAATTGGTTGAACTTGTGCAGGAGGAAGAGCATTTTAAATTATTTATGGAGCTTCTAAAATTAGGAAGCGAGCGTCATCATTCAATGCTCTATGATGGGTATATAGATGATCTTGAAACTATAAATAACCAAATAGAATTTAATGGACATTTACAACTATATGGACATCCAGGTGGACCATGTGTGATAGGAGAAAAAAGAGCCTTTGTTACTGTTTTAGGGGATATATATCCATGCGAAAAAGTTTGCGAGAACATTAGTATGTGTATCGGAAACATATACGAAGGCTTTGAGATTAATAGAGTTAAAGAATTGATGAATATTGCTCGGCTAACAGAAAATGAATGTAAATTGTGTTGGGCATTTGCTTTATGCAGTAGCTGTGTTGCAGCAGCGTACGATAATGGAAATGTATCTCGGAAGCAGAGGTTAAGTTGGTGTAAATCAATGAAAGAAGCGGCAATTCAGAAATTAGCAGATATTGCATTTTTAAAAGCACAAGAAGTCGATTTTACAAATGGGAGAATTATTTATAATGAAAAAGTTAGCGATATATCCGTATAATATTCGTTTTACCTGGTTATGTAGAAGCATTGTAGAAGGATGGAATTTGGAATATGAAGATGTTCAATTGTTTGCACCAGTCAGTCATGGATTAGAGGGTAAAGATGCAAGTGCTTTAGATGGAGGTGTACCTATAAAAAGAGTCGTACATTCATTAATAAATGTAATTAACAGTAATGATATTGATGAAATAATTATAGATTATGACGAGAGAATTCCCCTTCAGGATTATATCAAAATTGTAAAAGTGTTTTGTTCATATATACAAGTTTGTTTTACAAAGGCTATGTTTTTTAAGTATAAAGATTTATTACCAGAGAACGGAAAGGTACTTTTAAATAGTGAATATGCAGCAATAAATACTGCTGATAAATGTCAATTAATGGAAATGCCGGTGCCTGTAATTTTTGTTTTAGGAATTGATGACTGGTGTGGTAAAAATTTGCTAGCATTACAATTGAGAGAAAAGTTTAGCCGTGAAACTTATCGCGCTGTAGTAGTATCAAATATGAGTTTTGGAGAGACATGTGGGTGTGTTAGATTTCCAAATGTACTATTTGACAATATAGACCCGTCAAAGAAAATTGTATCACTTAATCAATGGATGTATAACCTTGCAAATAAAGAAAAGCCAGATGTTGTGATCATAGATATTCCTGGTGGAATAATGAAGCTAAACCCGTACAACTTTTCTGAATGGGGAGAATATGCGTATTTAATCGCGATGTCAATTCGTGCTGATCTAGGTTTGCTTTGTTTGCCGGCAAATTATCTTACTACTGAATATCTTGCGCATCTCGAAAGTATCTGTTTGTACAAGTATAACATCAGTCTATTAGCATTTGGAATGTCAAATGTAGATTTGTCTCTTGATCACGATACGAGAGAATTGATACATATAACATTACCGTATTCTCATACAAAAAAGTTTATTGATGATTATAGGAAAGCTGTTGACAACCCAAAAATAATTTTTTCCATATCGGATAAACGTGAAGTAAATGAACTTACTCAAAAAATGATAAAAACTATGGAACAAGATTTTAGGTGAAACAATGAAATTAGAAACTACGGTAGAAAAATTAATACGCCAAATTACGGGAATAGAAGTGATTGATAAGAAAACAAATGTGTTTGATAAACCTTATTTAATGCGAGCAAGAGATTTGGCGTATATGTGTGTTCAGATCGATCAAAAATTTCATATCAATTGGGATGTATTTTTGAGTAATTTACAAGAATATACTATTGAAGAAATTGTAAAGTTGCTTTACATGTCATTGGTTGATTAGTTGAGTTATCATGGTAAATCCATATGATAATAAATCTTGGAAGAAAACTAGTGCGGTCGTTATTGTAGTTTGGCTTCTAGAAAGGAGAATAAATAAGTGAAAAAATTAAATAAAAACCCAGAGACAAAAAAGTTTGATACTTTTTATGTGTTACGCTATTGTGCGTGTGGGGTGTGTGATTGCTCTTGCTCGTGCAGAACTGTTTCGGGTAGTAGCCCAAATAATTTTGCTGTAAGCAGTACACAGTCAACAACTAGCAATACTCAGGCTGTTATTACGGGAACGCCAACATTCTAAAACATCTAATTGCTTAAAATATAGCATATAAACTGGCTATCGAACCGCGGATAGCCAGTTTATCATATGAATTTTTAGCGCCACAAATTTGTGACTTTATGGAGACAATATAAATGAAAAATAAGATTATAAGCATACTAGTAGCTATTAATTTGCTTTGCCTTGCGGGCTGTGCTTCAAATGCGGATGATATTTACAGCAAAAATATGGCGGCGACGCCAGAGCCGAGCGTTTCTGCAGAAAGCGCGGAAAGCGAAGACGCGAATACACTTTCCGGCACATGGACGCTGGTGTGCCCGCAGTATTCCGCCGTGCATTACGAGCGGTTCAGCGGGCTGTTCGCGGAGGAAATTCCCGGCGTGACGGTGGAGACGGTGACGTACCCAGAGAACGGCTACCGCGAAAAGGTGCAGCTTGCGCTGGTGGGCGGCGAGGAGATCGATTTGCTGGACACACAGCTTTTATCTGTGCGCGACCTTGCAAACAGCGGGCTGGTGCGTGACCTCGGCGTGTTTTACGACAATAATGCGCAAGAAGATTATGTAAACATGGTGGACACATACCGCGTGGACGGAAAACTTTATGAAATGCCGGTCACGGTGTTGCCGATGGCGGTGTGGACGGACAAGAAAATGACAGAGTCGCTCGGTGTAGAGTTGCCGGAAACGTTGAGCTTTTCCACGCTGAATGACTGGACGCAGCAAGCAGAAAAAGGCTCGGAATACTACATGATCAAAGAGTACCCCAAGGCTTCTGCGGTCATGAACGAGCTTTCCGCGTTCTTGGATTTTGATGAGAAAACGGCGCGCTTCGACACACCGGAATGTGTGCAGCTTTTAGAAAATATGTACGATTTTGCGTTTGCGCCGGACAGCAACTACACGACTTCGGGTTCGGACAATTTCAGCGATTATTTTGCGGTGTATAACAGCGTGCCGAGCCCGTCTCTCGCGTTCCCGGTGGGGTACCCGAAAGAGACGGTGAACGACCCAAAACCGTTTGCACTCGAAAATGGCGACGTGTTATTGGAAAAATTCTGCACGCTTGCGATCCCGACGGAAAGTAAAAACGCTGAAAACGCGTGGACGTATATCGATTTTGTAACGGGCGACCTCACGGAGTATATCGATAACGTCACGGCGTGGTCGTATAGCATCAATCGCGCCTATGACCGCAATTTGACGGTATTGATGCTGCAGCGGCAGTTTGATTTCACAGAGGAAGAAGCCGAGAGCGCGCTCGAAAACTTTGATGCGATTATGGAAAAATATAATGCAATCCCGACGATCGATGACCGCTTGTATGCGCCCTTGTACGAAACGGTGAATGCGTACCTAACAGCGGACAAAGCGCCCGCGGAGGAAACGGCGGCGAAATTACAGGCGAGTGCAGAGCAGTATTTTGCGGAGTGACACAGCCCGAAAGGGGAGAGAACATGAAGAAGAATCGAAAAATCTACTGGTTGTTTTTGGCGCCGAGTTTGCTCGGTGTTGCGGTGTTTTACTGCGTTCCGTTTCTCTATGCGGCGTATTATGCGGTGATCGACAACATCGGCTCCGGGCAATTTGTGGGGCTGCAAAATTTTATCGACGTGCTGCAAAACGAGCTTTTCCGCACGGCGGCGAAAAATACGCTGATCTTCATGGCGCTGACGGTGCCGCTCGGCATGGCTTTGGCGCTTTTGACGGCGCTTTGCTTGCGGAAGATCAGCCGCGGGCGGCAGCTTTTATCGCTGTGCCTATTATTACCGCTTGTGGTGCCGAGCGGCACGGGCGCGTATTTTTGGAAGATCTTATTCGACCAAAACGGGCTTTTGATCCGCACGCTGGTGCTGTTCGGCGTGCCGCATGAATCGCTGATACAATTAAACGGGCGCATGGCGATTTTGGTATTCGTGTTTTTGTGGAAGACCGTGAGTTACAACACAATTCTGTTCTGGTCGGGACTCAACTGGATCCCGAAGACGTATTACGAGCAGATGGCTCTGGAGGGCGGCGGACACTTGGCACAGTTTCGGCAGGTGACGTGGATATACCTTGCGCCGACGACGTTCGTGGTGTTTTTGATGTCGGTCGTCAACGCGTTTAAGGTGTTCAAAGAAATTTACATGCTGTTCGGCGCGTACCCGGGACCGGATATTTACATGCTCCAGCACTACATGAACAATCTGTTCGCGGCGCTCAACCTGCCGCGGCTTTCGAGCATTGCGTACATTCTATTCGTGTGCATCGGCGCAGTGCTGCTCGTGGTGTTCCGTTTGCAAAAGCGCGTTTCGGACGCGCTGGAATAGGGGGCGAGCATGAAAAAATATTCTATTCCTTCCTACATATTTTTGGCTTTACTCGCAGGTGTAGCGATATTTCCGGTGCTGTTTGTCATTTCCAACTCATTTATGAGCAGTGCGGAGATCATCAGTCGGTATTCGGCGGAGATTTTGCCCGCAAACGAAGCGGATTTCGCTTCGCGCGGTGTGCATTTTGTGCGTGTGGGACTTCTCCCCGAACGGTTCGATTTAGGGCAGTACCGCGAGCTGTTTTTGAAAAGTCCGGGGTACCTGAGAATGTTCTGGAATTCCGTTGCAATCGTGATCCCGGTTTTGCTTGGGCAAACGATTTTGGCGCCGCTGACGGCGTATGGTTTTGAGCGTGTCATGTGGAAGCACAAGGAAGCACTGTTTCTTGTGTACATCGTCATCATGCTGATGCCGGCGCAGCTTTTGCTTGTGCCGAACTTCGTGGTGGCGGGTTGGCTGCATATTCGGGACAATGTGCTCGCGATTATATTACCGGCGGTGTTTCACCCGCTTGGCGTGGTGCTCATTCGGCAGCAGTTGAAAAATTTTCCGACCTCCTGCATAGAAGCTGCAGCGCTGGACGGCGCGGGGGCGTACCAAACGTACAGACTGATCGTGCGGCCAAATTTGTCCTCGGTCGTGGCGGCGTTGACCGTTTTGCTCTTTGCGGATAACTGGAATATCGTCGACCAAGCGGTGGTGTTTATTCGCAAAACGTATGAAAACCCGCTTTCCGTGTACCTTGCGAACGTGGTGTCGGAAGCGCCGGGCATATTCTTTGCGGTCTCCGTGTTTTATCTTATACCGGCGCTGCTGGTGTTTTTCCTCGGGCAGGATCATTTGATCGAGGGCGTTGTGCTCTCTGAGCTGAAAGTGTAGGTGCAAAATGAAGCGAAAAGTGAAGCTGCGCGTGAAAATCTTTTGCGCGCTCGGCGCGGTATATTTTCTGTTTGTGCTGTGCATGACGGTCTACGCACAGACCACGCACATAAACGCATTACCTACCGTAACGCTGATGCGTGTGGAAGACGGCGTTGTGCCGCGCGAAGCCGTTTATGGTAATCGGCAGAGAGGCTACCGCGTTTACACCGTAAAGCAGGAGGACGGCGCGTTCGGCAAGGCGTATTTTTTGCATGTTGTGGAATCGGAAAAGATCTTTTCGACCGAGCAGGAAGGCAAAGTGCTCATCGGTGCATTGCGCCGAGAAACGAACCCCGTGGCGTTTGAGATACATTTATCTGAAAATGAAATGCCGTATGAGGGCATGGAGGTGAAAATCGTGGGGTAGAAGTGGCAATTATAGATAATTATATAAGTAAAAATGAAGTTGCAAATCTAATTGGTAAAGATATAACCGTCATAGATGCTCATGGGAATTCAATCAAAGAATATAAGTGGGCTGAAATGACCCACGGAACAGTGTGTACATCTATTTTGGCAGAAAAATTTAAAGATGCAAATATTACGGCAGTTTCTTTAGGGGACTCACATATGGAAATCTCTTTAGAAGAGGTATGCTCAGCATTTCAGTTATTTGAAAAAAGTAATTTTAAATGTATTTGTTTGAGTATAGGAATTCATAATTGGATTCATCTACACGCATTATATAATATAACACAAAGAATAGTTTCTGATGGGATCCAGATTATAAGTTCTGGATCAAATGATGAAAAAATAACTTTTCCTGCTGCGTATCCGTGGGTGCTTGGTGTAAAGTACATGCCTTATATAAGTGGAATTAAGAGAATTTATAAATCTGAAGATGGATGTGATATAGCTACAGGATTTTTTAAATCACAAGTGTTAGAAAAACTAAGTATTAGAAATTCTTTTTTTATGACGAGAACATCAAGCATGGCTGTTCCATATGTTGCGTCTGAACTATATAAGTATAATTTTAATGTGCGTATACTTGATTACTTAAAAGAGTCAAAGTTGAAAGATGAAGGTAAAAACAGATTCATGAGTTTTAAAAATCCGTTAATTTATCTATATGGGGCTTGTAATATTTACAAACAACTTATATCTTTGTTTGTGCAAAATGAATATGAAATCGTATTTATGTCGGATTATATTAAAACTGATATATCTAGTATGCAATTTCATATTAATGGAGTAAATTCAATCAATAATCTAATACCGTACGTAGGTATTGCTGATGCAATAATTATTGATTCAATAAATATAATTGAAAATTTAGCTCGATTTGTTGATGTGTTTATATATGTAGGAGATAATACACCAGAGGAAATTTATAATAAAATTTTTGAACTGTTTGCATAGTAAGAAGTATAAAAATTAAGTTGAAAGTCGTATAGTGAAATTTAACTTGCAAGTTGATAGGGAGGATCTGAATGGATAAAGTTAGAAATACGTTTATTAAGGAAAAGGATGGTGATTTGCGGTTAATCCAGAGTGAATTGAAAGTTCAGTAAACAAGTATAAAATCAAAAAATAAGGAAGGTTTACAAAAGTAGTTTGGGGAGGAAACCAAAGTGAAAAAATTCATGCGCCCATGCGCAATATTCCTTAGTGTCGTCATGTTTTTGAATATGATGGACTTAGGCGTATTTGCGGAAACCGTACAAAAGGTGATGGACGAAAGTAACAATCCCTATTATATTGCGGATGAGGATAAAATTTATGATGAGGAATTAAGCTCAAATTCTGCCTGTATCGTGATGGAGCTGGAAGATAAGAGAGATGAAAACACCAAACAATTCCTCTTAAGTGATCATAGCGTTCAGGCAGTCATATATGCCCAGCCTGTTCATTATTTGGAAAACGGAGAATGGAAAGATATCGACAATTCGCTGCAATATGAAGGTAAAGCCTTTGAAGATGCGGCGGGATATACAAATGCGGCAAATGATTTTCAGGTTCGTTTTGCGGAACAAACGCTTCAGGATGAATTTATTTCGGTTCAGCAAGGCGAATATAAATTGGATTGGAAATATGTAGGGGCAACTGATGAAGTTACGCCAACTCCTACTTCTGTTCCTACTCCTGAGCCTACGGAAGAACCTGAATCCGAAATGCCGACGGAAAATGATGCGGAGAATAGCGCATCTGATCAGCCGTCCGACGAGGAGGAACCGGCTGATACAGACGAAGAAACTACTGCGGATCCTTTACTTGAGGATCAACAGACGATAAATGCTGCGGATGATGAAGCAACTGCTGTAACAGAAACAGACACCGACAAAATTGAATCATCCGAGACGGAATTCACAGACGAGTCTGCGTCATCAGAAATGCCGACGGCAGAACCGAGTTTTACACCGGAGCCAACGGAAACTCCAAACCCGGTGGTCTCTCCGGAGCCGATGGAGACACTAAGCCCGGAAAGCTCGCCGAAACCAAGTGGACCTCCGCTGCTTTTAAGCCATATTACAATATTGGACGAACCTGCGTTAATGATGGCGGCGCGTGAAGATGAATCGGGGAAAACAGTTGATGAAGCTGTTGCAGGCACAATGCAGGACGTTGAATCTAATGTGGTTTATAAAGAAGCATTGGAAGATACAGATTTCAAATATCAACTGGTAGGCAAAACATTAAAAGAAAATATTGTTGTTCACGAACGTAAAGACAGCTATGTTTATACATTTGAGCTGACGGCACAAGGCGTCACTTTATACTTAAACGAAGAAGAACGGACGATTTATGCGATTGACCCAAACACAGAGGAAAATGTATTCACCATTCCGGCTCCGATTATGTATGATGCAAGCGGAGTGAGCAGTACGGATGTTTCCTATGAACTGAAAGAGGCAGAAAACGGCAGCTATTTGTTTACGGTTATTGCGGACAGTGAATGGATCAACAGTAATGATCGTCAGTTCCCTGTGTCTATTGATCCGGTAGTTGCGACAGAAACGAAGGCATCGGTAAGAACAACTATGGTGGCTTCTGCGGTGCCGAATGAGAATTGCAGCGACCGATATGAGTGGTTTGTCGGAACAGATTCTTATTATTATGGAAGATGCTGGGATCTTTTGAATTTTGATATTCCTGCTTTAAATCCCGGTGATGTTGTAATCGATGCACAGATGCTGTTGGTATTACGCAGTAAGAGTTTCAGTAATACCGCAAGAGATATTCAAGTTAACGCTCATGAGGTTACGAGCAGTTGGACGCGCAATACCGTAACTTGGAACACAAAACCGTCTTATAATCCGCTTGTATACGATTATGATCTTGTAAAGACTACCGATCCTGAAGAAGGTTATACGCAAAAACGTTTCAATATTACAAAGGCTGTGCGCGGCTGGTATGCCGGAACAGCAAATAACGGTATTCTTTTAAAAGCAGAAGATGAATCTGTGGAAAATACCGGTAAGTTTATTCCGGAGAGGAATAATAATTATCCTGCCGGTTATTATCCGTATGTTTCCATTACATACAGAAACAATAAAGGCATAGAGCCGTATTGGGACTATACTACGGCAAGTGCCGGTACAGCTGGAACGCTTTCGGTTAATGATTTTACCGGAAATGCTGTTTTATCCCATACCGATGCGGCAACGAGCGGTCTTTTAATGCCGATATCGGTAACGCATGTGTACAACGGTTACATAGCAGGGCAGGATTTTACCGCACCTACGAAGTTTACGGATAAAATCAAACCTTTTGCCGGATACGGATGGAAGCTGAATCTATATCAGATGGTGCGATCTTCATCTGTGTACGGATTAAGCGGAGATTATCAAACAAAATGGCCGTATGTTTATACTGATGGCGACGGAACCGAACACTATTTCATGAAGACCGGCGATGGCAAATATAAAGATGAAGATGGTCTCGGTTTGGAACTGAAAACGATCAGCGGCGGGTATACGATCGGCGATGATAAAGGCGGGTTGATGACCTTTGACAGCAAAGGCAATCTGACCAAAATTCAGGATGCAAACGGCAATACGGCATCGCTGACCTATTCAAATGGCTTTATTACTCAAATCACAGATGGAGCAGGGCACGTTATTAAATTGGAGAATAACGGAACAAACCTGACCAAGGTTACAGACCCTTCCGGAAAGGCAACGACCTATACCTATTCCGGCGGTCTGCTCACGCGCATTACATATCCGGATGGTACACACAGCGACTACGCGTATGATGGAGACAATGCGCTTATTACAGCACAGTCTAAAAGCGGTGCGAAAATTACGTTGGCATATACCGATAAGACTTCCGGCAAACGCGTTTCTTCTTTGGAAGAATATGGTGTAGGTGGGGTGGCAGGTCAAAAACTAACATTTGATCGTGCCGAATATAACACAACAAAAATACGCAGCAGCGGAACAGACGGCGCATTCGGAAATGATGACGATATTATCACAACTATACGGTTTGATAATGCAGGCCGCACAACCGGGACGAGCGTTTCTACCGTTGGCGGAATTGATCTTGGGGCTTCTTCAAGTGTTCTGACCGCTGCAAACCCAAACAGCACAGGCAGTGATATTAAAACACTTAACCGCCTTTCCCGTGCGGCTTCTATTGGACAGTATACGGACAATCTGGTTAAGAACAGCAATTTCGATTCACTTACAGATTGGAACAGCGCAGCAATCGGAAGTGCGGCACAGACAGCTTCTGTAAGTACTTCAGAGCATTATATCGGAACAAGTGCTTTGTCGATTGTTACAACAAGCTGTCCGGCTAATGGAGCCGGGCGCGTTGGACAAACCTTTACCACATCTGTTCTGAAACCGGGACAGACATATACGGCCTCAGCCTATGTAAAAGTCCCAAAGAATATTACTACGTCGCAAAGCGGAGATTATGGCGCTGGTATCGGTGTTACGATGAACCGTTCCGGCAGTAGCGCACAAAATGTGTATTCAGAGTATATTCATACGCAAACCGATACAGCTATCAACAATGGTTGGCGCCGTGTTTCCGTAACATTTACTGTGCCGCAAGACGCAACGAATACACAGATTTCAATGTTGCTTTCCAATGGCGTTGGTACAGCGTATTTTGATGCCGTGCAGGTTGAACGCGGTGAAACGGCGAGTCCGTACAATGTGTTCCAGAATTCAGGCTTTGAATGCGGAGACGGAACAAACTGGTTTCCGGTCAGCATGGCGTCCGGAGACGGTGTCAGTTCGGATGCGGCACATAGCGGCAGCTATTCTTATAAAGTTTCCGGCAACGGTAAGACGAATAAATATTTTGTTCAGGAAGTGCCTGTGACCGGTTCTGTATATGACAGCTATATTGTCAGTGCTTGGGCAAAAGCAGATGCAGTGGCAGACCGAGATACAGAACGTGAATTCAAAGTAGATATCAAAATCGCATATACAGACGGCACAACACTTTGGAAAAAAGCGAGCTTTAATGCGACGGTTTCCGGCTGGCAACAGCTTGTTTTTGCGTTTGATTTGAACGGAACAGGCAACAGCGGAAAAACGCCGAAAAGTGTTCGTGCGGATATTTGCTATGAAAATCAGGCAAATGCAGTTTATTTTGATGACATTCAGCTGATTAAAGACGAATCGCAGGCATATACGTATGACAGCGACGGTAACTTGATTTCGGTGGTTAAAAATGCGGATCAGAAAGGTACGATGGAGTATTCCAACAATAATCTGATCAAAGAAACGGATGCCAAAGGTTATTCGTTTACATATACCTATGATGCGCACCACAATATGACAAGTGCTACGTCGCAGAATAATGTAAAGTATACCTATACGTATGATTCTAAGGGTAATGCGACGGATTTAAGTGTTACGAATAAAGCGGATTCCATGGAAATCAAAACGGAAGTGGAATATACGGCAAACGGAGCCTACGTGCAAAAACAGGTCGATGCACTCGGTGTGGCAAGTGCTGTGTACGATTATGATCAGACTTCCGGGCTATTGAAATCCGTTACAGACGGCAACGGTGTTTTGACCGGTTATAAGTACGACAGTAATGATCGGTTGACCAGTGTAACGCGCGGCGGCACAACGATCGGTTATACGTATGATAACAATACCAATTTTCTTTCTGCAATCGATCATAACGGATTCCAATATACATTTGGCTATGATGCTTTCGGAAACCGCACGCAGGTTCGTGCCGGTGAAAATTTGCTGAGCACTTATACGTACGGCGAAAATAACGGTGCGCTGCAAAGTGTAACTTACGGCAACGGGTTTACCGCGGGTTATAATTACAATGCGGCGGGACAGCTTGTATCCAAGAGCTATAACGGCGAGACTGTATATACTTGGAAATACGGAACGGCCGGAGAAGCGCAGGAACACGTTGACATCGAAAATTCTTTGCTCTATAATTACGATTATGACAGCACGGGAAGATTTATCCGTGAGGCTGCGTTTGAAAACGGTACGCGTCTGTATACTACGGAATACGGATACGATCTGCTGAATAACGTAACCAAAATTTCCAATGATGCGTATGGTTCCGTTATTACACAGAATTATACCTACGGAAAAGATAATCTGCCGACAAGCTATACGACATCGACGGGAATCCGTGTGGATTATCACAGAGATTCTTTGAATCGAATGTATGAGCAGGTGGTAAACACCGAGTCGAAGATCTATTCGTCGTATGCAAGATATTCTGCGACAGACAGAGGTTCAAGCCGGTACAGAAGCTATCTTGTCGGCTGGCAGTATATCGGCAACACTGCGATTCGCTACACGCGCGATAATAACGGCAATATCACGAAGATCGAAGAAGGCGTGCGAGACGGGCAGACATCAAACGGAAAGAACTATGCTGCCAAAGCATATTATCGGTATGATGACAACAATCAGCTGATTTGGGAGACAAGCGCTTACTCTAACAAAACACGCGAGTATACGTACTCCGGTGGAAACCTTGTTCAGGTTAAAGAGTGGGACAGCTTCATGCCGCCGAGCAGCGCAGCGGTGCAGACCTTTGCTCTCGGTTCGGAAGAACCGGAAAACAAGGAAATGCTCCCCTGCGATGAAAAATCCGGTTACGAAGTTACGGATACGGAAGTCATTGCCGATGAGCAGCCGGCAGAAGCTGTGAACGAAGCACCTGCCGAAGAAGTTGAAGAAAGCACTTTTGCCGAGTCGGAAGCGGAAACGCTTGCTGCCCGCGCGGCAACGGTTACGGGCAAAATTATTGCACCGGATGGCTTAAACATGCGTTCCGGCCCCGGCACAAGCTATGGCATACTGGTTTCTATTCCGTTTGGCGCTTCTGTAACGGTGTTGGATTCTTCTTCCAGCTGGTACAAAGTAACATACAGCGGTAAAACCGGGTATGTTCTCGGGCAGTATGTGCAGATCACATCGACAACGCCTACACCGAAACCCACGGCGGCGCCGACGGTCATCGGCACGGGCAAAATCACGGCGTCTGCCGGATTGAATATGCGTTCGGGGCCGGGAACAAGCTACGGCATTCTGATCTCTATTCCGTTCGGCGCGACGGTATCGGTACTGGATATATCGAACTCCAGTTGGTACAAGGTGACGTACAGCGGTAAGACGGGTTATGTATCTTCGCAGTACATACAGGTCACGCTGAACCCCACCCCAACACCGAAGCCGACCCCGACGCCCACGCCAAAGCCTACACCTACGCCGACTCCGACCCCAACGCCGAAACCGACTTCCACGCCTACGCCAAAGCCCACGCCGGTACCGGCGGCGAGAACGATACAGTACGGATATGCGCAGACGGGTTGGAAAGACCTGATGACGTCCTACAATGGGCAGAGCATCACGTATGATGAGATCGGCAATCCGCTGACCTACCGCGACGGCATGACGATGACGTGGGCGGGGCGGCAGCTGACAAGTCTGACGCAGAACGGCAAGCAGAACACATATAAATACGACGTTGACGGTCTGCGTCTTGAAAAAACGGCGGGCGGCGTGACAACGCAGTATCAGTATGTGAACGGTCAGCTGTTGGGCGAAAAACGCTCGAACGGCGTTGTGCTGCGGTATACCTACGATGCACTCGGTGTGCTGAGCGGCATCCAGTATAAAAACGCGGCAGGCGTTACAACAAACTACATCGTCCGCTGCACCCTTTCCGGCGACGTGGATCAGATTTACGACACCAAGGGCAACCTGCTTGCGCGGTACATCTACGACACATGGGGCGATACGCTCTCCGTTACCGATGCAAGCGGCAAAGCCATAACCGACCCGCTCCACATAGCCAACATCAACCCCATCCGCTACCGCGGCTACTACTACGATGCGGAGACAGGGCTGTACTATTTGCAGTCGAGGTATTATGATACCACAACACGTAGATTTTTGAATGCGGATGAGATTTTAGGCACGAATGCAGGTGCAGCATATAACCTCTTTGCATATTGCGGAAACAATCCCGTTAATATGAGTGATCCAACGGGTCATTGGCCTAAGCTAAGTAAGGTGCTTGCAGTAGTTGCTGCAGCGGCTGTTGCTGTTGCAGCGGTTGCGGTTATAGTGGCTACAGGTGGCGCGGCAGCACCAGCAGTGGCAATAGCAGGTGGAGGTTTTATATCCGCTGGAGTGGCAGGGACGGCTGCATCCGTTGCTACTGCCGCACTCGCTACTGCGGGAGTTTCTGCGGCTGCTGCTGCAGTGGTTAGTGTAGTTGAAAGAACAAATTATCAAGATCCGATACGAAACCAAAGTGTTTATGTAATGCGAAATAAAATAACGAATGAAGTTCAATATATCGGGCGAACTAACAATCCGACTCGAAGGCAAAAAGAGCATGAAAGGGATCCTTCTAAAGATAATTTAGGGCCTTTGGAAGTCAAATTTAGTGGATTGACAAAATTTGAAGCTCGTGTTATGGAACAGATGTTAATTTCCGCTTATTCAATGGAGAATTTGTTGAACGCTAGAAGAGAAATAGCTAAAGGAAATATAAATGGCTTAACTGGAAAAATAGAGAATATAATCAACATATTTGGCGGAGCGGTAGAAGATGAATTTTTGAATCTGATGGGACGGTGATCAAATGGGCGCATGGGGCACTTCTCTGTATGCAAACGATACAGCAAGCGATATTCGTGCCGATTATTTAGATAAGCTAAAACGCGGCAAGACAAATGAAGAAGCCACGCAAGAACTTATGGACGAAAACCGTGATATCATGGGGGATAGCGAGGAAGAACCGCTGTTTTGGTTCGCCTTAGCGGACACGCAGTGGAACTATGGAAGATTGATCCCCAAGGTAAAAGAAAAAGCCTTGCATTTCCTTGCTCAAGATGAAGAATTGCAGCGCTGGCAAGATTCTGGGCAAAAATTGATGGCATGGAAAAAGACGCTTAATACGCTGAAAGAGAAGCTGGAATCGCCGCAGCCTGATATGAAAAGAGTGTCAAAATATCGGCTCTATCAGTGTAAATGGCGATTGGGGGATGTTTTTGCGTATCGCTTTTCCAGTGATTACAGCTGTGAAAAAGGGTTTGAAGGGAAATACATCGCTTTTAGGAAGGTATCGGAAGACACTTGGTGGCCCGGTCATATCGTACCGGTGGTTCAGCTGTATGACAGGATATTTTGGGAGGTTCCGACTATAAATGAACTTTCCGGCTTGAATTTACTTCCTGCGTCATGTAGATGCTCAAATCCGAATGAAAAGCAAGCTTATGAAATTAAATTGCTGTCAGAATCGGAAAAGTCAATTCCGGCAGAGAATCTCACTTTTCTCGGAAATTTACCCGGAAACGATCTGATGCCTTTTCGTGGGCATAATTACTGGACAGGTTATCGTGCTGTCGGCTGGGAATCAAGCAAATACAACACGAAATTTGAGCATTATGTTATTGATGTGTATACAGCTTGGCATGGTTGACGCGCTGATGATAGGTGTACGCAAAGGAGCATTTAAATGAATCGAACCATAATGATATGTTTAGCGGTTCTGCTGGTGGCTTTGGGACTGACCGCCTGCACGCAGGCGGTCAGCAAAGCCGCCGCAGAGCAAAGCGCGGTGCCGGGTGCTGCGAACAGTGCGGAACAAAATGTACTGCCGGAAAGCACGGAACCGCCCGCGCCGGAAATGATTGATTTTGAAGTGAACCGATATGCCGTAACCGCCGGTGCCGCTGCGTATTTAAGCGGCGCGGAAGAACAATACAAGGCGCTTGTGGATGCGGTTTGCAGCAAAAAAGAAACGGAACCCTATACGGATGAAGATGCCGCAAAGCGTGCGGCGGAGGTCTTTGCCGAAACGCCGTACAGCGCTTTGGCGGAAGTAACCGCAAAAGACGGTGCTTTTCAAATTGCGTATACCGGCAGCGGGGATGCAGATACCTTTGATGCTGCCGTAAAAGCACTGGTAGAAAGCTGCGTATATAAAGATGCCAACGAAGCGGAAAAAGCGCTGAGCCTTTACCGCACGGTAGCTTCCGAGTTTGCGCAGGAAGGCGGCGAAAACGGTTCGCTCTATAAAACCGTCACAGAGCAAAAAGGCAGCGCAGAAGATTTAGCAAATGCGCTCACCTATTTGTTCGTGCAAAACGGAATTTCGGCTGACCGGGTTTCCGGCATGGTGGGCGAATCCGAACGCAGCTGGACAGCCGCAGAGCTAAGCGGAAATCGGTATCACTTCGATGCCGCAGCGGAAAAACACGCAACGGACGGACATGGTTTGCAGTATTTCGGCATGAGCGATGAAGCAAGAAGCAAAGCCGGAAGCCCTGCACCGTATACGATCGGTGAAGGCGGCTATGCAGTTCAGCAAGACACGCTCAGCACAGACACAAAGTTTGACGCTGTTTTTGCCGATGTAAAAGATTTCACCGTTGATGTCTACGGTCATTTTGTCTATCTTTCTACCGAGTCTTCCGAAGACGGCTACCAAAATTCCATCGGCACCGAAAGCTTTACGGCTGCGGTGGGATGAGTGCTTTTTGAAAATCAAATAGCTAAAAGCAAATCAGGGTACTGTGAATGAACGGTACCCTGATTTTTATGTACCAGCCGCCCAAATCAGGCGGCTGGTTTTCTACGGGTTCAAGATCCCATAGCCGAGAATTTCATAATACCCCACGGGATATTGGTTCTGGCGGCAGGTGTCGCCGGAGTTGCCCTCAATGGTGTAGACGATGCTGTTTTCACATTTTTCCACGATGCCGACGTGATCGGCTTCGCCGTCCTGCGGGCCGGATGCGCCGTTCGGGTCGTTCCAGTCAAAGAAAACGATCATGCCGGGAGCGGGCTCAACCGTATTATCCGCCCATTGCCCGCGGCTGCGGAACCATTCAACGCCGCCGACGCACCCGGCAAATTTCGGGGCGGTTCCCGTATCGAGATAGCCGCACTCATTAAAGCACCACGAAACAAAGCAGGCGCACCATTCCACACGGGAATCAAATCCGTACCACGACCAATAGGGCTCACCGCCCACATTGCCGACTTGCGACAGCGCTACCTTGACGATGGCATCATCTCCGGAATAAATGCCGTAAAGGACGGCAGACCACAACCTGCGATTTTCCTCGGCAAGCAGTTCGGAAAGCTGCTGCCGCTGGTCGGCGGTGAATTTAAAATGCTCTGCCATTTCCTCGGCGGTCTTGTGGCTGACCGTGATATAAAGGTAGGTGCGCGTGACCGTTGTAGTGGTTTCTACGATGTTCCCGTGGCCGTCGTCAGTTTCGGTGATGACCTCCTCGGTCTTGCTCTCGGTGCGGGAAGATAGCTCGTTCATCTGCCAGAAAATATCTTTGAGGATGGCTTTCTTGCTGTCGTCCACCGTGGCAACCTCCTGCGGATCATCGGGGTCGATGGTGGTTTTCACGGCATACACCGCCAGCACCTCCGGCCACACCGCACGGGAGCCGGACATTTCCAGCTCATCGTAGGTGAGATTTGCCCTTGTGATGTCGATCTGCGACTGATAGTCGGCGTTGATCTCCTGCACGGCCTGCCGCATGGTCTGTCCCGTGCCGCTGTCCTCACCGGAGAAAAAGATGCCGAAGCAAGAACCGACGATCAGCCCGATCACGCAAATCACAAGGATGATAACTACCGCAATCCACCCGCCCGCAGCGATGGCAGCAATTAGCGCCTTTGTTCCGCCAATGATGGCTTTGACGGCGGCAGTGGTAGCCTTGACCGCCGCCTTGATGCCTGCCGCAGTCGCTTTTGTTGCTGCACGGGCAGTCTGCGCCGCAGTTTTAGCGGCTTTTGCGGTGGCCTGTGCAGTTTTCTGTGCCGTTTTTGCCGCAGCCTGCGTCGTTTTTATAGTCGTCCGGGCGGTCTTGATGGTTTCCTGCGTGGTCTTGACGGCCGCTTTGCCTGTGGATTTTGCCGTCTGTTTGATGGTCTTGCAGCTGCGGTCTACCGTTTTGATCGTCTTTTGCGTAGCATCGGCAGAGCGGCGCCCCCGCCGCATGGCGTCCTGCGCTTGCTTTTTCGGCAAGTCGGTTTTTCTTCGCTGAAAATAGTCCTTTGCCTTGGAGATATTCTCCTTGGTGTTTTTTACACCCTTGCGGCCGAACTTATCCAGCCCGTGAACAGTTTCGTGCGCCGCCGTTTCCGTCCCAGTTAAAGTGCGGTCGGCGGCGTATTCTTCGGGAGAGGATTCCGCCGCAAAAACGCTGTGCTCCGCCTTGTCCTTGGTGCGGACATAGGCATCCTTCATCCGCTCGGCGGCCACCGCCGATTTGTCGATTGCCTTTACCGTTTTCTTGACCGCATCTCTCGTTTTGATGTCAGACATGGCTTTACCTCTGCGCATTGCCGAACACGCCCTCGCCGGGGCGCGTCGTCATCAAGCGGTAAAGCTCGGTATCTTTGGGGAAACGGTTGATAAACGGCACCAGCGCCGAGCCGTACTTGATCAGCCCGCAGCCTGCGTCGGCATTGGTGACATAGCTCATCTGCTCGTCGGAAATGTTCAGGAGTTTCGAGAGCTTGGCGCGGTCGGAGAACGCCTGATTGAGCATGACTACGAACTCGGAGTTGGAGAGCATCGTGCTCGCCTGCACGGAATCCAGCAGGTATTCCACATTCTGCGTGATGGCGGTGGGATAACCGTTGCGCTTACGGAACTGCCGCCATGCGGAATTGAAGAAAATGCCGCTCTGCTCATTTTCAAAAACGACATGAAATTCGTCGATAAAGATGTGGGTGCGCTTGCCCTTCTTCCAGTTGAGGGTGACACGGTTGAGAATGGTGTCGGTGATCACCAGCAGTCCCGTCGACTTCAACTGCTCGCCAAGGCCGTGAATATCAAATACGACGATGCGCTTGTCGAGGTCAACGGTGCTTTCATGACCGAAAATATCGAGTGAGCCAGTGGTGAACAGCTCCAGCGACAAGGCGATCTCCTTGGCCTTTTCTTCGGGCTGTTCCAGCAGCTTGTTTCGAAGGTCGCAGAGTGTGGCGGGCTTGCCCGTTTGCTCGGCGTCCTGATACACCAGCGCCGTGCAGCGGTCGATGATGGATTTCTGCTGCGGGCCGACACCGGCCTTGTCGATCTGCTCCACAAGGGACATGATGAACTGCGATTTTTCCACGATGGGGTTGTTCTCGCCGTAGCCGTCCACCATATACATGGCGTTCAAACGATCTTTGCCGCCCGCCGCCATATGAATGACGGTCGCCGTTTCCTTGCCCAAAGCCGCCGCCAGCGCACCAAATTCGTTTTCCGGATCGCAGATCAGTACATCATCGGCAGTGTTGAGAATAAGAAAAGCGATCAGTTCCTTAGCGCTGAACGATTTGCCCGAACCGGGCACGCCCAACAGGAACGCCGATTGGTTCAGAAGATTTGCCTTATTGCACATGATGAGGTTGTGGGAGATGGCGTTCTCTCCGAAGTAAATGCCGCCCTTGTCCTGCACTTCCTGCACCTTAAAGGGCATGAATACCGCAAGGCTCTCGGTGGTGAGGGTGCGAAACGCATTGATTCTCCGTGTGCCGATGGGAAGGACAGTGTTCAGCCCATCGAACTGTTGGAATTTCAGCATGGCAAGCTGACACATATGCTTTCGCGCCACGGCAAGCACCGTTTCGGTGTCGATGTCGAGCTGCTTTTTGTCGTCGGCGGTAATGACCATCGTAATAACGGCAAGCATCATCCGCTGATCTCTTGTGGTCAGGTCGTCTAGAAATTCCTTGCTCTCTTTGCGCTGGAGCTCCATATCATAGGGGACGACGGCGGAGAAATTGTTGTTGGCGTTCTGCCTGCGCTGCCAGTTGGTGATGTTGGTTTCGATGCCGAGCAGACGGTTTTCCACCTCCCGCACGGCCTCGTCGGTGGGGATCGGCACAACATCGATCGACAGCATCATATTTCGGTTGAAGTCGGTCAGCTCCGTAACCATGTTGTCTTTGATATAGGAAGCATAGTCTTTCAGAAACAAGACTCGGCAGTATTTCTCGCCCAGCTTCAGACAGTCGCTGCTTTTCTCCATAAAGTCGGGGCAGATATAATCCTTAAAGTCGTGCCCCTTGCGCATCATATCCTGCGGGTCAAAGTGAAACGCCGCTTCTTCGCCCTGACGGTAGAAGTCGTGGAGCACCCGCAGCTTTTCGGCGGCGTCCAGCTCGGTACACTTGGAGCCGAGGGCGGTGAAATGAGCGATCAGGTCGGCGCCGATCCGGGCAAAGTAGGTGCGGGCTTCTTCGATGTCTTTCTTGCAGACTGACACCGTGATATACTTCTCCTGAATGATGCCGTTGGCGCCGGTGGCTTTATTAAGCAGCATTTGATTGTATTCCCGGCGGTACACATCGCAGGCGTCGCCCTGCATGGGCATCAAGATCGACTGCTCGAAATTCGCCCGGTTCAGCCTGCGGTTGTTGATGGTGATCTTCGTTGTCGCCCCGGAATCCAAACTGTTCAGCAGCTCCGAATAGGCAAGGAACATCTGCTCCTTGTCCTCGCGGCTTGCCACAAGGTAGTTGATGTCGGTAAACTGATAGGTCTTGGAAAAGCGACCGCCCACTTGAAAAATACCATCCTTCCAGATGCGGCGGATAGGGATCACATCCTGCACCTTGCGGGGCACGGTGTATCGCTCCTTGTCCTGTTTTAACAGGTTTTTCAGCGTTTTGATCATGATTTTCCTCCCTCCAATTTGTCTTTCAGCGCTTCGTAGTAGAGGTTCGATGATTCAAAGCGAAGCGCTTTCGGCTCTAACAGCTCCGAGCGCAGCCATGCCCAGAGGAATTGCTCTGCCGTCATGCCGTGGTAGGTGATAAAGCCCAGCGCCGCAAACGGTGCGGCACCGAGAATACACATCCAACTGACGGTTTCCGTCCCGAAGTGGGGTTTCAGCAGAAAGTACAGTCCCACGGCGACGAGAATCGCCAAGACAGAAAAAACGAACTGCCGCATGGACAGTCCGAAAAACATGGATTCCGTATAATTGCGGATCTCCCGATTGATTTTCACTTCCAAAATAATACCTCCTTGTGATTTGGGCATAAGAAAAACGCCTCCCGTACGGAAGGCGTTTAACTGTTGTTTATTGTAAGCTGGTTAAAAATTCAATGGCTTCATAGACGTTTGAAAAAGTCAGGCATTTCTGACAAAGCCAACGATTTCGCTCATCTGTATCCTCTAAACCGGGGAGTCCTTGTGACAATAAATTCAGAACGGTTTGCTTTGAATGAATAACGGCCTTCGGATAATTTTGCGCGATTCTTGCTGTTGTCGCAGTATCACCTTTTTGGTAATTCGGCTCTTTAGAAAGCAAACGTTCTATTACTCGCTGCTTTTCAGCGACGGTTTGGATCGGTGGCGTATACATTTCATAATGCAGCATCAGCCAATACTCAATGCAGCCGGTCGTCATCAGAAGCCGAACTTTGATTCCGGGCTTTTTACGTAGCGCGCGAAGACGCTTGATGATCTTCATGCGGGCATCCCATAAGCCAATATCTTTTGTTTCTACATCGAAGAAAAACCAAATCTCGTCTGTGACTTCGGCATAGTCTCGGTAGGCTTTGTCCTTTTTGAATTTCCCGTCTGCTTCCTCAAAAAGTCCGGTAGCGCTTGGCCGTTTGATGGACGCAACATCTTTGAATTCTTTCTTCAAAAAATCCGTATAAGCCTGTTCGCTTTCTCCTTCACAGAACACCACAATATATGGCTTTCTTCGTCTGGTGGGACGTGGCATTTATTCCACCTCCTCAATCTCAATATCCGGCGTGGCACCGTATTTTCCGACAAGGTAGCCTTTCCGAATATTCTCTGTTGTCCGAGTGGAAAATTCGCTGATGGTATACAGCTCAGAGATTCCGTTCTTATCACGTTTATCCACAAAGTACAGCTGATCTTTTCGGAGAAGTTCCAGATTCATCAATTCTGTATTGTGGGTCGTAAAGACGATCTGTGCGCCGTTGGGATTAGAAGCCTTGCTCTGAAATTTCGCAACGATATAATTTACCAGCATAGGGTGAAGCTCACGCTCCAGTTCATCTACCAATAAGATACCGCCGATGCGCAGGGCAGATTCGATTGCAGGAGCCAGTGCCATCAATTTACGTGTACCGTCTGACTCATCGGAAAGTTCCAGCGCGTAAGTCGCTTTCTGCCCGTTGCGATTTTCACCTTGGTGATTGGCCTTAGCAGAAACTTCACCCATTTTCAGACGTATTTCACTGTTGTTGGAGGTTTCGGCGAGGGTGTGCATAAACTGAACCAGAGCAGCCTTGATTTCCTCCGGGATATTATCCGGCAAGGATTCATTATCCTGAATCTCATTGCTGTTGACCTCAAACTGCATATCTTGAATGCCCAGATCTGCCGCTTTGGCATAGTCGGAAATCGCTTTCAGCATATTTTTATCTTCTGAATACTCAATCAGTTGACGGGGAATATCGGAATAATCCCGAGAGAAGAAAACCTGATCTCGAAACCAGCGCATCGCTGCAACACAAGCTACATCATTCATGGTGCACGCTACCGAGAAAAACAGCTGATTTTCAGCGACCATTTCACCGATTAAGGATCGTTTGTTTTTATCTTCTGTAAAGGAGAACTGCTGGTTTGTACGATTAAAGATCAGAGCTTTCTGCCCCTTAGGCGCGTGATATAGATATTCCGAATAAACCTTTTCTCGCGTAGCGGCAAAACCATACCAATATTTTACTCCGCCGAAAGTATATTCAAAAGAAAACTCAGTAGGTTCTTCTTTGGAATAGTCATTCAGTGCAAACGGATTGACAGGAATCGCGGCGCGCTCGTGCTGCGTTCTCTGCGCATTTCGGATAAACTGAACGGCCAGCCAAAAAGCGCGGATCACATTACTTTTACCTCCACCGTTTTTGCCGTAAATCGCAATAGCGGGAAGCAGCTTGGATTTTGAGGATAACGGAATCAAACAGTTTTTAAACGAGCTTAGCCCAGTTGCTTCCATAGAAAGCACCGCTTCATCACGAAAAGAACGGTAATTTTTGAAGCGAAATTCAATCAGCATTAAAATCACCTCCATGAATATTCATATTCAGTATAGCACAAATCGTGATAAATACAAGCGATAAAATCAAACGTTTTGATTTTTTACTGTCGATTTATGCAATTATACTTACAGCCCCATCATTTCACGCACAACACGGTCGGCCATTTTGACAGCGCCGACAAGCACCAGCATATTGAAAATCAGCTCGCCCACATACGACCACACTTGCGTCACCGCCGCAGCGTCGGGATCGACGACGGGCGGGCTGGATGCAAACAGGGAGAAAATGATGCAGGCCAGTACGATGATCGCGCCCTCCAAGCAAACGGCGGCATAACTCTTGATAAAGCTCTTACCGATGTTCTGCGACGGTTCGCCCGCAAAGGCCGAGAGCGGAACCGGCGCAATGGCCGTGTAGAGATAAAGTTTGAAAAATCTGCCGTACACGGTCATGATCATGATAAACGATAAGACCGTGATGAACAGCCCGCCGATCAAGGTCACTGTCCACAATGGGATGCTTTCAAAAAAGCCGCAGCTCTCCACGGCGGTCACAATCTCGGCGGGCAGCACGGTTTCCTGCGCTGCCCCAAAGCCTGCGGCGTTCATAATGGTGGAGATCAGCCCCTGCACGATGTTGAACAGGGCGATCATCAGCTCCAAGCCGTATGTGACGGCGGCTTTGGCGAGGGCAAAACGGATGAACACTTTCAGGGCGTGCTCCGGCCGTTTCAGCTCCGCAAAAGAACCGCAGGTTTTCATCACGCCCACTACAAAGAACAAAACGAGCAGCGCAAGACCAATGGCTTGCACCGCACCGTGGATACCGACGATCACATTCCAAATCGTGCCGCCCTTGAACTGCTCCGGCGACTGCGTAATGAGCTGCCAGATCTCCGCCAGCTTTTCGTTCCAAGTTTTGAGTGCATTCTCCAAATTCTGCACGATCCAGTTATCCGACATTGATCTCACCTCCCGTCAGCGCAATATCGCAGGCGACCTCGTTGCCCCAAACATCCCATCCGTCCGCTTTCTGACGGGCGAACAGCTCAACGCGGGGAAGATCACCCATCAGCTCAACAATACGCCGTCTTGCTTCTTCCGGTTTCTTGCTGTGTTCCTCGATGTGAGAAAGGATGACTTGATGAACCCCGGCCGAGCGGCGTTTCGGGTGGCCTTTGGTGGCAAGCATACAGAACTCCGCATTGGCTCTCGTCCAGTGTCCCATACCCCAAAACAGGCTGTCGGACTTGCGGTTCTGCTTGATCCATACGAAAGCCACCGTCTTATACGAAAAGCCCCATGCACGCATGACCGAAAAGCAGTCGTGCAGCAGCGGGATCGTTGTCCATAGAAACAATACGCAGTCATCTGCGGCAAGTGTGCCGACCGGCAGCGCCCGTATATCTTCCAGCGCCATTGTCGGGTAGTGGGATTCGGCGGAGCGCCCAAGCCCCTTTTTAGAATAGACCTTATATCGCCAAGGCGGGTCCGCGTAAATAATGCTGTATTTCTTCACAGCTTCCTCCTTTCCGGCAAATAGGGGCAGGCCGAAGTGACCTGCCCCGTGCGCCGTGTCGTTTATCTCCTGTCAGCCCGTGATCAGGTTCAGAATCTCTTTGGCAAAGGTGATGACGATGCCGCCTGCAAGGGTGAGAAAGCCGTTGCTGCGCTGGCTGGGATCGTGGGACTGGAACGAAAGTCCCACCTGCACGATGCCCCAGCCGAGCAGGATCAGACCGACTGCACGGATCAGACCGAAAATGAAATCGCTCAGGTTGTTCACAACGGCGATCGGGTCATTGGCGGCAAAGGCCGTTACGGAGCAGCCGAGCACAAGCGCAACCGACAGCACGGCGGCGCAGTAGAAACGAAAGCCCTTTCTGACCTTGCCGGGCACAGGCAGCTTGGTTGCAGTCTTTTTGGTGTTCTTCATGGGTTTATCCTCCTTGAGAATTGAATTAAAAAAGAGCCTCTATATCCTCGTCGGACAGAAGCTCATAATCGAGTGTGGGTTCATTGGGGGCGGATACGGTTTCGGCGGCAGCGCCTGCAAACGAGAGCGTCGCAACGGCATTTTCCGTCCCGCCGTGTTCATAGGGCGCTGCGCCGCCGTCCTCGGTCAGCGCAATGTTCGGGTGTTTCAGAATGTCGTATTTCTCATCCATCACCGGCCGCTCGCCACGGATAAACAAAAGGGCGTAACGGTTGTCCAGCATACGCACCTCGTCTGGCGTCAGAAGCTCTCTGCCGCTGATCTGATAGTTCGTGCTGTAATTGCCGTTGCGCCCGGATGATTTGCCGTAGGTGTTGGTGTCGATGGTGGATTTGCCGAGATAGGATTCCGAGATCAGCTTGTGGGTCGAAGTTTCGTTGCCGCCGAGATAAAGAAACTCATCGCAGTTGCCGAGTATCGACTCCCATTCCTTTTCAAACAGCGCCTTGAGCGCCGCCACATTTTGCAGAATGATCGATACATACACATTGCGGGAACGCATGACTGCAAGGATCTTGGAAAAGTCCTCCGGCAAACTGACATTGCTGAACTCGTCCATCAAGAAGTGAACGGGAACGGGCAGACTGCCGCCGTATTTGTGGTCGGCCAGATAGAATAGCTGTTGAAAAAGCTGGGTGTACAAAATGCTGACCAAAAAGTTAAAGCTGGTGTCATTGTCGGGGATCAGGGCAAAGAGCGCCACTTTCTTTTCTCCGAGGGACGGCAGATCCAGCTCGTCCGTAGCGGTCAGCGCCGCCAGCGAGGACAGATTGAATTTCTCTAACCTCGCCGCCAAAGTGATCTGAATGGATTTCAGCGTTTTGGCGCTGCCGGAATGATAGTCCTTGTAATACTTCACGGCGATATGGTCAGGCTTCCGCATCTCCAGCCGCTCAAACAGCTCGTCCAGCGGCGAGGTGTATTCGTCGCAGTCCTCCCGCACATCCGCCGCGCGCAGCATCTCCATGACCATCGGAAAATTCTGCTCGTCGGGCGGCGCTTCGTGTTTCAGATAGAAAATGAGAGCCAGCAGGAGCATAGATGCGGCCGTGTCCCAAAAAGGATCGTTGGACTGGCTGCCTTTCGGCGTGGTGCTTTTGAACAGATTGGTCACGAGCCGCTGCACATCGTTGTCGTCCCGCAGGTAGACAAACGGATTGTAGCAGTGGCTTTCCTCCATGTTCAGAAGATCCAGCACCCGCACCTCATAGCCCTTTTGTCGCAGCAGATGCCCCGTACTGCGCAGCAGCTCGCCTTTCGGGTCGAGCACGGTAAAGCTCGTGTTGGCCTGACACAGATTCGGTTTGGCGTAAAACCTCGTCTTGCCTGCGCCGCTGCCGCCGACAACGACCGTGTTGAGATTGCGGCGGTGCTTTCGTCCGTCCAGTCCCATCCGGACATTCTGCGTGAAGATCTTGTTGTCCTCCGGCTCGGCTGCCCGGTATTTTCGGTTGACGGTTCGGGCAGAGCCCCACTTGGCCGAACCGTGTTCCTCGCCTCGACGGTAATTGCGGCGGGACGATAGAATGACACCCACCGCAAGCCCGTAGGCACAAAGCAGAACGAGGACAGTTTTCAGACTGTCCCCGCAAAGCTCAATGTGAAATGGGTCGTTCATCACCGCGGGAAACCGGGCGACGATCTCCGGCAGGCCGCCGTGGGCGGCGGGGGCGATCAGCAGCCCCAGCCACACCACGGGGAGAATCCCGAACAGACAGAGGATAAGGGAAGTGTTTTTATCGTTCCTCATCTCGACCCCTTTCATCTTTATATGGGGTCCCCGCAAAGTCGTCAGACTTTGTGGGGAGAGGAGGAGCGACGGAGTGGTCGAGCTTTCGCTCGCTTGCGGGCGAAACGAGTGAACGCAGTCCGCGACGACGAGGAGCATCGATCACCTTCAAAAGAACTTCGTCAACAATATCGGTGGGGCGTTCTTCCTCCAGCAGATCGTTCCGCATTTCATTGAGGGCATTAACCACAACGCCGTGCTCATAGCGGTCAAGAGTCAATACCCGTTTTTCCTGTTTTCCCATCGTCATCGCTCCTGTTCACTCTGGCGGGGCGCTTTGTTCTGTTCCAGCGACCGCATCATTCTTGCGGAAATGTCATAGGCGGTGTCCCGGATGTCGGTCAGTTCGGCGCGGATCATCTGCGGGTCATCGGTGCGCAGAAAGTCGGCAGGCGCTTCAAAGGCATAGCCGCTCACATCCACACCGAACTCTTTGCCGAGAATATAGGAAACGCACTGTGCCTTGAAACCGGCGTTTTCTTCGGTGTATTCCTCGCCGGTCCGGGCAAGCTCCGCCTGCGCCAGCGCTTTGGACAGACCGCAGAACAGGTCGATTGCCGACAGACCACGGCGTACAAAAACGGCGTTTTGCTCACGGTCGTACACGGCATCCATGCCGTTCGGCAGCTCGTCCACGGACTGCACCGGTGCGGGGCGCTTGTAGATCAGGGCGTTCAGCAGCGCCCGTGCATCATGGGAAACCGCCTGCGGTGCTCTCGTTCGGGCGGTGGTCTGCGAGATGTCATAGACACGCTTGATGTTGTAGGACACGCCGATGCTGCCGTCGTCGCGGGTGTATTCACCGTTGGACTCGACGATCTTAATTGGATGGCCGAACTCCTGCCGCTTGATATACACGCCCTGATCCCGCCAGAAATCTTTGTCGCCAAGCCTGCGGGCGTCCGGCTTCGTGGCAAGAATCAGCAGGGCGTTGGTGGCAGAGTAGTTGCGGAAAGCCGCCTGCACATCCAGATACTCACGGAACTTGCCGCCGTCTGCACAGACCGCCTCGGCGGTGGCGTCGGTCAAAGCGTAAACCTCGTCACGCTCCGCCTTTTTCTTTGCCGCCCACGCCTCCTTGTCAAATTCGTCGGTCTGCGGGGTAGATTCAAAAATATCGTCAAAATTGTTCATCGGTCATCGCTCCTTTGCTTTCTTCGGTTTCTTTCGGGAAGGCTGCTTGTGGGTGGTAGTCGGCTGCTTTTTCGGCTCTTTCGCCGGGGTGGGTTCGGAAACGCCCGGCTCTGCCGCCTCTTTCTGCCTGCTCTCCCGAATTTCCCGCAGTTCTTCACGAACAGAGGGGCGTTCTTCGGGTGGCTTAACAGTACCCTCGGCGGTTCTGCTTTGCTTCTTTGAGATAGGCGCGGACGGACGGGATTTCTCCGTCTTTGCCGCCGCAGGGTTTGGGGATGCGTGTTCCTCCTTTTGAACGGGTGCGCCCAGCAGGTCATCCAGCAGGCGGTCGTCCGCCGCCTTATCGGGCTTCTCCTGCTCAGGGGCAGACGGAGCGGTTTTATCCACCTTGGCCTGTTCGATGTCCCGCTTGATGGAAACGGCATCGACCGTCGCCAGCTTGAACCGCTCCACAATGCGGTTGATCTTGGACGCATCCTCGGCGCGCACCATAATGTCTACCATACCGTCGGCAGAGCGCTCTTTGCCACGCAGGGCGCAGTAGACAACGCCGTACCGCTTGGCTTCCAACGCAAACTGTTTCAAATGTTCCTCGCTGACGGTGAACACTTTGAGTTCCTTGCCGCTTTTGAGCATAGCGGTCAAACGCTGCATGCCTTTGGTCTTGTTCTTGTCTCTGTTTTTCAGAACAGTATAAATCATAGCGGCGATATTTTTCGCCGCAGAGCCGGTCAGCTTTAAGGCAACTTCCGTACCCTCTAAACTGATCCTTACAATCTGTTCTGCTGCGTCACCGGAATTGTACATGGTCGGTTTTCTCCTTTCCTTTGATATGCTCATCCTCTCGGACGGCTTTGATTTTCTCTTGGATAACGCCGGAGCGTTCGGCTATATCGTCACATAAAGACACCTCCTTTCGCAGAGTGGCAAGCTCTTTTGACAATGCGGATATTCGGTCTTTGATTTCCGCTGACTTTTCGGGATCGGCTTTGACTGCCGCCGTCCGCTGCAATTTGTAAAGCTGTTTTCGCTCAGCAGTCAGAGCGGCAATTTTGTCTTGCGCCTCGTCACGGTATGAAAAAAGCTGTTCGGCGGTATCAATACGATTTCGCACAAGCAGCCTTGTTTCGGCGGTGATGTCGTCCAGCTTTCGCAAATCCTCACGCAAGAGAAAATGAAGTCGCCGCCTATTTTGTTTCGGTTTGTTTTTCGGGAAGATCCCCAGCAGGTAGCAGTAGTGAAAATACAGCGCCCGAAACCCTGTGATTTTGCGGGTCTTTTTCAAGCTGCCGAACAAGCGAATCCGTATGACTTGACGGGTCGGTTCGGACGGTTTCTTTTCAGCTCGTGTCTGCGACAGAATCCGTCTGCGGATTTGTTCAATGGAATAGTCCTCACCGAAATTCCGTATCAGCCTTACAAAGCGTTCCTTGCCCGGCGGCCGTACAGAAATATCCTTGCCGATCTTGACCTCATAACCTTTCTTCCGCAGGTTATCGAAAAACTGCCGTTCAGTCATAGACTGCCGTATGGCTTCGTCAACATCGGCGCGTATTAGTCCCCGCCAAGTGGGGCGCTGTTCCTGCTCGGCGCGCCATTCGCCGTATTGCTTGGCTTTCCCGTACTGTGGGTTTTCAATCACCGATAAACGGTACTCACGGCAAAGCGCATCGGAAACGGTCTGCATATCGTGATAATCCTTTTTGGTGCGGTGATATTTGATTCCGTCCGCAAAGGAAACCGTGTTCAGCACAAAGTGATTGTGCAGGTGATTTTCTTTGTCAAGGTGGGTTGCAACAATCACCTGATAACGGTCGCCCCACAAACGGGCGGCGAGCTTCATCCCGATTTCGTGCGCCATTTCGGGGGTAGCCTCGCCGGGAGCAAAGGATTGATACCCGTGGTAGGCAACCGTCCCGTTTTCTTTGCCGAACCGTTTTTTCACGGCAAGCATTTCATCACGGGCGGTCGAGGGGGAGCAGTTGATACCCGACACAAAACGGTGAACCACGGCGCAGTCCTCGTTATCCGCTTTCTGCGTTTTTCGGGAATTGACCGCATAGCGGATGACATCGGAAAGCTCCTGCCCGTCCTGTTCGGTCATATCCTCGTCCGTGTAAAATTTCGGGTTCGTTGTTTTATCGGGGTTCTCCACATAGACGACCACCTTGCCGAGCCAGCCTTTCACACGCCAGATTGAAGTTGTCGCCATACCGTTATTTCATCGGGCGCGGCAGGATAACCGCCTCGGTGATTTTCTTGACAGCAGTATCAATCTTGCGGCAGGCCTCGTCGTATCTTTGCACATCGAGAACATTCAGGGTGTGCGCTTTGACGGCAATCTGATTGAGATTGTTGCCGATCCCGTGAAGCTCCCTCATCATGGCGTAGTAGTCGGGCGGCGGGGCGTCCTGCGGTTCAAGCCCATTTACCAAGTGCCGCAAATACGCCTCACGGGAAAGACCGCTGCGCTTCACTTTCTTTTGAAAAGCCTCGGCTTCCTTTTTGTCGAGCCAGAATTGAATGTGAACATTGCGTTTTCTCATATTTTCACCTCCGAATTGAGTTCGTTTTGAATTTCAACAATACGCTTGCCTACCGCATACACAACGGGAATCGTCACGCCGTTTCCGGCCTGCTTGTAAAGCTGGGCGTCGGAATTGACAGCGGCCGCTCGATCAAACATATCGTCCGAAAAGCCTTGCAGCCGCCAGCACTCACGGGGTGTCAGCTTGCGGATGCGTCCGCAGCTGAGCGGAATTGCGGAGCCATTTTCAGCTTTGGTCTGATCCGCTTCTTTTGCTCGCTTGACGGGCAAGGCATATTCGCAGGAATCGCAGGCGCAGAGATAAACGCCGTGCTTGTCCTGCGTGTTCAGGCAGAAAGCCGGTTCACCGCATTCCTTGAAGCGCCGTCCGTTCTGCCGCTTGTTTTCCCGGTCGGGAGTGAGGACGGCACGGCAGCCATAAAAAATACCGGAGCTTTCGCCCCGGTTGCTGATCCCGATCTTGTCATAGCCTGCGATCAGGCATTTGGTGTGCTCCTGCTCCAAGATTTTCGGCGTACCCCGTTTTAGTTGGATGAGCGCCGTTTCTTCGGTGCGGTCCGGGCACTCGCCGCTCATGCAGAGAACGCCGCTTTTGTCACCGCTGTGGTTGGTGATGCCGCTGTCATACCTTGCCTTGATACAGCGGGCGTGCTCGGTCAGCCTCGGTTCACCTTTGCACAGGTCGATGAAGTACATGCCCGTGCGCCCGGCAAAGCCGCCGCCCTCGCTCATCAGCGTACAGCTCACGCCTGCGGGATCATAGACCCGCTTGCCCTGCGTGCCGCCGATCAACTGTATAAGAGCCTTGCCGTCGCCTGCGGTGACAGGAAATACTTTTCGTCCACCCTCGGCTCTAAAATGTCGATAAGCGACAAGGTAGATGCGTTCCCGGTTTTGCGGAACGCCGTGGAAGCGTGAATTAAGCAGTCCGTATTCGATATGATAGCCGATTTCGGCCAACGAATGGAGAATGGTCGCAAAGTCCCATCCTCGATTAACGGAGAGCAGATTTTTAACATTTTCAAGGACAAGCCATTCGGGTCGATCTTCGGCAGGCGTGCCTTTGAGGAGTCTAACGATTTCAAAAAAGAGAGAGCTTCGTTTTCCGGCAAGCCCTCTTTGCCGGCCAGATACAGAAATGTCCTGACACGGGAATCCGCCTGCCCAGAGGTTGACTCTCGGCAGGTCGGCGGGCTCGGTTTTGGTGATGTCCTCGCCATACCACTCATCCTCCTTAATATCGTGGATCGCACGGTAGCTGCGGTCTGCAAATTTGTCGATCTCGCAGTGGCCTTTGCAGACCATACCGCAAAGCTCAAAGCCCTTGCGGAAACCGCCGACACCGCTGAAAAAGTCCAAAAAGGTCATGGGTTCGTTCACCGGCTGTGACCTCCTTCCGGGTATAAAAATATCGCCCTCCGCATGGGCGGGGACGAAAAGGGTTTCAGGGATTTCCCTGACAAGTGCCGTTGTGGTATCACAACGGCGATGCTTGCTGGTACAGTGCATGGCGTTTGTCCCATAGGCCGAACATTTTGCCACCGACCGAAATAACATCATCGCTCCTGCTCCGGCTGCGGGCGGTACGGGATGCCGAACAGCGTGCCGTTCATCCTCGCAAGGTGTTCGGGATAGCGAAACATCTTGCCGTAGCGGTCGATTTGCTCGTCGGAAAGACTAGCCAGATTTTCACCCCGGCAGTCGCAGATAAAGGCGGGGCCGAAGATGAAATCCACCATCACGCCATCGTCATTTTTCACGCTGCGGTTCGGGCGCATCCCATTGATCTTGCTTTCCTCATTGCATACGATACAGACCTGCTCCTCAAAGGGATAAAACGGCTCGATCAGACCGCCCACCGTTTTCTGCATCCCGGCAAGGGACGCATCGATCTCGGCCGCACGGGCGAGCTTGCCCGGTTCCAGCAGTACCACCTTGATTTTCTCGCTCATAATTGAAAACTCCTTTCATCGTTGAAAAATTAAATCGTTTATCGTTCTTTGCTCCTTTCTCTGCGCTTAGTGATGGGTAACCCCAGCCGCATACAAAGGCAGTCGTTGTAATCCTTGCCCTGCGGGGGCGGCTGAATGTCCACCGTGACCGCATATTTTCTCGGCAGCAGGGCCTTGATGGTTTCTGCGGCGATCCGTCCCGTAGTGTCGTTGTCAAGCCGCAGCACCACACGGCGGATATGGGGATGCTCGGCAAGATACCGCACCAATGCGGCGGGCAGACTGCTTTCCTCGATTTTCGCCCTTGGCTTGTAGACCCCGGCGAGGGAGAGCAGGTTTTCACTGCGCCAGCCCTTGCCGTCCAGCTTTTGCAGCGTCCCATAGGACAGCAGATCCACCGCCGACTCAAACAGGTGGAGCGTATCGCTTGCGGCCGCCGCAGGAATTCCAAAGGAATAGTGTTTGTCGCTGCCGTTGGTGTCCCCGATGAAGTCCGAGCCGATCCCACGCTGGTTAGCATAGCGGGGCTTTCCGTCTGCGTCCATGCCGACGAACACCACATTGTGATAGGGATAGCTTTCATAAAGGCGACCGGTTTGGATGCAGAAGTCGATCAACTCGTAGTCGATCCCTCTGCGGTGCAGATATTCGACGGCACGGGTGACGCTGCGGTTGGCCTGCGGCAGAAGCAACACCTTTTCTTTCAGCGCTTTCGGAGCCGGGGAAAAGGCGGGCGGCGTCGCTGACAGTTTCCCCATAATGGTTTCGACCGCCTGCGTAAAAGGCATCTCTTTAACCTTAATGAGATAGTCCAGTGCCGAGTAGCCGCCGATCCCACGGGAAAACCAGCACCATTTGCCGTTGGAGATTTTCAGGCTGTCGTGCTCACGGGTGCAGTAGGTGCCGCCCCCGAAATGCACCAGCTCCTGCGGTTCATAAGTCCGCAGATAGGTCAGCAAATCCATCTCACGAGCTCTCGCCACCACCTCCGGCGGGATATATGGCATATGTTTCACCTCCGTTCTGACATAAAAATAGCCGAGGGGCTTTCATAGTGAAAACCTCTCGGCTATGTAGTTATCTGCATATACTTTGACCGTTTTATATGCAGATAACAGAACTGTATATGCAGAAAACGGCAAGGGGTTTCCGTGCCCTCTGTTTCGATCGCTTTGATTTTTTGAGATAGGCCACGGCATTGGTATATCCGATATGTTGCCGTTTCATAGAAGTCTTTGATCTTTCAGAAGTTGGATACACATTTTTCCGACTTTTTCTACTGCGAATTCGCACATTTTTCTGACTTGGGAGGACAACGGCTTGCTATAACGCCCTGTTATAAAATAAACCGGACAGCTCTCACATGGATGAAAGCCGTCCGGCTATGCGATTATCTGCATATATCTCGACCATTTTATATGCTGAAACCGTTTAATAGTCCTTGCTCAGCAGAAAATCCGCCAAATGCACGATCTTGACTCCATTGACATTGCCGGTGACCAGTTCGTCCATCGTTACCACATATTTCGGATAGTTGTCTTTGATCTCAAGGAGATTGGCGACCTCACGGTCGGAACCCTCCGGCAGATTGCGGCATACCTGCACATAGATCCGCTCGTCCCGCCGTACGGCCACGAAGTCGATCTCCTTGGTGGCGTTTTTGCCGATATACACATCATAGCCCTTCCGCCGAAGTTCAAAGTACACGATGTTTTCCAGCATAGCGGCAACGGATTTCGGATTAAAGCCCATCATGCAGTATTTGAGAGAAGCGTCCGCAAGATAGAACTTCTCCTGCGTTTTCAAGACGGTCTTGCCCTGCATATCGTACCGCTGGCAGCGATAGATCACGAAAGCCTTTTCCAGCCACTCCAGATAGTTATAGACCGCTTCCACCGAAAGGGAGCGCCCTTCACCTTTCATGAGTTTTACGATGGCGTTGGCAGAAAAAGTCTTGCCGACATTTTCCACAACATACTTCACTACACGGTTAAACAAATCAAAGTTTGTAATATTATGCCGTCTTGTAATGTCGCTCGTGATAACGGAATTGTATATCCCCTCGACGATCTGATAGGACGAACGCTCATCGAAGTTTCCGAGCGCAACGATGGGAAAGCCACCCATGCGGATATATTCGTTCAAGAGTTCTTTCGGCGTGCGGCCGCTGTCCTTCTTAAACTCCAGATATTCGGCAAAGGACAGGGTAAAGACGGGGATGGAGATATAACGCCCCGTCAGATAGGTGGAGATTTCGCTGGACATCAGCTTAGAGTTGGAACCGGTCACATAGATGTCGGTATTGAAATCCTCCAGCAGACTGTTGACTGCCTTTTCCCAGCCGTCCACTTCCTGTACTTCGTCCAGCAGAAGATAGTAACGCTCGCTGTCGGTTATTTTCTCCTTGATGTTCCGGTACATCTGCTTGGCGGTCATGCCCTCGTCCAGTTCCTCCGAAGTATAGCGAAGGTGGATCACATGGTTTGCCGCAATGCCGTTACCGAACAGGTCGTCTTTTAACATATCCAAAATGGTCGATTTTCCGCAGCGGCGAATTCCGGCAAGGATCTTCACTAGTGGAACATCCCGATAGGTTTTCAGTATATCCAAATAGTAGGGTCTAACGATCATGGTATCGCCTCCTTACTATTAGTATAGCCAAAAACGCCGTTTCAATCAATAGTTTTTGCTGAAATTCCAGAAAAACTTCATGCTATGCATATCTTTTTCAATCTGCTTCGCATTTTTTCTAACATAAAAGCGGCGCAGATCTCTCTGCACCGCTTGCGTCGTTTAATATCAAAGGTGCAAATTTTATCGTTCGGGCTGTTCCGTCTGCCGTGGGGCTGCGGAGCGGATGGGGACGGCGGGCGAACTGATCCGATATTCTTCGGGGATGTTCTCGATGTCGCCGTCGTAGATGTCTACAAAGCGGCCGCCGTTTGACCGCACATATCCGTTATCTCCGAACACGCCGCCTTCTTCGTACCGAATATCCCGTCCGAAGCCCTCATAGTCGATATAGTTTGCCAGTGCGCCGAGATTGCTTGTGTCATAGTAGCCGCTTTCTTCAATCCAATAATAGCCGAGGTCGTAGTCGTTGTGTACACCGGCGAGAAAATCAAAGCAGTCCAAGTTTTCGGTCAGGTTGATCAGCTCCTGCACGCTGCCGGTGTTCTCACCCAAGTCCAAAACTGCCTGCCAAAATTCTTCGCTTTCCCGCAGTTCCATGATCTGCCCGGCAAGGTAGTTCAATTCGCTCAGGCTCTCGTATTCTCCGAGTACCTTGCCAATGGTCGCATCCGGGCAGTCATAGTCGGTGATGAACCATTCCTCATAGCGCCGCCCGATGCCGATGCGCTTGAAAACCGCTTGCATTTCTTCATTTGTCACGGGAAACTTCACCCATTCGCCTACCAAAAAGCCCTCGTTGTATTTGCCGAGGTTGGTGATAAAGGCTTCAAAGGCGCAGTCTCTTGTATCTGGTACATTCATCATAGCTGCCTCCGTTATCGCTCCTGCACCGGCGCCTGCCTGCGGGGGATGGGAAAGCTGTAAACATGGGCGATCTCGTCGCCCAGCCTGCGGGTCACTCTTGTAATGTCCGCACGGGTGGCAATGCCCCGGTAGAGTTTTTCTTTCAGATTGTCGATCTGCGTGTCACTCACGCCGTCCTTATAGGTGCGGTATAGATAATGGTTCGCGCCGTCGTGATGGATGGCATCACAGCGGAAGTCGCCGTTTTTATCCACATACCAAGTGCTGTAATCTATGTCCCGTTCGCTGTAAAGGCAGTCCCGGATATTGCCGCTCGGAATCTCCTTATATCCCATGCGGCGGCCGTGCCAAAGCCCCAGATCACCGACAACGAGAATGGGACGGGAGAGCTGAATGTCCAGATTGGAGCGCTCGTCGTCCAGATAGTCGCTGTTCAGCTCATACATTAGCTCCATGCGCTCGGCTTCGGTGAGGTCGGGGTACTGCTCCTCCAAGTCCTCCCGCCAGTCGTCGTAGTCAATGTCGTTGCTCCAAATGATGTGTCTGCCGTCCTTCATTGCGTCCGTCCCTCGCTTTCTGCCATCAGGAATTGTCCGAACTCGGTAAAGGCGTACCAGTTCGTGCGGTCAAAGCGGCTCTCGTTGAATTGCCCTTTTGTGAGTACCCGCCCCTTGACCAGTTGTTTCAGGGCATAGCGGATCTCGTCGTAGGACAGGAACGGGAAAAATCCGGTCATCATCTGCACCGAACAGCGCACCCAAACCTTGCCCTCATGGAGCTGCGGCGATTCGGCACTTTTCTGCTCGATACAGTCCCAAAGGAAGCAGGCCAGCACCGCCGCATTAACTCCGTATTTTTTCGCTATGTCCGCATCAAAGAAATGAACCATAATTTTTTCCTCCGTTCGTTCTGAAAAACAAAAAGCAGCTTTTCAGCCGCCTTTCGGAAAATTTCTATACAGACCACCTATAGCTGTGATCTTTCTTTTTCGGGTAGTACAGGGAGTAACAGGGGGTGAGGTGTGGAGAGGGGGAGAAAGTTTGCGCAGCCGTTTCACTTCCGCAAAAGGGCAGACTTTCCCTAAGGCGTCCTGTTATCTTTCCTGATCGCGTCGGCGCTGCAAATGCCGATTGTAAAATTCCAGTGCTCGAATCACAAAATCAGTTTCCTGCCCTCGCGGAATCGATTTCGGAATGAGCCTCGTTATTCGCTCGTCGCGAAAAGCAGGCTTTTCACGTTGGTTCGGCTTTTCCTCCTGCATAATGGAAAGGATGACTTCTGCGGACAGCTTTCCGTCCCGGCTGAACTCTTTCATTTTGACGGCCTGCGCCAGCGACGGCGTGCAGTCCTCACGCTCCATCGTGTCGTATAGGCTCTGCTGCTGTTCTTTGGAGAGGTAGGAAAGCTCCACGGCGGGACGAAAAGCAATCTTGCCGCTGTCCACCATGTCCAGAACCGGCGGGATCAGCTCGGTCAGGCGGATATACCGCTGAATTTGTGATCTGCTGTCCGGGCTGCTTGCAGCCAGTTCCTCATTAGAACGGCTACCCTTTAACTTCGGCTCCAGTGGGGTCGAAGTTAAATCCGACCGCTGACCCTGCCGTTTTATGGCTTCCAGCTTCATCTTATAGGCAAATGCCTTTTCGGACGGTAAGATTGTTTCTCGCTGCAAATTGCTGTCCACCATGATGATCGTCGCTTCGTCATCAGTGAGGTTGCGGACGATGCAGGGCATTTCGGTGATCCCCGCCAGCGTTGCCGCACATTTTCGCCTGTGACCGGCGATCATCTCATAGCTGCCGTCCGCTTTGGGGCGGACAAGGGCAGGCACCAGCACACCGTACTGCTTTACGCTGTCTACCATCTCCGCCATAGCTTCGTCCTGCTTGACCTTGAACGGATGGTTGGGAAAGTCGGAGATGTCGGCGGGGTTCAGCGTGACGACCTTTTCAAGCTGCGCTTCCGCACGACTCTCGTCGGTGGAGAACAGATCATCGAGCGGCGTCATCCCTAAATCTCTCGGTTTTGCGCTCAAGCTCCAATACCTCCTTTGTCAGCGATCGGTATGCGGCAGCGACCTTGCCGTTCTTGTCGTGGGCAAAGATGCTCTTGCCTCGGCCGCTGGTTTCCGCGGCTCGAACGGAAAAGGGAATTTCCGTCCCAAACACACGGATCTTTTCGCCGTAGTGGGCACGCAGAGATGCGATGATCTCCTTGGCCTCGTTGGTGCGGCTGTCCACCATCGTGAACAGGATGCCGTCGATTTTCAACTTTGGGTTGATCTGCCTTTTAACCTTTGCGATGGACTGCATCAGCAGGTCAAGCCCCTTTGCCGAGAGATACGATGGCTGGGACGGGATGATCACGCTGTCCGCTGCGGCCAGTGCGTTGATCGGCATCATACCGAGCGACGGCATACAGTCAATGAGGATATAGTCGTAATGGGGCTTGACCGCATGGATATATGTCCGCAGCACGCTTTCCCGGCTCATGGCGTTGATCAGCCGAATCTCTATGCCGGACAGCTCAATGTTCGCCGGGAGCAGGTCAACGCCCTCGCCGTGGTGTAGAATACCGCAGCCGTCCGGAATAGGGGCATCGTTGATCACATTCTGCATGATGTCTGCCAGCGTAACGGGCAGCTCATCCGGCTTCGGGTAACCGAGGGATAGAGTCAAAGAGCCTTGCGCATCTGCGTCAATGAGCAGCACCCGCTTGTTCTGCCGGGCAAGCCCGATGCCGAGATTGGCGGTGGTCGTGGTTTTGCCTACACCACCCTTTTGGTTCGTCACCGCGATTACTTTGCAATTCGCCATATGGGTTTCCTCCTTTGCATAAATTTAGCCGCCTGCGATGAAGCAGACGGCTATGTAATATTAGGAACGATATAAATTCAAATGGTTGTAAAAACGAATTGATATTATTCCGATAAGATGTTATACTATAAGCATAAGCGAAAAGAAAATGTTATGTAGGCGGTGAACGCAATGGAATATATGAAAGTCACACAGGCTGCGGAACAATGGGGTATTTCTGACCGTAGGGTTCGTATTCTGTGCCAGCAGGGAAAAATTGAGGGCGTTATTCAAAAAGGGCGCTCCTATCTCATACCGTGCAATGCGGTAAAGCCGATTGACGGGCGCACCCTCCGTCATAAAACGGTATCGGAACAATATTTGCCGATGCTCTCCCGTATCGACAGTATAAAGGAACAGTTAGACCAGCGTCGCCCACTTACGACAGGTGAATTACAGCGATTGCAGGAAGAATTTTTGGTTGAATATACCTACAACTCAAATGCAATCGAGGGAAATACGCTGACCTTACAGGAAACTGCGCTTGTTTTAGAGGGAATTACGATCGATCGAAAGCCGCTGAAAGATCATTTAGAAGCTGTCGGACATAAGGACGCATTCCTTTATGTTCAAGACTTGGTGAAAGAAAAAGCTCCTTTTTCGGGGAGCATTATCAAACAGATTCACACGCTGGTTTTGATGGATCGACCGGGGGACCGCGGCGTTTATCGACGGATTTCTGTTAAAATTATGGGCGCATATCATACGCCGCCGGAGCCGGTTGTTGTTCCGGAACAGATGGAAAAGCTCGTAAAAGAGTTTTCAAAGAAAAAACTGCACCCGATTGAGAGTGCAGCGCTGTTTCATTTGAAATTTGAGGGTATTCACCCCTTTGTGGACGGCAACGGCCGCACAGGGCGTTTGATATTGAACCTGTTTCTTATGCAGAATGGCTATCCACCTATCAACGTGAAATTTGCAGACCGTAAACGGTATTATGAAGCATTTGATAGTTATTATCGTGATAACGATGCGGGGGCCATGGTTCAATTGATTGCCGAGTATGTAGAAGAAAGGCTAATCAGGTATATAGAAATTACGAATTAGGGAGGAATAGAAAATACGAGCACCATTGGTAAAGCCACGCTGCAGTCAGACGAAAACGGTTTGGTTACGCTTCAATGCGATAGGTGTAAAAGCAGATTCAAAATGGATTGTACTTATTTGAATGATGAACTGAGCGGGGATATTTGTTGCCCTGTGTGTGGAATATCAGAAGCGTTAAATACATCTTGGCCTCATGATCTACGGAGGATTGCCGCAGATCGTAAGTTTCCAGAGCGAACGACAGAAAGCAGAAAGTATATCGGTGCAAATCTGCTTGTCCGCAAACAGCAGAAACATATTTAACGGCGATCCTTACACAGCTAACGCTCATACAGAAGCAACTGCATACAGATTTACAATTCGTTTCGACTTAATATCTTCGATAAAATCAGGACTTTTTGAGTGTTTTGCATTATCGGAATCGCAACGCTTTTTTACAGACTTAAATTCGGTAAGACTATGTATTTTCAGTCCAAAACTCAACTGCTTGTCCTCCAAACAAGGACATCGGAGCATTTCTGTCACGTATGTAGGCACCGAAGAACTCGCTCATCTCGAGATGGTGGGGACAATCGTGTACCAGCTGACGCGGAATTTGACGCAGGAGGAGATTCAAAAGCAAGGCTTTGATGTGTATTTCATCGACCACACGACGGGCGTTTACCCGGCAGCGGCCTCCGGCGCGCCGTTCAGTGCGGCGAGCATCGCCGTAACGGGCGACACGCTGGCAGACATCAACGAAGACCTCGCCGCCGAGCAGAAGGCCCGCGTAACGTATGACAACATCCTGCGCTTTGCGGATGATCCCGATGTGCGCGACCCCATCAAGTTCCTGCGCGAGCGCGAGATTGTGCATTACCAGCGCTTCGGCGAGGGTTTGCGCATCGCGACCGATCGGCTTGATTCCAAAAACTTCTACGCGTTTAACCCCTCGTTCGACTAAACAAAAACGGGCGGCACTTTTTCGGTGCTTGCCCGTTTTTCCTATGGCTTACGGCGAATTTGTGACTTTTTAGACGATTTTGACGCAGGATTAGGAGGCAAAATACCCTGAATTTTCCTGCGAATGCGACAAATTCACGGGGGTTCGGGCGTAAATTTTTCCGTACTGTTACAAAGATTTAATGAAACGGCGAACTTTGCGGTAAAACACTGGCGATTTTCTGCACAGTGTGGTATACTAACTCTGTTTAATGCGAAAAAGTGCGGCTTTCCGCAACGGAAAAATTTGGCAGCGTGTGTTTGGGGTGCGGGCAAAGGCCGCACGCTATGCGCAAAAATGGAACGGCGCTGCACAGAAAGGGGCGAAGCCTCTGTGAAAAAAAGAATACTGCTCGGGCTGATCTCCGTTTTCAAAGCGCTGTATAACGCCGTGTACGCCGTCATGAAGCTGCGCCCCATGCAGAAAAAAGTCGTCATGATCAGCCGCCAGTCGAACAGCCAGCGGCCGGATTTTGAACAGCTCGGCGCAGAGATTGAAGCGCGTGATCCAGGGGTGCGTCTTGTGTATCTCTGCCGCGAAATGGGCGATACGCCGTTAGAGCTCCTGCGCTATTGTTTCCATTTGCTGCACTGCGCCGCGGAGCTTTCCACCGCGCATGTGTGCATCATAGACGGCTACTGCATCCCGGTCAGCGTGCTGCATCATCGTAAAGAGCTGCGCGTGGTGCAGGTCTGGCACGCGCTTGGCGCCATTAAGAAGTTTGGCAGGCAGGCGCTTTCCGTGCCCGGCGGGCGCGATAAAGAGCTTGCGGAGCGCATGGGGATGCATAAGCACTACGATGCCGTGCTCTGTGCGAGTCACCGTACAGCAAAAGCCTATGAGGAGGCGTTCGGCGTTTCTGCCGATAAAATGCGCGTGACCGGCGTGCCGCGTGTAGACGCCATTTTGAAAATGAATCGCGCGCGTTGCCGCCGCCGTTTTTTCGCGGCCTACCCGGAGCTGCGCGGGCAGAAGATCGTCCTATACGCTCCCACGTTCCGCGACGGCGAGCAAATGCCCGAGATTGAGCCGCTCATCACGGCGGCGGAAAAAATGGGTATGCTGCTCATCGTGCGGCTGCACCCACTCGACCGCGAGCGCTTGGAGCGCCGCCGTGTGCTGCCGAAGTTCCGCGAGTGTCCGGAGTTCGGCACCTTCACGCTAATGGCAGTAGCAGACGCCGTCATCACGGACTATTCTGCTATTTCCATTGAGGCGAGCCTCATCAAAAAGCCGGTGTATTTCTACGTTTACGATTTAGAGCGCTACAAGGAAACGCGCGGCCTCAACTTTGACCCGCTTGCAGAGATGCCGCACTGCGCATTCACAAAGGCCGAGCCTCTGGTCGACTGTATTCTCCACACGCCCTACGATTACGAAAAGCTCACCGCCTTCAGAAAAGAATTCGTGGAGACGGATGACACGAACAACACGCAGCGCTGTGTGGATCTTATAATGACTTTCCTTACAGAAGGGATAAAGGATAGATAAAATGAAGTCAGAATGTAATTTTGATTCGATAAAAGTCAGCGTTATCGTTCCTGTATACAACGTTGAAGCGTATTTGGAGCGTTGCCTTGATTCCTTAGTGAAGCAAACGCTGGAAGAAATGGAGATCATTGTTGTCAACGACGGCACAAAGGATAATTCGCAGGCGATCATAGACCGCTATGCCGCAGCATATCCGCAGAAGGTGATAAGCCTTATCAAAGAAAACGGCGGACTATCCGATGCGCGCAACTACGGTATTCCGTATGCGCACGGTGAATACATCGGCTTTGTGGACAGCGATGACTATTTAAACGTGACTATGTACCAAAAGCTGTACGACCGCGCCGCTGAAACGGATTCGGACATTGTGGTTTGCGGCTATTACGGCATAGACGAAAATACCGAAACGCGGCGCTTTTTCCAGCGCGGCAGCACTCTGGAGTTCGGTGTGAGCCTGCACGAAAACCCGAAGCTTCTGTACACAAATGCACCGTATGCCTGGAATAAAATTTACCGCCGTGCCTTATTTGAGCGCACGGGGATACGCTTCCCAAAAGGGAAAATTTATGAGGACATTGCGACCATCTATCCGCTGATGCTGCATGCCAACCGAATCTCCAAAGTAAACGAGCCGCTGTACTACTATATTCTAAAGCGCGAAGGCGCAATCACGGCGACATTCTCCGAGAACATCCTGCAGATGTATGATTCGCTCGCAATCATGAACGAATACTATATTCGGGAAGGCGCATTCGAGGAGTTTAAAGAGGTGCTCGGCTTCATCAATTTGAAGCACACGATCCTGCGCTTCCGCGATTTTACGGCATATAAAGATAAAGACCTGCAGTTTAAAGTCGTCCGTAAGGGCTTTCAGCATCTGGATCACTATTTTGATGACTGGCGCAGAAACAAGGCGTTTTTTGACTTTTTCTTCTCCAAAAAACGGCTGATGGGCGCTTTGGCCAAGCACGAGCTCACGTGGTATCTTTACAGCATGATGCCGAATTCCGTGCTGCGCCTTTTGGGCAAAGCGGCAAAAACGATGCGCAAGGCTTTGACGGTTTTCTCAAAGCGCAGTTATTTGAATAAATACTACTACGTGCGCACGTGTAAAAAGAAGCCGCTTTGCGACAAGCAGGTGCTTTTTGAATCCTTCCACGGTACGAACCTAAATGATTCGCCGTTCGCGATGATGCGCGAGCTGGCAAAGGACCCGACGTTTACCATCTATTACACGTCGAAAAAAGAGCTGATGGGCGAGCACCGGAAGATATTAGATGCGTATGGGCTGAACCGTGTGCAGCTTATCCCGCTCGGCTCGAGAAAATACCAGAAGATTTTGGCAACGAGCCGATACCTTGTAAATAATGTGAGCTTTCCAACGTATTTTATCCGCCGTGAAGGGCAGGTCTATTTGAATACATGGCACGGAACGCCGCTGAAGACCCTCGGCAAAAAAATGGCGATGGGCATTCAGGATATGAGCAACATGCAGCGCAATTTCCTGCACAGCAGCTATCTTCTGCACCCGAACCGCTATACGATGGATCACATGATGGAAGATTACAACCTGAACCACCTCTATACGGGAAAGGTGATCCTGAGCGGGTACCCGCGCAACGCGATATTCTGGGATAAAGACGCGGCAGCGGCGGTGCGGAAGCAATACGGAATGGACGGCAAGGAAACCTTTGCCTACATGCCGACTTGGCGCGGCGCGATGAGCTCCGGCGCAAACAAGGGCGGGTACGAAGCGGAAGTGCGCGACCTGCTGACAAAGTTCGACAGCGCGCTGACGGATAAGCAGATCATGTACGTGAACCTGCATCCGCTTGTAAAAGACAAAGTGCCGATCGAAGGTTATAAGCACATTGTAAAATTCCCGGATGACGTGGACAGTTACAGCTTTTTGAATGCTGTGGACGTGCTGATTACGGACTATTCCAGCGTTTTCTTCGATTTTTCCATCACGCGCAAGCCAATCGTGCTCTTTATGTACGACTATGATGCGTACATGGCAGAGCGTGGCATGTATATGGATGTGCGCGACCTCCCGTTCCGCAAAATTTATACCATGAACGAAATGCTCGCATACCTGCACGAAAACGATAAACAGGCAGATGTGAACAGTGCGGCGTATGACGCGTATTATAAGATGTTTACAAATTACGATGCGCCGGATAATATTCAGAACCTGAACGACATGCTGTTCTACGGAAAAGCGCCGAAGTTTGAAGTGATCGATTATGCCGAAAACAAAAAGCGGCCGCGAAATGTTTATCTTGTCGGAAAGAACGACCATAAGGGTTGGGCGAAAGAGCTGGAACAGCAGCTGCATTCCATGGAAGCGCCCGTAGCGGTTTTCCTGCGCAGGGATTTCAACGAGCTCACCCTCAAGGAGCTGACCGATAAATATAACGATTGGCTGGATTACACCGTGATTGATACGCAGATGTTCCTTTCTTTGCCGGAAAACATCAAGCTGTTTTTCAGCAGAGAGCGTAATAAGTATAATTGCGATGCTGTTTTCGCGCGGGAAGTATTCCGTATTTTGCCGCATCTGAATATTCAAAGTGTAACGGCAGGCGATGACTCTTACAGAAACCGGAGCATTGAGCAAGCTGTAAAAAACGAAAGGAAAGGCTAAAACATGAAACGAGTATTGACCTACGGAACGTTTGACCTGCTGCATTACGGCCACATCAACCTTTTAAAGCGCGCAAAGGCACTGGGCGATTATCTTATCGTGGCGCTTTCCACGGATGAGTTCAACGCCGGCAAGGGCAAAAAAGCGTTTCACGATTATGAAACGCGCAAAATGATGCTCGAAGCCATTCGCTACGTTGACCTTGTCATTCCGGAGGAAAGCTGGGATCAAAAGATCAGCGATGTGAAGGACTACCATGTGGACGTAGTCGTTATGGGTAGTGACTGGGAAAACAGCGATCGCTTTGACTACCTCAAGGATTACTGCGAGCTCGTCTTCCTGCCGCGCACGCCGGGCATCTCCACCACGAAGATCAAGCACGACCTCGGCCTTGTAAACGAAAACGAAAATGCCGAAGCGCTTATGAACCACTGATTATACGCTTTCGCAAAAAGTTATTTATAAAAATAGCAGATATAAAACACGCTCCCGCTGCAGATACTTTAAAGAAGTAGGCAGGGGAGCGTGAATTTTTTTGAGAAAAGTTGGTCAAAAGGTTTTTATCGCCGTTACAGTTCGCTCTGTGTTACGCCGTCAAATCGACATACTCGCCTTTGACGAAGCCCAAAAGCTGATCCGGGTTTACGATGAGCTGCACGCCGCGCATACCGCCGCTGACGGCAATTGCATCAAACAGCATGGCGGTCTCGTCGATATACGTCGGGAACTCCTTCTTCATGCCCACGGGCGAGCAACCGCCGCGGATATAGCCGGTCGTCGGCAGCAAGTCTTTCACGTGCAGAAGCTCCACGGATTTATTTTTGCTGGCTCTGGCAGCTTTTTTGAGGTCTAATTCCTCCGCTACGGGGATGCAAAACACGACAAACCCGGTCTTATCGCCGCGCGCAACGAGCGTTTTGAACACCGTCTCATACGGCATGCCCACGGCGTCTGCCGCGTGTACGCCTGCGAGATCGGTCTCCTCAAATTCATATGTGCGCACCTCATAGGGAATCTTCGCGCTGTCCAGCATGCGCATGGCGTTCGTCTTTTTTACGCCGGAGCTCATGCTTCACCGAGCTCCTTCAGGATCATGTCGGCCGCCTGCTTTGCGCACTTGCGGTAGCCTTCTTCGGTCAGGTGCAGCATATCCGGGCACTTATAATAGTGCTCGTCTTCCTTGCACAGCGCGTAAAGGTCGTTCACCGGGATGTTTTCCTCTGCCATCAGCTTTTTGGCGGCGTTGTTATACAGCTCCACCCACTCGTTATTGTAGTTGATGCTGTCCGCCTGCGTGCCGGTGTTGTCTGCCGCCATGCCGGGCTCCAAAATCGGCGTGGTGGTCGCGAAGATGATCTTCGCGCCGTTTTCTCTGCACAGCTTGATGATGCGCTTTAAGAAGTGCACATATTCCTCAACGGGGTGCATGGCCTCCGTCATCGGAGCCTCAATGTTCATATCCCAGTAGCCGTTGTTCCAGTGTACCACGTCAAAATGGCCGTGATGCTTGAACATCTGGTTCGCCTGCCACAGCGTGTACGCAGCGAAGCGGCCGTTGTCCTCGGCGTCGTAAACGACCTCACACTTGCCGTCTAACTCTTCTTTTACATAATCGTCATAGCCCATGCGAATGGAATCGCCGAGCAAAAGCACTTTTTTCATTCTGAAAACCTCTTTTCGGGTAGATTTGCCAATAGAATTATACTGCCAAAACCGTGAAAATTCAAGATGCTTTCGGCAGTATACAAAAGGGCGTTGCGTTTCTCTGGAAAGCGTGGTATACTCTGCTTGTTTTTCTAAAAGGATCGAAAAAAGGAGCTGTGAAAAATGGGCAGATACGATGAAATGTTGGCGCGTTTTATGGCATTTGCCGAGCGTGAGCCGCGCATTTTGATGGGCGTGCAGGTCGGTTCCGGCGTGCGGAAAGACCGCCCGGCGGACGCCTACACGACGCAGTGGGTGCAGAACGCATTTGAAAATTAAACCCGCCAAACACAGCAAAACGGCACCGATGAAATCTGTCACCGGTGCCGTTCATTTTTAGGTTAGGGGAAAAGCTGACTTACTTCTTTTCCTGAATGTACTTGTCGATTGCAGCTGCGGCGGTCTTGCCTGCGCCCATGGCGAGGATAACCGTTGCGGCGCCCGTTACGGCGTCACCGCCTGCGTACACACCCTCGATGGAGGTGAGGCCGTGTTCGTCCGCAATGATCTGGCCGCGCTTCTGGGTCTCAAGACCCGGGGTGGTGACCTTCAGCAGCGGGTTCGGGGAAGTACCGAGGGACATGATAACGCAATCCATCGGAATATCGAATTCGCTGCCCTCAATGACGATCGGGCTGCGTCTGCCGGAAGCGTCCGGCTCGCCAAGCTCCATTTTTACGCAGCGAATACCGGCGACCCAGCCGTAATTCGGGTCACGCGGGTCGGTGACGTCCGTCGGCAAAATCTCTACCGGGTTCGTCAGCGTGTGGAAGATGATGCCCTCTTCCTCTGCGTGCTCCACTTCCTCCTTACGTGCCGGCAGTTCTGCCATGCCGCGGCGGTAGATGATGTACACGTTCTCCGCGCCGAGACGCTTTGCGGTTCTCGCGGCGTCCATGGCCACGTTACCGCCGCCGACAACTGCCACGTTTTTCGCGTGCTGGATCGGCGTAGTGGAATCATCGCGGTAAGCCTTCATCAGGTTGCTGCGGGTGAGGAATTCGTTTGCGGAGTACACACCCTTCAGGTTCTCGCCCGGGATGTTCATAAAGCGGGGAAGACCTGCACCCGTGCCGACAAACACGGCCTCGTAGCCGTACTCGTCCTTCAGCTCTTCAATCGTCAGGATACGACCGATAACCATATTGGTCTCCACCTTGACGCCGAGCGCCTTGAGGTTATCGACTTCCTTCTGCACGATGGACTTCGGCAGACGGAACTCCGGGATGCCGTACACGAGCACGCCGCCTGCAAGGTGCAGCGCTTCGTAAATCGTCACGTCGTAGCCCAGCTTTGCGAGGTCGCCCGCGCAGGTAAGACCCGCAGGGCCGGAACCGATAACGGCAACCTTGTGGCCGTTCTTCGGCGCGGTGATGGTGGCAACGGTAGCGTGTGCGTTGTGCCAGTCGGCAACAAAACGCTCCAAACGGCCGATGCCGACCGGTTCGCCTTTAATGCCGCGCACGCACTTGCCTTCGCACTGCGTCTCCTGCGGACAGACACGGCCGCAGACAGCCGGCAGGGAAGAGGACTGCGCAATAACCTGATACGCGCCCTCAAAGTCGTGCTCGGCGACCTTTTTGATGAATTCCGGAATATGAATATTGACCGGGCAGCCGGAAACGCACGGCATGTTCTTACAATTCAGGCAGCGCTGTGCTTCGTCCAGCGCCATTTCTTCGGTATAGCCCAGTGTGACCTCTTTAAAGTTCTTGTTGCGGACGTTCGGGTCCTGCGAGGGCATGGGGTTCTTTGTCATTCTCATGTTAGGCATGATCACTCAACCTCCTTCTTGAACAGGTTGCAGGCTTCCTCATAAGCGTGGCGCTCGAAAGAAGTGTAGCTGCGGGAGCGGCTCATCGCCTCGTCAAAATCGACCTCGTGGCCGTCAAAGTCCGGGCCGTCTACGCAGGCAAACTTCGTTTTGCCGCCAACGGTCAGGCGGCAGCCGCCGCACATGCCCGTGCCGTCTACCATGATCGGATTCATGGAAACAACGGTCTTCTGGTTGTATTCCTTTGTGGTGAGGCAGACGAACTTCATCATGATCAGCGGGCCGATGGCGATGACCTCGTCAAAACGCTCGCCGTTTTCAAGCAGCGTCTTCAGCGGGGCGGTGACATTGCCCTTTTCGCCGTAGGAGCCGTCGTCCGTCATCAGCGTGAAGTGGTCGGAGCAAGCCTTGAATTCGTCTTCCAGAATTACGAGATCCTGATTGCGGAAGCCGATGATAGAGGTGACTTCCGCGCCCATGGCGTGCAGCTCTTCGGCAATGGGCAGTGCGATGGCGCAGCCTACGCCGCCGCCGATAACGCAGACCTTCTTAAGACCGTCTACATGCGTTGGTACGCCAAGCGGGCCTACGAAGTCGTGCAGACATTCACCTTCGTTTAAGTGGTTGAGCTTTTCGGTCGTTGCGCCGACAATCTGAAAAATGATTGTAACGGTGCCCTTTTCGCGGTCATAGCCGGCAACGGTCAGCGGGATGCGCTCGCCGTTTTCGTCTACGCGCAGAATGATAAACTGGCCGGGCTTTGCTTTTTTCGCAATGAGCGGCGCCTCGATCTCCATCCGCGTCACTGTGGGGTTCAGCGGCTGTTTTTTAACGATCTTATACATACTTCAAAACCTTTCCCTTCAGGCATGTGCGCAGTTTGTGCGATTCTGCCTAAGTTTTGTCTGTGTCGGATGCCGGTTTTGCAATTTTTGCCTTTAAAACCTGCAAACGATACTATTATAACAGAGAAATATCAAAATTACAACGGGAAAAGACAGGAAATCCCTGCCGTGCGGCGATTTCCGAAGAAATACCGGGCGGCAGGGATAGAATGTCCTTTTACCGGACAGATGCCCGGGATGCGTTATAGATTGTCTTTATAGACTTAGAAGTCAACTTCCGTGTCGTAGTAGCAGCACTTAAGCAGCTTTTCCATCTCTTCCTGGCTGGGCTGACGCGGGTTGGAACCGGTGCAGGCATCGGCGATAGCGTTCTTTGCGATCTCCGGCAGTCTCTCAAGGAAGACGTTCTCCGGCACAAAGCCGTTCTCGGTCGGGAAGCTGTCCGGGCCGTAGTGCTTGATGCAATGCGGAATGTTCAGCTCGTCGTTCATGTTGCGCAGGTATTGGATGAGCAGCTGTACCTTCTCGTCGTCGTTGTTGCCACCGAGGTGCATGTAGTCGGCGATGACACCGTAACGCTTCTTTGCGGTCTCGTCCTTTGCGTTGAACGCGATGACCTTCGGCAGGTACATAGCGTTTGCAGCGCCGTGGATGATGTGTGCGCCGTAATCGGCAAACGCAGCGCCGGTCTTGTGTGCCATGGAGTGTACGATGCCGAGCAGAGCGTTGGAGAACGCCATACCGGCCAGACACTGTGCGTTGTGCATGTTGTCGCGGGCGGTCATATCGCCGTTATAGGACGGGATAAGGTCCTTCATGATCATCTCGATTGCGTGGATGGCGAGCGGGTCGGTGAAATCGCAGTTTGCGGTGGAAACATACGCTTCAATCGCATGGGTCATAGCATCCATACCGGTGTGCGCAACGAGCTTCTTCGGCATCGTCTCGGCAAGGTCCGGGTCAACGATGGCGACATCCGGGGTAATCTCGAAGTCAGCAATCGGGTACTTAATGCCCTTCTGATAATCGGTGATGATGGAGAATGCGGTTACTTCCGTTGCGGTGCCGGAAGTAGAGGAAATGGCGCAGAAGTGTGCCTTCTGGCGCAGCTTCGGCAGGCCGAAGACCTTGCACATATCCTCAAACGTAACGTCCGGGTATTCATATTTGATCCACATAGCTTTTGCGGCATCGATCGGAGAGCCGCCGCCCATCGCGATGATCCAATCCGGCTGGAACTCGATCATCTTCTGCGCACCCTTCATAACGGTCTCAACAGACGGGTCAGACTCAATGCCTTCAATCAGCTCGACCTCCATGCCGGCTTCCTTCAGATAGCCGACTGCACGGTCCAAAAAGCCGAAACGCTTCATGGAGCCGCCGCCTACACAAACAACAGCCTTCTTGCCTTCAAAATGCTTCAGTTCTTCCAAAGCACCCTTGCCATGATACAAATCGCGGGGAAGTGTAAATCTTGCCATAAGTCTATCGCCCTTTCTATGTGAAGCAATTTATCGCAAAGCTCGGTGGTTTGCACCACCTAACTTCTTTTTACGACTGTATTGTATATCAAAATTTTTGATTTGTTAAGTGTTAAATTTGCATATTGATATTTCTATATCGATATATATGTACTAAAAATGAACGGAGTGTTAGGGAACTATTTTGTTGTGTTTCACAGAGAGTTTGATAATAAAATGTCACGCAGAAGAAATACACATTCTGCGCGACATTTTTAACTTGCTTATGAAATTTGTTTCACGGTGCGTATACTATATATAAATACGGTATTGTCCTCGCGCGGATTCGGCACGAGCTCCGCTGTGAAGATCGCCTGTGGTTCCGCCTCGTTCTCGTCGCGGATGAGCGCTGCCGTCACGGTGTACACATCTCCGCTTTTCACACAGTCTTGTATGTCCACGGAAAAGCCGCCGCCGCTTATAGGCCGCGCATAGGTGTCGCTGTCTGCATCGTACGAAATCTCACCCGAAAGCGAGTCGGGAATATCCGGCAGGTCTTCATTTGCGGCGCTTTCGAATAGTCCGCTCACAATTTCTTCAATCACCCCGCGCGAGAGTACCAGCGCGCTGCCGGTCGTTTCTGCGCTGTAAAACGTCATGCCGCAGTTGTCCACCGCAAAGGCCGCGGTCTGCCAAAAGTAAACGGGATCATTCGCGTCGAACGCCATGCCGTTCATCTGCGCCAGAATGTGTGCTTCCAAAAGCGGCGCCATCGCTTCAATCTCCGCGGTAATCTCTGCGTTTTCGCTTACCTCGTTGCTTTCCGGTGCGGGAGATGCGGTGGATTTTACCGTCGGCTCAGTGGTAGGCGATGCCGTTGCGGTCGCTTCGGGGGAAGGCGTCGGCGTTTCCGCTACGTGCTCTGAAGCCGCCGCGCTGCGCACACTTTGTGTGTTTTCCGCTGTGCCGCAGGCGGCCGCAGAGAGCGCAAGCGCCGCAGAAAGCACGGAAGCTAAAATCGTTTTTCCAAGCTGCATATGGTTTTTCACTCCTTTCAGCCGTTTTTTAGTATAAGACACTTTTAGCACAAAACTGTGAACGCCGTTTGAATTTCGTGCATTGTGCAAAAATTTTTCATTTCCGTGAACATTTCGGAAATACGCTTTACAAATCGGGGTCTGTCATGTAAAATAAGTATAAGTATAAATCTGTGCATTTGCAAATTGAAAAAATTTGCGGGTGTGCGTCACAGGATATGGAATACTAAAGAATCGAGGATGAACGTATGAATTTGAAGTACAAAAGAGTTCTCTTAAAGCTCAGCGGCGAATCGCTTTCCGGAAAGATCGGTCACGGCATCGATTTTGACACCGTTGTCAAGATCTGCGAGCCCATCAAGAAGATCGTAGATATGGGCTGCGAGGTCGCCATCGTTGTGGGCGGCGGCAACTTCTGGCGCGGCAGAAGCAGCGGCAGCATGGACCGTACCCGTGCAGACCACATGGGCATGCTGGCTACGGTCATCAATGCACTCGGCGTGGCGGACGGTCTTGAGCAGGTCGGCCTTGATGTGCGCGTGCAGACAGCTATCGCCATGCAGGAGGTCGCAGAGCCGTACATCCGCAACCGTGCGGTGCGTCACCTTGAAAAAGGCCGCGTTGTCGTGTTTGGCTGCGGCACGGGTAACCCGTACTTCTCCACCGATACCGGCGCAGCGCTGCGCGGTGCAGAAATCGACGCCGAAGTCATCTTAAAGGCGACCATGGTCGACGGCGTTTACGACAGTGACCCGAAGAAGAACCCGAACGCAAAGAAGTACGATCATCTCACGTATATGGAAATCCTCAATCAGAACCTGCAGGTCATGGATATGACGGCCGCTTCCTTCTGTAACGACCGCGGCATCCCGTTCCTTGTGTTCAGCATTGAGGACCCGGAGAACATCGTCCGCGCCGTCTGCGGCGAAAACGTCGGCACGGTCATCACGAAGGACTAAAGCTTTTTAGGGGAGAAGCCTTGTGCGCCCTGATAAAGAGCACACAAAACGTATAATGAAATAACAGATAGGAGAATATACTTATGAAGGAAGTATTGGCAAAAGCAGAAAGCAAAATGGGCAAAACCATCGCGAGACTCGAAAGCGACTACGCCGCCATCCGCGCAGGCCGCGCAAACCCGGCTGTGCTCGATAAGGTCATGGTCGATTACTACGGCGCACCCACGCCGGTCAACCAGCTTGCAGCCGTTTCCGTTGCGGAGGCACGCGTGCTGACCATTCAGCCGTGGGACGGTTCCGTCTGCCGCGCCATTGAGCGCGCCATCCAGACCTCGGACATCGGCATCAACCCGCAGTCCGACGGCAAGACCATCCGCCTCATTTTCCCGCCGCTCACCGAAGAGAAGCGTAAGGATATCGTGAAGGACGTCAGCCACATGGCAGAAGAAGCAAAAATCGCCCTGCGTTCCATCCGCCGCGACGCTATGGAAAAGCTGAAGGCGATGAAGAAAGACGGCGAACTGACCGAGGACGACCTGAAGCAGGCGGAAAAGAAAACGCAGGAGCTGACGGATAAGTACGTAAAGCAGGCAGACGAACGCTCTGCCGCAAAGCAGAAGGAAGTTCTCACCCTGTAAGCAAAAGGAAGGCTCCGAAATGGCATTTGGAAGTAAAGAAAACAAAACGCCCGTGCAGGTGCCGGCACATATCGGCATCATCATGGACGGCAACGGTCGTTGGGCTAAAAAGCGTGGTCTGCCGCGTACGGCGGGCCACACGGCGGGCGCGCAGAATTTCCGCACCATCACGCGGTATGCATCGTCTATCGGTGTAAAATATCTCACGCTCTACGCGTTTTCCACGGAAAACTGGAGCCGCCCTGTAGACGAAGTCTCAGCGCTGATGAAGCTTTTCCACCAGTACCTCGAGGAAGCGCTGCGCGACTTCATGAATGAGAATATCCGGGTGCGCTTTATCGGCGATATTTCTGCTTTTGCGCCTGACTTACAGGCGCTCATTCATCGCGTGGAGGAAGCGAGCAGCGTGAAGACCGGCATGGTGCTGAACCTCGCCATGAACTACGGCGGCCGCGCAGAGATTACCCGCGCGGCACGCATTTTGGCAGAGCGCGTCAAAAACGGCGAGCTTTCGCCCGAGGACATCACGGAGGAAACGCTTTCCGGCGCTATGTACACCGCCGGCCAGCCTGACCCGGATCTCATCATCCGTCCAAGCGGCGAAGAGCGCATCTCAAACTTCCTTTTGTGGCAGAGCGCCTATACCGAATTTGAATATTTTGATATTCTCTGGCCGGATTTCAAGCCGAAGCACTTGGACGAAGCCATTGAAAAGTTCAACAGCAGACAACGCCGTTTCGGCGGTGTATGATTTTTTGCAGTGCGGGCGGCACATGCCGCCCTGTACCGCGTTTCTATTACATTCCGAACGGTGAAAGGAAACCATAGGTATATGAAGGACAGAGTTTTATCCTGTGTCACGCTGGTCGCATTTTTCATGGCAATCTTCGTGTTCAACCGCTCTTTTCCGCTGGCACTCAATATTGCCATTGCGTTTATCTCCGCGCTCGCTGTTTTTGAAGTCATCAAGGCGCTGGGACTTTCCGACCGCTGGTATATCACGGTTCCCAGCATGACAGCTGCCGTGCTGGTGCAGTTCTGTGAATTTCAGCAGGCAAATATCTTTATTTATTCCGCGTTCACGGCGTGCATTTTCTGCGCGCTGCTGCGCCACCACCGCGAGATCACTTTTAAAGAAATGGCCGTTGTGTACAGCATGGTCGTTTTGATCCCACTCGCGCTGCAGACTATCGTTCTGGTGCGCACGTTAAGCGACCAGCACGGCATGTTCTACGCGCTCGTGTGCGTATTCTCTGCATGGATTCCGGACGCAGGCGCGTTTTTCGCCGGCAAGCTCTTCGGTAAGCACAAGCTGTGCCCGGAGATCAGCCCCAAAAAGACTGTGGAGGGTCTCATCGGCGGCGTGTTGTCCAGCGTCATCATTTTGCAGCTCGTGGGTCTCATTTTCACCTACGGCATTTACGGCGGCGAACGTCAGGCAAACTGGCTCTCGCTCTTAATCATCGGCTTTTTCGGCGCGTTTGTGTCCGTGCTCGGCGACCTCAGCTTTTCGCTCATTAAAAGAAGCTGCCACATCAAAGATTTCGGCAGCGTCATTCCGGGACACGGCGGTATTTTGGACCGTTTCGACAGCGTGATTTTCACCGCACCGTTTGTCTACATGGTAACGATGCTGCTGCCGATCGTGTCGTAAGAAAGGATGGGTCTGCATGAAAAAGTTAGCTTTGCTCGGCTCTACCGGGTCCATCGGCACACAGGCGCTCGACGTTGTGCGCTGTATACAAAAGGAAGGGGAGCACGCCGTTAAAGTGGAGGCGCTCGCTGCCCATTCCAATATTCGGCTTCTGGAAGAGCAGATCCGGGAATTTAAACCGCAAGCAGTTGCGGTTTTTGATTTGGAAGCTGCTTCTAAGCTTCGCGCCGCCGTCCGCGACCTCAATGTGAAGGTGTACAGCGGCATGGAGGGCCTTTGTGCCCTGACGGAGCTGGAAAGCGTTGATATCGTCTTAAACTCCGTCGTGGGCATGGTGGGCCTCAAGCCGACCTTAACGGCACTCGAAGCCAAAAAGCAGATGGCGCTTGCGAATAAGGAAACGCTCGTCGCAGGCGGTTCACTCGTCATGAAGACCGCCAAGGAAAACGGCATCGAAATTCTGCCCGTAGACAGCGAACATTCTGCCATTTTCCAGTGTTTGCAGGGTATGTACAAAAAGTGCGACTTAAATAAAATCATCTTAACGGCGTCCGGCGGTCCGTTCTTCGGCAAAAAAGCCGGGGAGCTTCAGCATATCCGCCCTGCAGACGCCTTAAAGCACCCGAACTGGGACATGGGCGCGAAGGTCACCATAGACAGCTCCACGCTCATGAATAAGGGGCTTGAATTCATCGAAGCCAAGTGGCTTTTCGATATGGAGCCGGACGACATCGACGTCGTTGTGCACCGCGAAAGCATCGTGCACTCGCTCATTGAGTATAAAGACCACTCCGTCATCGCGCAGCTCGGCGTGCCGGATATGCGCATCCCCATCCAGTATGCGCTTACCTACCCGCGCCGCTTCCCGTCGCCCGTAAAGCAGTTGAATTTGGCTGATTGGCAGAAGCTGACGTTCTATGCGCCGGACGAAGAAACCTTCACGTGCTTTGGCGCGTGTAAGCGTGCCATTCGCCGCGGCGGTACACTGCCCGCGGCGGTCAACGGTGCAAACGAAGCCGCTGTTGCGCTGTTTTTAAAAGAAAAGATCGGCTGGCAGGACATCGGCGAGCTCGTGTGCCATGTAGCCGATACATTTGAAACCGCGCCCGTTACAAGCGTGGAGGACGTTTTGGAAGCCGACCGCAAAGCGCGCGCCTATGTGCTGGAGCGCTGCGGGGAGAGCGCAAGATGAGCACGGTGGTGCAGGGCATCCTGCTCGCCGTTATCGGCGTATTGCTCTTCGGGCTTATCATTTTCATCCACGAGTTCGGCCACTTTTTCACAGCGAAGCTGAGCCACGTGTGCGTCAACGAATTCTCCATCGGCATGGGGCCAAAGCTTTTCTCGTTCACCCGCGGTGAAACGCAGTATTCCCTGCGGCTTTTGCCCATCGGCGGCTACTGCGCCATGGAGGGTGAGGACGAAAAAAGTGACGACCCCCGCGCGTTTGGCAACCGTCCCGTTTGGCAGCGCATGATCGTGGTTGCGGCGGGCGGCATTATGAATATCCTGCTCGCCGTTTTGCTGATGATGGTCATCTGCGGACAGGAAGACCGCTACGCCACCATGCGGATCGCCGGTTTTGCGGAAAATTCCGCGTTTGAAGCCGCCGGCGTGGAGGTGGGCGACGTCATCACCTCCATTGACGGCTACACCGTCTGCACCGGGCAGGATCTTTCCTTTGCTTTAAGTATGGCGGCGCTTGATTCCACAGACGGCACCGCGGCGCTCGACCTTACCGTAAAGCGCGGCGAAGAGACCGTCACCTTTAACGATATGACCATCAACACAACATCTACGGACGGCAAGCAGTACCGCGCCGTGCTGGATTTCTACGTGTTGGGCGAAGAAAGAACGCCGTGGACGCTCATCAAAAACGCGTTTGCGGATACGTACTCCACCGTGCGTATGATCTTCAACAGCCTCATCGGCATAGTGACAGGCCGATTTGGATTTAGCGGGCTCGCGGGTCCGGTCGGTACGGCGCAGGCAGTCACGCAGGCCGCAAGCGCGGGGCTCAAGCAGAGCTTCGGCGCAGCGGTCAACAACATCGTGTACATCATGCTTGTGATCTCCGTGAACCTCGGCATCGTGAATTTACTGCCGCTGCCGGCGCTCGACGGCGGACGGCTCGTGTTCCTCATCATCGAAGCGATCTTCCGCAGGCCGGTTCCGGCAAAGTACGAACGCTGGGTGCACGCAGGCGGCTTTGCACTGCTTATCTGCCTGGTGCTCGCCGTCACGTTCCAGGACATCATGCGCATTGCAACAGGCGGATAAGGGAAAGGACGATACAATGAAACGCATTTCAAAACAGGTCATGGCGGGCAATGTGAAAATCGGCGGCGGCGCGCCCGTCACCGTGCAGTCCATGCTGAACGTGCCCTCCACCGATATAGAAGGCAGCGTGCGGCAGGCGGTCGCACTGGAAAAAGCCGGCTGCCAGATTCTCCGCGCCGCCATCCCCGATATGGACGCCGTGCGGCTGATCCCCGCCATCAAAGAGAAAATTTCCATTCCGCTCGTGGCGGATATTCATTTCGATTATAAGCTTGCGCTTGAGGCTGCAGCGGCGGGCGTGGATAAAATCCGCATCAATCCCGGCAACATCGGCGGCGATGACCGCGTAAAAGCCGTCGCGACCGTGTGCCGCGAAAAGAAAATTCCGATCCGCATCGGCGTCAATTCCGGTTCGGTCGAAAAGAGTATCCTCGCAAAGTACGGCGCGCCCACGGCGGAAGCGCTGTGCGAAAGCGCACTTTACCACGCGTCTTTGCTCGAAAAGTTCGATTTCACGGACATCGTCATCTCCCTGAAATCCTCCTCGGTCGATACGAATATCAAGGCGTATGAAAGGATTGCGGAGCGCTGCGATTACCCGCTGCACCTCGGCGTGACGGAAACCGGCACGCTGCGCATGGGGATCGTCAAGTCCGCCATCGGCATCGGCAGCCTTTTGCAGCGCGGCATCGGCGATACGCTGCGCGTTTCCCTGACGGCCGACCCCGCAGAGGAGATTCGCACCGGCCGCGATATTTTAAGCGCGCTCGGTCTGCGCGGCGGCGTAAAGCTTGTTTCCTGCCCCACCTGCGGCAGAACGCGTATCGATCTCATCGGCCTTGCCAATAAGGTCGAAAAGGCACTCGAATACGTTGATAAGGACATCACCGTTGCCGTCATGGGCTGTGTTGTCAACGGCCCCGGCGAAGCGCGCGAGGCCGACCTCGGCGTCACCGGCGGCAAGGGAGAGGGCCTCATTTTCAAAAAAGGTCAGATCATCCGCAAGGTGCCGGAAGCTGAGCTTCTGGACGCCCTGATGGAAGAGATCGACAAGCTTTAATTTGCAATAAAACAGGCTGTGCCGGGCGGTACGGCCTTTTTGCATCATCTCACACCATAAAAACACAGACCATTCTACATAGGAGAGATGCACTTGAAAACATTAGGCGATCTGCTGAAAAGCGCCGGCTATACGCCGAAAGACGGCGTCGCTGCCGGTCAGATCGAAAAAATAGAGATACACAGGGAAAACCGTTTGGTGCGCCTGAAAACGAAGTTTGAAGCTTTCGTGCCGTACAGCGACCTGCGCGAGGTAAACGGTATGCTGCACGAGCGCATTCTGCCCGATATGCGCGTGGAGCTTGCCCCCGCATTCCCCGCTCAGGCGTGGCAGGAAAGCTGCGTTACCTCCGTTTTGGAGCGCGTGCGCGAGCTTGACGCAAGCTTAAACGGCACATTTAAAGACGCAGACTGCACCATAAACGAAAATACCCTTACAATAGAGCTGCTGCACGGCGGACTCAATCTGCTCGAAAAGCGCCATACCGACCGCGCCATCAGCGAAACGGTGCAGGAGTGGTTCAGCGTGCCCGTTACGGTGACGTTCACGGGCAAAACAGAACTGCAAAACGGCGACGAATCCGTCATCGAGCGATTGCACGTCGAGGAAGAAAAGCGCGCGCGCGCCGCCGCCATCGAAGAAATGGACCGTTACGAAGCCGCCATGAAAGAGATAGCCGCGAAGCGCCGCGTCAGCGTGCGCGAGGGCAAATCGCTCATGCCGCAGATCGTTCTGGAGACCGCGCGCCCCATTCTCGGCAAGCTGCCGAAAAAGGAGCCGGTGCCGATTTCCGAAGCGACCATCGAAGCCGGACGTATCACCGTTTGGGGCGAGGTGTTCGACATTGAATCCCGCGAAACGCGTGACGGCTCCCGCAAAATTTATTCCATCGACATTACCGATTACACAAATTCCATCACGCTGAAGCTTATTCAGCAGGCGAACGACTGCGAAAAGATTGATGACATCAAAAAGGGTACGGCGCTGCTCGTGACGGGCTCCGTGGAGTACGATAAATACGACCGCGAAAACGTTATGCGCCCGAACACCATTTTCCGCGCGGAAATGGTGGAGGTCGTCGATACCGCCAAAGAAAAGCGCGTAGAGCTGCACCTGCATACGAACATGTCCGCCATGGACGGCATGACCCCTGCGGGAGAGCTTATCGACCGCGCCTATAAATGGGGGCAAAAGGCCCTCGCCATCACCGACCACGGCGTCGCGCAGGCGTTCCCGGATGCCATGAACGCGTGGCTCAAGATCAAGAAGGGCGGCGGCGAATTCAAGGTCATCTACGGCGTGGAAAGCTACTTTGTAAACGACCTCGTGCCCGCCGTCACCGGCGAGACCGATAAGCCGCTCCATACGGACTACATCTGCTTTGACCTCGAGACCACCGGCCTTTCTTCAAGCAAAGAACGCATCACGGAGATCGGCGCGGTACGCGTGCATAACGGCGAAATCACCGAATCTTTCAATACATTTGTCGACCCCGAAAAGCCCATTCCCGCAAAGATTACGGAACTCACCGGTATCACGGATGAAATGGTCGCGGGCGCACCGAAAGAGGAAGAAGCCGTGCGCAAATTCTTCGAGTTCTGCGGCGAAGACGTGATTCTTGTCGCGCACAACGCAAATTTTGATACCTCGTTCCTGCGCGCCGTGTGCAGCCGCCACGACATGACGTTCCCGTATGTGTATATCGATACGGTCGCCATGTGTCGCTCCATGCTGACGGACATCAAAAACTGCAAGCTCGATACGGTCGCGAAGTATTTAAAGCTAAAGCCCTTTAATCACCATCGCGCGTGCGACGATGCCGCCGTGCTCGGCGAGATTTTTATCAACCTCATCCAGCGCCTCGTCGATGATTTCAAGCTGACGGATGTCAAGCAGATCAACACCGCACTCGCGGGCGGCGACCCGAAAAAGCTGCCGACTTACCACCAGATCATTCTCGTTAAGAACTTGGTGGGTTTAAAGAACCTCTATAAGCTCATCTCGTTTGGCCACCTAAATTACTTCTATAAGCGTCCCCGCACGCCGAAAAGCGTTTTGAACCAGTACCGCGAGGGCCTCATCATCGGCTCCGCGTGCGAAGCGGGCGAGCTGTTCCGCGCCATTACGCGCGGTGAGCCGTGGGAAAAATTACTCGAGATTGCTTCCTACTACGATTACCTCGAAATCCAGCCGCTTGGCAATAACATGTTCATGGTGCGCAACGGCTCGTGCGATATCGAGCAGTTAAAAGAGTACAACCGCACCATCGTAAAGCTCGGCGAAAAGCTGAAAAAGCCCGTTGTCGCAACGGGAGACGTGCACTTCAAAGACCCGAAAGACGCCGCAGGCCGCGCCATTTTGATGGCAGGTCAGGGCTTCACGGATGCCGATGAGCAGGCGCCGCTCTACATGCGCACCACGGACGAAATGCTGAAAGAATTCGACTACCTCGGCAAAGAAAAAGCGTATGAGGTTGTCGTCACCAATACGAACAAGATCGCCGATATGATCGAGGAAATCCGCCCCATCCCGGAGGGTGTTTTCCCACCGTTCATCGACGGCGCAGAGGAGCAGCTGAACTCCATTACGTGGGCGCGCACCAAGGAAAAGTACGGTGACCCGCTGCCGGAGATCGTCGAAAAGCGATTAAAGCGCGAGCTCGGCTCCATCAACAAGCACGGCTTCTCCGTTTTGTACATGACGGCGCAAAAGCTCGTGGCAGACAGCGAAGCGCACGGCTATCTTGTCGGCTCGCGTGGCTCCGTCGGCTCGTCGTTCGTCGCGACCATGTCCGGCATCTCGGAGGTCAACCCCTTGGAGCCGCACTACATTTGCCCCAAGTGCAAATACAGTGAGTTCATCACGGACGGCAGCTACCTTTCCGGCTTTGATCTGCCGCCGAAAAAGTGCCCGCGCTGCGGCGAAGATCTCGACCGCGACGGCCACACCATCCCATTCGAGACGTTCCTCGGCTTTGACGGCGACAAAACGCCGGATATCGACCTCAACTTCTCCGGCGAATACCAAAGCGGTGCGCACCGCTATACGGAGACGCTGTTCGGCCGCGAAAACGTCTTCAAGGCCGGCACCATCGCAACCGTCGCGGATAAAACCGCGTTCGGCTACGTGAAAAAGTATGCCGAAGAACGTTCCCGTGTGCTTTCCCGCGCGGAGGAAAAACGCCTTTCCATTTCCTGCACGGGCATCAAACGCACCACGGGCCAGCACCCGGGCGGCATGGTCGTTGTGCCAAAGGGCAAAGAGGTCTACGATTTTTGCCCGGTGCAGCACCCCGCAAACGACCAGAATTCCGATAACATCACCACGCACTTCGACTTCCATTCCATTCACGATACCATTTGTAAACTGGACGAGCTCGGCCACGATGTGCCGACCATCTACCGCTATCTCGAAGATTACACCGGCATTCCCGTCATGAAGGTCTCCATGAGCGACCCGGCGGTCATGTCGCTGTTTACGTCTACGGAAGCGCTCGGCGTCACGCCGGAGGACATCGGCTCGTTGACGGGCACGTTCTCTCTGCCGGAGTGCGGCACGCCGTTCGTGCGCCAAATGCTCATCGATGCCCAGCCGAAGACATTCTCCGACCTTCTGCAGGTCTCGGGTCTGTCCCACGGCACGGACGTTTGGATCGGCAACGCGCAGGACCTCATCAAAGACGGCACCTGCACCATCGCCACCGTCATCGGTACGCGAGACAGCATCATGACCTACTTGCTCCTAAAGGGCCTTGAGCCGAAAATGGCGTTTAAGATTATGGAAATCACCCGTAAGGGCAACGCGAAAAAGCTCTTCACGCAGGAGCACATCGCCGCCATGAAGGAGCACAACGTGCCGGATTGGTACATCGAGTCCTGCTATAAGATTAAGTACATGTTCCCGAAAGCGCACGCTGCCGCCTACATGATCGCGACGCTGCGCCTCGGCTGGTACAAGGTGCATTATCCTGTGGAATACTACGCGGCGTACTTTACCGTGCGCAGTGAAGATTTCGACGGCGCCACCGCCGTGCAGGGGCGTGCCGCCGTGCAGCGCCGTATGCGCGAGCTGGAGCAGAAGCAAAAGGAGCACCAGTCCACTGTCAAGGAGGACGCGGCGTATTCCACATTCCAGATCATCAATGAAATGCTGTGCCGCGGCATCGAGCTTTTGCCGGTTGACCTGTATAAATCCGATGCGAAAAAGTTCCTTGTCGAAGACGGCAAGATCCGTCTGCCGTTCTCGTCTCTGCCCGGTGTGGGCGAGGCGGCGGCGCACAGCTTGTATGAAGCGTGCACGGGTGGCGAGGAGTTCATCTCCATCGACGAAGTGCAGTCTCGCGCCAAGGTCTCCAGCGCTGTTATCGACGTTTTAAAAAGCGCCGGCGCACTGCAGGGTCTGCCGGACAGCAGCCAGACATCACTGTTTTAATGCCATTAGGCGGACGCAAGAAGTTGCTTCCGCCTTTCTGCATATCTATACGTATATACGTGTATACACAAAACGGGAAAAGTCTTGACAAGTGCATAGTTACATGATATTATTGTAACACGTCATTACATTAAAGCAAAAGGACGGTCGTTATGAAGAAGTTCAACAAGATCACGCCGGAGGGCACCAAGGATATTCTGTTTGAAGAGTGCCTTTCGCAGCGTACCGTGAGCGAGCGGCTCACGCATATATTCAAAATGCGCGGCTATAATGAGGTCATCACGCCCGGCATGGAATACTACGACGTGTTCGATGCCCCAAACGCCGCCATTCCCCAGTATGAGATGTATAAATCCACGGATAACAAAGGCAGGCTCATCGTGTTCCGTCCCGATTTAACACTGCCCATCGCGCGCCTTACTGCAACGCGGTTGCAGGCGATGGAAAAGCCCATTCGGCTTTACTATAACCAGCCGATCTACCGCAACCGCAAGGATCTTTCCGGTCGCAGCGACGAAACAACGCAGGCGGGTATCGAGCTTTTGGGTGCATCGGGGCTGAAAGCGGATATCGAGGTCATCGCTGCCGCTGTTGAGTCGCTTTCCGCGTGCACGGAAAACTTCCGCTTGGAGATCGGCAGCGCAAAGTTCTTCGGTGCGCTCGCCGATGAGCTGCCCGTCTCCGCAGATAAAAAAGAGGACATCCGCCAGACGATTGAGTCCAAAAACTACGCCGCTCTCGGTGATATGCTCGACGCACTCCCCCAATCCGTGTATACCGAAGCCATCAAAAAGCTGCCGCGCCTGTTCGGCGGGGCAGAGGTTTTCGCGGAAGCGGAGCAGTTCTGCAAAGGCCACCCCGTGCTTTCCGAAACGCTCGATTACATGCGCACGCTATATACTGCGCTGTCGTCGCTCGGCCTCGATGACCGCCTGATGGTCGATTTCGGCCTTGTGCAGCGCAATGATTACTACACCGGCGTCGTCTTCAGCGCCTATGTGGAAAACTACGGTGACGCCGTTTTAATGGGCGGCCGCTACGATACGCTTTTAAAGCAATTCGATGCCCCCATGCCCGCCATCGGCTTTGCCGCAAACGTCGATGCGCTGGCTTCTGTTTTGCTCGACGACGGCCGGATTGAAAGCGTGCCCACGCCGGACGTGCTCGTCCACGCGGAAAGCGGCGCGGAGATCAAAGCGCAGATGAAAATTCGCGAGCTGACAGCAAACGGCAAAATCTGCGAAAGCTCCGTGTTCGATACGGTAGACGAGGCCGAGCGCTACGCAAAGCGCCGCGGCATCCCGGAAGTCATCGTCCTTAGAGGGGAGGAAAACGCATGAAGCCATTAAGAATTGCCCTCACAAAAGGGCGCCTCGAAAAAGACACCGTGAACCTTTTGGAGCAGATCGGTCTTGATTGCACGCAAGTGCGCGAAAAAGGCAGGAGACTGATTCTTCCCGTTGGAAACGGCGAGATCGAAGTCGTTTTAGCCAAAGCTGCCGATGTCATCACTTACGTCGAAAACGGCGTGTGCGACCTCGGTGTCGTCGGCAAAGATACCATCATGGAAAACGGCAGTCATTTTTACGAAATCTTAGATCTTGGCTTCGGCCGCTGCCGCTTTGCGCTCGCCTGCCGCAAGGGTACGGATTTCTTCGGCGGCTACAAAGCGAAGACCGTCGCGTCCAAATACCCGAACGTCGCACGGCAGTTTTTTGAAAGCCGCGCCATGGACGTGCGCATCATCAAAATCGAGGGCTCCGTAGAGCTCGCCCCGCTGCTCGGCCTTGCAGACGGCATCGTCGATATCGTCGAGACCGGCACCACCTTAAAAGAAAACGGTCTGGAGGTCACGGAGACCATCGCCGGCATCTCGGCGCGTCTCATCGCAAACACCGCCAGCCTTAAAATGAGAAAGCAGGAGATTGAAGCGCTTGCCGCCCGCATGGAAGCGCAGATCGAAAAGAACAGGGAGGAGAAATCCGTATGATCCGTATTGCCAAAGGCGATAGAGCCTACTGTGAAGCGTTTATTCAAAGCCTTAAAGCCCGCGTCAGCGAAAACGACCGCAGCGTAGAGGATAAAGTGGCCGAAATTTTGAAGGACGTGCGCGATAACGGCGACGAAGCCGTGCGCCGCTATACGATGAAGTTCGACGGCTGGGCGCCGGAGAAAGCGGAGATCACAAAAGAGGAGATCGATGCACTCACCGCAGACTGCGACCCGGCGTTCATCGCTTCGATGGAGCGCGCCGCAGAAAATATCCGCGCGTTCCACGCCAGACAAAAGCAGCAAAGCCGCATCGACCCCTCGCCTACGGGTGTTCTGATGGGTCAGCGCGTGCGCGGCCTGCACAGGGTCGGCGTGTATGTGCCGGGCGGTACGGCAGCGTACCCGTCCTCTGTTTTGATGAACGTCATCCCGGCGAAAATTGCCGAAGTCGGCGAGATCGTCATGGTCACGCCGCCGGGACGTACCGGCAAGCCGGATAAAAACATTTTGGCCGCCGCAAGGATTGCCGGCGTAGATCGCGTGTTCCTCATCGGCGGCGCGCAGGCCGTCGCGGCGCTCGCCTACGGCACCGAGACCGTCCCGAAGGTTGATAAAGTCGTCGGCCCCGGCAACATTTTCGTCGCCACGGCAAAGAAATTACTGTACGGCACCATCGATATCGACATGATTGCCGGTCCAAGCGAAATTCTCGTCATTGCAGATAAAACCGCAAAGCCGGAGTTCTTGGCCGCCGACCTCATGAGTCAGGCGGAGCATGACCGCATGGCGTCCGCCATTCTCATTACCCCGGAGGAGGACCTTGCAAAGGCGACCGCCGCGGAGATCGAGCGCCAGATGCAGACGCTTTCGAGAAAAGACATTATTAAAGAATCCATCGAAAATTTCGGTGCAATTATTGTCTGTGAAAACATGACGGAAGCCGTCGATTTCGCAAACGAGCTCGCCCCGGAGCACCTTGAAGTCTGCTGCGAAAATCCGCTCGAATACATCGGCAAGCTCGATAACGCCGGTTCCGTGTTCCTCGGCAACTATTCTCCGGAGCCGCTCGGCGATTACTTCGCGGGCCCGAACCACGTGCTGCCCACCAGCGGCACGGCGCGTTTCTTCTCGCCGCTTTCCGTCGATGATTTTATCAAAAAATCGAGCTTTATCTACTATACGGAAGCGGAGCTTCTGAAAGCTGCCGACGACATCATCCGCATTGCCGAGACCGAAGAGCTGACCGCGCACGCGAATTCCATCGCCGTCCGCAAGAAAAAGTGACCCCGGAGGTAGTTTATGTATACGCTGAATGAAAAGATTCGCGATTTAGAGCCGTATGAACCCATTGCGGGCGAGTATAAAATTCGTCTGGACGCAAATGAATCGTTTCTGTGCCTGCCGGAATCCGTTATGGCGTCCGCTTTGCACGCCATAATGAGAGTGGAGCTCAACCGCTATCCGGATCCCACCGCAAAAGACCTGTGCGCCGCCTTTGCCAAAAGCTATAAGGTAAAGCCGGCGTGCGTTGCGGCGGGCAACGGCAGCGATGAGCTCATCAACGTCATTTTCCAGAGCTTTCTGATGAAGGGCGAGACCTACGCGACGCTCACGCCGGATTTTTCCATGTATGATTTTTACGGCTACGTTTCGGAATGCCGCGGCATCGAAATCAAAAAAGACGAAAATTTCACAATCGATATTGACAAGGTGATCGAAACCTGCAACAATGAGAACGTAAAGCTGCTCATTTTCAGCAACCCGTGCAATCCGACGTCCGTCGGCCTCACGCGCGAAGCCGTGCGCAAAATCATCAGGGGCGTCTCCGCGCTCGTCGTGCTCGACGAAGCCTATATGGATTTCTGGAACGAATCTATGCTCGGCGAATTTGAAAACTACGATAATTTACTCATCTTGAAAACGTGCTCCAAAGCATTCGGTCTCGCCGCGCTGCGCGTAGGCTTTGCCGTGGGCAACGAAAAGCTTCTCCGCGCCATCAAGGCTGTAAAGTCGCCGTATAATGTCAACGCCTGCTCGCAGAAAATGGCGGAAGCCGTGCTGAAAAACCGCGCGGAAGCCGATGCCGCCATCCGCAGATTGCTGCTTTCGCGAGACGAATTGCAGCAGAAATTCGACCGCATGGCGCAGCGCTTCCCGGAAAAGCTCCAAACGGTAAAGAGCGTTACGAACTTCGTCGTTCTGCGCACACCGTACGCAGAGGAGCTCTACGAGCGCCTTTTGGCCGAATCCATCGCGGTGCGGTACTTTAAAAACATGTCCGCCCTGCGCATCACGGCAGGCTCCACGGGCGAAAACGCAGTGGTCACAGAGCACATTCAGCGGTTCTTTGAAGAAAAAGAGCAAGCGTAAATCGGGCTTTAGGCCCTTTTAGGGGGAAACGATATGGAACGTGCGGCAACAGTTGTGCGCCAAACAAAAGAAACGAACATTGAGCTGACCTTGGGGCTTGACGGCGGCGAGGTTGTCGTCGATACCGGCGTGGGCTTTTTCGACCACATGCTCACGGCGCTTGCCGTGCACGGCGGCTTCGGCCTTCGGTTAAAAGCCGAGGGCGACTGGAATGTCGATTGCCACCACACGGTGGAAGATACCGGCATCGTGCTCGGCCGTGCGTTTAAGCAGGCGCTCGGCGACCGCAGCGGCATCGTGCGCTACGGCCATGCCATGATCCCTATGGATGAAGCGCTCGGCTTCTGCGCCGTAGATGTCAGCGGCCGCCCGTACCTTGTGTTCGACGCTGCGTTCCCACAGGAGCGCGTCGGCGATTTTGACACCTGCATGACGGAGGAATTTTTCCGCGCGCTTAGCGATAACGCCGGCTTCACGCTGCACCTGCGCTGCCCCTACGGCAAAAATTCTCACCATATGATCGAAGCGCTGTTCAAAGCTTGCGCGCACGCCCTGTGCGATGCCACAGCAGAAAACAGCACCGGCGCGGTGCTTTCCACCAAGGGCACGCTTTCGGAATAATTTGAAATTTTAACTTTTTTGCATACACGATAATTTGGAATGAATAAGGAAGGGATATAACATGATCATTTTACCGGCGATTGACCTCAAGGACGGCAAATGCGTCCGCCTGTTCCAGGGCGATTACGCCACGGCGGAGCAGGTGGCGGAGGATCCCGTCAAGACCGCGCAATCGTTTGAGGAGCAGGGCGCGCGCTGGGTGCACCTTGTCGATCTCGATGGCGCAAAGGCACGCCGCCCCGTAAACGACAGCACCGTTTTCTCCATTCGCGATAATGTCTCGATGAATATAGAAGTCGGCGGCGGTATCCGCGATATGGACACCGTGGAATATTATCTTTCGCACGGCATCAATCGCATCATTCTGGGCTCTGCGGCGCTGCACAGCCCGGAGTTCGTGCGCGAGGCCGTGAAAAAATACGGCAAAAAGATCGCCGTCGGCATTGATGCGTTAAAGGGCAAGGTGGCGGCAGAGGGCTGGACGGCTCAAAGCGAAGTGGATTACCTCGAAATGGCAAAGCGTATGGAAGACATCGGCGTGCGCTACCTCATCGTGACCGATATTTATAAGGACGGCACCATGAACGGCCCGAACCTCGTCATGCTCGATAAGGTCAACCGCGCCGTCAGCTGCAACATCATCGCAAGCGGCGGCGTCAGCAACTTAAAGGACATCGTAGACCTCAACGCCCTCGGCGTGTACGGCGCGATTGCGGGCAAATCCATTTATACGAAAGCGCTGGACTTAACGGCGGCCATCACCGCCAGTCAGCGCCTTTCCGGCAAATCGTTCAAGTGCAGCGAAGAAGAGGAAGACCATCTTGAGCGCTACTTCAAAAAATCGGAGCTCATCCCGTGCATCGTGCAGGAGGCCTCCACAAACGAAGTGCTCATGCTGGCATACATGAACCGCGAATCCATGGCGAAAACGCTGGGGACGGGCTACACGTGGTTTTACAGCCGCAGCCGCCAAACGCTGTGGAACAAGGGCGCAACGAGCGGCCATACGCAGAAAGTCATCAGCATGTATGCCGACTGCGACGACGATACACTGCTCGTAAAGGTCGTGCAGACGGGCGCGGCGTGCCACACCGGCAGCCACAGCTGCTTCTATAAAGAGATTGCAAGAAACTGACGGAGGGAACACTATGGACATTTTGCAGCAGCTTTATGATACCGTTTTGGAGCGCAAGGGTGAAAAGCAGGAGGGCTCCTACACCTGCTATCTCTTTGAGCAGGGGCTTGATAAGATCCTCAAAAAGTGCGGCGAAGAGTGCAGCGAAGTCATCATCGCTGCGAAAAACGGCAAAAAAGAGGACACCGTGGGCGAAATCAGCGACCTGCTCTATCACCTCACCGTCATGATGGTGAACGAGAACATCCCGCTTGACGATGTGCGCGCGGAGCTTAACCGTCGTCACGGCAAAACGGGTAACCTCAAAACTTTCCACAAGGTGGACCACAATACATGACACAAACTGAAAAACACGCACTTTGGGCGCAGGAAGAACAAAGCGCCGAAATGCACGGCTGGGATTTTTCGCACATCCGCGGGCGTGTAGTGGAAGCCCCGCTGCCGTGGGATTATAAGCAAAAGGTGCTCGATTTTTTAAAGCCGCAGTCCGTCATTTTGGATATGGGTACGGGCGGCGGAGAGTTCCTTTTGTCCCTGCGCCACCCGTTTTCGCAGACAAGCGTCACGGAAAGCTGGCAGCCGAATTTTGAGCTGTGCGAAAAAAAGTTAGCGCCGCTCGGCATCACCGTGCGCAAAACCGAAGAGGACAAACCTCTGCCGTTTGCGGATAACAGCTTTGACCTCGTTTTAAATCGTCACGATTTTTATGACGTAAACGAAGTGCGCCGCGTCCTAAAGCCCGGCGGATATTTTATCACGCAGCAGGTAGGCGGCAGCAACGACTTGCGCCTGCGCGTTTTGCTCGGCAATAACAAAACCGCCATGCCGAGCTTTAACCTTGAAAACGAGCTGCTGCGCTTCAAAAACGCCGGCTTTACGGTGAATTTCTGCGACCAGGCCTATGTAACCGACCACTATTTGGATGTCGGCGCACTCGTGTGGTACGCAAAGGTTCTGCCGTGGGAGTTCGGCAATTTCACAGTAGAAAGCTGCCTGCCGCAGCTCGATGCGCTCGACGCGCTGTGTGAAAAGCAAGGTTATATTCCAAGCGTGCAGCACCGCTTCATGCTCATTGTCCGCAACAGAAAGCCGAAAGAATAAGGGGGAAACCATGGCAGCCAACATTCGCTTTGCAACCGAAGCAGACATTCCGGTCATTTTAGAGTTTATCCATGCGCTCGCCGCGTATGAAAATATGGAAGATCAGGTCATTGTAACGCCGGAGCTTTTAAAAGAGTGGGTCTTCCAAAAGAAAAAAGCAGAGGTTTTCCTTGTTTCGGAGGACGAAAAGCCCGTGGGCTTTGCGCTTTTCTTCCACAATTTCTCCACGTGGCTCGGCCGCGCGGGCATTTATCTTGAGGATCTTTTCGTGCTGCCGGAATATCGCGGCAAGGGCTACGGCAAGCTGCTGTTAAAGCGCCTTGCGCGGCTCGCTTTGCAGCGCGGCTGCGGCAGACTGGAGTGGGCGTGCCTCGATTGGAACACCCCAAGCCGCAAGTTCTATGATTCCCTCGGCGCCGTGCGCATGGAGGAGTGGACAACGTACCGCCTGACGGGTGATGCACTTTTGTCCCTTGCGTCCAACATCTCACTCAAATAATTTCGCAAAAGCAAAGAGGCGGGCTGCGGCTCGTCTCTTTTTGTCGGTTCTGCGGCTTGCATTTATGCAGGAAAATGTGGTATGATATTTCCGCAATTTCACGAAGAATAGGGGAAAATGCAGAATGAAAAAAATTCTGTTCATTGCGACCGGCGGAACCATCGCTTCGGCGAAAACGGAAAACGGCCTCACGCCGGCGATTACATCGGATGAGCTTTTAAACGCCGTGCCGCAGGTGAAAAACCTGTGCGCAGTGGATACCGTGCAGCCGTACAGCTTAGACAGTACCAATATGTGTTGGAAGCAGTGGATCCACGTGGCGGAGATTATCCGCGATAACTATGCAAAGTACGACGGCTTTGTCATCGCCCACGGCACGGATACGTTGTCCTACGCGGCGGCCACGCTCTCGTATCTCATCCAGAAAAACGAAAAGCCCGTTGTTTTAACGGGTGCGCAGAAATCCATCGAGGTGCCGGACGGCGACGCGCGGCGCAATTTGTTTGAAGCGTTTGTATACGCCACAGATGCCCGTGCGTGCGGCACACACGTCGTTTTTAACGGGCACGTCATTGCAGGCACCCGCGCCAGAAAAACGCATACAAAGAGCTTTGACGCCTTTTCCAGCATCGATTTCCCGGACATCGGCGTGTTCTACGATAAAAAGCTCCTGTGCTATATTGATGAGCGCCCGGAGTGCCCCGGCGCGGTGTTCTACGATAAATTGGTGCCGGAGATTCTCTCTATTCGCGTCATCCCGGGCATGGACCCGTCCGTGTTCGATTACATCACCGCGCACTGCCGCGGCGTTGTCATCGAAAGCTTCGGCGTCGGCGGCATCCCGTACTACGGCGACAACGCGTTTGAGGAAAAGATCGCTGCGTTAATGGAAAACGGCGTGCGCGTCGTCATCACCACGCAGGTTCCGCACGAGGGCAGCAACCTTTCCGTCTACCGCGTGGGCCATATCATCAAGGAAAAATACCGCGTGCTCGAAGCTTCCAACATGACAACGGAAGCCGTCATCGCCAAAATGATGTGGGCACTGGCTTATTCCGACACCCGCGAGGAATTTGAAAAGCTCTTCTGCACCCCTGTAGGCAAAGACCAATTATAAATTGTATTCGCCTGCGGCGGGTGATATTGCCCTTCGGACAATGCAAGTGAAGCTTGCTATAACATTACAAAACAGAAGGCAGAGCGATGATGTGCTCTGCCTTCCGGTTTGTCCGTCATGTTTGTTTTTTCGCGGCTAATTTTTCGCGCTTCTTTTGCAGCATTGCAATGAGCTCGTCAATCATCGAAGCCGGGTCATCCGCCGTGTCGATCATTGCAGAGAGGAACGGCGCCACGAGCGCGGGATCCTGAATCGTCGTGTCGCGCAGCTGTAACTGGGTATACTCCTCCTCTGTCATGCACGGTGCAAAGGTGCGCGCATAATTGCGAAACGTCTTCACAAAGCCGGCCGGGGTAATCATCCCTTTTTTTAAAAGAGAGTTCACCATCAGGTGAATGTAGCTGTCCTTCCAGGTCTTCTGTGGGGAAAGCGCGACCATTTCCGCCGCGGAAAGCGCACGGTCCGTGTGCCACAAAAGATACATGACTTCGCTTTCGCTTTTTGTAAGCGCCGTCTTTTTCATATAAATCCGTAACCTCGCTTTAGTAGGAATTTGCGCAGGGCTTTATGGAGGTATTATATAATATAACGCTCGCGCTTGTCAATGTTTTGGGCAAAATTCAGTTGAAAAATTTTCCTATCAGCACTTTTGCAGATTGTCGAAAAGCAAAAACAAGAAAAAACCTATGACAAAGCCGCAAAGCCGCGCTGCGTTTTCCGCCTAATCATAAAAGTCGCAAAGCAAGGGAAAAGAAGCCCCAAAAACTCGTGCAGCACCGCTTTAAAAGGCAAATAAACGGCCCTAAACGGATTTTTTTGCAAAGAGAAACGGATTTCTTCTATTTTTCGGGAAAAAAGCCTTGACTTTTTTGCCCTCTGCCACTATAATTATTTGTGTTATTTCGTGCTAAGTAACAAATACAAACCCCTGCCTGATGGCGGATGGGAGGGATATAGATGGCTGAAATCAGAATCAAAGACAACGAATCTTTGGAGAGCGCACTCAGACGCTTTAAGAAGCAGTGCGCAAGAGCGGGCGTTATTCAGGAAGTTCGCAAGAGAGAGGCTTACGAAAAGCCTTCCGTTAAGCGCAAGAAGAAGTCCGAAGCAGCTCGCAAGCGCAAGTACAAATAATCAAACGTGAAGAAGCGGGCTTTTTGCCCGCTTTTTTGTGTAAACGGGTTTTTCCCGAGCAACACAGGAGGCAAAGACCGAAGCTATGGCGGTATTTAAACCGACCGGCACGCTCCACTGCGTGACGGAGCTTACGCCCGAGCTTTTAAAAGCGCTCAATGTGCACATGATCGTGCTCGATGTGGATAATACCATGTCGCCGCACGGCTCGCAGACGCCGTTTCCCGGCGTGCGGGCGTGGGCACAAAGCGTAACGGCAAGCGGCGTCAAGCTGATCGTTGTTTCCAACAATTACAAAAAACGTGTGGCGCCCTTTGCCGCGCAGTTCAATCTGCCGTTCGTTTCTTTCGCGTGCAAGCCGTTTCCGGTCGGCTACCTGCGCGCAAAGAAAATGGCCGGCACGCCCCGCAGGGAATGCCTTGTCGTGGGTGACCAGATCTTCACCGATATCCTCGGCGCAAACCTTTGCGGAATGCGGTCGGTTTTACTTGACCCCCTGTCGCCGGATCCTTCCGCCACGGTGCGCTTCAAGCGCAGTCTGGAAGGCTTTTTGCGCCCGCACTATACGCGGCTCACGGCCGGGGAAGAAACGGTAAAAAGCAAAGCATAAAGGGCACCTTTGGGTACACATTAGAAAGGGGAATTATCAATGAGCAATCCGATCGAACGTCTTACCAATTCTGTCATCGGCGGCGATAGCAAAAAAGCGGCGCTGATCGTTTCCGAAACGAACCTCTATTACCTCACGGCGTTCCCGTCCACAGACGGCGCACTGCTGCTCACTTCCGAGCAGGCTTATTATCTCCTCGATTTCCGTTACACCGAGGCCGCACGCGCCAAGGCGCAAAATGTGGAGGTTGTGGAGTTCACCTCGCTTAACGAAACCTATAAGACGCTTCTGAAAAAGCACGGCATCACCGAGGTGTACATGGAATACGCCGCTCTGCCCTACGGTCATGCGAAGCGTTTTGAGCAGCTCTCCGAAGAGTGCGGCGCTAAGGCGATTTTGAATACGACCTTGGACGATGCCATCCGCAAGCAGCGCATCGTCAAGAGCGATGAGGAAGTGAAGAGAATCTGTGACGCACAGGCCATCACAGACGCTACGTTTGAGCACATCCTCCCCTATATCAAGGAAGGCGTAACGGAGCGCGAAATCGCGCTGGAGATTGAGTTCTTCATGCGCAAAGAGGGTGCAGACGGCAATGCGTTCAACCCCATCGTTGTCACCGGCGCAAACGGCTCGCAGTGCCACGGCATTCCGGGCAACACACAGATCAAAAAAGGCGATCTCATCACCATGGATACCGGCGCTATGCTCGCGGGCTATCATTCCGATATGACCCGTACCGTCGCGCTCGGCTATGTAAACGATGAGCAGAGAGCCATCTACAACACGGTTTTAAAAGCACAGCTCGCCGTTATCGACGGCGCACGCCCGGGCATGCGCTGCTGCGATGTGGATAAGATCGCGCGCGACATCATCGAGACCCCGTACCCGAACACGTTCGGTCACGGCCTCGGCCACGGCGTAGGCTTCGAGATTCACGAGTGGCCGCGCTTCAATAAGACCGATGAGACCATCTGTGAGCCGGGCATGGTCATCACCGACGAGCCGGGCATCTACATCCCGGGCAAGTGCGGCGTGCGCATTGAAGACATGCTGCTCATCACAGATGACGGCTGCCGCAGCCTCACGCATTCCCCGAAGGAGCTCATCATCCTGTAAAATTTCCGAAAAAACGGAGAAACAGAACGGTTTTTTCTTGAAAAAAGCCACTTTCTGTTATACAATAGACCTAAGAAAAATTTGGAGGTATTATCTATATGGTAACCGCAGGCGATTTCAGAAACGGCGTCACCTTTGAAATGGACGGCAACGTTTACTCGATCATTGAATTCCAGCACGTCAAGCCCGGTAAGGGCGCGGCGTTCGTCCGCACCAAGATCCGCAACGTGATTTCCGGTGCCGTGACGGAAAAGACGTTCAACCCGAACGATAAGTATCCGACCGCTTTCATTGAGAGAAAGGACATGGAGTATCTCTACAATGACGGCGACCTGTACTATTTCATGGACAGCGAGACCTATGAGCAGCTGCCGATCAGCCCGAATGTCCTCGGCGACAACTTCCGCTTTGTGAAGGAAAACATGGTTTGCAAGGTGCTCTCCTACAAGGGCAACGTTTTTGGCATTGAGCCGCCGAACTTTGTTGAGCTTCAGGTTACGGAGACCGAGCCGGGCGTGAAGGGCGATACCGCTACGAACGTCACGAAGCCCGCTACGCTGGAGACCGGCGCAGAGATCAAGGTTCCGATCTTCATCAACGAAGGCGAAATGATCCGCGTCGATACCAGAACCGGCGAGTACATGGAGCGCGCATAAGCGTTTTTCCTTGTTCCATACGCCGAAACACCCGGGGCGAAAGCCCTACATTAGGCAGCGCGTTTGCCTGCCGGAAAGATAGGTGCAAGCATGACAAATTCCGAGAAAGCGGCATACATCCGCGGTTTGATGGAAGGCATGGATCTGGACCCGAATGCGAAGGAGACGAAGCTCTTCAACGCGATCGTTGACCTGCTCGATGACCTCTCCCTTTCCGTTGAGGAAATGGAAGACGCATACGATGAGCTCAGCGGCCAGGTAGACGAGATCGACGAAGACCTCGGCGAACTGGAAGAAGAGTTCTACGACATCGACGAGGACGAAGACGATGACGATGACGACGCATGGGAAGACGACGAAGACGAATGCTATTACGAAGTCACCTGCCCGAAGTGCGGCGATACCATCGAGCTCAACGAAGAAATGCTCGATGAGGGCTCCATCGATTGCCCGAACTGCGGCGAAACGCTGGAGTTCGACCTCGAAGAAGACGATTCCTGCGATTGCGGCGAAAACTGCGACTGCAATAAGGAATAATTTTCGGGTCATATAAACCTGTAAAGAACGGGAGAGTCGTTTTGCGGCTCTCCTTTTTCTTTTCGCACGGGTGAATTTAGGTCTTGCAATTATATGCTGTTTGTGCTATAATTTCTAAGTTCCGATATATAGTCGGGCCATTAGCTCAGTTGGTTAGAGCTACCGGCTCATAACCGGTTGGTCCAAGGTTCGAGTCCCTGATGGCCCACCAGAGCAATATTAAACAAAGCCCTCAAGAAATCTTCTTTCTTGGGGGCTTTGGCTTTTGCAAATCTTTGCAATGAAATGTAAATATGAACGCTTAGGCGGTACTGTCTGTATGGCAGTGCCGTCTTTTTTTATTTTAACATGATTTCGAGAATTTCTTCAAAAGAAACAGAAGTAAATCTTGCGTTTTGCGTAATACAGAAATTTTTGCAGCAGACGTCGAAGTTTCCATGATAACGTTCACTTATATATTTCTTGAATTTTGAAGACACGTTTTTAGAAGCGGTATAAGCATAACGTGAATTCTCTATTAGTTGATTATTCGGAAAGGCGGTGGGCATCAAGATACCGGGCTACCCGTCCATCAGCCTGCCCGCCGACAAACAGGACGCGGAGGTCGCGCTGCTGAACCCTGAAGGCAACCCTTGCTATCTCACCTTTGAACTGGCGCTGACCGACACCGACGAGGTACTTTACACCTCCAAGCAGGTCGAGCCGGGGCAGATGATTACCAACATCACGCTCAACCGCGCACTGCCTGCCGGGCAGTACAATGCGGAGCTGCGCATCACAACCGCCTCGCTGCAGGACGGCAGCGCTATGAACGGGGCAAATGTTGTGACCGTATTGGATGTACAGTAACCCACAGCGGCACAAGCTGTTCAACAAACTGTTATATAGAATAGGAGAAATCACCCATGAAAAAACTTACATCCTTTGTTTTGACTATGGCTAGCCCCCTTAACATTTGGGCGCTGGACGAGGACCTGCAGCAAACGCCGCAGGTCAGCACCGTGCAAGAAAATATCGACCCCGCGCCCGTGGAAGGCTCCGCGCTTTTGACGGCTCACAGCGTTCCGCGTAGGTGTGTGGCACAAAGAAATGACCGCAACGATCCATAGCGCAGAATTGGGCGAATAACAGCGAAACAGAGTGTAAAAGCACGCTTTATCTGGGGCTAAACGCAGATATAAGCGTGCTTTTGCGTAGAAATGCCCTTGACAAATTCCGAGCAACATAATAGACTTAAAACGTCTAATCGGGATAGAAAAGGGGCAAGAGCATGACACTGAAAGACCTGCCGATCGGCAAAACGGCAACGGTGACGACCGTTGGCGGCGAGGGCGCGCTGCGCCAGCATTTTCTGGATATGGGGCTCATTCCGAAGGCGGACGTCACCATGGTGAAATTCGCACCTATGGGCGACCCCGTTGAGGTGCGCATACATGGCTACGAGCTGACGCTGCGCCTTGCCGATGCGGAAAAAATAGAGATCGATAAAATTCGCGACACGATAACGGAGCCGATGCGGCCGCAGGACGCGCGCCCGATTTTTCACCCGGGTCTCGGCGAGGGCGGCAAGTACCACGTGCAGACCGGCGAGCCGCTGCCGCCCGGAGAAACGCTGACCTTTGCACTTGCGGGCAATCAGAACTGCGGCAAAACGACGCTGTTTAATCAGCTGACGGCCTCTAACCAGCACGTGGGCAACTTTCCGGGCGTGACGGTGGACCGCAAAGACGGTGCGATACGCGGCGTGGAAAACACGCTCGTCACCGACCTGCCGGGCATTTACTCCATGTCGCCATACTCGAGCGAGGAGCTCGTCACGCGGCGCTTCGTTTTGGATGAGCATCCGCGCGGCATCATCAACATTGTGGACGCGACGAACATAGAACGCAATTTGTACCTGACGATGCAGCTGATGGAGCTGGATGTGCCGATGGTGCTGGCGCTCAATATGATGGACGAGGTGCGCCAAAACGGCGGCTCTGTGCGCGTGAACGAGATGGAGGAGATGCTCGGCATCCCCGTGGTGCCGATCTCCGCCGCGAAAAACGAGGGTATTGAGGAGCTTATCGACCACGCCGTGCACGTGGCAAAGTACCGGGAAGCACCGGGACGGCAGGATTTCTGCGATGTGAACGACCACAACGGCGCGGTACACCGCTGTTTGCACGGCATTATGAGCCTCATTGAAGACCATGCCCACGATGCGGGCATCCCGGTACGCTTTGCGGCGAGCAAGCTCGCCGAGGGCGATCAGCTTGTTTTGGACCGGCTGAACCTCGACCAGAACGAAAAGGAGACATTGGAGCACATCATCACGCAGATGGAAAAGGAACGCGGGCTCGACCGCGCCGCCGCCATTGCCGACATGCGCTTCAGCTTCATTCAAAAAGTGTGCGGCGCTGCGGTCGTAAAGCCGAAGGAAAGCCGCGAGCACGCAAGAAGCGTGGCGATAGACCGCATTTTGACCGGCAAATACACGGCAATACCGGCGTTTATCGGCATTATGGGTCTTGTATTCTGGCTGACGTTTAACGTCATCGGCGCGTTTTTATCGAATTTACTGGACATGGGCATCGGCGCGCTGACGGATATTGTCGACCGCGGCATGACGGCAGCGAACGTGAATCCTGTGCTGCACTCGCTTGTCATCGATGGTATTTTCACCGGCGTCGGCAGCGTTTTGAGCTTTCTGCCGGTCATTGTGACGCTGTTTTTCTTCCTCTCCATGCTGGAGGACAGCGGATACATGGCGCGCGTGGCGTTTGTGATGGATAAGTTATTGCGCAAAATCGGACTTTCCGGCCGCAGTGTGGTGCCGATGCTCATCGGCTTCGGCTGCACCGTTCCGGGCGTGATGGCGAGCCGCACGCTGCCTTCCGAGCGCGACCGTAAAATGACGATTCTGCTCACGCCGTTTATGAGTTGCTCCGCAAAGCTGCCGATTTACAGCTTTTTTGCGGCGGCGTTTTTCCCGGGCAAGGGTGCACTTGTGATGGTCATTTTGTATTTCACCGGCATTTTGGTCGGTATTTTGATGGCTTTGCTCATGCGCGGCACGATGTTTAAGGGTGAGGCCGTACCGTTTGTGATGGAGCTGCCGAACTACCGCATGCCGGGCGCGAAAAACGTGGCGCAGCTTTTGTGGGAAAAGGCGAAGGACTTTTTACAGCGCGCTTTTACGGTCATTTTTGTTGCGACCATCATCATTTGGTTCCTGCAAACGTTTGACCTGCGCTTTAACATCGTTTCCGATTCCAAAGACAGCATTTTGGCGGTCGTCGCCGGATGGATTGCACCGATTTTTGCGCCGCTCGGCTTTGGCGACTGGCGCATCTCTACGGCGCTCATCACGGGCTTTATGGCAAAGGAAAGCGTGGTGTCTACCTTGACGGTGCTGTTCGGCTCCTCTACGGCGCTTACAACGCTGCTGACGCCGCTTTCCGCCGTAAGCCTGCTTGTGTTCTGCCTGCTGTACACGCCGTGTGTGGCGGCCATTGCGTCCGTAAAGCGCGAGCTTGGCGGTAAGTGGGCGGCAGGCGTCGTCATCGGTCAGTGCGTCATCGCGTGGCTGATGGCGGGGCTTGTGTACGGCATGGGGTCGCTGTTTATATGATGGATAAGCTGAACATAGGCACGGTTCTTGTGCTCCTTTTGCTCGTCATAGCGGTGTTTTTTGCTGTGCGGGCAATTCAAAAAGGAAAGACCGGCGGCTGCGGCGGGGACTGCACCCACTGCGCCGGCTCTTGCGCAAAGCCGGAACAGAAAAACAAAGCATAAAAAGAACAGAGCATAAAAAAATCTCCTGCTTCCCGAAAGAGGCAGGAGATTTCGTTATCTTAACTTATTCGTCTTCTTCGGAGACGCCGTGCTCGTGTGCTTCGTCGGCATCCTTGATCTCACCCACGATGGGGGTGGGGTCGATGCCGCGGCGGCGATAGTAATCGGAGACCGCAGCCTTAATGGCCTGCTCGGCCAGAACGGAGCAGTGAATCTTGATGGCCGGAAGACCGTCCAGCGCTTCCATGACCGCCTTGTTCGTCAGTTTCAGGGCTTCCGGGATCGTCTTGCCTTTTACAAGATCGGTCGCCATGCTGCTTGTCGCGATGGCCGCGCCGCAGCCGAAGGTCATGAACTTTACGTCCGTGATGACGTCGTTATCGACCTTGATGTACATGCGCATGATGTCGCCGCACTTCGGGTTGCCGACTTCACCGACACCGTCTGCATCTTTGATTTCGCCAACGTTGTGCGGGTTGGAGAAGTGTTCCATTACTTTTGCACTGTATGCCATATCGTTTCATTTCCTTTCGTACATTCGTACCGGATTATTTTAAAATTAAGAGATCGTGCGGCCGTGGATGATCGCATCCCACAGCGGGCTCATGGCGCGCAGACGGTCGATGATCTTCGGGAGCACCTCGATGATGTAATCGGCGTCGCTCTCGTCGTTCACGTCGCTGAAGCTGAGACGCAGGGAACCGTGGGCAACCTCGTGCTTAAGGCCGATGGCAAGCAGCACATGGCTCGGGTCGAGAGAACCGCTGGTGCAGGCGCTGCCGGAAGAAGCGCAGACGCCCTTAAGGTCGAGCATCAGCAGCATGGATTCGCCCTCAACGCCTTCGAAGGAGAAGTTCACGTTGCCCGGCAGACGATGGTAGCGGTCGCCGTTCAAATGACTGCGGTCAATCTTTGAAAGCTCCGTAATGAGCTTATCCTGCATGCGGCGCAGCTTTGCGTTCTTTTCGTCCATCGTATTGATGGCGTTCTCGAGCGCAACGCTGAGGCCGACAATGCTTGCAACGTTTTCGGTGCCGGCACGGCGGCCGCGCTCCTGTGCACCGCCATCGATGAGGTTCGGCAGGATGATGCCCTTCTTGATATACAGCACGCCGACGCCCTTCGGGCCGTGGAACTTGTGGCCGCTGAGGGACAGCATGTCAATGTTCTGCTCTTTTACGTTGATCGGCACATTGCCGACAGCCTGTACGGCGTCGGTATGGAACCAAACGCCATGCTTTTTGCAGATTTCACCAATCTCCGGGATGGGCTGGATGGTGCCGATCTCGTTATTGGCATACATGATGGTGACAAGACCGGTCTTATCGGTGATGGCGGCCTCGAGCTCTTCCGGGACGACGATGCCGTTTTCATGCACGTCGAGGTACGTGACCTCAAAGCCCTCTTTTTCGAGCGCTGCGCAGGTGTGCAGCACCGCGTGGTGCTCAAACTTGCTTGTGATGATGTGGTTCTTGCCCTTTTTCAGCATCTTGTGCGCCGCGCCCTTAATGGCCCAGTTGTCGCTTTCGCTGCCGCAGCTTGTGAAGTAGATCTCATTCGGCTCTGCACCGAGACATTTTGCTACTTTTGCACGTGCTTCCTCAAGCGGCTTTTTTGCAGCCGTGCCGAGCGCATACAGGCTTGACGGGTTGCCGTAGCATTCGGTGTAGTACGGCAGCATAGCCTCAAGCACCGCAGGGGAGACGGCAGTGGTAGCGGCGTTGTCCGCATAGATGATCTTCTTGCCGTTGTTTTCCATAGCTTTATCAGTACCTTTCGGATAGTGTTTTTTGTGAGGGAACAGAAAACGCATTTGGGGTCGATCGGTCGGGATACGCATATTCTTTCCTCAGCGAGATAAATATACACCAAATTGGTATACTTTTCAATAGGGAAATTCCAGAAAGTCAAAATTTTTCTGAAAAAGCAGGAAATAAAGGCTCCGAACGAGAGTTTTCCGTACAAAATGGAAGAAAACGGCGGCCGTTTTTTGAAAACCGGCGTACAGAACACAAAAAATCGGGAGAATATGGGAATAGAACCTCTGCGGTGTGCCCAAACTCCGTACAGAGCGAAACGGCACGCGGCTTGACAGCACGGGGAGAATAGCGTAAAATAGAATTATCTTTTTGTGTGCGGGTATTTTTCGCATGCGTGAACGGCTGACACTTTGCACGTAAACGGTACGTGCAACGGATAATGAAAAAAACGCTGCGGTGTTTTGATTTACATGTGTTGAACGGAAAAAACAGAAGAAAGAAAAGCAGAAGGCGGCGCGGACTTGCGTGCGTTTTATTCTGCTCATGCCGAAAGGCGACACTGCGCAGAGCATCGGTTGGTGCTTTTGTATACCTTATTCTTGCGTGAATTGCGACAGTGCGCCTGTGTTATTTGAAAGGAAGGTCAATTTGGCAGAAAAAAGAATCAGAAAAATGACGAAATTAACGTCGCTCGGCGACGCGCCTGCAAAGCAGCAGGACCAGCCCCTCAGCGGTGTAGGGGAAAGCTTTATCGGCAAGATTTCCGGCCCCATCGAAAAGCCGGTGAGACGCCAGAAAACGCGCAGAACGGAAAATGCGCAGGTAAAAGAAGAAGCGGCACAGCAAACCGTGAGCGAAACAAAAGAGACGAAGCCGAAGCGCACGCGTACCGCGCAAAACACGGACGCACACAAAAAGACGACGAAAACGGTAAAATCGGCCCCAAACGGTGAAAAAGCACCCGCTAAGACAACAAAAAGCACGCAGACGAAAAATAATAAGGGCAGGGGCAGGCGCACAAAGCAGAAGCCCTCTGTGCGCGCGTATTTCCTCGGCGGCTTAAATGAGATCGGCAAGAACTTCACGCTGTTTGAGTGCGAAAACGACATGGTTATCGTGGACTGCGGCCTTGCCTTCCCGGATGAAGAAATGCCCGGCATCGACGCGGTTATTCCGGATTTCACATTTGTTGAGAAAAACAAGGACCGCATTCGCGGTATTGTCATCACGCACGGTCATGAGGATCACATCGGTTCCCTGCCGTATTTGCTCAAAAAGATCAATGTGCCGGTGTATGGCACGGCGCTGACGGTGGCGCTGATTGCGAATAAGCTCAAGGAGCACAACCTCGGCTATGTGAAGCTGAACGTCACAACGGCGGGCTCGCACATTCAGCTCGGCTGCTTCGACGTAGAGCTTATCCACGTAAACCACTCCATTTCCGACGCTGTGGGTCTTGCGCTGCACACCCCTGCGGGCGTCATTGTCCACACGGGCGACTTTAAGATCGATTTCACCCCCACGCAGGGCGGCATGATCGACCTTGCGCGCTTTGCGCAGCTCGGTCAGGAGGGCGTTTTGCTGCTGATGGCGGACTCTACGAACGCAGAGCGCCCCGGCTACACACAGACGGAGCAGAAGGTGAACGCGACGTTTGACGCACTCTTTGCCCGCGCGGAAGCGAATAAAAAGCGACTCATCATCGCGACGTTTGCGTCGAACATCAGCCGCGTGCAGCAGATTATCAACTGCGCGGAAAAGTACGGCAGAAAAGTGGCGCTTTCCGGCAGAAGCATGGTGAACGTCATGTCCATTGCGAGTGAGCTCGGTTATCTCAAAGTGCCGGACGGTCTGCTCATCGACCTCAACATGATCTCCCGTTACACGAAGGAGCAGATTGTGCTCATCACGACGGGCAGTCAGGGAGAGCCGATGTCTGCACTTACCCGCATGGCGTTTGCCGACCACCGTCAGGTCGCGGTCGGTGAGGACGACATGATCATCATTTCCGCGCGCCCCATTCCGGGCAACGAAAAGATGGTCGGCACCGTTGTAGACGAGCTTTTGAAGCGCGGCTGCGATGTGGTGTACGAATCCATGTACGAGGTGCACGTTTCCGGCCACGCGTGTCAGGAAGAGCTGAAGCTTATTCAGGCGCTGACGAAGCCGAAGTACTTCATCCCGGTGCACGGCGAGCAGAAGCACCTGCGCAAGCATGCGGGCGTGGCCGTCAGCATGGGCATGCCGCCGGAGAACATTTTCATCGGCGATGTCGGCAGCGTGGTGGAGATTCATGAAGACTACATGAAACAGCTGCCCGATGTACAGGCGGGCGCGGTTATGGTGGACGGCCTCGGCGTGGGCGACGTCGGCAGCATTGTGCTGCGCGACAGAAAGCACCTTGCGGAGGACGGTCTCATCATTGCGGTGTGCACGATTGAGGCAGGCTCCGGCAGAGTTGTTTCCGGTCCGGATATCGTATCCCGTGGATTTGTGTATGTGCGCGAGAGCGAGGCGCTGATGGACGAGGCGAGACGGCTTGTCAACAGCACGATTGAGCAGTGCGCGGACGAAAACGTGCGCGAGTGGAGCGCCATTAAGCTGCGCGTGCGCGACAACCTTTCCAGACTGTTATATAACCGCACAAAGCGCAGCCCGATGATCCTGCCGATCATCATGGAAGTTTAAATTCAGTTTAAGTTAGATTAGTTTCTTGGGGGTTCCCCTCAGAAGGAGAGACGGGAAATGAACAAGCGACGCATCTGGGCGACCTCGCCGGTCTATTATGTTATGGCAGCGGTCATGTTCATTATGGCGTGCTTCAGCTATACGCAGAATAAGATTCTGTTTGCGGTGGAGATCACGGTTTCCGGCCTGTGTTTGGCAGCGGTTATCATGACCGACCTGCATTACCGCGTGCATGTGTACACGGCGCTCAGAGCTGCGAGAAAGGTGCTTTCCGCCGATGAACAGCGCAACCTCGGGCAGTTTGCGCTGCCCCTTGCGGTGCTGGGCTCGGCGGGCGACATCGTCTGGACGAACGAGCGCTTTCAGGATTTATTCACCGAAAACGGCGAAGGCTGCGGCGATAACATTGCGGCGTACATTTACCCGAAGACTTTGCGTCAGATTTTATCCGAAAACGGAACCTCCGTTTCCTACGGCGACCGCGAGTTTACGGCCTACGGCCTGCGCACCGAAAGCGGCAGTGTGCTTTACTTTGTGGACGACACGTATTATAAGCAGATTCAGCGCGACTACCGCGAAAAGCGCACGGTCATTGCGGTCATCTCGTTTGATAACCGCGAGGAGCTGACGCGCGATGCCTCCGGCAGTGAGGATTCCCGCATCACGTCCGAGGTGGAATCCGTCCTGCGCAGTTGGGCGATCGACACCATGGAGGGCTTTCTGCGCCGCATGACGAACGGGCGTTATATGCTCATCACGGACGACCAGCACATTGAAGAAGCCAAAACGAAGCGCTTTGCCGTTTTGGACAGCGTGCGCGCCGTGAAGGGTGAGAATAACATGTCTGCCACGATCTCCATCGGCATCGGCCGCGCGGGCGTAACGGCAACGGAAAGCGAACTGCATGCCCGTCAGGCACTGGAAATGGCGCTCGGCCGCGGCGGCGACCAGGTGGCCATCTACCAGCAGGACGGTACATACGAGTTCTTCGGCGGCCTCTCCAAGGGTGTTGAAAAGCGCGACAAGGTGCGCACGCGCGTTATTGCTGCGACGCTTTCCGACCACATTAAATCGAGCGACCATATTTTCATCATGGGGCACACGAACTCCGACCTTGACGCCGTGGGCGCGGCGGTCGGCATGTGGGCGGCCGTGACGAAAGGCCTTGACCGCCGTGCAAGCATTGTGATCGACAAGGGCCGCTCTATGGCGACGACGCTTATCAACGCGTTTGAGCATCAGCCGGAGTATGAAAACATGTTCATCACCCCGCAGGAGGCGCTCGACCGCTGCACGCAGCGCTCGCTTCTCATTGTGGTGGACACACATTCCACCTCGTTTGTGGAGAGCCAAGAAGTTTTAAAGGCCATTCCGCGCGTGGTCGTCATCGACCACCACCGCATGATGGTGACGCACATTGAAAACGCGATCATCTTTTACCATGAGCCGTACGCCAGCTCGGCTTCCGAAATGGTGGCGGAGCTCGTGCAGTATATCAACAGCTCCGCGCTCAATAAAAAAGAAGCGACGGCGCTGCTTTCCGGCATTATGCTGGACACAAAAAACTTCGTTTTGAAGACGGGCGTGCGCACATTTGAAGCTTCCGCTTACTTAAAGCGCCGCGGCGCCGACACGGTGGAAGTGAAGAAGATGTTTGCAAATTCGCTTGATACCTATAAAGAGCGCTCTCAGCTTGTGGCAGGTGCGGAGGTTTACAAGGGCTGCGCCGTTGCGTGCTCCAACTGGGAATTCCCGAATGTGCGCATTGCGGCGGCGCAGGCGGCGGACGAGTTGCTGTCCATTCAGGGCGTGCGCGCGTCGTTCGTCATTTTCCGCGTGGGCAATGAGATTGCCATTTCGGCACGAAGCCTCGGCGACGTGAACGTGCAGATTTTGCTGGAGGAATTCGGCGGCGGCGGTCACCTCAACATGGCGGGCGCGCAGATTAAAAACAGCACCACGAACGATGTGCGCAAGGCACTCATCCGCGTGTTGGACGAAAAACTTTCCGAAGCGACGAAAAAGAATAACTAATGCGGCAAAGCGGCACGAAGCCGTTTGACTGCTTTAGCGATAGATTTAAACGATAGGAGATACGACCATGAAAGTTGTACTTTTAGCAGATGTAAAAGGTGTAGGCAAAAAAGGCGAGCTCATCAATGCAGCAGAAGGCTACGCACGCAATTTCCTGCTGCCGCGCAAGCTTGCAAAGGAAGCGAACGCACAGGTGATGAACGAGTTGAAAAACGCCGAGGCCTCCAAGGCATATAAAGTGAAAACCGAGACCGAAGAAGCACAGCGTATTGCGGAAGCTTTGAAGGACAAGACCGTCCGTATCACCGCAAAGGCGGGCCAGGGCGGCAGACTGTTCGGCTCCGTCACCGCAAAGGAGATTGCGCAGGAGATTAAAAAGCAGTACGGCTTCGACATCGACAAGCGCAAGATCCACCTCGACACCGACATCAAGGCGTTCGGCGGCTATCACATTGAGGTGAAGCTCTATAACGGCATCACCGCGAAGCTGGCGGTATCGGTGACCGAAGCACAGTAAAAGCCTGATTTCCTTGATGCGCAGCATTAAATTTTGCAATGACTAAAAGTCGTTTACGATTAGAAAATCGTTTTCACTTTGAAGTAATTTCACTCAAAAAAGGGTGGTAAAAATGCCGGAAGATAATTTTCAACTGAATACGCCGGCACTGCCCGGAACGGTGATGCCGTTCAGCGCAGAGGCCGAGCAGGCGGTGCTGGGCGCGGTGTTGCTGGAACCCGACTGTCTCTCGACCGTGGCGGAAATGCTGCCGCGCGCGGACTATTTTTATCAGGTCAATAACCGCACGATTTACAGCGCGATGCTCGATATGTTCACGGCAGGCCAGCCGGTGGACCTCGTCACGCTGCTGGAGCACCTGCGCGAAGAGGAAAACTTCGATGAGGGCAGCGGAAAGGTGTATCTGATGCAGCTTGCGCAGCTTGTGCCGAGCGTCTCGAATGTGGAGCGTTACTGCACCATTGTGCGTGACCGCTACGATTTGCGTATGCTCATTCAGGCGGCGCGCGGCATTTTGGATGACGCCATGGAGGACACCGGCGAAACCTCGCTCCTCTTGGATTCCGCCGAGCAGCGCATTTTTGACATCCGCCAGGGCAAGGCGTTAAAGGGGCTTGAGCGCCTGAACGAAGTGCTGTTTGAGACGTTTGAACGCCTTGACCGCTTGAATTCGCCGGACAAAGACCTGTACCGCGGCATCCCTACGGGTATCCGCGAGCTGGATAACACGATCACGGGCCTGAACCGCTCCGACCTTGTCATCATCGGCGCACGACCCGGCATGGGCAAAACGAGCTTTGCGCTGAACATTGCGCGCCATGCTGCCATCACGGCGGGCAAGCGCGTGGCGTTTTTCTCGCTGGAAATGAGCAAGGAGCAGCTCGCTTCCCGTATCATTTCCACGGAGGCATACGTCGGCGGTACAAAGCTGCGCACGGGCGACTTGACGGAGGGCGAATGGACGCGCCTTGTGGAGGCGGGCGATATTCTCTCTAAGGCTGATTTGTACCTCGATGATTCCCCGGGCATTACGGTGCCGGAGATGAAAGCAAAAGTGCGTCGTTTAAAAAATGTTGATCTTGTCATCATCGACTACTTACAGCTGATGAACAGTGCAAAGCGCATTGATAACCGCGTGCAGGAAATTTCCGAGATCACGCGAAGCCTCAAGATCATGGCGAAAGAGCTGAATATCCCGGTTGTGACATTGGCGCAGCTTGCCCGTGCGGGTGAAAAGCGACAGGAGCACCGCCCGGTACTTTCTGACCTTCGAGATTCCGGCTCCATCGAGCAGGACGCCGACATCGTGCTGTTCCTGTACCGAGACGCGTACTACGCGAACGAAAAGGCTTCGCCCGAAGACGTGGACAAAAACAAGGCCGAGGTCATCGTGGCGAAAAACCGTCACGGCGATCTGCGCAGCGTTCCGCTGCACTGGCAGGGTGAGTTCATGCGCTTTACATCGCAGGAAGTTGTGCGTCATGAAAGCTGAGGACATCCTCGCCCGCGTGCGGTATGATCTGCCGGAGACGGGAAAAATTGTCGTGGGGCTTTCCGGTGGGGCGGATTCCGTGCTGCTGACGTATTTGCTTGTACAGAAGTACGGCGCGGAGCGTTTGCTTGCGGTGCATGTGCACCATGGTATTCGGGGGGCGGAAGCCGACTGCGACGCGGAATTTGTGCAGGACTACTGTAAAGCACTTGAACTTCACTGCAAGGTGATCTATAAGGATATTCCCGCGCTTGCGGCCGTAAGCGGCGAGGGCGTGGAGGAATGCGCGCGGCGCGTGCGCTACGCGTGCTTTGCGGAGGAAGCAGGGGAAAACGGGTGCATCGCCACGGCGCACAACGCTGACGATAATGCCGAAACGCTGCTTTTGAACCTGACGCGCGGCATGGGGCCGCATGGTGCAGGGGGCATTCCGCCGCGGCGCGGCAGAATTTATCGCCCGATTTTGAATATTTCCCGCGCAGAGGTGGAACATCTCTGTAAAGTATATCGACTTGACTACGTGACGGACTCCACGAATTTGACGGTGGACTACACGCGCAATAAGCTGCGCCACAGCGTACTGCCGGTGCTGAAGGACGTAAACCCGCAGGTGACGCAGGCGACGTCCCGCTTTGCGGAGAGCATGCGGTTGCAGAATGAATTTGTGTTTGCGTGCGCGAATGAATTGCTCTGTAAAGCGAAAACGCCTTACGGGTATGACTTGGAAATTTTGCGGAGCGCACACGAGGCGGTGCTGCGCGCGGCACTGGAACTGCTGTTATCGTCTTACGGGCGGCTCTCTTATGAGCACATCTGCAGGGCGGCGGGCTGCGTTTTCATGGGCGGCAGCCTCTCTTTGCCGGGGGACATCGTGCTGGAGGCGAAGCAGGACACGCTCACGGTGCGAAAAAACCGGGAGATAAAAGACCGGAATGTATTTTCTGTTCCGCTAAGAGCGGGCGAAAACGTGCTTCCGAACGGAAAAACGCTGTTTGTGGAGAAAAAAATTCCCGAAAAAGAAGAAATCAACCGGAAAGTTCATAATTTGTTATTCCAAAACTTTTCGGATTGTGATAAAATTACGAATGTTCCGAGAGTACGGACGCGGCGCGCAGGCGATGTTTTCAGACCCGCAGGGCGCGGCGTGACGAAATCGGTCAAAAAAATCCTGAATGAACTGCGCATTCCGGCGGCAGCGCGCAACCGTTTGCTGCTGCTTGAAAAAGACGGTGAGATCATCTGGATCGAAGCGGTCGGCGCGGCGGAGGGCTATGCGGCAAAGCCGAATTTCCCGGCACTGGAGCTTACGGTGACGGACACGGCAGGCATAACCCGCATATAAAGCGGAAAGAATTTTGAGGAAAGGGTCATCCGAATGGAAAACACAATGTTAAACGATATCAAGGAAGTCTTGTACAGCGAAGCGTACATCGACAGCATGGTCAAGCGCGTGGGCGCGGAAATTTCCCGCGATTACGCTGATAAAAACCTGCTGCTTGTCAGCGTTTTGAAGGGTTCTGTCGTCTTTATGGCAGACCTTATGCGCGCCATTACGATTCCGGCCCGCATCGATTTCATGTGCGTTTCGAGCTACGGCTCCGGCACGAAGACCTCCGGCGTTGTCAAGATCATCAAGGACCTCGACATCAACCTGAAGGGCTATGATATCGTGATTGTTGAGGATATTCTCGACAGTGGCAAGACGCTGCACTACCTTGTAAACCTTTTGAAAAGCCGCGAGCCGAACAGCATTGAGATCTGCACGCTGTTCGATAAGCCGGAGCGCCGCGAGGTGGAGGTCTACGCAAAATACAAGGGCTGCGATATTCCCGATGCGTTCATCGTGGGCTACGGTCTCGATTTTGATGAGAAGTACAGAAACCTGCCGTTTGTCGGCGTTTTGAAACCTGAAGTCTACGGTGAAGTCTAAGCTTCCGTTTTGATAAAAAAGTTTCTGTTTCTATTTAAGGATACACTTTGTATCCAATTTGATTTCCGGGAGGTCGGAACTTGAACAGCAACAACAAAAAAATCATTCGCAATCTTTTGATCTACCTCGGCATTCCGATTTTGCTCGTCGTGCTGCTTTTACTTCTGTTTGACCGCGGGGCAGACCAGACGGGGCTGAAATACTCCGATGTGCTGTCTTACTTTGAAGACGGCAAGGTGAGCGCATACTCGCTGAATCTGGGCACGGGCGAGATGAAGCTGACCGTGACAGAGGACAGCAGCAAAAAGGAATCCGTTGTGCGCTACACGGTGCCGAACGTGAACCTGTTCTACAACGACGTTTCGGACTACATCAAGTCGTATAACAAGGAACATCCGAATAACCGCATGACGCAGGATGTCATCCGCCCGGCGGAGACGAGCTGGCTTGTCAGCCTCATTCCGACGTTGCTGATGATCGCACTGCTTGTGGCGTTCTGGGTATTCATGATGAAGCGCATGGGCGGCGGCGGAGCCGGAAACCAGATGAATTTCGGCAAAGCGAAAGTCAAGCAAATAAACGACGAAAAGCGCCGCACGACGTTTGCGGACGTGGCGGGCGCGGACGAAGAAAAGGAAGAGCTGCGCGAAATTGTGGAGTTCTTAAAACGTCCGAATAAGTATAACGAGCTCGGTGCGCGCATTCCGAAGGGCGTGCTGCTCGTTGGCCCTCCGGGCACCGGTAAAACGCTTTTGGCGCGCGCCGTTGCAGGCGAGGCCGGCGTGCCGTTCTTCTCCATTTCGGGTTCCGACTTCGTGGAGATGTTCGTCGGCGTCGGTGCATCGCGTGTGCGCGACCTGTTCGACAAAGCCAAGAAAAACCACCCGTGCATCATCTTCATCGATGAAATCGATGCCGTGGGCCGCCAGCGCGGCGCGGGTCTCGGCGGCGGCCACGACGAACGTGAGCAGACGCTGAACCAGCTGCTCGTTGAGATGGACGGCTTCGGCGCGAACGAGGGTGTCATCATGATTGCGGCAACGAACCGCCCGGATATTCTGGACCCGGCTTTGATGCGTCCCGGCCGTTTCGACCGCCAGGTGATGGTGGGCTACCCGGATGTGCGCGGCAGAGAGGATATTCTGCGCGTACACGCAAAGGGCAAGCCGCTTGCACCGGATGTTGACCTTTCCACCATTGCAAAATCCACCGCCGGCTTTACCGGTGCAGACCTTGAGAACCTCTTAAACGAAGCGGCGCTGCTTGCAGCCCGCAAGGACCACAAGTCCATCACGATGGAGGAAATCGAGGAAGCGACGATCAAGGTCGTTGTCGGCACCGAAAAGAAGAGCCGCGTGATGACAAACAAAGAGAAGAAGCTGACCGCGTACCACGAGGCAGGACACGCCATTGCGACGTACTTCTGCGATTCGCAGGACCCGGTGCACCAGATTTCCATCATCCCGCGCGGCATGGCAGGCGGCTACACGATGCACCTGCCGACGGAGGATAAGTCCTACCAGAGCCGCAACGAGATGCGCGAGGAGCTCATCGTGCTGCTGGGCGGCCGTGTGGCGGAAGCCTTGGTACTTGACGATATTTCCACGGGCGCATCGAACGACATTGAGCGCGCCACGAAGATCGTCCGCGCGATGGTCACAAAGTATGGCATGAGCGACCGTCTTGGTCCGATTACGTACGGTGCGGACAGCAGCAATCCGTTCCTCGGCAAGGAGATGGGTCATGTCTCGAACTATTCCGAGGAGACCGCCGCGGAGATTGACGAGGAGATTAAGTCCATCATCTGCGACGCGTACGATAAGACGAAGAAGGTGCTCTCCGAACACATTGACCTGCTGCACCGTTTGGCGGGTGTGCTGTTTGAGCGCGAAAAGCTGGACGCCGACGAGTTCCTTGACGTGATGAACGGCAAGCTGCTGCCGAGCGCACAGACTGCCGCTGCGGGCATCATCCCGGCAGAAGCGGCAGCGCCGGAAACGACAGAGCTGCCGACCGAAGCGCAGACGGAACCGGACGCGAACACGAACGAATAATTTTTTGACGAAAGGGAATGTGCTCATTTGCATTCCCTTTACGTTTGTTTATGGGCAATCCCGTGCGGGTATTATTTTGCCCGCTTGAGGAAAGGAACATGGTGAATGGCTAAAAAGCAAACCTACGGCAACGACAGCATCAAAAGTCTGAAGGGCGCGGACCGTGTACGTCTGCGTCCGGCGGTCATATTCGGCTCAGACGGTCTCGACGGCTGCGAGCACGCGATTTTCGAGATCCTCTCGAACTCCATTGATGAGGCGCGCCAGGGCTACGGCAAGGAGATCACCGTCACGCGCTATGCCGACCATTCCGTTGAGGTGGAAGACCACGGCCGCGGTATCCCGGTGGATTACAACAAGCGCGAAGAGCGCTACAATTGGGAGCTTGTGTTCTGCGAGATGTACGCGGGTGGCAAGTATAACAACAATGACGGCGGCAACTACGATTACGCGCTGGGCCTGAATGGTCTCGGTCTATGCGCTACGCAGTATGCCTCCGAATACATGGACGCGGATATTCGCTACGACGGCTTCCGCTATACGCTGCACTTTGAGCACGGTGAGAATGTAGGCGGACTCAATAAGGAGCCTTACGGCAAGAAGGCCACGGGCTCGCGCATCCGCTGGAAGCCGGATATCAAGGTGTTTACGGACATTGACGTGCCGGCGGACTATTACACGGACATCATCAAGCGGCAGGCCATCGTCAACGCGGGCGTGAAGTTTATTTTCAAAAATGAAGTTTCGCCGCGCAAATTCGAGACGACGGAATTCTGTTACGAAAACGGCATTTTAGATCATGTACGCGAGCTGGTGGGCGAAGATGCGCTGACCTCCGTGCAGTTCTGGCAGTCCGAAAAGCGCGTGCGCGACCGCGAAGACCTGCCGCTTTACAATGTGAAGATCAACGCCGCGGTAGCATTTTCCAACCGCGTGCATTTGACGGAATACTACCACAACTCGAGCTGGCTGGAATACGGCGGCGCGCCGGACAAGGCTGTGCAGAACGCGTTCGTGTACCAGATTGACGCGTATTTGAAGCAGAACGGCAAGTATAATAAATCCGAAAGCAAAATTAAATTTCAGGACGTGGAGGATTGCCTTGTTATCGTCATGTCCTCGTTCTCCACGATGACCTCCTATGAGAACCAGACAAAGAAGGCCATCAACAACAAGGGTATTCAGGAAGCGATGGTGGAGATGCTCCGCCATAATCTCGAAATTTATTTCATCGAAAACCCCATTGAGGCGGAGAAAATCGGCGCACAGGTGCTTATCAACAAGCGCTCCCGCGAGGACGCCGAAAAAACGCGCCTCAACTTAAAGGGCAAGCTGACGGCCAAAATGGATATCACGGGGCGCGTGGCGAAGTTTGTGGACTGCCGCAGCAAGGATGTTTCCGAGCGTGAGATTTTTATCGTGGAGGGCGATTCCGCTCTCGGTGCGGTCAAGCAGGCGCGCGACCCGAACTATCAGGCCGTGATGCCGATTCGCGGCAAAATTCTGAACTGCCTGAAAGCGGATTACGACAAGATTTTCAAAAGTGAGATCATCACCGATCTCATTAAGGTGCTCGGCTGCGGCGTGCAGGTAAAGTCGAAGGCGAACAAGTCCATTGCGTCGTTCGACATCAACGCGCTGCGCTGGAGCAAGATTATCCTGTGCACCGATGCCGACGTGGACGGCTTCCAGATCCGCACGCTGCTGCTGACGATGCTGTACCGTTTGACGCCGCAGCTCATCGAAGAGCACAAGGTGTTCATTGCGGAATCGCCGCTTTATGAAATTACGGCGAAGGACAAGACGTATTTTGCGTACAACGAGCGCGAAAAGGACGAGTTTTTGACGCAGCTTGAGGGCCAGAAGTTTACGATTCAGCGCTCGAAAGGTCTGGGTGAAAACGACCCGGACATGATGAACCTGACGACGATGAACCCGAAAACGCGCAGGCTGATTCAGGTGAAGCCCGGCGATGCCGAAATGACGGCGCAGATGTTTGATATCCTGCTGGGCGATAATCTTACGGGCCGTAAGGACTACATTGCGACCCACGGCAGCGAGTACCTCGATGACCTCGATATTTCTTAAAGCTCTGACGAAAGGAAGCGTAAAGCATGGCAAGAAAAAAACAGCCGAAAAGAGAAAATACGCCGAAGATGCAGGGCTTTATTGCGGGCGCGGGTGAAATTCAGGCGCAGGACATCAACGACACGCTGCGGCAGAACTACATGCCGTATGCGATGAGCGTTATTATGTCCCGTGCCATCCCGGAGATCGACGGCTTTAAGCCCTCGCACAGAAAGCTTCTCTATACGATGTACAAAATGAACCTGCTCGGCTCGGCGCGCACGAAAAGCGCGAACATCGTCGGTCAGACGATGAAGCTGAACCCGCATGGCGACAGTGCGATTTACGACACGATGGTGCGTCTTTCCCGCGGCTACGAGGCGCTTTTGCACCCGTATGTGGACTCTAAGGGCAACTTCGGTAAGTTTTATTCCCGTGACATGGCGTGGGCGGCTTCCCGTTACACGGAAGCGCGCCTTGATCCCATCTGCCGCGAGCTGTTCCGCGATATCGACAAGGACACCGTGGATTTTGTCGACAATTACGACAGTACGATGAAAGAGCCAACGCTGCTGCCGGCGGCGTTCCCCTCGGTGCTCGTCAACGCAAACACGGGCATTGCGGTCGGCATGGCGTCGTCCATTTGCCCGTTTAATCTCGCCGAAGTGTGCACCACGGCGGCGGAGCTCATCCGTGACCCGAAGCACGACATTTTTACGACGATGCAGGCGCCGGACTTCCCGGGCGGCGGGCAGATCATTTTCGACCGCGCGGCGATGGAGCAAATCTACAAAACAGGCCGCGGCAGCATCAAGGTGCGCTCGCGCTACACGTATGATAAATCCGCAAACTGCATCGATATTACCCAGATCCCACCGACGACGACCATTGAAGCCATTGTGGAAAAGGTCATCGACCTTGTGAAGCAGGGCAAGGTGAAGGAAATCACCGACATTCGAGACGAGACGGGTCTGGACGGACTCAAGATCACGATCGACTTGAAGCGTGGCGCAGACCCCGACAAGCTGATGCAGCGGTTGTTCCGCATGACGACGCTGGAGGACAGCTTCTCCTGCAATTTTAACGTGCTCATCGCGGGCATTCCGCGTGTGCTGGGTGTGCGTGAGCTCTTTGAGGAGTGGACGGCGTTCAGGATGGAATGCGTCCGCCGCAGAACGCACTACGACCTCACGAAGAAGAAAGAGAAGCTGCATCTGCTCTACGGCCTCAAGGCAATCTTACTCGACATCGATAAAGCCGTGCGCATTGTGCGTGAGACCGAGGAAGAAAGCGAAGTTGTGCCGAACCTCATGATCGGCTTTGGTATTGACGAAATTCAGGCCGAATATGTAGCGGAAATCCGTTTGCGCCATTTAAACCGCGAGTTCATCTTAAAGCGCACCGAAGAGGTGAACAGCTTAGAGGAAGAAATTCGTGACCTTGAGGCAATTTTGGCCTCAAAAACGCGCATTAAGACGATTATTGTGCGCGAGCTGAATGAAATCGCGCAGAAGTACGGCCAGCCGCGCCGCAGCCATATTTTGTACGCGGAGGAAATTGCCGAAGAAGAGCCCGTGGAGACTGTGCCGGATTACCCGGTGAACCTGTTTTTCACGAAAGAAGGCTACTTTAAGAAGATCACCCCGCTTTCCCTGCGCATGGGCGGCGACCAGAAATTAAAAGATGGAGACGAGATTGCCCAACAGATGGAATCGACAAACGCGGCAGAGCTTTTGTTCTTCTCCGACAAAGCGCAGGTCTATAAGCTGAAAGCGGCGGATTTTGCCGACACCAAAGCGAGCGTGATGGGCGAATATGTGCCTGCGCGCGTGCAGATGGACGAGGGCGAAAGCGCTGCGTACATGGCTGTAACGACCGACTTTAAGGGCTATATGCTGTTTGTTTTCGATAACGGCAAGGTCGCCAAGGTGGAGCTTTCCGCCTATTACACGAAGACGAACCGCAGAAAGCTCATTAACGCGTATTCCGACAAGGTCCCGCTTGCGGCGGCGCTGCAAATTTTGGAAGACTGCGATGTGCTGCTGACGTCCTCAAGCGGCAGACGACTGCTCATGAACACGGCGCTCATCGCCCCGAAGACGACAAAGAGCACGCAAGGCGTGGCGGTGATGAACCTGAAAAAAGGCCAACGCATTACGGACGCGCATATCTACCAAGAAGACGAGCTGCAGAACCCGTCGCGGTACAGAAAGAAGATTCCGGCGCTCGGCGCACTGCCGAACGGAGAGGAGGGCGGCGAGCAGATCTCGCTGTAAAAAATCAGCCCTCCGGCAAGACCGTTTGGCGTTCCGTTTGTGCAGGCGTGTGGCCTGCACGGCGGAGCGTTCAGTCCTACTGAAGGGCGGGCAGCATACAGTCCGCACCATGGACTGCGCCGCCCGCCCGGGAAAGCCCCCGCTCGTGTGACGCGAAAGTGCGGTTTTGCCGCACGGTCCGTTTTGGCGCGCACAAACGCCTGACTGTGACTGCCTTGGTATCAGTATGGGCGTAGGACGGCGGAATATGCAGGAAAAAAGCAAAAAATCCTGTTGCAAAATCCCGCTTTGTATGGTATCATAATTAAGCTACGAATAAAATTAGCGTTAAGTCTCTTGAAGAGGAGGTAAAATATATGGGTGCTGTTGAAATTATTTTCGGTATCGTTCTGCTTCTTTTCGCACTGGCGATCATCGTTGTCGTACTGTTGCAGGAAGGCCATCAGCAGAGCCTCGGCGCGATTACCGGCGGCGCGGATACGTTCCTTTCCAAGAATAAGGCGCGTTCCATGGATGCGTTCCTTGCTCGTTGGACAAAGTTCATTGCGATTGGCTTCTTTGTGCTGGTCCTTGTGATCAACATCATTATGTATTTCACAAAGTAAGTAAATACTTGCGGAAATGCGCCTCGCTTTTCGATGGGTCTCCATTCGGAATGCGGGGTTTTTGTTTTTATAAATCAGGCTTTAGGAGGGAATATCATGTTTGAAGAGATTGAACGCCTCACCCGCGCGCTGTGCGCAGAGCACGGCACATCCGGCTGTGAGGGCGACGTGTTCAAAGTTGCGAAAAAGGAGCTCGGCTTCTGCAAAGAGGTGCGTGAGAACGAGCTTGGCGGCGTTGTGGGCATTTTCGGCGATTTGAGTTCTAAGCGCCGCATTTTGCTGGACGCGCACATTGACCAGATCGGTATGATCGTGACGGACATTGACGAAAACGGCTTTCTGCATGTGACGAATGTGGGCGGTGTGGACCGCCGCACGCTGCCGGGCAGCCCCGTTACCGTGTACGGCACGGAGACCGTCACGGGCATCGGCTGCACGCTGCCGCCGCACCTTGCAAAGGGCGAGGATAAGATAAAGCCCGTTGCGGAGCAGTGCATTGACTTAGGGCTTCCGAAAGAGGAAGTGGAGAAGCTCGTCGCTGTCGGCGACCGCGCCGCACTGACGCGCCCGCTGAAAAAGCTCATGGGCAACCGCATCACGGGCACGGCGCTCGACGACCGCGCGGGCTGCGCGTGCGTCATCCGCGCCGCACAGCTTGCAAATGAACAGAACCCCGATTGCTGCGTTATGGTGCTGTGCTCCACAAAAGAGGAGGTCGGCGGGCAGGGCGCGCAGGTCTCTGCGTATGCACTTGAGCCCACCGAGGCCATTGCCGTGGACGTTTCATTCGCAAAGCAGCCGGACGCGGAGAGCATGCTTACCGCGGAGCTCGGCAAAGGGCCGATGATCGGCTTCTCCGCGGCGCTGGACAGAAAAATCAGCAAAAAGCTTGTCGAGCTCGCAAAGCGCGAAAATATCCCGTATCAGCTGGAAGCCATGGGCGGCAGAACGGGTACGAACTGCGACGAGATCAGCACCACCCGCGGCGGCGTGCGCACGGGGCTCATCTCCGTGCCGCAGCGCAACATGCACACCCCGGCGGAGGTCTGCGATTTTGAGGATATGGAGAACATCGCAAAGCTCATCGCGGCGTATATCACGGATAAGGAGGCGCAGCCGAATGCTTAACTATGAAATTCTGGAAAAGCTTACCCGCACCATCGGTGTTTCCGGCGAGGAAGACGATGTGCGCAGCGTGATCTTAAGTGAAATTGAGCCGTATGCGGACGAAATTCACATTTCGCCGCTCGGCAACATTCTGGCGTTTAAAAAGGGCGAAAAGCGTCCCGAGAAGAAGCTGATGCTCTGCGCTCACATGGACGAAGTGGGCTTTGTCATCACAAACATTACGGAAAATGGTCTTTTGAAGTTCACGACGGTCGGCAATATCCGCCCGGAGGTGCTCTCCGGCCGTGATGTGCTGGTGGGCGGCAAAACGCCGGGTGTCATCTGCGCAAAGCCGGTGCATTTGCTCAAGGGCGATGAATTTGAAAAGCCCGTGCCCGTGAACGAACTCGCCATCGACATCGGCGCAGATACACGTGAGCAAGCCGAGACATTGGTGCAGATTGGCGACAACGCGTGCTTTGTGCCGTTCTTTGAGCACGTGCACGGTACGGTAAAGGCGAAGGCGCTCGATGACCGCGTGGGCTGCTTTGCGCTCATCATGCTGATGCAGCGCCCGCTCGAATACGACACGTATTTCGTCTTCTCCACGCAGGAGGAGATTGGCCTGCGCGGCGCGGGCACGGCGGCGTATATTCTGGAGCCCGATGCGGCGCTTGTGCTGGAGGGTACGACGGCGGGCGATATTCCCGGCGTGAGCCCGACGGACGCAGCATGCAAAATGGGCGGCGGCGCGGTCATTTCCCTTACGGATATGCGCACCGTTTACCCGAAGGATTATTTCCGCCGCGCGATGGCGCTCGGTAAAGAAAACAATATTCCGGTGCAGCCGAAGACCGTGCGCGCCGGCGGCACAGACGCGGGCACCATTCACGTTTCCCGCGGCGGCGTGAAGACGCTGACGATCTCACACCCGTGCCGCTATATCCACAGCGCGATCGCGATGACGACCGAAAAGGACATAGAGGCTGTCATTGACCTGATGACGCTGATGATGGCGGAAATTTCCGGCGGCAAGCTGTAATGATCCGTCTTGCGGAAAAGTTAGAAGTGCTTTCCGCGCCGTGCGGAAGCTCGCCGTTTGGCTGCCAAATCCGGTCTAAAGCGCAGGCGTATGGCTTCCATCAGTCGTTCGCGCAGTTTTGGACGGACGGGGAAGCCGCCTACGGAAAAACGGACGGCTCCGTCTGCATTGCGGGGGAGATCACCGACGCGGACGAGGCGCGTGCGTTTTTGAGTGCGGTGGGCACAAATGAAATCGTGTGCAGCGCGGAGAATGCCGAAAAGCTGGGGCTAAACATCACCGAAAGCGGCGCGATTTTGCAAAAAGTGCTGCGAAATGAGACTGTGCATCCTGCGGAGGAAATTTCTCCGAGAGAGATTTATGCTGTGCTGAAAGCAAACGGCATGGTGGGGGAGTTCGAGCCGTTTTACCTCGATTTATCCCACCGCATGCGGCATGGCACGGTGCGCTGCGCGGGTGTTTCGGCAGATGGGAAGACCGTCGCAGTGGCTGCAGCCGTGCTCGGCGAAAGCGCGAGCCTTATTTCTGCTGTGGCGGTGCTGCCGGAATTTCACCGCAGGGGGCTTGGCACGGCGGTTGTCCGAAAAATGGAGCGAATGCTGCCGAGCGGCACGGTGTATATCCTGCGCGAAGAAAGCAAAAACGAGGCGTTTTATGACGCTTTGGGCTATAAACCGTGCGGCGCATGGGCGCAGGGAAAATTATGCAATTAAAATAATTCAGATAAAGGAAGGCTTTTGCGTTTGCGAAAGCGGGTTTACTATGTACGAGTTTTTTAAAATTGATGACCGCGTGCTGAAGGCGGCGGAGGAAGCGGAGCAGAAGGCTGCGCCGTACCTTGCGAAAATTTCCGAAACACAGCGGTATAATCAGGAGAAGATGCAGGCTGCGTTTATGCAGGCAGGTGTCAGCGAGAGCCACTTTGTGGCAACGACAGGCTACGGCTATGGCGACCGCGGCCGCGACGTGCTGGACGAAGTGTACGCGCGTGCCCTCGGTGCGGAGGACGCGCTGTGCCGCTATAATTTTGTCAGCGGCACGCATACGCTTACCGTAGCACTTTTTGGCGTTCTGCGCCCGGGCGATACGATGCTGAGCGTTACCGGCATGCCGTATGATACGCTGCGCGGCGTGATCGGCATTACGGGCGACGGCAACGGCTCATTAAAGGAGTTTGGCATAAACTACGAGCAGCTTGACCTGCTGCCGGACGGCACGCCTGACTATGACGGCATGGAGACGGCCATCACGCCGAAGCACCGCATGGTGTACATTCAGCGCTCCCGCGGGTACAGCCTGCGCCCGTCCCTGACGGTGGAGGAGATCGAGCGCATTGTAAAGATCGCAAAGCGCCGTGCGCCGGACTGCATTGTCATGGTGGATAACTGCTACGGCGAGTATGTGCAGAAAATGGAGCCGACGGCTGTGGGCGCAGACCTTATGGCGGGTTCGCTCATCAAAAATCCGGGCGGCGGCATTGCGCCGACGGGCGGCTACATTGCGGGCCGCCGCGACCTTATTGAAAGCTGCGCGTATCGCCTGACGACTCCGGGCACGGGTCGCGAGATCGGCTGCACGCTCGGCAACAACCGCGAGCTTTTCATGGGCACGTTTCACGCGCCGAACGTCACGGGTGAAGCCTTAAAGACCGCTGTGTTCACGGCGGCGCTGTTTGAGGGCTTCGGATTTGACGTGACCCCGCGCTACGATGAGCCGCGCGCGGATATTATTCAGGCGGTGCAGCTGCGCGAGCGCGAGGCGCTGTGCGCATTTATCCGCGGCATTCAGCAGGGCGCGCCGGTCGATTCCTTCGTTGTGCCGGAGCCGAGCCCCATGCCGGGCTACGACTGCGACGTCATCATGGCGTCCGGCTCGTTCACGTTTGGCTCGTCCATTGAGCTTTCTGCGGACGCACCGCTGCGTGAGCCGTTTGCGGCATGGATGCAGGGCGGTGTGAACTTCAACAGCGGCCGCCTCGGTGCGATTTTGGCGGCACAGTCCATGCTGAACGCGGGCTTTTTGAATCTCTAAATTATAAGTTTTCGGCGGCAGGCTTCGGTTTGCCGCTTTTTTTGTTGTCAATTTATCCGGAAGATAAAACTTTTATCTTTCTTTTTGAATAAAACCGTGCTATACTTTTTTTAACAACTTTTAGGGGGGTTACCATGAGAGACAGAAAAAAGGCGCAGGCTTTGGCGCACGAGCTTGTTTCCAAAATGACGATAGAGGAACGCGCTTCACAGCTGAAATTTGATGCGCCGCCCGTTGAACGGCTGGGCGTTCCGGCGTACAACTGGTGGAACGAAGCGCTGCACGGCGTGGCACGCGCCGGCACGGCGACGATGTTTCCGCAGCCCGTTGCCATGGCGAGCATGTTTGACCCGGAGATGATCCGAAAAATCGGCGATGTCGTTGCGACGGAGGCCCGCGCGAAGTATAACGAAGCTTCTAAGCACGGCGACCGCGATATTTATAAGGGCCTCACGTTCTGGTCGCCGAATATCAACCTGTTCCGCGACCCGCGCTGGGGCAGAGGGCAGGAGACGTACAGCGAAGACCCGTACCTCACGGCGCAGCTCGGCGTGGCGTACATCAAGGGCTTGCAGGGTGACGGGAAATATTTGAAGGTCGCGGCGTGCGCGAAGCACTACGCTGTGCACAGCGGCCCGGAGGCCATTCGCCACGAATTTGACGCCGAGGTGAGCCAGAAGGATTTGTGGGAGACGTATCTGCCCGCGTTTGAAGCCGCTGTGAAAGAGGGCGAAGTGGAGGCTGTGATGGGCGCATACAACCGCACGCTCGGCGAGCCGTGCTGCGGCAGTGACCTGCTCATCCGCAAAATTCTGCGCGGCAAGTGGGGCTTTCAGGGACACTTTGTCTCCGACTGCTGGGCGATTTCCGATTTTCACCTGCACCACCACATCACGACCACCGCGCCGGAATCCGCTGCGCTCGCCATTAAGATGGGCTGTGACGTAAACTGCGGCAACACATATCTGCATTTGCTGCGCGCGCTCGAGGACGGGCTCATTACCGAGGACGACATCACGACGGCGGCGGAGCGGCTCTTTACCACGCGTTTTATGCTCGGCGAGTTTGACGAGAACTGCGAATACAACTCCATTCCCTATGAGGTCGTGGAGTGTCCGGAGCATTTGGCGCTCAGCGAGGAAGCCGCGCGCAGAAGCGTTGTGCTGCTGAAAAACGACGGCATTTTGCCGCTTGATAAAACGAAAATCAAGACGATCGGCGTCATCGGCCCGAATGCGAACGACCGCATGGCGCTCATCGGCAACTACCACGGCACGGCGTCAAGATATATCACGGTGTTGGAGGGCATCCAGGACTATGTAGGCGACGACGTGCGCGTGCTGTACGCCGAGGGTTGCCACCTCTACAAAGACCGCGTGGAGGGGTTGGGCCTGCCCGGCGACCGCCTTTCCGAAGCCGAGACCGTGGCGGAGCACAGCGACGTTGTGGTGCTGGTGACGGGCCTCAATGAAAATCTTGAGGGCGAGGAGATGGACCAGAGCAATTCTGTCGGCTCCGGCGACAAGGCGAATTTGCTGCTGCCCGCACCGCAGAGAAAGCTGATGGAGGTTGTCGCGAAGACCGGCAAGCCCGTCATTCTCATCAATATGACCGGCAGCGCCATGGATTTGCGCTTTGCGCAGGAAAGCTTCTCCGCCGTAGTGCAGGGCTGGTATCCGGGTGCACGCGGCGGCAAGGCGATTGCGGAGCTTTTGTTCGGCAAGTATTCCTTCAGCGGCAAGCTGCCCGTGACGTTTTATAACGACTCCGACGAGCTGCCCGCGTTTACGGATTACGCGATGGAAAACCGTACGTACCGCTACTTTACGGGCGGCGTGCTGTATCCGTTCGGCTATGGCCTCACTTACGGTAAAACGGAAGTGACGAAAGCCGAAATGCGTGATGACGGCGAGCACTATACGATTACGGCGACGGTCAAAAATGAGGGCTGTGCCGTGCATGAGATTTTGCAGATCTATGTGCGTGACAATGAATCAGAATTCGCGGTGCGCAACCACAGCCTTTGTGCGTTTAAGGCGGTTTCACTCGGTGTAAATGAGACGTGTGACGTCGAGATCACCGTGCCGAAGGCCGCGCTTGAAATTGTGGACGACACCGGCACGCGCCGCGTAGACAGCCGCAGCTTCACGTTCTTCGTCGGCACCTCGCAGCCGGATGACCGCAGCGCGGAGCTGCTTGGTACCCGCCCGGTTGCGGTAGAACTCAAGCTGTAATAAAGTAAATGCAAACGACCCTTTCGCGGCAATTTGTCCACCGAAGGGGTCGTTTTGTCTGTGACTTTTTAAGGCTTTCCATTTACAAAATTTACCGAAAGTTGTATACTGATACTGCTATTTTTTAATTCGGAAAGGCAAAAGTATGGCTGCAGATATAAAGAAAAACGATGATTTTTCAAAGGGACCGATTTCCAAAACGATCCTGCGCCTTGCGGTGCCGATGGTGCTAGCGCAGTTTGTGAACGTCTTATATAATATCGTAGACCGCATGTATATCGGGCATATTTCCGATACATCGGTGGATGCGCTGACGGGCGTCGGCGTGACGTTTCCGATTTTACTGATGGTGACGGCGTTTGCGAATTTATTCGGCTCGGGCGGTACGCCGTTGTTTTCTATGGCGCGCGGTGCGGCACAGCAGGGCGGCGAAGAGGGGGAAAAGCAGCGTGAGCGCGCCGCAGACGTGATGAACAACACGTTCTCGATGCTCGTCATTACGGGCGTAATTTTGTGCATTGTGGTGCTGCTCCTCAAAAAGCCGGTGCTGTATCTCTTCGGCGCGAGCGACGCGACGTACCCTTATGCGGACAGCTATCTTTCGGTTTACATGCTCGGCAGCGTATTCATGATGGTCTCGCTTGGCATGAACGGGTTCATCAATGCGCAAGGCTTTGCGAACCGCGGCATGCTGACGGTCGTTATCGGCGCAGTGGTGAACATTGCGCTTGACCCGCTGTTTATTTTTGTGCTCGACATGGGTGTGCAGGGTGCGGCGCTTGCAACGGTGCTTTCGCAGCTCGTTTCCGCCGTGTGGGTGGTGCGCTTCCTGCTCGGTAAGCGTACGCTGTTTCGTTTGGAGTTAAAGCGCATGCGCCCGCAGGCAAAGCTCATCGGCAAGATCACCTCGCTTGGCATTTCGGGCTTTATCATGGGCTTTACGTCCAGTGCTGTGCAGGTGGCGTGCAACGCGATGCTCTCGCAACACGGAGGCGACCTGTTCGTCGCGGTCATGACGGTCATCAACTCCATTCGCGAAGTGACGTATACGCCGGTAAACGGTGTGACATCTGCCGCGGCGCCGGTGGTCAGCTTCAACTACGGCGCACAGAAATATAAGCGCGTGCGCGGCGTGATTGTGTTCACGACGGTCGTTTCATTCAGCTATATGGTGCTTGTATGGCTCGTGCTAAGGCTGTTCCCACACGTGTTTATTCAGCTTTTTAACGGCGACCCGCAGTTACTCGAAACATGCACGCACGCCATGCACATTTATTTCTTCGGGTGCTTTATGATGGCGCTGCAAATGTCGGCGCAGTATGTTGTGCAGGCGATGGGTCGCGCAAAGCAGGCGGTTTTCTTTTCACTGCTCCGCAAGGTCATCATCGTCATTCCGTTGACGTTTTTGCTGCCGCAGATCCCCGCTGTCGGTGTGGACGGTGTGTTCTGGGCGGAGGCTATCTCGAACTTTGTGGGCGGCGGCGCGTGCTACATTACGATGCTGTGCACCGTCTGGCGCGAATTAAAACACAAAGAAATGGGCGAGCTTGCACAGGCGAAAAAGTAAAAAGAACGGAGCCGCGCATGGGTGATAAACCTGTGCGGCTCCGTTTTTTGTATGCGGTTTATTCTGCGGTGTCGGGTGAGGGGGCGGTGCTTTCTGTGCCGCTTGCATCGTTTTCGGAAGCGGTCGGCTCTGCGGCGGGGTAATCGAACGCGCCCAGCACATCGCCGGTCGTTTCGTCTTTTACGGTGAAGTGCACCGTGAAGCTTTCTGCGTCCTCGCCCGTAAACGCTGCGTAGAGCAGCGCGGGAATGTACACGGCCTGCGCAGCGGCGTTGTCGCGCTCCGGTTTATACAGGTCTTTGGTGCTCAGAATTTCGGCGCTGCGGCCGTCTTCGGAAAGCGTGACGCTTTTTATAAACGGCCACGTGCCGTCCTCCGGCAAAGCGATGATCTGCTCGTGCAGACTTTCCTTCAGCGCGGCGCAGACGGCATCGCGCTCGTCTTTTGTCATTTCTACCGTGCAGGAGCCGTCATCATTTGTGGTGACGTTTGTAAGCCCCAGCCGGTGCGCCGCGGCGGTGATGTCGAGCCCTGTGCGGCGCAGGGTGTCCTTGGAGATCTGCACGGTGTAATCCCGCTGCGGTTCGGAAGAGGCGGCGGCAGGCGTTTCGCTTGCCGTTTCGGTCTGCCCGCCGCACGATGCCGAGGAAAGGATGAGCGCCGCCGCGAGCAGAAGCGCCGCCAAAAGCCGTTTTGCGTTTCTCATTTTGAACACCTCTTTATGAGCTTATCTTAAACTATATCATACCGTATTCGGCGAAAAAAGTCAAAAGAATCAAAAAGCTGTTCAAAGTCGGAACTTTTTCACAAAAATATGTGGAAACAGAAGAAAAAACATGGTATACTGAAACCGATCATGCAGGGAATGGAGGGATCCGATTGACCGGTGCGATTTTAGGAGACATTGCCGGCTCGCGGTTTGAGTTCAGCAAACCGAGCGGGTTCAACTATAAAAAGGTGGAGCTTTTTGGGAACAACTGCTTTTTCACGGACGATACGGTGCTGACCATCGCGACGAAATACGCGCTTTTAAATGACGTCAGCTATGCAAAGGCTTATGGCAAATTCGGGCGTATGTACAGAGACGTGGGGTACGGCACGATGTTTCAGCGCTGGCTGGACGGACATGCCGAAACGGGCTATGGCAGCTTCGGCAACGGCGCGGCCATGCGCGTCAGCTACATCGCTTACCACTTTGATACGCTGGAAAAGGTGGAGGAAGAAGCGAAAAACAGCGCCATGTGTACGCACAACCACATAGAGGGCCTGAAAGCCGCCGTTGCGACCGCGGGGCTCATTTACCTTGCGCTGCACGGCGAGCGCAAAAAGGGCCTGAAAAAATACTTTAACAAAGAGTTTGAATACCCCGTGCATAAGCCGCTGTGGGCGTACCGGCCGAAGGCGAAGTTTGATGCTACGGCGGAGGGGACCATGCCGCTTGCATTTCGTTGCTTTATGGAAAGCGAGGATTGGGAAAGCTGCATCCGCAATGTGTTCAGCGTGAAGTGCGACACCGACACCGTGGCGTGCATTGCGGGCGGCATTGCGGGCGCATACTATAAGCGGACGGTGGAAAACGAAAAGGACCTTTTAAAACGCTACCTTATCAAGCCCGATAAGCGCAAGGTCGGCGAGTTTGACCGCTTTTTATACGATTGGGCTACAAAGTAACATTTCCGCATATATTTGAATTTCGGTTTTGAAAAACCGCCTGTGTTTTTTTGAAGCGGGCGGAGCGACGCAGGGATCGCCGCGATTTTTAAGGGAAAGGGTTTATCAGAACATGATTATTGACACATATCAGTCCGGCGCCGTGATGCGTATTTTGCAAAGCGGCAAGATTTACCGCGCAAGCCCCAGTATTTCGTTTAAGAAGGAGTACGCAGCGCTCATCGACATGCTCGGCCTGCACTGCGAGTGTCCTATTTTCGGCGTGGTGCGCGGCAGAAAGCAGAATACCGGCGGACGCGTTTCGGGTGCGGTGCGCATCCGTCTCAATGTGCCGCGCGAATACGTGAAGCTGACCGAGTACACCGACTGGGCGGATTTTCTCGACAACTTCAAATACACGAACCCGAACGATTATTCCACCATCATCGTCGGCAGCTTGGATGTGAAGTCTTCGGATCATCTCCGTGTGGTGGAGAGCCTTAAGCACCAGCGGCATCTGTTCCAGTACAAAATGCCGCAGGCGATTTTGGAGTATATTGACCCGAAATGGGTGGTACGGTATAAAGTCATCACAAACACAAGAGAGCAGGAGGACCGCAAGGAGCACCGGCTCAATTTCTTCCGTTGGTAAGGAGGGCTTGAACTTGAAAATCGGTCAATACATTTTATCGCTTGACCAGGGCACGACCAGTTCGCGCGCCGTGTTGTTTGACGCTTTGGGCGGCATTGCGGGCATGGGACAGCGCGAATTTACGCAGATTTACCCGCAGCCCGGCTATGTGGAGCACGATGCCGTAGAGATCTTGCAGACGCAGCTTTACGCCATGCGGCAGGCGGTGCATGAGGCGGAGATCACCGCGGAGGACATCGCTGCCATCAGCATCACGAATCAAAGAGAGACCACCGTGGCGTGGGACAGCGAGACGGGTATCCCGATCTGCAACGCCATTGTGTGGCAGTGCCGCCGCACCGCGCCGGAATGCGAGCGGTTAACAGCCGAGGGACTTGAGGCGTACATTCATAAAACGACGGGACTCATCATCGACCCGTATTTTTCCGGCACCAAAATGAAGTGGATTTTGGATCACGTGCCGAAGGCCAAAGTGCTCGCGAAGGAGCATCGCCTGCGCTTCGGTACCATTGATACGTGGCTCATTTATTCGCTCACGGAGGGTGAAAGCTATGTGACGGACGTGACGAACGCTTTGCGCACCATGCTGTTTGACATTCAAAAGCTTGATTGGGACGAGAAAATGCTGAACGTGTTCGGTATCCCGCGTGACGCGCTGCCGAAAGTCGTGGACTCCTCCGGCGTTGTGGGCATGTGCTCCGAAACGATACTCGGCAGGAAAATTCCGATTGCGGGCATTGCGGGCGACCAGCACGCGGCGCTGTTCGGACAGTGCTGCTTTGATAAGGGCATGGCGAAAAATACATACGGCACGGGCTGCTTTGTGCTGATGAACACGGGTGATAAGCCGGTTTTCTCCGACCGGGGGCTTATTACGACGATCGGTTGGTGCGTGAATGGCGAGACGACCTATGCGCTTGAAGGCAGTGCGTTTAACGCGGGCTCGGCCATCAAATGGCTGCGCGATGAGTTGAAGCTTATCGCGAACCCGCAGGAAGCGGACCTTCTTGCGGAGACCGTGGAGGACGCAGGCGGCGCGGTGTTTGTGCCGGCGTTTACAGGGCTTGGCGCACCGTACTGGGATATGTATGCGCGGGGCGCACTGCTCGGCGTGACGCGCGGTACGTCTAAGGCGCACATCTGCCGGGCTGTGCTGGAAAGCATTGCGTATGAAAGCTATGACCTCGTGAAAGCCATGGAAGCGGGCAGCGGCACGGAAATTTCCGAGCTGCGCGTGGACGGCGGCGCATCGAGAAGCCGTTTTTTGATGCAGTATCAGGCAGATTTATTGCACTGCGCCGTGAGACAGCCGAAGTGTCTGGAGACCACCGCACTCGGCTCCGCGATGCTGGCGGGCTTGGCCGTCGGCGTGTGGGAATCGCTGGATGAGCTTAGGACTGTGTGGAAGCTTAAAAATGCGTATGACCCGCAAACGGCAGCAGGCAGCGAAGCAAAAGCGCTGAAACGCTGGCATAAGGCCGTGGAAAGATCCATGGGTTGGGCGGACGGTTTGGATTAAGCCAAAGTCAAGCACAGCGAAGCGACGTAAAAGTTTTCGCCAGCCTTTTTCAAAAGGCTGTGGAATCCAAGGGTGAAACCCTTGGTCGAGCTCCGCAGAGCTCGAAATCCTTTTGCCTACCATAAAATCAGGACAGGAGAGGGAACAGTCCAGTGGACTGTTCCCTCGTGGGAGACCCAATTAGGGGGGTCTCCCAAAAGGCGTCTGCAAAGACGTCTTTAAAATACCAAACAAGCTAGCATAGAAGCACGCAGACCAGTTTTTCTGCGTGCTTTCTTTTTGCCCAAAATCGAAGAAAGCTGTTTTGATTGCGGGAAGCGAAAAATCCTGTTGACGGATAAAACAATATGTGATACTATATTATCACGTTAAATCAAAGCAATAGGGAGGCGGCGGAATGATCGCAATTATAGATTACGGCGCGGGCAATATCCGCAGCGTGGAAAAAGCGCTTATGCATATCGGCTGCGAGGTCGAAGTCACACAGGACCCGAACATTCTCATGAAAGCCGACGGCGCCGTGCTGCCGGGCGTCGGTTCGTTTGGCGACGCCATGCACGAGCTGCGCGGGAGAGAACTGGAAGCGCCGATTAAAGCGTTCGTCGCCTCCGGCAAGCCGTTTTTGGGTATTTGTTTAGGGCTGCAAATTCTGTTTGAGAGCAGCGAGGAGTCCCCGGGCGTCTCCGGCCTGTCGCTTTTAAAAGGTAAGGTGTTGCGTATTCCTGCTGCGCCGGGGCTGAAAATTCCGCATATCGGGTGGAATTCGCTTGAAATCAAAAAGGACGGCGGGTTGTTCCGAAGCATTACGGGCGAGCCGTATGTGTACTTTGTGCACTCGTATTATTTAAAGGCCGAAGAGGATGTTGTGACCGCTGCGGCGCAGTACGGTGTGGAAATTCATGCGGCGGTGCAGAAAGATAACCTCATGGCGTGTCAGTTTCACCCGGAAAAAAGCGGAGCGTTGGGACTGAAGCTGCTCGAAAACTTCGCCGCCATGACGCGGGGAAAGGGGGGCGTGTAATGTACGCCAAACGCATTATCCCGTGCCTTGACCTTAAAAACGGCAGGGTTGTTAAGGGCACAAATTTCGTGAATTTACGCGATGCGGGCGACCCTGTGGAGGCCGCCATCGAATACGACCGGCAGGGCGCGGACGAGCTTGTTTTGCTCGACATCACCGCGTCCTCCGATGCGCGCGGTATCATGCTGGATATCGTTTCCCGTGTGGCGAACAGCATATTTATCCCGTTTACGGTGGGCGGCGGCATCCGCACGGTAGAGGATTTCACGGCGCTGCTGCGCGCGGGCGCGGATAAGGTTTCGGTAAACTCCGCCGCGCTGAAAAACCCACAGCTCATTGCGGACGCGGCGTATAAATTCGGCAGTCAGTGCGTTGTGATGGCGATGGACGCGAAGCGCCGCCCGAACGGTGCGGGCTGGACGCTGTATTTAAACGGCGGTCGCGTGGACACGGACATTGACGCTGTAGAATGGGCAAAGCGCGCGGAGAAACTCGGCGCGGGTGAAATTCTGCTGACGAGCATGGATTGCGACGGCACGAAGGCCGGGTATGATCTGGAGCTGACCCGCGCGGTTTCCGAAAGCGTGGGCATTCCGGTCATTGCATCCGGCGGTGCGGGCAAGATGGAGCACTTTAAGGACGCGTTTACAAAGGGTAAGGCGGACGCGGTTTTGGCGGCATCACTTTTCCACTTCCGCGAGATCGGCATACCGGAACTCAAGGGCTACCTTGCGGAAAACGGTATCCCGGTGCGCCGGTGAAATTTAATAGAATGATTGAAGGACACTCCCGCATATCTTTTGGTGCGGGGGTGTTTACTTATGAAAAGACATTTTCTTGGCTTCTGTTTGGCTGCTGTATTGCTGATCGGTGTGTTCTGTCCGCTTGCGCGTGCCGAGACGCCGGATTTCCCCGCGCAGGCTTTGGTGCTGATGGAAGCCTCCACGGGTCAGGTGTTATACGAAAAGTCTGCCCATGTGCAGCGACCTTGTGCGTCCATCACGAAGGTGATGACGCTTTTGCTCGTATTTGAGGCAATCGATGCAGGCACGCTGCATCTGGACGATGTGCTCACGGCCTCGGCGCACGCGGCGGGCATGGGCGGCTCGGACATTTGGCTCAAGGAGGGCGAGCAGATGACCGCAGACGACCTCATCAAAGCGTGCGTGGTGATGAGCGCGAACGACGCGGCGGTCGTTTTGGCGGAGGCAGTCGCGGGCAGCGAGGACGCATTTGTGGAGCGTATGAACGCCCGCGCGGCGGAGTTAGGCATGAACGACACCGTTTTTAAAAACTGCAACGGTCTTGACGAAGACGGGCACATTACGAGCGCCTATGATGTGGCGGTGATGAGCCGCGCGTTGATGCAGCACGAGAAAATATTTGATTACACGCTCATCTGGATTGATTATGTGCGTGACGGGCAGACGCAGCTTGTGAACACAAATAAGCTCGTGCGCACGTATGATGGCATTTTGGGGCTGAAAACCGGCACGACAAGTGCGGCGGGCAGCTGCATTTCGGCTGCGGCAGAGCGAAACGGTATGCGGCTCATTGCGGTAGTGCTCGGTGCGGAAAATACGAAGGACCGCTTTTCGGCCGCGTCTTCGCTGCTCGACTACGGCTTTGCAAACTGGAAGCTGACGACACCGGAGCTTCCGGAACTGCCCGAGCTGCCCGTTACGGGCGGCATGGTGAGCGCCGTTTCGCTTGCGTGTGAAGCCCCAAGCGGCGTTTTAACAGCCTCGGGCGGCGCGGAGATCGGGATAAAGCTCATTTTGCCGGAAAACGTTCCTGCGCCGGTAGAACCGGGGGATGTGCTCGGTACGGCGGAGGTCGCGCTGAACGGCGACACGGTACAGTCGCTCAAAATCACGGCGAAAACCGAAGCGCCCGCCATCACATTTTCTTCCGCATTGCAATATTTTTTGGCTTGTTTTTTCGCAGCAGAAGCGGCGTGAAATCTGATTTGCAAAAAAAACCTTCGTTAACTTTTCATGAAATCCGCGTTGTGCACTTGCAAAATGCGTCAAATTATTGTATGATGAAAGCACATAGATTTGACTTGTGGTGTACCTTGCATAAAGTGGGGCTGTGAAAACGGTTTCACACGTGCAAAAGCATCATCATGCAAATAGGAGGCAATAGAAATGGCATTGAAATTGGAATGCGGATACTTGAAGGGCTTTATCGGCGAGCACGAATACGCTGCAATGGCTTCTCAGGTTGAGAGTGCACATGCGCTTCTGGCATCCGGCAAGGGTCCGGGAAATGATTTCCTCGGCTGGGTGGACCTGCCCACCAATTACGATAAAGAGGAATTTGCACGCATCAAGGCGGCTGCGGAGCGCATCAAAAAGAACACGGATGTGTTTATCGTCATCGGCATCGGCGGCTCCTACCTCGGTGCACGCGCAGCAATCGAGTTCCTCAAGAGCGAGCACTACAATGCACTGAAGAAAGATACGCCGGACATCTATTTCACCGGCAACAGTATTTCTTCCACCGCGCTGGCGGAGCTGGTTGAGATCTGCGAGGGCAAGGATATTTCCATCAACATGATTTCCAAGTCCGGCACAACCACGGAGCCGGCTATCGCGTTCCGTGTTTTCCGCGAGATCCTCGAGAAGAAGTACGGCAAGGAAGAAGCAAAGAAGCGTATTTTCTGCACGACCGATAAGGCGCGCGGCACGTTGAAGCACCTTGCGGACGAAGAAGGCTACGAGACCTTCGTTGTACCGGATGATGTCGGCGGCCGTTACTCCGTTCTCACCGCTGTGGGTCTGCTGCCCATCGCTGTGGCCGGTGCGGATATCGACGCACTCATGGCGGGCGCACAGAAGGCACAGGCTGCCTACAACAACCCGAACATGGAAGAAAACGATTGCTACAAGTATGCTGCCATTCGCAACATTCTTTACAATAAGGGCAAGACGACCGAAGTGATGGTCAGCTACGAGCCGTGTTACACGCTCATGAACGAGTGGTGGAAGCAGCTGTACGGCGAGAGCGAGGGCAAGGACGGCAAGGGCCTGTTCCCGGCATCCGTTGTCTTCTCCACAGACCTGCACTCCATGGGTCAGTACATTCAGGACGGCAGACGCAGCCTCTTTGAGACCGTGATGCTGTTTGAGAAGCCGAAGCGCGAAGTTGTCATCGGCAACGACCCGGCAAACGTAGACGGCCTCAATTTCCTCGAGGGCAAGAGCATGGCGTATATCAACCGCAAGGCGTTTGAGGGCACCGTGCTGGCACACAACGACGGCGGCGTGCCGAACGTTGTGATCTCCGCTCCCGATTTCTCCGAGGATACCCTCGGCCAGATCATCTACTTCTTCGAGAAGGCTTGCGCCATCTCCGGCTATCTCCTCGGCGTGAACCCGTTCAACCAGCCGGGCGTTGAAAGCTATAAGAAGAACATGTTTGCTCTGCTCGGCAAGCCGGGTTACGAAGGCGAAAAAGAAGCACTGGAAGCAAGACTTTCCAAATAAAAAGGCGTAAATCCGCACCTGCGGAAAAAATACACAGGAGGACTTCACTATGATCACTCTTTTAATCGGCAAAAAAGGCTCCGGCAAAACCAAGAAGCTCATCGAGCTTGCAAATGAAGCGGTTCAGAACTCCAACGGCAACGTTGTTGTTATCGAAAAGGGCCTTAAGCTTACTTACGATATTTCCCACAAGGCACGTCTTGTTGACTCCGACGCTTACGGCATTGAGGGCCTGGACGCACTTGTAGGCTTTGTCAGCGGCATCTGCGCTGCAAACTACGATGTGACGGACGTTTTCGTTGACTCCACCCTGAAGATCACCGGCAAGGGCGTTGAGGAAGTTGAGCCGCTCACCGCGAAGCTCAAGACGCTCAGCGAATCTTCCAACGTGAACATCTGCCTGCTCATTTCTGCTGACGCAGAGGAACTGCCGGCTTCCGTTCGGGAATTTGTCGCGAAGTAATTTCGGCCTCAAAAAGCCTTTGCACCGCCCGAAACAGTAACGAAAAGCCGTGCAAAAACGAAAAAAGCAACAGTGTTTCGGCGGAAACGACCCGCCGAACACTTTTTTTCGCGGCATAATGCCGAATTTTCAAATTTTTCTTGACAAAACCGCGCGTGGTATTTATAATATATCAAGTACGGTATGAGGAAAAACTATGCTTATCGATTTGAAAAAATATTTCTCGGGAGAGGATATTTCACAGGCGATCGATTATACGGTCGATCTGTCGGAGGTGGAGATTGACGGCTGTAAGCCGTTTGTCACGCCGGTTCAGGTCAAGGGCAGCATCCGTTCGTTCGCTTCCAGTGCGGAGCTGAACGTGGAGGTGCGCTATGCGTATTCGATGCCGTGCAACAGGTGCTTGACGTTGACGCGTAAAGAGCTTTGTCACAACATTTCTCACGTGATTGTGAACAAGCTGAATGATGAAGAGGATTTTGAAGATTATATCGTGATTGAAGGCGATGAGCTGGATTTGGACGAGCTGATTTATTCCGATATCATCCTTTTGACGCCGACGAAATTCCTTTGTAAGGAAGACTGCAAAGGGCTTTGCCCCACTTGCGGCAAAAACCTGAACGAAGGCGACTGCGCCTGTGCAAAGCAGCAGACAGATCCCCGTCTGGAGGCTCTGCGGCAGCTGCTACAATAATTCCAGATAACCAAAGGTTTAGTTTAATATAAGGAGGTGCTGACGATGGCGGTACCCAAGAGAAAAGTGTCCAGTGCCAGACAGAATAAGAGACGTTCTAACGTGTGGAAGCTTAGCGCTCCTGCCCTTATGAAATGCCCGCAGTGCGGAGAGTATAAGACACCTCACAGGGTTTGCGGTAACTGCGGTTACTACAACGGCAGAGAAGTTGTTAAGAAGGAAGCATAATTTTGCCTGAAACAATAATTGTGCCAGATAGAGAAGGGGCATTTGCGTGCTCCTTCTCTATTGTTTTGTCGGCATTTTTTGGTGCCGAGCCGTAAAACAGCGGCAAATTTCGCGCATACTACCTCAAAACGGAAGGGAGAAAAGCTGTGGCAGTTGAAATTTTCGGCGTGGATAAAAACAGCCTTGCCGAGCGGGCCGGCATAAAGCCGCACGATAAGCTTATTTCAATCAATGGGCATGACATCACGGATATTCTCGATTTCCGTTTTTACGAGACGAACACCCATCTGCATGTGGTATACGAAACGGCGGAGGGCGAGCGGCGCGAAGAGAAATTCGTAAAGCCGCAGTACGGCGCACTGGGCCTTGCGTTTGAAACGTATCTTATGGACAGGCAGCGCTCCTGCCGCAACAAGTGCGTGTTCTGCTTCATTGACCAGCTGCCGCCCGGCATGCGCGAAACGCTCTATTTTAAGGATGATGATGACCGCCTTTCGTTTTTGTTCGGCAACTACATCACGCTGACGAACATTGATGAGCGTGAGATCGACCGTATCATTGAAATGCGCATCAGCCCTATTAATATTTCCGTGCATACGATGAATCCCACGCTGCGCTGCAAGATGATGCACAACCGCTTTGCGGGCGACGCGCTGCGTTTTGTGCGCAAGCTGGCGGAGCACAACATCAAGCTGAATTGTCAGATCGTGCTGTGCCCGGGGCTGAATGACGGCGAGGAGCTGGAATTTACGCTTTCCGAAATGTACGCGCTCGGCGAGAGCTTACAGAGCGTCGCCTGCGTGCCGGTCGGCGTGACGCGCTACCGCGAGGGGCTGTATCCGCTGGAGACGTTTAACAAGGATACGGCGCGCGCGGCGATCGAGATTTTGGAGCGGTGGGGCGATAAATTCAAGGCAGAGCGCGGCTCGAGAACCGTGTTCCCGAGCGACGAGTTCTACCTCATTGCAAAGCGCGAGCTGCCGCCGTATGAATTCTACGAGGACTTCCCGCAGATTGAAAACGGCGTGGGTATGCTGCGCGACTTAGAAGAAGAATTTTCCTGGGCGGTTGAAGACGAGCCGGAGCGCGACATAAAGCGCCGCGTGACGATCCCGACGGGCGAAGGCGTGTATGCGTTTATGGAACATGTGATGGACTTTGCGCGCGAAAAATTCCCGGGGCTCGAGATCAACCTTGTGCCTGTGCACAACGATTTCTTTGGCGGTACGGTCAACGTGACCGGGCTGCTCACGGGGCGTGACCTTGTGAACCGCTTGAGCCGCGAAAACCTTGGCGACGCAATTTTGCTTGCACCGTCCATGCTTATGGCGGACGAAGATATTTTCTTAGACGATATGACCGTGCAGCAGCTCAGCGAAAAGCTGGGTGTGCCGGCTTACAGAATGCATAAAGACGCCGCAGGCGAGCTCAAGGACATTTTGGGCACTGCGGAGTAAGGAAAAAAGAAGGAGGAAAACCGTATGTCAAGACCTATTGTAGCCATCGTGGGCCGACCGAACGTCGGTAAATCCACGCTGTTCAACAAGCTGATCGGGCAGCGCCTTTCCATCGTGGAGGACACGCCGGGCGTAACGCGTGACCGCATTTTCGGCGAGTGTGAATGGAAAAACAGAAAGTTTTCACTGGTAGATACGGGCGGTATCGAGCCGGAATCGAAGGATATTATTTTGTCCCAGATGCGCACGCAGGCGCAGATTGCCATTGATTCTGCGGACTGCATCATTTTCGTGACCGATGTGCGCACCGGCATGGTCGCAACGGACCTCAACATCGCACAGATGCTCCAGCGCAGCAATGTGCCGGTCATCGTGTGCGTCAATAAGTGCGATACGCTGGGCGACCCGCCGGCGGATTTTTATGAGTTTTATAACCTCGGCCTCGGCGACCCCATTCAGGTGTCTTCCGTGCACGGACACGGCACGGGCGACCTGTTGGATGCCGTCCTCGAGCATCTGCCGGAGGAAAAGGAAGAGGAGGACGAGGGCGAGATCATCAAGGTCGCCGTCATCGGCAAGCCGAACGTCGGCAAATCTTCCCTTGTGAACCGCGTTTCCGGCGAAAACCGCTGCATCGTTTCCAATATTGCGGGTACGACGCGCGACGCGGTGGATACCACCATCGAAAACAAGTACGGCGTATTTACGTTCATCGATACTGCCGGCCTGCGCCGCAAGAGCAAGGTGGAGGATTCCATTGAGCATTACAGCAACCTGCGCGCCGAAATGGCGGTGGACAGGGCAGACGTGTGTGTCATCCTCATCGATGCCACGGTCGGTTTTACGGAGCAGGACTCCAAGGTTGCCGGCATCGCGCACGAAGCGGGCAAGGGCTGCATCATTGCGGTCAACAAGTGGGACGCCGTTGAAAAAGACGACAAAACCATGCAGGAATATAAGACGAAGCTTGAAAAGGACTTCTCCTTTATGTCCTACGCGCCGATCATCTTCATCTCCGCGCAGACCGGCCAGCGACTTGACCGCTTGTTTGAACTCATCCACAAGGTTGCTTCCAGCAACGCGATGCGCATTACGACCGGCACCTTGAACGACATTCTGGCACAGGCAACGGCACGCGTACAGCCGCCGACCGATAAGGGCAAACGCCTGAAGATCTACTACATGACGCAGGCTTCTACCAGACCGCCTACGTTCATTTGCTTTGTCAATTCCAAAGAGCTTTTCCACTTCTCGTACCAGCGCTATCTGGAGAACCGCATCCGCGAGATCTTCAGCTTAGAGGGCACGCCGGTGCGCATGATCGTGCGCGAGCGCGGCGATAAGGCAGACTGACGGGGAAGGACTTGATCTACATGGAAAATTTCGGTTCTTTAATTTTGCCGCTGCTGCTTTCGGCGCTTGTGGGGTATCTGCTTGGCAGTATCAGCTTTGCCATTTTGCTGACCAAAGCGTTTGCACACGAAGATGTGCGCGCGCACGGCAGCGGTAACGCGGGTGCAACGAACGTGCTGCGCGTGGCGGGCAAAAAAGCCTCTGCGCTGACGTTTCTGCTCGATTTCTGCAAGTGTGTTGCGAGCGTTTTGGTCGGCTATTTTCTTGTAAAGCACGCGTGCGTTGCAAACGGCGTGGACCCCGAAATGGCGCGCCTTGGCATGTATGCGGCGGGCTTTTGCTGCATGATCGGCCACATGTACCCGCTGTACTTCGGCTTCCGCGGCGGCAAGGGCGTTGTGACCACGGCGGCGATGATGCTTTTGCTCGATTGGCGCGTGTTCCTCATTTGCTTTGCGGTGTTCCTTTTGGTGTTCCTGAAAAAGCGCATGGTCTCGCTTTCGTCTATTACGGCGGCGGCGATCTATCCCGTTGTGACGTTCTGCATGACGTATTTTGTGGACTGCTGCGTGGGCGGGCTGCCGGTGCTTTACGTTGTAATGGCAACACTTGTGGCGGCACTGATCGGCGCTACCGTTATCATCAAGCACCGCGCGAATATTAAGCGCATCCGAAACGGCACGGAATCTACGATCTCCTTTAAGAAAAAGTAAGTGTAAAGCGCGGTACCTATACAGGGAAAGGCGCGCAAACGGCCGGGTTTGGCACTTTTCGTTTACATAATCTTGGAAAAACCTTCCAAATAGCCTGTGGCTTCTTGACAATTTTTCCATTGTGTATTATTATGTTTACTGGTCATACTATATTTTGCGATCACTTTTTCTTTAAATAGATGCGGCAGTGTATGTTTCGTTTTAGACTGCCTTAGTTTTTTGCGCACGGCATTGGGCTTTTTTCGTACCCGCGCTGTGTAGCTGCCCAATCGGCGGCAGCCCGTTTCAGGAATAAATCAGTCGGTCACGGACCGGCGGGCATAACGAAAGATCCTACTTCGTGCAGCGCGTTGCGGCGCTGTGTGGCGGCAGGCAGTGTGCCTTTGACTGCCGAGGATATGCCGCGCCCGCAGAAAGGAAAATTACAGTGGATAAATTTATCATCAAGGGCGGAAAGCGCCTGCACGGTGAGGTTGTCATCAGCGGCGCGAAGAACGCGGCTGTGGCGATCATTCCGGCCGTAGCCATGGCGGAATCTCCCTGCCGTATAGAGAACGTACCGAACATTTCCGATGTGAAGCTCAGTGCACGCATCCTGACCGAGATGGGCGCGACTGTGCGCTGGCTCGGCAAGAATACCGTGGAGATCGACCCGACCACCATCCACACGAACGTGGTGCCGAGCGAGTTGGGCCGCAAAATGCGCGGCTCTTACTACAATATCGGCGCTTTGCTCGGCCGCTGCTCCAAGGCCATTGTGCCGCTTCCCGGCGGCTGCGATTTCGGCGTGCGCCCCATTGACCAGCACATCAAGGGCTTTAAGGCGCTGGGCTGCACGTACAGCCTCAACGACGGCATGATCGAGGTCTCCGCAAAGGAGCTGCGCGGTGCGCACATTTACCTTGACATGGTTACCGTCGGTGCAACGATGAATATTATCCTTGCAGCCGTAAAGGCAAAGGGCCTTACGGTTATTGAGAATGCCGCGCGCGAACCGCACGTGGTTGATCTTGCGAACTTCTTAAACTCCATGGGTGCGAACATCAGCGGCGCCGGTACGGACGTCATCAAGATTCGCGGCGTGGAACATTTGAAGGGCATTACGTATTCGATTATTCCGGATCAGATTGAAGCCGGCACGTACATGGCGGCTGCGGCTGCAACGCGCGGCGATGTGCTTGTGAAAAACGTGACGCCGAAGCACCTGGAATCCATCACGGCGAAGCTGATGGAGATGGGTGTGACGGTCGTGGAATATGACGACGCGGTGCGCGTGCGCTGCGACGGCCCGCTGAGTAAATGCAACGTGAAAACGATGCCGCACCCGGGCTTCCCGACGGACATGCAGCCGCAGATCGCGGCGCTGCTCTCCATTGCGCAGGGCACGAGTATTTTAAATGAGAGCGTGTGGGAAAACCGTTTCCGCTATGTGGAAGAGTTGAAGCGCATGGGCGCACAGATCACCGTAGAGGGCAAGAGCGCCATTATTGAGGGCGTGGAATACCTGAAGGGCGCACCGGTGCGTGCGACTGACCTGCGTGCGGGCGCGGCGATGATCATTGCCGGTCTTGCTGCGCATGGCGTGACGAAGATTGAGGACATTGAGCACATTCAGCGCGGCTATGAGGACATTGTGGAGAAGTTCGTCGGCCTTGGCGCGGACATGTATTTGATGCTCGATCCCACAAACAGCGATACCGCAAAGATCGGTTAAAACCGTATACAGACCGTTTCGCCCCGACAAAACCTTGTCAGGGCGTTTTTTATGAAAACAGGGAGGGTGCAAATGGCAGAGCTTTGCCCGCTGTTCAGCGGCAGCACGGGAAACAGTTATTATATCGGTTCAAAATCTTCGGGCATTTTGGTGGATATCGGACGCAGCTGCAAGCAAGTGACGACTGTCATGCAGCGCTGCGGTATAGACCCGCTTTCCGTGCAGGGCATCCTCATTACGCACGAGCACAGCGACCACATCAGCGGTCTGCGTGTGTTCGCTTCCAAATACCATATTCCCGTGTTTGCCTCTAAGGGCACGCTGGGGGCCTTGGAATCGATGGGAATTTTAAACGACAAATATCCCGCCTACACGATTGAAGACACGTTAGAGCTCGCCGGAATGCACGTAAACGCGTTCCGCACGCCGCATGACTGCGCGGAGAGCTTCGGCTACCGCATAGAAGCCGAAGACGGACACACCGTCACGGTCGCGACGGACATTGGACATATCACGCCGGAGGTGGAAGAGAACCTGCACGGCACAGACCTCGCGGTCATCGAATCGAACCACGATATCGGTATGCTGCGCACGGGGCCGTACCCGTACAGCTTAAAGCGGCGCATTTTATCGGACTTCGGGCATCTCTCAAACACCGCGTGCGCCGACCTGTTGCCGGAGCTTTTTGAAGACGGCACAAAGCACTTTTTACTGGCGCATTTGAGCCGCGAGAACAACACGCCGGACATTGCGCGGCAGACCGCCGTTTGCGGCATGCAGATGGCGGGCGTGGAGAATGCGAAGGACTACATATTGCAGGTCGCGCCGATCGAAAACCTGACCGGCGGCGCCATCACATTTTAACATAGGGAGACAATATGCTGGAGGTAAAGCTGATTTGCATCGGTAAGCTCAAAGAAAAATATTGGCGTGACGCCGTGCAGGAATACGCAAAGCGACTTTCCGCATTCTGCCGGTTCCAGATCATCGAACTGAACGAAGCGCGCCTGCCGCAGGACCCGAATGCAGCGGAGATTGCAAAGGCGCTCGGCGAGGAATCGAAGGCGATTTTGGCGGCGGCGGGGCGCAGCGCGCTTTACACGCTGTGCATTGAGGGCAAGCTTGTCTCCTCCACGCAGCTCGCGCAGCAGATCGATGCGGCGGCCGTAAACGGGGAGAGCAGCTTAGCGTTCGTTATCGGTTCGTCACACGGGCTGGACGACAGCGTGAAGCAGGGCTCGAAGCGCATTTCCATGTCGCCGATGACGTTTCCGCACCAGCTGGCACGCGTTATGCTGTGCGAGCAGCTGTACCGCGCGTTTTCCATCAACGCGGGCACGAAGTACCACAAATAATTTGAATACGAAAGGTTGAACGACATGATTAAGATCGAACGTACAAGCGTCATGAACTTTGAAAATGCCATCAGAGGCGCACGCAACCCCATGAACAGCTGGGGCCGCATGGACAGCCACACCGAGCCGGACGGCACGTTCGTTTTTGGCGAAAACGACCTGAGCCTTGCAAAACGTCTGTGCAAGGCGGGTACGGATCACCGCAAATTCATCCGACAGATCTTCGTTTCGGTCGACCTCACCGCGCCGATCTACTGGTGGAAGGAATTCGACACGTATAAGGTGGGCACCGTGGCGAACTCCACGAGCACGATGCACAAAATTCAGGCGAAGACGTTTGAAGAAGCGGACTTCAGCTGTGACCGTATGGTGCCCGCGGCAAAGGAGAGCCTGATGCAGACCATTGGCGTGCTGGAAAAGCTGCGCGTGGAATTTGTGGAGACGAAGGACAAAGACCTTTGGTACAGCCTCATTCAGCTTTTGCCTTCGAGCTACAACCAGATGCGCACCTGTACCATGAACTACGAGAACATTGCGAACATGTATTTTGCGCGCCGCCACCACAAACTGGACGAGTGGCACGTGTTCTGCGCATGGGCAGAGGAACTGCCGTATTTTAAGACGCTGTTTATTGAAAACGATGCGTAAAAAGGCGTAAAATACAGAAGGTCGGTAGGTAAAATGCGCTGCCGGTCTTCTTTTTATTTCTAAAATGTGAATTTTTTGAAAAAACTGCCTCATTGGTAGTTTTTTTATTCCAAATCCCTTGACAAATTGCAAAAATAAAAATATACTGATATTACTTTCGACAGGATTAGTTGAAACAATATGGGATATGAAAATTGTCAGGAGGATATAGCATGAAAAGAAAAAAACCATATATCCGTTTAACGAATTCCGAATTTGCGATGATGCAGCTCCTTTGGGAGGCCGGCCGTCCGTTGAACCGCGCAGAGATCATGGAGATTGCGCTGCGTGACCCGGAGAATCCGCTGTTTGCGAAGAACTCCTTCCACGTCATCATCAACAATCTGATCGGTTACCAGTTCATTGCAGCTTTCATCAACGACGGACCCGGCAGAAAGAATGCCCGCCGCTTTGCGCCTTTGCTGACCCGCAATGAATATGCCGGTTTGCAGATTGCTACGACTGAGCACTACAAGGCTTCCGATATTCCGGAGATTGTTGCCGCTATCTTTAAGTACACGAAGGACGCGGATAAGGAAGAGCTTCTCCCGAAGATTGAAGAAGCTGTGCGCCGCTGCAAGTAAACGGAAAACAACATGCGCTATGAAGACGGCAGGGGTTGCTCTGTCGTTTTTCTTTTTTACAAGAAATTCGACCGGAAAGCGCCTGAATATACAGAATTATATAATTGTATGCAAATTTGATATAACGAGAAGCGAAATTGACGGAACGGATTTTTAAAAAGGACAATAGTTGTTGCCACAAAAGTACAATCAGTGAGTTTTTATATTACTTTTTCCTGTTATTGTCATAAAGAAAGAAGCGGAGATGCCCTTAAAAACCGGGGCGTCTCCGCTTTTTGCATGCAAGTAGAGTTTAAAGTGTCAGTTTCATGCCGTCGTAGGAAATTTCGATGTCGTGCGGCGCGGCAAGCTCCACGAGCTCGTCATACAGAAGGTGACCGTTGTGCGAGAAGTGGTTCATCACGCAGTGCGTGTGTTTGTCAACAATACCGAGCGCTTCGAGCTCCTCCTTAAGGCGGATGACCTCCGGCGCGCCCATGTGCGTGCTTTTAAAGCCGCAGTCTTCATAGCCGAGCGTAGTGTCGAAGCTGAAAAGATCGGCGGGCTTTTTCTGCGCCTTGAGGTAATCCCACACCTCCGGAGAATAGTAGCCGCTGTCGTGCATATAGAAGACAGATTTATCCTCGCGTGTATCGACAATGTGGTACACGAACGGCTGGTGCGAGGGGTTCATGTGGTTTGCGGGCAGCGGCGTTACGCGGTAGGGACCGGCTTCCACGGTCTCAAACGGCTTTAAGATGTGCCAGTGCATGGCGCTGTCGCTTTTTTCGTCAATTTCCCAATCGGCACAGCGGCGGAAATAATCGTAGGTCTCCTGTGCGCAGTAGATTTCAAGCTCGGGGCTGATCATCTCAAGGCTGTAAACGGAGCCGCGCACGGTGAGCTCCTGCGGGTAGAAATGATCCATGTGAAAGTGCGTGACGAACAGATACTTCACACGGCTGAGATCGAGATTATTCATGAGCTTGTGCATGTAGGTATCCGGCGGCAGGTCGAGCAGAAGATCGTCGTTGACGATGGCCTGCGAGCGTGTGCGGATGTTTTTGCCGCCGAGGCGCTGTGCCTCTAAGCAATATTTGCAGCGGCAGAATACGGCAGGCCAGCCCTCTGCGGCGGCGGTGCCAAGATATTGAAACTGCATTTTGTACCTCCCAAATCGAGAATAGACTTTTCTATTTGATTATACGGGCGAAAGGACGGAAAAACAAGGGTAATTCCGTACAAGAAAAATGTCGTGCAGTACCGCACTTAGCACAATGAAAAACGCCTAAAGCGTTTCAGCCTTAGGCGTTTGCCGGAAAACGGAGATTTTTATGCGTCGATCTTCATGTCGCCGTCCTTGACCCAGCCGATCTTGCGGAAGATGAGGTCAAAGACAAAAGAAAGCACAGCCGGGAGCACAAAGCAGATGAGCACAAGGCCCAGCCAGTCCATAGCGGTGACGGCTGTTTTGGCACCGGCAGCGATGTCGTTCAGCCAGCCGGTATAAACGCCGATCTGACCCACAAGGCCGCAGGTACCCATGCCGCTGGAGATCGGTGCGCCGTTCATCTGCATGCCGAAAATGCATGTCGCGATGGGGCCCGTCACAGCGGAAGCAAGCGTAGGCGCAAGCCAGATGCGCGGGTTTTTGATGATGTTCGGCACCTGCAGCATGGAAGTGCCGATGCCCTGCGCAAAGAAGCCGCCCCAGCCGTTATCGCGGAAGCTGATGACCGCAAAGCCGATCATCTGCGCACAGCAGCCTGCAACGGCCGCGCCGCCCGCAAGGCCCGTTAAACCGAGCGCTGCGCAGATGGCCGCGCTGGAGATCGGCAGCGTCAATGCAACGCCGACGATGACGGAAACGAGAATGCCCATGAGGAACGGCTGCTGGGTGGTTGCCCACATGATAAGGTTGCCCACGCTGGAAGCCGCCGTGCCGATGTACGGCGCGAATAAGTACGCGAGGCCGCAGCCTGAAAAAATGGTGACGAGCGGCGTGACGATGATGTCTACCTTCGTCTTTTTGCTGACGAGCTTACCGAACTCTGCCGCGATGATGGCGAGCACGAGCACCGCGAGAGGACCGCCTGCGCCGCCGAGCGCGTTTGCCGCGCCGCCGACTGCGACGAGCGAGAACAGTACGAGCGGGGGCGCCTGCAGCGCGTAGCCGATGGCGACCGCCATAGCGGGACCGGCTGCGGACTTTGCATACCCGCCAATCTCATCGAGCAGCGGAATGTTAAGCTGTGTGCCGAGCGTGGAAATGATGGTGCCGATGAGCAGGGAAGCAAAAAGCCCCTGTGCCATGGCGCTCATGGCATCGATAAAGTAGCGGTGCAGATACACCTTGACTTTGCTTTCTTTTTTGGAAGAAGTTCCCTCCATTTTTGTTCAATCCTTTCTTTTTACGGAGCGCGAAAGGTTCTCCGGCGCTCCTGGGTTTTACGCAAACATGCGCTGCGCAGAATACGCGAGAAAGAATCTATATTGACTATGTTGCCGTCTGCCTCTGTCCGTTTTCGGAAGAACGCTGCGCCGCCGGGGGGTTCCCGGGCTATTTGGTCACAGCGGCCGCGTAATGGCGGTACATCGGCAGGCGGCCGTTTGGGTTATACGTTAAAGAATACCACAAAATTCCCCTGTTTGCAAGGCGGCTGCAAAAAGACGGAGTTTTCCATAGTTTCCCTTGCAATCGGCGGCGAAATATGGTATACTATATTAATAAGCAATTTACGGTTTAGACCGAAAGGGAATTTATATAGATGCGTATTAAACGCGTGGGAGACCGCGCGCGGAGAGGAGTTATAAAAATGGAAAACAAAAAGTATGTCATCGGCGCCGACATCGGCGGCACGACGGTGAAGCTCGGTTTATTTGAGGAAGACGGCGCTTTGCTTGAAAAGTGGGAGATTCCGACCGTGATTGAGGGCGACGGCACGGCGGTGCTGCGTGATATTGCGGCGGAAATTCAAAAGTGCAGAGAAAAGCACAACATTCCCGCAGACGGCATTTTGGGCGTGGGCGCGGGCATCCCCGGGCCGGTGACGGCGGACGGTGTGGTGCACCGCTGCGTGAACCTCGGCTGGGGCGTATTTGATGTGCGCACGGCGCTGGAAGAGACCGTAGGACTGCCGGTTGTGGTCGTGAACGACGCGAATGCTGCGGCGATGGGTGAAGCCTGGAAAGGCGGCGGCCGTGGCAGCGAGAACGTGGTATTCATCACGCTCGGCACGGGTGTCGGCGGCGCGGTCATTTCAGATGGACACATGGTGGCAGGCGCAAACGGCGCGGCGGGTGAGTTCGGCCACATGACGATCAACCCCGCGGAGACGGAGACGTGCGCGTGCGGCCGCCGCGGCTGCGTGCAGCAGTACGTTTCGGCCTCGGGCATTGCGAGACTGGCACGAAAATACCTTGCCGAACATGAGGAAGAAAGCGCTTTGCGGAGTGTCGAGAAGCTCACAACGAAAGACGTGTTCGATGCCGCCAAAAACGGAGACGGCGCGGCAAACGCAATCTTAGAGAATGTGTACGATGCGTTCGGCTACACCATCTCTGCCGTGTGCACGGTGGCAGATCCCGAGGTCGTCGTCATCGGCGGCGGTGTCTCGAAAGCGGGCGAGATGCTCGTAGAAGGCGTGAAGAAAGGCTTCTTGAAATACGTATTTTACCCGAACACCGACGTTCGGTTCAACTTGGCCGTGCTCGGCAACGACGCCGGCATTTACGGCTGCTGCAAGCTGCTTTTGGACAGCCTTGCGTGATAAGAACGGAAAGGATAGGGAGAAATGGATAATTCCAAAACGGAGCTGTTTGAATCGATGCCGATCCCGAAGGCGGTCGTAACGCTTTCGGTGCCGTCGGTCATCAGCTCGCTTGTGATGGTCATTTACAGCCTTGCCGATACGTTCTTTGTCGGTATGATGAACGACCCGGTGCAGAACGCCGCTGTTACGCTGGCGGCACCGCTTCTGTTGGCGTTCAATGCCGTCAACAACCTGTTCGGCATCGGCAGCTCCAGCATGATGAGCCGCGCACTCGGACGTAAAGACTACGATACCGTGTACCGCAGCTCGGCGTTCGGATTTTACGCGTCTTTGATTTGCAGCCTGCTGTTTTCTTTGCTGTACGGCGTATTGCAGTCGCCGATCTTGGTGATGCTCGGCGCGAATGCCGAAACGATACAGGCAACGGCGGATTATTTGTTCTGGACTGTGCTGCTCGGCTCCGCGCCGTCCATTTTGAACGTCGTGCTGGCGTACCTTGTGCGCGCGGAGGGCTCTTCGCTGCACGCGAGCATCGGCACCATGTGCGGCTGCCTGCTGAACATTGTGCTGGACCCGATTTTCATTCTGCCGTGGGGCCTGAACCTCGGCGCAGCGGGCGCGGGCTGCGCGACCTGCCTTTCCAACACGGTTGCATGCCTCTACTTCTTCGTGCTGCTGTTCGTGAAGCGCGGCAAGACATACGTGTGCATCAAGCCCTCCATGTTCCGCCCATCGAAACAGATTGTCAAGGGCGTGTGCGGCGTGGGCATCCCGGCTTCCATCCAGAACCTTTTGAATGTGACCGGCATGACCATTCTTAACAACTTTACGTCCGCGTATGGCTCTGACCCGGTGGCGGCTATGGGCATCGCGCAGCGCGTCAACATCGTGCCGTTCCAGATTGCGATGGGCTTTTCGCAGGGCATTATGCCGCTGATCAGTTATAACTACACGAGCGGCAATATCAAACGCATGAAAAAGACGTTTATGTTCACGGCGAAAATTTCGCTTGGCTTTATTTTGGCCGTGATGCTGACGTTCGTGTTTGCGGCGGAGCCGATTATCTCCATGTTCATGAAGAACGAGAGCATCGTCGCGTACGGCGCGGCGTTCCAGCGCGGCTTCTGCTTTGCGCTGCCGTTCTTGTGCATCGATTTCCTCGCGCTGGGCGTGTTCCAGTCGTGCGGTATGGGCATGAAATCGTTCATATTTGCTGTTGTGCGCAAGATCGTGCTGGAGATTCCCGCGTTGTTTGTGCTGAATTGGCTGTTCCCGCTGTACGGCCTCGCGTATGCGCAGTTCGTCGCAGAGCTGATCCTCGGCACCATCGCCGTTGTCGTGCTTGTGCGAATGTTCCGCAGGCTCGAAAGAGAACATGCCGCACCGTATGTGAGCGATTCGGAAAGCGTGAAGTAACACCGTTCTGCCGGGAAGCGCGGCTAAAAGTTTTCGCCAGCCTTTAGAAATAGAATATAAAGCTAAAAAAGGAACGGTTTGTACACCGTTCCTTTTTGCATACACCGAAAATAACGCTTGACTTTTTGCTTCCTATCCGTTATTATAAAAATAGTAATTATTATTATTTTGATAGGAGGAGCAAAATGAATAACAAAGCGTTTTATAATTTGACATACGGCATGTTTTTGTTGGCGGCAAAAGCGGAGGAAAAGGCGAACGCCTGCATTGTGAATACCGGCGTGCAGGTCGCGGGGAGCCCTGTGCGCGTGGCGGTTTCCGTGCTGAATACGAATTACACCTGCGCGCTTATTAAGGAAAGCGGGCGGTTTACGTTGAGCGCGTTGGATGACAGCTGCTCGTTTGAGACCATTAAGCACTTCGGTATGCAGAGCGGTCGCGACGTCGATAAGCTGGACAGCCTGCCGATGCCGACAGACGAAAGTGGCGTACCGTATCTGAACTGGAGCACCTGCGCGCGGTTCAGCGGCAAGGTGACGCACAGTGTTGACCTCGGCACGCATACGCTGTTCATTGCAGAGGTGACGGAAGCCGAGGTGTGCAGCGACCGCGCTCCGCTGACATATGCGGATTACCAGAATAAGCTGAAGCCGAAGTCGGAGAAGGTCGAGCGAGAGCAGAAGATCGTCGGCTGGCGGTGCAAAATTTGCGGGTATGTGTATGAGGGCAGCGCGCTGCCGGAGGACTACGCATGTCCGTTGTGCGGGCACGGAACGGATGATTTTGAGCCGGTTTATGAAGAGTAAAGGAAAAAGGAACGGTTTGTACACCGTTCCTTTTTGCATGTCCTATTCTTTTTACATGTCCTATTAAAATTTACAGCGATATTTCACGGGTGTGAAGAGCGAACGGTGTAAAGCCCGGTGCTTCCTTACCGAATGGCTTTTTGCTTATCTGCAATGCGCAGGAAGAGGAAGCCGAGCGCAAAGAACACTGCGAGACATGCCACCGCCACGTTGATGGTGCCGCCTGCAAGCTTTACGGCTGCGATGACCGCAGAGCCGAGGAAGGACGCGCCTTTTGAGAAAATATCGTAGATACCGAAGTATTCGCCGGAGTTTTCCGCCGGGATGATCTTGGAGTAATACGAGCGCGAGAGCGACTGGATGGAGCCCTGGAAGCAGCCGATGAAGAACGCCAGAATCGCGAAGTGCAGGAGACTGCTGAGCATGAGCGCGTACAGCGCGATGCCGAAATAGCCCGCAATACAAACGAGAATGAGCGTGACGGTGTTGTATTTTTTCGAGAGCTTTGCGAAGACGAGCGAGCCGCCGAACGCAACGACCTGCGTTGCGAGCAGGAAGACGACCTGACCGACTGTGTTGAGGTTCAGGTCTGTGCCGATATTGATGGCGTTATCGATGATGGTGCCCACGCCGTCTATGTACAGGAAGAATGCAATGAGGAAGAACAGCACCTTTTTGTCGTGCGTCGCGATGTTTTTGAGGGTGTGGAAGATTTTCGCGAACGCCTTGCGGATATCGTGCCCCTCGGTTTCCACATAGTTGCGCTGCTTAAAGCCGCGAATGAGCGGAATGGTGACGAGCAGCCACCACACGGCAGTCACCGTGAAGCCGATGCCTTTAGAGAGCATATCCGGCAGCACGCCGACCATATCGGGCCCAAGCACATAGGCGATGAGCGCGATGAGGAACGGGATGCACGAGCCGATGTATCCCCATGCAAAGCCGTAGGACGAAACCTCGTCCATGCGTTCTTCGCTGGTGATGTCGTTCAGCATGGAATCATAGATGGTCAGCGACGCGCTGTAACAAATCTTCGTGAACACAAAAAGGATGAGGAACAGCAGCCAGCCGGTGATGAAGCCGTTTAAAATGCAGCCGAAAATGCCGAGCGTTGCCGCGGTGGTGAACAGCACCTTTTTCTTATCTTTGTGGTCGGCGAGCACGCCGAAGATCGGCCCTAAAAGCGCCACGATAACGGTGACGACCGCCACGGCGATGGAATAATACGCCGTTGCCTGATGCGAGTTGATCTGTCCCGGCGCAGTGCCGATGGCGAGGCTCTTGAACCAGATAGGGATGAGCGAGCAGGAGAGCATGGTAAACGCGGAGTTGCCTACGTCGTAGAGCACCCATGCGAATTCCTGTTCCGTCAGCCCGCGGAAGACCTTGAGCCGGTTGAGTGCGTGAAAAATTGATTTCATGTGAAGACCTTACTTTCTTTTTAAAATCAGGTGCGTGCTTTCGGTCTTACATTGTAGCGCCGCCCTGTTAAATCCGTGATGTCGGTTTGTAAAGGGGAGGAAAATAATTCACTCCTCTTTGTCCGTTGTGCCTCTCTAAGCTTTACAAAAATTATCACTGTGTCTATTTTATCATAGATACGAACAAAATGCTATAAAATTATTTTTGCATCGATAGAAATTCGAACAGAATATAATACGATATACACAAAAAGAGCGGGGGGACCTCGCTCTTTCCGAATTTATATGTATGGTTTATGTATCGAGGCGCTCTAAATCGGCGCAGATGCGGTCGATGATCTCGTCCTGCATCATGTCGGGCGTGAGGGTCTGCTCGTTTAATGCGGGGGCGTAGTCCTTTTCGTTCCACCAGCTGCGCATTTCCTTTTCGCCGAACTCCGTGCGCTTGTCCTTCGTTTGGTGGCGGCGGAGCGTCTCCTCAAACGGGAGGTCAAAATAGTACGCGCAGATGTTTTCGCCGTAGAGCGCCTTTGCGGCATCAAAAAGCGGGGTGTACCATCGGCTGTTCAAAATGCCTTCTAAAATGACGAGCTCGTTGTGCGCGTGGCCGTACTTAAGCAGCATGATGAGCACGTCGTTTGCGCGGGTGCCCGCGCCGTCGTTCGTCTTTAAGATGTCGCGGCGGATGACATCTTGGGACAGTAGCATGGTGTTTTTGCCGAACTTTTCCTGTAAAGCTCTTGCGATGGTCGTTTTGCCGCTGCCGCTGTTGCCGCGCAGGGTGATGAGTTTTTTCATGTGGTGTGCTCCTTTACGCTCTTTTTGATGGGATGGCGAATGACCGTTTTCCACTTTTCCGGCGCGACCTTACGGGCATCGCTGAGGTAGATCTCGTGGTGCAGGCGCGCGGCGGTAAAGTCGTTTATATAGCCGTTTTCGGCGAGAAACGTGTCCATCAGCGCCACAGATGCGGGCTCATCGTCAAACGCGCCGTGGTGCATGATCTGCACGCAAAGGCCCTCGTCGATCGTCAAAAACTCCGCTTTGCTGCAATCAAGCTTTTTCTTCTTTTCGGCGGTTTGCACGGCCCAGGCGAAATCATCCGGCGTGATGAAATCCGGCAGGCGGATGACGGAGATCCAGTGGAAAGCAGATTTATCGGCATAATCGATGCTGTCCGTATTCTCCTGCCACCAAAAGCCCTCAAGCGGCGGCACGACATACTCGAAAAAGCCCTCGATGCGGTGGTCGGTCTTGTAGCTCATTTTAAGCGTGTAGGCGATCGCGTACAAAACGCTGATGGCCTGCTGATACGCGCCGTCCGGCTCGTTTGGGTCGCCGGTGCCGCGCACTGCAATGTAGTTTGCAGGCGGCACAGTGACGATCTCCGGCTTGTTTTTCGGCATGTAGAATTCTTTGTATTCTTTCTTAAAATCAAAGGGCATGGGAAAACCTCATTTCATAATATTGTTACGACCCCGTAGAGCGGTAATGGCGCACGCCGAATTTCCAGAAGAGATAGCACGGGATAATAAATACGCAGGCGATGACGGGCAGAAGCATCGCGCGGGCGTCGTTGTGGCGGCCGATGAGGTACATCAGCGGGTAATACTGCACGAGCGCGTAGGGGACGATGTAGGTGCAGAACGTCAGTACGCCTTTGCCGTAGATGGAAAGCGGGTAGCGCCCGTGCTCGCGCATACCGTCTGTTAAAATATTGATGAACTCGAGTCCCTCTAATGTGAAAAAGCATAGCCCGGCGAAGATCAAATACACGCCTGCAAAAAGCACGATGCCGCCTAAAATCATGAAAATGAGCGTCATAACGCGCGCGGCGCACCAATCGATTGGGCAGTTTTGAAGCGCCCAGATCAGCAGGAAAATCGCCATAATGCCCTTGCCGAAGCGCTCTAAATCCATGCGGCTGCACAGGACGAGGAAAACCTCGTTGCGCGGGCGCACCAGAACGCGGTCGAACTCGCCGTCCCCGATCATGCGGTTAAACGTATCAAACCCACGGAAGAACAGCTCCGCGAGCGAGAATGATAACAGCACGATGGCGTAGCAGAGCGAAACCTCGGTGTACGTGAAGCCGTCCACCTGCTTAAACCGCATGAACATGAACTGCACGCCCCAAAAGCACGTGAGCGGTATAAATAGCTGCGCCAGTGCGGAAAGCAGGAACGAAGCCTTGTACTGCATGGCTTTCTTGATGTGGATAGACAGAAATTCAAAGTATAGTTTCATAGATGACCCCTTTCTTTGTATACTGCAAAACACGAACGATTTGCCGGGCAGCGGAACGACTTGTCGTTCCGTTTATCCTCCCTGAATCACTACCCGCTTCAGCGCATTTTTCATGAGGGTGTGACCGCCGAGCACCAGGACGAGCAGCCAGAAGATTTGTAAGCCTACGGCGAAAGCGGCGTTCGTGCCGGCAATATCGCCGCTGTACACGCGGTACGGCACGTTGCTTGTGGCAGCGAAGGGGGTCAACTCGCAGATTCTGCGCAGTGCGGGCGGGAAGAACGGCAGCGGCACTACGCCGCCGCAGAGAAAATCTGCCAGTGTGAGCAGCAGGGAGCGCAACCCGGTGGAAGAAAGGGTATACATGGTGAGGACATAGATGAGCAGCGTGAACGCCGTGCTGTTCAATGCGCCCAGCACCATGGTGAGCAAAAATAGAAAGAAGGTGGGTAAATCTGTCGGTGCGGTCAAGTTATAGCCTGCGGGCAGAAGCACCGCAACGACTAAGATTGGCACGGCACGCAATGCAACCTTGGAAATACGACCGGAGAGAGATTTCGTGTACCACATGGCGTAGAGGTCGACGGGGCGGCACAGCGAATACGAGATGCTGCCGGAGGTGATTTCCTCCAAAATGTCGCCGTCCAAGACCCACGAGGCGAACATAGCTAAAAACGCCTGCTGTATCCATGTGTAGTTGACGGTCGCCTGCAAGGTCATCGGAAAAGCGGTGGGGTCACTGCGGTAAAACGCGTGGTAGGCGAAGATGATCAAAAAGCCCCACGCAAATTGCGTGGAGATGCCTGCCAATGCCGCTGCGCGGTACTGCAAGCCCGTCACACAGCGCAGGCGGAAAAACGAAATGTATTTTTTAAGTTTCACGGCGCACCTCAAATATCAAACTGTTTGTAGAGCGCCGCGAGCGTTTCGTCAATCTGCCCGCTGTCGCCGCGCCGAATATCGTCGAGTGTGCCGTCTAATAAAATGCGCCCTTTGCCGATGAGCAGGACACGCTGCGCCAAGGCTTCCACGTCCTGCATGTCGTGCGTCGTTAAAATGACCGTGGTGCCGCGGCGCTTGTTCATATCAAGCACGAATTCGCGCACGGCGATCTTCGATACCGCGTCGAGCCCGATGGTGGGTTCATCCAAAAACAAGATGCGCGGGTCGTGCAGCAGGGAGGCGGCGATCTCGCACCGCATACGCTGTCCGAGCGACAGACTGCGCGCCGGGGTCTTTAAGATCTCCGATAAATTCAGAAGGTCGGTCAAATCCCGTAAATTTCGCTTGTAAACATCTTCGGTCACGGCGTAAATGTCGCGGATAAGCTCGAATGAATCAATGACGGGCACGTCCCACCATAATTGACTGCGCTGCCCGAACACAACGCCGATCTGCGAAACATGCGCGCGGCGGTCTTTCCACGGCACGCGCCCGTCGATGACGCAGGTGCCGCTGTCCGGCGTTAAAATGCCGGAGAGAATTTTGATGGTGCTGCTTTTTCCGGCACCGTTCGGGCCAATATAGCCCACGGCCTCGCCGTCTTCAATACGGAACGAAACATCGTTTAGGGCGTGGATTTCTTCGTACTCGCGGCTGAAAAATGCTTTTGCGGCGTTTTTAAAGCCTGCGTTTCGTTTTCGCACGCGGAAGATCTTTTGTAAATGTTCTGCCTGAATCATGGTATACTCCTCTTTTCCGTTAACGGTACGGACTTTCGGGCTAATGCGAACACAGAAACTGAAACACGGGCTATCAGTTTAATACAATTTTCATAAAATGTCAATAATTTGCACAAAAAATCTTGAAATTCTATTACAAAAAGTGAAGTTATGGCGAAGACGCTTTTTTTCGGTATCTTTATATATAAACAGGAATTTGGCACTGTGGAACCGGAAATGCTAAAAGAAGCTTCAAAACGGATGCCGACCGGGAAAAATTCGCACATTCACAAAGTATTTACAAATTTTGGTGTTGACATTTCCTGACCTTTGCAGTATAGTATAGACAAGGGTTAGCACTCGGGAGCATAGAGTGCTAAAACCTGAGAGGTGCAAGTATGGAACTGACAAAACGCAAACAAAATATACTTGCCTCGATCGTAGACGGATACATTCGCACGGGCGAGCCGGTGGGCTCCAAGTCCATTGCGGAAAAAGCAGGTGTTTCTTCCGCAACGGTGCGCAACGAGATGGCAGAGCTTACGGAGCTGGGGCTTTTGGAACAGCCGCACACCTCCGCGGGGCGTGTGCCTTCACAGGAGGGTTACCGCGAGTTCGTAGATGCGCTGATGCAGCCGGAAACGTTAACGGAAGCCGAAAAGCTTACGATAGACGCGATGCTTGCAAAGAGCGCGTTTGACCCGGAACGATTATTGCGTGGCGCGGCGAAAACGCTGGCGGCTTCTACACGATACCTTGCGTTGAGCACCACGCCGAGCGGCGCGGATGCAAAGATCAAGGCGGTGCAGTTCGTGCAGACGAGCCGCCGCACCGCAATGCTCATTATGATGAGCAGCGCAGGTACCATGAAAAACAAGGTGTTTCACTGCGACTTTGATCTTTCAAACGAGATTATGCGCATTTTCTTCCGCGTGCTCAACGAGCGCGTGACAGGGCGCGACGTGGCGGAGATCAACCGGGCATTTGTGCAAAACCTTGCGATCTCGTTAGGTGATATGGCAATTTTGATGTCGCCGGCGCTGGCGGCGCTCTTGGAAGTGGCGCTTGAAACGATGCAGACGGAAATTTCCGTAAGCGGTCAGATGAACCTGCTGTTCTACCCGGAATACAAGCTTGGCGGTGCACGCCGGGTGATGGATATTCTGGAAAGACGGGAGTTTTTGACAGAACTTCTCGCAGGCAAGCAGAACCGCACGCAGATCAAGATCGGCACAGAGACCGGGCAGAACGCCTTGGCGGAATCGTCGGTCATTTGCTCACGGTACAGCGTGAACGGCAGAGATGCCGGCGCGGTCGCCGTGATCGGCCCGATGCGGATGCAGTACGCACACGTCGCGGCACAAACAGCATACGTCGCAGATCGTGTAGGCGAAATGCTTACGCGCATCATGCGGGAAGAATAGAGAAAGGGGCGTTGCCAGATGGCAGAGGAAAAGAAGCCTGTTCAGGAACCCGAGCAGGAAGCGAATACCGAGCCGGCAGAGGAATCTGCAAAGGCTGCGGAAAAGGAGAAAAAGAAAAAGAAGAGCGAGAAGATTCCGAAAGAGGATTACGACCGCTTGCAGGCGGAGTTTGACAGCCACAAGCAGCAGCACCTGCGCGTGCTTGCCGAGTACGATAACTTCCGCAAGCGTTCCGCAAACGAAAAGAACGCCGTTTACAATAACGCCGTTTCCGATACAATCAACGCGATTTTGCCGGTGGCCGATAATATCGACCGTGCACTGGCACAGGAAAATGTCTCCGCAGAGGATATGAAAAAAGGCGTTGAGATGATTGCAAGCCAATTTAAGGCGAGCTTTGAAAAGCTTGGCATCCGAGAAGTCGGTCAGGTTGGCGAGCCGTTTGACCCGGCGCTGCACAACGCGGTGGCGCACATTGAAAGCGACGAGCTTGGCGAAAACGTCATTTCAGCGGTGTTCCAGAAGGGCTACATGCTGGGCGATAAGGTCGTAAGACACGCCATGGTACAGGTAGCAAACTAAATCAGCAAATATCCATTTATATAGTAATTCAGAATTCACACACTCATTTGAGTTAAAGGAAGGTAATTGATATGGCAAAGACAATTGGTATTGACCTTGGTACAACAAACTCTTGCGTAGCGGTTATTGAAGGCGGCGAGCCGGTCGTTATCGCAAACGCAGAAGGCGCAAGAACCACCCCGTCTGTCGTGGCATTCTCCAAGACAGGCGAGCGCATGGTCGGTCAGGTCGCAAAGCGTCAGGCGATTACGAACCCGGACCGCACGATCTCCTCTATTAAGAGAGAGATGGGCACAGACCACAAGGTGACGATCGACGGTAAGAGCTACACCCCGCAGGAAATCTCCGCAATGATCCTCCAGAAGCTGAAGGGCGACGCGGAAGCTTACCTCGGCGAGAGCGTTACGAGCGCAGTTATCACCGTTCCGGCGTACTTCACGGACGCACAGCGTCAAGCAACGAAGGACGCAGGCAAGATCGCGGGCCTCGATGTAAAGCGTATCATCAACGAGCCGACGGCAGCAGCACTGTCCTACGGTATCGATAAGGAAGACGACCAGAAGATCATGGTTTATGACCTCGGCGGCGGTACGTTCGATGTTTCCATCATTGAGATGGGCGACGGCGTGCAGGAGGTTCTGGCTACGGCCGGCAATAACCGCCTTGGCGGCGACGACTTTGATAAGCGCGTCATGGATTGGATTATCAACAGCTTCAAGGTTTCCGATGGCATCGATCTTTCCGGCGATAAGATGGCTATGCAGCGTATTAAGGAAGCGGCAGAGAAGGCAAAAATCGAGCTTTCCGGCATGACGAGCGCTTCCATCAACCTGCCGTTCATCACGGCGGATGCGACCGGCCCGAAGCACCTTGACCTCACGCTCTCCAGAGCAAAGTTCAATGAGCTCACCGCAGACCTCGTTGAGAAGACCATGGGCCCGGTTCGTCAGGCACTGAGCGACTCCGGCCTCTCTATCGGTGAGATCAACAAGGTTCTCATGGTCGGCGGTTCCTCCAGAATTCCGGCTGTTCAGGAAGCGGTTAAGAAGCTTATCGGCAAAGAGCCGTTCAAGGGCATCAACCCGGACGAATGCGTTGCAATCGGCGCCGCACTTCAGGCAGGCGTTCTCGGCGGCGAAGTTCAGGGCTTGCTGTTGCTTGATGTTACTCCGCTTTCTCTCGGTGTTGAGACCATGGGCGGCGTGATGACGAAGATCATCGACAGAAACACCACGATCCCGACCAAGAAGAGCCAGATTTTCTCCACGGCGGCTGATGGTCAGACGCAGGTTGAGGTCAACGTTCTGCAGGGCGAGCGTGAATTTGCACGCGATAACAAACAGCTGGGTCTGTTTAAGCTCGACGGCATCGCTCCGGCTCCGCGCGGCATCCCCCAGATTGAAGTTACATTTGACATCGACGCAAACGGCATCGTAAATGTTTCCGCTAAGGATCTCGGCACCGGTAAGGAACAGCACATCACGATTTCTTCTTCCTCCAACATGAGCAAGGAAGACATCGATAAGGCTGTTAAGGCGGCTGAGCAGTTCGCAGAGGAAGACAAGAAGCGCCGTGAAGAGGTTGAGACGAAGAACAACGCAGAGAACCTCTGCTACCAGGCGGAGAAGCTCGTAAATGAGAGCGGCGACAAGCTGGAAGAGGCGGACAAGACCGAAGTGAACAACAAGGTTGCAGCCCTGAAGACCACCATGCAGAACGGCACGGTCGAGGAGATCAAGTCCGGCATGGATGAGCTGCAGAAGGCGATTTACGCGGTCAGTGAGAAGCTGTATAAGGCAAGTGCACCGCAGCAGGGCGAGCAGGCAGCCCCGGGCGCAAACCCGCAGCAGGGCGGCCAGAACCCGAACGGTGACGTCTACGACGCAGACTACAAGGACGTTGATTAAGTTTTATAAATGACACGTTCAAAAGTGCAAGGGGAGCCGAAAGGCGTCCCTTGCCTTTTGGAGTTTGCGAGGAGATGACAGCGGATGGCGGACAACAAAAGAGATTATTATGAAGTGCTTGGGGTCGATAAGAGCGCAACAGACGATGTGATTAAAAAGGCGTACCGCAAGCTTGCAAAGCAATACCACCCGGACTTGAATCCCGGAGATAAAAATGCGGAAGCGAAGTTTAAGGAAGTCAACGAAGCGTATGAGGTACTTTCTGATAAAGACAAGAAGGCGCGCTACGACCAGTTCGGCTTTGCGGGCGTAGACCCGAACTTCGGCGGCGGCGCGGGCGGCGGAAATCCGTATGCCGGCGGCGCAGGCGGCTTTGATTTTACCGATATTTTCGACAGCTTCTTCGGCGGCGGTTTCGGGGGCGGCGGACGCCGTGCGAACCCGAACGCACCGCGCCGTGGCAGTGACGTAGAGGCAAGCGTCACCCTTTCGTTTGAGGAAGCGGCAAAGGGCTGCAAGAAAAATGTGACCTACCACCAGATCGAAAATTGCCCGGATTGCAACGGCTCCGGCGCGGCTAAGGGCACAAGCCCCAAGACCTGCCCGAACGGCGGCGCCGGCCAGGTGCGCATCAACCAGCGCACACCGTTCGGCGTGGTGCAGTCCACAAGCACGTGCGACCGCTGCCACGGCAGAGGCCAGATTGTCGATACCCCGTGCAAAACGTGCGACGGCAAGGGCAAGATCCGCCGCCAGAAGACGATCGAGATTTCCGTTCCGGCGGGTATCGATGACGATCAGATTCTGAATGTCGGCGGCAAGGGCAATGCCGGCTCCAACGGCGGTCCGAACGGCGACCTGCACGTATACATTACAGTTCGTCCGCATGCCATTTTCACGCGCCGCGGCAACGACGTTTGGTGCGATATGCCAATCACGTTCACGCAGGCTGCACTCGGCGCGGAAGTCACGGTGCCGACGCTCGACGGTAAGGTGAGCTACACCGTACACGAGGGCACGCAGCCGGGCGACGTGTTCAAGCTCAAGGGCAAGGGTATTCAGAGCATCAACGGCAGAGGACGCGGTGACCAGTACGTGCGCGTGACCGTTGAAGTGCCGAAAAACCTGAGCAAGCGCCAAAAAGAGCTTTTGCAGGAATTTGAACAGAATGCCGACGAAAAGAACTATCAGAAGCGTAAAAGCTTCTTCGGCAAGATCAAAGACCTGTTTGAAGACTAAACACATGAAAGTTTAAAGTATCCTCCGTTCTGTACAGAGCGGGGGATATTTTGCTATATAAGCTCTTTACATTTTCAACTTTGCGCTCGTTGTGCAGCTTGGTATCGGTATTTTGGCGCTGCCCGAAAATTTTTGTGCATTTTTTGTTGCAATCCGGTGTGTTTCGGACTATACTAAATAGCAGAAATCAACAAATGGAGGTTGATAAAATTGAAAAAGAGAATATTTGCGCTGTGCAGCGCCTTGCTGCTCGGCCTGACTGTGTTCGCGGGCTGCGGATCAAAACCGACGGAGGAGAGCGCCGCAAGCGAGCCGGAAGCGACCGCAACGGCTGCTCCGACGGCAGAGGCGGAATCTTCCGCAGCAGAGAGCACCGCAGAACCCACGGAAGCACCTTCTACGGAACCGGCGAATGTGAACCTGCTCACCGGCCTGCCGACTTTGACGGACGGCGCCATCGGCAAACGTCCTGTCGCCGTGATGGTGAATAATGTAGACGCCGCCCTGCCGCAATACGGTATCTCTGCCGCAGATCTTATTTTTGAGTTACCGGTGGAATACGACCTGACCCGTTTGATGGCCGTTTATGGGGATTATACCCAAATTCCCGAGGTTTGTTCCATTCGCAGCTGCCGATACTATTATCCGATTTTGGCAGTTGGTTTTGACGCAATTTATGTAAACTGGGGCATGAATGAGTCTGTTGCGCGCCCTACAGTCAACAGCATGGATATCGATCAGTATGATGGCGATGAATATGGCCTCGGTGATTGCTTCGGCAGAGATAAGGCGCGTTATGAAAGCGGTTATGCGTGGGAACATACCGGTGTATTTCATGGGCCGAATTTCCCGAGTGTTTTGGAAAAAGATAAAGTGCGCACCGATTTAAAAGAGGACAAAACAGGTACAGCTTTTAATTTTGTTGAAATGGATAAAAATGCCGCACCGAACGGCGAAGATGCCCAAAAGGTGCGTGTGGATTTCGGTGCAAATTACAGTGTTTTTACTTATGATGAAGAAAATCATGAATACCTCAAGAACTTTAAAGATAGCCCGCATATGGACGGCATTTCCAAAGAACAGCTCAAGTTTGAGAATGTGATCGTTCTTGAGACGGAGATCAAGCCATATCCCGGTGACGAAGTGATCAAGTATGTGGATTGGGAAGGCGGCGAAAATGCAAAGGGCTACTATATTTCCGAGGGCAAAATGGTGCCGATTACTTGGTCTAAGGCCAGTATGTATGACCCACTGAAGTTCTTTGACGCGAACGGCAACGAGTTGCAGCTCAATCGCGGTAAGTCCTACATTGCGTTCACCTATGCGGGAAACTGCAAGGTTGAAGAGTAAAAGTTAAGAAAACAGACAAAAGGAGCTATCGGGTGTTACGAAACTCGACAGCTCTTTTTGTCTTTTATCCTCATGAAAGATATGTTTGTGAACGCTTCAAAAAGCGTGCCACTTCAGGGGTGAAGGGCAAAACTTCGGTATAGCGGTGCTTTTGCAGGAGGCCGTATAGATTCCCTCTAAAATTCGGACGGCACATTTCGAGCGCGGCTTCAAGTGCTGCTTTGGCTTCGGCATATTTCCCGTAGTGGGAGAAGATCACGATTTGTGCAACTTTACACTTGAATTCCTGATGAAGAAAGCTTTTTGAAAATTCATCACTTCTTTCAAAAGCGCGGTAATACGTTTCTGTTTCCTCGGAATAGCGAAAGGTATCCATGTGCAGCCGCGCCCAAAGAAGGCGGCTGGATAACACATTTTCATAATAGGCGTGATGCTCACCGCCCAAAGCTTCGTTTGCAGACAAATAGGCTTCATATGCTTTTACATAGTTCTCGGCTTTCTCGTAGATGCTTCCCATAGACAGGTAGGATGTATAGACCGAAAACCAACTGCTTTCAAAATTTTGCAGTCCGAAACGAATCAGTGTGACGGCTTGTTCGGCACGCTCAGGTGGAAAGCGGAGAGCCGTCGAGTAACAATGCTGTTGCTTTAAGCCGTCTTCATGGATGTATCTTAGGAACTTTGCGTATTTGTCAAGATCACCGTCCCGCATGCCGAATGTCACGATTTGATTTTCGAAATCTTCTATTTTGCTCATGGCTATACCCCTTAAAGTCGATCTGAAATACATGTTCATTATACATGATTTTTCTAAAAAATCAAAGATAGAAAAACCGCCGGAAACCCACATAGATACAGGTTTTCGGCAGTTTTGTTTTTGGATATTATTCAAATTCGCTCTCTGAAACCATGACCTAAACAGTTTTGTATAGACCGTTTAGCTCCGATTATCGGGATTGCTTAGATTATCCAAGAATTACGGTGTATCATAATTCCTGTTGTCATTGTGTTGTCAGGCAGATAGGTTGGTGTAGATCCAATCTGTATGGATATTATAGCGCTGTGCTCTTTGAATTGCAATACCGCTTTTCAAAATTTACACGCAACATTTTCAAAAAGCATGCAAAACATATTGATTTTTGAGGGCCTGGGCATTATAATATAAACACGCATAATGCAAATATTGCGTGCAGAAAGTTGGTGACAGGTTGAGCAAGTACGATATCGTTAACGAAGTTTTTGATGCCATCGGAGAAATTGCAAAGAAATCGGATTTCATTTCTGCCGGACTCAAAGGCCAAGATGTATATGCGCTTTGTAAGCAGGGGTATCTCGAGCGTGTGAAGAAAGGGTATTACAAGCTGGCTGTCGGGGACGAGCCCAAAGAGGAGCTTATCCTTTCGAAACTGATGACGCACGGGGTCATCTGCGTTGAATCAGCTCTGTTCTACTACGGCTATAGCGACTTTGCGCCCAGAGAATGGTCGATTGCCGTTCCACGCTCTTATTCCAGAACGGTGAAGGCGATTCAGGCGGAAGTTCCGGTGAAAGCGTACTATGTGCAGAATCCGATGTATCACCTGGGGGAAACAACTGGCACCTTCAATGGCGTAAAACTTCCAGTCTATGACCGTGAACGCACCGTCTGCGACTGCTTCAAGTACCGCACGAAGTTGGATAACGAGATATTCAACAAAGCCGTCAATGCTTATGTGGCGGATGAAAAGAAAAACCTTGCCAACCTTTCCAAATACGCAAAGGAAATGGGCGTTTATAAGAAAATGATGAGTGTGATGGAGGTGCTGCTGAATGGCTGACATAGCTGCATCCGTGCTTGCACGGCTCAAAAACAAAGCGGCAAATAGCGGCAGAAGCTATCAGCTCTGCTTGCAGCTTTTCTGCCAGGAAGAGTTCCTGCGCCGTCTGGAAAAGTCGAAATATGCGGAAAACCTTGTTCTCAAAGGCGGCCTGTTCCTCTATTCCCTCACGGATTTCGATAGCCGTGTTACGGCTGATGTGGATTTTCTGCTCAGAAAGATGCCCAATACACCGGAACAGCTCCAGGCGATATTGGAGGGGATCATTGCAACCCAAACAGGCAACGATTTTATCACATTTGAAATCAAAAATGTGGCTCCCATTGCTGTGGCAAAGAAGTACGCCGGTATTGGTGCTTCCCTCGTAGCAAGGATAAAGAACACAAAAACTCCTTTTGGCATTGATTTCGGTGTGGGGGACATCATCGTGCCGAGGCAGGAAAAGCGGAAGATACCAACGCAGCTTGACGGTTTTGAGGCACCGACGGTCAATACCTACTCGCTGGAAACGACAGTTGCCGAGAAGCTGGATGCAATACTCAGTCTGATGGAATTTTCCAGTCGGATGAAGGACTATTACGATCTCTATTATCTTGCAAACAAGTTCGATTTCAACGGTGCAACGCTGACGGAAGCGCTGAAAAAGACCTTTGAAAACCGTGGACACAAGTTCACGGTGGAGCAGTTTGAGCAGGTCATGGCCTTTGGCAGCGACGATGCAATGCAGAAGAAGTGGAAAGCCTTCTGTCGGAAGATCAATACAAAGACCGATGATTTCGATACGGTGCTGAGAACAATAAAAGTGTTTTTGACAAAGCCATATGCAGCAGTTCTAAAGGGAAAAGAGTTCACTGAATACTGGTCTACACAAAACAATGACTGGAGGGTTATTTGAGATGGAAGTTACCGGAAGCTTGCAAATAGTATGCCCGATAAGAGGGCAACTCAAAGTCAATAAACGTAGCAAAGACGGACTTTCTGCTTCAGAAGAATTTTATAGGGTTGAGGCAATTAAGTATTTGCTATCCAAGAGTTATCCTAAAGAGAATTTCTGGATTGAGCCAATAATCAAACGTTTTGGAAATAGTGGACGTAACAGCTTTAGAAGTGATTTTGCCGTTCTTGATGTTCCTGCGACTACAATATCATCAAATGATCCGGATGAATTGCTGGCGCATGCAATTATTATTTGTGAGGTCAAGCGTGATAACAAGAAAAATACATATGTAAAAAATACGCAGGTTAAACCAATGCTTGACTTTGCAAAACGTCAAGATACATTGGGACTATATTGGGACAATATTGAAAAACGCATATTTTGGATAGAAATAGAAAATGGCATTAAGGATATCAAAGAAGGACCTTTATCGTTTGTCCCGAAATACGGTGTTTCTATTAAAACGACACCATTAACTTTTAATACTATTGAGCCTGCAGATTCTTTAATAGATGCTTTTGAAAGAATTGAAGATATTTTGCATCAAGCTTCGTTTTCTCCTGAAAAGCGATACGAAATAATTCTTCAGCTTCTTCTTGCAAAGATTTTCGATGAACACGCTTATGAAGTTCGTGGCGATGACCCGTTAGAAATCCAGGATTATCGTTCTTTAGGAACAAATGCTGAAACTACAAGAAAGAAAATATCTGATGTCGTGAAAAGGGCTGTTGCGTATTATGGTAAGCATCTTCCGAATGCACTTTCAAGCACATTACCATTGTCAGGGGATACGCTCTTTGAAGTTCTACAAATACTCGCACCAATTAAGATTATTCACTCCAAACGAGATGTGGTACAAACATTTTATATGAAGTTTGCCAAAGACTTATATAAATGGGATATGGCGCAGTATTTTACACCAACTACCGTGACAGACTTTCTTGTAGATATTGTAAACCCACAATTTGGAGAACATATTGCAGATCCTGCTTGTGGAAGTGCTGATTTTTTAGTTGCGGCATTTCGCATAGCCCGTAAATACAACCCTGGCTTTGCAGATTGTATTTGGGGAATAGACAATTCGTCTAATGCAGTACAAGTAGCCGTATTAAATATGCTACTTAATGGTGATGGCAAAACAAATATAATAAAAGACGACTCCCTTGAAAATATTGAAAAATATATAGAAAAATTTGATGTATTAACCTGCAATCCTCCATTTGGAACCAAAATAGTAGAAAAAAGGCCCAAAGTGTTGAGAAAATATGATCTTGGTTTTGAGTGGATTTCCAATGAAGATGCTTCTCTTGTAAAAACAGATAACTTACTGGCACAACAAGAGACAGGAATACTATTTATCGAAGTATGTATTAAAGAGTGCCGACCTGATGGTCGTATTGCAATTATTTTGCCAAATGGTTATTTAGGAAATAGATCACTTAAATATCGTGCTGTTAGAGATTGGATTTTGCGTCATACTCGTTTAGCGGCCATCGTGTCATTGCCTCGATTTACATTTAAATCCAGTGGAGCTGATGTTAGTGCAAGCGTTCTATATTTAGAAAAAAGAGCCAAGCCGTTAGAAAGACTCTCTGATGACACTGGATATCAGGTTGCTATTGAAATGATTGAACGTGTTGGTTGGGATGCCGGTAACAAAAAAGCAGCCCCTATATACAAGCGCAATCAAGAAGATGGGAGTCTGATAATTGACGAAAATGGTAGCCCGATCATCGACTGTGATTTTGAAAACGCAATTAAACGTATTTCATCAAGTGATGCAGCGAATTGTTTTGAATGGCTAACAAAGGGACGAATCGTTGATTCGAATGTTGAAGGGTGGTCTGTAGATATTAGGAAAGTCTATTCTGACCCTGATTTGACAATTGATCCAAAACGATACAGCCAAAAAGTAGTAACGCTGAGAGAAACGCTAAAACTTAAGCAGCACTTGTTACTGGGTGATATCGTGGATTTTATCGCAGAACGAGTGGACTCTTGTGGAAAGAAAGTGGATATCCATAAATCCGAGCTATATCAGTATGTTGAAATACAAGATATTGGTTTTGGAGACTACTACTCAAAAGAACTAAGAGGCTGGGAACTTCCGAGTAGAGCAAAGCATTTTTCTGAGGCAGATGATATATACATTGGAGCAATTTGGGGCAGTTCCATTAAATGGTGTTATATTCCTAGTGGTGTAAAAAACGTTGTTGTTACCAACGGCTGTTTCCGATGCAGAATCAAGCCTGAAATGAAAAAATATACACCAGATTTATTAGCTTACCTTAATAGCGAGGGCTGGGGAGTGCAGATGAGAGCTTTTTCCAGAGGTTCCGATGGACTGGCCGAAATCTGCGAAGAAGATGCAAAACAAGTCATCATACCGCTGTTATCTGACGATGTCCGAGAAAGTCTTTCAGCATATGTTAATAACCTAAAGCATGGAGCGCCCACCATGAATGCAGTTGTTAAGCAGATGATAAAAGAAAATCGTGTCGATTATCAAGACCCACAAAAACGTCCGAGCCATATTGTGTTGGTATAATTGTGTGCATCTTATTAATCGCTCAGGGTATTTTTTTGTTTCAACATACACATGAGGTGAATATATGCCTAGAAATGTAGTTCAATATGATCTTCTCATTTCGTGCCCTGGAGACATCACAAGTGAGATTTCCGTTATCGAGGATGCTGTATTGCAGTTTAATACTCAGTTTTCTGATGCTTTGGGAATAAGCATTCGGACAAAGCATTGGCGTAAAAACTCCTATGCACAGTCAGGTGGAAAACCGCAAGCGCTGCTAAATGAGCAATTCGTAAATGATTGTGATGCTGCAGTTGCCGTTTTGTGGACGCGCTTTGGGACACCCACCGATGAATACGGCTCTGGCACAGAGGAAGAAGTAGAAATTATGCTCTCTTCCGGCAAACAGGTATTTATGTATTTCTCGGACAAGCCGCTTTCTCCATCTCAACTGAATGAGGAAAGCTATAAGAAGGTTCAGGCATTTCGTGATAAGTACAAAGATCGAGGGATTTACTTTACATATTCATCGGACGATGAATTCGAGAAGCTATTTTTTGCTCATTTATCTCAGTATTTTTTAAGTGAAAAAAGAGTGGCAGAAGTTAAGGGGGAGCGTCATTCTGAATTAAAGATTGTAGGTATAGATCAAAGCCAACATATCAGCGATAACGCACCTTTTATCAGATTTGTTCCGAACACCAAAATGACAAGTAGTAGGTATTTGGAGAAAATCCGAGCTCTTTTTGACGATATCTCAGCACGAAAATTAGAAAAGCGTATTGAAATGCCAGAGAAAATAGCAAAATGCACATTAGCGTTTAATAAACCAGTAGAAATCAGTGAAAGCGAGCAGAAAATCATATGCTCCGTAGCTGATCAATTAGGCATCAATATTGCCGAAGACTTTTTTGTTCTCGGTAATCTATCGCAGAGTACTATGACACCAAGTATAATGGGTGGAGCTTCAATTACAGGAACGAAGGCAGAAGAGGACAAGTATGACACAATCCAGGAGCTTTTGGAGACAATTTCAAAAGCATTAGAATGGGCACCCATAGAATGCGCTTTTGCTGAGAAGAGGTGTCTAAAGCTTGCTCTCCAGAATGGCGGGACAGATGTTGATGAAGATATAGAAATATCTCTCACTATACCAAAAGGCAGCTTACTGCCTATATGCGAATTCCCAAAGCTGAACAACGATGAGATGGGTTATCTTCTGAACGACTGTAATATGAGCGAGATATTTGGTATATGCAGTACATCAATGTATTCGGATTACGACTCCTCCATTGTGACGAACAGAAGATTTTCTCCTCGTGTTTCTATGCCTTCCATCTTCCCTGGACATACTCCAGATTACAGTAATGATTTTGAGAGTGAACTTGCTGATGTATTTTGTTATTCGTGCTTTGATGAGGGGGAAAAGTATATTGTAAAATTAAAATATGATTATATTAAGCATAATACAATAATCGCATTCCCTTCAGTTATTTTTGTCAAAGACCTTTTCGATGGTATACCATACACGATTACATCCAAGAATTCACCAGAGATAGTATCCGGAGAAATCAAAATTACAGATGATATACAAAACCAATAAAACCAGCGGCAGGGATTTCCCCCTGCCGCTGTTGCGCTTATACCCTATAAATTAGCTCACTATTTACAATCTCCATAGCCCGATTACGGATATTATTCATCCTGCCGACCCACTCCATTGGATCGGTAGCTTTCAGGGTCTCCGTGACACCTTCCACCTCAGCCATCTGCTTTACCAGCCGAAGGAACATTTCCTCTGCCTGTCGGTCGATGTCGGCAAGGTAGCTGTTCAGCCTGCCGCTGGTGAGCAGGGTGGCATAGGTTGCCCGGCGATGCTCCTTCAGGTAACGCCGGTGGCGCTGTCCCCACACGCCGATGGGTTGCTGATCTTCTTCGGGCAGCTTCAGATCAGGGAGAAGATAATCCCCGACCTGCGTATAAGTACCGCCCATTTCCTCAAAAATTGTCTTTGCCATTGTCTGTTCCTACCTTTCATAATTTGTATTTCTGCGCCTTGTGCGCTGGGTTTGCTTTCGCTGCTGTTCTATATCTTTTGCCTGTGTGATCAGACTATCGATCTGCTGACTACCAAGGACTTTCCGCAGAAAACGGAAATCCTTCAACTCTGAACGCAGGGCATCATTTTCTCCTTTGAGCCGGTCGTTGGTTGCGGTCAGATGTTCATTCTCTCGGTAGAGCCGCCCGTTGGTGGTGTTCAGCCGGTGATAGCTGTCCAGAGCCTTGTAATAGTGGTAGAACACCTCTCGGATAACCTCTTTCAATTTCTTAATGAGTGGGTCAACAAATCGCTGCTTGTAGGTCTTGGCGGTCATCAGGGCGGGTGGATCGGGGAGCTGAAACTCTGCATCCGACTCAATTCGCTGCTCCAACCGCTCAATGGAATGTGCCCCCTGATCGAAGTTGTCAATTCGATTCTGCACCGTTTCCAGCTCGTCCTGCTTTTCGGCCAGGGTGCTGTCCAACGCCGCAATCTCTTTCTCCCGTTCCTGCTTCTTGTAATCCAGAACAGAGAGATGCTTGTCGTGCGTCCCTTTCTGCTCCCACTGAATGTCATACCGTTCCATCACGGCGGCAAACTGCTCCTTTTCGGACTGTACCCATTGCGCCCATTCCGTTGCACCACGAGTGCCGCCCTTGAAGCCCTGCGCTGCCAGCGCCTGTTTCAGCGATACACGAGTATCAAGTCCTCGCTTGCTCCCGGTGGTGAACGGCACAAAGTCAATGTGGATGTGTGGCGTGGCCTCGTCCATATGGAGATGTGCCGAGAACACCCGGAGGTTTGGATTGCGCTCCTGAAAGCCTCGATAGTATTCATCCAGTACAGTTCGTGCCAGCTCCGCATACTCGCCGGTGGCGCTCATATCCTCCTTGTTTCCAATTTGCAGGATGATCTCGTGAAAGGGCTTCTCCTGATTGCCGGAGCGAATTTTCTCGTAGTAGTTCGGAATGCGCCGGTCTGCACGGGTTTGCTTCTCGTTGTAGCGTTTCAGGGCTTCATCGAAAAGTTGGTGGTACACAGTCTGGATGCGCTCGTTGCAGTAGTCGATGTTCAGATGAGTTCGGCTTCCGTCTACATTCTCTGCCCAAAATTTGCGGCTGTTGTGGTTGACAGATCCTTTGCCGACCTCGGCACTGATCGTTCTCTTCATAAAATCTCACTTCCTCTCTCTTTCCGGCCGCAGCCGGGGTTCTGTTACTCTTGTCAAGAGTAACGCAAAAGCACTTTTGACAGCCTGCGGCCATCAAAAGATGCTGTTTGCGCTCTCCCGAGGGGGCTTGCACAGAGGCGGTATATCGAATACTGCCTCTGCGCCGGGACTTTGCCCCAGCAGCCTGCGGGCTGCTCCCCAGTGCTCAATGCCCTTTGAAAAGGGCCGCCGCACGGCTTGCCGAAACTTCAAAGCGTGACAAACCGTGACGGTGGTGACAATGTTTTAGGCCTCGCTGCTGCCCACCAAAAGACCGTCACGGTCGTCACCCTTTGACACGCTGTCCAGCTCCATCTCCTTCCACAGGGAGATTTTCCGTCCACCGTGATTGCGGCTTGCCTTGTAGTGAATATCGTGATCTCGCAGCAGCCGCACAGAGCTAATGCTCAGCCGAAGGGATAGCACATTGGGCTTGCAGTCCAGATTCAGCAGGCAGCACAGCTCGGATGCTGTACCCTCCCAGCGTTCACCCGCCGAAGAAAGAAATGCTGCAATGCTTTCCAGAAACGGATCCGGCGGCTCCTGCCAAAGCTCCGTTTCAACGCTCTCCAACTCCCATACCAGAGTTTCAGGATTCTTGTTCAGGTGCAACCGCTGATCCTCCTGATCTCTGCCGGTGACATCCAGCACCGCCGCATTGGAGGTGCGTTTCTCCTTGCTGAGGACAAAGCCACCGTCCGCTGCACCCAGCAGACCGTTGGTTCCAGCAATCATATCGAATTTGTCATCTGCCTCCAACTTGCGGGTGTGGTGAACGATTACCATTGTTACCTTATAGCTGTCGGCAACAGTTTTCAGCCGAGCCACAATATCGTAGTCACTACTGTAGCTAAAATCCGCTCCGCCAACCTCACGCACCCGTTTCAGAGTGTCGATGATGATCAGGCCGGTGTTGGGATGCTCTCGCATAAAGCTACGAATCTGATCCTCCAGACCGCTGCTGGCTGTTTTACAGTGGGTGGCAAAATACAGATTTTCAGCCGCCTCAGCGCCGAACATCCGGAATAGTCTCCGCTGCAAGCGGGCATAGTTATCTTCCAGCGCAAAGTAAAGAACGCCCGTTTTTCGCACCTTATAGCCCCACAGAGGCAGGCCGGTGCTGACCTGATAGGCAAGCTGGGCCATCAGGAAGCTCTTTCCCACCTTCGGGGAGCCTGCCAGCAGATAGGCTCCCTGATACAGCAGGCCGTCGATCAGAGGCTCCTGTCCCTCAAAGTCGGTGTCATAGAGGGTAGTCATAGACACCGTTTCCAGATAGTCCGGAGCCATCCTTCTTTGAATTTCTCGGTATAAATCATCGTCAGACCCCTTGAAATCCGGGCCAAAATCGGTTAAACTATTATTAATAAGGTTTTGGGATGACTGCTCCGTATCTGCGCCAACAGATACAACGGGAGCGGTCATTTCTTTTTCTTTGTTCATTCAGATTCCTCCTTCATTCCGCCGAGAATATCGGCTATCATTTTAATTAGGTCCAGCAACTCATCATTGACTGCGTTACCGTTCTCAATTCTTTGCAACTCCGAAAGTACTTCGGCAAGCTGATTCCGCAGCGCCTTGAAAACTCTGGGATTGCCTTGCACTACTACATCCTTGTGGGTGAGTCGCCGGGTGATATAGTCCTGCTTGGTCAGCCCGGAGAGCTGCACATAGCGTTCGATTTGAGCATCCTCCTCCGGCGATACCCGGAAGGCAACCGTCTTATTACGCCAGCGATTATGCTCGTCCCTGTTCTTTGATGACATCGCTTGCACCATCCTTTCTGAATTGATTGAGCTTGTCGGCCATATCGCTTTGTGTAGAGGGGAACAGGTGAGCGTAGTTATAGGTGATATTGATACTTTCGTGTCCTACCCGGTCAGCGATGGCTACCGCCGAATATCCCATCTCGATCAGAAGTGAAATATGGCTGTGTCTTAAATCGTGGATTCTGATCCTCTTGACCCCTGCGGCCTTGGCGCCTCTGTCCATTTCGTGATGAAGATAGCTTTTTGTAACTTCAAACAGCCGGTCGTTTTTGCCGATTCGGTAGAGCTGTTTCATATAGTCCTGCATTTCTTCACAGAGGAATTCTGGCATCTTAATGGTGCGGTTACTTTTCGGCGTTTTCGGGTCAGTGATGATGTCCCGGCCACCGATACGCTGATAGGATTTGCTGATCGTGACCGTCTGCCGGTCAAAATCAAAATCTACCGGGGTCAGTGCCAGCAGTTCACCCTCCCGGATGCCGCACCAGTACAGCATTTCAAAAGCATAGAAGGAAACAGGCTTGTCCATCATTTCCTCTGAGAATTTCTTGTATTCCTCCTGCGTCCAGAAAAGCATTTCTCTTGCCTTGGCTTTGCCCATATTGCCGACCTTGGCGGCAGGATTGTCTTTCAGCCCGTAGAATTTTACGGCGTGATTGAAAATAGCACTGAGCTGATTGTGCAGGGTTTTGAGATACACCGGCGAATACGCCTCGCCGCTCTTATCCCGACATTTGATCATCTCATTTTGCCAAGCGATAATGTCTTTGGGCTGGATCGAGTTCATTTTCCGCTTGGCGAAGTAGGGAAGCAGTTTGGTGCGGATGATATGCTCCTTGGTGTGCCAAGTGTTCTCTTTCAGCCGGTTCTTCATATCGGCTGTGTAGGTGTCGATAAAGCTCTCAAAGGTCATATCCAGATCGGCATCCACTTTGTGGAGCTGTTCCCGCTCCCAAGCAAGAGCTTCTCGTTTAGTTGGAAAGCCTCGCTTCGTAGACTGGTGGACTTTGCCCTGCCAATCCGTAAAACGGTAGTAGACCTTCCAAGTGTTGTTTTTGGTATCTTTATAAACGGACATTTTTACCTCTCTTTCTGAACAGCACCGTAACAGGTGCGTTCCATAAAATATTGCTTGTTGACTCGCCCTGAAATCGTGAGAAAGCCTTTGTTTTTCAGTTCTTCATTCAGCTTTTGCACGATCTTGTAGGCGTAGGATTTGGAAACGCCCAATTCCTGTGCTACTTCCTCCACTCTCATAAAGCTTGTGTTTTCCATTTCATCACCCCTTTCGTATGGTTATAGTTCTCTTATTTAGTGTCGGAGAACTTTCTGGCCGCATTCCGATTTGCCCGAGCGGGTACGCCATTACCGTGACGCACGACGGATATTCTGTTGTCTACAAATAACTTAACTCTATTTGCTATAGTCATTATACTAAGCGAATTTGCTATTGTCAAGAGGCTTGCAGAAAAATATTTAACTTTTTTGCTATTGTTATCTTGACACAGATTAAATTCATATGCTATACTGATTGTACAGTATCAAAACGAGGAGCGTAATCGCTATGGCAATCGGTGAGAGAATTCGGTTCTTCCGCAATTTGCGGGGAATGACACAAAAATACTTGGGGCAGGTGGTCGGCTTCCCGGAAAAGACCGCCGACATCCGTATGGCGCAGTATGAATCCGGCAGTAGAACGCCTAAGGCGGAGCTGACGGAGAGCCTTGCCGGTGCGCTGGGTGTCTCACCGCTGGCACTGTCCGTGCCGGACATTGACAGCTATCTCGGCCTGATGCACACGCTGTTTACCTTGGAGGATCGCTATGGTCTGACGGTGGATATCGGTGAGAACGGCGTTTCCCTGCGTGTTGACCCTCGGAAGGGAAGGGATGCCGCCGAGCTTTTCAAAATGCTCACTGCGTGGGCGGAACAGGCCGAAAAGTATCGTAGCGGAGAAATCAATCGAGAGGACTACGACAAGTGGCGGTATAACTACCCGAAATATGACGAAGCGTCCGGCTATGTGAAAGTTTCGTCCCAGCAGCTCAGCGATGCGCTGGTGGAGGCGTTCAAGGACCGGCTGAAGAATGACTGAATCTGAGTAAAACAAAAAGAGCTATCTGACTTCTCTAACAGAAATCAGATAGCTCTTTATTCTTGGATAATCTAAAATGTTGTCATTTTGTTGTCACGGAGCAATTCCCGGGCGCAAAAGTCCAGCATTTTCAAGGCTTTCTAGCCTTTCGGGTATTACTCGAATTCGATCGTTGCCGGGGGTTTGCCGGTGCAGTCGTAGAGGACGCGGTTGACGTGCTGGACCTCGTTAACGATGCGGCTGGTAACGGTTTGGAGCAGGCCCCACGGAATCTCGGCGGCTTCGGCCGTCATGAAATCGGTGGTGGTCACGGCGCGCAGGGCCACGGCATAGTCGTAGGTGCGCTCATCGCCCATAACGCCCACACTGCGCATGTTGGTCAGCGCGGCGTAGTACTGGCTGATGCTCTTATCGAGACCGGCTTTTGCGATCTCCTCGCGCCAGATGGCGTCGGCTTCCTGCACCATCTTGACCTTATCCGGCGTGACTTCGCCGATGATGCGGATGGCAAGGCCGGGGCCGGGGAACGGCTGGCGGCTGACGAGGTATTCCGGCAGACCCAGCTCACGGCCGGCCTGACGTGTCTCGTCCTTAAAGAGGTCACGCAGCGGCTCGACGATTTCCTTGAAATCGACGTAATCCGGCAGACCGCCTACGTTGTGGTGCGACTTGATGACGGTGCTTTCGCCGCCGAGGCCGCTTTCCACGACGTCGGGGTAGATGGTGCCCTGCGCGAGGAAATCGACGGCGCCAATCTTCTTTGCTTCTTCTTCAAAGACGCGGATGAACTCTTCGCCGATGATCTTGCGCTTTTTCTCCGGTTCGGATACGCCGGCGAGCTTATCGTAGAAGCGCTGGCGAGCGTTGACGCAGACGAAATTGAGCTCGAACTGGCCGTTCGGGCCGAAGACCTCGCAGACTTCTTCCATCTCGTTCTTGCGCAGCAGGCCGTGGTCGACGAATACGCAGGTGAGCTGCTTGCCGACGGCTTTGGAGAGCATGGCTGCCGCAACGGAGGAATCGACACCGCCGGAAAGGGCGCACAGCACTTTGCCGTCGCCAATCTTCTCACGCAGCGCCTTGACGCTCGTCTCGACGAAGGAGCCCATTTCCCAGTCGCCCTTGCAGCCGCAGACGTTGTAGACAAAGTTGTGCAGCATCGTCTTGCCTTCCGGCGTGTGGAGCACTTCCGGGTGGAACTGGAAGCCGTAGAGGTTCTTTTCCGGTAGCTCGATGGCGGCGACCGGGCAGTTATCGGTATACGCGGAGATTGTGAAGCCTGTGGGCGCGGTCTCGGCGTAGTCGTTGTGGCTCATCCAGCAAATGGTCTCCGGGCTGACGTTCTCAAAGACCTTGGACTTGGTATCGACGTGAACCAGCGTTTTGCCGTATTCACGCTCCGGCGCCTTGCAGACATGACCGCCGAGCAGATGCGTCATGAGCTGGAAGCCGTAGCAAAGTCCGAGCACGGGGATACCGAGATCGAAAATCGCGGGATCAATGGTCGGCGCACCGTCAACGTAAACGCTGTTCGGGCCGCCGGTGAAGATGATGCCCTTGGGGTTCTGTGCGCGAATGGCGTCAAGACCCACGCGGTAGGACACGATCTCGCAGTATACATTGCACTCGCGGACGCGGCGTGCGACCAGCTGGTTATACTGTCCGCCGAAGTCCACTACGAGCACTTTTTCGTTTTGTGGCATATTACACCCTGCCTTCCTGAATTTAAAACGTTGGTTCAACGATTGAATACAATTCGATTTTACTCCACTGTGACGGATTTTGCAAGATTGCGCGGCTTATCAATATCGCAGCCCTTCATGGAGGCGACATAGTACGCAAACAGCTGCATTGGGATGACTGAGAGGGAGGGGAGCATGAACGATGCGGTCTTCGGAATGTAGAACACCATATCTGTCTGCCCGGCAATCTCTTTTTTGTCTTCCGTCGCAACACCCAGCACGACAGCGCCGCGCGCCTTAACCTCTTTGATATTCGACATCATTTTATCAAAGAGGCGAGCGTCGGTCGCAAGCGCAATGACAAGCGTGCCGTCTTCGATGAGGGAGATCGGGCCGTGCTTGAGCTCGCCCGCGGCGTAGGCCTCGGAGTGAATGTAGGAAATTTCCTTGAGTTTGAGGGAAGCCTCCAGAGACGCGGCGTAATCGACATTGCGGCCGATAAAGTACATGTCGCTCGCGTTGAAATACTTGGAAGCAAAGAACTGAATATTCTCCTTGTGCTTCAGCATTTCGTCAATCTGCTCCGGCAGCTTTTCGAGCGCCGCGATGTATGCACTGAGCTGCTCCTGCGTGAATTTGCCGAGCTGCTCGCCGATGTACAGCGCCAGAAGATAAATGACCGCAAGCTGCGTGCTGTATGCTTTTGTGGACGCGACGGAAATTTCCGGGCCTGCCCACGTATACAGCACGTCGTCCGATTCAGTTGCAATGGTGCTGCCGACAACGTTCACGACGGAGAGCACACGACAGCCCGCACGCTTCGCTTCGCGCAGCGCCGCCAGCGTATCGGCGGTCTCGCCGGACTGGCTGATGATGATCATGAGCGTGTTTTCGTTGAGGATCGGGTCGCGGTAACGGAACTCAGATGCAACATCCACTTCGACCGGGATGCGCAGCAGTTCTTCAAACGCGTACTTTGCCACGACGCCCACGTGGTACGCCGTGCCACACGCCACGATGTTGATTTTTGTGAAGCGGCGCAGCTCCTCGGCGGTCAAGGTGATGTCATCAAGCACGATGTGTCCGTTGCGGATACGCGGTGTGATGGTATCACGCACGGCTTTCGGCTGCTCGAAGATCTCCTTCATCATGAAATGCTCAAAGCCGCCCTTTTCGGCCGCTTCAATATCCCACTCGATGTGCTCGATCTCTTTTTCGACCGGCTCGCCGTCTGCGTTATAGAACTTCACGCCGTCGCGGGTGAGCTCTGCAATTTCGTTATCTTTTAAGCGGCAGATCTCACGCGTCTTTGATAAGATTGCGGGAATGTCGGACGCGATGAAATTTTCGCCCTGCCCGATGCCGATGATGAGCGGGCTGTCCTTGCGTACCGCGTAGATGCAGTCTGGGTGGTCGGCACTGATGATGCCGAGCGCATAGCTGCCCTCCACCTTGGAGATGACCTTTTCAATCGTCTCCAGAATGTCACCCTTATCGTAGTATTCGAGCATCTGCGCGACAACCTCCGTATCGGTTTCCGATACGAACTGTATGCCGCGGCGCATGAGGTGCTGCTTGAGGTAGAGATAATTCTCGATGATGCCGTTATGCACAACGGCAAAACGACCGCCCTCGCTCACCTGCGGGTGCGAGTTCACATCGCTCGGTGCGCCGTGCGTCGCCCAGCGCGTGTGGCCGATGCCGAGCGTACCGGTCAGTGCTTTGCCGCCGTCCAACAGGTCGCTCAGCACGCGCAGCCGGCCTTTCGATTTTACAACTTTCAATCCGTCTTCCGAGAAGACTGCTACACCTGCGGAGTCATATCCGCGGTATTCCAACTTTTCCAACCCCTGCAAGAGAACGGGTACTGCCTGATCGTTACCGATATAACCGACGATTCCGCACATATCCTAAACCATCCTTTCAGAATTTACAATTCAAAATTGGTTATTCTTTGTACAGTGGAAATATAACTGTATTTAATGATTTGTATGCAAAGTAGGGGAAAGCAGGCGGCTTGGGGCTGCCTGCTTTCTTAAGAATATCTTAAATTAGCGATACATGATGTCTTCGCGGGCAGGGCCGTTCGAAACCATGCAGACCGGAACACCGAGGTGCTTTTCGGCAAACTCGACGTAATGACGTGCGTTCTCCGGGAGATCCTCGAACTTCTTGATGCCGCGGATGTCGCATTTCCAACCCGGGAGCTTCTCGAAAATCGGCTTGCAGCGCTTGAGCTCCGTGGTGGTCGGGAAGTAATCAATCTGCTTGCCGTCGAGCTCGTAGCCGACGCAGACCGGAATCTCATCGAGATAGCCGAGTGCATCAAGTACGGTCATGGCAACGCCGGTTGCGCCCTGCACCTGGCATCCATAGCGGGCTGCAACGAGGTCGAGCCAGCCGACACGACGCGGACGGCCGGTGGTAGCACCGTACTCGCCCTTATCGCCGCCGCGCTTTCTCAGCTCTTCCGCTTCATCGCCGAAAATCTCGGAAACGAACTCGCCTGCGCCGACAGCGCTGGAATACGCCTTAACGACCGTGTAAATCTCTTTGATCTCATACGGCGGGATGCCGCCTGCACCGACAGCGCCGAAGCCGGCGACCGGGGAGGAGGAGGTGACCATCGGATAAATGCCGAGGTCCGGGTCCTTCAGGGAGCCGAGCTGACCCTCGAGCAGAATGGTTTTGCCTTCCTTAACGGCGTTGTGGAGAATGGTGAATGTATCGGCCACATACGGCGCGATGAGTTCCTTGTACTCCATGAGCTTTGCGTAAATCTCTTCGCGGTCGAGCGGCTCTACCTTATAAAGGTTGGTGTAGAGTACATTCTTGAGATCGAGCACATGGTCAATCTTCTCCATCAGGTCCTCTTTGCTGCCGAACAGCTCGCTGACCTGAAAGCCGATCTTTGCGTACTTATCGGAATAGAACGGTGCGATGCCGCTCTTGGTGGAACCAAAGGACTTAGAAGCCAGACGGGCTTCTTCCATGCCGTCCAGTGCTTTGTGGTACGGCATAACGATCTGGCAGCGGTTGGAGATGAGGATGTTCGGCATCGGAACGCCCTGTTCCGTTACAGCCTTGAGCTCGTCGATGAAGTTTTCAACGGAGAGCGCAACGCCGTTGCCAATGATATTGAGGATGTTCTTTCTAAAAATACCGGAGGGCAGCTGATGCAGAGCAAAGCGACCGTAATTGGTGATGATCGTGTGGCCGGCGTTGCTGCCGCCCTGGAAACGAACAACGATATCGGAATCTTCCGCCAGAATATCGGTGATTTTGCCTTTTCCTTCGTCGCCCCAGCAGGCGCCGACAATTGCTTTTACCATAATAGTTCAAGCCTTTCTAATATATATTTATTTCTTCCCAAAGCCGTTTAAAACGGCGGGGGGAATTACAGATTGATCTCTGCGGTCTCTGTTTCGGTGTCTGCATAGCGATCGAGGATCGGCTTTACGACATCGTGAAGGAAAATTTCGGTCTGGCGCGGTGCGCGGCCGACATACTTGTGCGGGTCTACGATGCCCTTGAGCTCGTCGAGTGTGACGCCGAAGATCGGGTCGTTTGCGATGCGCTCCAGAAGGTCGTTTTCACCGCCCTCTTCCTTAATGACCTTAGAGGCTGCCATGGAGTGCACGCGCACGTGCTCGTGCAGCTCCTGACGGTCTGCGCCGCGCTTTGCGGCGTCCATCATGATGTTTTCCGTCGCCATAAACGGCAGCTCGCGGCGGAGGTGCTGTTCGATGACCTTCGGGTAAACCACAAGGCCGTCCGCAACGTTCATTACAAGGTTCAGGATCGCGTCGGTCGCAAGAAAAGCTTCCGGCACGCTAATACGCTTGTTCGCGGAGTCGTCCAGTGTGCGCTCAAACCACTGCGTAGAAGCGGTAATCGCCGGGTTCAGCGCGTCTACGACAATGTAGCGTGCAAGGGAGGCGATACGCTCGCTGCGCATCGGGTTGCGCTTATACGCCATGGCGGAGGAACCGATCTGGTTCTTCTCAAACGGCTCTTCCACTTCCTTCAGGTGCTGCAGAAGACGGATGTCGTTCGAGAATTTTGCGGCGCTCTGCGCGATGCAGCTCAAAACGTTCAGCATCTGGCTGTCGAGCTTACGCGGGTAGGTCTGTCCGGAGACGGCAAAGCAGCTTTCATAGCCCATTTTCTCGGCAATCTTCGCGTCGATCTTTGCGGCCATTTCATCGTTGCCGTCGAAAAGCTCAAGGAAGCTTGCCTGTGTGCCCGTGGTGCCCTTGGAGCCGAGCAGCTTCGCTTTGCTGAGCTGATACTCCACGTCTTCAAGGTCCATCAGAAACTCCTGCATCCACAGCGTGGCGCGCTTGCCCACGGTGGTCGGCTGTGCCGGCTGGAAGTGGGTGAAGGCGAGCGTGGGCAGGTCTTTATATTCTTCCGCAAAATGGGAAAGAATGCGGATGACATTGACGAGCTTCTTCCTAACAATCTTCATGGCTTCCGTCATGATGATGATGTCGGTGTTGTCGCCGACATAGCAGCTTGTTGCGCCGAGATGGATGATGCCGGCAGCCTTCGGGCACTGCTGGCCGTAGGCATACACATGGCTCATCACGTCGTGGCGCACAAGGCGCTCGCGCTCTTCGGCGACTTCATAGTTGATGTCCTCGGCGTGTGCCTTCAGCTCATCGACCTGTTCCTGCGTGACCGGCAGACCGAGCTCCATTTCACTCTCTGCAAGGGCGATCCAAAGGCGGCGCCAGGTCTTGAACTTCATGTCCGGCGAAAACAGGTACTTCATCTCTTTGTCGGCATAGCGGGAGGACAGGGGGGATTCATACGTATCTCTCATGTTTATCTTTTCCTTTAATCAAATAAATAACAAACGGAGAATGCGGCAATAAACCGCGTAAACGGAGCCTCCGTGTTTTCGGGGACTCCGTTTCGTTATATGCTTTACAGTCAGTTCAGGCCGATGCGCTTCATCATTTCGGCATAAGCCTCTTCCACACCGCCCATATCGCGGCGGAAACGGTCCTTATCGAGCTTTTCATGGGTGTTGATGTCCCAGAAGCGGCAGGTATCCGGGGAAATCTCGTCTGCGAGGATAATCTCACCGTCGGAGGTCTTGCCGAATTCGATCTTGAAGTCGATGAGGTCAACGCCGATGCTCTTGAAGAACTCCAGCATGAGTTCGTTGACCTTCAGAGCCATCGAGCTGATCTTATCAATTTCCTCCTGCGTTGCAAAGCCGGCAGCGAGGATATGGTAATTGTTGACCATCGGGTCGCCGAGATCGTCGTTCTTGTAGCAGAACTCCAGGACCGGTACGCGCATGGGGGTGCCTTCCTCAAGGCCGAGGCGCTTAGAGAGACTGCCGGCTGCCTTGTTGCGGACGATGACTTCGAGCGGAACGATGCTGACCTTGCGCACGACGGTGTCGCGGTCGGAAAGCTCTTCTACAAAATGGGTCTTGATGCCGTGCTTTTCAAGCAGCTGGAACATGAAGTTGGACATACGGTTGTTGACAACGCCTTTGCCGACGATGGTGCCCTTCTTGAGGCCGTTGAACGCGGTCGCGTCATCTTTATAGGAAACGATGCAATAATCCGGGTTCTCCGTTGCGTAAACTTTCTTTGCTTTGCCCTCATAGAGTAATTCGGTCTTCTGCATAATACATTACCATACCTTTCTTCATTGAGCGTTTGGCGCGGGCGAAAAGCCGAAAACGGCAAAATTTTCTCCCGTGCATTATCATACACTTTAATTCTATAGAAAAGTGCACCGAATGTCAATCTTTTTCCGAAAACCGCCGTGCAAGAATTCGTACAATTTCAGGGTATGAGACGAAAGAATACTGGTGCTTTTACAACAAAAGAAAGTGAACTTGCAGAATTGAAACAGGTTTCCTTCAAAATTCATCGCTTTGTGGTGCTGAAACTTTTTTGAAATTTTTCGCAAAAACATATTGAAAACACGAAAAACCTGTGGTAAAATGTAAACGTTTTCAGGAAACGGGCAAAAAGGCCCAAAAGACCGAAGGGAGATCTTTTTGCAGGATTTAAAGGTAAAAACTGCGTTTCCTGTGCTTTTCTTATTTTTCAATCTATTTTCTAAGGAGCGATCGTTATGTCTTATGTAAGCGAACAGCTGGAACACCTTAAAAAGCTTAATTCCAATGAGCCGGAATTCATTCAGGCTGCAACGGAAGTTCTCACCACTTTGGAGCCGGTCATTGAAGCAAACCCGCAGTATGAGGCTGCCGGTATCTTGGAGCGTCTCACCGAGCCGGAGCGCCAGATCATGTTCCGCGTGCCGTGGGTCGACGATAACGGCAAGGTTCATGTGAACCGCGGCTACCGCGTACAGTTCAACTCTGCGATCGGTCCGTATAAGGGCGGTCTGCGTCTGCACCCGTCCGTTAACCTTGGTATCATCAAGTTCCTCGGCTTCGAGCAGATTCTCAAGAACTCCCTGACCGGCCTGCCCATCGGCGGCGGTAAGGGCGGCTCCGATTTCGACCCGAAGGGCAAGAGTGACCATGAGATTATGGTGTTCTGCCAGAGCTTCATGACCGAGCTTTACAGACACATCGGCGCTGATACGGATGTACCGGCGGGCGATATCGGCGTAGGCGGCAGAGAAATCGGCTACCTCTACGGCCAGTATAAGAGAATCCGTAACTGCTATGAGGGTGTTCTCACCGGCAAGGGTCTCACCTACGGCGGCTCCCTCGCCCGTACGGAAGCGACGGGCTACGGCCTGCTGTACTTCACCGATGCGATGATGAAGAAGAACGGCATGGATATTAAGGGCAAGACGGTTGTTATCTCCGGCGCCGGCAACGTTGCAATTTATGCAACCGAAAAGGCACAGCAGCTTGGTGCTAAGGTTGTTACCATGTCTGATTCCACCGGCTGGATCTACGACGCGGAGGGCATCGACCTCGCAGCTGTCAAGGAGATCAAGGAGGTTAAGCGCGCACGTCTCACCGAGTACAAGAAGTACAGACCGAACAGCGAGTACCACGAGGGTAAGGGCGTTTGGACGGTTCCGTGCGATGTGGCTCTGCCGTGCGCAACGCAGAACGAGCTGAACGAAGAAGACGCGAAGACGCTTGTCAAGAACGGCGTACAGGTTGTTGCCGAGGGCGCGAACATGCCGTCCACCATTGAGGCTACGAATGTCTTCCAGCAGGCCGGTATTCTGTTTGCACCGGGCAAGGCTGCAAACGCAGGCGGCGTTGCGACTTCTGCTCTTGAGATGAGCCAGAACAGCGAGCGTCTCTCCTGGAGCTTTGAAGAAGTTGACGCAAAGCTGAAGGGCATCATGGAGAACATCTTTGCGAACGTAGACGCGGCTGCCGAGAAGTACGGCCACCCGAAGAATTATGTCATGGGCGCAAACATCGCGGGCTTCGTGAAGGTCGCAGATGCTATGCTCGCACAGGGCATTGTCTGATCCTGATTTGATTTAAAACAGAATAAAGCTTAAAAAGGCGCTGTGTGGTTTAAAACTTGCACGGCGCCTTTTGCTTATTAAGGAAGTCATTCTAAACGATGGAGGATGGAATAACACAAACGGAATTTATCACAGCGGGATGAAAAAGTAAATACGGAAAATAAAAAAATGGACACCGAAACGATGTCCATAATTTTATCGACCAGCTCTTTTATACTGCTCTTGTAACCTTGCCGGAACGCAAGCAGCGGGTGCAGGCGTATACACGCTTCGGTGTACCGTTAACAAGTGCCTTTACTCGTCTGATATTCGGTTTCCAAGTTCTGTTGGAACGTCTGTGGGAGTGGGAAACCTTGATGCCGAAGGATACGTCCTTTCCGCAAATTTCACATTTAGCCATCTATCTGCACCTCCTTAAAGTGCCTAATTCTTCATTGCAACGTTAGTATTGTAGCAGAAACGAACGCAAAATGCAAGATTTATTTTTAAAAATGGGAACTAAATTTTGAAAAAACTCGCTTTTCCGCATCTTTTACTAAAACGAAAAGTTGTTCACAGAATGTTTTTACGGAAAAGAATTGTTTTTTCGTCCTCTATGCATTATAATTCTATAAGGTATATCCGAAACCGTTTTCGGGTGCACCCCACAGAAAGAGGTGTTATATTTGCTTTTTAATTCGATCATGACCTTGCTGCGCGGCGGCGCTGTTGATCCGCTCAGTGTTATCATTCAGATTTTAGCCACGCTCGTCATCGTTTTCCTTGCGCTGCCGCTGCACGAGCTTGCGCACGGTTGGGTGGCGTACAAGCTCGGTGACCCTACCGCAAAGTATGAGGGTCGCTTGACGCTGAACCCGCTTGCAAGCATTGACCCGATGGGTGCGATGTTCCTTTTGCTTTTCGGCATCGGTTGGGCAAAGCCCGTGCCGATCGACAGCCGGTATTTTAAAAATCCGCGCTCCGGCGTGGCACTCACGTCCCTTGCGGGCCCGGCGGCGAACCTGCTTGCATCTTATGTCGGCTGCGTTATTTATTATGCTATTGCGGCTTTTGCGCCGTACAACGCGTTTGTGCATTACATTTTACTGTTCTTCAGCTATTTTTCGTTTATCAACGCGGTGCTGGCGGTCTTCAACCTTGTGCCGCTGCCGCCGCTTGACGGCTCCAAAATTCTGGCGGCGCTGCTTAGCGACCGCGCACGCTACAAGTTCTACCAGTACCAGAACATGCTCTCCATGATCGGCATGCTGCTCATTGTTTCCGGTGCGCTCACGGGTCCGCTGAGTGTGCTTGAAAACGCCGTATACGGCGGTGTGAGCTGGCTTGCGGCGTTGCCGTTCCGTCTGATCGGCGTATTGTGATCGTGTATGAACATGGAAAAAACGGAAACACTTTCCTATAAGCTCGATGTGTTTGAGGGTCCGCTCGACCTGCTGCTCAACCTCATCGCAAAAAACAAACTCAATATCTACGATATTCCTATCGCAGAGCTTTTAGAGCAGTACATGGCGCAGATTCACGAGATGCAGGCGGCAGATATGGACGTTGCGAGCGAATTTCTTGAGATGGCGGCGCGTCTTGTGCATATCAAAAGTGTTTCGCTGCTGCCGAAAAAGGAAGAGGAAGCGGCATTGAAGCAAGAGCTGACCGGTCAGCTGCTTGAATATCAGCAGTGCAAGGAAGCGGCCATGCGCCTGCGCGAGCGGTTTTCGCTCGACGGCATCGTGCGTGCGCAGGCGGATATTCCCGCAGATCTCACCTATAAGCGCCATCATAAGCCGCAGGAGCTGCTTTCGGCGTATTTGTCGATGCTCGGAAAAAAGAAGCCGCCGGAGTCGCAGAAGCCGGAGGACACCATCTCAAAGCTCATCACGCGCCGTGTGGTCTCTGTGGCTTCGCAAATTGTTTTCGTGCTGCGCAGCCTGTGGAAAAAGCGGCATGTGTCGTTAAAAGAGCTGTTCCGCGGCAAAAACGACCCCTCGGAGCGCGTGGCGGCGTTCCTCGCCGTTTTGGAGCTTGTCAAGGACAAGCGATTGCGCGTGGACGGTGACGGCGAAGACTGCGAGATCAAACTGACGAACGGAGGCGAGTAAGCTGAATAAAAAGAAAATGCTCGGCATGATGGAGGCAATCTTATTCGCGTGCGGCGACCCGATCGACATCGATAAGCTGGCGCAGGCGCTTAACACCGAGGAAGAGAACGTTCTGGAGCTCAGCCGAACGCTTCAGGCGAAATATAACAAGGAAGAAAGCGGCATCCATTTGCTGCAATTAGACCACACCTTGCAGTTTGCCGTGAATCCCGTGTTTTTGGTACCGGTGCGCACAGCGTTAGACCTCAGAAGCAGCGCGCCGCTCTCGCAGGCGGCCATGGAGGTGCTGGCGGTCATCGCATATAATCAGCCTGTCACGAAAGCATTTGTGGAGCAGGTGCGCGGCGTGGATTGCTCGGGCGTCATCGGCAGCCTGGTGCAGAAAGCGCTCATTGAAGAGCGCGGGCGACTCGACCTTCCCGGTAAGCCGCTATTATACGGCACGACGGAAAATTTCCTGCGCTGCATGGGTATCCGCTCGCTTTTGGAGCTGCCGCCTTTGCCGCAGGAGGAAGAAACCGAAAATGCACCTCAAAACGACGGGGCAGACAAAGCATGATCGTTTTATGGATTCTGCTCGGGCTCATCGTGCTGATCTTTCTTCTGCTGTGCATCCCTGTGCGGTTCGATCTGAACTATAACGGAGAGGCGACCGTTTTTATACGGTATCTCTTTTTAAAATACCGCGTGCTTCCCGCACCGGAGCCGATAAAAGAGAAGAAACCGAGCGAAAACAAGTCTGAAGAACAAGCCAAGGAGAAAAAACCGAACCCACTTTTGCAGCAGGTGAAAAAATACAAGGAAGCCGAGGGACTTACGGGGCTTTTAACGCTCGCAAAAGATTTGTTAAAGGCCACCGGCACGCGCTTTGGAAAGCTTTTAAAGCACATAAAGCTGAAAGATTTCGACCTATACGTGCTCGTCGGCGGCGGGAAAGATGCCGCCGAAATTGCTATCCTGTACGGAGAGGTGTGTGCGGGCGTGTACCCGGCTGTGTCGGCCTTGCTCGGCTTAACAAACTGCAAGTCGCCGCATGGACGTATTTCCGTCGATCTCGATTACAGCGTAAAGGAACCGAAGGTTTTATGTACGGCAAGCGGCGCGGTGCGTCCGCTGTTCGTCGTGCACCACGGGGTGCAGTTTATACTGCGCACGATATTGCCGTTTTACAATAAATTTCAAAGTGCCGGAAAGCCTGCCGTAAAATCCGCAGCGCCGGCAGCAAATAAAAAGGAGAGAACAACATGAGTGAAAATAAGGTCAACAACCTGCTCGGCGTTTCCATGGATAAAATCAAGGAAATGGTGGACGTGAACACCGTTATCGGCGATCCCATCACCGCGCCGGACGGCACCACGGTCATCCCGGTTTCGCGTGTGAGCTACGGCTTTGCAGGCGGCGGCTCCGACCTGCCTTCTAAAGCGCAGCCGGAAAAGGGCCTCTTTGCCGGCGGCAGCGGCGCGGGCATTACCATTCAGCCTATTGCGTTTTTGGCAATCTCGAACGGCAATGTGCGCATTTTGCAGATTGAGCCGTATGTTTCGTCTGTCGATCGCGTTGTGGCGAGTGTGCCGGACGTAGTGGACAAGATCGCCGGACTTTTCAACAAGGATAAGAAAGACAAAGAGGACGAGGATATTTCCCTGCCCCCGCAGTATTGATTGTATAATCCAGCCGCCTGCCGCGTATACATGCCGTGGCAGGTGGTGATTTTTGCGAAAGATACTTTGTGTGTTGCTGGCGGTCGTTTTTGTGTGGGGCAGTCTGCCGGTTTCGGCAGAGACGGCGGAGTCTGTAAGCGTTTCGGCGTATGCCGCCGTACTGTATGAGCCCGTGAGCGGCACGGTCTTATTTGAAAAGAACAGCCGCGAGGTACTGCCCGTTGCGAGCACGACGAAAATCATGACGGCGCTGTTGGCATTTGAAAGTGAGCATAGGGGTGATCCCGTGACGATCACGCCGGAAATGATAAGCGTGGAGGGCTCCTCAATGGGGCTGCGCGCCGGGGAGGTGCTTGCACTCGGCGACATCGCCCGCGGCATGATGATGGCCTCCGGCAACGATGGTGCGAATGCGATAGCGCTGTATCTGTCCGATTCGACGGAAGCATTTTCCGAAAAAATGAACGCGCGCGCCGCAGAGCTTCATATGATGCAGACGCATTTCGTCACGCCCTCGGGGCTCGATGCCGAGGGGCACGGCTCCACGGCGTATGACATGGCGCTGCTTGCCGCAGAAGCGATGCAAAATGAAGAGTTTGCCGCGGCGGTGGGGCGGACGACGCTTTCCGTGCCGTTTATTTCGCCCGAAAAAACCGTGCGGTATGAAAATCACAATCGTTTACTAAAGCTGTACCCGGACTGCACGGGCATCAAAACGGGCTTTACGAAAAAGGCCGGGCGCTGCCTTGTGTCTTCCGCAGAGCGGGACGGCGCACGGCTCATTTGTGTGACACTAAATGCCCCGGACGACTGGAACGACCACATGAATTTGTACGATTACGGCTTTGCACAGCTTGCAGAGCGAACATATACGGCGGGTTTTCAGTTGATTTCGCTTCCCGTTGTCGGTGGTGAAAAAGAGTGCATAAGTCTCACGCTCCAAACGCAGGAAAGCGCCGTTTTGCCGAAAGAGGTGACGGTCACGGCGGGGTGCATTCTGCCGCAATTTGTGTATGCGCCGGTAGAAAAAGGCGACGTAATCGGCTGCGTGCGATACAGCGTGAACGGCAAGGTTCTAAAGAAAACACCGCTTATTTCAAGCGAAGATTGTGCTTTGCAAAAGGACGAACGCACATGGCTTCAAAAGTGGTTCGCCCGCTTTTTGAGAAGCACAAGCTTTATAAATTGAGAGATACAGAGAAAGGTTTTGAACTATGGCTAAAGATACAAGACTGCAAAAGATGCTTGCGGAGTGCGGCATCGCTTCGCGCCGCAAGGCAGAGGAGATGATCGCGGCGGGGCGCGTTGCGGTCAACGGCGTTCGCGCGCAGATCGGCGACAAGGTGGACGTGAAGAAAGACAAGGTTACCGTAGACGGTCAGCGCGTGCAGACCGTGGACGAAAAGGTGTACATAATGGTGCATAAGCCGCGCGGCTATTTGACCTCCATGTCCGACGACCGCGGCAGAAAGTGCGTCAGCGAGCTTGTGGAGGAGCTGCCTGTGAGATTATTCCCCATCGGCCGCCTAGATAAAGACTCCGAGGGCTTGCTGCTCATGACGAACGACGGCGATTTTGCAAATCTCATCGCGCACCCGTCTACACATGTGCCGAAGGTGTACCGTGTTACGGTGCGCCCCGGCGTAACGGAAGAACAGCTGACGCGTCTTGCGGTCGGTGTGGAAATCGACGGCAGAATGACCGCCCCGGCTTCCGTGCGTGTTTTGGAGCAGCAGCCCGGCCGCGTGGTGCTGGAATTCGTGCTGCATGAGGGCCGCAACCGCCAGATCCGCAACATGTGTGAAGCAGTGGGCCTTGAAGTGGCCAGACTGAAGCGCACGGCCATCGGCGCGGTGAAGCTCGGCATGCTGCCGCAGGGGCGCTTCCGTGACCTGACCCCGGACGAAGTGCGCAGATTACGCGCTGCCGCACAGAAAAAAGGAAACGCGCAGAACACACAGCGCGAGGAGGAAAAACAAAATGCTGCAAATCGTACCAATGGCGGAAAAAACAGAAGAAGCCGCCCTGCTGGCAAAAACAGAGGGCGCACCCGATAACGGCCGTGTGCTTGTGATGACGGATGGCGAAGAAACGCTCGGCTATGTCGTCGTCGCGCTTGAAGACGACACGCTTGTGTTCTACGGCTTTTCCGTCTCCGGGCAGACCGATTTCACAAAAGCAAAGCCCGACCCCATGACGACTTTTGTGCTCGATACACTTATGCGCTCCGCCGCGTCGTTTGGCGAGACGAACGGCATGAATCACATCCGCACCGCGTTTCCGGATTTTTTTGATTTCTTCAAGCAGCGCGGGTTTGCGGTTGCGGAAGATCACGCCGAAGCGCCGATGAGCCTCATCGTGCATTACGAATAAAACCCAAAATGCCGCAAAGCGAAACTTCTTTATGCGGTATTGCCTCAAAATTGCCGCGGGCTGCTGCCTGCGGTGTTTTGTTTTTTCCGAAAATTCCGATTTTCGCCCGCGATAGGTTGCATTTTCCGGCTTAAAATGGTAAAATATCTTGATAGAATTAAAGTCGGGTACTATGTCCTCTGTGAGGAACACAAAATATCCCGAAAAACATAGACAGAATTTTAGAAAAGAGATGATCCTATGCTGAAAAGCATGACCGGGTACGGCCGCTGCGAAGAAACCGTCAACGGCAGACACATTACGGCGGAGCTGAAATCGGTCAACCACAAGTATTTTGAGTTTTCTCCCCGTGTGACGCGCGGCTACGGATTCCTTGAGGATAAGCTGAAAACCTACGTGCAGAGCCGTGTGGCACGCGGCAAGATCGATTTTTATTTGAGCATTGAGACACTGGAGGACACGGATGTCGTTGTCAGTGTGAACCACTCGCTTGCCGCGGGTTATATTGCGGCGTTCCGCGAGCTTTCCGAGCGCTACCATCTGCCGGACACCGTTACCGTCAATTCTCTTTCGCGCTACCCCGATATTTTTTCCGTGCACAAGGCGCCGGAGGATGAGGAAGCCATTTGGGCAGACGTGAAGCAGGTTGCTGAAAAAGCGGTGGACGCGTTTATTCAAATGCGCGAGACGGAGGGACAGCGTCTTTATGAGGACGTCATGTCGCGTGCAGAGACGATTTTAAACATCGTCGGGCAGATTGAAGAGCGCTCCCCGGAGACCGTCACGGAATACCGCGAGCGTCTGGAAGCAAAGCTGCGCGAGGTACTGAACGACACCACGATCGACGAGCAGCGCATTTTGACCGAAGCCGCCATTTTTGCGGATAAGGTCGCCGTGGCGGAAGAAACCGTGCGTCTGCGCAGCCATTTCGACCAGCTTAAGGCGTTCTTGAGCGCCGAAGAGCCCTCCGGTCGAAAAATGGATTTTCTTGTACAGGAAATGAACCGCGAAGCGAATACGATCGGCTCGAAGGCCAGCGATTCCAAGATCGCCTACATGGTGGTGGATATCAAGGCCGAGATTGAAAAGATCCGCGAGCAGATCCAGAACATCGAGTAAGGAGCGTTTATTATGCAGCTTGTGAACATCGGCTTTGGCAACATGATTTCCGCTGAGCGCATGATCGCCATTGTCAGCCCGGAATCCGCGCCGATTAAGCGCATCGTGCAGGATTCAAGGGAACGCGGCGCCTTGATCGATGCCACGTGCGGCAGAAAAACGCGCACCGTCATCATCATGGACAGTGACCATGTGGTGCTTTCCGCTTTGCAGCTGGAGACCGTTGCAAACCGCTTTAACACCGGCGAAAAAGCAGAAGACCCCGTTGAAGCGGAAGCCCCGAATGTATAAATAACGGAAAAGAAAGGAATGTTTCCGATGAAAAAAAGAGGACTGCTTGTTGTCGTTTCATCGCCCTCCGGCGGCGGCAAGGGGACCATTTTAAAAGAATTGTTCCGCCGCAATGAGAATCTTAAAATGTCCGTTTCCGCCACCACGCGCGCCCCGCGCCCGGGGGAGGAACACGGCGTGCACTATTACTTCATCACAAAAGACGAGTTCAAAACGAACATCGAAAACCATGCGATGCTCGAATATGCAGAATATTGCGACAACTTCTACGGCACGCCGAAAGCGCCGGTTGAAAAGTGGCTTGAGGAAGGGCGCGATGTCGTGCTTGAGATTGAGGTGCAGGGCGGCAGACAGATTAAAAAAGTCGTGCCGGACTGCGTGAGCCTTTTCATCCTGCCGCCGTCCTTAGAGGTGCTTGAAAAGCGTCTGCGCGGCAGAGGTACCGAAACAGAAGAAGTTATAGAGAAGCGCCTCGCTGCCGCGGCAGACGAGATCCGCTGCGTAAAAGATTACGATTACGCCGTCATCAACGACACGGTCGAACAGACCGTGCTTGATATAGAAGCCATTTTAGCCGCGGAGAAGCTGCGTGTTTCCCGCGAAAAAGATATAGCAGAAAGGATCCTGAACCATGCTTAAACCGTCCTGTAACATCATTAAAACCCCGCACAAGAGCTATTATTCCGTTGTTATCGCCGTTGCAAAGCGCGCAAGAGAAATTACACAGGAAGCGGAAGACAACAATGAAATCATCGTTGAAAAGCCGGTTGATCTGGCCGTGCAGGACTTCGTCGATGAGAAGTATAAGATCATCGAGCCGGACGAGATTGACGGCTAATTTACCGTAAAGGGAGTTTTTGCTTTGCTGGCGCAGTTGGCCTTGGAGAATACCACATATCGGTTTGATAAACCGTTTACGTATAATGTGCCGCAGGCATTGGAAACGGCGGTACGTCCGGGCGTACGCGTTACTGTGCCGTTCGGCGCAGGCAACCGCACGCGCGTTGCCATGGTGCTCTCTACGTCGTATGAAAGCGGCGCAGGGCAAAAGCTGAAAGCCATCGCTTCTGTTTTGGACAAAGAGCCGCTTTTGGATGACGAAATGCTGGCGCTCATCCCATGGATGAAAAGCCGTTGCTTCTGCACACTGTACGATGCCGTAAAGGTCATGATTCCCGCCGGCATCGGCTATAAGCTCGTAAACCGCTATCGCATGAATGCCGCGTTCAAAAACTATGACCGCGAAGCGTTCACGGATACCGCGTGGCAGATTATCGTGGCGCTGACGGCGGCAAAAAGCGGACTTACCGGCGCAGAACTCACCGAAAGGCTCGGCATAGAAGAAAAAAGCAGCGATCTGCTTTCGCTGCTCGAAAACGGCACGGTCATTCGCGAAAACGCGGCGTCCCGCAATGCGGCGGATGCCACTGCGCGCATGGTCTGTGCCGTGCCGGATTTTTCCGGCAAGCTGACTCCGAAGCAGCAAAGCGCGTTCGATACGCTGTGCGCCATCGGCACCGTAACCGTGCGCGAGCTGAGCTACTATACCGGCGTGAGTGCGGGTATCATCCGCACGCTTGCCGATAAGGGCGCAGCGGAGATTTTTGAAGTTGAGCGCTTCCGACGCCCAAAGCAGGAAATGGCAGACATCAGGCTGCCGCAGACGCTTTCGGCAGAGCAGATGAATGTGGCAAATGACATTCTGCGCGAATGCGATGCGGCAGAACCGATGGTCGGTCTGCTCTACGGCGTGACGGGCTCCGGTAAAACCGCCGTGTTCCTGCATGTCATTCGCCATGTGCTTACTGCTGGCAAGGGCGTCATCGTCACGGTGCCGGAGATTTCTCTTACCCCGCAGACGCTTGCCGTGTTTACGGCGGCGTTCGGCGATACCGTTGCGGTTTTCCACAGCGGGCTTTCCGTTGGCGAGCGCATGGATGAGTGGAAGCGCGTGCGCACCGGCAGGGCGAAAATTGTCGTCGGCACGCGTTCTGCCGTGTTCGCGCCTGTGCAGAATCTTGGACTCATCGTCATGGACGAGGAGCAGGAGAGTACGTATAAATCGGAGAGCACGCCGCGCTACCACGCACGGGACATCGCGAAGTTTCGCGTAAATTATAACCGCGCTTACTGCCTTTTATGCTCCGCTACGCCGTCTGTTGAGTCCTACTACATGGCGCAAAGCGGCAAGTACCGCTACCACGCGCTGCACCACCGCTACGGCGATGCCGTTGTGCCTACGGTGCAGCTTGTCGATATGAACAACGAAGATCTCTACCGCGGCAAGCCGATGATCAGCATGGCGCTGGCGCGTGCGGTCTCCGAAAATATCCGCGCGGGCAGGCAGTCCATTTTGCTGCTCAACCGCCGCGGCTACCACACGTATGCCGTGTGCAAGGACTGCAAAACGGTCGCCGCGTGCCCGAACTGCTCCATTTCCATGACATACCACGCGGCGAATAACCGCCTGATGTGCCACTACTGCGGCCATTCCGAACCTGCTTACGTGCGCTGTAAGGCGTGCGGCGGTGAGTTGACCTTTTCCGGCGGCGGCACGCAGAAGGCGGAGGATCAGCTGCGGGAGGCGTTCCCGGAGGCGCGCATTCTGCGCGTGGATACCGATACCACCGCGAACAAATACGCACTTGAAAAGAAGCTCAACGCATTTGCAAACGGCGAGTATGACATCATGATCGGCACGCAGATGGTTGCAAAGGGGCTTGATTTCGAGAACGTCACGCTTGTCGGCGTACTTTCGGCAGATCAGTCCTTATACAGCGATGATTACCGCAGCAACGAGCGCACATTCGACTTGCTTACACAGGTCGTGGGGCGTGCGGGGCGCGGGCGCTACCGCGGCATGGCGCTCATTCAAACGCATGTGCCGGAAAACCCGTACCTGCACCTTGCCGCCGCGCAGGATTACGAAAGCTTTTTTGAAACGGAAATTCGTTTCAGAAGGGCCATGCTGTACCCGCCGTTTGCGGATCTTTTGCAAATCGGCTTTGTGGGCGAAAAGGAAGACACCGTGCGTGCGGCAGCGGAGCATTTCTCCGCGCTGCTTGCAGAGACGTTCCGCCGGGACTATCCCAACTTGCCGCTGCGTTTATTACGCGCCTCTGCGGCATCCGTGTCACGTATGGGCGGCAAATACCGATATAAGATTATCATGAAATACAAGAATTCCAAGGCGTTTCGGGATGCCATTGCGATGCTTTTGAGCGCGTTTTCAAGCGATAAGCGTTTTTTGAGCGTCACCGCGTATGCAGACCCGAACCCCGATGCGATTTTGTAACAGAAATTTAAATTCACAGGAAAGGAGTGCCGCAAATGGCGCTTAGAAATATTGTGAAAAAGGGCGACGACGTGCTGACCAAAATGTGCCGCCCGGTCGAAAAATTCGACGAGAAGCTTTGTACGCTGCTTGACGATATGTACGAGACGATGGAGGACGCAAACGGCGTCGGCCTTGCTGCACCGCAGGTCGGTTTGCTGCGCCGCATCGTCGTTATCGATGTCGGCGAGGGCCGCATTGAGCTTATCAACCCGGAAATCATCAAAACCTCCGGCGAGCAGGACGGCGCAGAGGGCTGCCTCTCGTTCCCGGGTGAGTTTGGCATGGTCAAGCGCCCGATGAACGTCACCGTCCGCGCACAGGACAGAAACGGCAAAACGTTTGAAATCAGCGGCACAGAGCTGCTGGCCCGCGCGTTCTGCCATGAAATTGACCACCTGAACGGCGTATGCTTTGTCACGCGCGCCAGCCGCATGCTGGAGCCGGACGAGTTGGAAAGCTAAGACAGAATTTAGAGAAAAAGGAGGAATTTCCATGCGCATCGTATTCATGGGCACACCGGATTTTGCCGTACCGAGCCTCAACGCGCTTCTGGAGCGCGGCCATGAGATTTTGGCGGTCTATACCCAGCCGGATAAGCCGAAGGGCAGGGGGCACAAGCTGCTGCCGCCGCCCGTAAAAGAAACGGCAATGGCACACAACATTGAAGTGCGTCAGCCGACGACATTTAAAAATAATGAAGACGAAATAGCGTATTTGAAGGCGCTTGCGCCGGAGCTCATCGTTGTTGCGGCGTATGGAAAGATTCTGCCGCCGCGTGTGCTGAACATCCCGCCGCGCGGGTGCATCAACGTGCACGGCTCTTTGCTGCCGAAGTACCGCGGCGCCGCGCCGATCCAGTGGGCGGTGCTGAACGGCGATAAAATCACCGGTGTGACCATCATGCAGATGGCAGATGGCATAGACACCGGCGATATGCTGGCGAAAGCGGAAACGCCTATTGGTGAAGACGAGACTGCAGGCGAGCTTTTCGACCGCCTGATGGTGCTCGGGGCTGAGCTGCTCGTCGATACCATTGATAAGCTCGACACCATCACCCCGCAGCCGCAGAACGATGCGGAAGCAATCCACGCGCCGATGATCCGTAAGGAGATGGGCGCAATCGACTGGACACAGCCTGCTGAGCGCGTGCACGACCTTGTGCGCGGTTTGAACCCGTGGCCGTCCGCGTTTTTCACGCTGGAGGGCAAGCGCATGAAGCTGCACAGGACGAAAGTCGTTGTCGGCAAAGGGGAACCGGGCGAAATTGCGGTGATCGGCGGCGAAATGGCTGTTTGCTGCGGCGAAAATGCCGTGCAGCTCATTGAGATTCAGCCGGAAAACGGCAAGCGTATGCGCGGCAGCGATTATCTGCGCGGTCACGCGATAGAAGCAAAGGCGAAGGTTCAGTAATATGGCGACTTCTTCCCGAAAAACGGCGCTTACGGCGCTTTCCGAGGTGACGGAAAACGAGGGCTACTCGAACATCGTCATCGATAAGGCCATTCGCGCGGCGGAGCTTTCTCCGCGCGACGCAGCGCTGGCCTCCACCATTTTCTATGGCGTTTTGGAAAAGCGTCTGACGCTCGATTTTTATATTCGCAAGTTCCTCGCAAAACCGAAGCAGAAGCTGGACGGCACGGTGCTCAACATCTTGCGTATCGCCGTGTACCAAATGATGTACCTTGACCGTGTGCCGGATTCCGCCGCCGTGAACGAAGCCGTTTTGTGCGCGGCAGAATATCGGCGCGGGCAGTATAAAAACTTCGTGAACGGTGTGCTGCGCAGCTTTGCGCGCGGTTGGCATGAGGTAATCATTCCCGAAGATGACCTCAGCGTTCGCTATAACATTCCGCAGCCGATCATCGAGAGCTTTAAAAAGGATTACGGCGAGACCGTTTGCATAGATTTGTTAAAGGCTATGTCCGAGCGGGCGGAAACGTATATCCGCATAAATCCGCTAAAGACCACGGTGGACGATTTGATACAATTGCTGCCGGAAAACACCGCGGAGAAAGCGGTGCTCCAAAACGCCCTTTGCGTGCACGGCACGGGCGATGTTACCGGTTTGCCGGGCTTTGCGGAAGGCAAATTCCATGTGCAGGATCTTTCTTCGCAGCTTTTGTGTGCGTTTGTTTCACCGCAGCCCGGAGAGCGGCTTGCGGATGTCTGTGCAGCGCCGGGCGGCAAGAGCTTCACGCTTGCGGAATACATGGAAAACACAGGCGTGCTCGATGCGTTCGATTTATACAAAGGTCGCGTGAACCTCATCAAAAAAGGCGCGGAGAGATTAGGCTTGAGCATCATTCACGCCGCCGTGCGCGATGCCGCGGCCGGTGTGTGTGAGAAGCAGTACGACCGCGTGCTGTGCGATGTGCCATGCTCCGGACTCGGGGTTATTCGACGCAAGCCGGAAATCCGCTACAAAAAGCAGGAGAGCTTTAAAGAGTTGCCTGCGTTGCAGCTCAAAATTTTGGAGCATTCCGCACAGCTTGTATGTCCGGGCGGTATACTGTTTTATTCCACGTGCACGCTGCGCAATGCGGAAAACGGCGCGGTGGTGACCGAATTTTTAAAGTGCCATCCGGAGTTTGAACCGTATGATCTGCCCGAAACGGAGGGCATCTCCCACACGGTGAACGAACCGAAATTCATGCGCACCATGATGCCCATGGACCACGGCGGAGACGGCTTTTTCGCCGCCGCCATGCGCAGAAAAACAGAAACAGGGAAGGAGACGAAGCGTTGACCGATATAAAATCCATGCTGCTTTCGGAGCTGCAGGGGGACTTTGCCTTGCGCGGCTTGCAAAAATTTCGCGCAGCACAGGTATACCGCTGGCTGCATCAGCGCGGCGCGACCTCGTTTGACGAGATGACGGACCTTTCCAAAGACCTGCGCGTTGCTTTAAAAGAAAGCTTTGAAATACGAAATACGGAGATCGCCATTCGGCGCGTTTCCAAAATAGACGGCACCAAAAAGTATCTTTTCCGCTTGAACGACGGTGAGATGATTGAATCCGTCCTCATGAAATATAAACACGGCTACTCCATTTGCATTTCCACACAGGTGGGCTGCAAAATGGGCTGCACGTTCTGTGCCACGGGCAAAAGCGGCTTTTCGCGCGATCTTTTGCCGAGTGAGATGATTTCGGAAATCCAAACGGCGCAGAAGGACATCGGCGAGCGCATCTCGAATGTCGTTTTGATGGGCATGGGCGAGCCGCTCGACAATTATAAGAATGTTTTAAGATTTTTGGAGCTTGTTTCGTCAGAAAACGGGCTTAATATAGGTATGCGGCATATTTCGCTTTCAACTTGCGGGCTTGTCGAAAAAATCTACGACCTTGCCGACCGCAAGTTGCAGCTGACGCTTTCCGTTTCGCTGCATGCGCCGAACGACGAGATCAGAAGCCGCACCATGCCGGTCAACCGCAAGTGGAACGTGGAGCAGCTCTTAAAAGCCTGCCGCTATTATTCCGACGTAACGGGCCGTCGCATCTCCTTTGAATACGCTATGATCAGCGGTGTGAACGACAGCGATGCCTGCGCAAACGAGCTTGCATCCCGCCTGCGTGGCATCATCGCCCATGTGAACCTCATTCCGGTAAATGACGTCACCGGCACGGGCTACCGCAAAAGCGGGGAGGAGAGACTCAGAAAATTCACGGCGATCCTCGAAAAACGGGGCATCACCGCCACCGTCCGGCGCACGCTCGGATCGGATATAGAAGCGTCCTGCGGACAGCTCCGTCGACGCAATGAACAGGGAGGTACAGTCTAATGTACGCGGTATGCAAAACGGATATCGGACAGGTGCGCAGCTCTAACCAGGACATCTGCCGCTGTGGCACTTTTTCGGACGGCAGCGCGTGGACCGTGGTTTGCGACGGCATGGGCGGCGTAAACGGCGGCAACATTGCAAGCAGTGTTGCCTGCGACGCCATCTGCAAAGCGATCACGGAAAACTACACGCCGGATATGGAAGAAGACGCAGTGCGCGACATAATGCTGCATGCAATCAATGACGCGAACGCGGCGGTGCTGCACCGCGCGCAGGAAGACCCGGCCTTAAACGGTATGGGCACCACGGTTGTCGTCAGCATTGCGGCGGGCGGCGTGCTGCACATTGCCCACGCAGGCGACAGCCGCTGCTACTTAAAGACGGCGCTTGGCGTAAAACAGGTTACGACCGACCATTCCTTTGTGCAGCAGCTTGTGGAAAGCGGCGCCATCACGGAGGACGAGGCGCGCGTGCACCCGCAGCGCAACCTTATCACGCGCGTTGTGGGCGTGCACCCCGAGGTGGAGTGCGATTACGGCTGCTATAAATTCGAGCCCGGCGATCTGGCGCTTTCCTGCACAGACGGCCTGAGCAATTACTTAGAGCGCGACACGCTGCTGCTTTTCATCAGCAACTATCAGGGAGAAGAACTCGCCGATGAGCTGATCCGCTATGCAAACAGCAAGGGCGGCAGCGATAATGTGACCGTCGCGGTGATCGAGAACCGCTGAGAAAGGATGAAAAAGAATGGATAAATATATTGGTAAACGTTTAGACGGCCGCTATGAGATCCACGAGCTTCTCGGCGTAGGCGGTATGGCGTATGTGTACAAGGCGTATGACAATATTGAAAAGCGTTGGGTTGCCATTAAAATTTTAAAGGAAGAGCTTGCGGGCAACAGCGATTTTCTGCGCCGTTTCCGCAATGAATCGAAAGCCATTGCGGTGCTTTCGCACCCGAATATCGTCAAGGTCTATGATGTCAGCTTTGGTGACCGCATTCAGTACATCGTCATGGAGTATATCGATGGTATCACCTTGAAGCAGTATATTGAGCAGCAGGGCGAGATCAAATGGAGAGAGGCGCTGTACTTTACGGTGCAGATCCTCCGCGCTTTGCAGCACGCCCACGAAAAGGGCATCATTCACAGAGACATCAAGCCGCAGAACATCATGCTGCTCGAGGACGGCACCATTAAGGTGACGGATTTCGGCATCGCACGCTTTTCGCAGGCAGAAACGCAGACCATGACCGACAAGGCCATCGGCTCTGTGCACTATATCGCGCCGGAGCAGGCGCGCGGCGGTTATATCAACGATAAGGCCGATATTTATTCCGTAGGCGTCATGCTGTATGAAATGCTCACGGGTCAGCTGCCGTTCGTTGCGGATAACGCGGTCTCCGTCGCCATCATGCAGATGCAGGCAGAGCCCACACCGCCCTCGCGCATCAACCCGTCCATTCCGAAGGGCCTCGAAGAGATTACGATGCACGCCATGGAGAAAAACCCGGCGCAGCGCTTCCCCTCGGCAGCGGATATGCTGGAGGACGTGGAGCGCTTCCGCCGCAACCCGGAAATTGTGTTCCACTACGGCGAGCAGGTAGACCGCGCGTATGCGGGCACCTCTGCGGATATTTACGGCAACGTGCAGCAGAACGCAGCGCCGCAGAAGTATAACGACAACTATGAGTACGAAGAAGAATATGTGCGCTCCAAAAACGGTGCGCGCGCTTCCAATATCATCAAGGGCATCGTGGCAGCTGTCATCGTTGTGGCCCTTGTGGTAGGAGGCATTTTCGGTTGGCGGTATCTTCAGAATCTGACGACCTCCACAAATAAGACCTCTGATGAGATCGTCCTGCCAAACTTTGTCGGGAGGATTTATGCGTCCGACATAGAGGGAAACAGTGAATATGCGGATCTCACGTTTGAAATCACCTACGGCAATGTGCCCAGCAAGCAGCCGGGCGAGGTGCTGCGCCAGACCCCGGCGGCCGGCATGACCGTGAAAAAGGGCAAGACCGTTTCGCTCACCGTTAACGGCGAGGCCGAGCAGGTCGTTGTGGAGGACGTGAAGGGCTACAAGCAGCAGGATGCGTATGACGCGCTGAAGGCACTGAACCTTTCACCGAAGATTCAGGCGGTCGCCGATGACGACACCGCAGTCGGTTACGTCGTCAAAACCGACCCGGCGGCAGGTTCTACCGTTTCTACCGGCACTACGGTCACAATCTACGTCAGCTCCGGCCCGTCTACGGAAAGCGCCGTGATTCCGAACATCGTCGGCTACCAGTACAGCGCCGCAAAAGAGGAGCTGGAGGCCGCGGGTTTTGTGGTCACAGCAGAATACGACGACGAGAGCGACAAGGACGAAAACACCGTGCTTTCCGTTTCCCCGAACGAGGGCGAAAAGGCGAAGAAGGGCTCGGTCGTCACCGTAACGGTCAGCTCCGGCAAGGGCGCACAGAAAGATGTCTATTACGATATTCCGTTGCCCGGCGGCGTATCGGATGATCTTACGATGAAGATCTACGTGGACGGTACACTCATTGAGACGCGCACGGTGAACCCCTCAACTTCTCCGTACTCCAACATGACGTTCACGGGCAAAGGCCGCGCGAACCTCGTCATCACGCTGAACGACCAGCAGTATATCACGGCGGAGATTGATTACACCACGCAGAGCATTAACGTGACCTCGCAGCAGTCGTATGCAACGCCGGAGCCGGAACCGACCCCGACGCCGGATAACGGCGACGACATGAGTGAATCCGACGGCTCGGTCACGGCGCACGAAGATTAATATGGGCGAAATGAAAGAAGGGCTGGTCATCAAGGGCATCGGCGGGTTCTACTACGTGCAGTGCGGCGATGTGCTGCACGCCTGCCGCGCAAGAGGCAAGTTCCGTAAAGATAAAATTTCGCCGTATGCCGGCGACCGCGTCCGCATTGAAGTGGACGCGAACGATGAGGGCTACGTGCAGGAGATTTTGCCGCGCAAAAACTTTCTTGTGCGCCCGCCGCTTGCAAACCTCGATAAGCTGTTTGTCGTGTCTTCCGTCTGCGACCCACAGCCCAGCACCCTCATCATCGATAAAACCATCGCCGCGGCGGAGCTAAAGGGCATCGAGCCTGTGCTCGTGTTCACAAAGACCGACCTAAGCGATACGACGGAGCTGAAAGACATTTACGGCAGCATCGGCATTCGGTGCTACTTCGTCTCGGCGGCGGACGGCGTGGGCGTGGACGACCTGCGCCCGGAGCTTACGGGCTGCATCTCCGCATTTACGGGTAACTCCGGCGTGGGCAAATCCACGCTTTTGAACCTGCTTGTGCCGGAGCTGGAGCTTGCAACGGGTGAGACCAGCAAAAAGCTCGGCCGCGGCCGCCACACCACGCGTCACGTGGAGCTGTACCCCGTGGAGGGCGGCTATGTGGCCGATACGCCCGGCTTTTCCACCATGGATATCGAGCGCTACGAGCTGTTCCGCAAGGAGGAGCTGCCGGAGGGATTCAGGGAGTTTGCGCCGTACCTCGGCGAATGCAAATTTACCTCCTGCTCGCATACCTGCGAAAAAGGCTGCGCGGTATTGAAGGCTGTGGAAGAGGGAAAAATTTCCCGCTCCCGCATAGACAGTTACATTGCAATGTATAACGAAGTGAAGGACATAAAGGAATGGCAGTTATCAAAGACAAAAAATGTATGATCATCGGCGCGGCTCCGCTGGCGTCCGGCGCCGTTTTTGAAGAATTCGATCCGAAAGAGCACTACGTCATCTGTGCGGATGCGGGCTATGACACCGCTGTGCAGTACGGCGTTCGCCCCGACCTTGTCATCGGCGATTTTGACTCCGCCGCAAAGCGCCCGCCGGAGACGATTCGCACCATTAAGCTCCCCGTTGAAAAGGACGTTACCGATATGATGGGCGCCGTCATGGTGGGACAGAAGCTCGGCTACAAGACATTTGTGCTTATCGGCGGCCTCGGCGGCGATCGCTTCGATCACTCCATGGCGAACCTCGATGTGCTTTTGTATATCTCCAAGCACGGCGGCAGCGCGGTGCTGTGTACGGAAGACACCAAGGTGTTCGTTGTGCGCTGCGGGCGTATTGTGCTGACGGAGCTGAAAGGCGCCACGGTCTCCGTGTTCCCGTTTGACGGCTCTTCCTGCAACCTGACGTATGAGGGTCTTCAGTATCCGCTGGAGAAAAAAGACCTCACTGCGGGTTCGTCTTTAATGGGCGTGAGCAACTGCATCATCTCCGACCGCGCGGAAATTCGCGTGAACATCGGCTGTGCGCTCGTCATTGTCTACACGCCGAAGGATATGCCGGCAGAACCGCCGCAAAGCGAGATTCAAAGCCGCCTGCCCGAAACGGAAGACAAAAAAGATACCGAAAAATAATCCGTAACCAAATGATGCACCTCCGTATATACTGGAATGACCCCGTAAGGGAGCTTCGGTAAACGGAGGTGCTTTTCTATGCGAATGCCGAAATGCTGCAATAACCCATGCTTTCGGGACCGAAAACTGCGCGCACTGTGCGCCGTTTCATTCGGGCTCGGCATGGTGCTTGCACAGATCTCCCCGGAGGGGCTCGTGCTGTTCATCGCCGCCGTGATTCTTGTCGCACTCGGCGTAGCGGTGCTGCGCACATTATGATCTCGGAAAGGAACGGTATTTTATGAAGGTCGTCATCGTCAACGGCAAAGGGTTCATCGGCTTCATGCTGCGGCATATGTTCGGCATCAGAAAGCTGCCGCAAGAGACATAACACAAAACTGCACATAACAAAAAGGCTCACTGCGGGGAACAGTGAGCCTTTTGCGTATTACGTTATGATTGGATTTAGGAAAGCTTAGATCACGTTATATTCCTTGAGCAGCTTTTCAATGTCCGTATGCTCAATTTTCTTCAGCGCTTCTTTCAGAACAAGGCGTTCGACGAGGCCGAGGTCCATATCGGTCACTTTCTTGCCGTCGCGGAGTTTAACGGTGGCATCCAGTAGTGCGCGTAAATCGTATACGCTGCCCCAGACCTCCGGCACGCCACGGTCTACGTTCAGCAGCGTGTATACGGCCTCCATGCCGGTACGCATGGAGTATTCCGTCGTGAAAATGGTGTCGCGCTTCGTTTCGGCGAACTGACCGAGGAACGCGAAGTTCACAGCGCCCGCAGGCACAACGTCCGGGCGGTCGCCGTATGCGCGAGGCATGAAGAATGCGGTGATATACGGCATCATGCACGGCACGGTGTTGGCGCTCGTCTCCGCAAGCTCTTCAATCTGATCCTCCGGTACACCGATGTGATACAGCCATTCCATGCAGATCTCCTTGCCGGTGCACTCGCGCATCGGCTTTTTGACGTAATCGCCGGGCTTGTCGGAGAACAGGCCATAGACCCACACAAGGCAGTGACCCTTCGGCTGTGCTTTGAACTGCGGCTGGCGGTTGATGGTCCAGCTTAAAAGCCAGGAGGAGTCCTTTACGGAAACAATGCCGCCGGTGACGACCTTGCCGGTGAACGGGTCGCGCTTGCAGATGTTCTTGATATACGGAATGATGCGGTCGTCGAGCGTCTCAACGGTGGCGCTCATCCAGTTCGTCTGCTCAGGATCGCTGCAGAACTTATCCGGGTGACCGAAAGAGGGGTCCTGCGCGGCAATTTTGCGCCACATATCCCAGCCGCCGCTCTCGCGGATTTCGGTATTGAACTTAGCCGGCGTGTTCTGGTCACCGATAGAGGAATTCTCCACGCAGCCGCCGTTCGTGATGAACACAAGGTCGTTTTCGGTGAGGTCGATGTGCTCTTCCTTGCCGTCGCGCAGCGTGTCGATGCGCGTTGCAAGCTTGCGCTGTTCGTTACAGTCAAACTCGACGTTTGTGACCTTCACGCCGAAGTGAAACTGCACGCCGTAGCTTTCAAGGTACTTCACCATCGGCAGAATCATGGACTCATACTGGTTGTACTTTGTAAAGCGCAGTGCCTTGAAATCCGGCAGACCGCCGATGTGGTGGATAAAGCGCTGAATGTACAGCTTCATCTCGAGTGCGGAGTGCCAGTTTTCAAAGGCGAACATCGTGCGCCAGTAGAGCCAGAAGTTGGAGTTCAGCACCTCGTCGTCGAATACGTCCGTAATGCGCTTGTTCTGCAAGTCTTCGTTCGGCGTGAAGAACAGCTTCATGATCTCCATAGCGCCCTTATCGGAAATATCAAACTTACCGTCCGTATGGGCGTCCTCGCCGCGGTTCACGGTCGCGCGGCACAGGGAGTAGTTCGGGTCTTCTTTGTTAAGCCAGTAATATTCGTCCAAAACGGAAACGCCCTCGGTCTCCGTGGATGGAATGGAACGGAACAGGTCCCACATGACTTCAAAGTGGTTGTCCATTTCACGGCCGCCGCGCATCACATAGCCGACGTTTTCAAACTTCCAGCCGTCGCATGCGCCGCCCGCGAGCTGCTCTTTTTCGAGGATGTGCACATGCTCGCCTTTCATCTGGCCGTCGCGCACCAGGTAGCACGCTGCTGTAAGGGCCGCCAGACCGCTGCCGACGATATACGCCGATTTTTGGTCTACGCCCTCCGGCTTCTTCGGTCTTGCAAATGCTTCATAGTTGCCGCTTGCATAATACATATAAAAAACCTCCTAAAGTGTTTCTTTCGTTTTTGTGTCTACATCTTAGCATGTCTTTTTGTGCGAAACAATATACAGAAAAGCCGCCGTGTTCAGTTTTTAAACACGGCGGCAAATGCGTATAAATTTTTATCACGAACGGCGTTTTGATAAAAAAGGGCAGCGCCATACTCTCAAACAGCGCTGCCCGAATGATTTCAAATTTAAGCGTTTCTGTACCGTTCCAGCGCGGCAGAGACACTGCCGTGTATTGCAACGGAAAGATCGGCGACGATTATATTTGGGTCATCCTTCATGTCGTGCTTGATCCAGTCCAACACAAGCCCCACAAAGGCATATTTATAGAAATTTGCAAGGAATTTCTTGTCTTCGTCGCGCACGTTCATGCCTTTGGCTTTTTCGTTTATCACGTGTATAAGAAGATCATAGGTGATGCGGTACAGGTAGTTTTCCACCTTTTCACGGCTGATGGAACGGTAAACATTCATGATAAACGGCTTGTTTGCGTTCAAATCTTCAAAAATGCGCAGGTAGCCTTGCTGCCAAGTATCGTAGTCCTTTTTGCCCTCCAAAATGCGACTGGCTTCTTCCTCAAATGCCCATTCAATGAGGTCGTAAATATCCTTAAAGTGATAGTAAAACGTCATGCGGCTGATGCCGCAGTCATCTGTAATATCGCTGATGGTGACTTTATCGAGCGGCTTTTTAAGCAACTGATTTTTAAGCGAAGCAACAAGCGCACGCTTTGTGACCTGAGACATAGTAAACCTCCGGCAGTTTTTTCTTTCGTCTACACGAATATACCACGAAAGGTCCTTAATTTCAAGAAACAGACTGTGAACTTTCTGTTTAAAGGGGCGGTCATATTGTCCGCTTTCCGCTCATACAATGTAGCGAAACAAAGGGCAGCGAAAGGAAGGTTACAGAGCTTATGCGGATGGAAACAAACACAGAGCGCTATGATGGCTTTGAACAGATTTTTGACGGCGTGCAGGAGTGTCCCGTAGATACGGAATACACCCTGCCGGATTACTGTGCGGATATCCAGAAGATTTTAAAGTGTATCGTCACACCGGAGGTCACGTCCGTTTCGGCGGCAGGGGACAGCCTTACGATCGACGGCTGCGCTTCCATGCATGTTTTATATCTTGATGCAAAAGGCGGTTGCGTGCGCGGATTCGATACGAAAAAAGAGTTCACCTGTTCGGTGCGGCTGCGTGCACAGGCGGAAAACGTGACGGCGGAAGCGGAGCCGTTCGTGCAGCACATGACCTGCCGCGCCATGAACGCCCGCAGGGTCGATCTGCACATTACTTTGGGACTTTCCGTGCGTGCTTACGCCGTGCGGCAGCTTGAAATTGCAGACTGCATTTCGGATGACCGTGTGGAAACAAAGTGCGAAGAATACGATGTTACCCGCGCCGTGGGCTGCGTGATGCACGCGTTTATTTTGGAGCAGAACGCAGAGCTGCCAAACGGCAAGTCGCCTATTGAGACCGTTTTGCGCTGCAGTGTGCGGTATCAGATCGATACGGTGCAGCCACAGGCGGGCGGCGCGGTCGTCACGGGAAAGGCGTGTGTGGAAATCTTATACCGCACGTTTTCCGATACCGCCATGCCGGAGCGCTTTTCGTGCATATTGCCGTTTACGCAGACAGTGGAGTGCGCCGGCGCAGGGGAGGACTGTACCATACAAATCTCCGTGCTTGGCGGCGAATGCACCGTACAGCCGCGTGAGGACAGCGTGGGCGAGTATACCGTGTTGAATCTTTACCTAAAGCCCACATTCTGCGTGCAGTTTACAAAGTCGTGTACCGTGCGCACCGTGTGCGACGCGTATTCCATAAAGGGCGCGTGGGCGGCGAAATACAAGAATCTCTCACTGGAGCGCTGTGAGGTGCTGCCGCCGCGCAGCGTGCGCGTGAAGGAGAACGTACTCGTTCCCGAAAACGACCTTGAGCAGGTGCTCGACATTTGGTGTGAGGGCCTCACGCTGACGGCGTTTACCGAAAAAGAAAACGCCGCCGTGCGCGGCAAATTCACCGTGTGCCTTTTATACCGCACGAAAGAGAAGCAGATTGCCTACACGGAGCGTATGCTCGATTTCACCGATGTCCATGCCGCAGAAATCGTCGGACGCCGCAGTGTGCGCGGCGAGATCACATCTGTGCAGTATGTCATTACGGACAGCAGCACGGTGGAGTGCACCGCAGAGCTGCGCATGGAAGAACAGGTGCGCGTGGTATACGCCGCGCGGTCACTCGAAAGCGCGGAGCTCGATGAGACCACCGAGCCGGAGCCCTGCTGCGCGGCGGTGTATTACGCTTCAAGCGGCGAAAAGGTCTGGGACATCGCAAAACGCTACCACGCCCGCGTCAGCGCCATCCGCACGCATAACGACTGTATGGAAGACGTTTTGAGCGAAGACCGCCCCGTGATCATCTGCCGAAAATAAGACAGCGGAAAGGATATGGCTATGGAAGCATTCAGCGTATATAAAGATATGCAGTCGCGCACGAACGGCGAAATTTACATCGGCGTCGTCGGCCCAGTGCGCACGGGCAAATCGACCTTCATCAAGAAATTTATGGATACGACGGTCATCCCGAACATCGAAGATGAGGCCGCGCGCGACCGTGCCGTCGACGAGCTGCCGCAGTCCGCCTCGGGCCGAACCATCATGACGACCGAGCCGAAGTTTATCCCCGAACAGGCCGTCACCGTAAAAATGGATGATACGGCGGAATTTAAGGTACGGCTCATCGACTGCGTGGGCTTCATCGTGCCGAGCGCCCTCGGATACATAGAAGAGGAGCAGCCGCGCATGGTGCGCACACCGTGGTTTGAGGACCCCATCCCGTTCAACATGGCGGCGGAGATCGGTACGCAGAAGGTGATCACGGAGCATTCGACCATCGGGCTTGTCATCACGACGGACGGAAGCATCAGCGACATACCGCGCGAGGAATACGAGGAAGCGGAAGCGCGTGTCATTGCAGAATTAAAGTCCACGAACCGCCCGTACATTGTGCTTTTAAACTGCGTTTACCCGAATACGAACGAAGCCCGTGCGCTTGCAAACGAGCTTTCCGAGCGTTATAACGTGCCGGTTCTGCCCGTGAACTGCATGGACATCACGGAGCAGGACATTCAGGGCATTTTGGGGAAGCTTTTATATCAGTTCCCCGTGCGGGAAATTCGACTCGACATTCCCGGCTGGATCATCGATCTTGACGATGACCACTGGCTCAAAAAAGAGATTTTCGATACCCTGAAAGGCGCATGCGATATCCATAGGGTCTGCGAGGTGCAGCAGGTCTCGGGTAGTCTCGCCGCATGCGAGGACCTCAAAACCGTCCGCTGCGCGCGCATGGATCTCGGCAGCGGCGCGTGCGTGCTGGAGCTTACCCCCATGCCGTCGCTGTTTTTCAAAATTCTCGGCGAAAAGACCGGCATGGAGGTTGCAGACGAAACCGCCCTGCTCACAAAACTCATCGAGATGAACGAGATCAAAAAGAAATTCGCAAAGCTGCAAAGCGCCTATGACGATGTGATGCAGACGGGTTACGGCATCGTCATGCCCGATATGGAGGAGCTGACGCTCGAGGAGCCGGAGATCATCAAGCAGAACGGCAAGTTCGGCATTCGCCTGAAAGCGGCCGCACCGTCCATCCATATGATGCGCACATGCATCCGCACGGAGGTTACGCCCATCGTCGGCTCGGAGCAGCAGTCCGAAGATCTTGTGCTGTACTTGCTGAAAGAATTTGAGGAAAATCCGTCGCAGATCTGGGGCTCCAACATTTTCGGCAAATCGCTGCATGAGCTTGTGAACGAGGGCATGCACAATAAGCTCGCCCGAATGCCGGAGGACGCGCGCGGCAAGGTGCGAGAGACCATTGAGCGCATCATCAACGATGGCTGCAACGGGCTTATCTGCATCATTTTGTAGCGGAGGGAACCATGCAGTTTTACGAAACGCCTACGCCAAACGACGAGGAAAAGCCGTCCGAGCCGATACCTGCCGAAACAGAAGCGCAAGTGCCGAAGGACAGAGCCGCCGCAAAGAAAGCCACAAGCGGCGGCTTTTGCCTTACCGTGTTCCAAACGCTTGTATGCGTGCTCATTTTGCTTGCGGCGTTTTTCCTGCGCGGCTTTCTGCCGGAGTTATACGGCGAGCTGCGTGCCAAATACGACGCGGAGTTGAACCGCTCCGTTTTGATTTTGCAGGATGACGTTCCGTATTCATAATACGGTACTCACGCTGCGCTTCGGCTTTTTTGCGGTGCTGGCCGTGCTGCTCACATTAGACGGCGGTGTGCATGTGCTGCCCGCGCTTTTGGCGGTGGCGGTGCATGAGACAGGGCACATTCTGGCGGCAAAGCTGTGCGGCATGCAGATCAAATCGGTCACGTTCGGCGCGCTCGGCATTCACATGGCGGGGGAGACGGCAAGCGTCGGCGATTTTCGTCGCGCCGTCGTGTCGCTTGCGGGGCCGCTTGCAAATCTACTTAGCTTCCTGCTGCTTTTGCCGCTGCCGCGCGCCTATCCTGCCGTGCAGCTCACGCTGTTCGCGTTCCACGTGCTGCCCGCCGTACCGTTGGACGGCGGCACCGCGCTTTACTGTCTGCTGCGCGGCACATTTAGTGAAAAAACGGCCGAGCGCACAATAACCGTGTCGTCCGTCCTTCTGGCGCTTACCCTCGGCACGCTCGGGTTTTCGGTTTTGATTTCTACGGGCTACAACTTCACGCTTTTGTTTTTGGCGGTTTACATCTTATTTTACTTAATTCTGAAACAGCGGGGGAACATGTGTTGAAATTCCCCCGCTGTTCGGTTATAATAAAATAGATAAGTTATGCAAAGGTCAAAACGAAAGGTAATTTTATGCTGAATAAAAAACTGGACAAGATCCTGCCGAAGGTGCAGAAGCCGGGACGTTACGTCGGCGGCGAGCTGAATTCGGTCATTAAAAATAAAGAGGACGTGGACATACGCTTTGCGTTCTGCTTTCCTGATACGTATGAGATCGGCATGTCACACCTCGGCATCAAGATTCTGTATTCGATCTTCAATAACGTCGATTACATTTGGTGTGAGCGCGTGTTTGCGCCGTGGATCGACATGGAGCAGGCGATGATCGAAAACGACATTCCGCTCTACGGCTTAGAGAGCGGCGACCCCGTCAGCGAGTTCGATTTCATCGGCTTTACGCTGCAATATGAGCTGAGCTTCACAAATATCCTCAATATGTTAAAGCTTTCCGGCGTGCCGCTTTTGAGCCGCGACCGCACGGAACTCAAAAACATCGTGGTCGGCGGCGGCCCGTGCGCCTGCAACCCGGAGCCCATCGCGGATTTCTTTGACATTCTGTTCCTCGGTGATGGCGAAGAGGTGGATTTGGAGGTCATCGAGCTGTTCCGCAAGTGCCGCAAAGAGGGCAAAACGAAGCAGGAATTCTTAATGGAAGCGGCGCAGATTGAAGGCGTGTACGTGCCGTCGCTTTACGATGTGGAATACAACGAAGACGGCACCGTGAAAGCCTATATCCCGCACGCCGGCGTGCCGAAGACCATCCGCAAGCGCGTTTGCAACGATGTGGACAACATGTATTTCCCGGAAAATTTCGTTGTGCCGTTTCTCGACATCGTGCACGACCGCGCCGTCGTTGAAGTGCTGCGCGGGTGCATTCGCGGCTGCCGCTTCTGCCAGGCAGGCTTCCTCTATCGCCCGTTCCGCGAAAAGAGCGTGGAGACCATCAACCGGCAGGCAAAGCGGTTGTGTGAAACGACCGGCTACGATGAAATCTCCCTTTCCTCGCTCAGCACCAGCGATTACAGCCGACTTTTCGAGCTGCTCGACACGCTGCACACGTGGTCGGAGGACGAGCGCGTCAGCGTTTCTCTGCCGTCCCTGCGCGTCGATAACTTCTCCACGGAGCTCATCGATAAAATTGCGTCCGTGCGCAAAAGCGGTCTGACGTTCGCGCCGGAAGCCGGCACGCAGCGCATGCGTGACGTCATCAACAAAAACGTCACGGAAGAAGAGCTCAAACGCACCGTGCAGATCGCGTTCAACAACGGTTGGTCGAAGGTGAAGCTCTATTTCATGATCGGCCTGCCGACCGAGACCGATGAAGACGTCGTGGGCATTCCGGGCCTCGGTCAGAAGGTCATCGATTGGTACTACGAGACGGAAAACCGTCAGAAGGGCAGAAAGGTCGCCGTTACGGTCAGCGCCGCGGCATTCGTGCCGAAGCCGTTCACGCCGTTCCAGTGGTTCGGGCAGGATACCATCGAAATGCTCGAGAGAAAGCAGAAGCTCCTGCGCGAGTCCACATTCTCCCGTAAGCTTACAGTCAACTACCACGGTGCGGAGACAAGTTTTCTCGAAGCCGTGTTCGCGCGCGGTGACCGCAAACTGAACGCCGTTATTCTGGAGGCCCATAAGCGCGGCATGCACTTTGACGGCTGGGCGGACTGCTTCGATTTTGACGCGTGGATGCAGGTCTTTAAAGATCTCGGCATAGACCCCGCGTTCTACGCAAACCGTCAGCGCAGCTTTGATGAGGTCTTCCCGTGGGATCACCTCGATTACGGCATTAAAAAGGAATTTCTCATCGAGGAATGTAAGCGTGCCTATGCGTCTGAGACGACGCCGAACTGCCGCGAAAAATGCTCTGCCTGCGGTGCAGCCTGCTTTAAAGGAGGTCTTTGCGTTGAGAAAAGATGTTAGAGTCTGGTTTTCCAAAACCGGCACGGCACGGTACATTTCGCACCTTGATTTAAACCGTTGCATGTCCCGCGCGTTCCACAAAGCAAAGCTGCCGCTGTGGTACACGGAGGGCTTTAACCCGCACGTGTTCTTGACGTTCGCGGCCCCGCTTTCGCTCGGCTTTGAAGGCCGTCACGAATCGATGGACATTCGCCTTATCGAGGACATGCCGTATCCGGAGCTCATCGAAAAATTGAACGCCGGCCTGCCGCATGATATCCGCGTGTGGGCGGTGACGGAACCCGAAATGAAGGGCAACGATGTCGCAAACGCCGAGTACATCCTGCGTCTGGAGTGCGAAGACCCGGCGTTTGAAAAAAGCGAGATGCAGCGCGTGCTTGCCGAGCCGGAGCTTACGGTAAAGAAGCACTCCAAAAAGGGCGAAAAGATCGTCGATATCAAGCCGTACTTTGAAAACATGACGTTTGAAGAAAAACCAAATTGCCTTGAAATGACGGTGCGCCTGCCCGCGGGCAACCAGGGCGGTATTAACCCGACGCTCTTTGTGGACGCCGCAGAGCGCGTACTGAACCGCGAGTTGCTCGTCCGCGTGGAGCGCACGCGGCTTTTCGACAGCGCGTTTCGCGAATTTAAGTAAAACGGCGGAAAATCACGTCTGTTTTTCGCATAATGCGCAGTTTATCTGCATTTTTTCGCGATCTTTGTGCGGGTTTCCGTTAAAAAACACTTGCTTTTTTTCGCATGTTGTGATAAACTATTTAAGCATTTGAAATCCGTTGGCCCTCAAACGCTGCCAATGGGGATCAATGCACGGTGCAAACCGCGTCATTGAAGCGGACAGTCCTCTGCGGCGCGTACCGCATGAATGTCTGAAAAATTATCAGGAGGAAGATCAAATGGACGCATTAAAGCTTATTGCTGCCGATTCCGTTAAGGAGCAGGCACCTGAGTTCAACGTTGGCGATACCATCCGTATCGACGTAAACATCCGCGAGGGTGAGCGTGAAAGAATTCAGCAGTTCGAAGGCACAGTTATTGCCCGCAAGGGTTCCGGTGTAGGCGAGACCTTCACGGTTCGCCGTGTTTCCTACGGCGTAGGCGTGGAGCGTGTATTCCCGCTGCATTCCCCGAACGTAAAGAACATCACGGTTGTCCGTAAGGGCCGTGTTCGCCGCGCAAAGCTCTACTATCTGCGTGACCGCGTCGGTAAGGCTGCTAAGGTCAAGAGCCAGGTTCGCTAAATCGAATAGCAAACGGAGTAAAAGGGGCAATGCTTTGTCCCTTTTTTACTTTATATAGAAATAATACACTGTAAAAACAGAAATTGGTGAAAGCTGCATGGAAAAAAACATCAAAACCGCGTCTAAAGGCGTCCGCTCCATGTATGAGTGGCTGGAGGAGATCGTCTTTGCGCTTGTGGCCGTCATCCTTGTGTTCACGTTCCTGTTCCGTGTTGTTACCGTCACGGGCAAGTCGATGCTGCCGAATTTTTTAGAGGGCGAAAAGGTCGTCGTCACGAATCTCGGGCATGACATCGAGCAGGGCACCGTGGTCGTTGTCACGAACGTTTTGGAGGAACCCATCATCAAGCGCGTCATCGCAACGGAGGGGCAGACGGTCAATATCGATTACGACACCGGCACCGTGTATATCGATGGCGAAGCGCTGAACGAAACGCAATTCGGCATTGAAAACGGCATTACGTTCCATCCGTATGACGGGTATGAAGCGCTCGTGTTCCCGCAGACCGTGCCGAAGGGCTGCGTGTTCGTTTTGGGCGATAACCGCACCGTATCAAGGGACAGCCGTTATGCGGAGATCGGCATGATCGACACGCGCCATATCATGGGCGAAGCCGTGTTCACGCTTTATCCGTTCGATCGCTTCGGTTTTGTGAAAACGAATGAGAACAACTAAGAAAACAAGATACCCAGAGAGGATACAGTATGAGTGAAGTACAATCGGTACAGTGGTTTCCGGGCCACATGGCGAAAACGCGCCGCGCCATCCAAAGCAGCCTAAAGCTTGTGGATATTGTCGCGGAGCTTATCGATGCCCGCATCCCCGTCAGCAGCCGCAACCCGGTGCTGAAAAGCATCATCGGCAATAAGCCCAAAATCGTGCTGCTGAATAAATCCGATATGGCAGATCCCGCCCGCACGGCGGAGTGGGTGGATTATTTTAAACAGCGTAAAACGGTCGCCATCCCGATCGACTGCAAGACCGGCAAGGGCCTAAACCGCCTGCTGCCGGAGATCAAAAACATCCTGCGTGAGCAGATTGCTGCGTGGGAACGCAAGGGCATGGTGGGCAGACCCATCCGCATCATGGTCGTCGGCGTGCCGAATGTCGGCAAATCGTCGCTCATCAACCGCCTTTGTAAGGGCGGCAACGCAGGCAAAGCTGCCGTGCAGGATAAACCGGGCGTGACGCGCCGCAACCAGTGGTTCACGATTGGCAAGGGTCTCGAGCTGCTCGATACCCCGGGCGTGCTGTGGCCGAAGTTTGAAGATCCGGTCGTCGGCGAACATTTGGCGTTCACCGGTGCCGTGCGCGACGAAATTCTCGACATTGAGGGACTTTCTTACCGCCTGTTGGAGCTTTTGCAGGACTTATATCCCGAAGCCGTCAACACGCGCTATAAAACGGATATTCGTCCCGAAGAAGAACTTAAGGGTCACGAAATTCTGGAGCGCATCGGCAGAAAGCGCGGTATGCTCATTTCCGGCGGCGAAATCGATACCGAGCGCGCAGCCGTGAACGTGTTGGACGAATACCGCGGCGGCAAGCTCGGACGCATCACATTAGAGCCCGTCGGCCGCCCGTTAAAGTAATATCGGAAAGGAAAATTCCATGGATTATTCCTTTGAACATGAAGCCTATTTAAAAGGCTATACCGCCGTCTGCGGTATCGATGAAGCCGGCCGCGGTCCGCTTGCCGGCCCCGTTTACGCAGCTGCCGTGTGGCTGCCGGAGGGGCTTGTCATCGACGGCCTCAATGATTCCAAAAAGCTGAGCGAAAAAAAGCGTGAGGCGCTCTTTGACGTCATTAAAGAAAATGCCGTCGCTTACGGTATCGGCTTTGCGGACGAAAAAGAGATCGATGAGATTAACATTTTACAGGCGACATATCTCGCCATGCGCCGTGCGTATGACAATATGCAGAAAGCGTGCGATTATGTGCTCATCGACGGCAACCGTATGCCGCCCATGCCCGTGCCGGGCGAGACCATCGTCAAGGGCGATGCAAAAAGCCCCAGCATCGCGGCAGCATCAATCTTGGCGAAAGTCAGCCGAGACCGCGTGATGCTGGAATACGCAAAGCAATACCCCGGATATCATTTCGAGAAGCACAAGGGCTACGGCACCAAAGTGCATGTGGAAGCACTGCACGAATTCGGCCCGTGCCCCATCCACCGCAAGACGTTTTTAAAGAAAATTCTGGGCTGAGGAGGTGCGCGCATGCCAAACACCGGTTCCGGCCGCCTCGGCGAGCAGCTGACGGCGGAATATCTGGAAGAAAAAGGCTACGAGATCGTGGAGCGCAACTTCAAGTGCCGCTTCGGCGAGATCGATGTCATCGCGCAGAATGACCGTTACCTTGCGTTTGTGGAGGTGAAGACCCGCAGCGCAGACGGCCTCAGTCATCCGTTTGAAGCCATTACGCTCTCTAAGCGCGCGAAGGTCATCAAAACGGCACAGTATTATCTCATCAACCACGAAACGAATTTGCAGCCGCGCTTTGACGCCGCTGCCGTGTTTACCGAAAACGGAGCGTTAGTCAAGATTGAATATCTCGAAAACGCTTTTTATTAAAATCAAATTCGCTTTCAAAGGCGAAAAATGACGAAAGGGTGCTTTTCATGCGCTATTTTGACCTACACTGTGACACGCTTGTAGCGTGCCTTGACCAAAACAAATCTTTGATCGACAATGACCTGCACGTCAGCGTAAAGAAGGGTGACCGCTTTGCGCCGTATGTGCAGTGCGCCGCCGTGTGGCTGCCCGATTCGGTGCGCGGCGCTGCGGCTTTGCAGTATTTTGATCGCCACGCGGCCTATTTCCGCAAAATGGCCGAGACGGGCGCGTTCACCGTGCTCGAAACCGGAGAAGACCTCGAAAAGCTCGGCGACAAGCAGGGCACGGCGTTTATTTTGACCGTAGAGGGCGGCTCTGCCGTTGCCGGCGATCTCAAGAATATTCACCACCTGCGCGAAAACGGCGTGCGTGTTATGACGCTCACATGGAACGGCAGCAATGAAATCGGCAGCGGCGTCATGTCCGGCGATAAGTTCGGCCTTACGCCGTTCGGCAAGCTTGCCGTGAAGGAAATGGAAAAAGAGGGCATCGTTATTGACGTTTCTCACGCTTCCGAAGCACTCTTTTACGATGTGGCCGAAAGCACCGAACGCCCGTTCATCGCGACGCACTCGAACTCCAAGGTGCTCTGCAAGCACCCGAGAAACCTCACAGACGACCAGTTCCGCATCATCTGCAACCGCGGCGGCCTTGTGGGTCTCAACTATTTCAAAGCATTCTTGAACGATGACCCGGCAAAGGCGGACATTGAAGACCTGTTCGCGCACGCAGAGCACTTTTTGGCCCTCGGCGGCGCGGACGTCGTCGCCATGGGCAGCGATTTTGACGGCTCCGACATGCCGCATGGCATTACGGGTCTCGAATCCGTAGAGGACATTGCAAACGTTTTCCTGCGTCATAATCTGCCGGAAGCGCTTGTGGATAAAATTTTCTTTGAAAATGCGGCGTCTTTCTTCAAACGCTTTGACAGGAACGCCTGAATACAGTATAATACGACTGACTTGATTTAGGAGGCGGATGCCATGAATTACAACAGCACACGAAACGCCGCGCTTCAGGTGATGGCGGCGCAGGCCATCGCACAGGGGATCTCCGAGGAGGGCGGCCTTTTTGTTCCGCAGAGCTTCCCAAAAGCGGACTTAAACGACATGCTCGGGCTCGATTACATCGGTCGTGCCGAGTACGTGCTCTCGCGCTTTCTGACGGATTTCACCCCGGAGGAGATTAAAGCGTGCGCCGAAAGTGCTTACGGCGGCGGTAAGTTTGACGATAACACCCCCGCACCGGTCGTGTCTCTCGATAAACACGGCGAAAATAAACATGTTTTAGAGCTGTGGCACGGCCCAACCTGCGCGTTTAAAGACATGGCGCTGCAAATTCTGCCGCACCTTTTGACCCGCTCGCTTAAAAAGACAGCGGATGGGAAAACGGCGGTCATACTGGTCGCAACATCCGGCGATACCGGCAAGGCGGCGCTCGAGGGATTTAAGGACGTCGCGGGCACGGAGATGATCGTGTTCTACCCCGAAAACGGCGTCAGCCCCATGCAGAAGCGCCAGATGAACACGCAGGAGGGCGAAAACGTCTGCGTGTGCGCTATCCACGGCAACTTTGACGACGCACAGACCGGCGTGAAGAAAATTTTCACCGATCCCGCGCTCAAGGCCGAGCTTGCGCGGCACAACAAGATGTTCTCCAGTGCGAACTCTATCAATTGGGGTCGCTTGCTGCCGCAGATCGTCTACTATTTCTCCGCGTACCTCGACCTTGTGAATGCGAAGAAAATTAAGATGGGCGATGCAATCAACGTTGTCGTGCCCACGGGCAACTTCGGCAACATCCTCGCTTCCTACTATGCAAAGCGCATGGGTCTGCCGGTACACAAGTTTATCTGCGCGTCGAATAGCAACAACGTGCTGACGGATTTTATCCGCACCGGTACGTACGACAAAAAACGCGCGTTTTATACCACCATTTCGCCGTCCATGGATATTCTGGTCTCCAGCAATCTGGAAAGACTGCTCTACCACTTGTGCGGCGAAGACACCGAAAAGCTCACGGGTTGGATGAACGCCCTGCAAAGCGGCGGCGCATACACCGTAGACGCCGCAACGGCCGATGCTGTACGCGCGCTGTTCTATGGCGGCTGCTGTGACGATCAGGAAACCGTTGAAGTCATCCGTAATACGTTTGAAAAAGACGGCTACCTGTGCGATACGCACACGGCGGTCGCGGTCGGCGTTTACGAGCAGTATTTGAAAGAGACCGGCGACAACACGCCCGCCGTCATTGCTTCCACTGCAAGCCCGTATAAATTCCCGGACAGCGTGCTCGACGCGTTCGATTGCGAAAAGCCTGCAGATCCGTTTGCGGAGGCCGAGCTGCTCGCGAAGCTTTCAAACACAAAGATCCCTGCGCCAATCACAGCGTTAAGGACGAAGCCCGTCCGCTTTGAAAACACCTGCGCCGCTGCCGATATGGCAGATTTTGTGCGCGAAACGGTCAGAGTGTAAAATGGCGCTGTACGCGATCGCCGATCTGCACCTTTCCCTTGGTACAGATAAGCCGATGGATGTGTTCCGCGGCTGGGAAAACTATGTGGAGCGGTTGGAGAAAAACTGGCGCGCCCTCGTTACCGAAGAGGATACCGTCGTCATCGCCGGAGATATTTCCTGGGGCATGCGGCTGGAAGAGACCGGAAAGGATTTCGCGTTCATCGAAAGTCTGCCGGGCAAAAAGCTGTTGTTAAAAGGCAACCACGATTACTGGTGGTCCACGCGCAACAAGATCGAGACATTCTTTGCGCAAAAGGGCTTCAAAACGATGCAGCTCGTGTTCAATTCCGCCGAGCGTGTGGGGGACATTACGGTCTGCGGCACGCGCGGCTGGCTCTATAACGCCGAAACGGCAGAGGATAAAAAAATCGTCGCGCGCGAAAACGGGCGTCTCATCGCGTCCTTAAACGCCGCAAAAGCCCTCGGCGGCACACCCGTCGTGTTCCTGCATTACCCGCCGGCGTACGATACCGCACAGTGCCGGGAATTGCTGGATACGATGCAGGCATACGGCGTAAAGGAGTGCTACTACGGGCACATTCACGGCGACCACGCCGCAAAAAAAGCGCCGCTTGGTGAATATGGGGGCATAAAAATGCACCTTGTCTCGTGTGATTATATCCGTTTCACCCCGAAATTGGTGCGAAAAGACGCAGAAATCGGCTGAATTTTTAACAAATTATAAAATATCAAAAAATTCAAAGGTTTGTCTGGAATATTCGGCACAGGTGTGCTATAATGTCAAAAGGTATCGCGCATTACGGGTATATCCGCCCGCGTGTTCCAAATAAAATTGTAATTTATTTTTGAGAGGATAGAAGGAAATGAACTTAAAGGCAACCAACAAAACCGAAACCAACAAGTATGAGCTGGAGGTCGAAATCTCCGCTGAAGATTTCAACAAAGCACTCTCCGAGGTCGCAAAGACCGAGGGCAAGAAGATGTCTGTTCCGGGCTTCCGCAAGGGTCATGCTCCGAGATCCGTCATCGAGAAGATGTACGGCGAAAACGTGTTCTTTGAAGCTGCTGTGGACAAGCTCTATCGCCCGGCTATGCAGGACGCTATCGAAGCTTCCGGTCTGGAAGTCATCGCGGTTTCCAATGCGGACGTTACCTCCGTTTCCCGCGAGAACGGCATCGAGCTGAAGCTCACCGTTGTTGTGAAGCCGGTGATTACCATTGAAGGCTACAAGGGCATCGAGGCTACGAAGAAGAATGTCGAAGTTACGGATGAAGACGTCAGCGCAGAGCTCGTAAAGGTTCAGGACAGAAACTCCAGAATGGTCGACGTCGATAACAGAGGCGCGCTTACGGGCGACACTGCAGTCATCGATTTCGAGGGCTTCTGCGACGGCAAGGCTTTCGAGGGCGGCAAAGCGGAAGGCTTCGAGCTTTCCCTCGGCTCCGGCCAGTTTATCCCGGGCTTTGAAGATCAGATCGTCGGCCATGAAGTCGGCGACGAGTTCGAGATCAGCGTGAAGTTCCCGGAGGACTATCAGGCAGAAGAGCTCAAGGGCAAGGACGCGACCTTCAAGATCAAGCTGCACCAGATCAAGCGCAAGGAGCTCCCGACCCTCGACGATGAGTTCGCAAAGGACGTAAGCGAGTTCGATACGCTCGACGAGTACAAGAACAGCCTCCGCGAGAAGCTGCAGAGCGACCGCGAGAAGCAGGAAGAGATGAACGTTGAGAACCAGATCTTTGATGCACTCATCGAGAAGGTACAGGGCGAGATTCCGGAAGAGATGTACGAGCAGGAAGTTGAGGAGAGCATCAACAACTTCGCATACCGCCTCCAGTCTCAGGGGCTGAACCTCGAGACCTATCTCAAGTACACCGGCATGGACGTCAACGCCATCAAGGAGCAGTTCAGACCGCAGTCCGAGAAGCAGCTTAAGCTGAGACTCGCACTTGAGAAGATTGCTGAGCTTGAGAACCTCGAAGTTTCCGATGAGGCCGTTGAGGAAGAGTACGAGAAACTCGCAAAGCAGTACAATATGGAAGTCGCGCAGATCAAGAACCTCGTTGCAGAGACGCAGATCAGAGCAGACCTTAAAAACCAGAAGGCGATCGACTTTGTTAAGGAAAACGCTTCCGTAAAGGCAGAAAAGCCGGCAAAGAAGACCACCAGAAGAAAGAGCACCAAGAAGGCAGCAGAAGAAAAAACCGAGGAAACAGCTGAAGCTAAGACCGAGGAATAATTTACCGCCTTTACGGTTAGTATTATAGTAACAGCATATCATATATTGCTTCTTTCGCCCGCTGTCCCTGCATCGGACAGCGGGCGAAGCAAAAGAAGCGCGAAAGGAGTTTGTACGATGAGTTTGGTACCTTATGTTGTGGAGCAGACGAGCAGAGGAGAGCGTTCCTACGATATTTTCTCCCGTCTTCTCAACGATAGAATCATCATGCTGAACGACGAGGTGAACAACACCACGGCAAGCCTTGTCGTAGCACAGCTTCTGTATCTCGAGGGTCAGGACCCCGATAAGGACATCAGCCTGTATATCAACAGCCCCGGCGGTGTCATCACGGCCGGCATGGCGATTTATGATACCATGCAGTACATTAAGTGCGATGTTTCCACCATCTGCATGGGCATGGCAGCTTCCATGGGTGCGTTCCTGCTGGCTGCCGGCGCAAAGGGCAAGCGCTATGCGCTGCCGAACGCCGAGATTATGATTCATCAGCCGTCCGGCGGTGCGCAGGGTCAGGCTACGGATATCCAGATTCAGGCAGAGCGTATTCTTCAGACGAAGAAGAGCCTCAACACCATCCTCGCAGAGCGTACGGGTCAGCCGTACGAAGTCATCTGCAAGGATACGGAGCGCGATAACTTCATGACCGCACAGCAGGCCATGGAGTACGGCCTTATTGATAAGGTCATCGCAACGAAATCGAAATAACGAAAGGGCGTGTTTTCATGCCGAATAATTTCGGAAATGATAACGAAGTGCGCTGCTCCTTCTGCGGGAAGCCGCAGTCGCAGGCAAAGCGCCTGATCTCCGGCAACGGCGTGTATATCTGTGACGAATGCGTAGAGCTCTGCATGGACATCATCGCGGATGAAGATTCTCTCCACCGCGGCCGCCCGCAGCCGAAAAACAAGCCGCGCGCCGAAATGGTGCTGCCGAAGCCGCAGGAGATCAAAAAGCAGCTCGATGAATACGTCATCGGGCAGGACGAAGCCAAAATGACGCTCGCGGTGGCGGTCTATAACCACTATAAGCGCATTTTCTTCAGCGGTGAAGACGGCGGCGTGGAGATTGCAAAGAGCAACGTGCTGCTGCTTGGTCCCACCGGCGTCGGCAAGACATATCTTGCGCAGACGCTTGCAAAGCTTTTGGACGTTCCGTTCGCCATTGCGGACGCAACGACTCTGACGGAAGCCGGCTATGTCGGCGAAGACGTCGAAAACATCCTGCTGCGTCTCATTCAGGCAGCAGATTACGACATTGAACGTGCCGAGCACGGCATCATCTATGTCGATGAGATCGATAAGATCTCCAGAAAGTCCGAAAACCCGTCCATCACGCGTGACGTCAGCGGCGAGGGCGTGCAGCAGGCACTGCTCAAAATTCTGGAGGGCACCATTGCCGGCGTCCCGCCAAAGGGCGGCAGAAAGCACCCGCAGCAGGAGGTCATCAACATCGATACCTCGAACATCCTCTTCATCTGCGGCGGTGCGTTCGACGGCCTTAAAAGCGTCATTCAGCGCCGCACCGAAGCGCAGACGCTGGGCTTTAACTCGGTCATCAAGAGCAAAGACGAGCTTGATAACACGGAGTGGATGAAAGAAGTTACCCCGCACGACCTCGTCAAGTTCGGCCTCATCCCGGAGCTTGTCGGTCGTCTGCCGGTCATCACCGCGCTGAGCGACCTCGACAAAGCCGCACTTGTGCGTATCCTCACAGAGCCGAAAAACTGCCTTGTCAGCCAGTATAAGAAGCTCTTTGACCTTGATAAGGTCGATTTGGAGTTCACACCCGAAGCGCTTGACGCCATTGCGGAAAAGACCATTGCCCGCAAGACCGGCGCCCGCGGTCTGCGTTCCATTATGGAAGATACGCTGAAGAACCTGATGTTTGAGGTCCCGAGCGATTATACGATCGAAAAGATCACCGTTACCAAGGATTCGGTAGAGAACGGCGCTGCGCCTGAAATCGTGCACAATCCCGACCGCGTCCCGGTAAAGATCAAAATGACACAACCCAAACGGCGCGCTCGCAAGGATTCGGCATCATAGTGATCATCATACAGGCTGTGCAGCGATCCCTGCTGCGCAGCCTTGTCTGATTTATAAGGATTTGATAATTTTATGAAAGAAACCATACTTGAGGAAGAGAGAGTTCTGCCGGTACTCGCCGTACGCGGACTCGTCGTGTTCCCCGGCATGATCGTGCAGTTTGATATCGGCAGAAAAAAGTCCGTTCTGGCCGCCAAAGCGGCGCTGGATACGGATAGCCGCGAGCTGTTCATCGTCACGCAGACTGACCTTTCGGAAAGCGAGCCCATGGCGGAAGACCTCTATAAAATCGGTGTCATCGCCCGCATCAAGCAGGTGGTACACACCGCAGATAACGGCATCAAGCTGCATGTGGAAGGCATCGAGCGCGCGGAGATTATGTCCGTTGTGCAAAATGAGCCGTACCTCACGGGCAGCGTGTGCGTGTGCAAGCCGATCGCCGCACGCCACACCGCAAGAACGGAGGCGCTCAGCCGCATTGCACAGGAGAGATTTGAAGAGTACATCCGCTGGTTCCGTCAGGTGCCGCCGGATATTCTGCTCGGCGTTATGCAGCAGAAGGACTGCGGTGATTTGGCCGACTTTATCGCAGCGAACATCTCGCTCGATTTCGAGCAGAAGCAGTGCATTCTCGATGAGCTCCACCCGGAAAAGCGCATTGCAAAACTCAATGATATTTTGAGCGATGAAATCAAAGTCTTATCGCTCGAACGTGAGATTTCGCAAAAGGCGCAGGAGCAAATGGATGAAAATCAGCGCGTTTACATGCTGCGCGAGCAGATGCGCGCCATTGCAAGCGAGCTTGGCGAAGAAGATAACCCGCAGGAGGAATCCGACGAATTCCGCCAGAGAATAGAAAAATTAAACCTGCCGCAGGTCGCGCGCGAAAAGCTCTTAAAAGAGTGCGATCGCCTCGCCAAAATGCCATACGGCTCGCATGAGGGTTCCGTCATGCGCGTGTACCTCGAAACGTGCCTTGAGCTGCCGTGGAACACGAGCTCCAAAGAGCGCTTGGACCTCGATCGCGCGGAGAAAATTCTCAACCGCGACCATTACGGCATGGAAAAGGTTAAAGCAAGATTTTTGGAGACGCTCGCCGTGCGCAAGCTCTCTGACCAGGCGACGGGGCAGATCATTTGCCTTGTCGGCCCGCCGGGCGTTGGCAAAACGTCCATTGCGCGCTCTATCGCCGAGGCGACCGGCCGCAAGTACGTGCGTGTTTCCCTCGGCGGCGTGCGCGACGAAGCGGACATCATGGGCCATCGCCGCACCTACGTCGGCTCCATGCCGGGCCGCATCATGGCGGCTGTGAAGCAGGCGGGCACGAATAACCCCCTCATCCTGCTCGATGAGATCGATAAGCTCGGTCAGAGCTTCAAGGGCGATCCGTCCGCGTCGCTGCTTGAAGTGCTCGATCCCGAACAGAATAGCGCGTTTCAGGACCATTACATCGACCTGCCGTTCGACCTCAGCCACGTGCTGTTTGTCACCACGGCAAACGACGCTTCCGCCATTCCGGGCCCGCTGTATGACCGCATGGACGTCATTACGCTCGGCAGCTACACGGCGGAGGAAAAGTTCCACATCGCCTCGAAATATTTGGTGCCCAAGCAGCTGAAAAAGCACGGCATCAAGGCGGCGCAGCTGCGCTTCACACCGAAGGCACTGCACGCAATCATCGAAGACTACACCCGCGAAGCCGGCGTGCGCACATTGGAGCGCACCATCGGCACCATTTGCCGCAAAGTCGCGCGCCGCATCGTCACAGAGGAAGATTTCAAGTCTTATTCCGTGAAGCCCGCCGACCTTGAAGACCTGCTCGGCCCGGCAAAGTTTGCGAAGGATAAAGAAGAGCGCCGCGACGAGATCGGCCTTGTGAACGGTCTTGCGTGGACAAGCGTCGGCGGTGAGTTGCTGCCCATCGAAGTTGCCGTGATGAACGGCACGGGCAAAATTCAACTCACCGGCTCGCTCGGCGATGTGATGAAGGAATCCGCCACAACGGCGATCACTTGCATTCGCACCCGCGCGGAAACGCTCGGCATCAGCCCGGATTTCTACGCGAAAAAGGATATCCACATCCACGCGCCGGAGGGTGCCGTACCGAAGGACGGTCCGTCTGCCGGTATCGCCATGGCAACCGCCGTCACGTCCGCGCTGTGCGAAGAGCCCATCGCGCACGACATCGCCATGACGGGTGAGATCACGCTGCAGGGGCGCGTGCTGCCCATCGGCGGCCTGCGCGAAAAATCCATGGCGGCGTATAAAAACGGCATGAAGACCGTCATCATCCCGCACGGGAACATCGCGGATCTCGCCGAAGTCGATCAGGTCGTCAAGGATAACGTGCGGTTTGTGCCGGTGCGCCGTATCGATGAGGTGCTGCCCATCGCCATGCCCGGGCTTTTAAACAGAGAAACCAAGCCGAATACGCCTTGCCCGGAGCCCGCGCACGGCGTACAGACACTCAGACAGTAAGGGGAACACCGTGAATTTTCAGTCAGTAGAATTTGAAGCTGCCGCCGGTCGCGCGGATCAGCTCAAAAAGTCGGACTTGCCGGAGATCGTTTTTTCCGGTAAATCCAATGTGGGCAAATCCTCGCTCATCAATAAGCTCGTCAACCGCAAGGCGCTTGCACGCGTCAGCGCCACGCCCGGCAAAACGGCGACCATCAACTTTTTCCGTCTGCCGGAGTGCCGCTTTGTAGACCTGCCGGGCTACGGCTACGCCAAGGTTTCACAAAGCGAAAAGCAGCGCTGGGCAAAGCTGATGCAGGGATATTTTGATGCAGAGCGCAACGTGGCGCTCGTCATCCAAATTCTCGATATGCGCCATGAGCCGACTGCGGACGATTTCGATATGATTAACTTCCTTATCGAGCGTGACCTGCCGTTCCTCGTCGTCTGTACGAAAAGCGATAAGCTGAACAAAACGCAGTTCAACACGCAGAACGCGTATTTTGAGGACCTGTTCCGTGAGCATGAAATCCCGTTCATCCCGTATTCCTCCCAGACCGGCTTCGGTTTGGAGACGCTGAAACAGCACATCGAAGCTGCCGTTTTGGGTAACTGAGCAGCTGCGAAGTATAGATCCACCACTTTTTGAAGGGAATGAAAAATATGTTTGTATCCGATTGTTACAATGTCAATGAAAAAAACCACCTGACGATCAGCGGCTGCGACACCGTGGAGCTTGCCGAAAAGTACGGCACCGCGCTGTATGTGATGAGCGAAGATGAGATCCGCAGCGTTTGCCGCCGCTATAAGTCTTCGTTTGAGCGCCACTATAACGGAAAAGGCACCGCGCTGTATGCCAGTAAGGCGTTCTGCTGCAAAGAGATTTGCCGTATCGTGACCGAAGAAGGCTTAGACCTCGACGTCGTCTCCGGCGGCGAGCTGTATACCGCCCTTGCAGCGGGTGTGGATGCAAAACACATTCATTTCCATGGCAACAATAAAACAATGCAGGAACTCCGCTATGCGCTTGAAAGCGGCGTAGGCGACATTGTCGTTGATAACTTAAACGAGCTGCACCGCATTGAAAAGCTCTCTGCGGAAAAAGGCGTCGTTACGTCCATTTCCATGCGCATCAAGCCCGGCATTGACGCCCACACGCACGAGTTTATCCGCACGGGTCAGATCGATTCCAAGTTCGGCTTTGCACTTGAAAACGGCGAGGCGTTTGAAGCCGTAAAGGAAGCCGTCGCGTGCGAAAATGTAGAACTCATCGGTCTGCACTGCCACATCGGCTCGCAGATTTTCGACAAAGCCCCGTTCGTGCTGGCGGCGCAGGTCATGCTGAAGTTCTATAACAAGATCCATACAGAGCTCGGCAAAACGCTGACACACCTCAACCTCGGCGGCGGCTTCGGCGTAAAGTACAAGGAAGCCGATGCAGCTGTGCCGTATGAAGATTACATGAGCGACGTTTCCGAAGCCGTGCATGCTGCCTGCAAGGAGTACGGTATTCAGGTGCCGTATATTTACATTGAGCCGGGACGCTCCATCGTGTGCGAGGCCGGCCTCACGCTGTACACCGTCGGCGATATCAAGACCATCCCGAATGTGCGTACATATGTGGCTATTGACGGCGGTATGTATGAAAACCCGCGTTACGCGCTCTATCAGTCGGATTACACTTGCCTCATCGCAAATAAGGCGAACGAGCCCGCAGACTTTACGGCGACCATTGCCGGCAAGTGCTGCGAAAGCGGCGACCTCATTCAGGAGAACACGCTCATTCAAAAGCCCGAGGTCGGCGATGTTCTGGCGGTGCTCTCCACCGGCGCGTACAACTACTCCATGGCATCGAATTACAACCGCAACACGCGTCCTCCGGTCGTCATGGTTCGCAGCGGAGAATCCCGTGTCATCATCAAAGGGGAGACCTATGAAGACCTCGTGCGCAACGATGTGTGATTTCACGCACTGCTGTGCAAAAATTTCTTGATTTCGGTGTTTACTTTTGTGCTTTTGTATGTTAAAATAAAAAAGTAAAGAACCTCGTTGACGAAAAGACGGCGCATTTGGTGCTTTATGGCATAAATGCGCCGTTTTCGGATGCAAATTCATAAAGAAAGGAACACAGAAACAATGAATACCAAACTGCATGATGAAAACGTTGATTTCCTTTTTGATGCTATCCTCACGCTGAAAAACCGCGAGGAATGCTATAAATTTTTTGAAGATCTCTGCACCGTGCCGGAGCTGAAAGCCATGTCGCAGCGCATTGCGGTTGCCAAAATGCTCAGCGAGCGCCACGTGTACAGCGACATCGTCGATAAGACCGGCGCTTCCACTGCGACCATCAGCCGTGTCAATCGCTCCTTGAATTACGGCAGCGACGGCTACACGCTGATTTTTGAGCGCCTGTTGACCGGCGGCGGAAAAGAGGACTAATGGCCGGCTACGACGTTTTTGCGCGCTATTACGATGCGTTGACCGCGAACGTGGATTATAAGGGCCGCGCGGCGTATTTGAGGAGGCTGCTCGAGCATCTCCACCATGAACCGGGCATCGTCTTAGACCTTGCCTGCGGTACCGGCAGCCTTACGCTGGAGCTTTATAAGCTTGGCATGGATGTGTACGGCGTGGACGGCTCCATCGCCATGCTGTCCGAAGCGAAGGACAAGGCTTACGACATGGAAGCTGATGTGATGTTCCTTTGTCAGAAAATGCAGACGCTCGACCTGTTCGGCACGGTCAACACGGTGTTCTGTTCGCTGGACAGCATCAACCACCTCTCCGGCGAAGCGCAGGTACAGGCGGCATTTGACCGTGTGGCGTTTTTCATGGATAACGACAGCTGGTTCATTTTCGACGTAAACACGCTCTATAAGCACGAAAAGGTGCTGGGCAACAACACCTATATTTACGACCTTGCGGATATTTACTGCGCATGGCAGAACCGCTATAGTCCGCAGGATCACAGTGTGGCGATCTCTCTCGATTTCTTTGAGAAAGAGGGCAAGGTCTATACGCGCAGCAGCGAGCATTTCTTTGAGCACGCATACAGCGTGGAGAAGCTGACGGAAATGCTGAAAAAGTCCGGTTTTGATAGAGTGGAGGTCTTCGGTGACCTCTCTTTCGACGCGCCGAAGCCGGAGGAGCAGCGCATTATCTTCGCTGCACACATCACAAACTCACAAAACGGCGTTTTTAAGGACGATATTGCTCCGTAAAACGCTCCGAAAGGAAGAATTTCATTGGATAGGATTATTCGCTGCATCACATCGGACGGTGCACTTATGGCCTCCGCAATCGATTCAAGCGATACGGTATATACCGCACAGAGGCTGCACGGCCTCAGCGCCACGGCTTCCGCTGCGCTTGGCAGACTGCTTACCGCGGCATCCGTCATGGGCGCTATGCAGAAGCAAGAGCATGCCACGCTCACGTTGCGCATAAACGGCGGCGGTCCCATCGGCACCGTCACGGCAATTTCCGACAGCCACGGCAATGTGCGCGGCTGTGTGGACGATCCGAACGTAGACGTGCCCCTGAAGCCGAACGGCAAGCTGGATGTCAGCGCCGCAGTCGGTACAGACGGCCGCCTCGGTGTCATCCGCAGCTACGGTACGGGCGAGCCGTATATGGGCCAAGTGGAGCTCGTCAGCGGCGAGATCGCCGAGGACATCACGAATTATTACGCCGTGAGCGAGCAGATTCCCACGGTGTGCGCACTCGGCGTGCTTGTAGACCCGAACACGAACGGTGTGCTGCTTGCAGGCGGTTTGCTTATTCAGGTGCTGCCTGGCGCACTGCCGCAGGACATTGAAAAGCTGGAAGCGAATATCGCAACGCTGGAGCCCGTCACCACCATGCTTGCAAAGGGCATGACCGTGGAGCAGATGGTCGACACGGCGCTCACGGGCTTTGAAGTCGAAAAGCTGGAGGAAATCCCCGTGCACTACGCCTGCACATGCAGCCGTGAGAAGTATTATAATGCCCTTGCGACCTTGGAGCCGGATGAAATCGATACGCTGCCGGCTGTGGACGGCAAGGTGGAAGCGGTGTGTCCGTACTGCTGCCGCAAGTATTACTTCACAAAAGAGGAGCTGCACGAGCTTGCCGAAAGCGTGCGCGAAAAGCGTAAAAATGTCTCAAAATAACTTTTTTGAAAAAGTTTCGGAAAAGGTATTGACTTTTTAATAAGCATGTGGTAATATATACAACGTCGCTGGAAGACATAAGACTTCAAAAGAACCGCAAGTTCTGTTGAAAGATTTCTGAAAAGCGATGCTGTTTGGGGGTATAGCTCAGCTGGTTAGAGCACCTGCCTTACAAGCAGGGGGTCATAGGTTCGAGTCCTGTTGTCCCCACCAAATGTGGCCCGGTAGTTCAGCTGGTTAGAACGCTAGCCTGTCACGCTAGAGGTCGACGGTTCGAGCCCGTTCCGGGTCGCCACATTTGCCTCTGTAGCTCAGTCGGTAGAGCAGGGGACTGAAAATCCCCGTGTCATTGGTTCGATTCCGATCGGAGGCACCATATGCGGACGTAGCTCATCTGGTAGAGCGCCACCTTGCCAAGGTGGAGGTAGCGAGTTCGAGCCTCGTCGTCCGCTCCAAAAGAAAAAGACGCTGAAGATAAGGCGTCTTTTTCAAAATGGTGACATAGCCAAGTGGTAAGGCAAGGGTCTGCAAAACCCTGATTCCCCGGTTCAAATCCGGGTGTCACCTCCAGAAGATTTTATCTTAGTTATGCGCTCAACGGAAGTCCGTTGGGCGCGTTGACTAAGTAAATATATTGCGTTTATGCAATTTACCTTGACTTTGATCAAGAGGGTTTACTTACAGGAGGAGAACAATTCTGGTTCGGAATTGTTGCTCAATTTTTAAGCAGAACCGAGGTGAATTGTATTTTGAAAACGCGAAATAAACTTCCAAATGTATATGGCCATTGCCCTTCATTTCCGCGAATGAGTACTCGTGCTTCTAAGTATTCTTGTGCTTATTTCGACTTCAAAAATTCCACATGTAAATTTTTGTCAAAGGAAAGTTCAGAGGCATGTAAGTTTGGAAAGTGCAAATTGTATGCAATTAGAGCGTTAGATGATACTGAGTGGATTTTAGAAGATTAACTTTGCTCTAATGTATGTGCACAACCACTTCTAGCTGTGCACATCAATTAAAACAAAGAATATTTGTTTTAATATTTCTGGTTTTAGTGACCCGTTCTCAGACGCCGTTCCTGTACGTGCGGCACGATCAGGTTTGTCCGGTCGCGCTTATCCGCGTGATTCCCATTGTAGAGGTGCGCACATGCACACTGATTTGCGCCGGGTATTCTCGTCTGTGGGTTCATTCGATTGTCAAGGTACGGACAAAATAAAAGAGAGCCTTCCGCAGATGTAACAGCAAAAGGCTCTTGAACACAGACTTATAATGTGTTATAATACATACGTATTAAACACAATATGAGTATAAGCTTCACGAGTTCCTTTAGATGTTGGCGCATCTGAACGGAATAAATCAAAAATTTTTCTGGAAAAATTTTTGATTTAGTGGGGCTTTATTCATTTTGCAATATATATTTTACTACTATAAGCCGTAAATTTCAAGTCTTTTTTTAAAATTCGGGAAAAATTTCTCGAATTTTTTTATTTTTCAGGATTTTTTGATTTGAGAAAGACGCATAATTTCTGTTTCAAGGTGCTCCATATCCGGCGAAACGTATTTTTGCAGCGTGAAAACAACGTTTTTGTGCCCCAGAAGCATAGAGACGCTTTTCGGGTCGGCGCCTTTTTCTATCAGCCGTGTAGCAAAGGTGTGCCGTAGCATATGTGGAGTAACATGACAAATACCGGCGGCCTTTGAAACGCGTGTACAGATATAGCGCAAATGATAGGTGCTGAACGGTTTATTCCCGTTATCAGCCACGCTAAAGATATAGTCATGCGGCTTGTTATACTCGGTATTGCACCGGATCATGTAGAGTATAGCGGCGGCTTCGGGCAAAACAGGGAGAAGACGGACACCGGCCTCGGTTTTGCTTTCGGGAATTTTGAGCGTGCGGTTTTGCGGATCGTATTGCCGCCACTGCATCAGGCGCAGCTCATCCCGGCGCAGACCGGTCAATAAATACATGCGCAGAATGTACTCATCTATCGGTTTTTTCAGTATGTGAAAACATCCTTCAAATGCGGCCTGTTCTCGCTGTGTAAGCGCTTTAACTTCTTTTTCTCGCGCGGCGGGAAGTGCTGCGTCTTTAACGGGATTATCGTCACAGTTATGTCCCTTTATTGCGGATTTGTATGCTTGATTCAGCATAACGCGGATATGGCGCAGCGTTGATTTTGCATACTTCTGCCGCATGGAGTCCAGCCAGCCTTCAACTTGTAAAGCATTGAGCTCAACGAGAAGAATCCCGGAAACCTCCGGGTGATGGGTCAGCAGCCGCCGTCTGGCGTCCCGGTAAATGCTTATGGTATTGGGCTTTCGCTTTGTGGGCGCGATTTCTTCGAGCCAAATATCAAGCCATTCGCCGAGTGTGTAATCCCTTTTGTTCGTTTCGTACATGTTGATACTTCCTTTATTAAAATTCCCCACATAGGGTGCTTGAATTCTAACAAAGGTGAAGATGAAAAGCAAAAAAACCGGAAGTACTTCCGGTTTTGCTATCTGAAAGATTTGGTTTTAGCGTTTAGGGTTATTTGTATATTTCCCTTCGATGTCCGATTTCTAATATGAGAATTAAAATTTGCTCATCTTGTATTTCGCAGAGAAGTCGGTAATCACCTATTCGATACCGCCATTGACCGCTGCGATTAGCAACCAACCCTTTTCCGTGTGCCCGAGGATCGGTACAGCCTTCAAGATTTTTGCGAATCCAAGACGTGATTAAACGTGCAATACCTTTATCTAACTTTTTCAAAGACTTTAGAGCTTCTTTAGTGAATGCAACTTTAAATCCCATCTTTGAATCCCAGTTCTCTTTCTACCTCGTCCAGTGAATATGTTACCGAGTCATTTTTATATGCGGCCATTGCTTCATCATAGGCTTTAAGGTCGTATTCATCTTCAATGCGCTCCATCACGGCGTCTCTAACGAGCTCGGATACGGTCATTCCGTGGAGAGCTGCATAGGCTTTAATGAGCTGTGTATCTTTGTCTGCCAGTCTAAGCGAAATAGTCATAACGCATTCCTCCCTGTAATACATTGTATTACAAACATCGTTTGTTGTCAATAGTATTTCTCAGATTCTTCAGACAAATTCAAAATATCAAAAACCGGAAGTACTTCCGGTTTTTGCCAATACTCGTGATACCGACGTGTCGATTTCTGCGGAAAAACCTCTGCTGTTATCCGAATTATTTTGCCATTTTCTCATAGTCAAAAGCGAACTCTGTTAGCAGTTGATTGGCGTCCGTCAGCATTTTTTTAAGAGAAATCCCTGTATGTTCCTCTGTTTTGAAGTTCATGTTTGTTTCCACGGTGTTTATCTCCTTGCGTAATCACTGTTGGGCTTATGCTGCCAATTTTGTTGAAAAATGGGGTGTTGTTTTCTGGATAGAAAGTAAAAGCGGAAGTACTTCCGCTTTTTCGATTTTTATTTTCTTTTATAGCTTCTACATTTATCTTCTAGCAACGCAAAATCATTACATCTCCGAGCTAACGAGGTTGAATCACCATTGATCTGCTTGTGTTTATATAACGCAGCAGCATTCTTCTGAATCTTTTTCTGCACGGACTTTATGTAGCGATATTCAGCAAGAAGTAATGATTTGTAATTGGGATCTTTGATCGTTTCAAAATTCACATATACACGTTCACTGTACGGTACAGGGAACATGTTATTCAAATTTATCACTGCATATCTGAGAATTTTGATAAAATCCAATCCCTCTTTCATTTTCTCGTGTTTTGGTTTAAAAGAAGACAAAGGTGCAAAATACTCCATGTCGTTTATCTGAAAAACGATTCCGATATACTTTCTCTGATTGGCTTGTCCCTTTTTACTATTATGAAATAAATGCGGTGCATACGGAGCAAGATAGTCAACATATTTTGCATTGATTTCGTAAAATCTGATATTATCCATTTCCCCTCCAAGATAAAGAAATAGGGCGGACACAAAGCCCGCCCTGCTAGGTTACGTTCGCATTCCGAGTAGCGAAACACTCACTTGTAAATGTCTTGATATAGAGCCAAGAGAAGCTCACGTATTAAATGTCTCACTTATGGGCTGAGATACACCCTCTAAGCGGAGATGCAATATCTCCACTATTATTATATGCAAAACAACTTCCTTTGTCAACAGATTTGCTGTTAAAAAACCGGAAGTACTTCCGGTTTTGCTATCTGAAAGATTTGGTTTTAGCGTTTAGGGTTATTTGTATATTTCCCTTCGATGTCCGATTTCTAATATGAGAATTAAAATTTGCTCATCTTGTATTTCGCAGAGAAGTCGGTAATCACCTATTCGATACCGCCATTGACCGCTGCGATTAGCAACCAACCCTTTTCCGTGTGCCCGAGGATCGGTACAGCCTTCAAGATTTTTGCGAATCCAAGACGTGATTAAACGTGCAATACCTTTATCTAACTTTTTCAAAGACTTTAGAGCTTCTTTAGTGAATGCAACTTTAAATCCCATCTTTGAATCCCAGTTCTCTTTCTACCTCGTCCAGTGAATATGTTACCGAGTCATTTTTATATGCGGCCATTGCTTCATCATAGGCTTTAAGGTCGTATTCATCTTCAATGCGCTCCATCACGGCGTCTCTAACGAGCTCGGATACGGTCATTCCGTGGAGAGCTGCATAGGCTTTAATGAGCTGTGTATCTTTGTCTGCCAGTCTAAGCGAAATAGTCATAACGCATTCCTCCCTGTAATACATTGTATTACAAACATCGTTTGTTGTCAATAGTATTTCTCAGATTCTTCAGACAAATTCAAAATATCAAAAACCGGAAGTACTTCCGGTTTTTGCCAATACTCGTGATACCGACGTGTCGATTTCTGCGGAAAAACCTCTGCTGTTATCCGAATTATTTTGCCATTTTCTCATAGTCAAAAGCGAACTCTGTTAGCAGTTGATTGGCGTCCGTCAGCATTTTTTTAAGAGAAATCCCTGTATGTTCCTCTGTTTTGAAGTTCATGTTTGTTTCCACGGTGTTTATCTCCTTGCGTAATCACTGTTGGGCTTATGCTGCCAATTTTGTTGAAAAATGGGGTGTTGTTTTCTGGATAGAAAGTAAAAGCGGAAGTACTTCCGCTTTTTGCTTGACAAACGGAGAGAAAAAACCTATACTGGAAGCAGAAAAGGGGGCACTTATAGTGTTCACTTTGCCTGAGAAAATGAGTTGTGCTGGTGGAATGGAGCAGCTCATTTTCTTTTTTCTATCCGGAAAACTCCACCATGGGATTTTTTGCACGATCTATTGCTTTTCGGCGCAGAAGTCCCATTAGAGTATTACTCTTAGCTAATGGTAAACTTTTATTTTTTCTTTCCTTACTATTAAAACAACGGGGTATAGGAAAGAGCAGGTGCATAGATGATAAGGGTGCTGCAAAAAGGGAATACGCATAACGGCGCTTCAGGGCAGCTGTACGCTGTTTCTTGCGTTCGAGCACGAGTTTGTGCATCTGATAGAAAAAGAGCATGGTGCGGCTATGCTGGCGCTTTAAGCGTGCTACGCGCTCATGCAGGGAGAGGGCACGGAAACGGTTGATGCCCTGACGGTCATAGTCCGGTACAGCATCAATCAAGTTGCGTTCTTTGAGCTGCCGGATTGCGCGGCTGATTGTGAGGGCCGAGCAGTGGAATTTCTTGGCGAGCACACGACGGCTCAGAGACCAGGACTCCTTACCGCAGCGGTTTAAGAGCTCGACGTAGACCAAAAAAGCGGTATCACGGAGCTCGGAAATCAAATAACGCGGGAAGTGCAGCTTGAATCCCTCCATGCGCGGCTGAATATGAGAGGTAATCTGCTGCCCGCCGCGAGTACGGTGCTTGACAGAAACGAGCTCTTTTTCGATAAGGGTGCGCAGAGCGCGGGTATATGTGGTGAGGTTGATGTCAAGCTTTGCGCAGGTCGTTTTGCGCTTCAGATCGAAAACACCGGTACGGTAATCGACATGAAGCTGCATGAATGCAAACAGGCGGGCTTCGGTGGCCGTGAGGTCAGAATCGACGACAAGTGTCGTAATGTACGTGCCGAAGCCGGTTTTCTTTTGCTTTGCCATACTGGCGTCTCCTTTCTGAGTTTTGATTTTAATAAAAGAAAAACCGGAAGTACTTCCGGTTTTTAAATTATATCTTGATATTAAAAGTAGGTTATGTTCAGCTCAAAATACTTTATTCCACAGCCATACAAACAAGCCATGATTTGCGGTGAAAACTTCAATTATAATTATTGCGGCTACCAATAGTATGCCCCATGCAACTGACCAAATGATTGTACTTCTTCGAGTTGAACTTTCGGTGTTACGTAAAAGTTCGTCATCTTTGAACGCTTCTTTAATCTCAATATCAGATAGTATATCGCGATAGTTTTCTTTAAGCTGAATGTATCCTTCTTTAGTCTTTTTTAACTTGAAACGAATTTCAAAGAAACAGAGGATCATATAAGCAAATGAACCGCAAACAAAAAATTCAATGAGGTAGATGGTATCCCTTGTAAATATTTCATCCCATTTCTGTGTTCCTCCGATTTTTGTTAATACTACGGTGAAAAGAAAGCCAAATATAGCTATAAGGTTCTTTTTGAATTTATCAAGAATAGCTAGTGCGTAGTCACCTACATGCGCAACAACATTTTGAATAAACTCAGCAAGCTCTCTTTTCATGTCGAGGTATTGAGTAACATTTTTTCGCAAATACAAATTGTAATTGCTTTTTATTGCTTCAAATACTTCATCGTCAAGATTGATTTTTTTTGCATCTTTGCAATATAAGCTGATGACATTATGAGCTATTAGTGCTTTATCTGTGGGATTACCATCCGTGTATATCCAAGTGTAAATATTTTGCCATTTTTCATCTTCGTGAATATCATCAATAGATAATTTATAAGTTGCCGTTTTTTGACCGCTGATTTGAACATTCATTACTCGATCAGCGATGGAGGTTGAAGTTGTTACGTACGCTAATGAAAGAACTGTTGCAAGTTTACCAAAAAGAGGTTTAAGGCAGTCACCAGATCTCATAACTCCTTCGATAATGAAATCGTCCGGTATGACCTCAAAGGTATTCATATTGTAAAAACATGCAGCATCTTTGCAATCATTCAATCGCTGATTTCTATCGATTTTGGGCTTGAATGTAGCATTTTCAGAAGATTCAAATGCCATGGTTCTAGTCGAAAATGAAATATCATCATCGTATATCTCGAATTTGAGATATCTTTCTCTATGTAATTGATTTGAAAACCATCTTAAAACTTCAAGGATGGGGCGTTGTGATAAATCTTTTGAAAACGAAGAAAAATCGTAAATAGAAAATTTGCCGTCAGACACCTTTTTATCAATTTGAATTTTTACATCAATGTCATCTTCCGGAGACAGATTTTCGGTTAAGATAGAGAAATCCAGCGATGCGAAAGATTGATTTGTAACATAAACTATATCATCACTATCGCTCTTAAATGTTAAACAAAAATCATCTCTATCAGAAATAAGGTTACAAAGAGAACGTATAGCTTCGATACTTGGTAATATCTGAAATTTGGTGGTAAAGGATGCCTCAGCGGTGTTTAGACGTTCAGAAATGCTTATGTTATCAATTTGAAATACTTTGTTAAATTCTGAAAACAGCTTCACAGTTTGCACCCCTTTCTTTAACTTTTGCTAATATGTCGGTGTCAATTAGAAGAAAAATGGAATTGCTTATAAGTCTTGTCATCCGTAGTGCGTACCATTAAATATTGGAAGCCATCTTTTTCGACAGATTGAATTATCGAAGACAAGTTTGGTATATTTCCTTTAACGCTTAAGTCGATGCCTTCATAGACATGGTATACTTTTTTGATTCGAGCGTTAATAGCAGTACTAACAGAGTTAAATTGGTTATCAAATTTTCTTTTTTCAGGTTGTTCAAGCAAAGCTTTTCGGATCGATTCCACCTTTTCAGGTGAAATATTTGTATCCTCAGGTTGGTAATTTTCTAAGATAGAATTTACCATAGATGGATAGTCGATGTGTTCGTTGCTTTTCAAATAACCAATAAAAGAGTTTCTGATTATTGTGTGATCCGGTCCAGTGATGCCCCTGAATCCATGACCTAATGTAGCTTCAATCGCTTGAAAAGCTCGTTGAGTGTTTAGCTCATCGTTTTTTAATTCCTCGAGTTCCAAAAATCCGTTGCTCCAGTACTGTGCTTTGGTGTCAGAATAAACCTTGGCATAGAATTCCTGAGCAGTGAGGTTTGATAAATCGAACAGACATGACTTCCATATAGTCTTTTTATCCTTCAGAAAAACCGGTTTTGAAAGTAAAATCCGAATCATCAACCCATTCAGTATGCTCAACTTTGGCAAGGAGATATACATACTTCTCTGCAATGTCATCAAAAAGTAGGGCTTGAATAAGACTGCCTTTTTGAACAGTTGTATTAGTGTGGCGAATTTGTATTTGCGCTTTGGTTTCTTCTAACAAGAGACGGCGAGCAAGAATTTTCATTCTGTCTAAAACAGAATTTTCATTCGTTTGATTAGCACAGATTTTTAGTATACAGCTAATTACTTCAGTTGAGTCGGAATGTGTTTTGTACTCACGTACAGAAGTATTGTTGCTGATATGGTTAATCAACTCAGCAACATAGGAATCAAAGGTTGCCGGAGGCTCCCTTAAAATAACTTGCTGGGTCTCGTAATTGATAATATAAATGGACTTGTGGATTATGTTCATTTTAGAAGCCTCCTCTATTTTGGGTTTATATTTTCTAGAGATAATTCAGGATGAATAAATCTATCATTTTCATTATAAGAGTAATAAAGTTTGATGTCAATCTATCAAAACCAAAATAGAGTGGAGAATAGCGTTGAAAAACCGGAAGTACTTCCGGTTTTTCAGCATTGCTATAGCTTATTCAATTCATCGTGCAGTTGTTTTATTTGTTCAGAGGGATTTTTGTACGCTTTGAGTGTCAGAAGATAGAGTTCTTTAAGTATTTTATTGTAATTCCTTTTCGCATTTCGACACTCAAGCTCTTGTTCAATCCGTGTATGACTTATCTCTTTGCTATAATTATAAAGTTCATCTTTTACTTTACCTGATGTTCGAATGTCTTCAAGAAGAATGCTGTTTCGTAAATTAAAAATTCCTTCTTTGGCTTTGGAAGCTTTATCGCGTTCGTTTTTTGCACGGTTAGTAATTCTATCTATGTCGCTTATTTTATCATTAGCGTTCCATTTTTTAATTATCAATCTTGCAAAAATATAGATAGTCAATAAAGCGAAGCAAAGCCACATAATAGTAGGAACGTGTGGCCGAAGAGCAATGCTTACTTTTTCTAATATGTCCTGTCCAATATCGGTTTTCACAACATAAGTAGCTCCATTTACCACACCTAATAACAGCATAGTAAGGCACAAAGAAAAAATCGATAGTATTTTCAATACACGGATATACTTGGGAGTCTCTTTGCTTTGTTGAGATTTTTCTTTTTTTGTCATATTATATGCTTAATCCTCCAAAATGATGCCCTTGTATTTCTTTGAGTTCTTGTTTTTGAGCCACTTCTAAATCATGTTGCTCTATATCTCTCATAGCCTTTTCGAGCTCTTGCCGATGATGAGCGATTTGTTCATTTTCCATTTTAATGTGATTAATGGCTGATGTAATTTCTTCTATCAGTTTGGATTCTTGTTCTGGTTCTAATGAAGTAGTAGCATATTTTAATAAAGTCTGAATTCGCTCGGACAATAAACCGTTGATAATCATTAGGTCATGTGTGTTTTTAAGAACGGCGTTTGCCTCATTGTATAGTGATTGTGAACATCTGGACAAGGACTGTATAGTTTTTTTGATGTTCAAGTTCAATTTCGCGAATTGTACTTTTACAATCTTCTACAAGCGTTTGGTTTTGAGAAGAGAACTCTTTGATTTCTTCTTCGAGTTCCTCTAATTTCCGATTGTATTCTTCTTTTTTTTCAAAAGATTGAATCAATTCGTTAAGCACAGCTATTATCCCTCCGATCAAAATTATAGGTGTCAGAACTCCAATTAAGAATTGAATAATTATCTCAAACATTTGTACCACTCCATTATTACATGAATATCAGTATATTTCAACTTTTTTGAAAAAAGATTTAAAAACCGGAAGTACTTCCGGTTTTTAATAGTCTGCGGTGCTGCCCACGGACTCTGACGAATTAGCAGACTCTCGCTTTTCCCGTACAGTCTGTCGCCATTTTCCTTCTTTTATAGTTCGTATAACATCATCCAACTTGGCGTAGACGGTGGGAACATACTCTCGTGTTTCTGAGATATAAGGAGCTTCTAGGCGAATGCCCCATTTATCGTAGCGCGGCATATTGGCGATAAACGGGTGACTGCCTCGCCGGTTGACGACCCATTTGCCAAAGGGCAGGAGCTGCAATTCGTCCGGTGTCATCAATGGCCGTGCAATCATGTTGACGCTGCGGCTGCTATTTGATCCACTACCAAAAAGGCCGCGGCCTTCCCGGTTGTTGGTTGAAACGGAACCGGCAGCGACCGTCTGATTTCCAAGCAGCTTGCTGAAGGTAACGGCGGTATCGGACATGGGGGAAAAGCCACCGAAAATAACGGTCTGGCAGCAGTCTCGAATAATAGTCTCGCCGTCTGCACCGTAGGTCTGTCTGAGCTGTGCCGGTGACTGGATGCAGGGCACGATAATAATGTTACGGGATCGCGAAGCGCCAAACATGCCGAGAATGTTGCCCATATAAGGAAAAATGCCGAATTCATCGGCGAAGATATAAAGGCGGCGTGTAAGCTTGTTTTCTTTTGTGCATTCATCTGCATAGACGATGGCTTCATTTATGATCTGGCTAAGAAAAAGGGAGACCAATACGTGTTTTGTGGCGTCTTCTTCCGGGAATGTGATGAATACGGCAACTTTTTTCTGGTAGATGTCTGCGACTGTGATTTTGGAATTCTTGCAGAGAATGTTTTCTGACTCTGAGTCGATAAAGGCAAGCAGGCGGGACATGGAGGTTGTGATAACAGATAAATACTGCATACCCTCGCTGCCCGGTACGGAGCCTGCAAACCAACGGATTTTATCATCTTCAGGTAGAAGACTGAGAATTTCATTCAGTTTTGTTTGCTTGACTTTCCTCTGACTATCGGTCTCATCATTTGCGGATTTAACGGTTTGAACGAATTCGAGAAGAATTTTAAATACGGAAACGATATGACGTTCTTCCGGCTTGCAGTATTGCGCAACAAGCAGGATTATGGAGGTGATCAAGCCTTCAGAGGAATCGTAGAAATACGAGTTCTGACCGCCGCCGTCAAAGCCCTTTGTGTGGACAATAGAGTTTGCAAGAGCTTTTGCGTAGCGCTCGGCGCGGCTGTGGTAGTCTACACGTTTAGGGTCATCGCGCCACATATCTATGTAGAGATTGATGAGTTGCATGTAATTATAGCTGTCGCTTTTCATCGGCGTGCGGAAGTTGATATTCAAACAGGTATAGCCATATTGTTCGCAGAGCTTGCCGTATAAACGGAGCAGGTCACCTTTACTATCCGTTGAGATAAAGGAAGTACCGCAAGCGAGCGCGTATTCGATATTCGGAATCATGAAGGTGGTGGTTTTGCCGCCGCCGGTTCCGGCAACCATGAGTGTGTGGCTGTCTGAAGGATCGATGGTTGCGAGAATTTGTTTTTTGTTCTGTGTCAAATTAACGACGATGCCTGTGGTAGTCGGACGGCTTTCTTCGTTGTATCTCCACACTTCCGGCTCGTAAGGAACTTGGATAGTCGAACTCTGTATCTCCTCTTGTGTTGCCCAACGGGCAGTGCCATACTGGCCGTCGCCGACGGTTTTACGCTTAATAGAGTCCAAATTGTAGCGCTTTTGTGACTCGGATAAAAAGATCAAAGCGACCAAAGCAATACCGACGATGGATAAAAATATAATTTGCTGTGGGGTCATAGAAACTCTCCTTTCTGAATTTTGTCTCTCAAGACGTCGTTCCAGTCCTTCTTGTACGGGCACAAAATAGAGGTTATGTATTTGCCGGAAAACTGCCGCATGAAGCGTTTGGCGGCTTCTTGCCCTTGATTTTCGGGCTTATTTATATCGTTATCAAAGCAGAAAGCGATACGTTGAATAGATTTGTGCTCCTTGAGAAATCGGCGTAAAGGATTTTCTGAAAGCCCGCCAAGCGATAAGTAGCTTGCTCTGTGCCACGGTTCGTGTCGATGCAGTGTTAGAAAGCTCATCAAGTCGATGGGTGCTTCAAATACATACAGCACTGTGGCGTTATCATTGGCGTATGAAAAACCGCAGTTGAACTCACCGCCGGTCACAAAGCCACGGTAACGCTGCGCGGAATTCGTGCCGCGCTTGTGAGCTGATTTTACGCGGCCGAAGCAGTCATAGCATACAAATACGATGTTGCCTTGTTTGTCTTGATAAATCAAATGCTCATCAATGAAAGTATTGACAATCTCGTGTGCGATGCCGCGTGTATGCGTGAGATACGCATACAGACGACGGTTATCCGGTGCAGCTGGCGGCAGACAGAAGGCAATGGGAATCATGTCTGTGGGTTTTGATTCTCGTTTGGCGGGAGGAGGGGCAGCGAGATCAAAAGTGATCTGTCGGTTGCCGATGAGCTCGAGCACAGCGTGCGGGAAGCTTTTGTGAAAGAAGTTTTGCACGAAAGCTACGGCGGCGCCGTGCTTGCCGGTGCTGTTTTGATACCATTTATAGCCGTGGATCACGCAGCTATCGTGTTTTTTCCAGATGTAATGGTTTCCTTCTTTTTGCACCTTTTCACCGCGTTCGCGCAGATATTCGGCAATATCTGTGTGCTGTGCGGCCGCGATCTGCTCTTGCGTCAGCGGAATATATTCACTGTGACTGCGCATCTGAATTCCTCTTTTTACTTTCTGCGACGGTAATTTCTATGCCCTTACGACGGAATTTTTGGAGAAAGGACTTTGTTTGCTGTTTTGTCAAGGATAAATCTGTACGCATTTGTCTGGATGAAATAGAGTAGTTATGGTCGACAATATACTGATATACGGCTTCTTCAGTGTTTTTGTTCAGCGGCAATTTTATGATGTCGCTCGCTTGGATAATGAAAATCTGCATACCGTTTTTACGGAATTTATGAATCATATTATTGAGCTGTTCTCTGGATACATTAAGATCCCGGCAGGCATTTGCGATAGAAATTTCACAGTTATGTTCTTCTATGTACTGTCGTGCTTCTCGGTAAATCTGCCTCTCGACCGATTTTCGGATGACACGGACATTCATGCCTTTTTTTCTCAGTAGGCCGATTAAGCTATAAACCTGACTCGGTGTTACGGCAAGCTCGTCACAAGCTTGTTTGACAGTGATTTTGTAATTGTTTTCGAGAACATAATTGTATATAGCTCGTGAACTATTAGATTTAAAGTTGATTTTGTTGCTTTTTTTCTTCATAGGGATCCCTTAAAGATATTACTGGAAAATTTGTTCGTAGTCTTCTTTTTGACCGAGCGCTCGTTTAAGCCTACGCTGCATACGTCTCTGCTTTCGGTCGGTAGTGGCAGTGGCAGACTGTTGATCTCGCAGCGTTTGGCGGCACAAAGCGTTGCCTATCGTATTGAGTAGGCGAGCAGCAAAGCTGAGGTTCTGTTGCTGCTGTTGCTTTTCGGCGTATTCTGCTGCACGTTGCTCTTGACGGATACGCTGCATCTCCATGACTTCTAAGCGTTGCTGTGCATAAATGCTGCCGCGTTCAGCCGCGACCGTATACCAGTGCACGGCGGTTTCATGGTCTGCATCGCATCCGAGTCCGTAGCGATACATAGTTGCGAGGCGCACGGCTTGTTGTGCTGTTGCCGATGTAGGACTATGTTCTTCAGCATATAGCATACCGACGCGTGCTGCCGCATAGTGTGCGTAAATCTCCGTTGCATCTCCGTCGATACGCTGCATGAGTTGACCGAGCTTGTATTCGGTTTCCGGTGTTTTCAGTGCGGCCTTGTAGTGGTCTATTGCAAGTGAAAGATCTTCGGGCACGCCAAGGCCGTATTCATACATGCGTGCAAGGCGCAAGTGAATATGGTTTTCGGGATGATCGTCTTTTAGCCAGATTTCAGCGGCAGTTTTGTAGAGCTTTTGCATATCGGTTAAAGGCAGCTGCTCGTTATTCTGCATCTGCGCTATGGCGTAAGAGGATTCGGCAGTTAAATAATCATTTGCGTTTAAGCACTTACGGTAAAGTGTTTCGGCGGTTTCGACATTCGGCGTAAAGCCTTGCCCGTGTTCAATCATTTTTGCGAGTGCAAATTGGCAATAGGGGTTTTCAGTATTGGCCATATACCAACCGGCGGCACGTTCATAATCCGGTTTGTCGGCAGGGGAGAGCTTACCGTGGAAATACAAATTGCCGAGATAATAGGCGGCGTGCTTATACCCACTTCTATAAGCAAACTCAAAATAAGCTGCTGCTTTATGCGGAGCAGTCGCGACTTGCAGTGCGGGAAGATCGTCCGACTCTATGCCGTCTATGTTTGCGATTTCAATGCCGGTTGTGTAAATACGGCCGAGGAAATAAGCGGCTCTGCTAATGGCGCGCTGCTGCTTCTTTTCTTCAGCTTCCAGTGGCCCAAAATCGGCAATGGCATCTGCATAGGTGTTGCCAGCCGAGATTGCTTGAAGCTGCATGGTGTTGACGCTATCTAACAAGGTATCTTCAAACCCGAGTTTGGCTTTTAGCAAATAATAGTTACCGAGTTCAACGTCTTGATCTTCGCCCTTTTTCAAATAATGCTGCGCTAACTGATAGGCGGCTTCGGTGTGACCGAGCTGCTCTGCAAGGTTGTACCACAGGATAGCGTCTTGCGGACATTTTTCATCGTAACGCAGGTACTGGGCATACCGGTATTTTTCTTCGGCTGTTCCGTCATACGGCGGCGAAGAACTTTGAACTTTCATGTTATCCCTCCAACTGCGTATGTCATTGGTTTTCCATGTCGCTTTGAACGGTTCATTCATTTGTGCATTTTCAGGCTCATCCAACGCATCAGAATAAGAAAAACCGGAAGTACTTCCGGTTTTTGCAGATGAATTTTCAGTTTTGGGAGTCAATGGGGGTGAAGGTTCGAACTGCAAGGCATACTGTACGACGAGATTTTTCAAAGGATACAAGTTGCTGCGCGTGGTCGCGGCAGATAAGGGCTTAGGCTCGTCCGGCGTCTTATAATAAGCTTCGAGCTGCTGTTGATACTTGTTGTACTCTGTAAGCAGCTCTTTAATCTCCGGAACTTCACTGATCTCATCGAGCAGTTTATCTACCATAGCTTTAGTGTCTTTTGGCAGATATTTATACACATGCCGACCGGATGCACTTTCAATGGACTTGCGTAACGCTGCAAGCTTTTCCGGCAAGAGTAGATCGGTAACGGCAGCATTGCTGTTATGCTCGAGCTGTGTGAACAAGGTCTCCAATCGGTCTTCAAGCTGTTGACGTGCTTCTTCACGTGGGGCAAAAATCTGATGGCGTTCTTCAGCGAAAATCTCCGAAACGAATTCAGATTTCAGCTGCTCGATGGCATCTTCGGAAAGGTATATGCGGGATTTTTGTTCAGTGCTGTACGCAATAAAGTGTGCGTGCGGGTGATGCTTTGTGTTGTGCACGGCAGCAACCCAGTGCAGCTTAGAGGTCGGCACACGCAGCGCTTGGGCGATTTTGTCCGCCTTAATTGCAAACAACTGAGACCAGGCATCCTGTCGGTCATACCCGAGACGGTCTGCATCTTCGCGCCGTAAAGAGAAGACCATGCTGTAAATATTGCCGGTATGTGCGGCAATAGCCTCCTTTTCGGCAGCGAGGTCAGCTGCACCGTTTACGGTAAAGAGTCCGTGCACTTTGCCTTCGTTATGGACGACGCCCGGACGCTCTGCAATGTAGTTGAGCATGATTTCAAGCGTTTCGGGGTCGGCAGAATTAGCGAGACCGACTTCGAGTGCATGAGAGAGTACTTCGCTTGCGTTTTCACGCGTAGGGGATGCCTTGTAGTCGCTGTATTCCGGTGTTTGACGGATGGCCGGTACTTTGTTTACAAACTCCTGTATGCGTTCTCGCTGAGCACGTGTGGCCGGGGCCGAGGGCTTAACGTCACCTTCTGCTGTCATGCCGTAGACATATTGTGCGGCACGTGAGATCAGAGCGCTGGCGTTTGCGGCGCTGCGGTCTTCATCGTAGGCTTTGAATTCGCGCGAAAGCTCGAGGTCAGGGGACACCTCAAGAAATTGATTTATAGCTTCGCGCTGCGCTTCTGTGGCACTCACTTCCTTATAATGCTCATCGTAGTTATAAATGACGGATTCACGCGTTGCAATGTAGTTCACCAGTCCGGCTGCGGCTTCGGCGACAAAGGCGTACTTTGTGGCTTTTTCACCGGTCTGGGCGATATGAAAGTATCGTGCATTTAAAATAAGACGTGCTCCGTCCATAGGCATTCATCTCCTTGTATAGAAATAAAAAGAGCAGTCAGATGACTGCTCAATAGAGGTTTAAAATTATTTGATTTTGATTTCTATGCGCTCCTTTAGGTAAGAATTCATGAAATCCTGACGGTAAGGTAACTGCCGCTCGGTTTCTATAGCTTGCATGGAAATCATATCGACCGATTTTTCAAGTCGATCAGACAGAGCCAAACGTGCTTGCTCAAATTGCAGCAGGCCATGAATGTTGCGCGCATCGATCACAATGTCAATGTCGCTGTCTGTGTTGGCTTCTCCACGTGCATAAGAGCCGAAAAGATAGATGATAGGAATTGCAAACTCTTGGCCAAAATCTCTTAGAGCAGAAAGAAGCTCATCTTTGGCATAGATTTTCTTTGCGTATTTATCCATGGATACCACCTTCCTTGCATTGTCTCAATTATACATGGGTTTTGCCGGGGCTTCAATACAAAAAGCGGAAGTACTTCCGCTTTTTGAGCAATTCTGTTTTAGGGGGTATGAAGGTCTCTTTTGTTTGGCATCAATGTAAAAATGGCAAAGTCACGCTCTGTAAGGTCAAAACTTGCATCAATAAATCCAGTTTTTCTTTGAAGTTCAAAAACGTCAGCAAACCATTCAAAGATTGGGTAACGAGTGCGAACAATTTTCTTGTCGTAGACATCATATAAGGAATATTCTTCCTCAAGTTCTTTGGGTAGATTTAAATATTTATCTGGTTTGTGGTGACAATAACCAGTATTTGAGAAAAGAAAATTCCCATAGGTTCTGCATACGAGAGGTCGGACAGGGTAAATATCACATTTACCTTTTCTATTAAGAAAAATGCAAGAGTCAGTTGAAACGCGATTTTGAGAAGCAACAAATGTATAAAACTTGATGTAGTCTATATAAGTCATGGTTGACTTAAATTTGAATTGCAGTTCTGGATATAGAGCGTAAAAATCCTTTTTAATTTTTGATGCCTTTTTTGTATATTTGATAATTTCATCTTCAGTTTTATGATTTAGCAAGTAAACAGCAATATATAAGTATTCTCTTTCGGTAATTAAGAAAAAGTCTTTACAACATTCAGCACACCCTTTTGGACATTTATATGTAGCAAGATTGTCTAAATGAGTGTAAGCGTTATAGAGTGGCTCAAAAATGCTGTTGCTTTTGACTTTCGGAAGTTCGGGCAGGGGAGACCAAAGTTTGTGAAGAATCAATGGTAAGCGCCTCCTTGGGGTCAGAAGTTATCAGAGAAGGAAAATTTTTTTGCTTTTCGATGAAGTCAGGATTTACGGTGAAAATAGATGTCATCGTGTTTTTTCTAACTAATTTATCCATTATTATAACACTCCTTGTAAACATTGTCTATACTTAGCGTCCACCGGCGTTACCGAACAGTGCAGATTTGTGCTCCGGGGCGCGGACGGAGAGATGATAGCGCTCCGCACCGCATTTATAGAGGCAATGTCCTCGGTTCGGTGTCTGGATGATCTCATATTCCCACGGCTGCACGTTTATTGTGCGCTGAAACTCCGAAATATCGCAGTTTGCACCGGGGTGAAACAGAAAGCTGTGGGTCGGAATAGACATGAGCGGTTTTGTGTATGTGATAACGCTCGGGTTCAGAAGATCTTCCACGTTTTGCGAACCGATGCAAACGCCGGATTCCTTCTTTCTGCCACGCTTCATGAAGCTGTTGATGTAGGTGATTGCCAGACGGTTTTTCACGAACTCGTGAAGCTCATCAACAAAGAGGTCGCAGCTGCCTTCGGTCAGGAATTTGTGGCTCATATAGGAGAAGATATTCAGGAACATAGCGTTCTTCAGATTGTCGTTTGTGGTGAGTGCATCTTTGACGCAGAAATCGATAAAGTTTGAATTTGGTATGTTGGTGTGCCCGTTAAAGTATCGAGACATAGCGCCGATGCAAATACCGCGCAGGCCGAGGCCGACGGATTTGAGCATTTCGAGGCTGTACATAACGGGATGACCGGCTTTAGCGGCAAGTGCGGCTTCTTCATCATAGCTTTCGAGCTTTTCTTCGATGACGCGGTAGAGGTCGCTCAAAATCGGGTAATCCTCAGAGGTCAGCTTTGTGAAGTCCGTGCGGGGTGTGATGCCGCGACGTTTATAGGTTTCCTCTAACATGATCTCGATGATGTCGAGCTGCGCACTGGAAAAGTCCTGATAAACGGAAAAGAAGTCCCGCAGATAGGCGATGTGCTGTGAAAGGCGATTTTGCTTTTTAAAGGCTTCCGGAGAGTCATCAAATTCATTGATTTCCTGCGTCGGGTCAATCCATGTTTTCGGCTCGAGCACGTTGATGTAGTATTTGCTGTCCATCATATCCAGATACGTACCGCCGAGGTTTTTAACCAACTCTCCATATTCGTTGTCCGGGTCGAGGATATATACTTTTTTGCCCGCCATGATGACGTTTGTGATGATGAGCTTCATCAAGTAAGATTTGCCCTCGCCGGAGTTGCCGAGGATTAGGATATGTCCGTTGGTTTTGTCTTCGGCGCGCCGGTCAAAATCTACAATGATGTTGCTGCCGTTCTGGTCACGGCCGATGTAAAATCCGTTTTTGTCATTCTTGCCGGAGTAGGAGAAAGGAAACAGGTTTGCAACGCTGCTTGCTGGGAAAACACGCTCAAATTCTGTGCCGAAAGCGTTTTTGCCGTTGGGCTTAACGCTTTCAAAGCCTTGAAGCTGCCGTAGGTATAGCTTATCCACTAAGATTTTATGGTGCGTTAGGATGCTTTGCGTTTCGATCTGCTTCGATTGTAAACGCTCGAGGCTGTCTGCAATCAGTTCAATGAAAACGGCGCAGTACACAAAAGTTTCTTTCGTGCGCTGTGTTTCGCGGATCATGCGGGAAAGCGTAGTAAGCTGCTCATCGGCTTCAATCTGTTCATGCAGCTTGTAGGATGAGCGTTTTTGCATATTTGTGCGGTTTTGGGCACGGTGAAAGATCTCATCGCGCTCTACGGTCGGCATATGACGTGTGTAGATATGCAGCGTTATACCGTCAGATTCACCGAGTTCGCGCAGCAAAGCAATTTCCGGTGAATCTTTTTCAACGGTTTCTGCGTATGAACGGATCGCCCAAACGCAGCGATACGTATTGCCGAGAATGTAATACCCCGGCGAACGTCTGAAGGAGACTACAGAGGGCGCGATTAAATCTTTGTAGGATTTGACTTTGCCTGCTTCAATTTCCTCCGGTGTAGGCATTTCAGCCTTTTTCTTAAACAGTGGCATTGTTGACCTCCATATATTGCATTCCGTCAAAATCGGGAACATGCTCTGTGTAAATGTCTCCAACGTAGTAAATGGCAAGCAGACGTTTGAAGCTGTCTTTTGTTGCGATGCGAGCATGAAACTGGTGTTCGCGGATGAGATTAAGGGTTTGCATAATGCTGCGCCGAGCGTCATCCAGACGATCTGCACGGTGACGCAGGATCATTGCAAACTCGCGGCTTGTGCTCATCGCGATGTTGATTTCATCCAGATAAGCGATTTCTTGCAAGCAGAGCTGCTTTACCATGGGGGATTCGGTGGTTTCTGCGAGATGTCGGTAGTAACGCTTGTTATCCTCGTAATTTTGCGCCGAGGACATGCACAGCATTTGCAGCTCGGCAACATCTGAAAGAATATTTTGAAGGTTGCGGATTTTTGCAAGTACCTCACTGCGACCAAGAACAGAGATGTTGTCCGGCCGCAGCATGATATAGGTGTACAGCATACCGTCTTCACCTTCAATGGCTACCGCACCGTTATCTCCGATTTGGAGGGGTACAAATTGCTTCAGATTCAGCAGTTGTTGCGTTGCCGATTCCTTTTTGTCGTTTTTCTTGTTTGATTTCATTTTTTGCTCCAATTTAATATTTAGGCTCGCTCCAGAAGTACTCGAGCTGGTCTAAAAACAGATAGTTGATATATCTCTGTATGACTTTAAGCAGTGATTGATTATCGGTTGTAAAAGTCAACACCATATACAGCAGGGTTATCAACAGCGGAACCCAGACAAAAGAGAAGAAAAAGATAAGGGTAGAGAGCACAAGCCCCACTGCGATGATAACAAGGTTTATACCCGTCCAACCGAAAAACAATGCCTTTTCACTGAGATTTTCCGGGTAGAAAAAATAGTTTTGATCGTCGTTCATGATGTTTTCTCCTTATACGAATTGCTTGACCAACGACACCACGGAGGAGACGTTGTGTGCAGCGTTGCCGAGTGAGAACCTTGCGGAAGTATCGAGACCGAACATTTGCGCAATGCGCGGTACTTCGGCAGCTACAAGCAGCAGGCCGAGCGAAAAATACAGGCTTGAGGAGGCTGCATCCTGCATCATGATAATGGCGAGCAGATAGAGCAGGTTTTGCACAAAAGCAGTAAAGCACAAAGCTGCAACCTGTTTGCACCAACTTCCGAAGCCGTCGGTATATCCGCGTGCAAGCGCAAGCATGTGCATTGATCCTACACAAATTTGCACGAGAAGGATACCGCCGCGTTTGAGGTTGGAAAAGAAAATCTTGAAGATTGCCCACACCAGAATGATAAGCTGAATAAGCGCCCACCAGTCGGCATTTGAGGAAAGTGCGGCATCGGCGGGATCGGTGGCTTGGAAGCCGTCTGTAAGCTTTTTGAGGAATTCCCAAATTCCGTTTGCGATTTTAACCGGTGGCAGTGTGCCATAAACAGATTTAAACATACTTTGCACAGCGCCTTTGACCAAATCGGTTATGCTGACGGTTGCGCCGTCCATTGATCCGACGACCACGCTGCGCACCGTGCCGTAAATATCCATGCTTGTTTGAAACAGCAATATAGGAATACTCGAAAAGGTGAGCAGGGCGACTAAAAGTCGCAGCATGTTCATGCCGGTTCCGGTAAAGCTGCCGCCTCCACCGGTCTGATAGGAAACGGCAAAGTCCATTATAGCAATGGCTGCGCCGGTCAATCCCAACCCCCAAGCAAACAGGGTAAAGAAATTCACAATAGCTTGTATGAATTCGTTGCTGAAGAAGTTGATGGATAGTCCGTTTACATCATCGAGCATAGTGAGGGCAACAGAGGTGAGCTGATAGTACACATAGTGATAAATTTCCTCGAGCGATGAGCTTGCAAACATAGGTCATCACCACCCAATGACGCTCCACATCCACGAGGGCGCGGAAACAACAACCACAAGGCAAATAAACAGAACGAGCAGTACGTTCCATTGAATTTCTCCGCCGTTATGACGATAGTCTCTCCACACGAAAACGCCTTTCACGACGAACGCGATGATGAGCACGCCGGAGATAATATACATGATAATATTTCCAATAGCTTTCATTTCCGGCTTAACATTGTTGTTAAAAGCACTTTCGAGTGCACCGGAGATCGTGGCGACGGTGGATGCCGGTAAATGTGAAATAGCGAGAAAATAGAGCTGATTTAAGATGTTCATAAAGTTACCTCTTTTCTTAATTTACGTTGACGGTGCAGCTTGCGGATTGACCGGTGCTGCGGCTATACACGGTGACGGTGGCCGAGCCTGTGCTTACGGCTGTGATGGTGACGCCGGAAGTATCGGAACCTGAAAGAGAGACAACAGCGGAGTTGCTGCACACCCACTGCGCGCCCATGCTGTAAAAATCACTAGGTGCTGCGGCAATGTTGATGCGCCAGCTGTCTCCGGGCAAAATATCGATGCTGTATGTATCAAGCGAGATATTTTGCACTTCCGGGACGGGAGTGGGTTCCGGCGTTGCCTCAATGACCTGCGGTCGAGGCGTAGGCGTGACCTTTGGCGTTGGTTTTGGCGTTGGTTTGGGTTCTTCAGCAGTGTTTTGATTGCCTGCTTGCGAACCCGATGGCCGACTTTCAGTCGAAAAACCGGAAGTACTTCCGGTTTTTGACGATTCTGCCGGTGCAGAAGTGGGCGTTGCCGTCGGTGTGGGTGACGGAGTAGGTGTTGGCGATGGGGTAGGGGATGGTGTTGGCGTCGGCGTCGGCACTTCCTCACGCAAGACGATTGTAACGGGATCAGCTGACGGTTCATTGGAAGAAGCTTCTTGTCCTTCATTTTTAAATAGAGCTGATACCGGCGAACGCCCGGTGCGATTGACATCGACGACCTGCCATACAATACCACCGGCGACCAACACGATAAGCAGTGTGCCGATCACGGCGAGTTTTTTTCTTTTTTGCATTTGCTCATCCTTTCTTTTGAATTTACAGGTTGCCCGCCGGGGTTGCGACCGGTCTTCCTGCATTAAAAAAGCCTGCTATCCGGCGATAGTAGGCTTTTTCGCTCTGCATGGGCAAAATTGAATTGAAGACAAATTAAATCTGGTATATACTTTATTTAAGAATAACAGACTTTTAAGAACGGGTGAAAACATGAATTCTGAATTAATCAATGCGCTTATTTCGCAAATTGGAAATATTGTGGGGATTCCTTTAGCAGCAGTACTTGCGGTTTGGCAAGTTAAGAAAGGTTTTACCAGTAAGAGAAACGACGAGGTGAACGAAAAGTCATTTGGTTTATGCTGTGAACTTTTTGATCTTGTGAGCCGTAATGAAAGTTATAATAAAGAAGTTACAGATAAAATTACGAAAATGGTAAAGGAGAGAAACGATAGCCAAAAGCTTTTGCATCCGGAAATTTTGCGTATGATTTCCGAGATTGAAACTTATAAGAAAATACTAAATAGAATTGATGAAAAGGACAAATTGGCTTGTCGTAGAGAAAAGAAAATAATGAAGCGCTTACGCAAAGATTATGAAATCTTGTGTGCATATGTTTCTAATGAAGATAATAGATTGCGCAAAGCATTGGGCTATCCACGAGATACGCTATATTCCTTTCATGTACTAAGATATGGTTCTGAGGGGCCATTTAAATTGTTCGTACATCTTATGGTAGCAGTTTTATTTGTACTTTTCGAAATATTGATCTGTTTCGTGGTATCATTAGGAACGTCTTGGTTAATTGGTATTGGATCGTTGATAGGAAGTGCAGCACTTGTAGGACTTGTAATAGAAATTTGGCGCTTTTGGAAAAACAAATCGCCAAATTCTTTCTGGAGATTTGTAAAGGAACAGAAACGTAAAATTAAAGAAGAAGAAAAAGAAAATACATAATAGCTACAAAAAGGACAAAATAGATCACCATACGGATAATCCCGGGGAGATCTTCGGAAAGCGTTTTATCTTCTATGCTAATATCGATAATATGAATTATGAAGGTAGCGACAACAAGAACAAATAGTATGGTTCCAATTGGTATGCCGAAGTAAATTATTGAGAGGTTTGAGAATATTAGTAGATGTAGGTATAGTTTTATGCAAGTAATTTTTATCGCTGTGATCCATTGACCTTTTCCTCCTAATCCCATGTCTATTAGCCATAAAACTTCATTAAAGACTGTACGAGAAAAAGTTTGTATTAAAAGCGCTAAGTGAACAAATGGCCACAAAATCAGTAGCCATGCAACCACGTTTCCGCAGTGTGCCGATATAAACTCGAAAAATTCCTTTGATACCATGGGATTCCTTCCTTTAAAACTAAATTAGCAGGCCTCGCCGGGGTTGCGACCGGTATTTCTGCATTAAAAAAGCCTGCTATCTGGGAGATTGAAGTGAGATAGTAGGTTTTTTCGCTCTGCATGGGCTTCTTAAATATATATTGATTTATAAACTCGAGTGCGCTACAATATCTATGATAATTCTTCAAAATACTATGATTGTAGGGGTCGAGGTAAAACACGAAAAATCAAATTAAAAACGACTTAAACAACATTAAAAATTCAGGACAAATCGTTATAAATACCGCTATTTCAAATGACAATGGTTCTCGACAATATCGCGCAAGCGATGTAATTGAAAAAGGGAAGTCTACTAACTTTATGAAACGTGAGGAAATTTTTGCTGTTTTGGGAGCAGTAGCTTCTGGTGTCACTATTGTGGATTTTCTTTTTAACCGATTAGGTGAAAACGCAGTTTTAAAACTTGGGGAAATACTATATGAGGCTTTTATTGAGCACAATACAGCTCCCTACTACTTCTTAATCGCAGAACTGATAGCTATAATTTGTTTTGGAGCTGTAAGTTTTTCAGCTTTTCGGAACGTAATTACGTTACATAAAGCACGGCATCTAGGCGCATGTATTTACAATAGAGATCGAAAAAAATCCTATAAAATAAAGGCATTACCATGCCCACATTGCAAAACAACTTTTCGAACTCCACTAAAAATCAAAGACGGCAAAAACTTTGGCATGGAATTTACTTGCCCTCATTGTTCGTTTAGAGCTACTATACCTGTTGCGGATATACTCAATCGCATTGATGAAAATTATGAACCAAAAAAGTGATAAAGAATTCCCGTCGCGACTACCATTCCTATTATAAGGAAACTCACATAAAACCCGACATCCTTTTTCGCTGTTACGGCTTTATCAAGTAGGAAAATTAAAAATACAATTACCGAAACCATTGTCAGTATTGCACCGAGTTTAACATCAAAGTAAAACATAGAAAGCAGAGCATATAGCATAATGCTTGGGTAAATATCCATACAGGATAGCTCAAAAGCTACCATCCAAAGAGATGTATCGCTATCACGATCCATCACCTGTGATACAATTCTATACTCTTGAAATAAATAGCAAATAAATCGCCCAATTATAAAAGTCAGATGAACAAATGGCAGTAAAACCAGTAGCCATGCAACTACGTTCCCGCAGTGTGACGATATAAATTCAAAAAACTCTTTTGATACCATGGGGTTCCTTCCTTTAAAACTAAATTAGCAGGCCCTGCCGGGGTAGCGACCGGTCTTCCTGCATTAAAAAAACCTGCTATCCGGGAGACTGAAGTGAGATAGTAGTTTTTTTCGCTCTGCATGGGCTTCTTAAATATATATTGATTTATAAACTCGAGTGCGCTACAATATCTATGATAATTCTTTAAAATACTATGATTGTAGGGGCCGAGGTAAAACGTGAAAAATCTAATTAAAAACGACTTAAACAACATTAAAAATTCAGGACAAATTGTAATCAATACAAGTATTTCGAATAATAGCGAATCTTCTGAATGGCAAACGGAGGACTTGATTGAAAAGACCGAGACAAGTGATTTCTTAATAAAGGAAACTATAGCTTCTATTTTCAGCTTTTTAGCATCAGCCGCAACTGTTTTTGATTTTTGTTTCAATCGATTAGATGGCAATGTTATTCATGGAATAATACAGGCAACAACTGATATTGCTACGGGAAAATCTATTCTTTTCGCAGTTCTTTGCATTGAATGTGCAGTAACATTCTTTTTTACGTTGATTGGTGTTCAAAAAATCAAGGATGTTGTAACGTTGAAGCACACATTCTGTTTTGGGCCATATGTATATAATGCGAAATCTCACAAGACATATAAGGTCACATCTAAGCCTTGCCCCAAATGCAAAAAGGTCTGTTCCAAACCTCTGAAGATTAGAGTATCAGATACTTCTAAAATGCGATTCTTTTGTCCACATTGTTCATCTTCATTTGATATTTCTGCAATAGACATCTTGGAATCAATAGGCTTAGATAATCAAAAACCTAAAAAGTAAAAAAGTAATTCAATCAATAAAACTGCTCCTATCAAAGTAATAACAGCCATTGGTATTATACTTACTTGTAATTCTATTGTAAAATCTAAAACAAAGATTAAGAACAGTATGATTGAAACAATAAATAGAATCGCTCCGACCTTTGCGTCAAAGTAAAAAATCGTTAAAAAAGAATAAAGAACTATGTGCGGCAAAATATCTGCACTTGCAAGTTCAAAAGCCATTATCCATATTGGTGAAATATTCTTATAATTCGGTTGTTTTAGCAAATTTTTGTATTCTCGTTGAAGTTCAAAAATAAATTGAAAAATCATAAGCAACAAATGTATAAACGGCCATAAAGTTAGAAGCCATGCAACCACATTTCCGCAGTGTGCCGATATAAATTCAAAAAATTCTTTTGATACCATGGGGTTCTTTTCCTCTGAAATTTACGATTCTTTTTCCGCTGTGAGCTGACTTATGTTGTTGGTCACTTTGTAATAGTATGGATCATCTGGGTTTTGGTCAATTGTTTCAACAAAATAGGCGATTTTCTCCGATAATCGAATTTTGTACGTCAAATTTGCATCCTTTCCAGTTTTGATAGTTATAGTAAGGTATGAATCGTTAGATGATACCTCCTCATTAACATTGCACATAGAGCGCTCGGGATAATCCGGGCGCTCTTGCTTTTTGCAATGCTATTTAAAACTTATCTGCTCTTTTTGCGGCGAACCAGAAGTACGGTAGTCAAACCTAAAGCAGAACCGGCAAAAGCAATGTAGGGAAGAACACTGCGGCTGCTGCCGGTCTTCGGGCGGTTAGGAACAGGGCTATTGGGGAAGTCCTTGCCCGGGATCGTTTCAAACGTCACGGTCTGGCCGTCTTCTGTGATAGAGAACGGGTAGTAGATCGTATCGCGCACGAAGTTTGCCGGAGCCTGTGCTTCGTAAATCAGGTATTTTCCGTAAACAAGGTCGGAGAGGGAATAGAAGCCGGTTTCTATTTCATCCATACGGCCGATGAGCGTATCCACACCCTCTGTGTAGCGGCCATCACCGTCTGCATCGCGGTAGATTTCAAACACTGCACCGGAAAGTTTGTGCTGCGGGTTGGTAGCATCCACCTTTGTGGTGGTGACAGTGCCTTTGATCGGCTTGTTCGGGAAATCTTTGCCGGGAACAGTCTCAAAGTTTACGATTTGCCCGTCTTCTTTAATCTCAAACGGATAGTAGATGTTGTCCTGTACGAAGCCCTCAGGAGCCTTGTCCTCGTGTAGAAAGAATTTTCCGTAAGGGAGGGAATCCAGCGTATAAACGCCGGTGTCGCCTTCCTGAAGCGTGCCAACGAGCTTATCGGTCTTAGCGTTGAAGATGCCGTCACCGTCTGCATCAGAGTAAACGCCGAACGTCGCACCGGAGATTTTATCTGTCGGGTCGTCTGCGTTTACCTTGGTGGTCATAATGGAGCCATGCAGCGGCAGAATCTTCACCGTCTGACCCTCATCTTCGATGTCTGCATGTACTGCAATTTCAATACCGTCGCGATAAAGCGTTTCAAAAACTACGACCTCAGTTTCGGCTGTCAGCTCACGCGCGTCGAAAGTAAACGTCATCTCAACTTCGCCGGTGGTAGCTTTTGGCGTAAAGGTAGCTTCTGCCGTGATTTCTTTACCATCGATGAGCAGCTTATCGTTCGTGGCTTTGTTCATCAGCACACCGGTAAGCTTATATTCTTTACCGGGGGTCAAATCCTTATAGCTCACAACATCGGTAATCGTGATCTTATCCGCTGTAATTTCCTTTTTGCTGTCTGCTGTTGCCTTTGTTCCGATTTCGGGATTCTTAATCTTTACGGTCTGCCCTTCGTCGTTGATGTCCGCATGGGTAGCAAGCAGCGCGTTTTCACGGTACAAATCCTCGAAAACAACGATTCCTTTACCATGCAGACCGGTTGCGTCAAAGATAAAGGTAACGTCTACGCTGCCGGATGCTTCCGTTGCAACGAAAGTAGCTTCGGCTGTGACTTTCTCGCCGTTGATGAGCAGTTCTTTGCCGTTAGACTTGTCCATGAGAACGCCGGTTACACGATATTCTTTGCCGGGGGTAAGGTCTTTGTAGCTTACGGTATCGGTCAGTGTAACTTTATCCAGCGGATCGATTTCCTTCTCGCCCTCAAAGCTCGCTGTTGTGCCGATTTCAGGATTCTTAACCTTAATCGTCTGCCCTTCATCGTTGATGTCCGCATGGGTAGCAAGCAGCACGTTCTCACGGTACAAATCCTCGAACACGACGATCTCCTTGCCATGCAGACCGGTTGCATCGAAGATAAACGTAACGTCTACGCTGCCGTTTTTGGTTTCCGGCACAAATACGGTTTCAGCTGTAATTCCTTTGCCGTCAACAAGCAGCTTCTCACTGGTTTCTTTATCCATCAGTACGCCGGTTACTTTGTACTCTTTACCGGGAACAAGGCCAGTGTACGATACCGTATCGGTCAGCGTAACTTTATCGAGCGGATCGACTTCTTTTTCTCCCTCAACGGTGGCCTTCGTACCGATTTCAATCGGCTTGTTGTGGAAGCTTACAGAAGCAATTTCGCCTTCGCTGAGTTCTACGGTCTGCGGATCGGGGAGAGCATAGCCAAAGGTTTCCTTTGTATCGAGTTCTTCCACGCGGTACTGATACTTGGTTTTGCCTTCGTTATCTTCGAAGATCGGGAGGGTTTCGGTCAGAATCAGGCCGCTGGCATCCGTCGTGTATACCTTGCTGTAGTTGTCTGCAAGGCGCGTTACGCGGAACTGAATGCCCTCAACCTTACCATCGTCGGAAGTCTTGATGATCTTCAGCTGGCCGTTCTTGAGTTCATTTAGAAGCTCGTAACTGTAAGTCTGGTTGTTTGCTGAAATCACGACCTCAAAATCACCGACAAATTCGCGGCCAGCACCACCCTTGGTCTGGTGGACGATGTACGTGCCATACGGCATGTTTTTTGTTACGGCATAGCCGCTGGCCGATGTTATGATCGTATCGCGTTCAGAAGCTTTAGCCTTGTCATAGCTGCCTGCGAATTTCAAGTAGACCTGAAATTCTGCGGCAGCCTCATCTTTCGGCGTACCCTCTAGGGTTTCGTACTGCTTGTGTATCTGGATTTTGCCTTTGATGGCTTGCTCTTTAACGCCGATTGGAATCTGGTTATGTTCCAGCGTATACTTGTCCGGTTCAGCGCCGACCGGGTATTTCGTAGTATCCAAGAGGTATCCGCTGGACGGCGAAATCTCCTGAATATACCAGTTATCCCCGCATACGTACTCTTTCGTCGTGAACTGGCCGCTGGCGTTTGTGGTGTACTGGTCAATGAGATCGCTGCCGTGATACACGCCGTACACTGCACCGGCAATGGAGGCATCGCCCTGTGCGGCTCCGGTTTCCGCGTCCACCTTTGTGATGGTTGCTTTCCACTTTTTGAGCACGTTCGAGAAGCTTACCGTTGCTGTTTCGTTGGCTTTAACCGTGATCGTCTGAGACTTTGGCTGCACGTACTGATCGGGCACATCAAGCTCGGTCACCGTGTAGCTGCCGGCCTTCAGGTTTGGAACAATGATTGTGCCGTCTGTACCAGTCTGCACAGTTGTGTCCACGCCGTTACCCGTCACGCGGAACCGTACACCGGAAACCTTGCCATCCTCTGAGGTCTTGACGATCTTCATAGAGCCGTCAAGCTCGACTTTTACATTCAGGGTCATAATAGCTGGGTCACCACCATTGAAACCGCAGGTTGTGACGTCTTGACTGACAGGATGCTGGTAATAATAACCGGGGCCTTGATCGTCATAGGCACGATCAATATTGTAGCCAAATCTTACTACACCAGAGGCGTTTGGTGTACCTTTTGCTGTTAAAGTAACTTTATTACCAGTTTTAGTAACAGAGATTCCTGTAGTATTTAAAATTGGAGCATCTTTATAGTTTGCAAGAGCACCGGTAGTATCTGTAAGAGTCTTGGACTCACCGACTTTCAGCGTCACGGTTTGACCCGAGATACTTGGCTTTGTGTAGAACCGGTCTACTTTCGCAAGGACAGCCTTTTTGAAGGCATTGTAGGTAGATTGAGAAGCAATGTTCTCCATACCACCTATCGTGCTCTGGAACGACACGCTCGAAGCACCCACAAAGTCGCCTCCGAAGCTGTTGATTGTCTCCCAAATCAGCAGCTGGCAGTAAAATTCAGCCAAGTATTCAGCGGACACTTCGATGGTATCCCAGTTGTAGTTTACAGCGCTGCATCCTTTGATATTGGCAATGTTTTTGTACCGGCCCCAATAATCAATTAATGTGAGTCGGTTCATCTGTTCTCTGGTTAGGTTCAGAGAAGTATATCCATCGTTGTCCCCCAGGCCAATGGCGATGCCATGCTCTACACAGTAGGCGACTTTCCCGTTAATCCTTTTTCCGCCCCATCCGTTTGTTGTTCCCTCAACATCCGTCGTATACCCGATATTTATCAGGTAGGTGGAGCGAGACTCGGATACTGTGACATTTGAGGCATAAAACAACATGGGGACATTCATTCCGGCTTCTGCCGCAATTTCCGCAAGAGGCTTGTCAATGGCTTCACGGCCATCTAACGTACGCAGCTGCCCATCTTCTGCGATGTAGCCACCATACTTTTCAAGCAGTTCCTCGAATTTTTTCTGCGGATCCTCCGGGTTTCCTCCGGTTATGAACGGACGAGGATCAACCGTCTGTCCGCTCTGCCGCACTTCAAAGTGCAGGTGTGCGCCGTCTGCGTTACCGGTATCGCCGACATATCCAATTGTTTCCCCGGCACTAACGGAGTCACCAGAAGATACAAGAACCTTGGAGAGATGCGCATATAGAGTTGTTCTCTCGTCGGCGTGGGTAATCTGCACCATGTTCCCGTAGGACTGATCGCCTGTGGTTGTACTACCATCCCACGTCTGTACGTGGCTTACGGTGCCATCCGCAGCTGCGATTACTGCAACACCTTGTTCTGCACTGATGTCTATTCCGGTGTGTTTTGTTGCGTCATATCCTTGCGACACCGTGCCGTATCCGGGGACCGGCCACAGAAAATCACCGTTTCGGTCGGTTTCTGCCACCTGATATCCAGGAACTTGTTCCGGCTTTGGAGACGGTGTTGCTTCCGGTTCCGGAGTCGGCGTTGCTTCCGGTTCCGGAGTCGGCGTTGCTTCCGGTTCCGGAGTCGGTGTTGCTTCCGGTTCTGGAGTTGGTGTTGCTTCCGGTTCCGGAGTCGGCGTTACCTCCGGTTCCGGAGTCGGCGTTACCTCCGGTTCCGGAGTCGGCGTTACTTCCAGCTCTGGCGTAGATGTTACCGTTAGAGTAGATGAGCTACTATCACTTAGCGTAACTTCGTCTGCAAGAGCTGTGATCGGAAGAGTTGTGAGGATCATCATTACCGATAGAATCCATGCGATCGGCTTCCTCAATCTTTTCATTCTCTCTCAAATCCTTTCCTAGAAATATTTATGTAAAAGGTAGCATAACGTTTGTATGCGACCTGAATTCCACCAAAAAAAAGAGAATTGATATAATCAATTCTCTAATTCCAGTTCTATTTTTTTGCGTAGAGTTGGTCTCTGTTGACAATGTTGTGAAACCTGCTATAATATAAGTGTAAGGCTTACCGGTGACGGTTAGCCCTCAGAATAACAGCAGAAACAAGCCGCTCGTTTTCTCAGGACGGGGCGGCTTATTTCTTTTTGTTCAGCTCATGTATCAGACTAATCAAGGCAACGATCAGTCCCGAAGCGCCGATAATTACCAGACAAATCTGGCAAAAGTCGTTCACTGTTAAATACATCTGCATCGCCCCCTTTCCAGTATAGGATTGAGGGCAAAAGAAATATTTCACCCTCCTTTTATACGCCGAAGCGCACTTTCGAGGGCAACCGCCTACCGTTTAAAGTAAGCCTTACTGGCTTATTATACGAAAGCCCACAGATTTTGTCAATCTGTGGGCTTTTTTTAGTACCAATAAATCGTATATTTCACTGTTCCATCAGAATAAACAACTTCCTCCCATCCATAACCGTTAACATAGCTACCATCAGGGAGAGTCTTTTCTCCCCATACAGATTCAGCATAATCTCTGGCATCAGAAACGCTGTCAAATAATCCATCAATTATACTTCCGCTCACAATGTAAGGCTCTTCGGGAGTCGGCTCGGGCGTCGGTGCTGGAGTCGGTTCAGGCGTTGGCATGAGTGTCGGAGCCGGTGTAGGCTTTGCTGTAGGAGCTGCCGTAGGCTTGGCCGTCGGAGCGGTTGTGGGTTTCGTGGCAGGTTTAGTCGTTGCAGTCGGCTTAGAGGTAGGCTTTGCTGTCGGTGCAGCGGTCGGCTTTACGGTAGGCTTCGGCG